>Ga0213828_1000053_pt1 | contig 197480 bp, 180 predicted proteins | sample MC6MC0897MG_FD_180664 | JGI IMG/M metagenome (GOLD analysis project Ga0213828, IMG submission 180664) | Enriched soil aggregate microbial communities from Iowa State University, Ames, United States - MC6-MC0897-MG | ecosystem: Environmental > Terrestrial > Soil > Unclassified | place: USA...
CAGTTCCGGTTAATTTTGCTTCGGTAAATTTACCTAGCAAATTCAAAGCGTTACGAACATCTGGATAACGCCTTGCTACAACCGGTAAGCAGTCATTTCGACTGTTTCCCTTGGGAACGGGGCGCACTTTAATGGGAGGCGTGTCACGTGTCAACAGTGGATCTGAAAAAATTTCTGCTGTACTTACAGATACTTGCGGCACAAGCACGACATACCACGGTTCTTCAGGGGTTACGGGGGTAAGGATTTCGCCCACGCCCTCAGCAAATGCGGCGTGTCCACGCACGAAAACCGGCACGTCAGCCCCGAGTTTGAGCCCCAGCGCCGCAAGGCGATCTTCGTCCCAGCCCAGTTGCCAGAGATGATTGAGGCCGAGCAGGGTGGTCGCGGCGTCGGAGCTTCCGCCGCCGATTCCGCCGCCCATGGGCAGCATTTTATTCAGCCAGATATCGACGCCCCGTTCACAGCCGGATTGTTCTTTAAGTGCGCGAGCCGCTTTCACGATCAGGTTACTGTCGTGAGGAACGCCTTCGATTTCTGTCTGAAGACGGACTTCGCCATCCTCACGAAGCGCGAAACTCAGTTCATCGCCGTAATCGAGAAACTGAAAGATCGTCTGTAACTCGTGATAGCCATCCGGCCGGCGGCCAAGAATGTGCAACATCAAATTGAGTTTGGCCGGAGCGGGCAGGGTCAGAAGCGGCTGGGACATGCTTACTGCCCCAACTTACGCGGCTGCCAGTCCTTGATGACCAGCGTGACGTCCAGATCCTGACCGTGCAGTTTCATTCGCTCAGGCAGCGTGTAGCCGTTCTGTTCGGTGTAGCTCACGTATTCGATCTGCCAGCCGTCCTGCTCCAGATTGGACAGGCGACTGTCACCATCCAGCGTGAGGCTGCTCTTGCTGTCGGGTGCGGGCAGGCCGCGGACCCACCAGACCAGATGCGAAACGGGGAGCTTCCAGCCCAGTTGATCCTTGAGCAGGGTTTCCGGATCCGGTGCGTCGTAACGGCCCTGATTGGCGACTTCCAGCGAAACGGCACCCGGGCGGCCGGTCAGGCGTGCCGCACCCCGACCCAGCGGGCCGGACAGGCGGATGTCGTAATAATCCTGGCGCTGCAGCCAGAACAACGTGCCGCTGCCAGAGTCCTTCGGCGCGCGAATACCGACCTTGCCGTTGATTTGCCAGCCGTCGAGGCTGGCGAGTTGTTCTTTGTTGGCTCGCCATTTGTTGGCGTCGCCCTTGCCCTGAACGGCTTCGTGGGGCGTGATGCCGGCGCAACCGGCGAGCAGGGCGATCAGACTGAATGCAAGTACGTGGCGCAATAACATAAATCAGAGGGTCTCAGAGCCGGTCAAGCGCTTGAGGGTGCTGCGCAGGACCGGGCTGTCAGGTTGCTGTTCGAGGGCCTTGCCCCACACTTTTCGAGCTTCACGCTGCTGACCTTTGGCCCACAGCACTTCACCCAGATGCGCGGCGACTTCGTGATCGGGATAGCGCTCCAGCGCCTCACGCAGCAGGCGTTCGGCTTCGTCGAGATTGCCCAGGCGGTAATTGACCCAACCCAGGCTGTCGAGCACCGCTGGATCTTCCGGGTTGAGCTGATGCGCGCGCTCGATCAATTCCTTGGCTTCGGCGTAACGCGTGGTGCGATCAGACAAGGTGTAACCCAGCGCATTGAGCGCCATGGCGTTGTCCGGCTCGCGCTTGAGGATCGCCCGCAGATCGGTCTCCATCTGCTTCAGGTCGTTGCGTTTCTCCGCGAGCATGGCGCGGGTATAGAGCAGGTTCAGGTCGTCAGGGTATTGCTTCAGCGCCTGAGTGAGTACCTGCCAGCCGCGGTCGCTCTGGTTGTTGTTGGTCAGGGTTTCCGCTTCGATCAGGTACAGCTGAATGGTGTAATCCGGTTGGTCGGCGCGTGCCTGAGCCAGGCGCTTCGAGGCTTCGGCGGTGCTGCCGTTGCTCATCAGAATATCGGCCTGACGCAACTGCGCCGGCAGATAATCATTGCCTGGGCCCACTTGTGCGTATTCGCTCAGGGCGTTTTGCGGGTCGTTGCGCTCTTCATAGATGCGACCCAGGTTCACATGGGCCGAATCGACATGGCTGCCTCGGGCGACCAGGTCTTCCAGGTAACCTTGCGCTTCATCCCACGCCTTGTTTTCCAGGCAGACCAGCGCCAGCGAATAACGCAACTCATCGTCATCCGGGTACTGCTGAACGAGGCTCGAGAACTGGACTTTCGCGTCTTCCATGCGGTTCTGTTCGACCAGCATGCGCGCGTACGTCAGGCGCAGACGTTTGTCATCCGGGTACGTCTTGATGCTTTTTTCCAGCAGCGGCAGCGCTTCCTTGCCGCGATTCATGCTTTGCAGCAGGCGCGCGCGCAGCAGGATCGGCGCGACTTCGCCTTCGCCCGGAGGGTTGTCTTCCAGCAGTTTCAACGAAGCCGCGTTGTCGCCTTCCTGTTGCAACAGAAGGGCTTTGCCGAAAATCAGCTGGCCGTTTTTCGGGTACTTGGCCAGCAGGCGATCAAAGCTGGTAAGCAGGCCCTTGCGCGTGTTGGAGTCGGTTTCCGCCGCGGACAGCGCCAGGAAGTCGAAGTGGGTATCGCCCTGACCTTGCAGCACCTTCTCCATATAGCGCATGGAGTCGTCATAGCGTCCGGCGCGTGCCAGCTGTATAGCGGCAGCGCGTTGTGCTTCGAGGTTGGTCGGGTCGTTTTTCGCCCAGATCATCGACGTGTCCAGCGCGGCCTGATCGGCGCCCAGGTATTCGGCGATGCGGAAGGCGCGCTCGGAAATCCCCGGATCCTGGGTCTGGATCGCCTGGGTCACGTAGTTGTCCAGCGCAATGTCGAAGCGATTGCGCTGCCCGGCAAGTTCGGCGGTCAGCAGGCTGACGACCGTTTCCTGGGTGAACGAACCGTAAACCTGCGGCTTGGCTGCAGGTGCGGGCGTCGTTTCTTTCGCCGGAGCAGCGGGCTCCGTGGAAACAGGGGCCGTAGACTGACAGCCACCAAGAACGACAAGGGCAAGGAACAACGCGGAGGATTTATTCATATAGAAGAGAGGGCGGCTTACCTGCGGTTTGAAAGCATCATGACACAAGGCAGGGAGCAAACCCACAGCCCACGAGAAAACTAAAGACCCTTAATCTACGGCCTGCGCTTGGACAATTTGTCGCAGGCGCATCGCGGCAAAGCGGATCTCTATAGGGACAATAGACTGTCCTGGTCGTTCTGAATGTATTGCGGTGGTTGTCCTGAATCTATTGAAGTAGGACAATTGCCGGCTTCACGTCACCATCAGCGACCTTGAATGGCCTTTCTTGCTCTGGGTATCAACCATAAGACTGCATCAGTGGATGTCCGCGAACGCGTGGCATTTACCCCTGAGCAGCTGGTTGAAGCGTTACAGCAGCTGTGCCGCCTGACCGAAAGTCGGGAAGCGGCCATTCTTTCGACGTGCAATCGCAGCGAGCTTTATATAGAGCAGGATCACCTCACCGCCGACGTGGTCCTGAGATGGCTGGCCGATTATCACCACCTGAACATCGAAGAGCTGCGCGCCAGTGCCTATGTGCACGAGGAAGACGCGGCGGTGCGCCACATGATGCGCGTCGCTTCGGGGCTGGATTCGCTGGTGCTGGGCGAGCCGCAGATTCTCGGCCAGATGAAGTCCGCTTATGCCGTGGCGCGGGAAGCGGGAACCATCGGCCCGTTGCTGGGCCGTTTGTTTCAGGCCACCTTCAGCGCGGCCAAGCAGGTGCGTACCGACACCGCCATCGGCGAAAACCCGGTCTCGGTGGCGTTTGCCGCCGTCAGCCTGGCCAAGCAGATCTTCAGTGACCTGCAGCGCAGCCAGGCCTTGTTGATCGGCGCGGGCGAGACCATCACGCTGGTCGCCCGACACCTGCACGATCTGGGGGTCAAGCGTATCGTTGTCGCCAACCGGACGCTGGAGCGCGCAAGCATCCTGGCCGAAGAGTTCGGTGCGCATGCGGTGCTGCTGGCCGATATTCCCGCCGAACTGGTCAACAGCGACATCGTCATCAGTTCCACCGCCAGCCAGTTGCCGATTCTGGGCAAGGGCGCGGTGGAAAGTGCCTTGAAGCTGCGCAAGCACAAACCGATTTTCATGGTCGACATCGCCGTCCCGCGCGACATCGAGCCGGAAGTCGGCGAGCTGGACGACGTTTACCTCTACACCGTGGACGATCTGCACGAAGTCGTTGCGGAAAACCTCAAGAGCCGGCAGGGCGCCGCCCAGGCAGCAGAGGAGCTGGTCAGTCTGGGCGTCGACGATTTCATGTCCCGCCTGCGCGAACTGGCGGCGGTCGACGTGCTCAAGGCGTATCGTCAGCAAAGCGAACGCCTGCGTGATGAAGAGCTGCAAAAAGCGCAACGCATGCTTGCCAACGGCAGCAATGCCGAAGATGTACTGATGGCGCTGGCACGAGGCCTGACCAATAAATTGATGCACGCGCCAAGCGTGCAGTTGAAAAAGCTGTCCGCCGAAGGCCGCGTCGATGCGCTGGCCATGGCCCAGGAACTCTTTGCCCTCAATGAGGGCTCCACGGATAAACCCCCGCAATGAAAGCTTCACTGCTCAATAAGCTGGACGTGCTCAGCGACCGTTTCGAGGAATTGACCGCGCTGCTGGGTGATGCCGAAGTCATTTCCGATCAGACCAAATTCCGCGCCTACTCCCGCGAGTACGCCGAAGTCGAGCCGGTGATCCAGGCCTACAAGCAGCTGCAGAAAGTGCAGAGCGACCTTGAAGGTGCTCAGGCACTGCTCAAGGACAGCGATCCGGACATGCGCGAAATGGCCGTCGAGGAAGTGCGCGAGGCCAAGGATCAGCTGGAAGTTCTGGAGAGCGATCTGCAGAAGATGCTGCTGCCCAAGGACCCCAACGACGGTCGCAACGTGTTTCTCGAAATTCGTGCGGGCACCGGTGGTGACGAAGCGGCGATTTTCTCTGGTGACCTGTTCCGCATGTATTCGCGTTATGCCGAGCGTCGCGGCTGGCGGGTCGAGATCCTGTCGGAGAACGAGGGTGAGCATGGCGGCTTCAAGGAAGTCATCGCCCGGGTCGAAGGGGACAACGTCTACGGCAAACTGAAATTCGAGTCCGGCGCGCACCGGGTTCAACGCGTGCCGGAAACCGAATCCCAAGGTCGTATCCACACCTCGGCCTGCACCGTGGCAGTTTTGCCGGAGCCCGACGAGCAGCAAGCCATCGAGATCAACCCGGCGGATCTGCGGGTCGACACCTACCGGTCGTCCGGTGCCGGTGGTCAGCACGTCAACAAGACCGACTCGGCGATTCGCATCACTCACTTGCCGACCGGTATTGTCGTCGAGTGTCAGGAAGAGCGCTCTCAGCACAAGAACCGCGCCCGAGCCATGGCCTGGTTGTCGGCCAAGCTCAACGATCAGCAGACAGCGGCCGCCGCCAATGCGATCGCCAGCGAGCGTAAGCTGCTGGTGGGATCGGGTGACCGTTCGGAGCGTATCCGGACGTACAATTTTCCACAGGGGCGAGTGACGGACCATCGCGTGAACCTGACGCTGTACTCGCTGGATGAAGTTTTGGCGGGTGGAGTCGATGCAGTGATAGAACCGTTGCTTGCCGAGTATCAGGCAGATCAACTTGCGGCACTGGGTGAGTAAATGACCATCATCGCCAGCTTGTTAAGAAACGCTGAACTGCCGGACTCTCCGACAGCCCGGCTGGATGTCGAACTGCTGTTGGCGGCTGCACTGGGCAAGCCGCGCAGCTTTTTGCACACCTGGCCTGAGCGTATCGTCAGCACCGAAGCCGCGCAGGCATTCGATGGTTTTCTGAAGCGCCGTCGTACCGGTGAACCCGTTGCCTACATTCTGGGCCAGCAGGGTTTCTGGAACATCGACCTTGAAGTCGCGACGCACACGCTGATTCCTCGCCCAGAGACAGAAATGCTCGTGGAAACCGCGCTGGAACTGTTGCCGAGTGCGATTCCTCATCGTTTGCTCGACCTGGGCACCGGGACGGGCGCCATCGCCTTGTCGCTGGCCAAGGACCGTCCTCAGTGGACCGTCACGGCGGTGGATCGCGTCGACGAGGCGGTCGAGCTGGCCGAGCGCAATCGCAAGCGTCTGCACCTGGACAATGCGCACGTCATGCGCAGCCATTGGTTCAGTGCCGTGGAGGGTCAGCGTTTTGACCTGATTCTGAGTAACCCACCTTACATTGCATCCAACGATCCACACCTCGTTGAAGGCGACGTGCGTTTCGAACCGAGCAGTGCGCTGGTGTCGGGCACTGACGGGCTGGACGACTTGCGGCTCATCGTTTCCCAGGCACCTGCGCACCTGGAAGCCGGTGGCTGGTTGCTGCTGGAGCATGGTTATGATCAGGGCCCGGCCGTGCGTGAGTTGCTCAATCGTCACGGTTTCGAGCAGATCCAGACCCGACGCGATCTGGGTGACCACGAACGTATTACCTTCGGACGCGTACCGTGCTGACCGATGAGGAACTGCTGCGCTACAGCCGGCAGATTCTTCTGCAGCAGGTCGACATCGACGGCCAGCTGCGCCTCAAGCAAAGCCGTGCGCTGGTGGTCGGCGTCGGCGGTCTGGGGTCGCCGGTCGCGCTGTACCTGGCGGCGGCCGGTATCGGTGAGTTGCACCTGGCGGATTTCGACAGCGTCGATCTCACCAACCTGCAACGCCAGATCATTCATGACACCCAGAGCGTGGGCCAGAGCAAGGTCGATTCGGCCATCACGCGCCTGACCGCGATCAACCCTGAAATCAAGCTGGTGCCGCACCGCGCGGCGCTGGATGTCGATTCTCTTGCCGCAGCGGTCGACGCCGTGGATCTGGTGCTCGACTGCTCGGATAACTTCTCCACCCGTGAAGCCGTCAATGCCGCGTGTGTGGCGGCCGGCAAACCGCTGGTCAGCGGCGCTGCGATTCGCCTGGAAGGGCAGTTGTCGGTGTTTGATCCGCGTCGCGCAGAGAGCCCGTGCTACCACTGTCTGTACGGGCATGGCAGCGAAGCCGAGCTCACCTGCAGCGAAGCCGGTGTCATCGGTCCACTGGTGGGACTGGTGGGCAGTCTGCAAGCGCTTGAAGCATTGAAGTTGCTGGCCGGATTTGGTGAACCATTAGTAGGGCGCCTCCTGTTGATCGATGCATTGGGTACCCGGTTTCGCGAACTCAAGGTCAAGCGGGATCCGGGCTGCAGCGTCTGTGGCGCGGAGGCTTGAATTGAATTCAGCCGTGAAGGGAATCATCAGGCATGGCTAGGGACAACGACGCGCCGGTTGCGGTGTTCGACTCGGGTGTCGGCGGCTTGTCGGTGCTGGGCGAAATCAGTCGTTTATTGCCGAACGAGTCCCTGCTGTACGTGGGGGATTGCGGCCATATTCCCTATGGCGAAAAGACCCCGGAGTTCATTCGTCAGCGTTGCGTCGCCATCTCTGAGTTCTTTCGTGAGAAAGGCGCCAAGGCCTTGGTGTTGGCCTGCAACACGGCGACCGTGGCGGGGATTGCCGATTTGCGCGAGCGTTATCCGGATTGGCCGATCGTCGGCATGGAGCCTGCGGTCAAACCCGCGGCGGCCGCCACCCAGAGCGGTGTGGTGGGTGTGCTTGCCACCACCGGCACCCTGCAAAGCGCCAAGTTTGCAGCCCTGCTGGACCGATTCGCTGCCGATGTGCAGGTGATCACTCAGCCTTGCCCCGGTCTGGTGGAGCTGATTGAAACGGGCGATCTGGTCAGCCCCGCCATTCGCCAACTGCTGCACAGTTATGTTCAGCCACTGCTGGCAGCAGGTTGTGACACGATCATCCTGGGCTGCACCCATTACCCCTTTCTCAAACCGCTGCTGCGGGAGATGATCCCGGCCTCGATCACCCTGATCGACACCGGCGCTGCTGTTGCCCGGCAGTTGCAGCGTTTACTCAGCCAGCGCGATTTGCTCGCCAGCGGCCATCCGCAACCGGCGCAGTTCTGGACCAGCGGTGATCCAGACAATTTCAGAAACATCCTACCGTTACTATGGAAAAAATCTGACAGTGTGCGAAGCTTCGGTTCGTGAAAAAAACGTGAATAGTGCTGTTTTTGACTGAACTATTGTTCACGGGCAGATTTCTACAGCACGTCTGTCGATATAAAAAATTTCTAACTGCACTCGGAAATGGGATGTTTCAGATGAAGCGACTGTTTTGTTTGGCTGCGATTGCGGCTGCGTTAACGGGGCAAAGTGCGATTGCACAAGCGGATGGGGTCGAGTTCTCGGTGGGGCACACTGGCGAGTCGACAATGACCTATCGTTTGGGCGCGCAATTTGATTGGGACAAAAGCTGGTGGCAGACCAGTGTGGGTCGTCTGACCGGCTACTGGAGTGGCGCCTACACCTATTGGGAAGGTGACAAAAACGCCAGCAACAACAGTCTCTCGTTCTCTCCGGTGTTCGTTTACGAGTTCTCCGGCGAAAGCGTCAAGCCTTACATCGAAGCCGGTATCGGCGCGGCTGTATTCCAGCGCACGGAAGTTGAAGGCAACAAGCTGGGCAGTGCATTCCAGTTCGAAGACCGTCTGGGCTTCGGTCTGCGCTTTGCCGGTGGTCATGAAGTCGGCCTGCGCGCGACTCACTACTCCAACGGTGGCATGACCACCGATAACGACGGTATCGAAAGCTACGCCATTCATTACACGATGCCGTTCTAAGCGTTCAGTCGCTTGGGATAACCTGTGGGAGCGAATTCATTCGCGATTTGCCAGTACTGCTGACACGTCCATGTTGGCTGAACAACTCTTCGCGAATGAATTCGCTCCCACAGTGATAGTGGCGCAGGCGTCCGAACGTTTGGTAATGCGTTACAAATACGCCGTCGCAATCCCTTCGCGCTCTGTGATGCACTCAGGCGCACCCATCTCGAATTCTCTGCAGATCAACGGCCGCTTGTCGTAGATCGTGCACATCATCGTGTCGCGATCCAGTGCCGCGCACCAGCCGTCGTCCAGGCGCAGCATCACTTCGCCGCCCCAGTCGTCGGTGTCGATAAACCGTTCAGGCACACCCGTGTCGGTGATCAGCATCACCTCAAGCTGGCAGCAGCACGCGGCACAGGTTGAGCAGGTGACCACAGGTTCGGCGGGTTCTACGGGAAGTTGGAGCAGGGGGATGGAAGTCATGGGCCGCAGTGTAAAGCAGTGTCGAAGAGGCCGGTGGCTGGTCTGACGGACGCAGCCTTCACGCCGAGACCTCATCGGAGCGGGTTTCGCGAAAATAGCGGGCCAGCCAGTGCAGCAACGGGAAGATGACCGCCCAGATCGCGCCGAGTATCAGGACGCTTGGCCACACGCCCAACGGCAACTGGACATAGGTAAGATGCGATCCGGCAATGTAGGAAGCCGGCCCGCCAAGCGCGCCCAGTATGCTTGCCAGCCACCAGGGGGTGGCCGACCAGGCCAGACAATGCCCCAGCGTTGTGGCCAGCAGCGGCCATAGCAAGGCGAGCCACAACGGAATGACCCTGCCCGCTTCCCCGAAATCGAAAACGCCCAGCTTGATCAGCGCGCTGTCGAGCACGCAGCCCAGCGCGAACACCGTCATCAGCAGCTTGCCCTCACTGCGCCACGAGCCGATCAGCAACAGGTGGATGACAAGAATAACGAACGCGATCAGCAGCCAGCCGCTGTTCCCACCCAGTACGCAGGTGAACCAGCCGAGTTGAAACAGCGCGGCATTTGTCAGGTTCTTAAGCATTGAACCGTCCCAGCAACGGCTCGGGCATGGCCTTGGGTTTTGCCAGTAACAATTGCGCCGTGCCGATGGTGCGCTCCATGAAGCCGCCCTCGCAGTAGCACAGATAAAACTCCCACAGGCGCAGGAAATAATCGTCGTAGCCCAGTTCAGTGAGGTAGCCGGTCGCATGACGGAAGTTGTCGTGCCACAGGCGCAGGGTTTTTGCGTAGTGCAGCCCGAAATCTTCCATGTGCAGCAGGTTCATGTCGGTGTCATCGCTGACGATTTCCAGCATTCGGGTGACGGAAGGCAGGGCGCCGCCCGGAAAGATGTACCGCTGAATGAAGTCGACGCTGCGTTTTGCCTGCTCGTATCGCTGCTCTCGAATCGTGATCGCCTGCAGCAGCATCAAGCCGTCGTCCTTGAGCAGTTGCGTGCACTGCTTGAAATAGGTCCGCAGAAAACGGTGACCGACCGCTTCGATCATCTCGATGGACACCAGCTTGTCGTATTGCCCGGTCAGGTCACGGTAGTCGCTGAGCAGCAGCGTTATCTGGCCTTGCAGACCAAGCTCGGCGATACGTTTTTCGGTGTAGGCGAACTGTTCTTTGGACAGGGTCGTGGTCGTGACCTTGCAGCCGTAGTTCTGAGCGGCGTAGATCGCCATGCTGCCCCAGCCGGTGCCGATCTCCAGCAAGTGATCGGTGGGTTTGAGCGAAAGCTTCTGGCAGATCCGCTCCAACTTGTTCAACTGCGCCTGTTCCAGGGTGTCATCGGGCGTGAGGAACTGCGCGGCCGAATACATCATGGTCGGGTCGAGAAATTGCTCGAACAGGTCGTTGCCCAGGTCGTAGTGGGCCGCGATATTTTTCTGCGAGCCTTTGCGCGTATTGCGGTTGAGCCAGTGCAGGCCTTGCACGAAAGGGCGACTGAGACGCGCCAGACCGCCTTCCAGTGCATCCAGCACATCCAGATTGCTGACGAATACCCGGATGACCGCAGTCAAATCCGGGCTTGTCCAATAGCCGTGGATAAAAGCCTCGCCAGCGCCGATCGATCCATTGCTGGCGACCAGGCCCCACACGGCCGGATCCTGGACGTGAATCTCGCCCAGAAGCAGAGCGCCCGCAGTGCCGAACACCTGCCGCTCATTGCCCTCGTAAACCACCAACTGTCCATGCCGAAGATGCGTGAGTTGCCGCAGCACGCCACGTCGCAGAAGGTTCGAGGTCAGGTTGTTGGTGCTGAAACCGGCGGTGGCGCTACTGCTTTTCATGGCGTCTGTCCTTGTCAACGGCAGCACTGCGGTACGAGCCTTCGGCGGCCTGATGGGAAAAAATCGGTATGCGTTTGGCGAAAAGCCGCAGTGCCTGCCAGTAGATGGCGAGGCAAGTCTTGGCGGTCATCCACGGGAAACTCAGCAGATGACGGTGCAGGGCGGCGCGACTGATCGGCTGACGCTGCAAATTGAGGGTGGCGTCGAATACTTTGTGCTCGCCTTGCCAGTCCGCCATGTGCACGCCAAGCCGGTCGCTCGGCTGGCTGAAACTCATGCGGTATTCCAGATCCCGGGGCAGAAAGGGCGAGACATGAAAGGCCTTCGCCACGGCAAAATGCTGGTGACCTTCGGCATCGGCCGGCAGCACGTAGTGATAGCGCTCACGCCAGGGCGTGTTGGTGACCTCGCAGACAATCGCCGCGAGGTTGCCGTTACGTTCAAAGCAGTAGAAGAAACTCACCGGGTTGAACGACAAACCCCAACTCCGCGCCTGGGTCAGCAGGCATACGCGGCCCAGCGGCGCATGGCCCAACGCCTTGCGCACAATGTCGCGCACGGCGCCGATCAGCGAGATGCCGCGCCCGGTGTATTCGCGCAAGTAGTCACTCTGGCGAAATGAAAACGGCGCCAGACGGCTCACCCCGGCGAAGGGCGACAACTGCATCACGGCGTCCTGCTCTTCCAGATCGAGATAAAGCATCCCGATCCGGTACGTGAACGCGTGGGCCTTGGGCGAAAAGCGCCGATGGCTCACCCAGCCGCTGTACAGGGCGCTGTTCACAGCGATTCCCCAAAGGCAGAGGCAACGCGCAGCGCGCTGACCACGCCGTCTTCGTGAAAGCCATTGGCCCAGTAAGCGCCGCAGTAATAGGTGTGCTGGGCGCCAAACACTTCTTGCCAGCGCCCTTGAGCTTCGATCCCCTTGAGGCTGTATTGCGGATGGGCGTAGCGATAGCGGGCAAGGATCTTGTCCGGATCGATGGCTGACGTCTGATTGAGACTGACACAGAAGGTGGTATCGCTTTCGATCCCTTGCAGAATGTTCATTGCATAGGTCACGGCGGCCGACTGATCGCCCGCGCCGCCCAGCCGGTAGTTCCAGCTCGCCCAGGCCAGTGGGCGGCTGGGGAGCAGTCGGGTGTCGGTGTGCAGCACGACGTCGTTATCGGCATAGGGCAGGGCGCCCAGTATTTCCCGCTCGTTGGCACTCGGCTCGGCCAGCATCGCCAATGCCTGGTCGCTGTGGCAGGCGAACACCACTTTGTCGAAGCGTTCGCTGCCTTGAGCGCTGTGAATCGTTACTCCCTCTTGGTCGCGCTCGACCCGAGTGACCGGGCATTTCAGACGGATACGGTCGCGAAACGACGCGGTCAGCGGTTCGATGTAACGGCTGGAGCCGCCTTCGATGACGCACCATTGCGGACGGTTGCTGACCGAGAGCAGACCGTGGTTCTTGAAAAAACGCACGAAAAACTGCAGCGGAAAAGCGAGCATGTCCGCCAGTGACATCGACCAGATCGCTGCGCCCATGGGCACGATGTAGTGCTCGGTAAAACGTCGGCCGTAGCCTTCGGCTTTCAGGTAGGCGCCGAGCGTGGTGTCTGCGGCGATGCGCTGGCTTTGCAGATCGGCGAATGCCTGTTTATTGAAGCGCAGGATGTCCCGCAGCATGCCCCAGAAGGTGGGCGACAGCAGGTTGCTGCGCTGGGCGAACAGGCTGTTGAGGTTGTTGCCGTTGTATTCGGTACGGCTGTGCGGGTCGCAGACTGAAAAGCTCATCTCGGTGGGCTTGAACGCCACGCCCAGCTTGCCCAGCAACTTGATGAAGTTGGGGTAGGTCCAGTCGTTGAAGACGATGAATCCAGTGTCGATGGCGTGCTGTTTGCCATTCACGGATACGTTGACGGTGTGCGTGTGACCGCCGATCCAGTCATCGGCTTCGAACACGGTGATGTCATGCATGCGGTTGAGCAACCAGGCACTGGTCAGGCCCGAGATACCACTGCCGATGATCGCAATTTTCATGAGGCCTCCCCGGTCTTGGCGGAGGCGCGCACCATGCGTTTGCACAGCGCCAGTTGCAGGCGAGCGGGAAGGGCAGCGATAGCCTTCAGCACAAGAATGAAGACGAACGGAAAGGCAATTTCGAGCGGCCGACGGGATCTTTCGAGGCGCTCGGCGATGTACCGCGAGGCTTTGGGCGCCGACCAGCGCATGGGCATTGGAAAGTCGTTTTTTGCGGTCAGCGGAGTGTCGACAAAGCCGGGGCTGACGACCGTGACGTCGATGCCTTCGCGCGCCAGATCGATGCGCAAGGATTGAAGCAGGTAACGCAAGCCGGCCTTGGACGCGCCGTAGGCTTCTGAGCGGGTCAGCGGCAGAAGGGCAACCGAGCTGGCCACACCGACCAGGTGCGGGCGCTCACCCCGTCGCAACAGCGCCAGTGCTTCTTGAATGCAATACGCGGTGGCGATCAGATTGGTCTTCACCACGCGCTCGACCATGCTGGCATCGAACCGGCTCGCGTCAATGTATTCGCAGGTGCCCGCATTGAGGATCACGGTGTCTACCGCTCCCCAGACTTGAGCGATGCGCTCGCCGATGGCGGTTACCTGTTCGGGATCGGAGACGTCGCCAGGTACGAGCAACACCTGATGTGCAAAGCGTTGATCCAGCGCTTCAAGCGGCTCGAGGGTGCGCGCCGTCAGCGCGACCTGATGGCCTGCTTTCAACAGTTCTTCGGCCAGCGCCAACCCAATGCCGCTGCTGGCGCCGGTCAGCCAGATACGTCGATTCATGCCAATCTCCCTTTGAGCCAGCGGATCATCCTGCCCATCACGGGGAGATGCTCATAAAGCAGCGCTCCGGCGTCGAAGAAGTCGCGATGCTGAAACACCTTGTTATCCGTCCACAGCAAGTGCGAACAGCCCTGAACCAGAATCGGCTCACCCTGCTTCAGGCGGGGATGGCGGTACGTCATGGTCCAGCGCATATAGCCCTTTCCTTCGCGTACCTGATCGAAGGCATGAAACTCGAATTGCAAGTCGGTGACGTTGGCGTAAAGGTCTTCGAAATACTTGCGCAGATCAGGCAGCCCGTGGACTTCGTGCAATGGATCGGCGAAGGCGATGTCATCGCTGTACAGCTCGCCGAGCAGGTGCAGGTTCCCCTTGTCGAGTTCGGCAAAGCGCCGGGCGTAATCGCGCAGGAATTCACTCATGGTCTTGAGTCTCTGCTTGTCGATGGGGCAGCGATTTGAAAGCGGTCAGCGCGCGTTCGCGGCTGGATTTGAGGTCTACGATCGGTGCCGGATAACCGGCAACGCCAAAGAGCCCGCCAAGCGCGGCAGGGTTGTGAACATCTCGCTTGTTGAGGTCAGCCAGCTCTGGAATCCAGGTCTTGATGAACCGGCCTTCCGGGTCGAAGCGTTCTGACTGGCTCTGCGGATTGAAAATGCGGAAGTACGGTGACGCGTCGGTCCCGGTGGACGAACTCCACTGCCAACCGCCGTTGTTCGCCGCCAGATCCCCGTCGATCAGGTGTTGCATGAAAAAACGTTCGCCTTCGCGCCAGTCGATCAGCAGGTTCTTGGTCAGGTACATCGCCACGATCATGCGCAGACGGTTGTGCATCCAGCCGGTTTCCAGCAACTGACGCATCGCCGCGTCAATGATCGGCAGTCCGGTTCGCCCTTGTTGCCAGGCTTCCAGATCCTTTGGCGCATGACGCCACTTCAACGCTTCGGTTTCAGGACGGAAAGCGCGATGGCGGGAAACACGAGGGAATCCGACCAGCACGTGTTTATAAAACTCGCGCCACAGCAGCTCGTTGATCCAGGTCACCGAGCCTGCGTTTCCCGTTTCGAATTCGCCGTTGTTGCTGCGCAATGCGGCATGCAGGCATTGGCGAGGCGAGATGACGCCAGCCGCCAGGTACGCGGAAAGCTGGCTGGTGCCGGGCTTTGCCGGGAAGTCGCGCTCTTCCTGGTAGTAGTGCACTTGTTCGTCGGTGAAGGCTTCGAGGCGCCGACGGGCTTCGACTTCGCCCGCAGGCCACAGCGCGCGCAGCGCGTCGGGCGGGGTGGCAAAACCTGTTACCTGCTCTGGAACATCGTCACTGTTGATGGGCAACTTCGACTGTTTCCTGGGCAGGCGCACCACCGCTGGCACCGAGTAGTGCAAACGCGCGTAACAGACCTTTCGGAACTGGGTGAAGACCTTGAAGTACCCGCCGCTTTTCGTCAGTACGCTGCCGGGCTTGAAAAACAACTGGTCAAGATGACTGTGAAAGCCGATGCCCTGTTTTTCCAGCGCTGCGGCGACGTCTTCATCGCGTCGGGTCTCGTTGACGCCGTATTCCTCATTAACGTGAACCTGCTCGATTCCGTGGGTCGTACACAGCTTGAGCAGCGCTTTGGGCGCCTTGTCCCACATTGTGGCCTGCACGATCAGCAACGGGACGTTAAGCGCTTCGAGTTCGACTTTGAGCGCGGCCAGGTTACGCAACCAGAAGTCGACCTTGCACGGCGCGTCGTCATGGCTGCGCCACTGCTCGGGGCTGATCATGTACACGGCCAACGTGGGGCCCTGCTCCATGGCAGCGCTCAATGCGGTGTTGTCGTGTGCGCGCAAATCGCTGCGCAGCCAGATAAGTTGCATGTTCATTCCTTAGATAAGACCCAGACTTTGCAGCGTGGTCTGAGCGGTCAAAGGGTCTTCGGCAAGCGTGAGTCCGGGGACCTCACTGACAGATACGGATAACTCGGCCGAATGGATGCGCACCGTGGGTCCGATAATTAATGTCGGGCAGTCGATGTTGTTCAGAAGACGAGGTAGCTGGGCCAGGTTCAGCGATTTGCTGGAGTACAACAGCACCGCGCGCGGCTTGAGGTATTCGCACGCCAGCGGCAACTCGCCCGGCGGCAAGGGCCAGTCGAAGACCTCCACGGGGCAATCGGCGCTGCTCAACAACCAGGCCGTCAGCCACAGATGAGGTTCCATGGGCACGTCGGAATGGTTGATCAGCAACAACGGAGCACCACTGACCTGACGGTTGTTGTGGTAGAGCCGGGCGCCGAATTTGCTGCGCAGCCACGAATAGAAGAACACGCGCTCCAGCTGGGCGCCGAACTGACCCTGCCAACGCTGTTCCAGCGAGGCCAGCAACGGCATCAGCAGCTGTTCGCACAGTGTGCGCGGCGGGTACAGCGACATCGCCTGGTTGAGCGTGTCGTCGAGCCGACGCTCGGCCAGTGCGGTGATGGCCTCCAGCAGGTTTTGTCGCAGCCGGTCCCAGTCGCTTTCAACGCTGGGCGGCGGTGCCTGCTCATTGTCGATCAGCTGTTTGACCTGGCTGACGGATACGCCGCGGTTGAGCCAGGTCAGAATCGTCAGCACGCGATCGACGTGCGCTGTGCTGTACAAACGGTGCCCCTTGGGCGTCCGGTGAGGCACGATCAGACCATAGCGTCGCTCCCAGGCGCGCAGGGTCACGGCGTTGACGCCTGTGAGGCGAGCGACCTCGCGAATCGGCAACCAGCCGTCTTCGAAGGCTTCGGCATCGGCCTGAGGTTCGTCATCCATGGGTTCGGAGGTCATATTTTTCATCGGTCAGATCGCGTTACGCAGGCTGAGATTTTCCGGATGCGGTTGCAGGTAAACCTGTAACGCGATGTACGGGTCGGGGTGTTGGCGAAAGTGATGTTTGAGCAGCGTCAGTGGCACGACCAATGGCACGATGCCTTGGTGGTACTGACGGATGACGGCCTGAATTTCCTGCTTGTCCGAGCCACTGATGGTTTCGCGCAGATAGCCGCACAGGTGCTGCAGGACATTGGTGTGGGTCCGGCGCGTGGCGGGTTTCTTCAGGGCGTTCATCAGCTCGCTGAAATAGCGGGGCGCGATCTCGGCAGGGTCGCTGCGGCCCATGCTGCCCAGCATATTGCCCAACGCTTTGTACTGAACCGGGTCGTTGGCCATCAGCTGGTATTTGTAGCGCGAGTGGAATTCGGTCAGCGCCCGTCGTGTGATGCCGTTTTTCAACAGCGCTTGCCAGGCGGCGTAGGCGTAAACGCGCGTGATGAAATTTTCCCGCAGCACGGGATCATTCAGCCGACCGTCTTCTTCCACCGGCAGATCCGGATGCTGGGCGCAAAACGCCTGGGCATAAATGCCGCGTCCACCGGCATCGAACGGCGCGCCGTTATCGCGGTAGACCTTCACTCGCTCAAGTCCGCAGGACGGGGATTTCTGCATGAAGATGTAGCCGCAGATGTCGTCCATTTCCTTGGCCATGTGCTCGCCGTACTCGGCGAGGGCCTGGGTGACATTCATGTCCTTGCGCACCGTGCCCACGGCTTGAGGATGCTCCGGGTCGCCGACGAGACGAATCGCTTCGCGCGGAATGCCCATGCCGATCGCGACTTCCGGGCATGCGGGTACGAAATCGAAGTACTCATTGAGGGCACGCGTCAGCAGGTGCGATTCCTTGTGCCCGCCGTTGAATCGAACCTCGACACCCATCAGGCAGGCGCTGACGCCCAGCTTGGGTTTTGATGCGGATTGCTGTTGTGGGGTCGGTGGCGTGGACATGGCAAAACCTCGATCAACATCTTGTACAACCTTTTTTGGCTGTACAACTTGTGTTCATCATAGGTTCAAGGTTGTACAAGTCAAATTATTTGTACAAGGTTGCCTGAGGTATTTACTTGCTGGGAGTCTGGGTTGCATGCCCACAAACGGTGGGAGCCGGCTTGGTGCGGGCCGCGTTCGGACGAATGCGGTGGGTCAGCAGCGTCAAACGTGGATGACACACTGCATTCGCTGCCCTCGTAACCTCGGAAGTCTCCTACAGGAATCGCGGCGTTCCAAACGCTTGAGCATGATGCCGATATTGTAGCCGGCTGGCGAATGCGGCCTGCCGACCTCTCAACATTGAATGACACACTGACTTCGCCAGCAAGCCGGCTACCATTGGAGCATCATTATCGGAGGGCAGCGTACGCTGGACTATTTCCACCCCATCCGCCACGTCTGCTCATCCTGCAGCGTCTGCCAGGTCAGACGTTCGCTGCGCTTGGTGAGCACGGCCTGTAATTCGATTTCCAGCACCGTGCCTTCTTCGTCGCAGAAGAGCTCGGTGACCATGAAATGCTTTTCCCGGTGCTGAGGACGGGCTGCTGTCCATTTCGACAACAGCAATTTGCGTGGATTAAGGCGATTCATTTCAAGTGTTCGAGCAGTCGACGTGCCGCCTCCTGGCCACTGAGCCATGCGCCTTCGACACGACCGGACAGGCACCAGTCGCCACACACATACAGGCCCAGGTCCGGATCGGACAAAGCGCCGACTTCACGTCCCCCGGCAGGTCGGGCATACAGCCAGCGGTGGGCGAGGGTGAAGGCAGGCGCCGGCATCGAGCAGCTGATCAATTCGGCGAATGCACCGTGCAAGTGGTCGATCACCTGCTCTTTGGGCATGTCCAGATGCTGACGGCTCCAGGCACTGGTTGCGTGCAGGATCCAGGTGTCCATTTTGTGGTCGCGTCCCGGCTTGCTGCGATTGCGCGCCAGCCAGTCAATGGGACTGTCTTGCACGAAGCAGCCTTCCATCGGCGTATCCAGAGGCGTGTCGAACGCCAGGGCCACCGCCCATGTCGGTTCCATTTTCACGCCTGCGACCACGCTGGCCAGCTTCGGCGCGGCGGCGAGCAGCGTGGACGCCTGCGGGGCCGGAATCGCGATCACCACCTGACTGAACGGGCCATGACTGCGCCCGTCGGCGTCCAGTAGATTCCAGTGCTCTTCGCCCCGGAATACTTCGGTGATACGGCAGGAGAACGTAACCGGCATATCGCCCAGCATGGCGCGGGTAATTGCGCTCATGCGCGGTTTGCCGACCCAGCGCACTTGCTCGTCGGGCGACAGGCTCAACTGCCCGCCATGGAAGTTGTAGAGCAGAGGCGTCCATTCGGCGACGTGACCGTCGGCCTGCCATTGCTGAACGGCGGCAGCGAAACGACGGTCGCGCGCAGTGAAATACTGCGCGCCCATGTCCAGCGCACCCGCATCGCTGCGCTTGCTGGACATTCGTCCGCCACTGCCTCGGCTCTTGTCGAAAAGGTGAATGGCATGCCCGGCGGCTTGCAATGCTCGGGCAGCGGAGAGTCCGGCGATACCGGTACCGATGATTGCGATAGGTACAGTCATAGGGGCCTCGTTACCTTGTCTGCACAGACTACGCCGTAGTTAAAACCTGTACAATGCCGATTTTCGGTATAACTTATCGTCCTTCGACGCGCAGGACGTGACCTTTCTCAAGGCTCATTGTTGAGTCTGACGTTTCACCAGAATCGTTCAACTGTTCGAATGGATCAATCGAACGGACGAGTGAGAAGCCGTTCTCTATAGCGTGGCCTATGGTTCCACTATTCGCTTCGTTCACAAGCGCATTGCTTGTGAAGAAATAGACTACCGATTTGTGATGAACGCCACGCGAGGAACACAGACATGCACATCTTGCTGACCGGCGGTACAGGGTTGATAGGTCGTCGTTTGTGTCGACACTGGCGCGATCAAGGCCATCAACTGACGGTGTTGAGCCGCAAACCTGAAGACGTCCCTCGTCTTTGCGGCGCTGGCGTGCGTGGAATTGCGCACCCGGACGATCTCAGCGATCAAACGGTTGACGCCGTGATCAACCTGGCAGGCGCCCCGATCGCCGACAGGCCCTGGACGCGTAAGCGCAAAATGCTGTTGTGGGACAGCCGCATCACCCTCACTGAACAACTCATCACCTGGCTTGAACGACGGGAGCAAAAGCCTCGTGTGCTTATCTCGGGGTCTGCGGTGGGGTGGTACGGCGATGGCGGCGAGCGAGAGCTTGATGAAAGCGCGGCGCCGGTCAGCGAAGACTTTGCCAGTCGCCTGTGCATCGCTTGGGAAGAAACCGCGCAGCGGGCGGAAGGCCTTGGCATTCGTGTGGTACTGCTGCGAACCGGCCTGGTACTGGCCCGTGACGGCGGCATGATGCAGCGCCTGTTGCCGCCGTTCAAACTCGGCATGGGCGGGCCGATCGGCAACGGACGGCAATGGATGCCGTGGGTCCATATCGACGATCAAATCGCGGCGATTGATTTTCTGTTGAACCGGGATGACGCCCATGGTCCTTATAATGTCTGCGCGCCATCACCGGTTCGCAATCGCGATTTCGCCAGGACGCTCGCCGGGATCCTGCACCGTCCGGCATTCATGCCCATGCCCGCTTTCGCGTTGAAGGTGCTGATGGGCGAGTTGTCGATATTGCTGTTGGGCGGCCAGCGCGCCAGCCCGAGCCGGTTACAGGCTGCCGGATTCACTTTCCGATTCACCGATCTGCACGCGGCCCTGGAAAACCTTCTAGGCCGCCACTGACATCAAGGTGTTGCATGACCGATCACGCGTTGCTGCTGGTTAACCTGGGTTCGCCAGCCTCTACTGAAGTAGCGGACGTTCGCCGCTACCTCAATCAGTTCCTGATGGACCCTTACGTTATTGATCTGCCGTGGCCGGTCCGGCGTTTGTTGGTGTCGCTCATCCTGATCAAGCGTCCTGAACAATCTGCCCACGCGTACGCTTCTATCTGGTGGGACGAGGGTTCGCCGCTGGTGGTGCTGAGCAAGCGCCTGCAGCAGGCCATGACTCAGGAATGGACGCAGGGCCCGGTCGAACTGGCGATGCGTTATGGCGAGCCGTCGATTGAAACGGTGCTCACCCGCCTGGCGGCGCAGGGCATCAAGAAGGTCACTCTGGCCCCGCTGTATCCCCAGTTTGCCGACAGCACCGTCACCACGGTGATCGAAGAAGCGAAGCGGGTTGTCAGGGACAAGAAGCTGTCATTCGATTTTTCGTTGGTCCCGCCGTTCTTTAATCAGCCGGAATACCTTGAGGCATTGGTGGAGAGCGTGCGCCCGCATCTGGCACAGGACTTCGATCACCTGTTGCTGAGCTTCCACGGCTTGCCTGAACGGCATATCACCAAGCTGGACCCGACGGGCAACCATTGCTTCAAGAGCGGCGACTGCTGTGAAAACGCTTCGCCTGAAGTCCTTGCCGTGTGCTACCGCGCGCAATGTATGCGCTCGTCCGCCGAGTTCGCCAAGCGGATGGGACTGCCTGATGGCAAGTGGTCGGTCTCGTTTCAGTCACGTCTTGGGCGGGCGAAGTGGATCGAACCGTACACCGAAGCGCATCTGGCTGAGTTGGCGGCGCAGGGGGTTAAAAAGCTGTTGGTGATGTGCCCGGCATTCGTCGCCGATTGCATCGAGACGCTGGAAGAAATCGGGGATCGCGGTGCGGAGCAGTTCAAGGAAGCGGGGGGCGAGGAGCTGATTTTGATCCCTTGCCTCAATGATGATCCAAACTGGGCGAAAGCCCTGAATACGCTGTGTGAGCGGGCGCCAGCGATGGTTGTCTAGGCCCGCAGTACCTGTAGGAGCGCGCTTGCTCGCGATTGCGTTGTGTCAGGCACCATCGATGCTGGATGTGCCGACGCAATCGCGGGCAAGCGCGCTCCTACAAAGAGCCATTGATCCTAAGGCAACTGATCATCCAGATGCTTGTTCTTCCAGGCATCGTTGCCCGGCAGGATCAGGTTCAGCAGAATCGCGGTCACCGCGCACAAGGCAATGCCCTTCATCCCGAAATCATCCGGGCCGTTGCCCGTGCCGATCAGCACGCCGCCGATACCGAACACCAGGGTTACCGACACGATCACCAGGTTGCGCGCTTCGGCCAGGTCGACCTTGTGCCGAATCAGCGTGTTCATGCCCACTGCTGCGATAGAGCCGAACAACAGGCACAGAATCCCGCCCATCACCGGCACCGGAATACTCTGCAACAGCGCGCCGAACTTACCGATGAACGCCAGTGCGATGGCGAAGATCGCTGCCCAGGTCATGATCTTCGGGTTGTAGTTCTTGGTCAGCATCACCGCGCCGGTCACTTCGGCGTACGTGGTGTTAGGCGGACCGCCGAAGGCGCCGGCGACCGTGGTCGCGATGCCGTCACCCAGCAGCGTGCGATGCAGGCCCGGCTTCTTGAGGTAATCACGGCCCGTCACACTGCCGACGGCAATCACGCCACCGATGTGTTCGATCGCTGGAGCCAGCGCCACCGGCACAATGAACAGGATCGCCTGCCAGTTGAACTCTGGCGCGGTGAAGTGAGGGATGTCCAGCCACGGTGCTGCGGCGATCTTGGCGACATCCACCACACCGAAATAGAACGACAGGGCAAACCCCACCAACACACCGGAGATGATCGGGACCAGGCGGAAGATGCCTTTGCCGAACACCGCGACGATCAATGTCGTCAGCAGCGCTGCCATCGAGATCGCGATAGCCGTGTGGTAAGGAATCAGCTCAGCCGCGCCGTCACCGGTTCTGCCCATCGCCATGTTGGCGGCAATGGGTGCCATCGCAAGGCCAATGGAAATAATCACCGGTCCGATCACCACCGGCGGCAGAAGCCGATCGATGAAACCCGTGCCTTTGATCTTCACGGCCAGGCCCAGGAAGGTGTAGACGAAGCCTGCCGCCATCACACCGCCCATGGTCGCTGCGAGGCCGAACTGGCCCTTGGCGAGAATGATCGGGGTAATGAAGGCGAAGCTGGAGGCCAGGAATACCGGCACCTGACGGCCTGTCACCAGTTGAAAGCACAGCGTGCCCAAACCTGCGGTGAAGAGTGCGACGTTAGGATCGAGGCCAGTGATCAGCGGCATCAAGACCAGCGCGCCGAAGGCCACGAAGAGCATCTGCGCGCCCGACAATACCGTGCGCCAGAGTGGATCGTTAAACTCGTCCTGCTTCATCAGGCGTCCTTTTGCTTGGTGCCGAAAATCTTGTCACCGGCATCGCCCAGGCCCGGAATGATGTAACCCTGTTCGTTCAGACGTTCATCGATGGACGCGGTGTAGATGTTCACGTCCGGATGCGCCTTCTCGACGATGGCGATGCCTTCCGGCGCGGCCACCAGGACCATTGCACGGATGTCGCGGCAACCGGCTTTTTTCAGCAGGTCGATCGTGGCGACCATCGAGCCGCCGGTGGCCAGCATCGGGTCGATGATCAACGCCAGCCGCTGGTCGATCTCGGGGGCGAGCTTTTCCAGATAGGTGTGCGCTTCGAGGGTTTCTTCGTTGCGAGCGACGCCCACGGCACTGACCTTGGCGCCCGGAATCAGGCTGAGGACGCCTTCGAGCATGCCGATGCCCGCACGCAGGATCGGTACCACGGTAATCTTCTTGCCCGCGATCTTCTCGACCTGGACCGTACCGGCCCAGCCCTGGATGTCGTAGGTTTCCAGTGGCAGGTCTTTGGTCGCTTCGTAGGTCAGCAGTGCGCCGACTTCCTGAGCCAGTTCACGGAAATTCTTGGTGCTGATATCGGCTCGGCGCATGAGACCGAGTTTGTGACGGATCAGCGGATGGCGGATCTCACGAATGGGCATAAGGGGACGGCTCCAGCGGGCGGGCAAAAAAAACGGCTTAGATTAATCTATTCAGCTGTAACTTGTCTTACCGGTTAGGATCGCGTTTCTTACATTAATGGGACGCCAGTGCAACGTTAGTCCAGAAAGACTTGCCCTGACGTTGTCCGATGCGTACCTTTGCCCGCTTTTCCTTCCACAGCCCCCCTTGGAGAGCGTCATGTCCGCTGATCTCGAGCATATCCGTCAAATCATGCGCGAGGCTGACTGCCTGTACACCGAGGCCGAAGTCGAGGCGTCCATCGCCCGCGTCGGTCAGCAAATCAACAGTGTGTTGGCCGAACGCAACCCGGTCGTCTTCTGCGTGATGAACGGTGGCCTGATTTTCGCCGGCAAGCTGCTGACGCACCTGAACTTCCCGTTGGAAGCTTCGTATCTGCACGCGACGCGTTATCGCAACGAAACCAGCGGCGGCGAGCTGTTCTGGAAAGCCAAGCCGGAAGTGTCGTTCATTGATCGCGACGTGTTGATCATCGATGACATCCTTGACGAAGGTCATACTCTTGGCGCGATCATCGACTTCTGCAAGCATGCAGGCGCAAGCGCCGTCCACACGGCCGTGCTGATCGACAAAGACCACGACCGCAAGGCGCGTCCTGATCTCAAAGCCGACTTCGTCGGTCTGCCGTGCATCGACCGCTACATCTTCGGTTACGGCATGGATTACAAGGGTTACTGGCGCAACGCAGCCGGCATCTACGCCGTTAAGGGCATGTAAGGGGATCAAGGAAGCGTCTGACTTCCTGAATCGGCTTTCTTACATTTCGTAAACGTTCCATTTCAGCAAACTCGGCGCAGTACCCGGAGAGACAGAGATCAATCCGGGACACAGCCTTTTTACTTGAATGGACGTTAGCAACATGAATCTGAAACACCTGAGCGCCGGCCTGGCCGTCGCTCTCGCCTCGGCGATTGTTCTCGCTCAAACGGCTCAGGCCGCGCAACTCATCGCCACCGTCGACGTGGTGAATCAGGGCCAGCGCACGCTGGACCTGACCTCCTCGAGCTGGAGTCTGGCCGGTGAGTCGGCGGCAAATTATCGCGTCACGCCCGGCACGTTTGCGGTCGTGAACATCCCGTTGACCAATCCCACTGTCGATCAGGCTTCGTTTCGCTACAGCAGCGCGCACAAGGTTTGCCTGTTTCGCCTAGGTCACGACATGCGACCGAGTCAAAGCGGTGGCAACATCACCCTTCTTCCTCGCTACTGGGCCGACGCTCAGTCGCAAGGCAGCGAGCCCGCCACTTGCCGCGCCAAGGTCCTCAACAACACGCCGGGTCGCGGTTACGCCGTCCAGATCGAGATGAATTGACCCGCGTGAAAGCCCACGTCAAATCGTGAAAACGTGCTGCGCCCTTTGGGCTGAGGCACGTCTTCTCCATGCTAGAGTGCTCCCCTGTTTTTTCGGGGAGCTATCATGCCTTTGTCCTTTCGCCGTAGAGCCGCCTTGCTGGTGTTGTTGAGCCTGCCGATGGCCGCGCCTGTTGTCGCCGAACCCATGCACGCCCAGTACCTGCCGCCCGATGAGTTGTCGGTGCGTGAGGGAGAACCCGAGCAGCAGCAATTGCTGCAGATCACCGACTATTCAGTGGTGGTGGGTAGCCAGCGTCAGTCCAATCAGCAGCCGATTCCCGTGACGTCGCCGCTGACCCTGCGCCTCAAGGGCAAACCGATGAACAAAGGCGCCACGATCTCCGAGGTGCTGATTCATTTTGATGGCGAAAGCAAAAGCCTGAAAAAACCCGCGTATGACGCGTCAAGCCGCACGTTGACCCTGTATTACCCTGCCAACCAATACCGCGTGCTCGTCGATTTGCTGCGCAACGAAAAGGTCTATTGCCAGTTCCTCAGTTACGCCAATGGTCATGTCTGGGCCGATGTGCACACGGGCAGTGTACGCGCGCGTTGAGCCTGTGGCCGGGCGAGGGGTAAACTGCCCGCCCGTGAAAACGTCCCGCAAGTCAGTTGGAGTCAGCAATGCGTAAAGACAAGAAGCAGGTGATTGGCGATGAAATCGGCGATGCCCAGATCAAATTGTTCCTGGATTTCGAGCCGGTCGACGCGACTTCCCCGTCCCTGCACAAGCTGATCAAGGCCTATCGTGGCCTGCGCATCGATGACTTCGGGCGCTTTCTGGTGTTCTTCAAAGAAGCGGGCTACGACCTTGATGGCAAAGACGCCCACGGCAATGACTTTGTCGCACTGATCAAGGATCAGCGTAACGCCGAGGAATACATCGAGTTGATCGAACAGGCGCGCGGCTGAGGCGCAGCCACACTAAACGGGCGACGCAACGGCGCCCGTTGTCATGATCACAGTGCTGGCAGGCCCACTGGCGTCCACGTAAACCGTGGCAGGGGTTTGCAGTACTGCGCGCTAAAAGGCTTTTTCCTACCTGTTCTCTCTGCGTTCATTCCTTTTAAAAACCGTTTGCGCGCTCATACTTGCTCTTGTGCCTTGAGGCACAACTTCCCGGGCAGGACGCTTGGGCCATCAAATGAAAAGGAATTCAACGCATGAACATCATCAATCGTAGTCTGGGCGCCTTCGTAGCCTTGCTTGCCACTGTGGCCATGGTACCTGCTGCCTTCGCGGCTTACCCAAAGAGCATCAAGGTCGCGGTCGAGGTATGGAATGACGAAGTGCAGAACCTTCAAATGACGTATGCCAGTTGGAAGCCGCAGGGGACTGGTTTGAGCACGTATCACATCCAGCCTGAGAACAGCGGGAAGGGATTCAGCGTGACGCTGGCCAACCCTCGCAGTGATTCGGCGACGATGCGCTATGTGGCGGCAGGTGGCAAGAAATGCGAGTTCACCTTTTCGCACAAAGCGACGTTCAGCTGGATCGGTATCAGCCCCGCGCCTGAGAAATTTGCAACGGCCAAGTCTGTCGGCACGGCCTCTGCCGAGTGCGGTGCTTCAGTGACCAAAGGCACGAATTCGATGGAGAGTTACACGGTCAGGTTTTCGATGAAGTAACACGAAACCTGGGAGGAGGGTAAAACTGAAAACCCCGCTGCGTGGGCGGGGCTTTCAGTAATCTCACTGATTCAGAGCGGGCTCTGAATCAAGCGAAGCTTGCTGCCTGACTGCTTGGGACCAGCTCCAGGCTCTCGTCGCTCTGGGCGCTGACACGCTGATACAGCTGCGCGTCGGTTTCCAGAATCTTCTCCCGAGCCGGGAAGATCTCATTCAGTTTGGCGGCCCATTCGGTACGAGCCTTTTCAGGGAAGCAGCGTTCGATCAGGTCGAGCATGATCGAAACGGTCACCGAAGCACCGGGCGATGCGCCCAGCAGCGCTGCAAGGGAACCGTCCTTGGCCGAGACCAGTTCGGTACCGAATTGCAGAACGCCGCCTTTCTTCGGATCCTTCTTGATGATCTGCACCCGCTGACCGGCCACTTCCAGGCGCCAGTCTTCGGCTTTCGCTTCAGGGTAGAAACGACGCAGGGCATCCAGACGCTGTTCCATGGACTGCCGCACTTCACTGATCAGGTACTTGGTCAGGTCCATGTTGTCGCGGGCTACGGCCAGCATCGGTGCGATGTTGGCGGCGCGGATCGACAGCGGCAGGTCCATGAGCGAACCGTGCTTGAGGAACTTGGTGGTGAAACCGGCGTAAGGCCCGAACAGCAGGGAGGTCTTGCCGTCAACGACACGGGTGTCCAGGTGTGGAACCGACATCGGCGGGGAACCCACCGCAGCCTGGCTGTAAACCTTGGCCTGGTGATGCTTGACCACTTCAGGGTTGTCGCAGCGCAGCCACTGGCCGCTGACCGGGAAACCGCCGAAACCTTTGCCTTCTTCGATGCCCGACATCTGCAGCAGCGGCAGGGCCGCGCCACCGGCGCCGAGGAATACGAATTTGGCGTCGATTTCGCGGGTGCCACCGCTGTTGACGTCCTTGATGGTCACGCTCCAGCCACTGCCTTTACGGCTCAGGCCCGTGACGCGCTTGCAGTACTTGACCTGCGCATCGGGTGCGCTGGACAAGTGCTTGAGCAATTGATTGGTCAGGTTGCCGAAGTTCACGTCGGTGCCGTGCATGACGCGTGTGGCGGCGATCGGCTCATCGGCCGGACGGCCGGGCATCATCAGCGGCATCCACTCGGCCAGCTTGGCCTTGTCTTCGGTGTATTCCATCGACGCGAAGGCGTGGTGCTTGCGCAGCGCTTCATAGCGTTTTTTGAGGTACGCCATGCCTTTTTCGCCCTGAACGAAGCTCAGGTGCGGCACCGGGGTGATGAACGAGCGAGAAGAGCCGAAGGTGCCCTTGCGAGCCAGATAGCTCCAGAACTGCTTCGACACTTCGAACTGGGTGTTGATATGAATCGCTTTTTTGATGTCGATGGAGCCATCGGCCGCTTCCGGCGTGTAGTTCAGCTCGCACAGGCCTGCATGGCCGGTGCCGGCGTTGTTCCATGGGTTGGAACTCTCTGCGGCACCGGAATCCATCAGCTCGACAACCTCAAGCTTGAGGCTTGGGTCGAGCTCCTTGAGCAGCACTGCGAGGGTGGCACTCATGATGCCTGCCCCGACCAGTACCACATCGACTGCTTCGTTATGCGCCATTAACGCGTCTCCAAAATCTGCAGCACCAAATTGACGGCATGGACCCCGAGGTCAGTTGCCGGGTGCGGGCAGCGCGGGGTTCGCGCAGTGCCTCGTACAACCCGGCCGGGATCGGCATGTCCGATTCTTCGCAATTTTTTGCATCTTCAGCGGACGCCACCGCAGGGGCCTGGTCGATGCTTTTGTAGTGCAAGCATGAACGCATTTTTTGGCCCGAACAGCCATTCGACTATCGTCAAGACGTCCGGTTATGCAACCAAATCCGTAGTGGACAGGCTTCAGGCTCCGGTTGTGGAGGCTGCGCTGCAGTCGGTCCTTTGCAAGGGGGCTGGGTCAGACGCTAATGGTGCATGTACAAACGCGTAACTATTCATTTGCTCGCCACACTCTTGTGAAGTTGTGAAAACCCGTTTTTTTCGCGCTCTTTTGGAGACGCAAACCTCAAAAAGGGCTGCGCGATGGCAGCTCTGGCAGATCAGGTTCATACACAGTGTGGGCATTGGCGTGCGCAAAAGGTTCGAGTGAATCGACGTTTTCGCGCCTGCACAGCGGACACACCGGGCTGCACATGTCTGTGTGGAAGGCTCTCTGTGGGCGATACGGAGGAGTCGATACGCGGTATCAACGATGCTGCGAGGCCCGATCAGGAGACGTCCTTATAATCGGGGGGAGATTATAGCGATGAAACGCGCAGAATTGATCCAGAAAAAATGACTTTTATTCGCCGTTCGGTCAGATGCTGAGCAATTGCCGGGCGGTAATCGCACGCGCGCGGGGAGTGACGCGGGCGCTGGCAGGCAGAGGCTGGTGCAGCCAGCTCAGATTGGCTTCGGTTATTTCCACCCAGTCATGACCCTGAGGCGCAACGGCGCAGTGCTTGAACGAAACGCAGATGCCGTACTTGTCCACGCGGGCATAGTGGCGATGACGGCGACGGAGCGAGAACAGAGACCAGAGAAAGTCCATGGGAAGACTCCTTGCTGTGGGAAGCGCTGTTGGGCGTTTGAGAAAAGTATGGCGCGCGGCGATGACATCCCCATGACGTCCACATTGCGTAATGGTGTCGGCGCGGATCTTCTGGCTGTCATGAACGACGGTGGGGTCGGGAACCGGTGCAATGGCACTTTGTCGTATCTTTACGCTAGTGAGCGACCTTGCGAGGTCGTTATACTGCGGCACAATTTGTGCCTTGGCCCATGGAGAAATGAGCATGTTGCGTCGCGTTTTGTTCGGTTTGCTTGCTGTAGGCAGTCTGACGCTGGTGGGGTGTGCCCACAGCCCGCAGTCGCTTAGCCCACAACCCAAGTTGAACAGCCAGCTGGCGCCTGTCGGGCACGGTCAGCAGGTGGTGGTTCGGGTTGTCGACGGTCGCCAGTCGCAGACCCTTGGCACCCGCGGTGGTCTGTACCCTGAAACCAGTTCGATCACGGTCAACAGCCAGCAGGTGGTTCCGCAGCTCCAGGCCCAGGCCGAAGCCGCTGTGCGCCTGCTGGGCTTTACGCCGGTACAGGGTGGCAACGGACCACAGCTGACCATTACGCTCGCTGACCTCAAGTATCAGTCGCCCAAAGAAGGCCTGTACGTGACCGAAGCCAACATCAGTTCGACCTTCCGTGCCGACGTGCAGAACAATGGTCGCAGCTACAGTGGCCGTTACGCGGCGTCGCTGGATCAGCGTTTTGGCATGGCGCCGAACGAGGAAACGAACACCAAACTGATCAGCGACGTGCTCAGCGATGCGCTGACCCGTCTGTTCCAGGATCAGACCATCGGTCGCACGCTGGGCCAGTAACTCGACTGGCTGTATGACAAAAGCCCCCGGTTTCGTGAGAAGCCGGGGGCTTTTTGTTGGGTATCGGGTTTACGCCGCCTGGTAGAAATCCAGAAAGCTGTAACCCGTTTCCAGGTCGACCTCCGGCAGATCGTTATGGGCGTGGCCACCCAGTGCACAGTAGACCAGCCAATGCCTGTCCTGAACGTTGAAGGCCAGCGCGTCGATAAGCGCTTCCTGCTCGTCACTCTGGGCAATGAGGTAAAGGCGGTCCTGGTTGTGGGCGTGCAGCATGACGCTCTCCGTATCCGGGGTGGTCGAGTCGAGGTGCTACACAGTGAACGGTTCAGGTGACGTTAAGGTGACACGCAGTACCTTTATCGTCAGATCCAACTGAACCTGCGGCGCCCCTGACCTGGCGCCATCGAGGCCCCATGTCGCTCCTCCAGCACTCCCCCGCAATGGTCCTCAACGGGTTGGCGCTACTGGCCGCCGGACCCGGGATCTGGCTGTTGCACACCACCCGCAATCTCGAACAGCGCGAAACCACGCATCTGCACAAACTCACCGAGCAAGCGCCCATCGACGAGCCCATGCACCTGATGGACGTGCCCACCCTGCGCATGATCCGCCTGAGCTATCGCATCGGCGCCGCGTGCCTGGGGTTCGCGTTGCTGTTGTCGTGGGTGAGCACCAAGATGTGAACACCTTGCGCGCCGGGATCCATGCGCTTGGGCCTTTGTGGGAGCGAATTTATTCGCGAAAAGTTTTCCAGGCCCCAGAGAAGCACTGATCTGCTGGCCCGTCGCGAATGAATTCGCTCCCACAGGTCTTTTGTGTTTGCCGCCTCATCTGTGACGCGATAAAACACGGCGCCTGTTGGGGCGCCGTTTTTCGTGAAGCGACGAGTGTTAAAGCGGCAATCCCGCCTTGACCCGATACTGATTGCGCACCGGCGTCGCGTATTGCAGCACCAGATACGGACGGTGCTCCTCGGCGCAGCCGTCGAGGCGGCGTTGCCATTCTTCTTTCGCACGCTCCAGCTCATCGGCCGGGAAAATGTCCGCAGCGGCAGGCACGTTCAGGCTCGGATCGGCATCGGCCCACTGCGCGTACGCCAGATAATGCACCGGGAACAGCCGGTAGCCGCCGAGGATCTGCCGGTCCATTTCGATCGCCAATTGCTTGGTGTCTTCGAACAGCTCGGTGATCGGCGGCGCGAAGTTAACGTGGACGCGGCCTTTATAGCCGGTGATGCCCAGCGCGATGCTGACATCGTCCTCGCCCGGTGCCTTGGTGTAGCTGCCGGTGGTCGCCCGGATGTACAGCTCGCGGGCCTTGGCCTGATCGCACGGGTCGTACTCGTAGCTGATCGAGACAGGCGTCAGGTTCAGCGACTGAATGACCTCGCCAAACGGCTCGTCCTTGCGACTCATGTGAAACATCTTGAGGATCGCCGACTCGGTGCGGTCGTCGCCATCTTTGGCGCGGCCTTCGGCCTGTGCGATCCATATGGACTGGCAGTCGTTGCGAATCGAGTGATTGATGTAAGCCGACAGCAACTGGTACGCCGCCATCTTTTCGCGACGTCCGGTGATGGAACGGTGCACGATGAAGCTCTTGTTCAGGCGCATCAGGTCGCTGACGAAAGGCTTTTGCAGCAGGTTGTCGCCAATGGCGATCCGCGGCGTCGGCAAGCCTGCGTGATACACGGCATAGTTGACGAACGCCGGGTCCATCACGATATCCCGGTGGTTGGCCAGAAACAGGTAAGCCACGCCGGACTTGAACTGCTCCACGCCGGTGTAGGTCACACCATCGGTGGCCCGTTCGATCGTATGATCGACGTAATGCTCGACCTTGTCCTGCAAGGCGGCGACGGTGTCGATGCCGGCAAACTGGCGGCGCAGCTTGCGCGCGATCGCAGGCTGAAGGATCCAGCCGAGGGAGCCGGCCAGACGTGGAAAACGGAAATGCGTGAGGATCGCGAGGAACGCCTTGTCACCCAGTAGCCGGTTGAGTACGGCTTTTACTTCGGTGTCGTCGTACGGTCGGATGGCATCGAATTCGCCCATCATGCTCTCTTGTTGGAAACGGCTAGGGTAAAGGTAGGTCGAGTCCGGTTTTACGCCCGGATGGTGAGAAATAAAGCTCGGCCTGCAAACAAGTCGGCGATTATACGCAAAACTGCTCTCGGAGACTGTGATGCACGAAATACAACCTGCAGCGCCTTACGAGTGCCCTTATTGCGGCGAATCGGGGGAAACGGTCCTGGATCTGTCGGAAGGCGACCACCATTTCATCGAAGACTGTCATGTGTGCTGCCGTCCCATCGAGTTTCATCTGCAAACCGATGGCCAGGAATGGGATCTGGACGTCCGTGCCGAGAACGACTGATGCGCAAAATCTATGAACCGGAAAACATGATGGAAGGCGAGTTGTTGCAGTCCATGCTCGCCAGCGAGGGAATCGAGTCGCACATTACCGGACGCCACTTGCTGGGCGGGATCGGCGAGTTGCCGGTGTTCGGCCTGCTGGGGCTGGCGGTGCAGGATGAAGAGGCCGATCGGGCGCGACAGTTGATCACTGAGTACAATGGCGCCTTTCCGTTGCCGGGCGAAGAGCCTGACAGCTATCCCGATGTGTTGTTGTGCTGAGGCTTGTCCCGCGCCGCTTCATTCGCTTTTCAAAAGAGTTGCCCTGAGCCCATGTGTGGACGTTATGCCCTGTTTCGTTGGACGCCCGCGTTTGCGGCCTTGCCCGGATTTCCAGCGGACCAGCAGGCGCAGTGGAATATTTCGCCCCATGATTCGGTGCTGATGGTCCGGGCGAGCGAGGAGGGGGAGGCCGGGCGTGAAGTGGCCCGAGCGCGCTGGGGCCTGACCCCGCCGTGGCTGACCGATATGTCACGCACGCCGGCCCACGCGCGGGCGGAAACGCTGGCTGAACAACCGATGTTCCGTCAGGCGTTTCGTGAGCGCCGCTGTCTGCTCCCCGCCAACGGCTTCTACGAGTGGCGCGGAACGGTGCGCAAAAGGCCGTTCTGGCTGACGCCGGCCGAGGGCTCGACGCTCTATTTCGCGGCGATCTGGGAGGCTTATCCGGTGGAAGAGCATGTCTATCTGAGCGTGGCGGTGGTGACGCAATCAGCGATGAATCAGCGCAGGCCGCTGATTCTTGATGCAGATGGGCAGGCTGCCTGGCTGGACCCTGACAGCTCGCTGGTGACGTTGCAGTCTTTGCTCGCCGCACCGCAGACGCCGCTGCGCGAGCGGCCATTGGCCAATCTGGTGAACGATCCGAAGCTCAATGCGCCGGAATGCCTGACGCCGCTGTAGCTTCGGCAGATGCCCCCGCGATCCTCGATGACTAGAGCAGCCCCTCTGTGGGAGCGAATTCATTCGCGAATCGATACTTCAGGCGATGCATCTCCATCGGCTGTATTGACGTATCGCGAATGAATTCGCTCCCACAGGGTTATCGTTTGCCCATTTGATGTGGGTTGATTACGCGAATGAAGCAGCGCGGTGTGTCGTGCACACCGCGTCCATCAGACCTTGAACTGATTGATCAACCGTCGCTGCTGCTCGGCCAGTTTGGTCAGTTCCGCACTCGCCTGACTCGACTCATCCGCGCCACCGGCCACTTCGTTCGCCACCTGACCGATATTGATCACGTTACGGTTGATGTCGTCGGCGACTGCGCTTTGCTCTTCCGCCGCGCTGGCGATCTGGTTGTTCATGTCGTTGATGACCGACACGGCCTTGGTAATGCTTTCCAGGGCCTGCGCGGCCTCGGCGGCATGACCCACGCTCTCGTCCGTCTTGCTCTGGCTGTCTTCCATGACCTTGACCACTTGCCGCGTGCCGCTTTGCAGCTGTTGGATCATGGTCTGGATTTCTTCGGTCGCCTGCTGCGTTTTCTGCGCCAGGTTGCGCACTTCATCGGCCACCACCGCAAACCCGCGTCCCTGTTCACCGGCTCGCGCGGCCTCAATCGCAGCGTTCAATGCCAGCAGGTTGGTCTGCTCGGCGATCCCGCGAATGGCCGTGAGGATCGCGTTGATGTTCTCACTGTCCTTGGCCAGCGTCTGCACCACGCTTACCGCGCGGCCGATTTCCACCGCCAGCTCGCTGATGGAGTTCGACGTGTTGTGGACAATACGCATGCCCTGGTTGGCGGCGTCGTCCGCATGGTTGGCGGCTTGCGCGGCCTGAGTCGCGTTGCGCGCGACGTCTTGTGCGGTCGCGGTCATTTCGTGCACGGCGGTCGCGACCAGATCGATCTCGGCCATCTGCTTATGCACGCCGTTATTGGTGCGAATCGCAATGTCGGCGGTGTGCTCGGATGAGTCGCTCACCTTCTGCACCGACGTCACGACCTGGCTGATCATGACCTGCAGCTTGCCCAAGAAGGTGTTGAACCCGCTGGCGATCGAACCGAGCTCGTCGGCGCGATCGCTGGTCAGGCGGCGCGTCAGATCACCTTCGCCCTTGGCGATGTCGTCGAGCATGGCAACCATCTGCTTCAGAGGACGGGCGATGCCACGGCCGACGAACCAGACAATCAGCAAGCCCAGCGCGGCGATCAACAAGCCGACCACGGTCATCCCGAAGATGTCCTCGTCGCGCTGATGCGCCAGGTCGCTTTGCAGCTTCTGCAGGTCGGCCATTACTGCGCTGACCGGCATGCGAATCATCAGTGTCCACCGCGCGTCGGTGTTGCCGACCCCAAAGGGCAGGTACAGCTGGATGTAGCCGTGCTCCTTGTCGATGCCGTAACGCACATCCCCTTTGGTCAGGCTTGTCAGGCTGGCGACTTCGTTAGCGTCGAGGATCTCACTGGCTTTTTCGCCGAGTTTGCTGGTGTCTTTGGTGTAGGCCACCAGACGTCCATTGGTGGCGATCAGCGCCAGGTCGCCCGCGCCGTCATAGAGCTTTTTGTCCGCGTTTTCGAGCATGTCCTGAATGAAGTTCACCGACAGGTCGGCGCCGACGATGCCCTGGAACTGTCCGTCCAGCATGATCGGCTCGATGAACGAAGACAGCATGACCATCTTGCCGCCGACCTGATAAGGCGCGGGATCAATTACGCAGGGTTTGCGGGTTTCCCGCGAGCACAAGTAGTACTCGCTGGACCGAATGCCGGTAGACAGGACTTTCTGGTCTTCCAGGCTCGCCAGCTTCTCCAGATTGAAACTGCCGTCAGGCTTGCGGTACCACCAGGCCATGAACCGGCCGTCCTTGGGGTCCACGCCGTTGATCGGCGCTTCAGCGTAGGCGGCGTCGTTGTGGTCGAGGGCGTTATGTTCCCAACCGATGTAGGCGCCCAGGATTTTCGGGTTGCGCACCACCGTTTCATGCAGGACGTTGAGCAACTGCTCACGGCTGACCTTCAGCAGCGGCTCGCCTTTGGCGTCCTTCATGCCGATGACCGCGTTGGTCGTGGCCAGTCCGGCGGCCGTATTGAGCGGAGCTTCCAGTTCGCGCTGAATATCACTGGCTTGCGTTCGGGCAATGGCCGTCAGGCGTTGCTCGATGGCTTGCTCGAATTGGGCGGTGGTGCGTTGCTCCACCAGCGCCTGCGTGCGCGCCCCTGAAAAAAGCGCGTAGAGAACGAGGGCCGCCACGACGCTGAGCACGATGGCGCCGGCCAGTGCGGCCACTGAAAACTGGATCGACTTGAACTTCATAGGGACTCCGGACGTGGAATTACGCCTGAAGGAGGTATCGCCTCGCCCTGAGCTTCCATGAGATGAAACCGACGAAATGGCCGTTTTTGATGCCTATGGGTCGCTTTTGGACAGGTTGGCTGGGTGGCCCGGATTTAAAGGCGTTCATGAGTCTCGAAAGAGAGAGGAGAAGTGTTTTAAAGCTGTTACGGATGTGCGTTTTTTACAGGTCTAGTTGCATGGCGAACGGCTGCCATCTGGTACTCGGACGGCGTACCGCCTAGGATGAGCGCCTCGTTTCGAAGGAGATACACAATGCGTCAGACCTTTGCTCTTTGTGCCTTGAGCGCAGCGCTGCTGGTTGCAGGCTGTCAGGCCGTCAACACCACCAGCGGAGATTCGGTGGGTGTCGAGCGCAAGCAGTACATGTTCAGCATGCTGTCGACCGACCAGGTCAATCAGATGTATGCCCAGTCCTATCAGCAGACCGTTACCGAGGCCACCTCCAAAGGCGTGCTGGACAAGAGCAGCGCCGAGGCCAAGCGCGTGCAGAACGTCGCCAACCGCTTGATCGCCCAGGCGCCGAAACTGCGTCCGGATGCGGCGCAGTGGCAATGGGAAGTGAACCTGATCAAAAGCGATGAGCTGAACGCCAACTGCGGTCCTGGCGGCAAAATTATCGTGTACACCGGGCTGATCGATACGCTGAAGCTCAGTGACGATGAGCTGGCGGCAGTGATGGGTCACGAAATCGCGCATGCCTTGCGCGAACACGGGCGCGAAGCCATGTCCAAGGCGTACGGCATTCAGATGGCGAAGCAGGGCGCAGGGTCGTTGCTGGGCTTGGGGCAGGACAGCCTCGCGCTGGCCGACACCGTGGTCAATTACAGCCTGACGCTGCCGAACAGCCGGGCCAACGAGAATGAAGCGGACCTGTTAGGTCTGGAATTGTCGGCACGTGCCGGTTACAACCCGAATGCCGCGATTACGCTTTGGCAGAAGATGGAAGCTCAAGCCGGAGCATCGCAGCCTGAGTTCATGAGCACTCACCCGGCTTCGGCGAACCGGATTGCCTCGTTGCAGGCCGCCATTCCGAAGGTGATGCCGCTGTATGAGCAGGCGCCTAAGTCTTGAGTATTTGAAGCGGCTCCGGTGAGACCTGACTGTGGGAGCGAGCTTGCTCGCGATGCGATTCATCAGTCGACATTGATGTATCTGATCTGACGCTTTCGTCCGATGCGGCCCAGAGCGAGCTCGCTCCCACAGAGGTACAGCAGCACGAGGCGGAAGCCGGTCTTTCAGCTCCGGATCACACCCAGCCGCTGACCTGCATCGCCTTGTACACCGCAACGATCGCCAGGATGAAGAACGCACCGGCGGCCAGACGACGAATCAGCGTCAGCGGCAGTTTTTCCGCCGCGAAATTACCCGCCAGCACCACCGGCACGTTGGCCAGCAGCATGCCCAGCGTCGTGCCCAGGATCACCAGCCACAGGTAGGAGTACTGCGCCGCCAGCATCACCGTGGCGATCTGCGTCTTGTCACCGATTTCGGCGATGAAGAACGCAATCAACGTGGTCATGAAAGGCCCGAACTTGCGCGCGGTGCTGGCTTCGTCGTCGTCCATCTTGTCCGGGACCAGCGTCCACAACGCCGTGGCGGTAAAGCTCGCGGCGAGGATCCAGTGCAGCATGGCGTCGGAGAAGAAACTGCTGAACCAGGCACCGACGGCACCGGCCGCAGCGTGGTTGGCCAGCGTAGCCGCGACAATGCCGGCAATGATCGGCCACGGCTTGCGAAAGCGGGCTGCGAGGATGAGCGCGAGGAGTTGGGTCTTGTCACCGATTTCGGCCAGTGCGACGACCGCGGTAGGGACCAACAGGGATTCCAGCATCAGGATTTTCCTAAGGGGCGGGTCGACACGGCTATGACACGTACAACCTCCCCGCCCCGGGTCAGGATGTTCGTGTCATAGGTCTTGTCAAACCACCGATCCGTCTAAGCGGATCTGGGGTCGCACGCACCATGGTCTGAGGACCAAGTATGTTGATGCGCGCCGGACGAGCATGGCGCTCGTGGGAGACTACTCCCCTAGGACGGAGCGGATTCTGCCTACACGAATCGTGTTCGGCAAGCGCTAATTTTCACGCGCGTTTGGCGCGGTAAATCCTGAACCCCTGACCTTCGGCCATGACGGCACATACGCCAAGGTGCTGCTCGATAATCGGTTGGTAGCGCAGGAAGCTGTTGGCAACCAAGCGAAGTTCACCGCCGTTTTTCAGGTGTTCGCGTGCTTTTCGCAGCAGATTCTCTGTCGCGGCGTAGTCGGTGTGGACGCCGGTATGAAAGGGCGGATTGGTCAGAATGACGTCCAGATGGTGGGGCGCGGCGTCGATGCCGTCACCGGTCAACACTTCACCCTCAAGACCATTGGCCGCCAGCGTCAACCGGCTGCTGGCGGTGGCAAACGCGTCCACATCCAGCATCGTGACGTTCATGTCCGGGCTGCGACGTTTGATCGCAGCGCCCAGCACGCCCGCACCGCATCCGAAATCCAGCAAATGACCGGTAGGCAACCGGTCGAGATTTTCCAGCAGCAGCGCCGAGCCCCGGTCGAGCCGGCCATGACTGAAAACGCCGGGCAGACTGATCACTTTTAGAGGCCCGCCTTCCATGTCGATCTCGAAGTGTTTGGCGAGACTGTTCAGCTCGACCGCCTGCGGCGCTTCTTCCACGGTGACTTGCCACAGCTGACAGTGGCGGGCGCTGTCGAGTTTGCGCGCGCGTCCGAAAGGGCTCAGCTGACGCGCGGCCGCTTCGATCCCAGCGCGTTTTTCGCCAACCAGAAACAGCTCGCGGCCTTGCAGGCGCGAGGCGAGGGCATTGAGCAGGTAGTCGGTGAGGTCTTTGGCTTTAGGCAGGAACAACACGGCGCCGTCGAACGCTTCAGCCGGCGCCTCGGTGCCGAAGTGAGTACGCCCGGCAAAGCGTGCGTCCAACGCTGCGAAGTCACCCGCATGCCAGCTCCAGCCTCGGGCGTTGGGCAGCGTGCCCATCAGGTCGTCGGCAGGCAGGCCGGTCAGCAGCAATGAGCCCTGAAACAAATCGGCCTGACGGAGTAACACTTCACTGCGCGGGTCCATCTTCGGCTCCTGGAAAAAAGAGCGAAGTTTATCAGGAGAATGGGGTAGAGCACGCGCTCCTGCCCGATCAGCAGCCCTCAGCTGACGACTCGGATGGGCTTGCCCGTATAAAACGCCAGCGCGTTCTCATTCACCTGGCCAACGATACGCTGCCGCGCTTCCTGGCTGCCCCAGGCACTGTGCGGCGTGATGATCAGGCGAGGGATGTCACCCGAGAGCAGCGGGTTGCCGTTGACCGGAGGCTCGACGGTCAGCACGTCGGTCGCAGCGCCCGCGAGATGGCCGTTGCGCAGGACATCGGCCAGCGCCTGCTCATTGATCAGACCACCACGGGCGGTGTTGACGATGAATGCTTTCGGCTTCATCAGGCTCAGTTCGTGCGCGCCGATCATGTCCCGGGTGTGCTCGTTGAGCGGGCAGTGGAACGTCAGGGCGTCCACTTGCGGCAACAGCTCATGCAACGGCAAGCGGTCGGGGCGAGCAGGGCGGCCGGGGATCTGGCCCAGCAGAACGCGCATGCCAAAGGCTTCGGCGAGCTTCGCCACCGCTCCGCCCAGCTCGCCATGCCCCAGAAGGCCTAATGTCTTGCCTTCCAGCTCCACAATCGGAAAATCCAGCAGGCAGAACTGCCGGGATTTCTGCCACATGCCCTGATGAATCGCCTGCTGATAGTCCGGCAGTCGCGTGGCCATCGCCAGCAGCAGCATCAGGGTGTGCTGCGCCACCGAAGGCGTGCCATAGCCCTGACAGTTGCTCACCACGACACCGTGCTGGCGGGCGGCCTCAAGGTCCACATTATTGACGCCGGTCGCCGTCACCAGGATCAGTTTCAGATCGGGACATGCAGCGATCGCGTCGGCATCGATCATGATCTTGTTGGTAATCGCGACCTGCGCGCCTTGCAGCCTTTCGATGACCTGGTCCGCCGTAGAGCTGGAGTGCAGAATCAATTCGCTGAAGGTTTCACGCCAGGGGGCAAGGTCCAGATCGCCGAGGTCCAGCGAGGTGTGATCCAGGAAAACTGCTCTGCTTTGACTCGACATCAGCTGTACCTTTTGCTCAGTGAGGGGGAGGCGTAAGGTAGCGAGCCTACCAGAGCCTGCCGCTCGTAAAAACGCCTGGAGTCCCCACATGTACTGGACGGAATTTCTCACCGTAGCCCTTATTCATCTGCTGGCGGTCGCCAGCCCAGGTCCCGACTTTGCCGTCGTTGTACGTGAGAGCGTGACCCATGGGCGCAAGGCCGGGACCTACACCGCCATGGGTGTGGGCACGGCGATTTTCCTGCACGTCGGATATTCGCTGCTGGGCATCGGGTTGATCGTTTCGCAATCCATCGTGCTGTTCAACGCCCTGAAATGGGCGGCGGCTGCCTACCTGTTGTACATCGGTATCAAGGCTCTGCGCGCCAAACCGGCCAGTGCTTCGGACGCGCCGGTGGACATTGCCCGCGGTGAGCGCACGGCGCGTGGTGCCTTTACAGCCGGTTTCGTGACCAATGGCCTGAATCCCAAGGCGACGTTGTTCTTCCTGTCGTTGTTTACCGTGGTGATCAACCCGCACACGCCGATGCTGGTTCAGGCGGGGTATGGCGTTTATCTGGCGCTGGCGACGGGTGTCTGGTTCTGCCTGGTGGCCCGTCTGTTCAGCCAGCCACGGGTGCGCGCAGGTTTCGCCCGAATGGGCCACTGGTTTGACCGCGCCATGGGTGGGGTTCTGGTGGCGCTGGGTGTGAAGCTGGCGTTTACCCAAGCCAGCTGACTGACCCCACTTCGAGACTCCACAGTCCTGTGGGAGTGAGCTTGCTCACGAACAGGCCCGTGGGTTCGCTGCATGATCAGCGTCGGAGATTCAGCTTCGTGAATCAGCTCAGTTTCGCCGCTGGATTTTGAGTGCAGCACACAGTCCCAAGACCGTTTTGCCCTTTCAAATGGCGCAATGCCTGCATGGTCACTCGTCATTCGAATCATCCCTTTGGCTGATTTGAGTGGCGAGTGATGGCTCTAGAGTGCATATTTTCAGCACCGCACATGCATCTTGAAAAGGGATTCCTATGCTGCAGACACGCGTGATTCCGCCAGCTGATGGCGCGTACCAGTACCCTCTGTTGATCAAACGCTTGCTGATGTCCGGCAGCCGCTATGAAAAAACGCGGGAAATCGTCTACCGGGACCAATCACGCTATTCGTATCTGACCCTCAACGAACGCATCTGCCGACTCGCGAATGTGTTGACGGAGGCCGGGGTCAAAGCGGGCGACACGGTTGCCGTCATGGATTGGGACAGCCACCGGTATCTGGAATGCATGTTCGCGATTCCCATGATTGGCGCGGTGATCCACACCATCAACGTGCGCCTGTCTGCGGACCAGATCCTGTTCACCATGAACCACGCCGAAGACAAGCTCGTGCTGGTCAACAGCGAGTTCCTGCCGCTCTATAAGTGCTTCGAGAGCAAGCTCACCACCGTTGAAAAGACCCTGCTGATCACCGATACCGCCGACAAGACCGCCGACCTGCCAAACCTGGTGGGCGAGTACGAAACCCTGTTGGCCGCGGCAAGCCCGCAGTATCACTTCGAGGACTTTGACGAGAACTCGGTGGCGACGACGTTCTACACCACCGGCACCACCGGCAATCCAAAAGGGGTGTACTTCACCCATCGCCAATTGGTCCTGCACACGATGGCAGTCGCCACGATCATGGGCAGCGTCGAAGGGTTGTTGGGCACCGACAAGGTGTACATGCCCATCACGCCGATGTTCCACGTTCATGCCTGGGGTGTCCCCTATGCGGCAACCATGCTGGGCGTGAAGCAGGTCTATCCTGGCCGCTACGACCCTGAACTGTTGGTCGAATTGTGGCGCAAAGAGAAAGTGAATTTCTCCCATTGCGTGCCCACCATCATGCAAATGGTGCTCAACGCCAAAGCGGCCAAAGACGTCGATTTCACCGGCTGGAACATCATCATTGGCGGCAGTTCGCTCACCCGTTCGTTGTACGAAGCGGCCAAGGCCAAGGGCATTCAACTGACCGCAGCCTATGGCATGTCTGAAACCGGTCCGCTGGTGTCGGTTGCGCACCTGAACGACGAGTTGATGGCGGGCAGCGAAGACGAACGCACCACGTACCGAATCAAAGCCGGTGCACCGGGCGTATTGGTTGAAGCGGCGATCGTCGACGGCGAGGGTAACTTCCTCCCCTCCGATGGCGAGACCCAAGGCGAGTTGGTGCTGCGCGCGCCATGGCTCACCGAAGGGTATTACCGCGAGCCCGAGAAGGGCGCCGAGCTGTGGGCGGGCGGCTGGTTGCACACCGGCGACGTGGCCACGCTGGACAGTATGGGCGGCATCGACATCCGCGACCGCATCAAAGACGTGATCAAAACCGGCGGCGAGTGGGTGTCATCGCTGGAACTGGAAGACCTCTGCAGCCGCCATCCTGGCGTGCGCGAAGTGGCGGTGGTCGGGATCGCTGATCCGCAGTGGGGCGAGCGGCCTTTTGCGCTGCTGGTTGCGCACGAGGGGCACGTCATCGATGCCAAAGCATTGAAGGAGCACCTCAAGCCATTTGTGGAGCAGGGGCACATCAACAAGTGGGCGATCCCGAGCCAGATCGCCCTTGTTACCGAAATTCCCAAGACCAGCGTCGGCAAGCTCGACAAGAAGCGAATCCGTCTGGACATCATTGAATGGCAGAGCACTAACAGCGCATTTCTCTCCACCCTCTGATCCACCCGCTGACAATTTTATTCGCACGCATTGCCCTGATTTCGGTCATGGCAATGTGCTGCGACCGCTCTCGCCCGGCTTCTCCCTTGCCAAATCCTTAAATTCAGCCATCCTCCCTTTGCCGCGCCAGTCAGTGCGTCGAAATCGGCGTGCCAGACGCTTTGACGCTGCAAATCACACTTTAGAGGGATCAAGCAGTAGCACCTGCTGGCTATAGTCGGCAGTAGGTTGGAACCGGAGAAAAACGCCACATCGTTTAGCAGCTTCACATGGGCTGCCCGATACGCGTTGACACCCAGGCACTGCGGACCCGTCCGCCTGAGTCGTTTCTGGAAGCACCCACTGCCATAAAAATAAAAGCACATGGAGTAGCGTCGATGACATCAGCAAACCAGTTCTGGCGCCGGGCAAAACTGCCTCTGGCCGTCAGCCTCGCTTCTACGCTCGCCGGTCCTGCATTCGGCGTCAGTTTCAACATCGGTGAAATCGAAGGTAATTTCGACTCGTCGCTCTCCATCGGCGCCAGTTGGTCGACCGAGAACGCCAACAAGAACCTGATCGGTTCCAACAACGGCGGACATGGGCTTTCGCAAACCTCCGACGACGGCCACTTGAACTTCAAAAGCGGGGAAACCTTTTCGAAGATCTTCAAGGGCATTCACGATCTGGAACTGAAGTACGGCGACACCGGCGTGTTCATGCGGGGCAAGTACTGGTATGACTTCGAACTCAAGGATGAAGGTCGCGAGTTCAAGGACATCAGCGATTCGGGCCGTAAAGAGGGTGCCAAGTCTTCTGGCTTCCAGCTGCTCGACGCATTCGTCTATCACAACTATTCCATTGCCGATGAACCGGGTTCGGTGCGTCTGGGCAAGCAAGTCGTCAACTGGGGTGAAAGCACCTTCATTGGCGGCGGTATCAACAGTATCAACCCGATCGACGTCTCGGCATTCCGTCGTCCAGGCTCGGAAATCAAGGAAGGCCTGATTCCGGTCAACATGTTCTACCTGTCGCAGAACCTCACCGAAAACCTGTCGGCTGAAGGCTTCTACCAGCTGGAATGGGACCAGACCGTCGTCGACAACTGCGGCACGTTCTTCTCCCAGCCTGACGTGATCGCCGACGGTTGCTCGAACAACCTCGCGGTATTGCGCACCCGCAACAGCCTGAACGCAGCCTTGCCTGCCGCGCTTCGCGGTCCGGTGCAGGCAACGCTGGCGGCACGCGGTGTGAACTTCGGCAATCCGGACGAAGGCGCAATCGTCGCCCGAGGTCCTGACCGCGATGCGCGTGACAGTGGCCAGTACGGCCTGGCGATGCACTACAACTTCGAGCCGCTGGACACAGAGTTCGGTGCCTATTACATGAACTACCACAGCCGTCTGCCGATTTTCAGCGGCAAGGGTGGCCCTGCCAGCGCCTACAGTGCTGCCGGCCTGGTCGGTGGTCTGGTAGGCAGGGGCGTACCTCTGGGAGTGGCGACCAGCCTTGCGCCGACCTTGCTGCCTGTGGTGGTCGCCGCTAACTCCAGTTACTACGTCGAATACCCTGAAGACATTCACCTGTTCGGTCTGAGCTTCTCCACTACGCTGCCTACCGGTACCGCGTGGAGCGGTGAATTGAGCTATCGCCCGAATGCCCCGGTTCAGTTGAACACTACAGACATTCTTTACTCCGGGCTGACGCCGCTGAACCCGAGCGTTGCGCTTCTGCAAGGCTCTCCGGGCGCCGATCAGAAAGGTTATCGCCGCAAAGAAATCAGTCAGGCGCAAACCACCTTCACCCACTTCTTTGATCAGGTGATGGGTGCCGAACGCCTGACCGTGGTCGGCGAGGTGGGCTGGACTCACGTCGGCGGTCTGGAAAGTACGTCGAAACTGCGTTACGGCCGTGACCCGAGCTATGGCCCTGGCCCGCTGCCAAATGGTCAGTGCACCACGCTCAACGCCAGCACGCTGGCAGGCGCGCCGCTCAATAACCTCAGCCGCTACTGCGAAAACGACGGCTTCACCACCACCGATTCGTGGGGCTACCGCGCTCGCGCCATCTGGGACTACAACAGCGTGTTCGCCGGCGTGAACCTCAAGCCAAGCGTGGCCTGGTCCCATGACGTCGACGGTTATTCGCCAGGTCCTGGCGGCAACTTCGAAGAAGGTCGCAAGGCGGTCAGCCTGGGCTTGGAAGCGGAATATCAGAACACCTATACCGCCAACCTTTCCTACACCAACTTCTTCGACGGCAAGTACACCACAGTGGATGACCGCGACTTCGTGGCCCTCAGCTTCGGTATGAACTTCTAAGGACGACTTATGAACATGAAAATAACAAAGGGTCTGTTGCACGTCGGAGTACTGGGCCTGTCATTGCTGGCGACCGGCGTAATGGCCGCCGTCTCTGCCGATGAAGCCGCCAAGCTGGGCACGACCCTGACGCCGATGGGCGCGGAAAAGGCGGGTAACGCTGCCAACACCATCCCTGCCTGGAGCCCGTTGCCCACCAATGCGGGCGCCGTGGACGACAAGGGCTTCCTTGCCAACCCGTACGCCAACGAGAAGCCGCTGTTCATCATCACCGCGCAGAACGTCGAGCAGTACAAAAACAACCTGGCGCCGGGCCAATACGCGATGTTCAAGCGTTACCCGGACAGCTTCAAAATGCCAGTCTACCCGTCGCACCGTGGCGCGACCGTGCCTGCTGACGTGTTCGCCGCCATCAAGAAAAACGCCGTCAACACCAAGCTGGTCGGTGGCGGTAACGGTCTGGAAAACTTCGAAACCGCCGTGCCGTTCCCGATTCCGAAAGACGGCCTGGAAGTGATCTGGAACCACATCACCCGCTATCGCGGCGGCAGTGTGAAGCGTCTGGTGGTGCAGGTAACGCCGCAAACCAACGGTTCGTTCAGCCCGGTGTATTTCGAGGACCAATTCGTCTTCCGCGACAAGATGAAGGATTTCGATCCTAAGAACCCAGGCAATATCCTGTTTTATTTCAAGCAGGAAGTGACCGCGCCAGCACGTCTGGCAGGCTCGGTGCTGCTGGTGCATGAAACCCTCGATCAGGTGAAAGAGCCTCGCGCGGCGTGGGTTTACAACGCAGGTCAACGTCGCGTGCGTCGTGCGCCACAAGTGTCCTATGACGGGCCGGGTACTGCAGCGGATGGTCTGCGTACCTCCGACAACCTGGACATGTACAACGGCGCGCCGGATCGCTACGACTGGAAACTGATCGGCAAGCAGGAGATGTACATCGCGTCTGACAGCTACAAGCTGGACGATCCGAAGCTCAAGTACGCCGACATTGTCCGTCCCGGCCACATCAACCAGGATCTGGCGCGTTATGAACTGCGCCGTGTCTGGCACGTGACCGCCACACTGAAAGAAGGTCAACGCCACATCTACGCCAAACGTGACTTCTTCATCGACGAAGACTCCTGGCAGGCTGCGGTGATCGACCACTACGACGGTCGTGGTCAACTGTGGCGCGTCGCCGAGGCCCATGCCGAGAACTACTACGACAAGCAAGTGCCGTGGTATGCCTTGGAAACCCTGTACGACCTGCAATCGGGCCGTTACCTGGCGCTGGGCATGAAGAACGAAGAGAAGCGTGCTTACGACTTCGGCTTCACGGCCTCCACCAGCGAGTTCCAGCCTAACGCCCTGCGTCAGGAAGGCGTGCGCTGATCGTGTAATCGAATTGGCGGAGAGCCGTGCACCGTTGATCACAGCTACTGCGCACCGTTGTCCTCCGCCGCTTTACCCTATGGTTGAACCCCATAGCGCAAAAAGAAAACGCCCCGATTCGTCGGGGTGTTTTTTAATGGGGGCCTTCGACGATTTCCCTGTGGGAGCGAATTCATTCGCGAAAAAACCTGCACGCGACATAGATGCATCGACCTCAGGCTCCATCGCGAATGAATTCGCTCCCACAGGCTGGACGAGCCTCTGCAACACCTCCTAAAAACATATAAAGCAACATTCGCCCTGTTGATTGGATATGTTTTCTTACAGTCTTTCGTCTAACAATCTTCAAAAGCGCTGACTTAGCCGCTAGTCTCCCGACATCTGAACGCCGAATAACAAGCACTTCTAACAAGAGCCGGCCATGACTGATCTGTCGCGTTTGCAAGGATTCGCAAATCACGCAGTCACTGCGTTGGAAGGACGTTTCTTCCGCCCACCCCTCCCCGAAGGCTATGTCGCCCGACCGCGACTGTGCGAGCGGTTGAGTGCGGGATTGTCTGGCCGCCTGTTGCTCATCAGTGCGCCCGCCGGCTTCGGCAAGAGCTCGCTGGCCGTGGAGTTTTGTCAGAGCCTGCCGGATCAATGGCAAAACCTTTGGCTGGGCCTGAGTCAGCGCGACAGTGATCCGGGGCGTTTTCTGGAGCGTCTTCTGTCCGGCCTTCAACAATTCTTCCCGCAACTCGGCAGTCAGGCACTTGGCCTGCTGAAGATGCGTCAGCGGCATCAGCCCTTTGCTTTTGAAGAGTGGCTCGATAGCCTGCTGGACGAACTGGGCATGCACCTGATGTTGAGCAAGCCGCTGTTGCTGGTGCTCGACGACTATCACCTGGTGCAAGGCCCGGTGCTCGACCGCTGTTTGCAATTTCTGCTCAATCATTTGCCTGCGGGCATGATCATCATGGTCACCAGCCGTCAGCGGCCGGACTGGCACCTGGCACGCCTGCGCCTGTCGCGGCAGTTGCTGGAACTGTCCGAGCAAGACCTTCGTCTGACGGACGACGAATCCCTGGCCGTACTGGACCATCACAGCAGCTCACTCACCGAGGAAGCGTTGCACACCTTGCTTCAACGCAGCGAAGGCTGGGTGGCCGGTTTGCGTTTCTGGCTGCTGGCCGCCACCGAGGCAGGCAGCAACACGCTGACCCAGGAACTCAACGGCGGCGAAGGGTTGATCCGTGACTACCTGCTTGAGGAGGTCATCGATTGCCTGCCTGCCGATGTTCAAGCCTTCCTTTATGAAACGGCCTGCCTGGAGCGCTTCTGCAGTGCGCTGTGCAATGCGGCGCGGGACAGCCACGACAGCGCCGAGATGCTGAGCTTCCTGCAAGCGCATCAGGTCTTCCTCGTGCCGCTGGACGAGAGTGGGCGCTGGTTCCGCTATCACCATTTATTCTCCGATCTGCTGCGTGCCCGCGCGGGCACCAGCGTTGCGCCGCAACAACGGCGATTGCACCTGAACGCTTGCCGTTGGTTCAGTGAGCAGGGGCTGCTCGACGAGGCGATCGAGCAGGCGTTGCGGGCCGGTCATCTGGATGTGGCGGCCAACCTCGTACAAAACCTTTCTGAAGAACAATTGCTCGCCGAGCAAAACGTCGGCATGTTGCTGCGCTGGAAAATGGACCTGCCTGACAGCCTGCTGGTCAGCACGCCGCGGCTGATCGTGCTGTATGCCTGGGCGCTGGGGCTGGCTTGCCAGCTGGACGCCGCCGAAGAACTGGGCAATCACCTCAGCCGTTTCCTGCCCGCGCCGTCCGCCACGGCGCAGAAATCCATGCTCGCCCAATGGCTGGCGCTCAGCGGCATCATCGCCCGAGGCCGAGGCGACAGCGGAACGGCACACCGTTATTGCAGCGAAGCGCTGGCAAGCCTGCCGCAAAAACGTTACGGGCAACGCCTGTTGTGCTTGTCGACACTGGCGAATCTGGCGATTGCCGAAGGCGATCTATGGCGTGCCCGCGCATTGAATCGGGAGGCGCTGGAGCTGGCACAACGGGTGGCCAATCCGTTGTTCGAAGCGCTGGCGCATTACGATCGCGCGCGCACCTTACATGCCAGAGGCGAGGCGTTACGTTCGCTCGATGAAGTGCGCCAAGGGCTGCGCCGTTTAAACGGGCTGTCTTCGCAGCGTCTGTACGCAGTGCGCGCACGATTGACGCTGTACGAGGGTTATTTGCTCGTGCAGTTGTTGCAGCCCGATGCCGGGCGTGCGCGACTGAACGCCGGTCTGACCGAGGCCCGTGCCTGCCGCGACATCAGCGTGCTGATCGGCCACTGCGTGATTGCAGGGCTTGAAGGCCGGGAAGGGCGCTTCGCCGAAGCCTTCGCCGAGCTTGCCGAGGCCGAGCGACTGATGCACATCTGGGACGTGCCGCCGGTGTATTACCTGGCGATGATCACCCTTGCCAAGTGCGAGCTCTGGCTGGCACAGGGCCGTATCGATCTGGCGGATGCCTGGTTACTGCGTCTCGGGCAAACCTATGGCGGCGATCACCCCGCAGCGGCGCCGGAGTGCCTTCCGCAAATGCCGCAACACATCGAATTGCTGCGTGCGATGCTCGACACCATTCAAGGGCGCACCGAGCAATCCGTTCAGCGCCTGACGCAACTGGAAGAGCGTGCACAGCACATGGGCGCCGGACTGCTGGGGTTGAACGCGATGAATCAGCACATCCTGCTGGCGCTGGACATGGCCGACCGACCCAAGGCTCAGCGCCTGCTTGAGCGCGCCTTCCAGGCTGCGACCGGCGGCGCGGTTTTGCCGTTCCTGAGCTTGATCCGCCAATACCCGGACTGGCTGCGTGAACAACTGCTCAAGCGCCCTGTGTGCCGACTCGTCGAGTACCTGCTCAGTCAACTGCCGCCCAGCATCGGCAAAGACATGCCGTGCGCGCGCGACGTCAGCGAGCCGTCTGCCTGCCACGGCAACGATTCCCTCAGCGCCCGCGAACTCGGCGTGCTGCAGCTCATCGCCCAAGGTTGCTCGAATCAGGAAATCAGCGAGCGGCTTTTCATCTCCCTGCACACCGTTAAAACCCACGCGAGCCATATCAACAGCAAATTGGGGGTCGAGCGCCGCACTCAGGCGGTCGCCAAGGCTCAGGAATTGGGGTTGTTCAGGTCCAATTAGTCGCAACGAGGTCACGGGATTGCGGCAGGGAACAGTTCGCGGGGATGTGCAAGATCTCACTGCGCACGTTGCGTCAGATCGAACAGGACGAAGGCAATCCGACCCTCCGGACGCTCAATGCGGTGTTCAAGCCTTTTGGCATGCGGGTGGGCATTGTGCCGTTGCGTCGTGGGTGAGTCAGGTCGCCCACCGTGAGCCGGTGCCAACCCTGGGCATGGGAAGTGATCAGCTTGCCGAGCTGACCGCCCATAAGTCATCCATGTCCCGCACGCCCCACTCCTCTGCCAGTTCGTATTTGACGATGGCATCGGGTTCAATCGGGTCGGCGAGATTGACGATTTCCGGCTGGAACGCGATCTTGGTTCGGGTCGACAGAAACACTTTGACCTTGGGGTGCAGCAACGATTTTTCGCCTTGCTCGATGACCACGCCCAGACGTTCACTTTTCAGGCGCACCAATGCGCCGATCGGATAGATACCGACCGTTTTGACGAAGTGCTGGAAGATCTTCTCGTCGAAGTGGCCTTTCCACGAGGCCATTTCGCGGATGGACCGGGCCGCGTCCCAGCCTTTTTTGTACGGGCGGTCGGACGTGACGGCGTCGTAGACGTCGCAGATGGCGCCCATCTTGGCGAACACGCTGATTTCTTCGCCCTTGAGGCCGTAGGGATAACCGCTGCCGTCCACTTTTTCGTGATGATGCAGGCACACATCCATCACCGCCTGGGTGACTTGCTGACTGCCTTGAAGAATCTTGAGCCCGGCCTGCGGGTGATACTTCATGGCCTCGTATTCTTCGAAGGTCAGGCGATCGGGTTTATTGAGGATCGCAGGAGGGATCATCATCTTGCCGACGTCGTGCATCAGCCCGGCGACCCCGGCTTCTCGAACCCGTTCTTCGTCCAGTTGCATTTGCCGCGCAAGCGCCACCATCAGCGCGCAGACCGCCACCGAGTGCATGTACGTGTATTCGTCCGAGGTTTTCAGGCGCGAGAGACTGATCAATGCGTGAGGGTGACGCATCACGGACGTCGAGATTTCCTGGACGAGCAGATCGACGTCTTCGGTGTTCATCGAACGTCCCATACGGGCGTCGCTGAACATGGTCATGACTGCCGTTTTCGCACGACCGCAAATCAGCTTGGCGCGCGCCAGCTCTTTCTCCATCGTGGCCGGGGACGTGTCGGTGTCCGGGCACGAGGCCGCGTTATGGCGTTGTGGTGAATGTGCCCCGTCAGGACTTCTGCCTAGCCGGGTATCTATCCACACCTCGCGGGTCGATTCCTGAATGCGCCGCAAAACGGCCTCATCGCACAACTCGCGTTCGACATGGGTGGTCCAGAAGGGGTCGTTGATTCGGGGGCGGCTGAACTCATGGATGTACATCCCGAGTGTCAGATCGGAAACGGCGATTTTTCTTAGCATGGAGCGTGCTCTTTACGCATGAGGTCTGGCTGCCGTGCGAGGGTCATCGAGTTGACGTCTTATCATCCCGAAGGCCAGCCATTCCAATGGTTGCGCAGTGCCAGTATATGAGCGGGGTATTGAAAAATATATGAACGCAATGTGTAGAAGAAATCAGGCGTTTTTGCCTTTATTCAAACGATGCAAACACTTAGCCAGCACTGTTCAAAAAACACGAAAGATTAATTACAAAACAAAATGATCGGGGGCTTCTCATCAACGCCGGGTGTCGTTCGTAAGCGAGGGCTGCGGCGCTCGACGGCCGGTGTATGTGCAACGCATCCCGGATCAACTGCATGCACGGGTGTATATCGGACTGCTGGTCCTGGTGCTGTTGAGCATGCTTGTGCGGTGAAGGCGGTCTGCGCGTTTATCGAACGATTGGCTCTTTTCCTGCGTGTGCCCGGACCGTAGTTTCCGCGCTTTCGCCCGCGATTGTCGGGTGCAGGAGGATGGGGATGAATTTCGTTTGGCGGAAAAAGACAGTCGCATCCGATGCGCCAGTGGTTCATATGGCGTCAAGCGGGCCGACGCCTGACGAAATAGCGTCTTCGCTTCGCGAGCTGCGAGCGTTGCGAGAGGACGATCAGCGTCACCGCGATTTTTACCGGGGGCTGTCAGAGAACCTGCTGACGTGTGGTAATTCGCTTTCCCACGTGAGCGAGTCTTTTTCTGCCCTTAATCGTCAGCTGAAGGTTAACCACCAGCGCGCCGACAACGTCGCCCGTTCAGCCATCGATAACCGTGAGCAGGTCACCCATTTGCAGGAGCAATCGCGGGTCATGGAGGCGGGCGTCGATGCGTTGGAGCAGGTGATCAATCATCTGGTAGGCCGCGCGGGAGAGATCGACCGCATTGTCGACTTGATCAGCGATATCGCCCGTCAGACCAACCTGCTGGCGCTCAACGCGGCGATCGAAGCTGCGAGGGCGGGCGAGTCGGGTCGCGGCTTTGCCGTGGTCGCCGGAGAGGTCCGTCACCTGGCGGAAAAAACTGCGCAGGCCACCCAGGAAATCGTCAAGGAAACCTCGGCGATCCAGCAAGACATCAACGTTGCCAAACAGGCCATCTCCGAACAAAGTCAGGCGTCCGGCGCTTTCTCGGCGGTGATCGACAAAACTGCTCGGGCCATGGCCGGGATGTACGATGAAGCGCAGACCATGCAGCGCGAAATCGACCAGTCGCACCTGCTGTCCAGGGTCGAACTGGCCAACATGGAAGAACTCACCCTGAAAGTCGCCGTCTACGACCGGCTCCTCAACCCTCGCCCCGAACCGCTGATCCTGCCCGACGAAACCGAATGCCTGTTCGGCAAGTGGTATTACGAGCAACAAGACCCGAACCAGGCACGCACCGCCGAATTCCGCCGCCTCGAAGTCCCGCACCAACTCGTCCACAGCAGCGGCCAGGCCGCCATCAATGCCCACGCACAAGGCGAGCTGGAAAAGACCCTGGAACATGTCGGAAAAATGGAAGCGGCGAACGTGACTGTGATGCAGGCGGTGAAGGTGTTGTTGAAGAGTCGGTTGGGGTCTTGATCAAGGGTTCATCGTCGAGACAGCATTCGTCGGAATGCCGCCCAGACCAAGCTCGCTCCCACGGGTCTGAATTCTTTGCACCAATGCCTGGCTGACCATAAGACCGGTGGGAGTGAGCTTGGCCTGGGCCGCATCTGGAGGAAGACGTCTGTATATCCGATATATCTTCATAGGGATTTGCCTGGGGCATGAGGTAACCGCCAACATAGGAACACTCGTCAGCCACCTGCGTTTATGCCCGACCAATCGCTCAGGATCTCTATGTCAACGCCCAAACCTGCCCTCATCCGCGAAACCTTCCCCGTCGGCCCGTTGCAGTGCAACTGCACGATCATCGGCGATCCCGTCACAAAACAGGCGATTGTGGTCGATCCAGGCGGTAACCATGAGCTGATCCTCGCCAGGCTCGAGGCCCATGGTTTGAAGGTGGTGAGCATCATTCATACCCATGCGCATCTGGATCATTTTCTGGCGTCGGGGCAGTTGAAGGAGAAGACCGGGGCGACGTTGCACCTGCATAAAGAGGATCAGTTTTTGTGGGATAACCTCGAAACGCAGTGTCAGGTGTTTCGTGTGCCATATGTGCCGGTGCCGTCGCCGGATCGCTGGCTTGCAGACGACGAGGAACTGGCGTGCGGGTGCGGAGTGGCCTTGCACACGCCGGGTCATACGCCGGGGTCGATGTCTTTCTGGTTCGAGGACGCCAAGCTGTTGATCGCGGGCGACACGCTGTTCAAGCGTGGTGTTGGGCGTACGGACTTGTGGGGCGGGGATCAGGCGACGATTGTGCGTTCGATCAAGGAGCGGCTGTACACGCTGGACGAGGAGGCAACGGTGGTGACGGGGCATGGACCCGATACGCGGCTGGGCGATGAGATGCGTGAGAACCCTTTCGTCCGGGCGTAGGACTGTTCAGGTTCGGTTAAGGAATTTTTAACGGGTGTCGTGCTCTAATCGCCTGCATGGCCGGGGCTTTGTCACTCCATTGACAGCGTCACGCCACAGAAAAGCAAAACAGGAGCTCTCCTTGATGTTCACCTTTCGCCGTTTGATCATCGCCGCCACCGCACTTGCCGTGCTCTCGGGCTGCGCATCGCAAAATCCTTATGACAATCAGGGGCAGGCACAGAATTCCGGCGGTATCAGCAAGACTGCCAAATACGGTGGTCTGGGCGCGCTGGCCGGCGCTGTCGCCGGTGCCGCCATCGACCACAACAACCGTGGCAAGGGCGCGCTGATCGGCGCTGCCGTGGTGGGCGCGGCTTCGGCCGGTTACGGCTACTACGCTGACAAACAGGAAGCCGCGTTGCGTGCCAGCATGGCCAATACGGGCGTTGAAGTGCAGCGTCAGGGCGACACCATCAAACTGGTGATGCCGGGCAACATTACCTTCGCCACCGACTCGTCGGCGATCGCCAGCAGCTTCTATGCCCCGCTGAACAATCTGGCGGGCTCGCTGAAGCAGTACAACCAGAACGTGATCGAGATCGTCGGCTACACCGACAGCACCGGCAGCCGTCAGCACAACATGGACCTGTCGCAACAGCGCGCACAGAGCGTAGCGACTTATCTGACGTCTCAAGGCGTCGATGCCTCTCACCTGTCGGTGCGTGGTGCCGGTCCTGACTCGCCGATTGCCAGCAACGCCGACGTCAACGGCCGCGCCCAGAACCGTCGTGTAGAGGTCAACCTCAAGCCGATTCCGGGCCAGCAGTATCAGCAGCAATAAGCGGATGGCGTAACATCCGCTCCTCACAAAAAAACCGGCCTGATACCGGTTTTTTTGTGGGGAGCGGATAAGGACTCAGCGTGGATACTGCTCATGCATCCGCGTCAGCAGCGTATCTTTTTCTTCCCACAGGCGGTTGATCCACTGCTGGAATTCCAGGCGATACGCATCGTCCTGGTCGTAACTCTTGCCAATGAACTGCGGCGGAATCTGCACTTCTTCGAAGTGCGCGACCACTTCACGCACCTTGCCGCACAGCAAGTCCCAGTAGCCCGGCTGGCCCGCTGGATAATGAATGGTTACGTTGACGATCGACTCCAGCTGCTCGCCCATGGCGTCCAGCACGAACGCGATGCCGCCGGCCTTGGGTTTCAGCAGGTAGTGGAAGGGCGACTGCTGCTGGGCATGTTTGCCCTTGGTGAAGCGCGTCCCTTCGACGAAGTTAAAAATCCCCACCGGGTTGTTGCGGAACTTCGCACAGGTACGGCGGGTGGTTTCCAGATCCTTGCCTTTCTTTTCCGGGTGTTTGGCCAGATACGCCTTGGTGTAGCGCTTCATGAACGGGAAGCCCAACGCCCACCAGGCCAGCCCGATCACCGGCACCCAGATCAGCTCTTGTTTGAGAAAGAACTTCAGCGGGCGAATGCGACGGTTGAGCACGTACTGCAGCACCATGATGTCGACCCAGCTCTGATGGTTGCTGGTGACCAGATACGAATGCTGATAATCCAAACCTTCCAGTCCGCTGAGGTGCCAGCGGGTATGGCCGAGCAGGTTCATCCAGGCATTGTTGTTGCTGATCCAGGCTTCGTGAATGTGGCTCATCAGCCAGTCAGTGACTTTCTGTGCGGCGGGGAAGGGCAGGCACAGTTTGAAGATCGCGACGATGAACAGCGGCGTGCAGCAGACAATCGTGTTGAGCGCCAACAGCAGCGAGGCGATGACGCCGCGCAAAGGGGCGGGCAAGAAATCCATGGTGGATCGAACTCCGAAGGTAAGACAGCCGCCGGTGGGTTCCCGGCGGCGTTATTGTGAGTGGACGATGTTTCAGGCCGACATTTATTGCGGCAGAGTCGCCGCCTGAATCGCAGTCAGCGCGATGGTGTACACGATGTCATCGACCTGGGCGCCACGCGGCAGGTCATTCACTGGTTTGCGCAGACCTTGCAGCATCGGGCCGAGGCTCACGCAGTCCGCACTGCGTTGCACCGCCTTGTAGGTCGTGTTGCCGGTATTCAGGTCCGGAAACACGAACACGTTGGCACGGCCAGCCACAGGGCTGTTCGGTGCCAACTGCCGAGCCACGTTCTCGTTGGCGGCGGCATCGTACTGCAGCGGACCGTCGATCAACAGGTTGCGTTGGGTTTCTTGCGCCAGTTGCGTGGCTTCACGCACTTTTTCCACTTCCTCGCCACTGGCCGAATTACCGCTGGAGTAGCTGATCATCGCCACACGTGGCGACAAGCCGAACGCAACCGCGGAGTCAGCGCTCTGCACGGCGATTTCGGCCAGTTCCTGGGCGGTCGGATGCGGGTTCATGATGCAGTCGCCATACACCAGCACCTGCTCGGGGAACAGCATGAAGAACACCGACGACACCAGCGTGCAGCCCGGCGCGGTCTTGATCAGTTGCAGCGCCGGCCGGATGGTGTTGGCGGTGGAATGAATGACGCCGGACACCAGACCGTCGACTTCATCGAGCGCCAGCATCATGGTCCCGATCACCACCGGGTCTTCCAGTTGCTGCTCAGCCATGGGGGCATTGAGGGCTTTGTTCTTGCGCAGATCGACCATCGGCGCCACATAGCGCTCGCGAATCAGCTCAGGGTCGAGAATCTCAAGGCCCGGCGGCAGCTCGATGCCTTGCGCGCGGGCAACGGCGTGCACGTCTTCCGGTTTGGCCAGCAGCACGCAACGCGCGATACCCCGGGCCTGGCAAATGGCGGCGGCTTGTACGGTCAGGGGTTCTGCGCCTTCTGGCAGCACAATGCGCTTGTTCGCGGCTTGCGCGCGTTGAATCAGCTGATAGCGGAACACCGCCGGGGACAGCCGCATTTCGCGTGGTGTGCCGCAACGCTGGTGCAGCCAGTTGGCGTCCAGGTGGCTGGCGACGAAGTCGGTAATGATTTCCGCCCGCTCGCGGTCGTCGATCGGGATTTCCTTGTTCAACTGATTCAACTGGTTGGCGGTGTCGTACGAGCCGGTGCTGACCGACAACACCGGCAACCCCGCCTGCAACGCGCCACGGCACAGGTCCATGATGCGCGGGTCGGGCAGGGTGTCGCTGGTCAGCAACAGACCGGCCAGCGGGACGCCATTCAAGGTCGCCAGGCTGACGGCCAGGATGATGTCGTCCCGGTCACCCGGTGTCACCACGAGCACACCCGGTTTGAGCAGTTGCAGCGTATTGAGCACCGTACGCGCGCAGATGATGATTTTGGACATACGCCGCTGTTCGTAATCACCGGCGTTGATCACCTGAGCCCCAAGCAAATCCGCCACATCACGGGTGCGTGGAGCATTCAGGTCGGCCTGGAACGGAATGCAGCCCAGCAAGCGGAAATCGCCGCTGCGCAACAGCGGCGAATGCTCTTTGAGTCGCGCCGAGAAGACTTCCATGCTCTCTTCGGTGCGCACCTTGTTGAGGATCACGCCCAGCACTTTCGGGTCTTTCGGGCCACCGAACATCTGCGCCTGCAACTCGACACGCCCGGACAGTTCGGTCAGCACCTCGTTTTCCGGCGCCGACACCAGGATCACGTCCGCATCCAGCGCCTTGGCCATGTGCAGGTTGACCCGCGCTGCGTAACTGGCGCTGCGGGTCGGCACCATGCCTTCGACGATCACCACGTCACGACCTACACAGGCCTCCTGGTACAGGTTGATGATCTCTTCGAGCAGCTCATCGAGCTGGCCTTCGCCAAGCATGCGTTCGACATGGGCCAGGCCAAGCGGCTTGGGCGGCTTGAGGCCGTGGGTCCGGGCGACCAGTTCGGTCGAGCGCTCTGGACCCAGATCGCCGGGATGAGGCTGGGCGATGGGTTTGAAAAAACCGACTTTGAGTCCGGCGCGCTCCAGGGTACGCACCAGCCCGAGGCTAATGGACGTCAAACCCACACCGAAGTCTGTGGGCGCGATAAAGAAAGTCTGCATGCGGGCTTCTCGAAAATGAGCAGTGCAAAGGCCGTGATGGACCGGATGAAACAGGACGCTGTTCAGTCGCAGGGTCTCAACGGGGCACAAGGTTATCGTTATCTGCCGCTTGCGCACACCAGCCGCAACGAAAGGATTGACCTATTTTTTCCTGACGCGTTGCGGCATCCAGCACCCAGGGCCGTGACTGCCACGGAGGCTGATGGCGCAGGTGCTGGGTGTGGCCGCAGGACAGCTCGGCAATCCAGTGACCGTCTTCGTCCTGGCGAAAGCCGATAATCGTGGTGTCGCTTCCAGGCAAAGTGGGGTCGTGCAATCGGGGCCGTCCGTCTGAGTTGCGTTCGCTTTCGCGCGAGTGCTTGGTTAGACTTGTTCGCTCATATCTCTATTTGCAAAAGGTCTCGCCCCATGCCGATCGCCGCCAACAAGGCTGTCTCCATTGACTATACCCTGACCAATGACGCTGGTGAGGTCATCGACAGTTCTGCCGGCGGCGCGCCGCTGGTTTACCTGCAAGGCGCAGGTAACATCATTCCGGGTCTGGAAAAGGCACTGGAAGGCAAGGACATCGGCGACGAGCTGAAAGTCTCCATCGAGCCTGAAGACGCCTACGGCGAATACTCGGCCGAACTGGTCAGCACCCTGAATCGCAGCATGTTCGAAGGTGTCGACGAACTGGAAGTCGGCATGCAGTTCCACGCTTCCGCGCCCGATGGCCAGATGCAGATCGTCACCATTCGTGATCTGGACGGCGACGACGTCACTGTCGACGGCAACCATCCTCTGGCCGGTCAGCGCCTGAATTTCCAGGTCAAGATCGTTGCCATCCGTGATGCCAGCGAAGAAGAAATGGCCCACGGCCACGTGCATGGCGAAGGTGGCCATCACCACTGATTTGTCCTGCTAAGCTCAATTAGCTGGCCAGGCGTCCTCGCGGGCTTTGCGAAAAAACATTTTGTTTTCGCAGCCTGACAGGGCGCCTTTTTCGGCCAAGGCTGTTTTCTGTATGGTGAGTAGGGGAGTTCGTCATGAGTATATTTCACGACCTGAAATTAAAAGCTCTGGATGGCCAGGAACTGCCTCTCGCGCCACTCAAAGGCAAAGTGGTCCTGGTGGTCAATGTGGCGTCCAAATGCGGCCTCACGCCTCAATACGCCGCGCTTGAAAACCTCTATCAGAAGTACAAGGACAGAGGCTTCAGCGTGCTGGGCCTGCCTTGCAATCAGTTTGCCGGACAAGAACCGGGCACTCAGGAAGAGATCCAGGCGTTCTGCTCACTGAACTACGGCGTGACCTTTCCGCTGGGCGACAAGCTCGAGGTGAACGGCCCTCATCGCCACAGGCTGTATCAGATGCTGGCGGGCGAAGGCGCCGAATTTCCGGGAGATATCACCTGGAACTTCGAAAAATTTCTCGTGGGTCAGGACGGTCGCGTTCTGGCGCGCTTCTCGCCGCGTACGACGCCGGATGATCCTGCGGTCATTCAGGCAATTGAGAAAGCGCTTCACTGAAGCCGCCCTTCGATGCAGCCGTCTACCACGCGCTCACGTAAACCCTGAATTTCTTGTGGGTCGAATTCATTCGCGATCGGTGGCGCATTCAGCAAGGCTTTGTCGGCTGTACCGACGGCTCGCGAATGAATTCGCTCCCACAGCTGATTTGCGTGGCCCATCATCCGAGACTCACCTATCCACCCCTGCTTTTAAGCCTTAATCACTGCAATCAATAGTGCTTCGCATTGAGGTGCGTTCAGCTCATTCTGTATGACCTTCATAATATTTTCCGATGCCGAGGACGCTTGCATGCCAGTCAGAGCCTTGTTCAAACCCTTTCACATGGGCAGCCTGGAATTACCGACGCGCGTGGTGATGGCGCCGATGACCCGTTCGTTCTCGCCCGGTGGCGTGCCGAATGCCAAGGTCATCGAGTATTACCGTCGTCGTGCGGCTGCCGGTGTCGGCCTGATCATCACCGAAGGCACCACCGTCGGGCACAAGGCGTCCAACGGCTATCCGAACGTCCCACAGTTTTTCGGCGAAGCCGCGCTCGCCGGCTGGAAAAAAGTGGTCGATGCAGTCCATGCCGAAGGCGGGAAGATCGTTCCTCAGTTGTGGCACGTGGGTGCCGTGCGCCGTCTCGGCACCGAGCCAGACGGCACGGTGCCAGCGTACGGCCCAACTGAAAAATTGAAGGATGGCAACGTCGTCGTGCACGGCATGAGCAAGCAAGACATCGACGATGTCATCGCTGCGTTTGCCCAAGCGGCAAAAGATGCCAAGGACATCGGCATGGACGGCGTGGAAATCCACGGTGCCCACGGCTACCTGGTCGACCAGTTCTTCTGGGAAGGCACCAACCAGCGCACCGACGAATACGGCGGCAATCTGGCCCAGCGGTCGCGTTTCGCCATCGAGTTGATCAAGGCCGTGCGCGCAGCGGTCGGGCCCGATTACCCGATCATCTTCCGTTTCTCGCAGTGGAAGCAGCAGGACTACACCGCACGTCTGGTGCAAACGCCGGACGAACTGGCGGCCTTCCTTAAGCCGCTTTCCGACGCAGGCGTAGACATTTTCCACTGCTCGACGCGTCGTTTCTGGGAGCCGGAGTTCGAAGGCTCCGACCTCAACCTGGCGGGCTGGACGCGCAAGCTCACCGGCAAACCGACGATCACCGTCGGCAGCGTCGGCCTGGATGGCGAGTTCCTGCAGTTCATGGTCAAGACCGACAAAGTCGCGCAACCGGCAAGCCTTGAGAACCTGCTCAAGCGTCTGGGCGATGACGAGTTCGACCTGGTGGCGGTCGGTCGCGCGCTGCTGGTCGATCCGGATTGGGCCGTGAAAGTGCGTGACGGTCGCGAGGAAGACATCCTGCCGTTCAGCCGCGATGCGCTGGGCAAGCTGGAGTAATCCGACGTCTTCTTTTCAAAGAGAAGCCCGGCCGCCGGTTGCTGAATAACCCCGGTGGCCTGGCTGAATGAATGCAATCCCTGTGGGAGTGAGCTCGCTCACGAATGCGGTAGATCAGGTACCCCGATGTGGGCTGACACTTCGCCTTCGTGAGCAAGCTCACTCCCACAGGTACGATGTTTGCCAGACGATGGCATCACACCCCCAACACCACCCCGTCGCCCGTCTCGCTCGCGGCGCGCAAATAGTTTTCAAACGAGTCGATGATTCCGGCCCAACCCTGACGGCTGGCGTGTTGCCGCGCGTTCAGACGAACGCGCCGCAGGTTTTCGTCGTCTTCGAGCATCCAGCGCGCAGCGTCGATAAAGCCTTCTTCATCGCCGGACATTGCGACGGCGCCGTTGTGCCCGTGACGGATATGCTGGGCCGCTGCGGCTTCGTCGTACGCCACGACACCCAGCCCGGACGCCAAGGCCTCCAGGACCACGTTGCCGAATGTCTCGGTCATGCTCGGAAACAAAAACAGATCGCCCGATGCGTAATGGGTGGCCAGGGCCTCGCCGCGCTGTGTGCCACAAAAGATCGCGTCAGGCAGTTGCTCCTGCAGCGTGGCGCGCACCGGACCGTCGCCGACGATCACCAGCCTGAGTCTCTTGTCGGGGTAGGCGCTGGTCAGGCTGTCGAACGTAGCCTTGAGCACACCCAGGTTTTTCTCCGGCGCCAGACGCCCCACATGCAGCACCGCCGTGTCGCCAGATTCCAGGCCCCAGCTTTCACGCAGGAAGGCTGAACGCCTGGACGGGTGAAATAACTGACAATCCACCCCGCGAGACAGCAACGCCAAGCGCTCGAAGCCTCGCCGTTCCAGCTCGGTCTTCTGGCTGACGCTGGGCACCAGCGTGGCATTTGAACGGTTGTGGAACCAGCGCAGGTAAGAGGTCAACAGACGGGTAATAAAGCCCAGCCCGTATTGGCGTGTGTACTGCTGAAAGTTCGTGTGAAACCCGCTCACGATCGCAATGCGCAGCCGTCGTGCCGCACGCAACGCCGACAGCCCCAACGGCCCTTCTGTGGCGATGTACAGCACATCGGGACGATTGCGCTGCCAGCGACGCAGCAGCTTGTGCATCGACGACTGACCCCATTGCAACCCCGGATACCCCGGAATCGGCCAGCCGCGACACAGCATCAGATCATCCCCGTTCCCGCGTAATTCGTCGTCGTTCTGCCGCGGCCGAATCACCTCCACCCGATGCCCGCGCAGCCGCAACCCGTCGCACAACCTGCTCAGCGTATTGGCGACGCCGTTGATCTCGGGTGCGTAGGTTTCGGTAATCAGGGTGATGTGCAGGGATTTACTCATGACACCCAGTTTCAGAGGCCGGCGTTGCGCTTGTATGGCGGTTGAGTGATGGATTTGTGACTGTTGAACAATGACGGTGATTGCCCACTGTTAACAGCGCGAGATGGCGTCATTCCCCAGCGACAAACGGCAGGATCCGCGAGCTTCCGACCTTCTCTAGCGCGGCCGACGCGGGCACATAACGGGTCTGAACCGGATTCAGGCTGACGAGATCGAGGTGAGAGCGGGGCTTCAAGAGTCTCGACAGTGTGCCGGGCTCGCTTGGAAGCGTTTTCGTCGTCACGGTTTCAACGGCTTCGGCGAGCGCTTGCATGAACTTGGGAGCGTTGGGTTCTGGCTTGGGCTTCTGGGTTAGCGGGGCCGAGGCTGGGAGCGGGGTCTTTGGGGAGGTTGTATGTAGGCGGTTCATTTCCATGGTGATCACACATCCTGATGTCGGGCAGCGGTGCTGCGCCTGATGAGGGAGGTCCATGGTTGAACAGGTGGTGCGTGCGACGTAGGGAAGACTTGCGTAGGAAACGTCCTGTTTTTTCTGGGGCGCGCTGAGATTTGCCCAATAAAAAGGCCTCAATCGAGGCCTTTTCCATATTCGCTTATCGAACCCGTTCCACCTGCGTCTCCGCCCCTCGCTCGCGCACCCAGAACAACGTCGCTCCGGCCACCGCCGCAGGCATCATCAGGATGTTGACCACCGGGATCAGCAGCACCAGATAAACGATGCCGCCGAAGCTCATGCTCTGCCAGCGTTTGGCGCGTAGCCAGGCGAGCATGTCTTGCCAGCTCATTTTGTGGTTGTCGGCGGGGTAGTCGATGTACTGAATCGCCATCATCCAGACGCCGAACAGCAGCCAGAGCGGCGCGGCGATGATGTTGACCACAGGGATCCACGACAGTATGAACAGGCCGATGGCGCGCGGCAGAAAGTAGCCGAGCTTGCGCACTTCGCGACTGAGGGTGCGCGGGATCATTTCGATCAGTTCGCCCCAGCTGAACGCCGGAAAGTCATCGGTGCCCCGCAGGACGACTTCGACCTTTTCCGACAGAAAGCCGTTGAACGGTGCGGCGATGATGTTGGCGATCATCGTGAAGGTGAAAAACACCATCAACACCACCAGCACCACGAACAGGGGCCAGAGAATGTAATTAAGGAAGCTCAGCCAACTGGGCAACGTTGGCATGAACGAATTGACCCATAGGCTGAATTCGTGCCCCGCGAAATAAATCAGGGCGCTGAACAGCACCAGATTGATGGTCAGGGGCAACAGGACGAATAAACGCAGGCCGGGGCTGAGGACCAGTTTCAGGCCTTCGCGCAGGTATTGCGGGCCGGACAAAGCGGGTGCGGGCATGTGATCCTCCAATCGTTGAAAACGCGCCGACCTTACCGGCTTTGCGTGGGCGGCGGAAGCCGGATCAGCACGGTGACATTCGCCGAAACACTCTGGCGACGGTAAAGTCTATCGGCAGGACGCGCGAAACGGTTTGTCGGAATAGGTGCGGTCTATGAGCTGGATTGTGAAACGATATTTCCCTAATCTTCGCCGCCCCGATAAGCTTGCGGGCAACTTTTAGACCTATTCCCATTCACTTTGAACCTCGAAGGAGTCTCAATGAGCGTTCTGGTAAACAAACAAGCCCCTGACTTCACCGCAGCGGCAGTCCTGGGTGACGGTTCGATCGTCGACAGCTTCCAGCTGTCCTCTCTGCGTGGCAAATATGTCGTGCTGTTCTTCTGGCCTCTGGACTTCACGTTCGTGTGCCCGTCGGAAATCATCGCGCACGACAACCGCATCGCTAAATTCCGCGACCTGGGCGTTGAAGTGGTTGGCGTTTCCGTCGACTCGCACTTCACCCACGCCGCATGGCGCAACACCCCGGTTGAAAAGGGCGGCATTGGTCCGGTCCAGTTCACCATGGTCGCCGACATCAAGCACGAGATCACTCGCGCTTACGGTATCGAACACGAAGACGGCGTTGCGCTGCGCGGTTCGTTCCTGATCGACCAGGCGGGTGTGGTTCAGCATCAGGTGGTGAACAACCTGCCACTGGGCCGCGACGTAGACGATATGGTTCGTCTGGTCGAAGCACTGCAGTTCACCGAGCAGCACGGCGAAGTCTGCCCGGCTGGCTGGCGTCCAGGCCAGAAAGGCATGAAGGCTGACGCTTCGGGCGTTGCCGATTACCTGGCTGAAAACGCGAAGAGCTTGTAAAGAAGAGCTTGTAATACCGTCGCTGCGACTTCGGTCGCAGCTTCCAGATTTCAGGATTGGCGAGTCAACCTTCCCCAAGCGCGCTCGCGGGTCCTTTTTAATTCAGCCGGTGCGCCGGTCCAGCTTTCAGTAACTCCGACCACACGTAACGATGGCCGGTCGATAGGAGTGTGTCATGTCTGATGTACGTCATTCCCGAGTGATTATTCTCGGCTCCGGCCCTGCCGGTTACAGCGCTGCGGTCTATGCGGCACGCGCCAACCTCAAGCCTCTGCTGATCACCGGCATGCAGGCGGGTGGTCAGCTGACCACCACCACCGAGGTCGACAACTGGCCGGGCGATCCCCATGGCCTGACCGGCCCGGTATTGATGGAGCGTATGCGCGAACACGCCGAGCGTTTCGAAACCGAAATCGTCTTCGACCACATCAACTCCGTGGATCTGGCCGGCAAGCCATTCACCCTCAAGGGCGACAGCGGCACCTACACCTGCGACGCGCTGATCATCGCCACTGGCGCCAGCGCTCGCTACTTGGGCCTGCCGTCCGAAGAGGCGTTCATGGGCAAGGGCGTTTCGGCCTGTGCGACGTGCGACGGTTTCTTCTACCGCAACAAGCCCGTGGCTGTGGTCGGTGGCGGTAACACGGCCGTTGAAGAGGCGCTGTACCTGGCCAATATCGCGAGCAAAGTGACCCTGGTTCACCGTCGCGAGACCTTCCGTGCCGAGAAGATCCTGATCGACAAGCTGCACGCACGTGTCGCCGAAGGCAAGATCGAGCTCAAGCTGAACTCGACGCTGGATGAAGTGCTGGGTGACAACATGGGCGTGACTGGTGCGCGCCTGAAGAACAACGATGGCAGCACGTCGGAGCTGAAAGTCGACGGCGTGTTCATCGCCATCGGCCACACCCCGAACACTTCGCTGTTCGACGGTCAGCTGGCGCTGAAAGACGGCTACATGGTGGTGCAGGGCGGTCGCGAAGGTAATGCGACGGCCACCAGCGTTGACGGTGTGTTTGCGGCAGGTGACGTGGCTGACCACGTCTATCGTCAGGCGATCACCTCGGCGGGCGCCGGCTGCATGGCGGCACTGGACGTCGAGCGTTACCTGGACGGTCTGGCGAACGCCTCGTTCTGATCGGCGGCTTCAAAACAAAAAAACCGGCTCATTGGGCCGGTTTTTTTATGCCTGTTGATCGCAATCACGTGTAGGAGCGTGGCTTGTCCCGCGATCTGGCGCGCAGCGGCAGTAAAACCGGATAACGCGGTGCATCAGCGATACCGCATTGCACTGATTCTACGACGACTGCGTCGCCAATCGTCCGGATGCGGCCCAGACACAGTCGCGCTCCTACAAGGGCGAGGGGTGTCAGGCCTTGCGCGTCAGCGGCTGCGCGCTGAACGTGACGCCCGCCAGGCCATGGACGATCAGCGCACGGATGTTGCCGTGGTCGCTGCCGTCGGGCGTTGCGACGACCGAGCGATAATGCTCGCCGAAGGCCAGCAGGGCTTCTTCGTCGCTCAAACCTTCCAGCAGTGCCAGGCCCAGCGTCTTGCACGAGCCTTCGTTCTGGCCTGCGGCGTTTTCCACCGGACCGTTGCTGAACGCCTGCGGCTGGTAGTCATAGTGCGCAGCCACGAACGCCAGGGTGTCGGCGAATACGTGCTCGCCACTGTTGAGGCTGGCGCGCAGGGTGTTCAGGTCAGTCATGTTTCTTTTCCTTGGCAAACGCGGCCTGCTGGTCGGCGCTGGCTTCTTTCTGATAAAGGGATTTCCACTCGCTGTACGGCATGCCATAGACCACTTCGCGGGCATCATCGAGGCTGATGTCGATCTGCTTCTCTTCGGCGGCGGCCTTGTACCACTTGGACAGGCAGTTCCGGCAGAAACCGGACAGGTTCATCAGGTCGATGTTCTGCACGTCCTTGCGGCTGTCCAGGTGCGCAACCAGACGACGGAAGGCGGCGGCTTCGAGTTCGAGGCGTTGTTGCTCGGTCATGACGGGCTCTGTGCGAAGAAATGATGGGGCGGATGATAAGAGTGCAGGGCGGGGCGGGCAATGGTGTCCGTCGAACGGACACATGACCTGTGGGAGCGAATTCATTCGCGATGTGGTCGCACACCCGATACCGGTGTTAGATGTGCCTGCCTGTCGCGAATGAATTCGCTCCCACAATGGAGCATGTCCCGCAGCGGAACGTGCTCCATCGTCGGAATCAGCGTTCGGCCGCCAGGGTAATGGACACCGACTCTGCAAAGCGCAGGGCATGCGGCTTGTCGACTTCCACTTCGGCGTACTGCACGGGTTCGTGGCTCATCACAAGGTCCAGCACTTCCTGCGTCAGCCGCTCGAGCAGGGCGAAGCGATTGTTTTCGACGTGCTGGATGATCGCTTTGGTGATGGTGCGGTAATTCAGGGCGTGATCGATGTCGTTGTCGCGGACCGCTTCCTGAGCCGCATACAAAATCGTCAGATTGATCAGCACGTCCTGTTTGTTGAGGATTTCGTCTTCGTTGATGCCGATGTAGGTGCGCAGGCACAGGTCCTTGACCCTGATGCGTGCGGTGCCTGGTTCGAGTCTTGCCATGGGACTACTTGCTCCGTCCGATCAGTTGCAGGAATTCCATCCGTGTCGTGGTCGATTCGCGGAACGCGCCAAGCATCACCGACGTGTTCATGGTCGAGTTCTGCTTTTCCACGCCCCGCATCATCATGCACATGTGTTGGGCTTCGATCACCACCGCCACACCGGCAGCGCTGGTCACGCCCTGGATAGCATCGGCGATCTGGCGGGTCAGGTTTTCCTGAATCTGCAAGCGACGCGCGAACATGTCTACAATGCGCGCGATCTTCGACAGGCCCAGTACTTTGCCCGTCGGGATGTACGCCACGTGCGCCTTGCCGATGAAAGGCAGCAAGTGATGCTCGCACAGCGAATACAGTTCGATGTCTTTGACGATCACCATTTCGTCGTTGTCGGACGCAAAGAGCGCGCCGTTGACGATTTCTTCCAGCGTCTGGTCGTAGCCGTGACACAGGTATTGCATCGCCTTGGCCGCGCGCTTGGGGGTGTCCAGCAAACCTTCGCGCTCCGGGTCTTCGCCCAGGCCGACAAGGATTTCACGGTAGTGTTGTGGCAGTGACAAGGTCATCAAAGGGTTCCTCGGGGCGGCTTACTTGACGTGCCGTCCACCGTTTACGGTCAGTGTGGTGCCGGTGACGTAGGGGTTGTCCATCAGGTAGCGCAGGCTCTGATAGATCACGTCGGGACCGGGTTCGATGCCCAATGCCGATTTGGCCAGGGTGGTAGTGCGGTACGCCGCATCGTCATCTGGTTTGAACATCAGCATGGCAGGGGCGATGCCATTGACTTTGATGTCTGGGGCATACCGGGCGGCAAACGACAGGGTCAGGTTATCCATACCTGCTTTGCTGGCGCAGTAAGCGATGTGCTTGCTGCTGCCTTTGCGCGTGACGTCGTCACCGATGTGAATAATGTCTGCCATCGCAGAACGCTTCAGCAGTTCGGCGCAGTGCAGGTTGATCAGATACGGCGCAAGCATGTGCACGTTGAACATGCGCATGAACACGTCGCCTTCGTCGCCTTGGGTCTCGGCCAGCCATTCCGAGGCGTTGTGAACGATTGCGCGAAGACTGTCGGTGATGCCTTTGAGCTGCGCGATGAACGCCAGCACGCTTTCTTGCGAGGAAAAATCAGCCTGAATCGCAACGGCGCCTTTGTCCCTTAGCGCCTGCACGCCGGGCCGCTCGGTCCGGTAGCTGACAATCACCGGATAACCGTCGTCCAGCAACCGTTCCGCGCAATGCAGACCGATACGCTGGCTGGCACCAGTGATGAGGACAGGGGCAAGAGAGGAAGCCATGGCAGCTCACGCGCTTATCAGGGAGAAGAAAACCGGGAGGTCGCGGGCGTGCCGATATCTGAAGCGCAGGCGGCAATTGGTTTCATTGCGCCATCAGAGGTCGACCGTCTGTGGCAAAGTTAACCCAATGGTCAGTGCTGTACAACTCTGAGCAAAGAGGGGGGCAGTTGGCGATTGCAGACTGGAGCGGTGGGGCAGTCAAGGTTGCAGCGTCTTGCCGGGCGCATTCGCGGGCAAGCGCGCTCCTACAGTGTAGGGCGCGGGCCGGGACAGGTGCGATTCGCGTTTCGTACGCCAGTCACTGTGGGAGCGCGCCTGCTTGAGAATGCGCGCTGTCCATCATCGGGTCGAAGCGGATTCGGCAGGTGGCGTGGTGGCAGGTGTGCTGCTGTTCAACCAGCCGGACAACAAGTGCGTTGAGAGCGGAATGAACCAGAAGACCATTAATGGCGTAAGAATCAGGGTGCTGATCATGATCCGCGGCAGCAAATCGAACTGCGCAAGCAGCGGGCCCAGTACATAGTTGAAGATCAGCGACACGGGAAAGAACGCGAGCCAGATGGCCACTGCCTGTTTCCAGCGAGGAGGGCGCTGACCGACGGTGCCGAACCAGCCGTCCATGCCACGCACGCGGTGCACGGAATTTTTTGCGAACAGGCCGCTGCCGCGCACCAACCATGAGCGTCGGGAGGCCGAATGCTCCCAAGCGTGCATGGTGGCTTCGTCGGCAAAGCGGAAAATGATCTGGAATTCGTCGTCACCCGGAGGCGGTGCGAGCACACCTGAACCCAGGTAGCCGGGGAAATCGGTAGCGAGTTGTTCGCCTTCATGCAGCCAGGCAATCAGTTCCTGATAGCGGCCGTGGGCGACGCGACGGGCAACCATCAGCGTGACGGGTGAGGTAGACATTGTGTATCTCCGATAAACGAGTGAGGTTCCCGGGTAGGGAAATCACATGGCGTGACGCCGGGGTGATGGCGTCGCGTCAGCTTCGTTGAGAAAAGCAAGCAAGGATTATTCCTGAATCCGTGTATAAAGCCAGAAGTCTTTGGCCCTCAAGCCCTCTCAGACGCCCAGCGGCAGTTGTACAATCACCACCTCTTTCGATTTGGCGACAGGCTTTTCCCGATGTCTCACGTGCTCCCCGTTTCCTCGGTCGTCGAAGGCCATCAGCAAGCGTTGTTCCCCATCCGTGAAGTTTCACGGCTGACCGGCGTCAATCCGGTCACGCTGCGGGCCTGGGAGCGTCGTTATGGACTGATCGTGCCGACGCGCACGGAAAGCGGTCACCGCCTTTACTCCGCAGCTGATATCGAAACCGTGCACAGCATCAGGGGCTGGATTGACCGTGGCGTGGCCGTAGGCAAGGTCGGCAAGATTCTGGCCGGGACCCGCGACCTCGACGGCAGCATGCGCGGGCTCCACAGCGTCATCGACGGTGCAGAGCAGCAAGCGTGGCAGAAGCAACTGCGTCAGGCGGTCAACGATTTCGACGAGCGCTGCCTCGATCAGCTCTATGGACAGATTTTTTCGACGTATCCGCTGCCGGTCGTGTTCGAAGATGTGGTCATGCCGGTCTGGCGTGAATTCACGGTGCGCCACGACGCGTTCGGTCAGACCAGCGAGTGGTTGTTCCTCGACAGTTTCCTGCGCGCGCGAACCCTCCAGCGCGTGCAGCTCACGCGAAGTGCGGCGCAACAGCGCGTCTTGCTGGCCGCCATGCCGGAAGGGTGCCGCGAGCTGGAGTTGTGGGTGGCCGGCGTCTTGATGACCACACCGCAGATAGCGGTCAGTGTGCTGGCACCGGGACAGCCGCTGGAAGAATTGAGTCTGGTCTGCGGAAAAATGAAGCCCGACGCGCTAGTGCTGTTCTCCACTCAGGTGTCGGCGAACGATGTGCCCAAGCGGTTGATACGGCTCGGACTGGGTCTTGAGTGCCCACTGCTGGTGGCAGGCGAAATGGCAGACGTCATTCAGGACAGTCTGGCGGGGTCGGCGATTGGATGTCTAGGCAGCGAAGGACTGGTGATGCAGCGGCGCTTGCAGCAGTTTCTGGCAGGGCGGATGGATACCTAGAGGCCGTTGCGAACCTGAGCTGCAGGTGAAGGCGCCACAGCTCTGGAGTGCAGCCTGAGGCTTACAGCGCGGGCCGCTGCTTTACAGATGCATCGAAGGATGAATCTTGCGGTGTTCCTGAAGGATGTACTGGCGCAGGCGCTCGGTGTCTTCTTTGCTGTTCTGACTCAGGCGATAAGCCGCCAAGCCTTGCTCGGTCAGGCGTTCGAACGTACCGCGCAACGCGATGGGCGCAAGGCCGGTCGGTGTAAACCAGGCTGAGAAGTATTTTGGCGGTTTGGTCTGCTTGCGGATTTCCAGCAGGATGCCCTTGAACGAAATTTCGTGCACCCACAAGGCGGTCAGTGAGCCTTTCTCGGTTTCGAGGGCGACGGGCTCTGGCAGGGTAAGACGCCATGGGCGAATCCGAGGGCCTTCTTCGAAGATGCTGGGCGCACCCAATTCGAGGTGCAGCGCGTGAAACTCGTCTTCGACCAGGTGCAGCGGGAAGGTCATCTGTTGATTGTCGAACTGAGCTTGAATCGTCACTTGTTCGTGCGCGGCCAGTCGCGTCAGCAGATCCTGGATCTGAACGCCTCCGTTGACCACCAGGCTGCGTGAGCTGTCGCGCAGGTTCAGCTTGGGGTTGTGCTGCATGTTCTGGATGAAGTCCAGCTCATCCTGCGTGAGGATTGTGTCGCGCTGCATGGTCAAGCTCGATTAACCGGTTATTGAAAAAGCAGACAGTAAATTCGGATTTTGGTTGCTGCCGTTCGTCAGTTACGGGATGTTACCGCTTCAACGCAGCCAGTTCAGTGCGAGCTTGCGCCAGTTCGGCCTGCAATTCGACAACTTTTTGTTGCATCAGCACCTGCTCGGTCACGTCCTTCTGGATGCCAATGTAATACATGAGTTTTTCGGCATCGTTGAACACCGGTGTGATCGACAGCTCATTCCAGAAAGACGTCCCGTCCTTGCGATAGTTGCGCAGAACCTGACGGCAAGGCTGGCCTTTCTTCAGCGCTTCGCGAATCGCCCGACGTGCAACCTGATCGCGGTCATCACCCTGCAGAACGCGACAGTCCTGATAAAGAATGTCGTCGGCACTGAATCCCGTCAGATCCTCGAAGGCCTTGTTGGCATAGATGACGATGTTATCGTCACCCTCATGCTCGGCAATCACGATGCCGTCGCTCGACGCGTCGACCACCAGCTGCATCAGTTTTGCGTTGATCATGAGGCGCTCCCTGCGGGCATCGAAAAGCCGGCATTCTAAGACATTGCGCCCTTTTGGGGCATAATGCCGCACGATTTTACTCAGTCACAGGATCAGAGAATGAAAGTCGCCATTGTTTCGGGCTCGGTGTACGGCTCGGCCGAAGAAGTTGCCCGACACGCCCAGCAGATCATCAAGGACGCCGGTCACGACGTCCTGTTCAATCCGCGCGCGAGTCTGGCGGATCTGCAAGCGTTCGCCCCGGAGGCCTTTCTGGCCGTGACCTCGACGACCGGCCTGGGCGAGTTGCCGGACAACCTTCAGCCGCTGTATTCGCAGATCCGTGACGTATTGCCCGCCGCGTGGCGCGGCTTGCCGGGCGGTGTCATTGCGCTGGGCGACGCCAGTTATGGCGATACCTTTTGTGGTGGCGGCGAGCAAATGCGCGAGCTGTTCATGGAGCTGGGACTGCGCGAAGTGCAGGAGATGTTGCGTCTGGACGCCAGCGAAACCGTCAACCCTGAAGGCGACGCCGAACCCTGGCTGGCTGACTTCGTCAGCAAGCTCGGCGCCTGACGCCTCTGATGGCGCTGCTTACCGTCTCAGCAGCGCCAGCCAGGCCTGGGCGGCTTTGGACAGGTAAGCGCCTTCACGCCAGATAAAAGCGATGTCCCAGCGAAGACGGGTCGGCGCCTTCAAGGTGACATGCACGACGCCGGGCCTGACCAGCGCCTTGGCAACCACCTGAGGCAACAGCACCACGCCTTGACCCGCCGCCACCAGTGCGGCAAGAAAGTCGGCCTGACCACTGCGCCCGCCTTCTTTGGGGGTGAAGCCGACTTGCTGGCAGGCCTGCAACAACCGGTCGTTGAGCACAAAACTGCGCTGATAAAGCAGAAACGGCGTGTCGGCGAGTTGGCTCAATTCGACTTCCTTCAGATGAGCCAGCGGATGATCGGCGGGTAACAGCGCATCGAGCGGTTCATCACAAAAAGGCTGGGACGCGAACGCCGGATCATCCGGTGTGAGGCTTGCCCCCAACTCCAGTTCGCCCGTCATCACGGCCTGCTCAATGGCCCGGCTGCCGCCTTCCAGCAAATGAATCGTGACATTGGGATAAAGCCGACGGTATTCGGCAAACGCCTTGGCAAACAACGTGTCGCTGCCCAGCATGGGCAATCCCAGATGCAGTTCGCCGCGCGCCAGGTTGCTCAAATCGTCAAGCTCACGTAGCAAGCCATTGCGCAACATGAGCATCTCCTCTGCCCGGTGGTGCACGACCTTGCCTGCCGCCGTGAGGGTGACCTGTGAGCCGTGCCGATCCAGCAGCGTCACGCCCAGGCTCTCCTCCAGTTGAGCTACCTGTTTGCTCACTGCAGACTGGCTGATGAACAGCGTCCGTGCCGCCTGAGTGAAGCCGCCCTCGCGCACGACTTCGACGAAACTGCGCAGCTGTTTGAATTCCATGGGATCGAGCGCCTGCTTGTAATGGTTATGGCGCGAGTATGATGTTTGAAATTCCGTATTGGAATAGTTGAAAGTCTGACAATTCGTTTTTGGGATGGAAGCTGGCTCGATAGACTGCAGTCCTCAGAGGACTGAAAGCTCATGAACCGTTTAGCTCGTCTCGCTCGCGTTACTGTCGAACTCGTTGCCTTATTGGCGATTTATCAGGTCGGCTGCGAGATCGCGTCCTGGCTGAACTGGCCGATCCCGGGCGGTGTGATTGGACTCGCTTTGTTGCTGCTGATTTTCGCCAGCGGCCTGGTGAAACCCTCAACGCTGCAAACCGGTGCGGGCTTGCTGCTCGCCGAGATGCTGCTGTTCTTCATTCCGCCGCTGATGAGTCTGTTGGACTACGGGGCGCTGGTGCGCACCGAGGGCTGGCGCATCATGCTGGTGATCGGTTTCAGCACGTTGATGGTGATGGTGGTCACAGCGTTCACCGTCGAAATGGTCTGTCGTCTCAGAGATCGTTCAGAGGAGGGCAAGGCATGAAATTCGAGCCGATGCCAATCTTTTGGCTGCTGATCACCGTCCTTGCCTACGTTTCCAGCCGTTGGTTGTACCGCCGCACAGGCCGGTATCTGCTGTCGCCACTGATCCTGGTGCCCACCGTGCTGCTGGCGATTGCCTTGCCGATGCACACCGCCTATGCCGAATATTCCACCAACACCCACTGGCTGATGCTCGTCCTCGGGCCGGTCACGGTGGCGTTTGCCATCCCCATCTGGCAGCAGCGCGCGTTGCTGGCGCGTCATTGGCCGGCGCTGTTGATCGGCATGCTCGCCGGCAGCGCGGCCTCGATCGCCAGTTCGTTCGGTCTGTCCAGGGTGTTTGCCCTGGACACCTCGGTCGCGATGTCGCTGGTGCCCCGTTCCATCACAACACCGTTCGCCATGCCGCTGGCGCATGAACTGGGTGGGGTTCCCGAGCTGACCGCCGTGTTCGTGATGTGTACAGGCGTGTTCGGTGCCGCGCTGGGTGGTGTGTTGCTCAAATGGCTGCCATTGCGCACTGCGCTCGCCCGCGGCGCTCTGTTCGGCGTGGGGGCGCACGGCGCGGGCGTAAGCCGGGCGCGGGAGGTGGGCGGCGAAGAAGGTTCAGTGGCCGGACTGGTCATGGTGTTGACGGGATTGTTGAATCTGTTTGCAGCGCCGCTGTTGGTCTGGATGCTCTGAGAGCCCTGTTCCAGAGCCTTCAGGGCCCTGCTGACTCGCCGGGCCATTAAGGTGGCTGCCAAGGCAAGTACCGCGACGGCGAGGGCTGTCTAGACTGCTGATCAACTAGAGCAGAATAACCGCCGAGGAACGCCTAACGTGAAAGTCGCACAGGCAGTCGCCGATACCGTCAGCCCCATCAATTCCACCGTCAAAGATCAGGTCAACCCGGCTGAATGGCAGACGCGTGTCGATCTTGCCGCCTGTTATCGGCTGGTCGCCCTGCATGGTTGGGATGATCTGATTTTCACGCACATCTCGGCCAAGATTCCCGGCACCGAAGACTTCCTGATCAACCCCTACGGTTTGATGTTCCATGAGATCACCGCGTCGAGCCTGGTCAAGGTCGATCAGTCGGGCAGTAAGCTCATGGACAGCCCTTACGACATCAACCCCGCCGGTTACACCATCCACAGCGCGGTGCACGAAGTTCGCCACGACGTGGTGTGCGTCATGCACACCCACACGGCCGCAGGTGTCGCGGTTTCGGCGCAAAAGCAGGGCGTGTTGCCGATCAGTCAACAGTCGCTGTTCGTGCTGGCAAGCCTGGCGTATCACGCTTATGAAGGCGTGGCGTTGAATCATGAAGAGAAAGCGCGGCTGCAAGCGGATTTGGGGAACAGCAACTTCCTCATGCTCAATAACCACGGCTTGCTGACCTGTGGTTCCAGCATTGCCGATACCTTTCTGATGATGTTCACCTTTCAGCGTGCCTGCGAAATCCAGGTGCTTGCCCAAGGCGGCGGTGCTGAACTGATCCCTATCGACGGGCAGATCCTGGCCGGGGCCAAAGCGATGATCGCCGGCGTGACCCGCAGCGCCGAGGGCATGGGCGGAGCGTTGGCCTGGCCTGCTCTGTTGCGTAAGCTCGATCAGTGTTCGCCGGGGTATTCGCAGTAATGAGGCCGGCGGAGATCCCTCTCAGCGTCTGGCGCACGCAGGGGCACGACTTCGTGTTTCGCGGGCAGACCATTCGTTATTGGGTGGCCGGGCAGGGCGAGCCGTTGTTGTTGCTTCACGGTTTTCCTACCGCCAGTTGGGACTGGAATTATCTGTGGCAGCCGCTGAGCCGCCAGTATCAGGTCATTGCCTGCGACATGCTGGGCTTCGGTGACTCAGCCAAGCCCCGCGATCACGATTACAACCTCGTGGAACAGGCCGACCTGCAACAGGCGTTGCTGGAGCACTTACAGGTGCAGCAGCCGGTTCATGTTCTGGCCCATGACTACGGCGACAGCGTGGCCCAGGAGCTTCTGGCCAGGCACAGTGAAAACAGCTTCGCGATGGCCAGTTGCGTGTTTCTCAACGGCGGCCTGTTTCCGGAAACCCATCGCGCGCTGTGGGTGCAGAAGCTTTTGCTCAGTCCCGTGGGCTGGCTGGTGGGGCGGACATTTGACCGCTGCAGCCTGGACCGTGACTTCAGCCGTATTTTCGGGCCGAAGACACGCCCCAGCGAAAGCGAACTGGATGATTTCTGGAGCCTGATCTCCAACAATCGCGGTCACCACATCATGTATCGGCTGATCAGCTACATCCCCGAACGCCTTGTTCGGCGCGAACGCTGGGTACAGGCCATGCAGAGCAGTCAGGTGCCGATGCGCTTCATCAACGGCGCCTCGGACCCGGTCTCCGGGGAGCACATGGTCGAGCGTTACCGCGAGCTGATTGCCGATCCCGACACCGTGTCCATCCCTGATATCGGCCGCTACCCACACACCGAAGCACCGGCGCTGGTGCTGCGTCATTACCAGCGTTTCCGTGCAGACATCGCCGAGCGCAGGCCTTGCACCGTGCCGCCTCGTGCCGTACAGAACAACAAAACCCCCGATCATCCCGTTGCGTTATCGAGCACCATTCAGAGTGCCTCGTGTTGATTGTGACCAGCGCATGACTGGTTGACACTCGATGACTGTTTCGCGCGTTCCTGATCCATCTGCCAAGCCAGAGCGCGCTCGCAAGCCGGGCGCGGAGAACGAGCACCACCATCGGGGAGAGCAACATGAGTGAATCCGTACGTTTCGAAGACAAAGTCGTGATTGTGACTGGCGCCGGAGGCGGGCTGGGGCGCGCGCACGCGCTGTTGTTCGCTCGACACGGCGCACGCGTTGTCGTCAACGACCTGGGCGGTTCGGCGCATGGAGAGGGGGCCAATGCCTCGGCGGCAGATCGTGTCGTGGCGGAAATTCGCGAAATGGGCGGTCAAGCCGTTGCCAACCATGATTCAGTCACCGATGGCGACAAGATCGTACAGAACGCGCTGGATGCGTTTGGGAGGATCGATGTCGTGGTCAACAATGCTGGCATCTTGCGCGACAAGAGCTTCGCCAAGATGGAAGACGCCGACTGGGACCTGGTTTACCGCGTTCACGTCGAGGGCGCCTACAAAGTGACCCGCGCCGCGTGGCCGCACCTTCGAGAGCAAAACTATGGCCGCGTGATCTTCACGTCTTCAACCTCCGGCATCTATGGCAACTTCGGTCAGTCCAACTACGGCATGGCCAAATTGGGGCTTTACGGCCTGACCCGCACGCTGGCCCTTGAAGGCCGCAAGAACAACATCCTGGTCAACGCCATCGCGCCCACCGGCGGCACGCGCATGACCGAAGGCCTGATTCCGGCCAGCGTCTTCGAGTTGCTCAAACCTGAACTGGTCAGCCCGCTGGTGGTGTACCTCGGCAGCGAGCAGTGCCAGGACAGCGCCGGCCTCTACGAAGTCGGCGGCGGCTGGATGGGCAAGGTGCGCTGGGAGCGCAGCCTCGGCGCCGGTTTCGACCCGCATACCGGCTTCACCCCGGAAGACGTTGCTGCGCAATGGGGCACCATCGGTGACTTCACCGACGCGGCGCATCCGGCGGACAACGTCGAGGCCTTGAAAGAGATGATGGCGAACTTGCAGAAATTTGGCGGCTGATTCATTTCTGAGTGGTTGATAGCGGCCAGTTCGAGTGATCGATCTGGCCGTTTTTGTAAGTGTTTTATTTTGTTGGTTGTAGGATTGTTCTCTAAATAAGGCAATGATTCCGTCTTCGAGAACAACCGTTCAACTTGCCTGCCCCCGTGTCCGACATCCCTGAAGACCACATTTATCTTCGGGAGGCAGCATGATCGGTAATTTGAGCAAGGTTGATCAACGGCTGAAAACGTACTTTGCGGTTCCAGACAAACGCTTTGAGGTGAAGTCGGGATTGAGTCCTCAGGAAGAGGCGGTGAAGCAGCGGGTGCGTCAGTATTGGGCGGACAAGAGCATACCGGAATCCAAAAAGCTCGAAGGTTTGAACATCGATTTGAGCGGGTTTGATCCGCGGAACACCAGTAACAGACAATTGCTCGAAGTCGGAACGCTGTTGGCTGAGCAAGGATTGATCGATACCGATCTTGTGCGTTCACTCTCCAATCTAAATGCAAAGTTTGATGCGTCCGGGGAAAACATCTCTATGGATACGGCATTGAACGCCTATGACTATTTGACGTCGCAGTTCGAGCGATTGACGGACTCTGTTTATAAAGGAAATGAAACAGCGGAGGGCGAATTGATTGAGATCAATGCGTCGCTCTCTGTGTTGATGGCACTTGAGAAGTACGCCAAGGCGCCTCGGGAGCGATCGTTGGTGAACATTCGAGTGTGAATGGTCAATTTATACCCATGCAGCAAGGCGCCATGACGTGGCGCCACGGTGGTCCTTGCTCGCCAGAAAATTTCCTTCATGCCGAAACTGTATGAGCCTACAGGCAGTGCTTTGTAGATGAACAGGATGAATAATTATTTATCGCTCTTGTCGAGAGTGCACAGTATCCAATGAGGATTCATTAGATCACTGGCGTATTAAGTCGAAAGGCTGGATGCCTTCGAGCGCAGTGGTCGTTACATTGGAGATGTTAACGTGCTTAAAAAATACAGGTTGCCTGCCGATCACGACCTGACCCCTGACATTAAAATGGAGGTCACCGCGGACGCTACTATGGGCAGGCTTCATGCCACGATGATAGATATCATCCGGAGTACGCCCTCCCTGTTCAAAATCGCTCGGCGTTTTCTGAATGAAGAGATGCAGATGGCCGCAAAACGGTCAAATCCTGATGCATTGTTTATTAATGAATTCGATGCTCAGGGCAATGTGGTTTCGTCCATGACGGCGACGCAGGCGCTAATGGGAACGTTGCTCAAGGGTCCCACTTATCTCAACCGTTCTGACTTGGTAGTTGCGCTGCGACCGGATTCAAAACGTGGCATTGATGAGGAGCCCGACTTCCATCTGGCGAAACTGCAGGACGTGTACGCCCGCATCGGGGCGCGCATAAAGGATGCGGTGGGGAGGACTTGGGACGAGTCGGTGACCGTCCTTTCACCCTTGGATAAACAGGATGACTGGGCCGGCTCACGGCGTAGCGTGTTGAAACGGCTCTACGTGCAAGTCCTGTTTCAGGAAATCGATATTGCTCTTGATCGCAGGGAGTTTGATGAAGCAGACGCCGAGCACTGTTCCACAGTGCTGAAAGGCTCCGGCATCGACGGCTTCTCGTCGCTTGAACTGCGGATAGACGATGCGAAAGGCTCGCGGGTCATGGGCGCTTTGGTGTGTGCGCCCGATGAGACGGGGCCTTTTTATCTGTTTCAACTTTCACACGGGTGGAAACGTTACCCGTCCAGTCAAGCGCTCATCCAGGCCGTCCTGGAGTACTGTTCGAGCGGCCACGAACTGCACGAGGCCTTGATGAACGCGTTGCCTACGCAAGCGGCTGCCGCTCTGGAGGCTGCCGATGAATCGTCTATTGCAGTGGAATTGATTCCGCTTGAAGACGAGTTTCATCATGTGTTTCTGGATACGGTCATCAAAAAACAACGAGCGGACATCCAGTACGAATTGGCTACGGCGGATGACGAGGAGCTGGAAGCACTGTGGGCGCGGATCGATCACGCGATCGAGCTGGGCGACCTGGAAGACGTTGTTTTTTGCCGTATGTCGAAGTTGTACGGCGAAACACAATCCGACAATGAACCCGAATGGCTGAAGGGTGCCGACAACGACTTGCGTAAGCAGTACTTCGAATTGGACGAGCAAAACGATCTCGCCGAAGCCGGTATGAGTGAACTGTTCGCAGAGGTCGGTCATATTCAGGACTATGCGCGGCATCAGCTTATGCAGGGGATGTACAACGCGTTGTATTACACGGTGGAGCCGGCAGAGGTCATTGTCGAATTAAGGGAAACGTTTGATTTCAGAGGCACGGGCGATGAGAAGCCTCGTCTTGAAGCGATCGTTCGTAAAGCTTCGCTGCTGGACTTGGCAATAAACGGAATGCCTTACATGACGCCCGGCAGCGTGGGCGTCACGTTGCCGGAAGGTCACGAGCATCCAGCGTTTGACGGCGGTTTCGTCATAGATCTTCTGCGCAAAGTAAATATTCCTGTTCGTTATGGCGCTGCACTCGAGGCGCTTTATCGCAAACCTGAATTAGAACAGGCGATCGGCCATTTCTTCGGTCGAGGTCTGGCGTCGGCGCTGCTGGCGGCGAGGATGCAAGGACAGCTCTCCGAGTCCTCCTATGAGCAGGTCGCGCGAGCGTTTCAGGACAAAGTGATGCCGGAAAGTATCGTGCTGGGCAAGTTGAGGCTGAAACAGAGCGACGAACGTTTTGAGGATGTGTTGACCATAGAACTTAAAGGTCAGGGCCAATGGATTCTCTATGCGCCGGGCGCGCCGGAAAGAAGTGTTTTCGAGCTTTCCGATTTCAATCAGGTGTCGCGTACGGTTTTTCGCTGGACTCGACACACCGAAGGCGCGGATTACATGAGGGCCCAGACCACTGTCAGTACGGTTGACCTGCCAGGCTATCTAAGGCGCCGTACTTCAACGCCGCGCACGGACTGGACTGATGACCGTCTGGTTGTCGAGCCATTTGAGGGCAGTGATATCGACAGCATCCTGCTCGATGTCGCCCGTCACAAGATCAGCCGCCAGGTCGAGCGGGGCGGTTACGTTTCTGCGTCGAAACTCTATGTCCTGCGCCCGTCGATTATCCAGGAGTTGATTACCCTCGATAACCGTATCGAGGGGTTGGAGTCCTTGTATTCGAGGCACTCCAGTGTTCGCCCTTACGCCGTTCAGGCCCATAAAAAGTGCATGGAACTGGTTAACAGGCACGTAGAGGAACAAGGGGGCACCACCGAGATAGACCCAGATACCGTGTTCTTCGATTTGAGGAAAGGCGCAACGCGCGTAGACGATCCGGCAGCCGAGAGCGACGGCAGTTACCGAACGCTAACGGATCTCTTCATGGAGGGTTTCTCACGCGACAACTACATCTTTCATACCGACGCCATCATGTATTCGGCGGTAGGGCAGGACCTTTCCTACTTGTCGACGACGTTTGTGGATCAAATGATTCGTGAGTCGAATTTCGGCAGCGACTATCTGCGTGTTGTCGAGGGCGAACAGAATCTCACGTTGTTGGCGAGTCAAAAGAGACAATCGATATTTGTACAATCACTCAAATTCAAACTTAAACGTGCCGCGCTGGCCGAGCATATTTCCGGGCGGTTGAAACCCAGTCAGCTTGAATGGATCAGTATGCTCACCGGAACCCTTTCCGAAGACGCTGATCCTTCCGTCGCGCAGACTCGCCGAGGCTCTCGCATCGCCCCTTTGTGTCTGGTGAAAGGCGTACCGGTCGCGGGTTGCTATCTGTTGAGCATCGAAGGTGAAAAAAATACCGATTTTTCGCTGGCCTATACGCCCGACGCGCCAGACGGCGTTGAAATCCGGCGGGGCAGCGATGTAATCATTGCCTTGCGCAGCGGGCAGATGCGGACCTATTTTCATCACAGGACCGAATCTGGTCAGTGGGGGGCCATGGCTCGCAAGCTTCACGACATCGCGACTCATGGATCTGTGGATTCAAGACAAGGCAAGCCCAAGATGGGGGACCGCCTGCCTGTGCCGGTCGATGAAGTGCACAAAGTCAGTGACCTTAAAAACAACAGCTACCGGGACAGTTGGAGTTGGGCATACACCAACTACCTGCAGCAAATTCATGATGACGTAGACCGTTTGACGGAAACCGTGAAGGAACGGTTCGCACTCAACCTGTATCTGGACGTGAGGAAATGGGGTGGAAGGGTGGTGAAAATCCTGCCCGCACCGTTTTTGCCGTTGAAAGTCATCTGGCACCTGGCTCACATGACAGTCGATCTCGTACGGGCCAAGCGGGCTTATGACGCAGGTTATACGTATAAAGCCCTTGCGTTGCTGGTCAGCGCTGCGAGTGAAGCGTTCGCGGCTCAGAAACACACCCGCAAGTACATCAAATGGCGAAAAACCAGGATTGAGGCGAAAAACGCCGCACGCGCGGAGCGCAAGTTCAACTCGGTGATCGACGTGCTCAACCCGGTAGTGCGCTGACTGATCCCGTGTTGTCAATGCAGCGCATTGGCCGACGGCAGCGTTTTGAGGCGTTGTTCCAGCCTCAGGCGCTGCACAGGATCGTCACTCAACAACAACGCATGCTCCAGGTCGAAACGTTCGGCCTGCGGGCATTCGAGGCTTTGATACAGGCTGGCGCGGGCGAGGTAATCGCTGGTGTTGGCCGGGCCGAGTTCCAGCACTCGGTTTGCATCTTTGAGCGACGCGAGCAAGTCGTCATTGAGCTGATGCAGATGCCGCAAATTGCGCGACAGACGCTGAAGCATGGCTTGAGGCGTTGCGCTGCGCATGTGTTCGGACTTGAGCGGCATGTCCGGTCCAAACTGGCGCAGCAATAATTCGCGGCAATCCTTCGGATATAGCCTGCGGCCATCGCATGGGTCCAGCGTATGGTCGGCGCCGGGTACGCGCAGCAAAAAATGCCCCGGAAAATTCACACCTTCCAGCGGAATCTCCATGCGTCGGGCCAACTCCAGCGCAACCATCGCCAGGCCCAAGGGCTGTCCACGCCGACGTTCCACCACCTTGTTCAGCAACGCCACCTGAGGTTTGGGCTGGGCAACGTCGTCCTGTTGAAAACCGATCATCGCCATCTGCCGTAGCAGGGGCTGAGCCAGTTCGGCAGCCGGTAACAATGGCAGCGAGGCACTGATTCTGCGCTGCAATTGAGCGATCAGTTCTTGTGTTTCGTTTGGGTCGACCCTGGCGTCGTGCTCGACCGATATCCACAGCGCTGCGTCGAATGTCGACGGGGGCGTGCGCTGCAGGCAGTCGAGGCAGTGTTGGCGTGGATTCATCGACTTCTCCGATTGGATAAGGCGTCTGAAACAGTATCCTGGATGCTCCGTTGTAGCCCTGGCGGCGACGTTCGTCCAGTGCCGAATGTTGGCTGAAGCACTCGGCCGAACGTATGCCGACAGATTGTCTGCATATGTCCGACAAGCCCCGTCGTTTTTTCTGCCAGCGCCTATACTCGCAATACAAAAAAACGGGAGCACTGCCTATGTTCGCTCTCATGCAAAGCTCACGCGTTCAATCGCTGCACATGATCGTCGACCCACACACATGCCTTAAAGCCGTGGTCGCGATCCATAGCAGCCGGAAGGGCCCTGCTCTGGGTGGCTGTCGCTACCTTTCCTATCCAAATGAAGAGAGCGCCATAGAGGACGCTATTCAATTGGCGAGGAACATGAGCTACAAGGCGGTTCTGGCTGGCTTGTCACTGGGCGGTGGAACGGCCGTTATTCTGCGGCCTGCGCATGTACCTGATCGCGCCGCGTTGTTCGAAGCCTTTGGGCGGTTCATCCAGACGCTGGATGGCCGCTACATCACGGCGATGGACAGCGGCACGTCCAGCGAAGACATGGATTGCATCGCTCAATACACCCAGCACGTTACCAGCACCACTGAATCGGGCGATCCCTCGGCCTACACCGCCATGGGCTTGTACGCCGGTATTCGCACCACCGCCATGGCGCGGCTGGGCAGCGATAACCTGGAAGGGTTGCGCGTGGCGATTCAAGGATTGGGTCACGTGGGCTACGCGTTGGCAGAGCAACTGCATGCGGCAGGCGCCGAATTACTGGTGGCCGATCTCGACAGCGGCAAGGTACAACTGGCGATGGAGCAGATGGGCGCCAAGCCCATCTCCAGCGAGGCCTTGCTGAGCACGCCTTGCGACATTCTGGCGCCGTGCGGACTGGGCGGTGTGCTCAACAGCCACAGTGTCACCAAGTTGCGCTGCGCGGCCGTGGCCGGTGGCGCCAACAATCAACTGAGCTGCCCTGCCATCGCCGACCAGCTCGAATCTCGCGGCATCCTCTACGCACCCGATTACGTGATCAATTCCGGTGGATTGATCTACGTCGCGTTGCAACATCAAGGAGAAAACCAGAACACCATCACCGCACATCTGTCCCAGATAGGGACACGGCTGACTGAAGTATTTGCCCATGCCCAGGCCGAGAAGCGCTCACCCGCGCGGGTAGCCGATGCATTGGCAGAACGCCTGTTGAATATCGAATAGGCGCCTTACCGGCGCCTTTCGAACCAAGCTCGCGACCACAAGTGGCGAGTGGTGACCATCACGCGTGCATCGCATACGCGCCGCCGCGTGCTCAGGAGTGTGCAATGTCCAATAACAAGATCGATCTTGCGTACACCCGTTATCTATCCCCCGACGGTCGCCTGACCGGAGAACTTCCTTCCTGGGCCGATGACTTCAACCTGCTTACCCGTCTCTATCGCCAAATGGTGCTGACCCGACTCTTCGATCAGAAGGCTGTCGCGTTGCAGCGCACGGGGCGCATCGGGACATACGCCCCGACGTTGGGCCAGGAAGCCATCGGTGTTGCCATCGGCAGCCTGATGCACCCTGAAGACGTGTTGATCCCTTATTACCGCGACACGGCCGTGCAGTTGATGCGCGGCGTGCGCATGGAAGAAATCCTGCTGTATTGGGGCGGCGATGAGCGCGGCAGTGATTACGCCGAACCGGCCGTGGCGCAGGACTTCCCGCTCTGTGTCCCGATTGCGACCCAGGCGCTGCATGCCTGTGGCGTCGCAAGTGCCTTCAAGATTCGCGGCGAGCATCGCGTGGCCGTGACCACCTGCGGGGATGGCGCCACCAGCAAGGGCGACTTTCTCGAGGCCTTGAACGTGGCGGGCGCCTGGCAATTACCCGTCGTGTTCGTGATCAACAATAACCAATGGGCGATCTCCGTGCCCCGGCGCATTCAGTGCGGGGCACCGACGCTGGCGCAAAAGGCCATTGGCGCCGGCTTTCATGGCGAGCAGGTGGACGGCAACGACATCCTTGCCGTTTACGACCGCATGCAGGTTGCGCTGGAACGTGCACGCAAGGGCAAAGGGCCGGTGCTGCTGGAGTGCTTGAGTTATCGGCTAGGCGATCACACTACCGCCGACGATGCCACGCGCTACCGGGCGGCCGAAGAAGTGAAGCAGGCGTGGCAGGAAGAGCCCATCAAACGGCTGCAGTCGTTCATGGCCGGTCAGGGCGTGTGGGACGAGGGGCGCGAACAGGCGCTGATTGCCGAATGTCAGGCCTTGGTTCAGCGGTCTGTGGATAACTTCGAACGCGCAGGCAATCAGGCGCCGGAGTCGGTGATCGATCACGTGTACGCGAAGTGGCCTGCGCCGCTGGCCGATCAGCGTGAATGGTTTCTTGAGCGCGTGGCGCGTCGCAATGGAGGTGCCGGTCATGGCGAATGACATTCCCCCAGGCGATAAAAAGCTGAGCCTGCTGGAGGCTGTGAATCTGGCGATTCACCGGGCCATGAGCGAAGACGAAAACGTCGTGGTGCTGGGCGAAGACGTCGGCGTCAACGGAGGTGTATTCCGGGCCACGCAGGGCCTGCGCGATGCCTTCGGCTTCAAGCGCGTAATCGATTCACCTCTGGCGGAAACCATGCTTGGCGGACTGGTCGTCGGCATGGCCGCGCAAGGCCTGAAACCCGTGGTGGAAATCCAGTTCATGGGCTTTATCTATGCAGCCATGGAGCATCTGGTTTCCCACGCCTCACGCATGCGCAACCGCACGCGCGGTCGGCTGGGTTGCCCCATGGTCATGCGCTCACCCATGGGCGCGGGGATTCGTGCGCCGGAGCACCACAGCGAAAGCACCGAAGCGATGTTCGCCCACGTGCCGGGCTTGCGCGTTGTCATCCCGTCGTCGCCCGCCCGCGCCTACGGTTTGCTGCTTTCGGCCATCGACGATCCCGATCCGGTGATTTTTCTGGAGCCCACACGGCTTTACCGAATGAATCCGCAGACCTTGGTTGACGATGGCAAACGCCTGCCGCTGGACACCTGTTTCACCCTGCGTGAAGGCAGCGACATCACCCTGATCAGTTGGGGCGCGAGCGTCTACGAAACCCTCCAGGCTGCGAATGCTTTGGCTGAACAGGGCGTGTCGGCGGAAGTGATCGACGTGGCATGCGTCAAACCGCTGGACCTCGACACACTGGAGGCCTCGGTGCGCAAGACCGGCCGCTGCGTGATCGTCCACGAAGCGCCTCGCTCGGGTGGGCTGGGCGGGGACATTGCCGCAAGCCTTTACGAACGTGTCTTTCTGGACTTGCAGGCGCCCATTCAACGGGTGACCGCGCCGGACATTCCGCCGCCGCTGTACCGGTTGGAGCAGCTGTACATCCCGAGCGTCGAAGACATTCTTCATGCCTGCGACAGCACCCTGAATTTCGCCTGACGGCCGAGGAGGCTTGCGATGAAATATTTCAAACTGCCCGACCTGGGCGAAGGGTTGCAGGAAGCGGAAATCGTCGAGTGGCACGTCAAGGCCGGGGACACGGTAAAAGCCGATCAGCTCGTGGTGTCCGTGGAAACCGCCAAAGCCATCGTCGACATCCCTGCGCCGTATGACGGTGTGGTGGCGAAGGTCTACGGCGGCGATGGCGACATCCTGCATGTCGGTGAGCCGCTGATGGCGTTCGAGGGCGAGGGCGATGCGGGCACGGTCGTTGGCCGTCTGGAGGGCGGGGGCAGCAGTCAGGACGACCAGTTCTTCGTCGGCGCTGCGCCTTCGACCCGTGAGCACATGTCGACCCGCGCCACACCTGCAGTCCGTCAACTGGCGCGGCAACTGGGTGTCGATCTTAACGCGCTGAGCGGCTCCGGCAGTGACGGCCTGATCACCCGGGCCGATGTCGAAAACGCCTCCCAGGCGGAGCGCGACAGGTTTGGCGGCGAAAAACTGCGCGGCGTGCGGCGTAGCATGGCGCTGAACATGGCCAAGTCCCACGCCGAAGTGGTCCCGGTGACGATTTTCGGTGACGCCGATCTGCATCGCTGGGGTTCCGCGCGCGATCCGCTGATCCGTATCGGCAAAGCGATGGCGGCGGCGTGCAAGGTGGAACCGGTATTGAACAGCTGGTTCGACGGCAAGTCGCTGTCGATCAAGCATCACGACAACCTGGACCTGGGGATTGCCGTGGACACGCCAGACGGCTTGTTCGTGCCGGTCCTGCGCGATGTGGGAAATCGTCAGTCGGCTGATTTGAAAGAGGGCATGAATCGCCTGCGGGCAGACGTCAAGGCGCGCTCGATCCCGCCACGGGAAATGATGGGGGCGACGATCACTCTCTCCAACTTCGGCACGCTGTTTGGCCGTTACGCCAACCCGGTCGTGGTGCCGCCGCAAGTGGCAATCATCGGCGCAGGCGGCATTCGTGAAGAGCCGGTGGCCATGGACGGGCAGGTGGTGGTTCACCCGATCCTGCCGCTGTCGCTGACCTTTGATCACCGCGCGGTGACCGGGGGTGAAGCGGCGCGGTTTTTCAGGGCGTTGGTGGAGGAGCTGGGGAAGCCGGAGTAGCCACAAGTACCGCGCACGTATTGCGCACCGCGAACCCTCGTAGGCGTGGCGCGCACTTATTGCGCATCGCGAACCCTTGTAGGAGCGCGCTTGGTCTGGGCCGCATCCGGACGATTGCGGTGTGTCAGTCAAAAGATGTGGCTCAGGCAGATGGCAATCACGGCAAGTGCGCTCCTACAGTGATCCACCCCCTCCCGTTACGCGAACATTTCTCAATTTCGATTTTATTCCATCCGGCTTTGTATCGGACTGTGTACGGCTGCCCGGCAGATACATCTGCTCAGGCTTCAGTGCGCAGGGCGACACAGACGGGATACAGGCCCGCGATTAAATCTCCTCACCGAAAGGCGCCGCCGGTTTCAACGTTGAAACCCAAGAAGGATGCCGGACTCGGCCCAATCCCTAACGCTTTGGAGATGACCATGAACACCAAATATGCCGCTCTTGCCGCGACCCTTGCTTTGTCACTGACCGCTCTGGCCGGCACCGCTTCCGCCGCCGATCAGGCCAGCCCGAAAGAGAAATGCTACGGCGTGTCCCTCGCCGGTCAGAACGACTGCGCCGCCGGCCCAGGCACGTCGTGCGCCGCCACTGCGGTCGCGGACTATCAGGGCGATGCCTGGGTGCTGGTCGACAAAGGCACGTGCACCACCATCAAGACGCCCAAGGGCTTTGGCTCGTTGACGGAACAGAAGTGATGCGCGGCTCGATGCTGGCGCCGACGCTGCGGGCCGCCATGCCCAGTGCGTTGTTGTTGATCGCCCGGGTCGGCATTGCGTCGGTGTTTTTCCTGTCGGGACGCACCAAGGTCACAGGTTGGCTGACGATCAAGCCGTCGACGTTTCAGCTGTTCCAGTACGAATACGCGCTGCCGTTGATCCCGACTGATCTGGCGGCACACCTGGCGACCTATGCCGAGCATCTGTTTCCGATGCTGCTGGTGCTTGGCCTGCTGACACGACCGGCTGCCGCTGCGCTGTTGGGCATGACGGCGGTGATCGAGATTTTCGTGTACCCGAACGCCTGGCCAACCCACCTGACCTGGGCCGGATTGCTCCTGCCGCTGGTGGTGTATGGCGCCGGTGGCTGGTCGTTGGATCAGCTGTTTTTCGGACGGTCTCGCGCCGCCCGCCATTGAGTTCGCAACACACAAAAAAATGAAACCTGAGCGGGGCTGCACAAGCCCCCGGAGAGTCACCATGCGTACAGTTTCCAAACTTGCCCTCGGCGTCATGGCCGTGGCCGCTCCGTTCTTTGTCTCAGCGGCGACGCCTGCTGCGGCACCGGCAGGACCGACGGGCGCGAAAAACATCGTGATCGTTCACGGCTCTTTCGTTGACGGTTCAGGCTGGCGAGTCGTACACGACATCCTGATTCACAAGGGCTACAAGGTCACCGTCGTGCCTCAGCCTGCGACCAACCTGGACGAAGACATTGCCGCCACCCGCGAAATTCTCGACCAGCAGGTCGGCCCGGTGGTGCTGGTCGGTCACAGCTCGGGCGGTGGCGTAATCAGCGCAGCCGGCATCCGCGACAAGGTCAAGGCACTGGTCTACGTGGCCGCACTGCAACCTGAAGTGGGCGAGAGCATGGGCCAGTTGATTGCCTCGATGCCGGCGCCAAGCGATGACGTGCGACCGACTCGCGACGGTCATCTGTTTTTTGATCGCGCCAAATTCAACGCCGACTTCGCGGCGGACCTGACCACCAATCGCACCGATTTCATGGCCGCTTCCCAGCCTGCTGCGACCGCCGCCACCTTCGGTGCGCAAGCTTGGGCCGCGGCCTGGCACAACAAGCCGACCTACGCAATCGTTGCCACTGACGACCGCGCGCTAAGCCCTGATCTGCAGCGCTGGATGTACAAGCGCGCCGGTTCCAGGGTCACCGAAATCAAGGCCAGCCACTCCGTGTACATCTCGCAGCCTGAAGCCGTCGCTCAGGTCATCGAAGACGCCGCGCTGGCCGTCAAGTAACGCCGGCGTTTACGCCACCGATTCAACTCACCTTTATTGATCTATCCCGACCGCAACTGGAGAACACCATGATCGCTTCAAACAAATCCCGCTTCAGCATCGCCACCGCCGCCGCGCTGATCGCCCTGGCATCGGCTTCCTTCAGCGTTGGCGCATCGGCTGCCGATGCCGGCGCCGAAAAACCAGGCCGTTGCTACGGCGTCAACGGTTGCAAGGGTGAAAGCCTGTGCGCGACCGCGAAGAACGACTGCAAGGGCCTGAACAGCTGCAAAGGCCAGGGCGTGATCGTCAAAACCCCCTCCGAATGCCTGAAAGCCGGCGGCACCCTGACCGAGCCTAAATAAGTCGGGTGACAGAGCCCGTCCTGTGTGACGGGCTTTTTTGCCTTTTACCTGCCGTGGGACGGTTCGGTCGCTTTGGATCGGCTGCATCGCTGTCGACTGAACGCCAACCATCGTCAGCCCTTTCAACGGAGTACGCATCATGTCAGCAGTCTTTTCAGGGTACGGGCTGGGCCTGCGCCGCGAGCACTATCGCGACTTTCTGGAGACCCAGGTTCCGGTGGATTTCGTCGAGGTCATCTCGGAAAACTTCATGGTCGAGGGCGGACAACCGCGCAACATCCTGCGTCAGGTCCGTGAGCGTCATCCGGTGGTGTTGCACGGTGTGTCCATGTCGATCGGCTCGGCGGACGGGCTGAACCCTGATTACCTCAAACGCCTGAAAAGCCTGGTCGACGACATCGAACCGTTGTTCGTTTCCGATCACCTGAGCTGGTCGCGCATCGCCGGCTTCAACTCTCACGATCTTTTGCCAGTGCCGTACACCGACGAAGCACTGGAACGGGTATGCGCCAACATTCATCACGCTCAAGACGTGTTGGGCCGGACCCTGCTGTTCGAAAACCCCTCCAGCTACCTGAGCTTCCCCGACGCCGCCATGACCGAATGGGAATTCATCGCCGAGATGTCCCTTCGCACCGGCTGCGAACTGCTGCTCGACGTCAATAACGTCTACGTCAGCGCCAGCAATCATGGCTTCGACCCGTTGGCGTTTCTCGATGGAATTCCCGCCGAACGCGTGCGCCAGATTCACCTCGCTGGACACAGTCAGGGCCCCGATCTGTTGATCGACACCCACGACAGCCCGGTGTGCACCGACGTCTGGCACCTGTACGCCAAAGCCATTTCGTTGCTCGGGCCGGTCGCCACCATGATTGAACGCGATGACGATATTCCGCCCCTGGGCGAACTGCTGCAGGAGCTGTCCATCGCCCGTGCGCTGGGTTCCGCCGAAAACAATCGCCGCGCAGGAGAAGCCGCATGACCCTCGCCGAGATGCAGCGTGACTTTCAGTCCTGGCTGGTCGATGCATCCGAAGACGCGGCCGATCGTTTGAGCGTTCACGCCGCCGCCGGCCTTGCGGTGTATCAGAACAACTACCGGGCGCAGCTGGTGAGTTGCCTGGAACATGCCTTCCCGCAACTGCGCAGCTGGCTGGGCGAGGAAGCCTTCCGTCACACGGCCATCGACCATATCGAACACTTTCCTCCTTACGCCTGGACGCTCGATGCCTACGCCGAGCATTTCGACGAGACCCTGCGTCGACGGTTTCCCGAAAACCCTGACATCCACGAGCTCGCCTGGATCGAACAGGCCTTGAGTGAGGCGTTTGTGGCGAAAGATGCCACGCCGCTTTCCCCCGACGCATTGGCGACCGTCGACTGGGATCACGCCCAATTGCGTTTCACGCCGTCGTTACGGATACACGTCATGACCACGAACGTCGAAGCGGTCTGGTCGGCGCTATGTGAGGGGCGTACGCCACCGGACAGCGAAATGCTGGCAGAGGCGGGTGGCCTGATCGTCTGGCGGCGTGGGTTCACGTCGCGGCTGAAAGAGGTCGACGCCCTGGAATACCTGGCGCTGGTTCAGCTCCAGCAGAACGGCAGCTTCATCGACCTGTGCGAGATGCTCGTGGCTCGGCTGGGTGAGCAGGACGGCGTGGCAAGGGCGGGTGCGTTGCTCGCGAGCTGGCTTGGCAGCGAGTTGATCATTGGTGTTGGCCCCAACGTGCTGCAGGCGTGTGCCGAGGCCGTCAGCGTTGGTGTGTAACGGGAGAAGGGGGAATCCGGGTTAATACGGTCCAGGTAAGGGAACCTATACCTGTGGGAGGGAGCTTGGCCTGGGCCGTATCTGGACGAAGAGGTCTGTGCATCCGCCGTATCCGGATGTCCTGACCGCGGCTTCGTCCGGATGCGGCCCAAACCAAGTTCGCTCCCATACTGGAATGCAGCAGATTACTCCGCCGCGTCACTCAGCAATTCATTCAATGCATCGGGCTGGTTCTTGAATGCGCGGGCGAAGACGTCGCGGTTCTTCGCCATGTAGATGCCAGCCTCTTCGACCTGTGCTTCGGACAGGGAAGGCACGGCTTTACTCAATACGCTGGACAGCAGCTCGGCGAGTTCGAGCATTTTGTCATGACGGTCAGCTTCGGCTTTATCCATGAACAAGCGCTCCAGATCTCGGCTGCTGCGGTATACCACTTCGACGGCCATTTACCACCTCGTATGCCTTCACGATAGTTTCTTTATCGGATACTGTGTTTATATACAGTGCGCAGCATAAGGGAATCGATGCTGCTTGGGTAGTGGCAATTCACAGGCATTTTTAACGCCAGATTGTGCCTTGCGACATCCGGTCACGTTCTCAACCATAGCTAATGGCCCCTTAAATGCTTGGCCAATTGCGTGCGCACAAGCGTCATGCGCCCGCGGCATCATCCGATCTGGGCTACTCAAGGAAGTACATCGTGAAAATCAACTGGGCCGAATCCCTTCGTCAGCACGTACACAGTTGCGCTGAGTCGCTGGGCAACCTGTTCGTCGAGACCTTCCATTACCTGGCGCTGTTCGCCATCGGCGCGGTCACCGCGTGGGCTGCGGTCATGGCCTTTCTGGGGATGCTGGAAAAAGGACACATCACGGTCGATGACATCTTGCTGCTGTTCATCTACCTGGAGTTGGGTGCGATGGTGGGGATCTATTTCAAGACCAATCATCCTGTAACTAACATTTTTTCTCAGCGCATAATTTTTCTAAAACCCAATAAAAATCATTGGCTTATGGCTTAGGATTTCTTCTTTGTTGTTCTGAAATGCTGTGTTGATTTTTTCTGCCGATTTCGGCGTGTGCGGGGAGAGTGGGTATGAAGTGGGCGGATCGGATGCGCGTAAGGGTTCATGCTGGGGCAAACAGCCTTGGGAACCTGGGGGTTGAGCTGTTCCATTACCTTGCGCTTTTCGGGATCGGGGCGATCACGGTCTACGCGGGCATCACCACCTTCATTGACATGCTCCATCAAGACAAAATCAGCGTCGATGACATTCTGCTGCTGTTCATCTATCTCGAGCTGCTGGCTATGAGCGGAATTTATTTCCGCACAAACCATATGCCATTGCGCTTTCTTCTCTACATTGGCGTTACGGCTTTGATTCGGCTGCTGATTAGTGACGTGTCGCATCATAAATCCCCGGACGAGGGCATTCTCTACCTCACGGGTGGTGTGGTGCTCCTTTCCGTTTCGATTTTCGTAGTGCGATATGCCTCGGCCCGGTTCCCGTCAGTGAGAGACAAGACAGACTGACAGCTCACTAAATGATTCAGGCCGCTTTCGAGCGGCTTTTTTTCGAACGTATCAAGCATATACTGCGGGGGCAGGAGGACTTAGATGCAGGCGAGGAGAGCGATTCAAGCACACATCCGTAGCACAGGCGAAGAGGTGAACCGGTAGCGTGCTTGGGCTACAAGGCTCCGAGTGATCCAATGCCGCTGTTGCGTGAGCATACGCCATCAGGCTACGAGATCTGATTTAAATATCGAGATTGAAAATTGTTCAATCTTCATCCGCTTCATTTTCTGGCTCATATTCATAATCAACCAGATTGGCTGACACTTCACCAAGCTCCAGCTCACCTAATCCTTTGGTGCCGACCAATAATGCACTTTTTATTTCGATGCTGAATTCTATATTACGTCCAGAAATGTCGTATTCTTTTCTGTGGTTTCCACTTGCTGTGCCAGAAAAAGTAACGCTCAGCCCATTTTCAAACGTGATGTCTTCCAGGTCGTCAATCTCAACCTCATCGAAAATCGTATCCGACTCAGCGATTGGGCCTGAGAGCTCCTCGCTATTCAGTAAGTCATATCGCATGTTGTTACATGCTTCTCGGCAGACTTCTTCGACTTCATCTTTTGGGAGTAGTTTAAAATCAAGATTGTCGAAGATCGAGATCACATGGTCGAATAGCGATTCAGCGTCCAAGTCCTCATTTCTGGACCCTTCGTTTTGGACGATGGTTTCCAGAGTCGTTGCAAATTCATCTCGGTCATAATAGATGTATGCAACCTGTGCCAAGGTTTTGTTATTGAAATTCTCGTCATGCACGAGTGTGTTGAAGCTTTTGTAGCCAAAAATCATTGCTACAATTTCTCCAAGCCCTTCCAATGATAAATAAATATCGTCATTTTTGAGGCTTTCTTCTAACGTTTGCATAAGAGCATAAGCTGAAGGAAACCGATTTGATGCTTGTGCTGATTTTAGCTGCGCGCTTGCTAAGCTGAAACGTTGTTTTTCAAGCTCTGCATTTGCTTGCCTTTTCTCCTCGTCGAGTGCGGCCTGACTTGCGCGACTTTTCATCTCTGCGGCTGCAGCCGCAGTAACCTCTAACGCAGCTTTCGCTTCAGCTGCTGCCGAGGCCGCTGCATCAGCTTTTTCCTTGAATCGAGCCGTTCTGAGTTTCAGTTGCTCAATCACCTCTTTTCTACGTTCAATGTCTAAGCTGACGTTCTCTTCCAAGAATTTCTTCTCGGGATCAGCTAAAAGTCTTTTTTTGTTTAGAGCTTCTTGCCGCTCGACCTTACTGATTTCTATCGCTACCGCTTGCTCGTGCAGGCGCTCGTTGGCGTATTTCAGTATAGATTTCAAAACCCATGACACCCAAGGAAAGGCAAATATAAATAGAGCTGTCATGAATAGGGGGATTGCCACGAGTGAGTTGAATTCGAATATCCTCAATTCGTGGTAGTGCTTGCTAATGGCTACAATTCGATCTGTGGCGGTTCCCTCTCCCCACACCAGCAGCGCTAAGCTATCCCAATTACAAATTAGCCACGAGCCAATGAAAGCGCCGATGAATGGATCTTCAATTTTTGTTCTCGTGCTTCCAGATATTGACTCTAAAATATCGTCAATGAATTTCATTGCGGCTTTCCTGCAAATAGATGTGATTCTGTTCTTAGTGAAATATGAAAGTCCTCAGAGCGCGTTCAGAACTAAATATGAAAGCGCTCTGAACGCGCTAAGGACCCGGCGCTCTACGATGTGCTGGACTCGTGTTGATGGTGCGTTGCTGCGGCTGGTTTGCGTGGGTTCTTGATGAACATTGCTGTGCCGCCATGGCGCACATCGATCTCGAAAAGCTCTGAGGTGCGAATGAGGTCGCCCAACGTCCGGTAGCCATAGTTTACCGCTGAGAAGGAGCTGTTGTTGCGTATGAATTCCCCAACCTGGCTGAGATGCGACCACCCAGCATCATCGGCGGTTTTCTCTGCAGCAGTCCTGAGCAATCGCACGAGAGATGTATCGCTTCGCAGCTCGTTGCGAGAGCGCTTCGTCGACTTGGGTGGCTCACCCTCTGCAGCTTTCTCCTGATCATCGTTCATCAGGTTCTCGGTGTAGATAAACTGCGAGCAAGCATCCACGAACGGCTTGGGAGTCTTCGTTTCGCCAAAGCCATACACCGGCAGGCCGCTTTCGAGAAGACGCAGCACGAGCGGCGTGAAGTCGCTGTCGCTCGTCATGAGCGCAAAAGCATCGACGTTCTTGCTGTATAGCAAGTCCATTGCGTCAATGATCATTGCTGAGTCAGTGGCGTTCTTGCCCTTCGTGAAAGCGAACTGCTGCATGGGCCGGATGGCGTAAGGGTGAACCTTCTCGACCCACCCTGCGAGGTGGGGAGAACTCCAGTTACCGTGGGCGTGCCTGATGTTCACCATTCCATACTTCGCAAGTTCGTCGAGCACGCCGCCTATAGCTGCATGGCTTACGTTGTCACAGTCGATCAGCAGCGCTATCCGTTTCGACTCCACAGCGCATCCCTTACCAGTGTCTTTCGAGCCGCCACTATGTCATCAGGCCAGTATGAGAGGCAAGATTGCTTGCTGCCTTGATCAGCCGCTGGGATGATGCCAGTCCTCATTCACTCTGCAGGGACTGCCAGTGACCTTTATGTCTACGCCGCAATACTGCCATTGGTGGCCATAGGCGCTGATGGGCCCAAGAGCGCTCAGGATTTTCAAACCTCGGACACATGGCATGAGGTATTAGAAGGCATAGTATCGAGAGTTGTCTGCGGCTATTGAATGTTCATGTTAGGTTGAAGCTATTATATGAATGCGCTGTAGTGTATGTAAAAAATAAAACGTAGTTGTCATAAAAGGATTTGGTTTTCCATGACAGAGCAAAATTCTTACCCTAGGCCGACTCACTCATTGCCAGCTATTTCCATTGAAGATCGGTTTTCAGATTTGGAAGATCTGAGGGGGTTTTTGAGTGCTAGGGGGATTGAGACGAAGAATACTCGTATCGATAGATATCAGAAATATTTACGAGCGCTTTCAGAGGTTGGCTTGGAAAAAACCAATCCTAATAGTGTGTTTAAAAATGTTGCGGATGATCGCTTCCAGCATGGTCTAGATTGGTATGTTTATGTATTGAGGGAGGTGGATGAACTACTTCATATTGTTAAAGGACTGAAGGTGTTTGTTCCTGCGGGTATAGATGAGAGACTAAGGAAGGTAGTAGGCGGCTCTGACTTTGCAGCTCTTGATAAGAATTCAGAGTCAAGAAATATTCAGTTCGAGCTTCGAATCGCTAGTTACTTTTGTCTCTCCGGTTTTCTGGTTGACCTGTCTACTGATACCGATATTGTCGCATCAAAGGGAAGACATTATTTCTATATTGAATGCAAAAGAGTTTCCAATGGCAAGCAGTTGGAGGAAAATCTTTTGAAAGCTAAACAGCAGATATTATCTAGAATCCCTTTGAAAAAGCGCTTTTTGAATAGATGCTATGGTGTAATAGCATTGGATGTAACAAAAGTAGCCTACAGTCATAATGGGCTAACTGTGGGGGTAACCAATGACCATGCCAGAGATGTCGTCCAAAACGCTCTCAGAACTGTTTCTGAAAAAATTCAAAAAGTAAATTTTTTCTCTAAAAAGCCACCAGTTATTCAATGCTGGCTTCAGATTCATATACCTGGACTTACTGAAAATCCGCCTCAAGCCTTTACTCGATTTTTCATCGCTTTTTATAGTTAATCCAGAAACTGCGTATGGTTGCAAGGCGGCGCTTTCATTACTCCATTGTGCCACTGTTGGTGCTGACCTGTCGGATCGCCGAGAGCTTCCTGGCCAGGAGTTACAAACCTCACTCGAATTGCCTGCTGGCACTAAGCTTTGGTTGGGGCCAAAGCTTTTAGAAATGTTTTGTGGTAATGGTGATCATTTCAATCGTATTGATTTTAATTCAATTGACCTTGCTGCGTTATCTGACGAAATCATTGGGGGTATTGCTTTTGATGGTAATGACTATAACTTTTCGATGCTAGATCTTATTACCCTTATGACGAGGAGGTCGGAGGATTTTGTCATGGAGTTATGCGCTAGGTTAGCCGATGAAAAAAACATTGAAGCCAGAACGGAGCTGTTGTGTCTTCTTTTTTTGAATAAATATCCTTTTCATAAGAGCGCTGTTTGAGTGTATCTAGGACGCTTTAAATCCAGATCGATGTTCAGCGGGCTGCAAATAGCCGTCGTATCTTGGTTGTTCATAGAGAGTAAGGCTAACTGAATGATGCAAAAAAAAAAGCGGGAATTGCGGCACCAATATCCAAATGGGTGGAAATTGAAGATCAAGAAAAGAGTTGCAAGGCAGGGGTAAATAACAAGTCTCAAAAGTCTGGTGGTAACTCTATAAGTCTATAAGCGGAAAGCCTTGCAATTCACACTGGCCTTTCTATAGGTTGTGTTAAAGAATTAGCGCTAGAAGTATTTTAAAAACTTTAAAAGGCTTTACGGCGTATGCAGGGATCACGACCTTCATAGACATGCTCCATCAGGAGGAGATCAGCGTTCATGAAATTAAAATCATGAAAGAGTTTTTCACGGTTTTAAAAATGTCTTTTTTGTGACAGCGCAGGATTTCGGTGTCGTCAAGACCAACCACATGCCCGTGCGCTTCCTTATCTATGTCGCGATCACGGCGCTGACCCGTCTGCTCATCTCCGACGTTTCGCACCATGCGCCGCCGGATCTGGGCGTCGTGTACCTCAGTGGTGCGATTCTGCTGCTGGCGTTCGCGATTCTTGTGGTGCGTTACGCCTCCTCACAATTTCCGTCGGTGAAGGTCCCGGACCCTCATGGCAAGACGAAAGGGGCGGTGATCGACGAGAAGGGCGAGTTATAAATGACGTTTTGCCGGCCTGAATGAAAAATGCCCCGTCGATGCGGGGCATTTTTCTTTCTGCATGATGATCAGGTGATCAATTCACCCAAACCCCGACATGGTAATGCCAGCCGTCGCCCCGGTTTTCCCAGTACGGATGCTGGTAACGATAGCCAGGCCGCACGGCTTCCCAGTGGCCATGAACCGGGACATAGCGGTTGCCGTTCCAGCGCCAGTAGCCGCGGGACCAGATGTAGCCGGGGCGCGGTGCCGGTTCTTCTTCAATAATGCGTTCCGGCGGCGCCTGCGGGGCGATGACTTCGACATACTCGGCGCGCGGCGGCGGTCCGCGCCGCTCATGCACGACCCTTTCTTCGACGCAACCGGTGGCCATCACCAGAACGCCAGCCAGCGCTAAATATCGTAAATACATGTCGCTACCTCGAACGTGTCCACATCCGGCCACCACCCGTTGCGTTGCTCAGGGCGTGTGGGCTCGATACAGAGTTGTTGTAACAGGTCGTTTCTGTCTGAGGGCTGAATCGGCGGGAAGTTAAAGCGGGGAAGCGATCACCGGCATGGCGACAGGACAGCAGGCGCGAAGGGGAGGCGATTCATTGAGTCGCCTCCGTCAGGTCCGCGTCATTGATCAGAGGCCTATTGCCTGATTTGAACGGTTGAGCAGGCGGGCGTTGGCGGCCGGCGGTGCCAGTTGTTTTACGTCGCCATCGGTCATGGCGGCCAGGATCTTGATTGCGCTGTGACCTTGTTCGATGGCGATGCCGAATTGCACGCTTTCGATCAAGCGACGCAGGCGCTTGGGTGAATTACGTTGTTCGGCGCTGATCAAGCGTTTAGCGACCACACCTGACTCGTTGGAGAGTGTCAGCATGATGGTTCCGTCGAGGCCCTGGATACTCAGATTGACCCGGTAGTCTGGGTGAAAAGCATCGGTGATCTGTTGAAAAGGATTGTCCATGGCCTGTTACCTGATTATCGATCTGCATGAATTGACTGAACGTTTGTCCTTTTAGTTCTCGACGCAGGATCAACGGTATAAATAAAACTGCGTCTGTGTTGGCGAGTCAGCTGCCCATCGGGCCGGAAGGGGCGAGGTTTGCAGAGGTTGGAGGCTCGACGTTCTGACACTTGCAGGGTTCGGGCCATGCGGGACCGGCGGGGCTTTTAAAGTGATCATGAATCCTTTCAGCGCTGAAAGTGTGATCAGGTTTACTCTTTTAGATTAATGATTAAGTAGTAGCGAAATGCTGCTCCAGTTGCACGCAGGCACCATTAGGGCGCTGTCTGCATGGTTTGTGTGCGCGTTTCAATTGAAATAAAAAGGGCGGGCCTGTCTCCACAGGCCCGCCCTTGTTTATTGAATGATTGACTGTTTCAAGCCGCCGATTTAACCGTGCAGGGCGTCGTCTTTTTCCAGAAATTCTTCCTGTAGCAGGGCGTCGGGATTGTCCGATTCGTTGCCCCGAACACTGCTCAGCGTGGTGACACCGCCGCGTTTGCTGCGTAGTTTGCCGAACAAGTGTTCCAGCGCGTGATCGAGTTTCACGGCAGCGCCGTCCACGGCCTGATCCAGTGAGTCGGCCTTGTGGGTCACGGAAATAGGTTGGTGTCCTTTAGGCCGGGCTTCCATCTGGCAGCGGATGTCATGCGGGCCGGGCTTATCGCCATTCTCATCGCGGATGTGGACTTCGACGCGGGTGAGATCTTCTTCGTAGCGTTCGAGCGTGCTTTCAACGGTGGTTCGTACCCACTCCTCCAGTCGGATGCTGCTTTCGATGTGGTTATCGCTATTGACCTGGATTTGCATAGTTCTTCCCTTACTTTGGCTTGCTCGGGAGAGTCTCGACGACACTGAAGTTTTCGTCTGCCCTCAGTCACAGTGTTGGCGCCGATGAAGAAACAATTCAACCCCCAGATGCGAGAAAATATTTCCAGGCCAGAATCCTCAGCGGTCTGGAACACGGCGCATGGGCGATACCCAGGATCACGTCACTGCGGGATCACCTCGTAAAAACGGGGGTTTGCCGTCATATTCTTTTGCGCATGAGAATATTTATCATTAATATCGCGCGATGATTGATCTCCCTCCACCCGCCCTCGACTCGGTCTCCTCCGAGATCGATCAAGACGCCCCGAAAGCTGCTCGCGCACGCTTCCTCAAGGTGTTCCTGTCCCAGCGCCCGCAAATGGAAGCGCTGGTGAGTCGGCGTGTCGGGTGTGCCGTGCGACGGCAGCCGATCTGGTGCAGGACCTGTTCGTCCGGTTCTGGCGGCGTCCGCTGGTGCAGGTCGAAGAGCTCAATAGTTACTTGATGCGTTGCGCAGGCAACATTGCCATCGACCATCTGCGCAACGAAGGCACCCGCGCCCGGCTTCATGAAGCGCTGATATCTGACGAGCAGGAACTGTGCAGCGACGCACCGCAGGCCGCGATGGAAGCCAGTAACGATTTGCGACACATCGAAGCGGCACTGCGCGGACTGCCCGACAAAACGCGGCAGATCTTCCTGCTCAACCGCATTCACGGTCGCAAATACGGCGAGATCGCCACCGTCATGGGCCTTTCGCAGAGCGCTGTGGAAAAACACATGATGCGCGCCTTGCAGGCCTGCAAGGCGAGTCTGGAGCAGGGGCCCGCGCGGGTGATCCCGCTCGGTGCGAAGTCCGGGGACGCTCGTCGATGAAAGCGCCTTCGGACACAACCTTGGTCATTACGCCTGAACATCACGAAACCGCCCTCAGCTGGTTGAGCGTGCTGCACGATCAGCCGACAGTGGCCGAACAAACGCGTTTCAGCCGCTGGTTGCAGGCCGATCCCGCCCATGCCGAGGCCTATGCCCAGGCGCAAGTGATGTGGGAGATGACCGAGGAGCCTGCGGCGAAGCTGGCCGGTGAAGACGCCGTCGCGCTTGCAGCGTTGCTCAAGGAAATGGATGCCCCGCGTACTGCGGTTCGCCGCCACACGCTGATGCGCTGGAGCTTGGGGCTGGCGATGGCAGCCTGTCTGGTGCTGATGATCGGGGTCGGCCTGGGCTTTCAGCCGCAGCGCTGGATCGATGATCTCGGTGCGGATTACGTCGCCGCGCCGGGGCAGGTCCGCAGCGTGATGCTGGCCGATGGGTCGCAGGTCACGCTGGATGCCGACAGCGCGATTGCAGTGCATTTCATTCAGGGGGAGCGCCACGTCGAATTGCGTCGGGGGGGCGCGTTTTTCCAGGTCACGCACACCGGCGAGCCTTTTGTGGTCGAGGGTGGAAAAGGTGAAACGCGAGTGCTGGGCACGCAGTTCGAAGTGCGCCTACAGCCGAACGGGGCGCAGGTGACCGTGGTCTCCGGACGCGTCGGGGTCAAGGCGGACGTGGGCGAGCCGCAGCAGATCCTGACGGCGGGACAGCGGGTCAGTTACGACCTCACCCATACCAGCGATCCGAGCATTGTCGACAGTGAAAAGCAACTGGCCTGGCGTCAGGGTTGGCTCAATTACTACCGCACGCCGCTGGCGCAGGTGATCGACGATCTAAGCCGGTATTACCCCGGGCGCATCGTCGTGCTCAACGACCGGTTGGCCGCGAAGACCGTCAGCGGCAGCTTCCCCAGCAAAGACCCGCTGGCGGTGCTGGCCGCGTTGAAGTCAGTGGTCGGGTTCGAGCAGTACGAGGCGTTGGGGCGGGTGATCGTGATCCGCTGACCGAGCAACAGCACATGCCCTGTGGGAGCGAGCTTGCTCGCGAGGGCGTTGTGTCAGCAACATGAAGGGGACTGATCTGACGTCTTCGCGAGCAAGCTCACTCCCGCAGGTATCGAGTGTGCGGACAGATGTTCCGGGTCGAGTATCGAGGTTTTTCAGATTGAAGGTCTGGTTCGGCATTTCCATGCTCACTGTCTGGAGCGCGTGCGCTCAGGGGGCGGAGCCTGCCTATGACTTTTCCATCCCTGCCCAACCTCTGCCGCAGGCACTCAGCGATTTCAGTCGGGTGACCGGGCAAAGTGTGATTTACACCCAGGACACGCCCTACAGCATCGAAGCACCGGCGGTGAGTGGATCGCTGACCGTCGAACAGGCATTGAAGCGGCTGTTGGGCACTTCCGGTCTGAGGTTTCGACGCGCCACCGACACCACGTTCACCCTTGAGCCCGCATCGAGCGAAGGGGCGATCACGTTGGGAGTGACGCAGATCGACTCGCCCCGCACGGCGCCGGAGACGTACCTGCCGCCGGTCACGACGTCGGTGATGCGCTCGTCCACACCTCGACTGGAAAACCCGCAAGCGGTCAGCGTTGTGCCGGCTCAGGTGTTGCGTGATCAGGCGCCGCGCAATCTCGACGATGCCCTGAGCACCATCAGCGGCGTGACCCAGGGCAACACGCTGGGCAGCACGCAGGACACCCTGATGAAGCGCGGTTTCGGCGACAACCGCGACGGTTCGATCATGCGTGACGGAATGCCGGTGGTGCAGGGGCGCAACCTCAATGCCACGGCTGAGCGGGTTGAAGTGCTCAAGGGGCCGGCATCGGTGCTGTATGGCATTCAGGATCCGGGCGGCGTGATCAACGTCGTCAGTAAACGTCCCGAATGGCAGCCCTACAGCGCCCTGACCACGCGAGGCTCCAGCTACGGATCGGGTAAGAATGGCAGTGGCGCAACGCTGGACAGCACTGGCGCTCTCGGCGATTCACCCTTTGCATATCGCATGATTCTCGATCACGAGGACGAAGATTACTGGCGTAACTACGGCGTGCACCGCGAGACACTGGTGGCGCCTTCGCTGGCGTGGTCCGGCGACAGCACGCAGGTGCTGGCGGCCTATGAGCATCGGGAGTTCCTGTCGCCTTTCGACCGTGGAACGGCCATCGATCCCCGCAGCAACCACCCGCTGAACATCCCCGCGACCCGTCGCCTGGACGAACCGTTCAACAACATGGAAGGTCGCTCGGACCTTTACCGGATCGAGGTCGATCACGCGTTCGACGACAACTGGAAAGGCCATCTGGGCTACAGCTACAACCGTGAAACCTACGACGCCAGCCAAGTGCGCGTGACCGGCGTAAACCCGGCCGATGGCACGCTGACCCGTTCCATGGACGGCACGCGCGATTCGCTGAGCACCGATCGTTTCACGACCTTGACCCTGGCCGGTCGTGTTGGGGGAGCGGGGATGCAGCACGATCTGCTGGTCGGGGTTGATGACGATTACCGCAAGATCTATCGCGGCGAACTGATCCGGCAAAAAAGCCTGACCACGTTCAGTTACGTAAACCCGGTGTATGGTCAGGAAGTGGAGGGCACGCTGGTCAGCGCGCCAGACAGCGACCAGCTGGACATCCTGCGTACCGACTCGGTATTCATTCAGGACTCGGTTCACCTGACCGATCAGTGGATCGTCGTGTTTGGTGGGCGTTACGAGATGTTCGATCAGCAGGCGGGCAAAGGCATTCCGTTCACGCGCAACACAGACCTTAATGGTGAAAAATGGATTCCCCGCGCCGGCCTGGTGTACCGCTATACCGATGAACTGTCGTTCTACGGCAGCTACACCGAGTCGTTCAAACCCAACTCCACCATTGCCGCGCTGGCGGGTGGCACGGTGCTGGATTCGGCCACCTTGCCGGAAGAGTCGAAAGCCTGGGAGCTCGGCGCCAAGTGGGATGTGGACGATCGCATCAGCGGGACGCTGGCGGTGTTCGACATCAAAAAGCGCAACGTGCTGGTCGCCAACTTCGATTCACTCACGGCCAATACGGTGTACACGACCGCCGGTGAAGTGCGTTCGCGAGGCGTAGAGCTGGACCTGAGCGGTCAGTTGTCAGAACGCTGGAGCCTGATCGGCGGTTACGCCTTTACCGATGCCTGGGTGATGGAAGACCCGACGCTCAAGGGCAATCGGCTGCAGAATGTGCCCAGGCACAGCGGTTCGCTGTCTGCGGTGTACGACTTCGGCGCGGTCTTGGGGCCGGACCGATTGCGCGCGGGGGCGGGCGCTCACTATGTGGGTGAGCGCGCGGGCGACCCGGACAACGATTTCGACCTGCCGGGTTACACCGTCGCCGATGCCTTCGCGACGTATGAAACGAAGCTGGACGGCCAGAACGTGAAGGTTCAGCTCAACGTGAAGAACCTGTTTGATCGCACGTACTACAGCTCGGCGGTGAGCCGGTATTTTGTGTCGGTGGGGGATTCGAGGCAGGTGATCGTGGCAACGACGCTGGAGTTTTAAACGTTCTGCTGCCTGACGCTTACTCTTGGGAGTTTAAAGGTGTAGCGGGCTGAGCACGACCTCTGTGGGAGCGAATTCATTCGCGAAAACTTTCCAGACGATAGAGATGTGCCGACTGTTCCCCCTCATCGCGAATGAATTCGCTCCCACAGGATGGACCGCGTCCTTCCATGACATTCATGACTGAAACGCCAACCGATATTCCCCGGCCGTTGCGCCCATCGCGTGTTTGAAGCGGTTGCAGAAATGGCTGGCGCTGGCGAATCCGCACTCCAGGGCAATGTGTCCGAACGGCAGGCGGGTGCTGCGCAGCAGTTCACGGGCGCGGTTCAGGCGGCGGGCGAGCAGGTATTGATGGGGCGGCAGACCGAAGCTTTCGCGGAACATGCGCGCAAAGTGGTACTCCGACAGCGCGCATATTCCGGCCAGTTGCCCCAGGCTCAGCGGCTCCGCCAGATTCTGTTCGATGAACTCCACCAGTTGCCGGCGCAAATGCGGCGCCAGTCCGCCCTTCAAGCGCAGACCGTCACGCAGGCCGACCTGACTCAGGATCATGTGATCGAGCAGCTCGTGGGCCAGGCTGCTGGTCAACAGACGCTCGCCGGGTTCGTTCCAGTTCATGCGTATCAGTCGATCGAAGCGCTCGGCTTGCAGGGGATCATCGATGAAGGTGTTCTCCCGCAGCATCATTTCCCGAGGCTCACGGTCAAGCAGGCTGACGCAGTTCATGGCGAACTGCTCCGCACTGATATAGAGATGCGCGAGCCGCAGGTCACCGTTGACCACCCAGGACGACTGGTGCCCGGCGGGCAGAACGCAGAGCTTGCCTGGCGCGCCTTTCCTGTCGGGCTGGTCGCGACGGTAGGTCTGCGTGCCGCCCGAGATGTAGCAGGAGAGGGTGTGGTGGCTGGGGCCGTGATAATCCTGCGCATCGTGCCGGTTATTCCACAACGCTGCGACCACACCGTCACCCAGCGATGCACTCTGCTCCAGCTGCGCGTGAGGCGAGCTGTTCAGGCATTGAAAGACCTGGATGGTGTCCAGTGACGACATGGGCATCTCGTGAAATACAGGTTGGCGGTGTTGGGACGGCGGACAGATAACCCGTGGGACTGAGCTTGTCCACTAAGTGTCAGGTGAAGCAGCAATACCTCTGTCGGTCATGCGTCAGCATTCGCGAGCAAGCTCGCTCCCACAGGGCATTTTGTCATCAGCCATTTAGCGTTGCGTCAGGTACATCGTCCATGCCCCGAATCCTACTCCCCCATCGGGCTTCTGCCAGCCGTCCGACGATCAAATGCGCAAGTTTTTGCAAGTGGCGACCGTGGCGGATGCGCAGACTGGGGTCTCAATGAGGAGCCTGCCATGAACATCTCGCTGTATCTGCTGACTGTGTTGATCTGGGGCACGACCTGGATCGCCCTGAAACTGCAACTGGGCGAGGTGGCGATTCCGGTGTCGATCGTTTACCGCTTCGGCCTGGCTGCGTTGATTCTGTTCGCGATGCTGCTGGTCAGCGGCAAACTGCAAAAGGTCAACCGCCGTGGACAGCTGATCTGCCTGGCGCAGGGCGTGTGCCTGTTCTGCGTGAATTTCATGTGCTTCTACACGGCCAGTCGGTGGATTCCCAGCGGTCTGGTGGCCGTGGTGTTTTCCACCGCGACGCTGTGGAATGCGCTCAATGCGCGGGTGTTCTTCAAACAAAGGATCGCGCGCAACGTGCTGGCCGGAGGTGCCCTGGGCCTGATCGGTCTTGCATGCCTGTTCTGGCCTGAGCTGTCCGGGCACAGCGCCAGCCATGAAACGCTGATCGGCCTCGGGCTGGCGTTGCTCGGCACGCTGTGTTTCTCGGCGGGCAACATGCTTTCCAGTCTGCAACAGAAGGCGGGGCTGCGTCCGCTGACCACCAATGCCTACGGCATGCTGTATGGCGCAGCGATGCTCAGCGTGTATTGCCTGATCAGCGGCACGCCGTTTGGCTTTGAATGGAACACACGCTACATCGGCTCGCTGCTGTATCTCGTGATTCCGGGATCGGTGATCGGCTTCACGGCCTACCTGACGTTGGTCGGGCGTATGGGCCCCGAGCGCGCGGCGTACTGCACGGTGCTGTTCCCGGTGGTGGCGCTGAACGTGTCGGCCTACGCCGAAGGCTACCAATGGACCGTGCCCGCGTTGATGGGCCTGGTGTTGGTGATGGTGGGGAATGTGCTGGTGTTCAGGAAGCCGAAGGCGGTGGTGCCGGTGACGGCGAAACTGGCTTGAGGATCACGTCGTTGATCGCGCCCACGGGGACCGTGTGAACGATCATCATCAACGCGCTCCCGTGCAGGAGCGCGCTTGCCCGCGAATCGCCGGATCAGGCGCTGAAAGTCTTCAGCCTTTCCAAACCTGTGCATTCACCAGATCCTGCGGCTTCTCGCCCAACAGGGCGGCACGCAGGTTGTCGTAGGCGCGATCGGCCATGGCCTGGCGGGTTTCGTGGGTCGCGGAACCGATGTGCGGCAGGGTGACCGCGTTGCTCAGTTTGAACAGCGGCGATTCAGGCAGCGGCTCTTTCTCGTAAACGTCCAGACCCGCACCCCGAATGGTGCCGTTTTGCAGCGCTTCGATCAGGGCCGGTTCGTCGACGATCGGACCGCGGGCGATGTTCACCAGAATTGCGCTTTTCTTCATCAGCGACAGTTCGCGGGTGCTGATCAGGTGCTTGGTTTTCTCGCTGAGCGGCACGACCAGACACACGAAGTCGGACTCGGCCAGCAGTTGATCCAGCGTGCGGAATTGTGCGCCCAGTTCCTGCTCCACGGCCGTCTTGCGGCTGTTGCCGCTGTACAGGATCGGCATGTTGAAACCCAGACGACCACGGCGCGCAACGGCGGCGCCGATGTTGCCCATGCCGACGATGCCCAGCGTCTTGCCATAGACGTCAGTGCCGAAGTGCGGCGCTTCGATGCTGCGCTTCCAGTTGCCGGCCTTGGTGTAGGCGTCCAGCTCGGCGACGCGGCGGGCACTGCTCATGATCAACGAGAAGCCCAGGTCGGCGGTGCTTTCGGTCAGCACGTCCGGGGTGTTGGTCAGCATGATGCCGCGTTCGGTGAGGTAACCGACGTCGTAGTTGTCGTAACCGACCGAGATGCTCGACACCACTTCCAGCTGTTTTGCGCTTTCCAGCTGCTCGCGGCCCAGCTTGCGCCCGGCGCCGATCATGCCGTGGGTGTGCGGCAGGGCTTCATTGAACTGCTCGTTCAGATCACCCTTTTTCGGGTCCGGGATGATCACGTTGAAGTCTTGCTGCAGGCGCTCGGCCATTTCCGGGGACACGCGGCTGAAGGCAAGGACGGTCTTTTTCATCGGATAGCTTCTCTCGGGCGGTTCAGATGGGAAGTGCGTAGCACGCTAACATTCTTGTTGTTTGATTGGCGAGGGGGAGATGGCGCACCCGTTTTTGTAGGAGCGCGCTTGCCCGCGATTGCAATGGACCGGGCGATGGAAATGTGTCGGATGTACCGGACCCATCGCGGGCAAGCGCGCTCCTACAGGTGCGCGGCGTTTTTTTCTACACCGTCTCTGGCAACACGTGCGTCTGCAAATCCGCCTCATGCGCGGCCATGATTTCCGGCAGCGAGCCGCGCAGGTATTCGACCCACGTCTTGATCTTCGCATCCAGGTACTGACGCGACGGATAGATCGCGTACAGGTTCAGCTCATGGGAACGGTATTGCGGCAGCACGCGAACCAGTGAGCCATTGCGCAGGCCTTCGATGGCCGAATAGATCGGCAGGATGCCGATGCCCATGCCGCTGCTGATCGCGGCTTTCATGGCGTCAGCCGAGTTGACGAGGAACGGCGAGCTGGCGATGGTCACGGTTTCCTGGCCTTCGGGGCCGTCAAACGCCCACTTCTCCAGCGGGAACACTGGGCTGACCAGGCGCAGACAGGCATGATTGAGCAAGTCCGCCGGCTTGTAGGCCATGCCGAACGCCTTGATGTAGGCGGGTGAGGCGCAAACGATGCTGTACGTGATGCCCAGACGCTGCGACACGAATCCCGAGTCCGGCAGTTCGCTGGCCAGCACGATCGACACGTCGTAACCCTCTTCAAGCAGGTCGGGCACGCGGTTGGTCATGGTCAGGTCGAACGAGACGTCCGGGTGATTGCGGCGATAGCGCGCAATGGCGTCGATCACGTAATGCTGTCCGACGCCTGTCATCGAATGCACCTTGAGCTGGCCCGCCGGTCGCGCGTGGGCGTCGCTGGCTTCTGCTTCGGCTTCTTCGACGTAACCCAGAATCTGCTCGCACCGCAGCAAATAGCGCTTGCCGGCTTCAGTCAGGGCAATGCGTCGCGTGGTGCGGTTCAGGAGTCGGGTTTGCAGGTGTGCTTCGAGATTCGAGACGGCGCGCGAAACGTTGGCGGTGGTGGTGTCCAGCTGAGCTGCGGCAGCCGTGAAGCTGCCTGCTTGGGCCACGCAACTGAAGGCGCGCATGTTTTGCAGAGTGTCCATTGGCCGTTCTCTGGTGAGATAGCAAATTGTGACATGAAGTTACTGATCCATGTCAGCCATACCAAAGGATTATCTTCGGTTCGGTAACAAAGATTCACATAAGTCCCGGCTTATCGCCGCACAAGGCGCATCCTAGAATCGCGGCTCGTTCCATTCCCCTTTCATTCAGGTAATTGCAGCTGTGCCGCGTCGCATCCTTAGAGGGCTAAAACCCCTCAGTGTCTGGGCTTTAACGTTACTCATCAGCGGCTGCATTGGAACCGGCGGTATTGCCCCTCAAGGCACCTCGTTGTCGCCCGACAACCTGGCCACCGACGAAGCGATCAAAGCCGCCGCAAAAGATGCCCACTGGCCCGACGGTCAATGGTGGCGCGCGTATGGCGATGACCAACTCAATCACTGGATCGAGCTCGCCGCACTCGGCAGCCCGAGTCTGGCCATCGCGGCGGCGCGCGTGCGTCAAGCCAAGGCCATGGCCGGGATCGCCGAGTCTGCGGAATCGGTGCACATCACGGGCGACAGCACCCTCAAACGGCATAACTGGCCAACCGACCAGTTCTACGGCCCAGGCGAGCTGTCGAACACCAGCACCTGGGACAACAACGCCTCCATCGGCCTGAGCTATTCCCTTGACCTCTGGGGTCGGGAGAGCAACAACACCGAAGAGGCGCTGGACATGGCGCACATGAGCGCCGCCGAAGAGCGTCAGGCTCAGCTGGAATTGCAGGACAACATTGTGCGCGCCTACATCCAGTTGTCGCTGAACTACGCGCAGCGCGACATCGTCGAAGCGACGCTGGCGCAGCAACAGCAGATTGTCGACCTCGCGCAGCGTCGCCTGAAAGGCGGCATCGGCACGCATTTCGAGGTCAGTCAGGCCGAAACGCCGCTGCCCGAAACCCATCGTCAGATCGACTCACTGGATGAAGCCATCGCCTTGAGCCGCAACCAGATCGCGGCGTTGGCTGGCAAAGGCCCGGGTGAGGGCGCCAGTCTGCAGCGTCCGACCCTGTCGCTCAGCGCCGCCCTTAAACTGCCGTCCGCACTGCCGGCGCAATTACTGGGTCAACGGCCTGACGTGGTCGCCAGCCGTTGGCGAGTGGCGGCCCAAGCCCGTGGCATCGATGTCGCTCACGCCGGTTTCTACCCCAATGTCGACCTGATGGGCAGCCTGGGTTACATGGCTACGGGCGGCGGCATGCTGGAGTTTCTGACCGGCAAGAAATTTAACTACAGCGTCGGCCCGGCGATCACGCTGCCGATCTTTGACGGCGGGCGTCTGCGCTCAGAGCTGGGTGTGGCCTCTGCCGGTTACGACGCCGCCGTGGCGCAGTACAACCAGACGCTGGTCAACGCGCTCAAGAGCATTTCCGACCAGTTGATTCGCCGTGAGTCGATGGACAAACAGCAGGTGTTCGCCGATCAGTCGGTCGCTGCCGCGCAGAAAACGTATGACATCGCCATGATTGCCTACCAGCGTGGCCTGACCGATTACCTGAACGTGCTCAACGCGCAAACCTTGTTGTTCCATCAGCAGCAGATCCAGCAGCAGGTGCAGGCCGCGCGTCTGACCGTGCATGCCGAACTGGTGGTGGCGTTGGGCGGCGGCTTGATGGCGGGCAACGATTCGCCAGCGGCCGACAAGACCGCTGCGCCGAAGACGCCGGCGTCGTTGGCGGTGTTTGATCGGTGAGCCAGATAGATATGCGTCGCCTCAACAGGCCTCATCGCGAGCAATCTCACTCCTACAATGAAACGGGATTTCCGTTTGGAACACGGTCGTCTATAGGAGCGCGCTTGCCCGCGATTGCGATTCGTCGGGCGATGGCCATGTGTCGGGTTTACGGGCGTCTTCGCGGGCAAGCGCGCTCCTACAGGGTCCGGGATGGGTCGCAGATTTCGTTGGCGACCCACGTCATTGTAGGAGTGAGCTTGCTCGCGATAGCGATGTATCGGCCACAACCGGTCTTGAACTGAAATGAACACTGCTCTGACCTGGTTCAAATCCCTGGAATGGCGCCGTGAGCTCAACGGCTGGGCGCGCAGTGATGGGGTGACCTGGATCTACATCTTCAAGGTGTTGATCGCAGCATTCCTGACCTACTGGGTGGCGATGCGGCTTGAATTGCCGCAGCCGCGCACGGCCGTCATCACCGTGTTCATCGTCATGCAGCCTCAAAGCGGCCATGTGTTCGCCAAGAGCTTCTACCGTCTGCTGGGGACCTTGGCGGGGTCGGTCGTGATGGTGGTGATGATGGCGTTGTTCCCTCAGGACAGCACGCCGTTTCTCCTGCTTCTGGCGCTTTGGGTCGCATTCTGCTGTGCCGGGGCTGCGCGCTACCGCAACTTCCGTGCGTACGGTTTCGTGCTGGCGGGCTACACGGCGGCGTTCACCGGTCTGCCGGCGCTGGCGCATCCAGACACTTCATTCATGGCAGCGGTCTGGCGCCTGCTGGAAATTTCCCTGGGTATTCTCTGCTCGACGCTGGTGACGGCCGCGATTTTGCCGCAGAGCACCGGTGCGGCCATGCGTAACACCCTGTACCAGCGCTTTGGGACCTTCGCCCGTTTCGCCATCGACAGCCTGCGCGGCGACAGCGATCCTCAGCGTTTCGAAGCCAGCAACGTCCGCTTCCTCGCCGACGCGGTGGGCCTGGAAGGGTTGCGTGCCGTCACTGTGTTCGAAGACCCGCACATGCGTCGACGCAATGGACGCCTGAACCGCTTGAACAGCGAGTTCATGACCATCACCACGCGTTTCAACGCCCTGCACCAGTTGCTTGAACGCTTGCGCAGTCGCGGCCTGACCCCGTCGGTGCAGGCCATCGAGCCGGGGCTGAATGAGCTGGCTGAGTTGTTGGAGCCTTTCGCCGGTCGTGCCCTGACCGCCACCGATGCGGCGCAACTCGCCAGCCGTCTGAGCGACTTCAAGGCCGCTCTGCCAGAACAGGTGCGACGCCTGCGTGCCGAATTCATCGACAGCGCGCCGAGCGACGACGAGCTGCTGGATTTCCACACCGCCTACGAATTGCTCTATCGCTTCGTGGACGACATGCACGACTACGCCCAGACCCACGCTTCGTTGGCCGACCACAGCCATGCTCGGGAAAAGTGGGTCGAACCGTTCGTCAACACCACCAACTGGACCCTGTCGTTGGCCTCCGGCGTGCGCGCCCTGGTGGTGATGGCCGTGATGTCGGTGTACTGGGTAGCGACTGCGTGGCCGAGCGGGGCGACGATGACCTTGGTGTCGGCCGCCACCGTGGCCCTGTCGGCCACCACGTCCAACCCGCGAAGGATGTCGTTCCAGATGGCCTGCGGCACCGCGCTCGGCGCCGTGCTCGGGTTCTTCCAGACGTTTTTTGTGCTGCCGCAGATCGACGGTTTCCCGTTGCTGTGCATGGTGCTGGCGCCGGTATTCGCCTTTGGCGCGTTTCTCACGACACGGCCTCAGTGGGCCGGCGTCGGCATCGGCCTGCTGATCTTTTTCAGTATCGGGTCGGTGCCGGACAATCTCACCGTCTACAACCCCTACACCTTCATCAACGACTACATCGCGATGATCATCGGCATGCTGCTGTGTGCTGCGGCGGGCGCGATCATTCTGCCGCCGAACAGTCGCTGGCTGTGGCGGCGTCTGGAAGACGATTTGCGTCAACAGGTGAGTTTTGCGATCAGCGCGCCATTGCGCGGGCTTCGCTCGAACTTCGAAAGCCGTACCCGCGACCTCGTGCATCAAGCCTACGGCCTGGCGGCCGGGCAACCGGTGGTGCAGCGTAACTTGCTGCGCTGGATGTTCGTGGTGCAGGAGATCGGCCACGCCATCATCGAGCTGCGCCGCGAGCAGTCCATTCTGCCGGTGCACCCCAGCTATGCCGAGTCGCAGCCTTGGCGTCAGGCGATTCGCGCGATGGGCCGCTCACTGGTGCGTCTGTTCATTCAGCCCGACCGGCACAACCTGGCACGCAGCCTGTATGCGGTGGATCATGCAATCTTCTGCGTGCAGAACACCGACGAGCCGTTCGCCCCGCATTTCGACACCTCGGCATTGCGCCGGGTGAAGAGCTATCTGCATTTCATCCGCACGTGCCTGCTGGACCCGCAATCGCCGTTGGCGGCTTACGCACCGGCACAAGCCTCTATCGAGCCGCCGCAAGGACTTAACCATGCCACGTGAAATCGCCTTCCACGGCGTTTACATGCCAACCATCACGGTGATGTTTCTGGTCGCCATGGTGCTCGCCTGGGCGCTAGACCGCTTGATGTCCGGGCTCGATCTGTACCGTTTTTTCTGGCACCCGGCGTTGCTGCGCCTGAGCCTGTTCAGCTGCATTTTTGGCGCGATGGCGCTGACCGTTTACCGTTGAGGCCTATGTGAATTCGAGATGAAAAAGTTCATCAGTCTGATCGCGACATTATTGATTCTGGCACTGGCCATCTGGATTGGCCGCTTGCTGTGGATTCACTACATGGACACCCCCTGGACCCGTGACGGGCGTGTGCGCGCGGACGTGATCAACGTCGCCGCGGACGTCAGCGGCGTGGTGATCGACGTTCCGGTCAAGGACAACCAGCCGGTGAAGAAGGGCGACCTGCTGATGCAGATTGACCCCGAGCACTACCAGTTGGCGGTCAAGCAAGCCGAAGCGATGGTGGCGTCACGCAAGGCGACCTGGGAGATGCGCAAGGTCAACGCGAACCGTCGCAAGGACCTTGATGCCTTGGTGATCTCCGCCGAAAACCGTGAAGACGCCTCCAACGTCGCCACCTCTGCTCAGGCCGATTACCAGTTGGCCGTGGCGCAACTTGAAGCCGCGCAGCTGAACCTGCAACGCACCAAAGTGCTGGCCGCCGTGGACGGCTACGTCACCAACCTCAACGTGCATCGCGGTGACTATGCCCGGATCGGCGAGGCGAAGATGGCGGTGGTCGACAAGAACTCGTTCTGGGTTTATGGCTTCTTTGAAGAAACCAAACTGCCCCACGTCAAAGTCGGTGACCCGGCAGACATGCAGTTGATGAGCGGCGAAGTGATGAAAGGCCACGTCGAAAGCATCGCCCGCGCCATCTACGACCGTGATAACCCGGAAAGCCGCGAGCTCATCGCGGACGTCAACCCGACGTTCAACTGGGTTCGCCTGGCGCAACGCGTGCCGGTACGTATCCACCTGGACCACGTGCCGGACAGCGTTGTATTGGCGGCGGGGATCACGTGCACCGTGATCGTGAATCCGGGCGTCGAGCAGCACTGACGCCCGGCCTCGTACTTCAGCCCTCAACGTGCGCCGGAATTTTTGCGGCGCGCGCTGCGGCTTCTGCCAGTTGAACTTCGATTTCACTCGCCCGGCGTCTGGCGAACATCTCCAGGCCGACAGGGTTGGGGATGAATCGGTGATGTTTGTCATAGGCGCCCAGAATCATGTCTGCGGGAATGTTCTCCCCGTAGTTGATTTCCGTCGGGCTGTGATTGATCGGGCGGGAGTTGGGGTGCTTGGCCATATGGTCGTTGGCATAAAGGTGATAGCCGTCGATATCCACGTTATCGATGATGTACGTATAACCGCCCTTTTTCCCTCCATACACGAAGGCGCCGGTGTGTTCACGGTAATAAAACGCTGAGGTGGAAATGCCCTTGCCGTCGGGATCCAGGGCATCACGACCACCGCCAAATCCGCCTTTTACCCCCGTGATCTGGTGAATATCGTCCTGGATATCCTTCAGAGGGGTGCGCAGCTCGAAGCCTTTTTCGAAGATGGTTTCCGGCGGGCGCATGTCACCCCGGAACACCTGGCCCCGGTAGATCACCACGTCATGACCCTTGAGGGTCTTTTTCGTGGTGCGCGCGTATTCGTACACCATGTCCTGTGCCGCCGTCGGGCCTTTGCTCAATCGCTCCAACAACCGACGCTTCAAATGCATGGCGCCCAGTTCCGACGGCATGATGTAGCGACTGACTTTGGGGATATCCCGATAGACAGGCGGCGTGACGCCGTTGAATCGCAGGCGTTTGAGGGCGTTGCTGTTGATTGCCTGTCGCGTTGCGCGGCTCATTGCGACGCCATGCAGCCGGGGTAACAGCAGCGGAATAATCTCGGTGAAGGCGGCTATGGTGGCGGCGGTGTAATGCTCTTCAGCATCGGCAGGGTGGTCGGCCAGACTTCCTCGCGCGAATTCCACGCCTACGGAACACATGCTGAACAGAAAGGAAACCAGCGGTCGCGCAGCGAGCCCGGCCCCGATGGTCGGTGTGAGTACGACCATGGCGGCGACGGTCAGCAACGCGTTGGCGATCTCCAGCAACTGGTCAACGATGCGCTCAGCGTCGGTCGAGACCAACGTATCGATGTCTGAAAGCAGGCGTTCCTGATTTGTGTAAAACAGATGGGAGAGGATGTCGTTGGACTCGTAAAACGTCAGCGACGGATCGCGCAGGTAGTTATTTCCCCGTTTCTCGATGCCGGTGTAGTTCATGTCGAACGTGCCGATTTTCAGCCGGTCGTAGATCGACAGACGGATGAATACATGCTCTTCCAGCGAGGGTGACGACTCGATGGCTGCTCTTCGGGCAGCGCCGTCTGCTGGCAGCTCCATGATCGCCTGATCGGGCGGCGCGCCCAGAAACACGAGCAGTGCCGAGCGCGGCGTCACGTTGGGGAGCGTGTCGGGCGCCTCGAGGCAAGCGGCTTGGGTGACCACGTATTGATCTCGAAAATACACGGTCTTCAGTTTGATTTTGCTGGCCAGGTACGCGGCGATCAGGTTACGGCTGTTCTCGCTGGTGGTTTCGAGGTCGGCGTACTGCGCAAACCGAGTCACCAACGCCTGATCGGCGAGCAGCCGGTAAGTGTCTTCGGTTTTCGGATCGGAGAAATGTTCAATGACCTTATCGCTGTAGGTCTTCTGCACATTGGCGTTTTCAAGCGCGTGGATCAGGTCCTTGGGAAAATCCAGCGGCCAACGAACTTTGATGTTGTCCTGCCCTTTGAGCTCTGCCCGATAACGGTCGGTCACGATTTCCCGGAGCTCGAACCGTTTGCGGGTGCGGGCGGGGGGGGCGGTGGCGCCGATCAGTCCTGGACCTGAACTGCGTCTGGGGTTGGATTCAACGAGGATCATGCTGCTGCCGTTGGTTCTGTGTTTTGTCACCTGGGTGGCGCTGGATTGCTCAATGATCCGGTCGATTTCAGCTTCGATGAACTTGATCGGGTCCAGCAGCTTCGGCTTGATGTATTCGCCGAGCTGCTCGGCAACGTCACGCGCCAGCGTGTCCCTGGCCTTCATCTCGGGATCCAGCCATTGCGGGATGGGGAACCCGTTCTCGGGGTCGTAGGAAATAAGATTCTGCTCGTACAGCGGTAAGTCGTTCATACAGTCTTCCTTGACGTTTAACGGCAATGGGTGCCGTCGCCTCGTTCACTCGAAGCGTCAAGAAATACTGATTTTGAGCGGAAGATCTGTCTGTAGGCCTGTTTCGCCTGTCGGGTGTGTTTTCGCCTTTTGTGATGACAGAACGAGCTCAGGCCCCGATAGGAGAGTCGGCTGATGCGGTGTGGTCTGCGGGGGTTTCCGGCCGCGCCGGACATGGGGTCAGAGTTTCACGTTCAAACCAAAGCGCCTGCTCAGGATCCGGTCCCGCCATCGTGCCGGCAGCCAGCGGGCGAGCAGTGGCAGTGCCCGCGAGCCGTTGCCGGACCTCAGCAGATACGGTGGTTTCGGTTGCTGCACGGCGTTGAGTACGTCGTGGGCGAAATCGCCGGCCGGGGTCGGATTCCCCTGTGATGCGTTTGCGCGAGCGCGAATGCCTTCGCGCAACGGCCACCAGGCAGATCCCTCGTGAATCACTTGTTCGGCCTCATGGCTGGCGTTCTTCGCAAAGTGGGTGTCGATGGCGCCCGGTTGAACCTCCATGACGCGAACGCCGAACGGTGCGAATTCCATGCGCATGGCGTCGCTCATTGCGTGGACCGCCGCTTTCGAAGCGCAGTAGGCGCCACCAAACGGTGTGACCAGAACACCGGACACGCTGCCGATATTCACCACCAACCCTTTATTGCGGCGCAGCAGTGGAAACAGCGCGCGCGTGACCCCGACGATGGAAAACACGTTGGTCTCGAACTGCCTGCGTATTGCCTCCACCCCGCCATCGAGCAACGGGCCGATGGCGCCGTAACCCGCGTTGTTGATCAGCACATCCAGCCCTTTACCGTGTCGGCCGAGCTCGGCTGCCAGCCTGTCCAGTGCCGCCGCGTCGTTGACGTCCAGGTGCACCGCGCGAAACCCCGCGCCGATCAGGCCATCCACGTCTGCGGTCTTGCGCGCCGTGGCCCAGACCTCGTGGCCCGCCGCCTTGAACGCATCCGCCATGGCGCGGCCGATGCCGCTGGAACAACCGGTAATCAGGACGAGGGGCATGTGTTTCATTCCTTGAAAAGTGAGGCGTCAGTCGGAAAAGGTACCTTGCAGGCGTTCGGCGCGAAACTCGAGCGTTTGCGGTCGGTAACCATTGCGTAACGGCGGCAACGGCAGGCAATCCTGCCACTGGCTGCCCGGCAACAACTCGCCGGGGCCACGGTAGCGTGGAGCCGTGTAGGTGTCGTCGGCCAGATTGACGGTATCGCCAGGCGCATACGCCGCGACTTTCCAGCGCAGTTCCTGCAACGGCACATCGTTGCCGTTATCGATCAGCACCAGCAACGGCCTGCCGATCGGGCATTGTTGGGGCGCGTAATCCAGACGCAACTGCAGCCGTTCCAGCCGTTGCGCGTCGCGCTTGTCCTGCCAGACCACCACACCCGCCACAATGCCTAGCCCAACGGCCGCCGCCAGTGAAACGGGCAGGGCTTTGGAGGGATAACGCAGCAAGAGGACCAGCCAGGTGAAGATCAGTACAGCGCCGATAATCATGTCTTCGGACTCGCAAATGCAGATGGAGGCATCGTACCTAAAGGGAGGGTGAAGACCAATTGGCGTTTGATGGACGCAGAAAAGCCAGGGAGTGCAGAACTGATTGAGGGAGCGAATGCATTCGCGAAAGCAGTGCAGGCGATAACGATGTGTCTTGAGAAAGGTTCAATGCGAAGAATGCGCGTCCACAGCTTCGGGGTCTGCCAGAAAGTCTGTAGGTGGGTCAGATCGTTTTGCAAAAAAAGCCCCCACCCACCCTCTGCGGATGGGGATACGCAGAGAGCGGGCGGGGGCACAACAACCGGTTATGCAGGTTGTTTTTATAGGTCGATCAACGGGCGATGGTCTGGGTTCTTACACCGGCTTCAATGCCCGGTGTAGAGCGACCGTAGACGTCTTCGAAGCGCTCGATGTCGTCTTCGCCCAGGTAGCTGCCCGACTGGACTTCGATGATTTCCAGCGGGATCTTGCCTGGATTGCGCAGGCGGTGAACCGAGGCGATCGGGATGTAGGTCGACTGGTTTTCAGTCAGCAGGAACACGTTCTCGTCGCAGGTCACCTGAGCGGTGCCCGATACCACGATCCAGTGTTCGGCGCGGTGGTGGTGCATCTGCAGCGACAGGCTGGCGCCCGGTTTGACCGAGATGCGTTTGACCTGGAAGCGGCCGCCCATGTCCACGGAGTCGTACGAGCCCCACGGGCGGTACACTTCGAGGTGGTTCTGCGTTTCGGTGCGGCCTTGCTCATTGAGCGTGTTGACCATCTGCTTGACGCCCTGAACCTTGTCCTTGTGGGCGATCATCATGGCGTCCTTGGTTTCGACGACCACGATGTTGTCCAGACCAATGACAGTGACCAGCTTGCCGTTGCCCTGAATCATGCAGTTGCGGCTGTCCTGGATAACCACATCGCCTTTAGTGACGTTGCCGTTTGCGTCCTTCTGATGCACATCCCACAGCGACGACCAGCAACCCACGTCGCTCCAGCCTGCATCCAGTGGCACCACACAAGCGCGCTGGGTTTTTTCCATGACTGCGTAGTCGATGGAGTTGTCGGGGCAGCAGGCGAAGCTGGCTTGGTCCAGTTCGATGTTGTCGCCGTCGTGCTTGCTGCGCTCAAGGGTCAGCAGGCAGTTGTCGTAGATGTCCGGATCGTGCTTTTTCAGCTCTTCCAGGTAACGGCTGGCACGGAACAGGAACATGCCGCTGTTCCAGTAGTAGCCGCCCGCCTCGACGAACTCGATGGCGCGCTGCTCGTCGGGCTTCTCGACGAACTGGGCCACGCGGCTGACGCCTTCAGGCAGCAGGACATCCGCGGTGGACTTGATGTAGCCGTAGCCGGTTTCCGGCTTGGTGGCCGGTACGCCGAAAAGCACCATTTCGCCACGCTCTGCAGCGACAGTGGCCAGGGCGAGTGCGCGTTGCAGGGCTTTCTGGTCGTCGATCACGTGGTCAGCTGGCAGCACCAGCATCAGCTCATCGCGACCTTCGTTGGCCAGCATCATGGCGGTGATGGCGACCGCAGGCGCGGTATTGCGACCGAACGGTTCCATGATCACGGCCTGAGTCTCCAGGCCCAGTGCATCAAGCTGCTCGCCGACGATGAAGCGGTGGTCCTTGTTGCACACCACGATCGGGTGCTGCATACCGTCGAACACCAGGCGCTCGAGGGTCTGCTGGAAAAGGGTGTGTTCGCCGGTCAGCGCCAGGAACTGTTTTGGAAACTGTTTGCGCGAAAGAGGCCAGAGTCGGGAACCGCTGCCACCTGACAAGATCACTGGAATCATTTTAATTCTCCAAATAGCAATAGCGTTCGAATGGGCTATACGTCGGTTGTTCTGTCGTTTCGTCTGTCTTGTTCTTGTACCGCTGCGGTCGGCGCCCTCGTGGTGTGCTTGCTCCGCATCACCCGGCGCCATCCGCGAAATTCTGTAGGAGCGCGCTTGCCCGCGATTGCGATCTTGCTGCGACAGGGTGGTCGCCTGACACACCACTGATCGCGGGCAACCGCGCCTCTACGGCCTTCGGCCAGAATCAAAAGCCGAAGGCGAGGTTTCTTTCATTACTGAGTCGACGTCGGGCGCTTGACCCAGACTGGCGACAGGTTGCTGCCGTTGCCGGTGATGTAGAGCACAGCGGCTTCGCCACGCTCCAGGGCAACCGGCTTCAGGTCGCTGACTTTCTTGTCGCCGTCGAACAGAGCGAAGCTGACTTTGACCGGGTTGATCTCACGCTCGCCGGTGCCCTTGGCGGAGACGGCTTTCACCACGTCGGTCTTGCCGTCGGCGGTCTTGAGGGTCAGTGGCTTGTCGCTGAGGTTCTGCACGCGCACCAGCGACTTCTGCTTGTTCTTGAACGGTGGCTCTTCAACCAGCTGCGGCGCACCCGAGGTGTTGTTGACGATGGTGTAGTAGTGGTCGCTCGCCAGTTTCACCGGCAGGGTGTTGCTGCCGATCTTGGCGCTGTAGTCGCCTTGTGGCATGAAGCTGAAATCGCTGCTGGCCAGCGGGCCGATTTCGTTGAGGCTGGTGTTGCCGACGCTGGCGCTGATTTCGGCGTTGCTGGCGTTGTACACACGCACGAAGGTCGAACCTTTTGGTGCGGTCGGGCCGTACAGGGCGGCGTCGCCACCGGCGAAGGCCGAGAGGGAGACGAAGCCCAGGCTGGCGGCCAGGACGCAGGTTTTCAGCAGGCCGGACTTGGTCGAACGAGTTGGCATACGAGTTGGGTTCTGCAAGGTCATTTTGAGTAGTCCTCTCAGTTTTGCGCCCGGTTGGGCGACTCGGAGTTGGAATCGTTGGCGTTCTGAGCCAGATTTTGTTGAGGGTCACGAGCCTTTTTGAGTTCGGCGATCCACTGCGGATCGAACTCGGTCAGGTCGTTGTGAGCGGGCAGGTAGCGCTCCGGGAATTCCCAGATGAGCACCTGCGGCGGGCTGCTCTTGAAGGCGTCGGTCTGCAGATACTTGAGCATCGGCAGGATCGGGCCATGGCCGTCTTCGGCGTAATTCACGACATCGCTGTGCAAGGCCTGTTTCAGGGCGCCCGCGAAGTTCCAGTTGGGGTTGGCGCTGTAGCTCGTGCCGACCAGACCGACCGCCACCGAGTTGTCGGCAAACAGCGCGTCGCCACTCTCACCTTCTGCCTGCGCCGGGTTGGTGCTGCGTTGTTGCAGGTCATCCGGTTTTGGCAACAGGTTGCTGAACAACGGGTCCAGCGGCAGGAAGTTGGTCAGGTCGCCTTTGTAAGGCGCGGTGGACTTGGCTTCGGTGACGAAGGTCTGTGGATCGCCGCTCAACGGTGTCTCTTTGGCGATCACTTCACCCAGTTGCTGCGCAACCACTTCGGCGCCCATCGGTGTCCAGTGGGTGTCCGTCCGCAGGAACACCTGGCCTTTGTTCTTGGCGTTTTGCAGCGGCGCCAGCAGGTCAGGGGCAACGATGCCGGCCTGGCTCACTTGCGCGTGGAACTGCTGATACAGGTCGGTATGGAGTGCGGCCGGTTTGTTGTCGCCGACGTGTTCCGGGTACAGACGGGTCTTGGCCGGAACGATCGCCAGCACCAGTTGCGTGCCCTGTTTCTTCAAGGTGTCGCGCACGCCTTCGATGATGGCCAGATTCTCGGCTTCGTTCTGCTCGCCGTTGGCCACTGCGTCGAACTCTTCGTCGGTGTACAGCCACTGATCCTTGCCCAGGATCACGCCAGGACGGCCTTCGTTGAAGACTTTGTAGTCCAGCGCGGCCCAGAGGTTGGTGCCCAGACGCTTGATGGGAAACTCATCGTCGTAATGGGTTTCCACGGCTTTGGTCCAGTGACCGTTAAGCACCGTGGTTTCCTTCGAGGTCGAGAAACCGATGAAGCTGCGCAGCGACCACAGGCCCAGCGCCAGCAGGATGGCCAGGAACAGGAAGATGTAGAGGAAACGTAATGAACGGGTCATGTCAGGCTCCTCAGAACTGGAAGTAAAGGAACGGCGAGAAGCTGGCCGCCGAGAGTTTGAGAATCGAGGCCACGAACATCAGCAGGATCAGGGCGCGCATGACGTAGCGCGACCAGTCGGCGGTCCAGTAGGCAGGCTGAACCTGCGCTTCGGTACCGACGATGTAGCCCGGTTGATGAATGCTGCCCGGCTTGTCGCCCGGAACGGCTTTGATCAGGCCTGGCTGCGCGGTGGCAGGGCCGTCGGCTTGAACGGGTGCGTCACTGGTTGGCTTGGCGGGTGTGCGGTTCCTGTAGAAGTCGCGCAGGCCGAAGAATGCCAGGGTGATGTAGGCCACGATCAGCGTCGCGACCTGCAGCCCGGTGAGGCTGGCGCGGTTGAGGTCCGACAGCTGCCATTCGCTGAAGCTGAACATCGCACCGTACATACGCGCGGCGACGTGCAGGTTTTCTGCGCGAAAGATCACCCAGCCCATTACCACCAGCAGGAAGGTGAGGGCCCAGCGAACAACGTTGAACGTACGCGGCGTGGTGTTCAGACCCAGGGCCTTTTCGATCGCCAGCCAGACACCGTGCCAGGCACCCCAGACGATGTAGGTGATGTTGGCGCCGTGCCACAGACCGCCCAGCAGCATGGTCAGGAACAGGTTGCGGTAGGTCGCGACCTTGCCGCCACGGTTGCCGCCCAGGGTGATGTACAGGTAGTCGCGCAGCCAGGTGGACAGGCTGATGTGCCAGCGACGCCAGAACTCGGTGATCGACTGGCTGACGTAAGGCTGTTTGAAGTTTTCCATGAAGCGGAAACCCATCATCAGGCCCAGGCCGATGGCCATGTCGCTGTAGCCGGAGAAGTCGAAGTACAGCTGCGCGGTGTACGCCAGAGCGCCCAGCCAGGCGTCGCCGGTGGTTGGGTGTTGCAGTGCGAAGCAATGGTCGGCAACCACCGCCAGGGTGTCGGCGATGAAGACCTTCTTGATGAAACCCTGCATGAACCGCGTGCAGCCTTCGGAGAACTTGTCCAGCGTGTGGGTGCGGTTGTTGAACTGGTCGACCAGGTCGCGGAAACGCAGCACCGGACCGGCGATCAAATGCGGGAAGATCGCCACGAACGCTGCAAAGTCGATCAGGTTGCGCGTTGCCGGTGTGTCGCCACGGTAGACGTCGATGATGTAGCTGATGGACTCGAAGATGTAGAACGAGATTCCGATCGGCAACAGCACGTGGGTCAGGATGAACGGCTCAAGACCGATAGAGGTCATCATCGCGTTGATGCTGTCCACGCCGAAGTTGGCGTATTTGAAATAGCCCAGGATGCACAGGTCGACCGCCACACCGAGCAACAGCCAGCGCTGGGCGGGTTTGGTCCTGACCCCGGCAGCGCCTACGCGCAGGCCGATCCAGTAGTTCCACAGCGTCACACCTGCGAACAGTGCCAGGAAGTCCACTCGCCACCACGCATAGAACACGTAGCTGGCGACCAGCAGCAGCAGGTTGCGATAGCGTTGCCCGCTCAGGTAGTACAAGCCGAGAAACACCGGCAAGAACAGGAACAGGAACACGTTGGATGAGAAAACCATCCTTATCTCTCCATTTGTCCAACATCAAGGGCCGAAGCCCCCCCAAACCCCCCATGAAAAATGGAGGGGTGAAACAAAAACTTCACTGCTGATGCAAGCCCCTGTTTGATCGTTCCCACGCTCTGCGTGGGTATGCATCTCTCGGCGCTCCGCGCCATTCAAAGGCGATGCAGAGCGTCAGAGGATGCGTGCCCACGCAGAGCGCGGGTACGATCAACGTTGTCAGGCTCAAGAACCGCCTTTCTCACCCTTCTCATGACTCGGGTCATAGGTGCGGGTCAGGTCGCCGCCGAGACGGAAGTTCTTGAACGGCTGCATTTTGTGCTTCTTGTCCAGCACGTCCGGGCCGCAGTCGTAGAGCGAGCAGTACGGTTCCAGCCAGGCGAATTTCATGTCGGTCTTCAGGTCCGTCATGTCCTGCTTCTGACCTTCCTTCGCCTGGAATTCGTCGCCGGAATCCTTGACGCCAGCCAGCACCCGATCACCCAGACGCTTCAGCGCGCCGTTGTTTTCAGAGCGCAGATCGACGCCGTTGGCCTGGGCGAAACTGGCAATCATCGCCAGCGGCGGCAACGCATAGTTGTGGTACGCGAGCGCGCGCTGTTTGCGCTTGAGCTCGTTCGGCAGGAAGCCTTGCGGGTCGACCTGATTGGCGGCGATCTTGAATTCCTTCACCGCCCAGTCGAACAAGTCCTTGCGGTTGGTGGCCACGGCAGTGGACATCACCGACCAGGCCGCCCAGTACGAGTGGTTGTTGGTCTTGTCGAGCGGCAGGTTGTCCCAGTCGCTGACCACCTGATCGGCCAGCTTGCTGAACCAGGTTTCGATCACTTGCGCGTCCTGCTGACGGGTCGCCAGTGGATGCGACTCCGAGAACTTCAGGCGCAGGTACGAAGACGACATGCTGCCCAGTGCCCATTTACGCATCGACTTGCCGGTGTGGTTGAAGTCCTTGGACTCCAGCGCATCGGCCTTGGCCCATGTGGTCAACATGTTGAGCGCGCAGTCCAGCTGTTCGGGACGACCGTCGCGCATGTACTGCATCACCACCTTGGCGGTGTTGCGTTCCATGGTCGTAATGTCTTTGGTCGAGTCGCGGAAGGCTTGTTCCGACGCGACGTTCAGTGTGGCGCGCGCCTTGTCCGAGCCTTCGTACTTGCTGCGAAATTGCAGCGAGCCGGTGTACGGCTGCGGGGTGGCCTCACAGCTGAACTTGCTTTCGCCGCTTTTGTATTTCTCGACACCTTCGTAGTAGCCCTGCGGCGGCACGAGGGTCGACGCAGCGCTGGCGCTGGTGGCAAACGTCACTGCGGACAATACGGCCAGCGAGAGAAGGGTAGGGAGCATCAGTTTTGGAGTGTGCATAAGAGCCTCATAACCCGGCTTGCGCGGTTTGATGCGCGACATTCGGGAACACGTTGCGTTTGCATACTTTCGCCTCGACCTGCTGTGGCGCAGCGCCCGCTTCCGGACCCTGCACTTCCAGTGCGAGCAATTGCTGGTCAGCCCAGTCCTTGTCGTCGCGCAGTTCGAAGGAGAAGCGCCCGTCGGTTTCGGATGTTTCAGGTTTTTCGATCTTCAGGTCTTCGTGGCGGCCGTTCATGTACCAGAGGCGCGCCTGAAGGGTTTTCACCGAGGTGTCGGCGAACTTGATGTCGATCTGATTACTGCCGTTGCGCACATCCTTGATGCCGTTTTTGCCGTTGACCAACAGCTCGTTGGTGCCTGGCTTGAGCGTGGTGCTGGTGGACATCAGCGCCGGTTTGCCCTCACAACCGTTGTCCAGCAGCGACATCATCTGGCGATAGATGGTCTCCTGATCCAGGCGGTACAGAGGCGAGAATTCCCAGATGAGAATTTTCGGTGGGTGTTTCTGGAAGTCTTCGCTGCCCAGGTACTGCAGCATCGAACCTTCAAGGCCGCCGCCGGGGAAGGCGACGTTCAGCACATCAGCACCCATGTATTCCTGCAGAAAGCCGGCGAAGTTGTAGTTCTTGCCGCTGTGACTGGTACCGACCAGTGTGATTTCCGGGTTGCCGGAGTCACCGAACAGATCGCCATCGCCCGCTTCGCCTTTCGGTTCGGTCTCGAACTGATCCATGTACTGGATCGCGTAGCTGGTGCCGCACAATTGACCGGCCATGTTGTGCAGAGTGCCCTTCTTGCCCATGCGACCTGACAGATGGGTCTCGAATTCACGCTTGGGAACGTCAGCGAACGCTGGCATTTTCTTCACCGATTCGGCGACGATTTTTGCCGTGCGCTGAGCGCCGTATGGCGTCCAGTGCTGGTCACCGCGGAAGTAGAAATCGTGGGCCTGTTGCTCGTTGGTCAACGGCGACAGGTCCGGCACCGTGTAGCCCATCCTGGCGAAGCGGCCGAGCATCGCCTGGTAGTTTCGCAGTGCGGTGTTGTAGTCGAACTTGTCGCGCTCGGCCGGGAACAGCTTGTTGCGATCGACCAGGCCGCGGGTCGGCTGATAAACGATCACCAGTTCCACACCCTTGCTCTTGAAGGCGTCGTGCAGCTGTTGCATGCGACGGTAGCCTTCAGGCGTGGTATCGAACTCGGTTCGCAAGTCTTCGCGGGTCCGGAACAGCCAGTCGCCCTGAGCCTGCACCAGCGTGGTGAAGTTTTGCTGGTAGCGGGTGACGTAGTTTTTCTCGTCGTGCGCTTCAGGGCACAGGCTGCAGCAAGGTTCAGCGGTGAAGATGGGCGCTGTGGCGTCGGCGGCATACGCAGCGTTGCTGGCAGCGAACAGTGCAGCGGTCAGGCCCGAGAGGCTGAGCAATTTGATCAAGTGTGCGTGCATAGAAATAGCTTCCTCAGTCCCGGAGTTGTTTCTGGCTTTCGACCGGGTCGATCAACACGGCTTTCTGTTGGCGGACCAGCAGATCAAGGATTTCGTCCTGGCGTTCACCCAGTACGCCGTTGAAGCTGATCCCGCTGCTCTTGGTCGGCGCGAGCATCGACACTTTGTACAGCTCGACGCTGAGCGGCGAATCGATGGACAGTGGGCCGGACCCGTTGGAGGTCAGTTCGCCACCGACCATGATCAGCGACACTTCGGCGTCGAACGGATCGAGCTTGATGTCGCGGTCGGTGTCGGAGAGATCCTTGATGTGGCCGTAGACGCCCATCAGACCGTTGCCGATCGCCAGGTTCTCGTACAGCTTGATGTTGGTGCTGTTGCGGACCCGGATGCCGTGACGTTTGTTGGCGAACACGCGGTTGCCCCACAGCAGGTTGTCGGCACTTTCATACAGCGTGATGCCGTCGGTGTGGTTGCGGTAGATCTGGTTGTACGCCACCAGATTGTTCACGCTGTTACGGTCAAGCACGATGCCGGAGAGGTGATTCTCGTAGCTCTTGTTGTTGATGATGAAGCTGTCGTTCACCTCACGGGAAATGATGATCCCGTGCTTCTTCTTGGTCCCGTAAACGGTGTTCTCGGCGATGATCAGACCGTGGGAACGGTCGTGCGGGTCGATGCCGTAGACGATGTTGTCATGGTAGGTATTGCCCTTGACCACGAAGTCACGGGTTTCATAGCAGTAGTAGCCGTACCACATGTCCGAAAACTCGGAGTTGACGATCCAGCCGGTCGGGTCCGGGCGGTTCATCTGCGCCTTCATGTTCGGGGTGTACTGCGAAATGCTGAGGCCGTACGACTTGCTGTTGTTGTAACCCAGGCTCGCCACTTTGGTGTTGTACATGTAGGTCTGGGTACCGCCCCAGGACAGCAGGAACGGACGGAATTCCTTCGGCGCCTTGAACGTCGAGGGGCCGTTGGCTTTCTCGCTCCAGCCGGTCAGTTTCGTATCCATCACGAACAACTGGTTGTCGTTCACCAGAAACGCACCGGCGTCCTGCGACAAGCGCAGTTCGCTGGTTTTCTTGTCAATTTCCAGGATGCCTTTTTTGCCGACCACGATCGGTAGACGTGCCAGGAAAACGCCTGGCGAAGTCTCGCTCAGGTACTGTTTAGGCACCTTTTTCGCGAGTTCCTGAAGGTTCATGTAACCGTCGTCGACGAAGATTGCCTGCGGGATGCCGTGCTGACGGGCTACCCATTCGGACATCTTGTTATCGCCGCCGATGAACTCCTTCAGCGCGTCTTCCTGCATCATGCGACGAATCGAAACCTTCGCTGCTTTGCTCCGCACGATCTTCTTCTGCATGGCCTGTTGGGTGTAGCCCGACAGGTCTGGCAGCTTGGGTTTGTCCATCATCAGCGGACCGGTTGGCGGGCTGGAGATGGTGTACGTTTTCGCCTGATGCAGACCTTTGACCACTTCTTCACCGTCGGCCGATTGCGCGTCGGCAGCGGGGGCTACCTGCGCGACCGGCGCGGTGCTGGCCATGGCCGCAGTGCTTGCCAGCAGTAAGGCGCTGCTGAGTACTGCGCTTTCCAGCAGCGCGTGGGGCCATGCCCGTTGCCGCAAACTGTTTGCTTGGCTGTTCATCTCATTGCACTCCTATCGCGGCTTGCATCAGAAGCGCCAGATAACGTCGACGATGGCGCGGTGCATGTAATCGTCCACGCCGCTGTGGTAGGCATCGCCGGGCTTGAACACGCCTGCGCGCAGACGAATCAGGGCAGACGGCTCGTCGAAGGACTGGCTCACCGAAGCAGGCAACAAGCCCTGCTTGAAGTACTTGGTCACGACCAGGTCCATTTCCTGACCCAGATCCTTGCGGCCGTCTTCCAGCGGCAGGGAGTCGAACGTACTGACACCATCGGAATCGACGTTCTCGCGAGCCGGGTTGACGCCTGCGCCGCCGATACCGGCGTGACCGTCCACACGACGGAACTTGTGGTAGATCAGCGAGGCGTCGTACTCGTCCTGCATCTGCCAGGACGCGAACAGCGAACCGGATTCCACGTTGGCCATTTCGCCCTGGAAGGCCTCGCCGAAGCGGTGCACGCGCGAGCGGGTGCCGGTCCAGTTAGAGCGGTTGCTTTCCAGGCCGTTCTGTTCGTAGTTCTTGCTGGCGCGGGAGTAGGCGCCGCCTACTTGCCACATTGGGTCCAGACGGAAACGCAGACCCAGGTCGGTGGCCCAGCCGTTGACGTTTTCGTTGTTCTTGTCGCCCGCGACATACTGATCGGCAGCAGGGTCGTAGGTGGTGGCCAGGCGATCGCGATCACCGGTCAGCCAGGTCAGGCTGCCCCAATAGTTAACGGTGTTCAGGTTGCGATAGTTGTATGCATCGCTGTTGGCCTGAATGCCCAGCCAGGTCAAGTCGCCTCGGGAGGTCTTGTCCAGATCGTCCACGGCTTCGCCCGGATGTTTCAGACTGCCGCCGTCGTGACTGTGGTGAGCACGAACGCCCGCCCATTGGCCCGGTGTCCATTGGTACTCCACGTCGCCGAACAGGTGCTGGCGATCCTTGTCCTGAGCCGACAACTCGGTCAGGTCAGTGCGGTATTCGCTGAAGCGCTCAGCCGCGCCCACTTCTGCCTTGAGCAGGGTGGTGTCAAACGTCCAGTTCAGCGCTTCGATGTTGGTGTCGTGCCATTGGCCGTCGTCATTGCGCAGGCGCTGACGACCGAACTTCAGGATCTCGCCGGGGTAGGGCGTGAAGCCGCTGTAGCCGACCCAGAACTCACGCAGGGCCGCATAGCTGTCGTCCACTTCACGGCTGCTTGAGGTTTTGCGGACACGCTGGCTCGTCTGGCCGTTGGCATCGGTGGCCTGCTGGTCCAGCGGGTCGGTCTGGATGGTATCGGTGGCGGTGACCACCTGGCCCATCGCGTAGCCGCTCCAGTTGCCCCACTCACCGTACATCCATGGGCGCAGGTCAAGACCGATACCGTTGACGTCGCCACCACCTCGGGTGCCCAGGTCACGGTCGTCTTCCATCTGGCCGGTGGCCTTTACTTCGATGCCGAAGTTCTTGTCTTCGGTCAAGGCAGCCAATGTCGGTGTGGCCCACATCAGGGAGAAACCCAGACCGAGCCCGGCCGCCATCAGAGGATTCAACTTAAGCTTCATAGAGGTGCGTCCTCGCCGTCTTTTTCTTCTTGCAGGGTCTGCAAGGCCAGCGCGTTCTGCGCCGTGGTGCCACGGACCTGCTGTTCTCGTTGGAGAAGGCTCTGCGCTTGCGCGCGCTTCTCAGGCGGCAATTGATCGTTGAGCTGTTGCGCAAGGTCCGCTGCCTGCGGCGTACCTTGAGCCTGAGCGAGCTGACCGAAAACCCAGGCGTTGACCGGATCGGGCTTGATGCCTTTGCCCTGCGAGAACAACTGCGCCAGGGCGAAGTCGGCGCTGTTCTGGCCGCCGCGCGCGGAGGTCAGCAACTCGTCGACGGCTTTCTGGGGGGCGGGGTGACCGAGGTAACCACGGCGATACAACTGGCCCAGGTAGTAATGCGCGGAGATCTGCGTCGGCGCGGCCTTCATCAGGTGCTCTTCGGCCTTCTTCGCATCCGGCAGGACCAGCTTGCCTTCGTAATACAGCTTGCCCAGCAACAGCTCGGCGCGCGGTTGGTCCGCGGCACGGCCGTTGTCCAGGTATTCCATCATCTTGTTGACGTCACCCAGCTCGGGATAGTCGTATAGCAACTGTGCCAGACTGACCCACGAGGCGGGGTAGGACGGGGCGACCTTTTCCAGCAACTGCTGGGCGGTCTTTTCGTCGGGCTTGCCGATGGTCGAGTCGGCCAGTACGCGAGCGACGGTGTCGACGCGCATCGCCGGGACGGAGCCCATCGAGTAACCGCTCTGCATCTGTTCAAGCAGCGCGGCCTGCTTGTCCGCTTCGCCACGCTTCTGGTAGACCGTCGCCAGTTCCATGTAGCAAACGTCGTTGGCACGCAGGGCCTGTTTGCAGATGCTCTCGACTTCACCCAGGTGCTGGTCGTAGGTGCCTTGGGTGCGATAGAGCAGCACTTGTGCAAGACCTGCTTCCGGATAACCGGAGGCGCGCCATTCGTTGATTTTCTGCTGCGCGTTCACGTTGGGGAACGTGTGCGGGTATTGCAGATAGAGCATCGCCAGCGGGATCAGCGTTCCGGCTTCACCATTGGCGAAGGCTTTCTTCAGCAGGCCCTCGGCTTCGCGTTGCTCGGCTTCGGTGGAGTTGGGCTTGACGGCCAGCAGCTTGCCCAGACGCGATTGCGCGCGAGGCGACGTTTGTGCGGCTGCGCGATAAGTCGCTTCGGCCTGCTTGATCAGTTCCGGGTCGCGTGTGCCGACCTGAATGTCCGCAAGACCTACCTGTGCATCGCTATAACCCAGGTCCGCCAGTTGCCGATAGTTTTGCTCCGCCGTCGCGGTGTCGCCGCGTTTCAGGGCTTCATTGGCCAGGCGTTGATCGGGCAGGCCGGCACAGCCGCCGAGACCGATCGCGATCGCCAGGCTCAACAACGTAGGGGCTGACAAGCTTCGTAGTGGGCTAGCCATGTTTACAGACCTGCGGCCGTGGCTTTGTCGATCAGCCAGTTCAGGGACGGACCATGATCGCTGACCACTTCCACCGGACGACCGGCCAGGGTGCTGCTGAGCGATTCGTCAGGCTGGATCTGGACGCGCATGTCGGAAGACAGGTCAGCCGGGCTCAAGGCCGTGGAGCTGACGATCTTGCCGCTGTGTGTGCCTTCTTCGCCGGCGACCTGGAAATTCACGCGGGCACCCGGCTGGACGTCGGCGAACTGGCGGTAGGTAAAGCGGGCGTCGACGGTGGCAGGAACGTTGCGCGGCACCATCTGGAAGATCACATCGCCTTTGGCGGCGTACTGACCATTGGCAACCAGTTGCTTGCCGACGACGCAGTCACATGGGCTGGTCAGCGTACCGGCGAGTTGGCGGCCGAAGAGTTCTTCGATCTTCGCCGGCTGCATTTCGTCCGGGTCCAGGTTGCCCTTGAGCACGTCCAGCATGCTGGTGTTGAACGACGCCAGCGGCGCGCCTTTGGCAACGTCGCCGTTTGGTGCGATGAGGCTGGTCACGGTGCCGTCACGCGGCATGGTCACGTCCATGGTCGGCACGCTGACCAGGCCCGATGTCGAGTGGCTGACGAAGTACATGCCGTAGACCGACTTGGCGACAAAACCGAACGCGGCCAGACCGACGACGAAGATGCCGGCGCTGAAGGTCACTGCGCGCAGACGACCGAATGCGCTCAGGCCGCTGCCGGTGTCTTTCTTCTTGCGCGCCTTGGTGAAGTTGTCGCGCTGCAGAGTGGCAAGCACCTCGCCCATGCTGACGATGTCGCCGGACAGGTGGGAGGTGATCAGGTGGCGCAGGGTCGCGATGTCCTGAGCTTCAAGGTGCTGGAACTGGCAACCGACACGGCCGGTGGTTGCGTCGATGGCGCGAACCTGAAGTTCGACGTCCATGGCCAGGCCCAGGTTATCGATCAGGAACTGCAGACGCCCCTTGATGACCTGGCCGTCGGCGAACTTCATGCCGCTCGGTGCGACGAAGCTCAGGCCGCCGGCAGAGAGGTCTTCGACACGCACCAGCGGTGCATTTGGCTGGCCATTGAGCAGGCGCAATTTGGCTGGAATCTTGACCCTGGCGTGTTGGCGCTGGGCTTCGGATTCATGGACGACGTTCGCATTCACGGCTGTATTCATGGCGGTAATTCCTGATTAATCGAGTTGATCCATTGTGCTTTCAGAGTCCGTCAGAACCCTTTCATACCAGCGTCAGCAACACTGCAACGAAGATGCTGCCAGCCGAGAAAGTCATGGTTCGAGACGACCAGGTGTTGAACCAACCCTGGAAGCTGGCCATGTCGCGGCTCAGTTTTGTGTCCTGGCGGGTCCAGGACTGACGGTCGAGGCGGAAGAAGACGTAGATCTTCATCAGCGCGCCGACGATCTGGTTGTAATAGAGAATCACGGGGTAAGCCGGCCCGATGGCGTGCCCGGAACACGACAGCAACAACGTGAGAATGAAACGGGTGATACCGATCCACAGCAGATAAGCCAGCAGAAAACTCACGCCATATTTGAGGCTGGCAAGAATCGCAACGGTCAGACCGAGAATCGAGGTCCACATCGACACGCGCTGGTCGAACAACACGATGCTGGTGAAGACACCGAGGCGGCGGACGCCAAGGCCCAGGGCGCGGGAGTTCTGACGCAGGTTGTTGCCGTACCAGCGATACATCAGTTTGCGGCTGGCCTTGAGGAAGCTCTTCTCAGGCGGGTGTTCCACCGTGTTGATCGCGGCGTCCGGCACGTAGAACGTGTCGTAACCCAGACGCATCAGGCTGAACCAGCTGGACTTGTCGTCGCCGGTCAGGAACTTGAAGCGGCCGAGGCGCCAGTGCTGCAGCGAGTCGCTTTCGACGTCTGCGATGAAGTCCGGATCGGTGACCACGGTGGCGCGAAACACGGACATACGACCGGTCATGGTCAGTACGCGCTTGGACAGGGCCATCGAGCACATGTTGATGTGGCGCTGGGCAAATCGCAGCTTGTGCCACTCGCTCATGATGTAGCCGCCGCGGACTTCACAAAATTCGTTGGTGGTCAGGCCGCCGACGTTGCCGAACAGCTGGAACCACGGAACGGTTTTACGGACCACGCCTTCGGCCAGCACCGTGTCGCCATCGATCACGGCCACCACTGCGCGGTCATCCGGCATGTGGCGCGAGATGGCGCGGAAGCCGAATGCCAGACCGTCACGCTTGCCGGTACCGGCGATGCGCACGAAGTCCAGGGTCACGTGTGGAGGCGGGTTGTGCTTGGCCCACATCGCCTTGACCAGCAGTTCATCGGACATCTCGACCAGCGAGCACACGACGGTGGTCGGGTAGCCACAGGCGATGGCTTCCTGAATGACCGAGTTGTACACCTGAGCGGTGGTCAGCGCGTCGATACGGAAGCTGGTGACCATCAGGAACACGTGCGATGGATCAGCGGCCTTGCCGAGCTTGCGCACTTTGCGGCGCAGGTGCGGATAGACGATGTAGAGAAAAATCATGCCGCGCACAAAGTGCGTTGCGCCCATCGAGTAACGCCAGATACCGACGATCCCGACCAGGAAAATAAAGTCTTTCGACTGTGAGTCGAAGAGCGTAACCGGCAGCGCCATCGCGATGGCGGCCAGCACGGTTAAATAAAACAGCCAACCTGCGGCCTGGAGTAAGCCGTGTTTTAGCCTGAGCATAATGAGGGTCCCTGAGTCAGTTGCAACCAAGCTGCAAGCCCCACGCCTCGAGCAACAGGCGCGTGAACGCCTGAAGCTCGGGACATGAACTTGAAACTTGCAGCTTGTGGCTTGCCGCGTGCCGCTGCTTCTTACCAGCAAATACCTTCGGTCTGACCGTCTTCGGTGGTGGTGCCTTTCATGAAGCCCACCAGATCGATGACGCGTTTGCCGGCTGGCGCCTGGTTGGCCAGCGCACGGAAACGCTCGTCGCGGTTACCGAGGATGATCACGTCGGAATTTTCGATCACAGCGTCGAAATCCGAGTTGAGCAGGGACGAAACGTGCGGGATCTTGGACTCGATGTACTCTTTGTTCGCACCGTGGACGCGAGCGTATTCAACGTTCTTGTCGTAGATGCTCAGGTCGAAACCCTTGCCGATCAGCATTTCAGCCAGCTCGACCAGTGGGCTTTCACGCAGGTCATCGGTGCCGGCCTTGAAGCTCAGACCCAGCAGGGCAACCTTGCGGGTGTCGCTTGCCGCAACGATGTCGAAGGCGTTCTGGACCTGGGAGACGTTGCTGCGCATCAGGGAGTTGAGCAGCGGCGCTTCGACGTCCAGAGTGCTGGCGCGGTAGGTGAGAGCGCGCACGTCCTTCGGCAGGCACGAACCGCCGAATGCGAAGCCTGGGCGCATGTAGTACTGCGACAGGTTCAGGGCCTTATCCTGGCAGACCACTTCCATCACTTCACGGCCATCGACGCCGACGGCCTTGGCAATGTTACCGATTTCGTTGGCGAAGGTGACTTTGGTCGCGTGCCAGACGTTGCAGGTGTACTTGATCATTTCGGCAACAGCGATGTCCTTGCGGATGATCGGTGCGTCGAGCTCTTCGTACAGCGATTGCAGAACGTCACCGGACGCCTTGTCGAACTCGCCGATCACGGTCATCGGAGGATGGTCGTAGTCAGCGATCGCGGTGCTTTCACGCAGGAACTCAGGGTTCACCGCAACGCCGAAGTCGACGCCGGCTTTCTTGCCCGAGCAGTCTTCCAGGATCGGGATGACAACGTTTGCGACCGTGCCCGGCAGAACGGTGCTGCGCACAACGATGGTGTGACGCGAGGATTTTTCACGCAGTACGAAGCCGATTTCGCGGCAGACGGACTCGATGAAGTCCAGTTCCAGATCACCGTTTTTCTTGCTTGGCGTGCCGACGCAGATCATCGACAGATCGGTGGCCCGGATGGCCTCGGAAAAGTCCGTCGTGCCGCGCAGTTTTCCGGTTTTGATACCGGTTTCGAGCAGTTCGCCCAGACCCGGTTCCACGATTGGAGACTTGCCCTGGTTGATCAGGTCGATCTTGGCGCTGGAGATATCCACACCGACAACATCATGACCACGCGCCGAGAGGCAACCAGCACATACTGCACCGACATAGCCCAAACCAAAGATGCTGATATGCATCGTAATCTCCTCGATTTTCACGCCATTAGTTGGCTGGATATAAAATTGTCTTACAACTTTCGCGCACTCGTTCGCACGGCAAGTTAATGTCGTGTAACAAGCACAGGCAGAATTTAAAGTTGGGCGCCCTGTTCCCGAGGCGGGCCCGGATGTTACAGATCTAAAGCGTCGAGTAATCCATATATATGTATATGAACTCCCGATCTGGGATATGGCATAGCACTCCGGCGGATGGTTGCGAGTCGCTGCCGCGCCTCTGGCTCAAGGCTTTTGGCCATGATTCAGTCTTGTCTTGCTCGTCAGTGACTGCAGGCACCCCGTTGGTGCTTGCTCGATTTACCGAAACTAGTTTGGTGCGTTCTCTCCTTGTACGAACCACAATGACCCTTTAGTCATAACTGTTTGATAAGCAACTTAGAGATCCGTCTTGCCCGTATGTAAGAGATGTCTCACAAGGTGGGCGAGAATTGTTACGGGATGTAGGAGCATAGGGCTTCCCCATAAGTTCCTGGCCGCTCGTCCTCTTTTTGAGATTTTTTGAAATACCTTTCACCATCTAGATGGTTGCACTCTGATAGCACTTTCCGCGCAACCCCTAGTTATAAAGGGCTTGCGCGGTGTGCATGTAAAGGTGCCACTAGTGCAAGAAAGCGAAGCGCCATCACTCAAAAAGGTTGTTAAATTTTTGAGAAAAAATGCGGGAACTTTTTATTTGTCTTTTTATTGGCGCCAAAGGATTGTCAATGCTGCCGTTCGTCTGCTCAGAAGGCAGTTTCGGAACTTTGCGATGCATCTAAGTGGATGGTTTTTAGCCGGGTTATTTGAATGGAGAACAGTGTGAGCGGGAGGGGCGGGGAGGGGGGGAAGGTGGCATGGCGCTTCATGATGATAGAAAAAGGGCTTCGAGAGCCCTTTTTCAGTTCATTCACACGTCGGATTCATCCCGCAAAAACACCAGCTTGTCCGCCTTGGACAATTCCTTCGCATACCGATACCCCTGCACATCGAACTGCTTCAGGTCGTCCGGGTTGTTGATGCGTTCAGAGATGACGAAGCGGCTCATCATGCCGCGCGCTTTTTTTGCGTAGAAGCTGATGATCTTGTACTGGCCGTTCTTCTGGTCGCGGAATTCGGTGTCGATGACGCGGGCGTTGAGCGCAGTGCGTTTGACGGCAGAGAAGTACTCGTTTGAGGCCAGGTTGAGCAGCACGTCATCGCCTTGTTCGGCGAGGGCTTCGTTGAGCCATTCGCTGATGCGGTTGCCCCAGAACGCGTACAGGTCTTTGCCGCGCGCGTTGGCGAGTTTGGTGCCCATTTCCAGGCGATACGGTTGCATCAGGTCGAGCGGGCGCAGCAGGCCGTAAAGGCCGGAGAGCATGCGCAGGTGTTGCTGGGCATAGTCGAGTTCGGTTTCGCTGAGGGTGTCGGCAGCGAGGCCGGTGTACACGTCACCTTTGAAGGCCAGCAGCGCCTGTTTGGCATTGCTCGGCGTAAAGGCGGGCGTCCAGCTGCCGAAGCGTGCAGCGTTGAGGCCGGCCAGTTTGTCCGACAGGTGCATCAACTCGCTGATCTGCGACGGGGTGAGCTCGCGCAGTTGGGTGATGAGTTCCTGGGAGTGGTCCAGGTATTGAGGCTGGGTAAAGCGCTCGGTGGTGGGCGGTGTCTCGAAATCGAGGGTCTTCGCTGGGGATATCACCATCAGCATGCGGTCGTCTCCTTTAATCGTGGCCGCGATTCTAGGGGTTGTGCCCGGATGACTCCAGCTATGGTGATGATAGGTAGGGCGTCTTGTGCGAGGCAGACGTGTATGAGGCCCCTGTGGGAGCGAATTCATTCGCGAAAATATTCCGGGCGATGGAGATGTGTCGTTCTTGCTGGCGACTGGCGAATGAATTCGCTCCCACAGGGATGCGCAGAGGCCGCTGATCGTTGATTCTGGGCCAACCCAAATCCGCTATAGTGCCTCGCCGGTTTCGGCCTCTTTGTTCAAGGATTGGGAGCACGTCGTTTTGCGCATGCCGTTATTGATCGGTGCCTGTCTGCTGGCGTTCAACGCGCAGGCGGCGACTGGAGAGATTGCGACGATGGATCGCAGTGTCTGGCCGGAGGTCCTGGAGACCCCGCAACTGTTCGATGTGGCCTCGCGGGCCGAGATCCTGAGTTTTGCTCGTCAACTGCTCGAGAGTGAAAACATCAGCGATATCCAGCTGGCCGAGCGTCTCGGGTTGCGGCAGATCAACGTGGCCACGGTCAACCTGATACGCAATCGCCTGTGGACGCGACTGTTCGACAACTGGAAAGCCGCCGAGAAGTCCTGCGAGGCCGATGCCTCGTTCTGCGTGCTCGTCGACGACGTGCCGATGCTGCGTCAGCGCGCGGCCGAGTACAAAGTCGCGGACGATTCCTTTTATGCCCGCTGGGCCGCGCCAGCCGATGGCTTCAATCAGCGTTACCTGAACGAACTGCTGCGCATGGCGGCGCTGTTTCCGCAGACCAGCAGCGAGGTCGAGCGCTACAACTCGGACGAGTTAAGCGGCGAAGAGATGCCCGACCGCACCTTCCTGCTGAATTTCGAGAGCGGTCCTACGGTTGCAGACGGCGCCACCGACTGGCTGGCGGATTTCATGCGTCAGCAGAAGATCAACGCCACCTTCTTCGTGCTCGGTAAAAACCTGCAAACCCGGCTGGACGCCAGTTCTCCACAGGCGCTGCAGACGGTGTATCGCCAGCAGTGTGTGGGGATCCAAGGCTGGGAATACCGTTCGCACGCCCACTGGAATGACTGGCAGGATTCAGTCGAGCGCAGTGCCGCCCTGGTGCAACAGACCCTGCCAGACAATTTCGTGCCGCTGTTCCGACCGCCGTACGGCCATCGCCGGGCTGACAGCGGGCAGTTTTTCCGCGATCAGCAGCTGCGCGTCTCGCTGTGGAACATTGATTCCCAAGACGCGACCGGCCGAATCAGCGCCGAACAGGCCGCGCACCGTGTGCTGACGCTGATGCTGTTGTGGCGCCACGGAAACATCGTGTTCCACGACAGCACGGACAAACCGCAACAGGCCGTGCCATGGCTGATGGCCAATACCGCGCAGAGCGGTGTGGTGTGGGAAGACTGTCATATTTATCCGCAGCAACTGTCGGACGAAACCGATCAGGCGGAGCCCGACGATCAAGACGCTGACGAGCCTGCGGACGAACAACCGGAGGATCAAACGCCGGATGCCACTCAGCCGTCGGCTAATCAGGCTGAAGAGCCCGGAAAACAAGGGGAGTAGGGAGATAAGCCGGTGGGATCGGTCGGATTTTTTCGAGGATTTACCCCCGACCGGACTTCCGACTGTAAACGCGTGCGAACCATCCGCCAAGGGCTATTCGTCACGCTGTGAAATAAACTTCAAATTCCTCTCAAAACGCTTTTTTATGTCATCGGTTTTGCGGTATTACGACAACAGACCGCCGAACCCTGCAACACAGGTGGCGTCCCCCCAGACCCCACTTTGCGCATTTCTCTCCTGCCTGAAGGAGAGAGCCCGGCGGCCTTTTCGTAGCGCGACATCGACTGTGTGTCGCGTTACCTGGCTACTACAAAGGTGAGCGAGTATGGATGACCACGGACGCACCCCTTCCTCTAACCAGCCAATCCTCTATGTGCTCGATACCAATGTATTGATTCATGATCCAAACGCGCTGCTGAATTTCGAAGAACACCACGTCGCACTCCCCATGACGGTCCTCGAAGAACTGGACAAGCTCAAGGCGGGCAAACACTCGGTCGCTGCGGAATGCCGCCAGGCCATTCGGCTGATCGACAAGACACTTGGCGAAGCGACCCCGGAGGAGGTCGAACGAGGGGTACCGATTGATCGCGGTACAGGCGTTTTCAAGGGTTATCTGTCCATCCTGATGAGCAAGCGCGAAGAGCCCAACAGCCTTCTGCCCGAGCATCTGAATGACAACATCATCATCAATCAACTGATCGATCTGCATGCGCGCAAAAAGGACATGCGCATCGTGCTGGTCACCAAAGACATCAACATGCGCTTGAAGGCGCGTGCCTGCGGTATTGCGGCTGAAGACTACAGCACCGACCAGCTGGTCGATGACGTGTCGATGCTGTCGCGCGGTTATCACACCATGACCGGTTCCTTCTGGGATCGCGTCAGCAAGGTCGACACGCGCCAGGACCATGGCCGCACCTGGCACAAAGTGCAGATGGCCGAGCAGATCCCGGCCGTTCACATCAATGAGTTCATCATCGACGAGCAGGGCTTCGTCGGCTGGGTCAAAGGCGTCAAACCGGATGAGTTGCTGTTGCTGGACATGCACCAGGAGCCGCTGTTGCACCAGGAAGCCTGGGGCCTGAAACCGCGTGACATCTATCAGGGCCTGGCGCTGTTCGCGTTGCTGGATCCGGATATTCATCTGGTCAACCTGTCGGGCGCTGCAGGCTCGGGCAAGACCATTCTGGCGCTGGCCGCTGCCATTGAGCAGACCATGGTCAGCAAACGTTATCGCCGCATTATCGCAACCCGTAGCGTGCAGGGTCTGGACCAGGAGATCGGGTTCCTGCCGGGCACCGAAGCCGAGAAGATGGAGCCTTGGCTCGGTGCGATCACCGACAACCTGGAAGCGCTGCACATGGACGATGAAAACACCCATGGCAGTGTCGACTACATCCTGAGCAAAGTGCCGTTGCAGTTCAAATCCCTTAACTACATTCGAGGCCGCAGTTTCCAGCAAAGCCTGATCCTGATCGACGAATGCCAGAACCTCACCCCGCACCAGATGAAAACCATCATCACCCGTGCCGGTGCCGGTTCCAAGGTGGTCTGCCTGGGTAACCTGGCGCAGATCGACACCCCATACCTGTCGGCCACCAGTTCCGGCCTGACTTACCTGACGGAGCGCTTCAAGGATTTCCCCAACGGCGTGCACATCACCCTGCAAGGGGTTCCACGCTCGATCCTGGCTGAGTACGCGGAGAGTCATCTTTAAACTGCTGCTTGAATCAGTGGGCGCCGACGTTTCGGCGCCCCTTTATTTCCCGGACCACCCCCATTACGAGCACCTGGATGGAGATTCCTTGTAGGCGCGTGGCTTGTCCCGCGATTGCGTTGGATCATCTGCATCATCGTTGGCTGACCCACCGCAATCGCGGGACAAGCCACGCTCCTACAGTTTCCGCGTCTCAGGGTTTACAATCGCGACTCCTGTCCAGGAGTCATCCCGTGCTTACTCATCTCGATTCCCAAGGTCGCGCCAATATGGTCGACGTCACTGAAAAAGCGGTGACGTCCCGTGAAGCCGTGGCCGAAGCCCGCGTGCGCATGCTGCCCGAAACCCTGCAAATGATTGTCGCCGGTGGTCATCCGAAAGGGGATGTGTTCGCCGTGGCGCGCATCGCCGGGATTCAGGCAGCGAAGAAAACCAGCGACCTGATTCCTTTGTGCCATCCGTTGATGCTGACCAGCGTCAAGGTCGAGCTCAGTGCCGAAGGCGACGACACCGTCCACATCGTCGCCCGCTGCAAACTGTCCGGGCAGACCGGTGTGGAAATGGAAGCGCTGACCGCTGCCAGTGTTGCGGCGCTGACGATCTATGACATGTGCAAGGCCGTCGATCGCGGCATGGTTATCGAGCATGTTCGCCTGCTGGAAAAGCTCGGCGGCAAAAGCGGGCACTTCGTGGCCGATGAAAAGGTGGAGGCGCCATGACTATTCACGTTCAGGTTCAGTTTTTCGCCCGGTTCCGCGAGACGCTGGGAACCGAAAGCGAGAATCTGGAGGGCGGCTTCGCGACGGTCGGCGCGATTCGTGAGCATTTGCTCGCTCGCGGAGGGGTTTGGGACGTGCTGGCGGAGCAGAACATCATGTGCGCCCGCAATCAGGAGCTGTGCTCGCTGAATGAACCCGTCGAAGCGGGCGACGAAGTGGCGTTCTTTCCCACCGTGACCGGAGGCTGATCATGGCCGTTCGAGTGCAGGCAACCGCGTTCGATCCGGGCGCAGAAGTCAACGCGATGCACGACGCCAACGTCGGTGTTGGCGCGGTGGTGAGCTTTGTCGGTTACGTGCGGGATTTCAACGACGGGCGAGAAGTGGCCGGGATGTTTCTCGAACACTATCCGGGCATGACCGAAAAGGCGCTGGGCAAGATAGTCGAGCAAGCGCAGCAGCGCTGGCCGTTGCTCAAGATCGAGGTGCTGCATCGCATCGGCGCGCTTGAGCCGGGTGAGCCGATTGTCTTTGTCGGGGTCGCCAGTGCTCATCGGCAGGCCGCGTTCGAGGCCTGCGATTTCGTCATGGATTATCTGAAAACCCGCGCGCCGTTCTGGAAGAAAGAGAACACCTCAGAAGGCCCGCGCTGGGTAGAAGGCCGCGACAGTGATCATGCCGCCGCGCAGCGCTGGAAAAAAGCCGAGCTTTAGCTCGTATTTGTAGGAGCGCGCTTGCCCGCGATTGCGGTGTGTCAGCCAAATAAATATCGCTGGCACGATCTCATCGCGGGCAAGCGCGCTCCTACAAGGGCAGAGGCCTTATTCGGATTCCGCCGCGGGCTGTGCCCGAGGTTTGCGCACCACCGCCCGCAGCAACTCGGTCGGCGGCATCTCGCAGCTGATCTTGCGGCCCAGCTTCTCTTCGATTGACGGCAACTGGTACGAATCGTCTTCACCAGCAAAGCTGATAGAGACGCCATCGGCGCCCGCGCGGCCAGTCCGGCCGATGCGGTGTACGTAATCGTCGGGCACTTCCGGCAGCGTGAAGTTGATCACGTGGCTGATGCCGTCGATGTGAATCCCGCGACCTGCCACGTCAGTGGCCACCAGGACGCGAATCTTGCCTTCACGGAAGCCTTCCAGCGTCTTGATCCGCTTGTGTTGCGGGACGTCGCCCGACAGCTGCGCGGCGTTGACGCCGTCGCGCACCAGACGCTCTTCGATGCGACGCACTTCGTCCTTGCGGTTGGCGAAGACCATCACCCGTTCCCAACCGTTGTCGTTGATCAGGTTGAACAGCAGCTTGTATTTGTCCGCTGCAGCAACGGCATAGATGTGTTGTTCGACGGTGTCGCTGGCGACGTTCAGCGATTCGATTTCGACGATCGCCGGGTCAGTGGTCCATTGCTTGGCCAGGTTCATGACGTCTTCGGTGAACGTCGCCGAGAACAGCAGCGTCTGGCGCTCACCTTTGTGCGGGGTCTGGCGGATGATCGAGCGCACCTGAGGGATGAAGCCCATGTCGAGCATGCGGTCGGCTTCGTCCAGCACCATCACTTCGACCATGTCCAGATGCACTTCACCGCGCTGGTTGAAGTCCAGCAAGCGGCCCGGGGTCGCCACGAGGATGTCGCAGTGACGCGCTTCGAGTTGCTTGAGCTGTTTGTCGAAGTCCATGCCGCCAACGAACGTCATGACGTTGAGATTGGTGTACTTGGTCAGTGCCTCAGCGTCCTTGGCAATCTGCACCACGAGCTCGCGGGTCGGCGCGATGATCAGCGCACGGGGTTCACCCATGTAGCGTTCTTTCGGCGGCGGGGTCTGGGTCAGTTGCGTGATGATCGAGATCAGGAATGCGGCCGTCTTGCCCGTGCCGGTCTGCGCGCGACCGATCGCATCCTTGCCCTTGAGCGTGTAGCCCAGGACACCGGCCTGAATCGGCGTGCAGTAGGGGAATCCCAGATCCTGAATGGCGTGCATGAGCTCGGGGGCAAGCGGGAAATCATGAAAGCGGGTTTTGCCTTCCTGCGGTTCGACCACGAAGTCTTCGACTTTCCACGGTGCGACGACAGGTTTGGGCGCGCGCTCACGACGCGGGCGTTCAGCCTTGGGACGTGGAGCGGCAGGTTGACTCGAAGCCTCTGTTTGCGCGGTGGGCGCGACGGGCGAGGCTGTTTCCCGGTACGAGCCTTCGGTCGGGCTTTTGGAAACGGGGAGGGGAGCAGCGGGTGCGAGCTGCTCAGCCTCGCTTTTACCGAACATTTTTTTAAGTGCTTTGAGCACGGTCATCTCGTCGATTGATTAAGGAATGTACGCCGGGCAGTGTAAAGCAAGAACCCGGCGCGGCGTAGTGCCCTACCAAATCCGCAAGACAAATGAAAGGAACAATTGGCGTTTTAACGCAGCCGATCCCCGAGCCAGACGCCTATGTCGGAAATTTCCTGCGGTAACACTTCGTGGCCCATTGGGTATTCCTGCCATGTCGCGGTGACGTCTTTGGCTTTCAATTGCTCGTAGGCGGTTCGGCCCATGGCGTTTTGAACGACTTCATCGTAGATGCCATGCAAGCAATACACCGGAATGCGCTGCTGGCTGGCCGACAGGACCATTTCATCGCTGAACGTTGGCGCATAGGTGGAGAGCGCCAAAACCCCGCCCAGCGGGCCTTCCCAGCGCAGGAACGCGGTGTGCAGAACGACGGCGCCGCCTTGAGAGAATCCGGCGAGGAAGATGCGTGCAGGGTCGATTCCGCTGTCTCGCTGGGCTTCGATCAGGGTCAGGACGCGCTGCGCCGAGCCCTCCAGCTGATCGCGATCGATCGCGCGCGCCGGGCTCATGGCCTTGATGTCATACCAGCTCGGCATTTCATAACCGCCGTTCACCGTGACTGCGCGGGTCGGGGCTTGCGGCAAGACGAAACGGGTGGTCAGCAAGGTCTGCTGCAGCGCCTCTGCGACGGGCATGAAGTCGTAACGGTCGGCACCCAGGCCATGCAGCCAGATGACGCAGGCATCGGCGGTTTTTTCCGGCTCGATGATCAGGGGTTCGCTCATGTGTGCTCCATTTGTGTGCGATGGCTCTGGCGCGGCGCTTTAACGCGGTGCGTGGCCGTATTCAGATATGAAAGAAGATGTCGCAAGGTTACAAGTTTTGATCTTGACCTGTCGCTAATTCGACTTTGCCAGCATGGTGGTACGCGCTTTGCTACACATCCCCCGGAGTGAAGGCGCTCACCTCAGGCGGTAACACTAATGGGCCATTAATCATTCAGCCTATTGTTACGTCGGGGCAGCACGGAGTCCATCGATCGGGATTCCAGGCACGATTCGCTTTGAACCTCGGGGTTCAAGGACATCATGGGGCTTCAGTCCGCTTGACCAATCGAACCCGCAAATGCGGTGGACGAAACGCAAGATACCGGTTTCGGGTTCGGGTCTTACGTCGCATGACCCAAAAACAAGCCAGCACGGGTCATTAATGCCTCACAAGGGTGCGGCGGGGCTAAAGCTCCTACACAACAAAGAGCAAACTGGAGGTTTGAATGAAGATGTTGAAATCCACCCTGGCTGTAGTGGCCGCCGCAGCAGCACTGGGCATCACTGGTTTCGCTCAAGCGGGCGCTAAGCTGGATGCGATTCAGAAAAAAGGCTTCATCCAGTGCGGTGTGAGTGACGGTCTGCCAGGTTTCTCGGTCCCAGACGCAAGCGGTACTATCAAGGGGATCGACGCCGACTTCTGCCGCGCTGTTGCTGCCGCTGTTTTCGGTGATGCCACCAAGGTCAAGTTCAGCCAGCTGAACGCCAAGGAGCGTTTCACCGCGCTGCAATCGGGCGAAATCGACATCCTGTCGCGTAACACCACCTGGACCAGTTCTCGCGATGCGAGCATGGGTCTGATGTTCCCGGGTTTCGTGACGTACTACGACGGCGTTGGCTTCCTGGCCAACAGCAAGCTGGGCGTGAAGAGTGCCAAGGAACTGGACGGTGCGACCATCTGTATTCAAGCCGGTACCACCACCGAGCTGAACGTCTCCGACTACTTCCGTGCCAACAACCTGAAGTACACCCCGATCACCTTCGACACCTCCGACGAAAGCGCCAAGTCGCTGGAATCCGGCCGTTGCGACGTGCTGACTTCCGACAAATCGCAGCTGTACGCACAGCGTTCGAAGCTGGCTAAACCGACCGACTACGTCGTTCTGCCTGAAACCATTTCCAAAGAACCACTGGGCCCAGTCGTCGCTCGCGGTGACGAAGAGTGGACCACCCTGGTTCGCTGGGTAGGTTTCGCCTTGTTGAACACTGAAGAAGCAGGCATCACTTCCAAGAACGTCGAAGCCGAAGCCAAATCCACCAAAAACCCTGACGTTGCACGTCTGCTGGGTGCTGACGGCGACTACGGTCCGCAGCTGAAACTGAAGAAAGACTGGGTCGTTCAGATCGTCAAGCAAGTAGGTAACTACGGCGAGATCTTCGAGAAAAACCTGGGCAAAAGCACGCCTCTGGCTATTGACCGTGGTCAGAACGCTCTGTGGAACGCTGGCGGCATTCAATACGCACCACCTGTGCGTTGATTGACCTGTACCCGGCTGCGTTACGCGCAGCCGGGTACTTCGTTCCATTTTTTCTGGGGCACTTCATGCAAAATCAAATCAGCGCACCAAAGCAGAGGCTATCCCTCAGCGATCCCAAAGTGCGTGCGTGGCTATTTCAGATAATCACGGTTATCGCAGTAGTCGCGATGGGTTGGTATCTGTTCGATAACACCCAAACCAACCTGCAACACCGGGGTATCAACTCAGGTTTCGGTTTCCTCGAAAACAGCGCCGGATTCGGCATCGCGCAACACCTGATTCCGTTCACGGAATCGGATAGTTACGCGAGGGTTTTCCTTATCGGTTTGCTCAACACGCTGCTGGTCACATTCATTGGCGTGATTCTCGCGACCTTGCTCGGCTTCATCGTCGGTGTGGCGCGGCTGTCCAACAACTGGATCATCAACAAACTGGCGACGATCTACGTCGAAGTCTTCCGCAACATTCCGCCGCTGCTGCAGATCCTCTTCTGGTATTTCGCGGTGTTCCTGACGCTGCCGGGACCTCGCGCCGCTCACGGCTTCTTCGGCTCGTTCTTCGTCAGCAGTCGTGGCTTGAACATGCCTGGAGCGATCGCCACCGACGCTGCATGGCCGTTCGTGATTAGTGTGATTCTGGCAATCGTCGCTATCGTCTTTATGGCCAAATGGGCCAATAAGCGGTTCGACGCGACAGGCGTTCCGTTTCACAAATTCTGGGCGGGCCTGGCGCTGTTCATCGTCATCCCTGCGTTGTGTACGCTGATCTTCGGTGCGCCTGTGCATTGGGAAGTCCCTGAACTCAAAGGCTTCAACTTCGTAGGCGGCTGGGTATTGATCCCGGAGTTGCTGGCGCTGACCTTGGCCCTGACGGTTTATACGGCGGCATTCATTGCTGAAATCGTGCGCTCGGGCATCAAGTCGGTCAGTCACGGTCAGACCGAAGCCGCACGTTCGTTGGGCCTGCGCCCAGGTCCTACGTTGCGCAAGGTCATCATCCCGCAAGCACTGCGGGTGATCATTCCGCCATTGACCAGCCAATACTTGAACCTGGCGAAAAACTCCTCGCTGGCAGCGGGTATCGGTTACCCGGAAATGGTTTCGCTGTTCGCCGGCACCGTTCTCAACCAGACCGGCCAGGCCATCGAAGTCATTGCCATCACCATGAGCGTGTACCTGGCGATCAGTATCAGCATTTCCCTGCTGATGAACTGGTACAACAAGCGCATTGCGCTGATCGAGCGGTGAGGAAACGCGCATGACATCCCATACTTTCAAACCTGACATGCCGCCGCCGAGCAAAGTCTTCGGCCCGGTGGCATGGATGCGCCAGAACCTGTTCTCGAGCTGGATCAACTCCCTGTTGACCCTGTTCGCGATCTACCTGATCTGGCTGATCGTTCCGCCCCTGCTGAGCTGGTCAATTTTCGACGCCAACTGGGTCGGCACCACACGCGCCGACTGCACCAAGGCTGGCGCCTGCTGGGTGTTCATCGAGCAGCGTTTCGGCCAGTTCATGTACGGGTATTACCCGCAGGCACTGCGCTGGAGGGTCGACCTGACCGTCTGGCTGGCGATCATCGGTGCTGCACCGCTGTTCATCAAGATGATGCCGCGCAAGGCCATCTACGGTCTGTCGTTCCTGGTCATTTATCCGATCGTTGCCTACTTCCTGCTGCATGGCGGCATCTTCGGCATGGTTAACGTAGCGACCAGCCAATGGGGCGGCCTGATGCTGACACTGGTCATCGCCACTGTGGGTATCGCCGGTGCTTTGCCATTGGGCTTGGTGCTGGCGTTGGGTCGTCGCTCGGACATGCCGGCCATCCGTGTGCTGTGCGTGACGTTCATCGAGTTCTGGCGTGGCGTTCCGTTGATCACCGTGCTGTTCATGTCCTCGGTAATGCTGCCGCTGTTCCTGCCGGAAGGCATGAACTTCGACAAACTGCTGCGCGCCCTGATCGGCGTGATCATGTTCCAGTCGGCCTATGTGGCTGAGGTGGTGCGTGGCGGCATGCAAGCGATTCCCAAAGGTCAGTACGAAGCGGCTGCGGCCATGGGCCTGGGTTATTGGCGCCGGATGGGCCTGGTGATTCTGCCGCAAGCCCTGAAGCTGGTGATTCCGGGTCTGGTGAACACAGTTATTGCGCTGTTCAAGGACACTAGCCTTGTGATCATCATCGGCCTGTTCGACCTGCTCAACAGCGTCAAGCAAGCTGCCGCCGACCCGAACTGGCTCGGCATGGCGACCGAGGGCTACGTATTCGCGGCCCTGGTGTTCTGGATCTTCTGTTTCGGTATGTCCCGCTACTCCATGCATTTGGAGCGTAAGTTGGACACAGGCCACAAGCGTTAGGAGTTATGTGATGAGTGAAGCTATCAGCAAGCCTCTGGGCGCCGAAGGCATGATCCGGATGGAAGGCGTACACAAATGGTACGGCCAGTTCCATGTATTGAAAGACATCAACCTGAATGTGCGTCAGGGCGAACGTATCGTATTGTGCGGCCCGTCGGGCTCGGGCAAATCGACCACCATTCGCTGCCTGAACCGTCTGGAAGAACACCAGCAAGGTCGCATCATCGTTGATGGCACCGAGCTGACGTCTGACCTGAAGCAGATCGAAACCATTCGCCGCGAAGTCGGCATGGTGTTCCAGCACTTCAACCTGTTCCCGCACCTGACCATCCTGCAGAACTGCACGCTGGCGCCGATGTGGGTGCGCAAGATGCCGAAGAAAAAGGCGGAAGAAATCGCCATGCACTACCTGGAACGCGTACGCATTCCGGAGCAGGCGCACAAGTACCCGGGTCAGCTGTCCGGTGGTCAGCAACAGCGTGTAGCCATCGCCCGCGCCCTGTGCATGAAGCCAAAAATCATGCTGTTCGACGAGCCTACGTCTGCACTCGATCCGGAAATGGTGAAAGAGGTTCTGGACACCATGGTCGGTCTGGCTGAAGAAGGCATGACCATGCTCTGCGTGACCCACGAAATGGGCTTCGCCCGCACCGTGGCCAACCGCGTGATCTTCATGGACAAAGGCGAAATCGTCGAACAAGCCGCCCCGAACGACTTCTTCGACAACCCGCAAAGCGACCGCACCAAACTGTTCCTCAGCCAGATCCTGCACTGAGTCGACAGCAGTAACACCCTCAGAACCCGGACCTTGTGTCCGGGTTTTTTGTTTCGGAGTGAGCGCCTGCAGGTTGCCGCTCGACGGATCCGGATTCGGACACAGGTTTGTGCATCGAAGGCGTTCTCTGTGGGAGCTGCCGGAGGTTACGACGGTGGCGAACGCGGTCTTTCAGCTGCCAGAGGTGTGTTGACTGCCCCGGCCTCTTCGCGACCCTCGTAACCTCGGATTGCTCCCACAGAGACCGCGTGTTCACCATCGACACTTAGCCTGTTGGGGCCGCCCGGCACAGAACCTGTGGAGGCATCCGGCACAAGCCCAGTGGGAGCTGCCGGAGGTTACGACGGTGGCGAATGCGGTTTTCGGCCGGCAGAGGTGTGTTGACTGCCCCGGCCTCTTCGCGACCCTCGTAACCTCGGATTGCTCCCACAGAGACTGCGTGTTCGCCATCGACACCCAGCCTGTTGGCGCTGCCCGGTACAGAACCTGTGGGCGCATCCGGCACAAGCCCTGTAGGAGCTGCCGGAGGTTACGACGGTGGCGAACGCGGTCTTTCAGCTGCCAGAGGTGCGTTGACTGCCCCGGCCTCTTCGCGACCCTCGTAACCTCGGATTGCTCCTACAGAGACCGCGTGTTCGCCATCGACATCCAGCCTGTTGGGGCTGTCCGGCACAACCGTGTGGGCGCATCCGGCACAGACCCTTGTAGGAGCTGCCGGAGGTTACGACGGTGGCGAATGCGGTCTTTCAGCCGGCAGAGGTGTGTTGACTTTACCGGCCTCTTCGCGACCCTCGTAACCTCGGATTGCTCCTACAGAGACCGCGTGTTCACCATCGACACTTAGCCTGTTGGGGCCGCCCGGCACAGAACCTGTGGAGGCATCCGGCACAAGCCCAGTGGGAGCTGCCGGAGGTTACGACGGTGGCGAATGCGGTTTTCGGCCGGCGGAGGTGTGTTGACTGCCCCGGCCTCTTCGCGACCCTCGTAACCTCGGATTGCTCCCACAGAGACCGCGTGTTCGCCATCGACACCCAGCCTGTTGGGGCTGCCCGGCACAGAACCTGTGGAGGCATCCGGCACAGACCCTTGTAGGAGCTGCCGGAGGTTACGACGGTGGCGAACGCGGTGTGTCATTTATCATGGATGCCGCTGACCCACTGCATTCTCAAGCAAGCCCGCCCCGCAGTTCTAAAGCTCGACGCAGATTCAGTGCCTGACTGAAGGCCGAGCAAAACTGTACCCAATCCCCGCAAAACTTGTGTTCTTTGCCGAACTCCAACAGGATTACGTCTTTGCGCAATGCGCTGTTACACATCCTGCCCCCACGAGAATCCCATGACGACCAAGGCGCCTTTGGCGAGCGACACGCTATCCCGTTCCCGAAAACATCATGAAATCGACGAGCTGCTGATCGATGCCGAAGCTGATGACGAACAGGTTCAGCAGCATCACCCCGTATTGAAGCGTCCATGGTTTCTGCTGTTGGGGCTAGTGTTGGTGGCGCTGAACCTGCGTCCGGCGTTGTCGAGCATGGCGCCATTGTTGAGTGAGGTGTCACAAAGCCTGGGACTGTCGGCGGCCAAGGCCGGTCTGCTCACGACGCTGCCCGTGCTGTGCCTGGGGTTGTTCGCGCCGCTGGCGCCGATTCTCGCGCGACGTTTTGGCAGTGAGCGCGTCGTTCTGGGCATCCTGCTGACCCTGACCTGCGGGATTCTCTTGCGCAGTTCATTTGGCGAGGTTGGCTTGTTCGCCGGCAGCATTCTGTCTGGCGCGAGCATCGGCATTATCGGCGTGTTGTTGCCAGGGATCGTCAAACGCGATTTCGCCAAACAAGCAGGGACCATGACCGGCGTGTACACCATGGCGTTGTGTCTGGGGGCCGCAGTGGCCGCCGGTTCTACCGTGCCGCTCAGCCATTATTTTGGAGGCAGCTGGACCGTCGGCCTGGGGTTCTGGATCGTACCGGCCGTTCTCGCAGCACTCTTCTGGTGGCCGCAGACGCGCCAGCGCCACGGGCAGCATCAAGCGGCCTATCGCGTACGTGGCTTGTTCCGTGATCGCCTGGCTCGTCAGGTGACGCTGTACATGGGCCTGCAATCGTCGCTGGCGTACATCGTGTTTGGCTGGTTGCCGTCGATTCTCATCGGTCGAGGGCTGACCCCGACCGAAGCCGGGCTGCTGTTATCGGGCTCGATCATGGTTCAATTGCTCAGCTCGCTGACCGCGCCATGGTTGGCGACGCGGGGCAAGGATCAGCGACTGGCGATTCTGCTGGTGATGCTGCTGACCCTGGCTGGCCTCTACGGCTGCCTCTATGCGCCGCTGAATCAGTTGTGGGTCTGGGGCGTGGTCCTCGGGCTGGGGCAGGGCGGCACGTTCAGTCTAGCGCTGACCCTGATCGTGCTGCGCTCGCGTGATTCTCATGTCGCTGCCAACTTGTCGAGCATGGCGCAAGGCGTGGGTTATACGCTGGCGTCGCTGGGCCCGTTCGCCGTTGGCGTGGTGCATGACTGGACCGGCAACTGGAGCGCCGTGGGCTGGATTTTCGGCATCATCGGCTTGGCCGCGATCCTGGCGGGCATGGGCGCCGGGCGCGCGCTGTACGTGGACGTCACCAGCGAGAAAGTCTGAAGCCGCTATTCGGGCCACGAATGTCCATGGCAAAAGAGGCGATTGGCGCTTATCGTGCAGTCATCTCTTCCCATGGATGCCCCACGCATGAGCGACCTCAATCAGAGTCAATCCAACACCGACCTGATCTACCGGTTCTACGATGCCTTCAATCGCCTGGATGCCGAGGCCATGGAGTCCTGCTACACCGAGGATGTGTTGTTCAGCGACCCCGTCTTCGGCGAGCTACGCGGTCGCGAGGCCGGTGATATGTGGCGCATGTTGACGTCAAGGGCGCGGGATTTCTCTGTCCGTTTCGACCAGGTCCGTGCTGACGAGCGCTCCGGCGGCGCGCACTGGGTCGCCACCTACCTTTTCAGCCAGACCGGTCGTACGGTGATCAACGACATCCAGGCGAGGTTCGTCTTTCGCGACGGCAAAATCTGTGAGCATCACGACCAGTTCGATCTGTGGCGCTGGTCGCGTCAGGCGCTCGGGGCCAAAGGGGCGTTGCTGGGCTGGACGCCGTTCGTGCAGAACGCCATCCGTGCGCAAGCGCAAAAAGGCCTGAAGGCGTTTCAGGCAGGGCGCTGAAACCGGGTGTTTGCGCCAACGCTCACCTGAATGCGGTAACTATGTAAAGCTTTCAGATGCCGATAATCGGCTTACGTCGTGTCTTTATTGAGGCTGATAAGGACATCGACTGTGACCGCTTCCCCGTACAACGACGCAAACAAACTCGAACAGCTGCGCCAGCAATTCGCTCAGGACCCCGTTCTCAAAACCCTTCAGGCGCAACTGCCCTCAGGCTTCATCGAGGCGTCGCCTTCTGAGCGCAAGGCCTATATAGAGGCGCTTCGACTGAGCCGAACCTGCAAGGCTGAGCTCAAAAAGGCGCTTGAACCTCTCAAGGGCCTTGATGCATTTTGCAAACCGCTCCTGGCCGACGCGCTCGATGCTCGATTCGGCAAACGCTTCAATCCCGTGCAGGACAAGTTCCTTGGCATCACGTTGCACGGTCACGCTGACCCTTCTTCGGTGACGCATACGCTGCTGGAAGCCGCGATGCATAACTACGAGCGAGGGGAGGCGGTGACCGGCGGATTCGACCGCTTCAGCCTGCTCGGCGCGGATGGCTTGCCACACCCTGAAAAGATGAAGTACGAGGAATTCGTCGACCTCAGCCGACACCTGAACCTTGGGCAGAAATACCAAGACCACCTCAAAAGCGTGCTGGAGCCTGAATCCAAACCCGGCGATGGTCCCGAGGTGGCGCGCCTCAACATGCGCGGTCTGTTCATCAGCAACGACCGCGCCGACCTGGAACTGTATGCCCGCGCGGCCACCCTCAGAAAACAAGTCTCTGCATCATTCGGTGCGGCGATTATCGATCTGGCGATGAATCGCCCGTCACCGAAACTCGATGGTCATCCGCTGTTGATCCAAGGGTTAAGGCTGCTGGAACACGACATTTTGCGGGTGACTGTGATCCGCCCGGCGCGGACCTGGACCTTCACTCAGGTGCCCATCGTGTTGTACATCCCGCAGGATCCGATCTGCCCGATGAAAGAGTACGCCTCGATGGCGGAGATCGAGAGCGACCTTCGCACGCGTTTGATGGACCTCAAGTACCAGCAGTTTTTTGCTGGCTTGATCGGCGAGCGCAACAGGGCCAGTTTTTTCGAGCGGCTGAACCGTCATCTGTTCCCTTTGCAGCCCATGGATGGCAACCGCTTTACCACCGGGTTGTGGGAGCATCGAGCCGATCACTCCGCCCAACTGTTGATCGAGTCCGATCCGATCGAGGGCAATCTGTTTCGCTCGATGTACACGCAGCAGATGTCTCTGATCAAGGACAACGCCCGATTCCTGGCGGTGCCCACTGAGGACGAAGATGCACTGACTCGTCGCAAGCGCCTGCAACGGTGGCTCAACCTTGGGCTGACCCTTGCCAACGTGGCGGCGTTGTACGTGCCGTTGCTCGGTAATCTGCTGTTCGTTTACGCCAGTGCCGAACTGGTCAGCGAGGTGTATCACGGCCTGGAAGACCTCAGCCACGATGACTTCGAGCAGGGTATTGGCCATTTGATGAACGCCGCGACGAACCTTGCGTTCATGGCCGCTTTGGCCAAAGCCGGTGCAACCGCTCGCCTGCCCGAGCCGCCTCCCATACAGAGCAACCACTTCGTCGCGGACGTCGTTCCGGTGAAGTTGGCGAACGGCCAGACCCGACTGTGGAAGCCCGACATCTCGCCGTTTCAGGTCGATGTGGAGTTACCCGAGGGGCTCAGTCCTGATATCGACGGCGTCACCACCGTCGAGGGCAAACGCTACATTCAGATCGAAGACCGGACCTACGAGCTTCATCATGAAGCCCACGTCAACAAGTGGGCGCTCAAGCACCCTGATCCGATGCGTCACGTCTCACTGCCGTTGCAGCGCAACGGGGTCGGCGCGTTCAGGCACTTCGGCGAAGACGTGGCGCAATGGAATGCCAGCAAGCTGTTCACGCGGCTTGGACACAGCGTCGCGGGGTTGAGTGACGAAACCGCACGCCAGATTCTGTCCGTGACCGGCACCGACGAAGCGCTGTTGCGCGAGGTACACGGGCAGTCAGCGGTGCCACCCGGTCATCTCCGGGACACGATCAAGCGTTTTCAACTGGATGCCCGCGTTCAATCAGAAGAGCCCATCGCCGACAGCACACCGCGCGAGCGTTTTGCCGCGTTGTATCAGGCCAGCGAACACTCGGACGATCCCACGGTGCGACTGATGCAACGTGATTTTCCGGGGCTGCCGTTGCACGTCGCCGAAGACATCGTTGCCGATGCGTCAACGGTCGAGCGACAACAGATCGTGGACAGCGGGCGGCTTGCCTTGCGCCACGCCGAGGCGGCTGCCTGGCAGTTGCGTCAGACCCGGCTCAACCGCGCTCTGGAGGGATTTCACCTGAAGTCTGTGGTGAATCCCGATACCGACACCCTGCGATTGCGCCTGCTTGCCAGGTTGCCCGGATGGTCCGACACAGTGCGCATCGAACTGCGCGATGGCAGTCAACACGGGCCTTTGCTCGACAGCGTGGGCCGTGCCGATGCTGCTGAATCGAAAACGCTGGTGAGACGAAATGGCGGCTACCTGGCGTATGACGCTCAAGGGAATGACTTGAACAGCATGCCGCCTGACGGCAACAACCTGTGTGATGCGCTGATGCACGCGCTGCCGGACGGGCCTCGTCGTGCCATCGGTTTGCCCCATGTCTGGCAAGCCGAGGCGTTGAACGAGCGCCTTGCCAGTCTAGCGGCCTCGGATCGTCAGCATGCCGCCGACCTGCTCGGACAGGTCGCCAAACCCCTGCGTTTCAATCTGCCACAGCGCATGCTCAAGGGGCGATTGGGGTATGGCTTGAGCGGCAGAGGGCGCCTGCCGGGGTTTGTCCTGGAGGAGCATCTGCTCGACAAGATCGCGCGGCTGGAGTTGGGGCAGATGAACCCGCGGACAGCGCTGGACGCTTTGCGCAGCGCCCATCCACAGGCCTCCAACGCCGACCTGAGCCAGCGCCTCGACGTGCTGCTGGACGAGCGCTCGGCCCTGCGTGCGGACCTCGACGCGTGGGCATGGCGCTCAGCAGAACTGCCCAGAATGAACGTGTTGCAGCAGAACAGCAGAACCTGGATCGGGGAGGCCATTCTTGCGTGGTGGGAGAGCGCCAGTTTCTCAACGAGCCCAGACGCTGCGGTCTTGAAACTGTCCGCCTCGTCCATCACGGATTTTCCTGTGCAGCTGCCTGATTTTTTCTTCGCGCGTGTGGAGCGAATATCACTCAGCTACCTGCTCACGCACAGCGTGGTCGCTGCCGATTATGCCGAGCAGATCGGCCAGTTTTTACGCGGCTTCACGCGGGTGCACTCGCTGGCAGTGGTCAACCCTAGGGGCGTCCCGCCCGTGTTGGCGCCCATGAGCGCGCTCCCTCAGGTGATCGCCGACAACTGCCCGCTGTTGCGTGAGCTGGATCTGAGCCGCCAACAGCTGACCCTCAGGGTGTCTGATTTTGATCACTTCAGGCGCTTGCGACAGTTGAGACGACTGGATTTGACCGGCAACAACCTGGATTCGCTGAGTCTGACCGTGCGCATCGAACCCCTCGTGCTTGACCGCCTGGTGCTCGACCGAACGCGACTGGCCCGCTGGCCGCTGTGGCTCAACGACTGGGTACCCGACCATGTCGCGCAGGTGTCTCTGGTGGACAATCGCATCACCGATTTGCCGGATCATGTCCTGCACAACATGCACGACGCCGCTTCGCCAACGGTCCTGAACCTGTCGGGAAATCTGCTACCCCGTCGCACGGTCATCGAAGCCTGCCTTTATCAGGCGCGGCCTGGCGCTGCATTTCGCTTCGAACTGTATATCCCGGCCCGGTTGCGCCCGCTGGTTGACGCTTTGTTGGCGACGCAAACCGAGATCGAAACGGCGCTGAGTCGCTGGTTAGCGGACGCAGGCGCATCCCTGCCGACGCAGGAAGCGCAGAGCGCCCGTATCGCCCTGCGCGACACGTTGCTGGAGCAATGGCGAAACAATGCGAGCGGGCGTGTCTCGCTGCCGCTGAGGCTCGACTCGGCATCGCTCGAGGCATTCCCGTTGTCCTTGCCCGAGGCGTTCTACCAGACGTTCACAGGCCTGGATCTGAACAATGTCCGTGCAGGCGACGAACCATTGAATGCGTTGATTCGGCGTTTTCGACATGCGACGACGGTCGACATTCAGGGCACACGTGTGCCGCCCTTGCTGGCGCCGCCAGCCGCGCTCCTTGAGTTGCCCAACCTGCGGGAGCTCGGCCTGTCGGGACACGGGATGCTGATCGATCAGGCGGCGTTTGATTTCTTCTGCCTATTGCCGCAGTTGCGTCATCTGGACCTCAGCGCCAATCGCCTGAGCGAAACTATCGACACACAGGCAATCGCTCAAAGGCGCTGGGAGTCCCTGACGCTGGAAAACATGGGGCTCGAACACTGCCCTGCCTGGCTCACCGAGTTGCTGCCCAATCATCTGTATTCGTTGTCTCTGGCAGAAAACCGACTGACAGAGTTGCCAGAGGCGCTTCTGGATAATCCTCGCAGCCATACGGCACGCAGCGAGATCGTTCTGACCGGGAACCCGCTGACACTTGGCGTCATGGAACGGGCCCATCTGAGCGAGGGACCCGACCGACCGTTTGCGTTTTACATGGACCTGCCTGACGACTTCATGGAAACGGACTCGGAGGACGAAAGCTCTGATGATGGCCCCGACTCGGTGGATCATTGGCTGGCGGGGGATGACAGCACTCAGGCGATACAGCGCACGGCATGGACGGGGATCGAGGCGGCGGGCGACGCGCGCAGTCTGCTGAGCCTGATCGGTCGATTACGGCGCTCTGCGGATTTTCTGCGGGCAAGGGCGTCTCTGACGTCACGTGTCTGGGCCGTGCTGCAGGCCGCCGCTGCGGACTCTGATCTTCGGGTGTTGCTCAACGGCATGGCGGAGGAAGCGTTCACCAACAGGACGTGCGAAGACGGCGTTCGTCTGGAGTTCAATCAGATCGAGATTCAAGTGTTCTCGCGTAGCTCGCTTCTCGGCATTCCCGACAACGAGCGTGGCGGCACCTTGTATCGACTGATGCGCCGGCTCTACCGCCTGGATGCTGTCGACCGAATAGCGCGTGAAAACGCCGGCACGCGGGATGAGGCGGAAGTCAGGATGGCGTATCGCGTCGGCCTTGCAGAGCGGCTCGATCTGCCACTGGCGCCGGGTAACATGCTGTACCGCGAAGCGGCGGCGTTGACCGAGACTGAGATATCGGACGTGGCGGCGCGCGTGCTGCAGAGTGAGACGTCCGATGAATTTCTGCGAATCGCCTCGAACTGCGAGTTCTGGCAGCACTGGTTACGTGAGTCTCATGCCGAGGCGTTCGCTGAATTGCAAAGCGTTTTCAGCCAGGAGCGCGAACGGCTGGAAGATCAATTTCCTGAACTGGATCAAGCCTACCTGGAGAGGGCGAAAGCGATGGATGACGATCAGAAACGGCGTGAAGCCGAGTTGATTTCCACCTTGACGATTGAGGCCGGCCTCACCTACGGCAACTGACAACCACGGCACAGGCGGCAAGAAAAGGAGACGCGTCTGCTAGAATCGCCTCTCTTTTTCGTGGCTGCCTTTGATTGATGATTTATGCCGACACCTTCCGCTGATGAAACCCTGGCGCCGCCGGTCACCGAGGTGATCAAGCCGTGGTTCGTCTACCTGGTGCGCGCCGCCAACGGGTCTCTGTACTGCGGCATCAGTGACGACCCTCATCGCCGATTCCAGAAACACCAAAGCGGCAAGGGCGCGCGCTTTTTCTTTTCCAGCCCTGCCGTGGCACTGGTGTATGTCGAAGCGTGCCGTGACAAAGGCGAAGCGCTGCGCCAGGAGCGCCTGATCAAGAAACTGCGCAAACAGGCCAAAGAAGCGCTGGCGGCGAGCTTTATCCACAGCGGTGATGCGGCGCCATCAGCCTGAGCGGGTAGGCCACGCGCGCCCAGGCAGCTAAGCTGCTGGTTTATCCCTGCGGATGGACCGAAGCATGTCAGAACTGATTCTTCATCATTACCCAACGTCCCTGTTCTCCGAGAAAGCGCGCTTGATGCTCGGCTTCAAGGGGCTGTCGTGGCGTTCGGTAACCGTCCCCCCGATCATGCCCAAACCTGACGTCACTGCGCTGACCGGTGGCTATCGTAAAACCCCGGTGCTGCAGGTCGGTGCCGATATCTACTGTGATACCGCGCTCATCGCCCGCCGCCTCGAAGCTGAAAAATCATCGCCGGCGTTTTTCCCCGAAGGCCAGGAATTCACGTCGGCGAGCCTGGCGAACTGGGCGGACACCGTGCTGTTCCTGCACTCGGTCAGTCTGGTGTTTCAGCCGGCGTCGCTGGCGGTGCGCTTCGCCAAAGTACCGCCTGAGGGCGTGAAAGCCTTTGTGGCCGATCGCGCGACGCTTTTCGACGGTGGTACGGCAACGCGTGTGCCTCTTGAACTGGCGCAGCATCAATGGCCGACGCTGATGGGGCGCCTCGAGACGCAGTTGGAGCGCAACGGTGATTTCCTGCTGGGCGTTCCGTCGATTGCTGACTTTTCCGTCGCCCATACCCTGTGGTTCCTCAAGCAAACACCAGTAACCGCTCCCTTTGTCGATGACTATCCGGCGGTGCTGGCCTGGTATCAGCGCGTGATGGGATTTGGTCATGGCGCGGCCAGTGAGTTGAGCCCGGCCGACGCCATCGAGATCGCGCGCAACGCTTCGCCAGCACCGCTGCCCGATGAGGTCTTCAACGATCCGAACGGATTCGAGGTGGGGCAGCAGGTCAGCGTGTCTGCGGTGGATTACGGGGTAGACGCGGTGCATGGCGAGTTGGTATTCAGCGGTCGCGAAGAGATCATCCTGCGTCGCGAAGATGAGCGTGCGGGCGTCGTGCATGTGCACTTCCCGCGTTTCGGCTTTCGGCTGGAGAAGCGCTGAGCATTCCGTGTGATTGAAATCAGGCGTGGCTGACAACACGCCTTGTCGGCTAACAGGGCAACGCAGATGCTGATGCCCTGATTTACTTCAACGCCGCCAGGATTTCATCCGGTGAGAATCCTCTGATCAGCGTGCCGTTCACGTCGATCAGAGGGATGCCCCGTCCACCGAGAGCCTCGTAGGCTTTACGCCCTTCGGGCGACTTCTCGATGTCGTATTCGGTGTAAGGGATGCCCTTGCTGTCCAGGAAACGCCGCGTCTGTTTGCAGTAGCCGCACCAGTCGGTGGCATACATCACCACCTTCGCCTGAGCTTGAGTCTGCGATGAGACGGCCTGGGACGGATTGACGAAGTGTTCGATCTTGCCCCAGTTCTGGTACACCACGACGACCAGCAGGATCAGCACGAACTTCTTCAGCGTACGCACGAGCATGCTGTCAGCGCCTTTTCAATTGGTCGGTGAGCTGCGTCGGCAGGCCTTTGATGATCAGCGTGCCTTTTTCTTCGTCGTACTCGATCTTGTCGCCCAGCAGGTGCGCTTCGAAGCTGATCGACAACCCTTCGGCACGGCCGGTAAAGCGGCGGAACTGGTTAAGCGTGCGCTTATCGGCTGGAATTTCCGGCGACAGGCCGTAGTCCTTGTTGCGAATGTGCTCGTAAAACGCACGCGGGCGGTCTTCGTCGATCAGGCCGGAGAGTTCTTCGAGGGCAATGGGCTCGCCCATTTTGCTCTGGCTGCTGGCGTAATCGACCAGCGCCTTGGTTTTCTCACGGGTCTGCTCCTCGGGCAGGTCCTCGCTCTCGACGAAGTCGCTGAACGCCTTGAGCAGGGTACGCGTCTCGCCGGGACCGTCGACCCCTTCCTGGCAACCGATGAAATCGCGGAAGTATTCCGAGACCTTCTTGCCGTTCTTGCCCTTGATGAACGAGATGTATTGCTTGGAGGCCTTGTTGTTTTGCCACTCGGAGATATTGATCCGCGCCGCGAGGTGCAGCTGGCCCAGATCCAGATGCCGGGAAGGCGTGACGTCCAGCGCTTCGTTGACCGCAACGCCTTCGCTGTGATGCAGCAGGGCGATGGCCAGGTACTCAGTCATGCCCTGTTGATAATGGGCGAACAGCACATGGCCGCCGACCGACAGGTTGGACTCTTCCATCAGCTTCTGCAGATGCTCGACAGAAACGCGGCTGAACGCGGTGAAGTCCTTGCCCTCATCGAGGTATTCCTTCAGCCAGCCGCTGAACGGATGAGCACCCGATTCCGGATGAAACAAACCCCAGGCTTTGCCCTGTTTGGCGTTGTAGCTCTCGTTGAGGTCGGCCAGCATGTTCTCGATGGCCTGGGACTCGGCGAGTTCGGAGTCTCGAGCGTGGAGGACTGCGGGCGTACCGTCGGGTTTCTTGTCGATCAGGTGAACGATGGCATGACGGATCGGCATGGAATTCTCGGCCTTTGAAGTGGAACTGAACGGGTAGAGGCAGGGCCCGTGCGAAAGTCGGCAAGTGTACCGCAGACCAGCCACGGATCGGCCCGGGAAGGCCGAAAACACTGCTCAAAACCGCGTTATATGAATTTTTTACGCTTCAGACGTGATAAAGCTGACCAAATGGGTAGGTAGGTGCGGATATTTGCTTGGCTCTGTGCTAGTTTTGCCCGGTCTTGCGCGCTGAAGCGCGCGAAGCACGCAGTTTGTGGGCGTCCGGCCGAACCAAAGGCCGATTTCGGTATCTACATTTCGCGTCTGTACACACTCTGCAAACCATATGAATTTGATAGGGAAGGAACACCACCATGGCTCTGACTAAAGACCAATTGATCGCCGATATCGCAGAAGCTATCGACGCGCCAAAAACCACCGCGCGCAACGCTCTCGACCAATTGGGCCAAATCGTCGCTGACCAACTGGAATCCGGTAGTGAAATCACTCTGCCAGGCATCGGCAAACTGAAAATCACCGAGCGTCCTGCTCGCACCGGCCGTAACCCTTCGACTGGCGCAGCCATCGAAATCGCTGCCAAGAAAGTGGTCAAGTTCGTTCCAGCCAAAGTGCTGACTGACTCGGTCAACAAGTAAGCAAAACGCTGCTTGTAAGAGAAACCGTGTGACGGAGCGATCCGGACACGGTTTTTTTATGCCCGGCATTCAGCCGCAGGAGCGCTGCGGCTAAAGGTCATTTCGCGCTGCCCCAACGCTCAGCTCGCCAGACAGCCTGCTGCGCCTTGTCCTGAAAGGTCCAGGCGACCAAGCGGCTCTGCTTCTGGCCTTGGGACATCTCCACAACCCTGCTCTCGACGGCGCCGACTTTCTTCAGCGTGCTTTGAATCAACGGCAGGTTGGAGGCTTTTGAGACCAGTGTGCTGAACCACAGCACCTGACCCGGAATCAGTGCGCTCTCGTTGATCAGTTGCGTCACGAAGCGCGACTCGCCGCCTTCGCACCACAACTCAGCCGCTTGACCGCCGAAGTTCAGCACGGGCAGTTTGCGCTTGGGGTCGGCCTTGCCCAGCGCGCGCCATTTGCGCTGACTGCCGCGCAAGGCTTCTTCTGCCGAGGCGTGGAAGGGCGGATTGCACAGGGTTACGTCGAAACGCTCATCGGCGTGCAACAGGTCGGTGAGGATGAGCTTGCGATTGTTTTGCTGGCGCAGGCTGATGGCCTTGCCCAGGTGGTTCGCCTTGACGATGGTGGTTGCCGAGGCGAGGGCGATCTTGTCGATGTCCGACCCTACAAAGTGCCAGCCGTAGTCGCTGTGACCAATCAGCGGGTAAATGCAGTTGGCTCCGGTGCCGACGTCCAGCGCTTTGACCGCTGCTCCACGAGGAATCACTCCCTCATTGGGTTCGGCGAGCAGATCAGCCAGAAAATGCACGTAATCGGCGCGACCGGGGATCGGTGGGCACAGGTAATCCGCCGGGATGTCCCAATGCGCGATGCCGTAGAAGGCCTTGAGCAACGCCCGGTTGAACACACGCACGGCGGCCGGGTTGGCGAAGTCGATGCTTTCCTTGCCGTACGGGTTGGTGATCACGAACGTGCCCAGCTCCGGGCTGCTTTTGATCAGGCGAGGAAAGTCGTAATGGCCCTGATGACGATTGCGCGGGTGCAGGCTGGCCTTTTCACGCGGCTCGGCAGTCTTGGTTGCTGGCGCAGGTTTGGGCTTTTTGCGCGGTGGTTTGGGTGGCGCGGGTTTATTCATTACGCAGGTTTCCGGTCAAAACACAAAACCCTGTAGGAGCGCGCTTGCCCGCGATTGCGGTGTGTCAGCCACCAACAACGGCGCAGACATCAAGCAATCGCGGGCAAGCGCGCTCCTACAGGGTTCAGGATTCAGCCAGCCCGGTATCGGGCTGGCTGAATTTTTTCACTTACAAACTCGAGATTCGAGCGTGCTGTTCAGCCAGCTTGCCCAGTGCCTGTTCGGCCTCGGTCAGCTTGGCGCGTTCCTTGGCGATGACTTCAGGCGGTGCCTTGTCGACGAACGCCGCGTTGGACAGCTTGCCGCCCACCCGTTGCACTTCGCCCTGCAGGCGCTGGATTTCCTTGTCCAGACGCGCGAGCTCTGCGCCTTTGTCGATCAGGCCGGCCATCGGCACCAGCACTTCCATCTCGCCGACCAGCGCGGTCGCCGACAGCGGTGCTTCGGCGCCTGGGGTCAGGACGGTGAAAGACTCGATCTTGGCCAGCTTCTTGAGCAGGTGTTCGTTCTCGTTCAGGCGACGCTGGTCTTCAGCTCCGACGTTCTTGAGGAACAACTGCAGAGGCTTGCCCGGGCCGATGTTCATCTCGCCGCGAATATTGCGCACGCCGAGCATCACGCCTTTGAGCCACTCGATATCGCCTTCGGCAGCCGCGTCGATGCGCGACTCGTTCGCCACCGGCCACGGTTGCAGCATGATGGTCTTGCCTTCGACACCGGCCAGGGGCGCCAGGCGCTGCCAGATCTCTTCGGTGATGAACGGCATGAACGGATGCGCCAGACGCAGCGCCACTTCCAGCACGCGAACCAGGGTGCGACGGGTCCCGCGCTGACGTTCGACCGGCGCGTTTTCGTCCCACAGCACAGGCTTGGACAGTTCCAGGTACCAGTCGCAGTACTGGTTCCAGATGAACTCGTACAGCACTTGCGCGGCGAGGTCGAAACGGAACTGATCCAGCTGGCGGGTCACTTCCGCTTCGGTGCGCTGCAATTGCGAAATGATCCAGCGATCAGGCAGCGACAGCTCGAAGGCTTCGCCGTTCTGGCCGCAGTCTTCGCCTTTGTCCAGCACATAGCGCGCGGCGTTCCAGATCTTGTTGCAGAAGTTGCGGTAGCCCTCGACGCGGCCCATGTCGAACTTGATGTCGCGACCGGTGGACGCCAGTGAGCAGAAGGTGAAACGCAGGGCATCGGTGCCATAGCTGGCGATGCCGTCAGCGAACTCGTCGCGTGTCTGCTTCTCGATCTTCTTCGCCAGCTTGGGCTGCATCATGCCCGAGGTGCGCTTCTGCACCAGGGCTTCCAGCTCGATGCCGTCGATGATGTCCAGCGGGTCCAGGACGTTGCCCTTGGACTTGGACATCTTCTGGCCCTGACCGTCGCGCACCAGACCGTGCACATAAACGGTCTTGAACGGAACCTGCGCGGTGCCGTCTTCGTTCTTCACCAAATGCATGGTGAGCATGATCATCCGGGCAACCCAGAAGAAAATGATGTCGAAGCCGGTGACCAGCACGTCGGTCGGGTGGAAGGTCTTCAGGAAATCGGTCTGCTCAGGCCAGCCCAGGGTGGAGAAGGTCCACAGGCCCGAACTGAACCAAGTGTCGAGTACGTCGTTGTCTTGCTGCAGCGCAACGTCCGGCCCCAGGTTGTGCTTGGCGCGCACCTCGGCTTCGTCGCGGCCGACATAGACCTTGCCCGACTCGTCGTACCAGGCCGGAATGCGGTGGCCCCACCAGAGCTGACGGCTGATGCACCAGTCCTGAATGTCACGCATCCAGGAGAAGTACATGTTTTCGTACTGTTTGGGCACGAACGCGATGCGACCGTCTTCAACGGCAGCGATGGCAGGTTCGGCCAGCGGCTTGGTCGAAACGTACCACTGGTCGGTCAGCCACGGCTCGATGATGGTGCCGGAGCGGTCGCCTTTCGGGACTTTCAGGGCGTGATCGTCGACGCTGACCAACAGGCCAGCGGCATCGAACGCCTCGACGATCTGTTTACGCGCTTCAAAGCGGTCCAGGCCTGCGTATTGGGCAGGCAAGGCACCGTCGATGGCCTCGTTCAGGGTGCCGTCGAGGTTGAACACCTGAGCGGCGGCCAGCACGTGGGCGTTCTTATCGAAGATGTTCAGCAGCGGCAGGTTGTGGCGCTTGCCGACTTCGTAGTCGTTGAAGTCGTGAGCCGGAGTGATCTTCACGCAGCCGGTGCCGAATTCAGGATCGCAGTAGTCGTCCGCGATGATCGGGATGCGACGGCCCACCAATGGCAGCTCGACGAATTTGCCGATCAGCGCCCTGTAGCGCTCATCGGAAGGGTTCACCGCGACGGCGGCGTCACCCAGCATGGTTTCCGGGCGAGTGGTGGCGACGATCAGGTAATCCAGACCTTCGGCCGTCTTGGCGCCGTCCGCCAGCGGATAGCGCAGGTTCCACAGGTGGCCTTTCTCGTCGTGGTTTTCCACTTCGAGGTCGGAGATCGCGGTGTGCAACTTGGTGTCCCAGTTGACCAGACGCTTGCCGCGGTAAATCAGGCCGTCTTCATGCAGACGCACGAAGGCTTCTTTCACGGCCTCGGACAGGCCGTCGTCCATGGTGAAGCGCTCGCGGCTCCAGTCAACGGACGAGCCCAGGCGGCGGATCTGACGGCTGATGTTGCCACCGGACTGATCCTTCCACTCCCAGACTTTCTCCAGGAATTTCTCGCGACCCAGATCGTGACGGTTCTGGCCCTGTGCTTCGAGCTGACGCTCGACCAGCATCTGGGTGGCGATACCGGCGTGGTCGGTGCCCGGCTGCCACAGGGTGTTACGCCCCTGCATACGGCGGAAACGGATCAAGGCGTCCATGATCGCGTTGTTGAAACCGTGGCCCATGTGCAGGCTGCCGGTGACGTTCGGCGGCGGAATCATGATGGTGTACGAGTCGCCCGCGCCTTGCGGAGCGAAATAATTCTCGGACTCCCAGGTCTGGTACCAGGAAGTTTCGATGGCGTGCGGCTGGTAGGTCTTGTCCATGCGCGGCGGGAACCTGATCTGTTTTCAGTCGGAAAAGCCGGGAAGTATAGCTTTTCGAAGCCGGATCAAGCTACCGGCGCCAGACCGCCAGACCGCCAGACCGCCAGTCTCCGGCACGAGCGCCCGGAACCTAGCAGTTCTGATAGTTACGCGAAGTCCTGCAGTGGCAGAGAATCGGGCACACGTCCTCTTTATTCATGGGATCCGTCCGATGAAAGCCGAACCACGCGCCGAAGCCGTCCTGTGCCGTTATCACTACGACGCCCTTGATCGCCTCGCCGCCGCGACGCCTCTGGCTGAAGCATCAGTGCAACGGGTCTATCAAAAAAACCGTTTGAGCGTAGAGATTCAGGGTGCAGTGCACCGTCGGGTGATGCAGTTCGATGACCATGTGCTGGCCGAGCAGCGCGCAGCAGAGACCGTGTTGCCCGCGACCGACCTGCAACGCAGCGTGTTGAACAGCGTTGATGCACGGGGACAGCACGATATTGCCTATAGCCCGTACGGGCATCGGCCGAGCGGAAGTGACGTGTTCAGCCTGTTGGGTTTTACCGGCGAACGACCCGACCCGGTGACCGGGCATTATCCGCTGGGTAACGGTTATCGCTCCTATAACCCGGTGTTGATGCGCTTTAACCAGCCGGACAGTTTGAGTCCGTTTGGTGAGGGTGGGGTGAATGCGTATGCGTATTGTCAGGGGGATCCGGTGAATCGGAGTGATCCGACTGGGCATATGTTCGGAGTCAATCTGCCTTACTTCGGCAATAGGCGAGCCGCTCTGACTCCATCGCCTCCAATACCCACTTTGAATCGGCCGCCGTCACCGATCCCCTCCAAGGGGGATGGGACACTCCGTCCAATTTCCCCGGGCGGACACTCAGATGGTTTACCCCAAGCGGATCACTCATACGAAATATGGAAAACGCACTTTTATGATCTTTCTATAGCCGACATTCTGGCCACCCTCAAAGAAAATCGTTCCGGTATGTCTCCATACAGTTCAGAAAAATTAGCAAATATGGGGCACGTTTCCAAAAAGCTGCAGATGGAGGCAGCCCTTCATACTTTTGAGTTTCGAAAAAATATAGACGAAAAAGCTTATTGGAAATTCAGTAAGGAGCGAGAGGTGCTGTTGCTAAGCTCTGAGTCTCCAGGATTTAAGGCTTCGAAAAGCAGGATTCTAGAGCGTCGAATTTCGGATTATCGCGAAGAAGCTGAGAAGTATGAAAATGCAATAAGAAGTATTCGCACGCAGGGGGGCAATGATCGTGTGCATCATTAGGCGCCAGTCGTATAGCCGTCATTTGATCGATGCGGTCAATGGAACTTGCAGTACTCGTTGAAGAGTCTGTAGTCGACATTTTTTATGATAGGTCAAGCTAATGGGCAATATCTCAGCTGCTGGAAAAACACTGTGCCGCTACAAATACGACGCTCTCGATCGCCTCGCCGTCGCGACGCCTCTGGCTGAAGCAACGGTACAGCGCATCTATCAAAAAAACCGTTTGAGCATGGAGATTCAGGGCGCGGTGTATCGTCGGGTGATGCAGTTCGATGACCATGTGCTGGCTGAACAGCGCGCTGCCGAGACTGTGTTGCCCGCGACCGACCTGCAACGCAGCGTGTTGCACAGCGTTAATGCACTGGGTCAGCACGATATTGCCTACAGCCCGTACGGGCATCGGCCGAGCGGAATTGACGTGTTCAGCCTGTTGGGCTTTACCGGTGAGCGATCCGACCCGGTGACCGGGCATTATCCGCTGGGTAAAGGCTACCGCTCCTATAACCCGGTGCTGATGCGCTTCAACCAGCCGGACAGTTTGAGTCCGTTTGGTGAGGGTGGGGTGAATGCTTACGCGTATTGTCAGGGGGATCCTGTGAATCGGAGTGATCCGACGGGGCATATCGCCGGGGCGTATCCAGATATCTCCGGATTCCAGTACTGGTGGGCAACGGGAAGAAAGACGTTCACTCAGTCGCCGCGGCCTCTTCCACTTTTCAGGCATACACAGAAGGCCGCGGCCGAACGCCGTCCGGTAGTTTCTCCACTGGATCTAATTGAACCAGATGCTGTAACCATTTCTGAGTCTTTATTTAAAAAACACTCCAATGCAGCGCTCGAGGCGACTATCGTTAACCCTCACTCATATACTCGCCCAACGCTGGTGCGAGATGCAGCTATGAAGCAGTTGAATCAGCGGATTGAGAAAACGGAAACGCACTATCTTTTTCTTGCCGAGAAAGCTCAGCGTCTCAAAACTAGAATGAATTCAGCCAATGATGCCGAAAGGTTAAAGTTGTCTCAGGAAGTAAATGGTTTAATAGAGCAATTTGATTCCACATGGAAAGGTATTTTATCGCAGCGGGATATCGTGTTGCGAATTGATAAGAAGATTAGGAAGGCTGAGCACGTAAGGATTCGGGAAGGGATGAGGCCGTGAGGGGCTTTTTTATGAGTGGACCCATAATTGTTAGGGGTAGGGTTAATTAGAATGTTTGGACTGAAATGTCAGCTTCACTTCACGAATGAACAGCAGGGTTAACGTCATGAAAACGCTATTCCGCACTGGAAGTGTCTTTTGCCGTTATCAATACGACGCCCTCGACCGCCTCGCCGCCTCGGCGCTGGCCTTTGAAGCAACGGTGCAGCGGGTCTATCAAAAAAACCGTTTGAGCTTAGAGGTTCAGGGCGCGGTGCATCGTCGGGTGATGCAGTTCGATGACCATGTATTGGCTGAGCAGCGCGCTACTGAGACCGTGTTGCCCGCGACCGACCTGCAACGCAGCGTGTTGCAGAGTGTCGACGCACGGGGGCAGCAAGGGATTGCCTACAGCCCGTACGGGCATCGGCCGAGCGGAAGTGACGTGTTCAGTCTATTGGGTTTTGCCGGCGAACGACCCGACCCGGTGACCGGGCATTATTCGCTGGGTAAAGGCTACCGCTCCTATAACCCGGTGCTGATGCGCTTTAACCAGCCGGACAGTTTGAGTCCGTTTGGTGAGGGTGGGGTGAATGCGTATGCGTATTGTCAGGGGGATCCGGTGAATCGGAGTGATCCGACTGGGCATATATCAGGGCCGTATTCGTGGATGAGTATGTTTCGCACTAATACTCGCCGGGTTTCGGCGTCCGGTGTTGATCTGCGCCCCGAGCCTGCTCTAGTGGGGGGGAGTCGTCCGCGTGCTGTTGCGGAAAGTTTGAATCCGCAGCCTGAAAATCTCTTGCCAGAATCTCACTTTAAAGACTGGCCCACCAATAAAATCAAAAGAGCTCTCTTGCGACCAGATACGAATAATCTACCCTCTAACGCAGTTACAGTCGGCATGCGGGAGATTGCGGGGCGTCTTGGGCGTCTAGTCGTTGAGCATGATCGTCTGGCCGAGCTGTACGATCCGCTATTTGCAAGTTTGCCTGGAGCGAGTGAGTTGCGGCAGGTGGAGATATTACCAACGCTTATTGAAGCTAGAAATACCAGGTCGGCTATTTTTAAAGAGATGGAATCGGGTATGGAGAGTCTCCGAAGAATTGCAGAATCTATAAAAAGTCATGGCGAACGAGTGCACAAAATTAGAGAGTAGCAAGAGCTTTTAGAGGTTTTTAATAGTGAGCGCCGTTTAAAAGTTTGGAGTCGGGCGTAAATATTCTCACGGATGAATCGATTCGATGGACACTCTCTCGATGCCTAAGTTTATTTTGCTTCGATATCAATACGACGCCCTGGACCGGCTTGCCGCCTCAACGCGAGTGTCGGAAGGCACGCTGCAACGGGTCTATCAAAAAAACCGCTTGAGCGTAGAGGTTCAGGGTGCGGTGCACCGTCGTCTGATGCAGTTCGATGTCCATGTGCTGGCTGAACAGCGCGCAACCGAGACCGTATTGCCCGTGGCCGACCTGCAACGCAGCGTGTTGCACAGCGTCGATACACAAGGGCAACAGGGGATTGCCTATAGCCCGTACGGGCATCGGCCGAGTGGAAGTGATGTGTTCAGTCTGTTGGGTTTCGCCGGAGAACGACCCGACCCGGTGACCGGGCATTATCCGCTGGGTAACGGTTATCGCTCCTATAACCCGGTGTTGATGCGCTTTAACCAGCCGGACAGTTTGAGTCCGGTTTGGTGAGGGTGGACCGAATGCTTATGCGTATTGTCAGGGGGATCCGGTGAATCAGAGTGATCCGACTGGGCATATGCCATTGCCGAACCCTTCCAGGAGTGCATTTAGCCGCAATTCCCTCCAGCCGTCGTTGCCTCTCAGGATGCTGGAGCCACTACGCCCCTCACTTGCCACACTTCCTACTGTGCCCTTTCAAAGACTACAGAGTTATCTTCCGGGGAAGGATCTGATTAGCTTAAGTCGCACATCCAAGGCTCTGGCCCAAAAAATGCGGACTGAGCACGGAGTAATCAATAAAGACAAATTCAAAAAATACTCTGTTGAACGAATCGTGGGGGTTATGCAAGGCCGTGAGCCGGGCGTATTGCCGAGCCAGGCAAGGTTTGAAATCACATTGGAATTGAAATCTCGACCGCAGACGGATATCGATAATTTTATCGCTGGCAAAATGCGTAAAGCCACGCCATTTAATGATGCAAAAGCCCGTCTATGGAGCGCTGATAACTCTAGTTCTTTGACGACTATGGATAAAGTGCACAGATCCATACAGCTAACGAAACTGGTGGACGCGGCTGAAAAGGACGCTCGACGTCTATCGGAGTGGATGGTGAAGATCCGGTCAGATGAGTGACATAACATTGGCAGCCTTTGTTTCTGAGTCGATCCAGGTGAGCTCTGACCAACGTCAAAATTTTTCCGCTGAGTCGTTTGTTTGCTCGCGGCGCCCATCAGACCAAGCGAGTATCCGTCTGAGTCAAGCGAGGTAAAACTATGTCAACCATGCAGCCTGCCGAGACTGTCCTGTGTCGTTATCAATACGACGCCTTGAATCGCCTTGCCGCCGCGACGCCTCTGGTTGAAGCAAAGGTGCAGCGGGTCTATCAAAAAGACCGTTTGAGCGTGGAGATTCAAGGTGCGGTGCACCGTCGGGTGATGCAGTTCGATGACCATGTATTGGCCGAGCAGCGCGCAGCAGAGACCGTGTTGCCCGCGACCGACCTCCAACGAAGCGTGTTGCACAGCGTCGATGCTCAGGGGCGGCAAGGGATTGCCTACAGCCCGTACGGGCATCGTCCGAACGGAGCTGATGTCTTCAGTCTGTTGGGCTTTACCGGCGAACGACCCGACCCGGTGACCCGGCATTATCCGCTGGGTAACGGGTATCGCTCCTATAACCCGGTGCTGATGCGCTTTAACCAGCCGGACAGTTTGAGTCCGTTTGGTGAGGGTGGACCGAATGCTTATGCGTATTGTCAGGGGGATCCGGTGAATCGAAGTGATCCGACTGGGCACACATGGTGGTTCCTGATCGCGAGAGCTGAGACGCTGAGGTGGGTGAAAACCTTCCCTGCGCATGCAGAGGCTGCGCGGGTAATGGCACTTGCAGATGCGCAGGCTGCATCTGTAAGTCCGCGACCGCTCCTCCCGCAGGTCGCGGCTGTGCCAGCACAACCATCGGTGACTCCGTTAAAGCTGGTTTCCAACAACTCGACGCGACCATTTGGCTCCAAGGCGTCGCAACCTCACTCAACATCCAAAGCCCTAAAGCGCCTTCAAGGCCCTACTGTCGGGCAAAGGTCGGGCGTCTCACAAGGCAATGGATTAAAACGAAAAGAGTTTGACCCTTTAAAGCACGCAGATGAGGAATTTGTAAAAGCTCATCGTCGACTGGCAGACACGTTACCTAATGGTCTAGAGCTACGACACTACGCCAGGATGGAACTATGGAAAAAGGGCTACTTCTATGACGATTTGACTGATTATGAATTGAGTTATGCGATCGAAGCGGCCTACGATTTACAAAGGGCGAAGGCAGAGCAAGCCATCGCACTATTGGAAAGCATACGTAAAGGTTGAGGCGAGTCGGTCCTTATTTAAGAGGATGTCTTCAGCCAAGGTGTTGGTCGCTTCCCTGCACCTCACCCCTGATACTGCCCCAACAACCTTTCCAGCCGCGCATCCAGTCGCCGCTTGATTTCGTTTTCGATATGCGGGGCGAAGTCGTCGATGACATCTTGCATGATCAGCTGTGCAGCCGCGCGCAGTTCGCTGTCCAGGTGCAGCAGGTCGTCCGGGTTGGGCGTGCTGGCCTGAGGTTCTGGCTGAGCGGGGGACGGGGCGGCAGGCGCTGGCGTGGCGACGGGCTCGGGCGTCAGCGTCGGGATGTCGTGATCCAGTTCGTCGGCAGAGACGACCTGGCCGCTGACCACGTCGAACAGCAAGGGAATCTGGCCTTCGGTGGCGACGGTGTCGGTCAGCAAGGGCGGTTGCAAGGAGTCGTCGCCGAGCAACTGGCGGATCGACTCGAGGTCATCCAGCAAGTGCGCGGAGTCTTTCAGGTTTTTTGAATTATCCATCGTGTGCTCAAAGACGCTGCAGTCGGTGATCCTGCAGAGGATAGCCCTGTTCACGGTAGAAGCGAAAACTCTCTCGAGCCGCCAGCCGGATAGCAGGGTCTTCCACCACGATCTCCGCGATGCGCGCGAATCGTTTGAAGAATTCGGGGATGCGCAGGTCGAGATTGACCAGCAAATCCTGATGAGTGCCTGGGTCGGTTCCGATGCCCAGTGCCACGGGAGCGTCGCTGTCGTCTTCTACAGGACCATGGGGCACGAAGGTTTCGCCCTTGAACCGCCATAAGCGGGCGTCCAGTTCTTCGCGCTGCTGTGCGTCACTGCAATGCAGGTAGACGCGATGCCCAAGGCGCCAGGCCTTGTCGGTGAGCTTGCAGGCGAAGTCCAGGCGCGCGAGTGGATCGGCGCTGGGGAGAATGTAGAAATCGACTTGAGTCATGGGCCTTCCAAAACGTGAAACGGACTGAGCCCCTCTATGGCGAGAAAGGCCCAGTGCGTTTCGGGGCGTTTTACACGCCAGCGCGGTCGAGCAGGTATTGGGTCAGCAGTGGAACCGGACGCCCGGTGGCGCCTTTGTCCTTGCCGCTCAGCCATGCAGTGCCGGCGATGTCCAGGTGCGCCCACTCGTAGGCCTTGGCGAAGCGCGAGAGGAAGCAGGCCGCGGTAATGGTGCCGCCTTTCGGGCCACCGATGTTGGCGATGTCGGCGAACGGGCTGTCCAGTTGCTCCTGGTACTCGTCGAACAGTGGCAGTTGCCAGGCGCGGTCGTCAGCGCGTTTGCCGGCGTCCAGCACTTGGTCGATCAGCGTGTCGCTGTTGCCGAGCAGGCCGGTGGTGTGACCGCCCAGGGCAACGACGCAGGCGCCGGTCAGGGTCGCGATGTCGATCACGGCCTGTGGCTTGAAGCGTTCGGCGTAGGTCAGCGCATCGCACAGCACCAGACGGCCTTCTGCGTCGGTGTTGAGAATCTCGACGGTCTGGCCGCTCATGGTCTTGACGATGTCGCCAGGACGGGTCGCGTTGCCGCTTGGCATGTTTTCAGCGGCAGCGATGATGCACACCAGGTTGATCGGCAGTTGCAGTTCCAGCACCGCGTTCAGGGTGCCGAACACGCTGGCCGCGCCGCACATGTCGAACTTCATTTCGTCCATGCCCAGGCCTGGCTTGAGGCTGATGCCGCCGGTGTCGAAGGTGATGCCCTTGCCGACCAGAACGAACGGCTTCTCGGATTTCTTGCCGTTCATGTACTGCATCACGATCAGGCGTGGCGGCTGAGCGCTGCCCTGACCGACCGCCAGGAACGAGCCCATGCCCAGTTCAGCGATTTTCTTCTCGTCGAAGACTTCGACCTTCAGGCCTTTATTGGCCTTGCCCAGTGCCTTGGCTTGTTCGCCCAGGTAAGTCGGGTGGCAGATATTCGGTGGCATGTTGCCCAGATCGCGGGTAACCGCCATGCCGGCCGCGATGGCTTGAGCGTGTTTGGCGGCGCGCTCGACGTCGGCGACGCTGGCCTTGGCGGTCAGCAGCGTTACTTTTTTCAGGGCGCGTGGGTCGGCCTTCTGGCTCTTGAAGCGATCGAACACGTATTCGCCATCGGCCAGGGTTTCGACCAGCAGGCGAGCCTTGCCATACACGTCACGGTTTTTGACCGCCAGATGATCCAGCGCGAAGGCTGCGTCGGTGCCGCCGAGGCTTTTCAGGGTGTTCAGCACGCCGCTGACGATTTTGCGGAACTGGCGATCCGTCAATTCCGGGTCTTTACCGGTGCCCACCAGCAGGACGCGATCGGCCTTGAGGTTCGGCAGGCTGTGCAGCAGCAGGCTTTGGCCCACTTTACCTGACAGGTCGCCGCGCTTGAGCACCGCGCTGATCGCGCCGCCGCTCAGGGTGTCGACATTTTTTGCAGCATCGCTCAGCGTGCGGCCTTCACCGACGGCAACCACCAGGGTGGCGGTCTTCAAGGTTTCTGCACTGACGCTCTTAACAACCAATTCCATGTCGGGGTCCCCGAGTAAACTGTGGGTTATCGCAAAGTGAGTACGCGGCGCGGCGCAAGTGGAGGTGTCTCGCATCGCCATGCCAGCGGCAAGGCCCGCAGTTTGACCCTGCAAAAGGTCGGATGACAACCCCGGATAGCACTCGTTTGGTACGCTCGTGTCAGCATCGGTTCAGCAAGTATCCCGCGCGCGCAGTGACAGACACACCCAATCACAGGATAATGCCGCATATTTTTTTGGTGGTTCGCCGTCGCGCGCATCATGGCTGATCCATTTCCTTGTCAGGCTGCCTGAGCGTGACAACCCTGGAGTGTCTGGTTTGATTGTCTTCCGTTACCTGTCCCGAGAAGTGCTGGTTACCTTGAGCGCTGTCAGCGCGGTGCTGCTGGTAATCATCATGAGTGGCCGTTTCATCAAATACCTCGCCCAGGCCGCTTCCGGCGCACTCGATCCGGGCGTGCTGTTTCTGATCATGGGCTTTCGTCTGCCAGGGTTCCTGCAACTGATTCTGCCGCTGGGCCTGTTCCTCGGCATTTTGCTGGCATACGGGCGCCTGTACCTCGAAAGCGAAATGACCGTGCTGGCGGCGACGGGCATGAGCCAGCAGCGTCTGTTGTGGATGACGCTGGCGCCGGCCGCGCTGGTGTCGCTGCTCGTGGCGTGGCTGAGTTTCAGCCTCGCACCACAGGGCGCCAATCAGTTTCAACTGCTGCTGAACAAGCAGGATGCGATGACCGAGTTCGACACGCTGGTGCCAGGTCGCTTCCAGCTGCTGCGCGATGGCAGTCGGGTGACGTACACCGAAACCATGACCGACGACCGTATCAATCTTGGTGGTGTGTTCATCTCTGAAAAGAAACTGGAAGAGAAGAAGGACCACGGGATCACCGTGCTAGTCGGAGAGAAGGGCAAGCAGGAAATTCGTCCTGACGGCAATCGCTATCTGATCCTGGAAAACGGCTATCGCTACGATGGCAATCCGGGGCAGGCCGACTATCGCGTGATCAAGTACGACACCTACGGTGCGCTGTTACCCAAGCCCGACATCAGCGATGAGGTCACCGACCGCGACGCGATTCCGACCAGTGAGCTGCTCAATGGTGAGCCTTCGCTGCGTAATTCGGCAGAGCTGCAATGGCGTTTGTCGTTGCCGATCCTGGTCTTCATCGTGACGTTGATCGCCGTGCCGCTGGCGCGCGTCAACCCGCGTCAGGGCCGGTTCCTGAAGCTGTTGCCCGCCATTCTTCTGTACATGGCCTACCTGACCATTCTGATTGCGGCCCGCAGCGCCCTGGAGAAAGGCAAGACACCCGCACTGATGGGGCTGTGGTGGGTGCACGGAATATTCCTGCTGATTGGTCTGGCGTTGGTGTATTGGGAGCCGTTGCGCTTGAAGATGGCGAGTCGCCGCAGTGTGTCGGAGGTGGCTCATGGGTAAGCTCGATCGCTACATCGGCAAAAGCGTCCTGTTTGCCATTCTTGGGGTTCTGGGCGTCATCCTGGGGCTGGCGTCGTTGTTTGCGTTCATCGATGAGATGAGCGAGATCAGCGACACCTACACCCTGATGGACGCCACCAGCTTTGTGGTGATGACCGCGCCGCGTCGTCTGTACGACATGCTGCCGATGGCCGCGCTGATCGGCTGCCTGATCGGCCTGGGCGCGCTGGCAAGCAGCAGCGAGTTGACCATCATGCGTGCTGCCGGTGTTTCCATCGGCCGGATCGTCTGGGCGGTCATGAAGCCGATGCTGGTGCTGATGATTGCCGGGCTGTTGATTGGCGAGTACGTCGCGCCGGTGACCGAAGCCTCGGCTCAGGCCGCGCGTTCGCTTGCTCAGGGTTCTGGAGACGCCCAGAGTGCCAGGCACGGTCTGTGGCACCGTCAGGGCGAGGAATTCATCCACATCAACACCGTACAGCCCGACGGGCTGCTGTATGGCGTGACCCGATACAAGTTCGACGATCAACGTCACATGCTCAGCGCCAGCTTCGCCAAGCAGGCGAACTTCAAGACCGATTACTGGTTGCTGAAGGACGTCACCACCACCTTGTTCCATGAAGGTCGTACAGAGGTGGTCACGGCGCCGGAAGAACGCTGGAACATTGCCCTCAGCCCGCAATTGCTGAGCACGGTGGTTCTGCCGCCCGAGTCGCTGTCCATGACCGGTCTTTATGGTTACGCGCGCTATCTGGCCGATCAGGGGTTGGCCAACGGTCGTTACTGGCTGGCGTTCTACACCAAGATCCTGCAGCCGCTGGTGACGGTGGCGCTGGTGTTGATGGCGATCTCGTTCATCTTTGGGCCGCTGCGTTCGGTGACGCTGGGACAGCGTGTGTTCACGGGCGTGCTGGTAGGCTTCACCTTCCGCATCGCGCAGGACCTGCTGGGCCCGTCCAGCCTGGTGTTTGGCTTCTCGCCGCTGTTCGCGGTGCTGGTGCCGGCGGGTGTGTGTGCACTGGCAGGTATCTGGTTGCTGCGCCGAGCGGGTTGATCGCCGCTGGCAACGAAAAGCCGACCTCAGGGTCGGCTTTTTTGTGGGTCATTTCTTCTGCCTTGGAATTCGCACCAGCTGTGTTTCGGAGTACATGTCATGCCAGCTGCGTTTCTGCTTGTCGAACAGGCTCCAGAAGAACCCGAGCCCAACGCACAGCCATGAGGCAATGGCGACGACAAAACGCAGCAGAGCCTGCCACAGGCTGATGCCGGTGCCGTCCGGGTTTTGTACGCGGATGCCCCAGACCTGCATGCCCAGGGTCTGGCCTGCGTGGGTCCAGAACTTGGCGAAGAAGGCGAACAGCGTGAACAGCAGGATCGTCGAGAGCAGCGGGTCGCCGTCCAGCGTGCCGGCCTCGGACAACTCGCGCAGCCTGGCTTCGCCGACAAAGGCCATCCAGATCAGCTTGTAAATGAATGTGGTGACCATCAGCAGCGCGACACACAGCAGCGCGTCATAGAAGATCGCAGCGAATCGTCGGCCAAGGCCAGCTGCAGGAAATTCGCCTTGTGGGCGTAGCAGGTGTTTAGGCATGGGCGGCGCTCGTCACGGGGGAGTTGGCAGTGTACGGAATTGCAGGCATAAAAAAGCCCCTGATGTCGCCATCAAGGGCTTTTGTGCTTTCAGCTATCAGGCTTCAGCGATGACTTCGTCAGCTTGCATGCCTTTCTGGCCCTGCACAGCGATGAAGGTAACTTTCTGACCTTCTTTCAGGCTCTTGAAGCCGTTGCCCTGAATAGCGCGGAAGTGGACGAACAGATCCGGACCGCTCTCTGGAGTGATAAAACCAAAACCCTTCTCGTCGTTAAACCACTTAACGGTACCGCTCTGACGTTGAGACATTTTCTTATTCCTTGGAGCATAAATTAATGACAGTCCCTTTCACACGAAAGAGTACTGGGCTGGTTGCAGGAAGAAGAAACGTAGAGCGGGATGTAGCATTGCTTTTGGCGCTACTGCCCAGGTCACGATCCCAGCGACCTATGCAAACACAGTTGAGAAACTCTACGCTAACTCTCGCAGAAAAAACAAGCCCCGAATAAGCCCGGTTTTACGGGGTTTCGTTGCTTTTTTGAAAACTTTAACCAGCGCAGGCCAATCGATAGTTTTTACTGTTTAACTGTTTGGAGAAGTGCAGTTTTCTGACAGTTTCATTGCTGTTTCGAAAAGTAGCAAACTGCGGCACGGAAACAGTTTTTGCACTGTTGCAGTGCCGCAGTTGATTTGACGCGCTGCTCAGCCGCGGAAGTAACGTGGCGCAACGAAAGGCATTTTGCTCACCTGCATCGGGACTTTCTTGCCGCGCACGATGGCCCAGACCGGTGTTTCCAGCGCGGTGAAAGCGGCGTCCACGTAGCCCATGGCCAGCGGGGCGCCGAGCGTTGGACCGAAGCCGCCGCTGCAGACCGTGCCGATGATCGTGTCGTTGGCGTCGACGATTTCCGCGCCTTCACGCACCGGCGTGCGCTCTTGCGGTAACAACCCGACACGCTTGCGCGCTGCACCGCTTTGGTGCTGAGCGAATACCTGATCGGCGCCGGGGAAACCGCCCGCACGTGCGCCATCGGCACGACGCACCTTCGAAATGGCCCAGAGCAAGCTGGCCTGGATCGGCGTGGTGTCGGTGTTCATGTCGTGGCCGTAGAGGCAAAGGCCGGCTTCCAGGCGCAGCGAATCTCGCGCGCCGAGGCCGATGGGCGCGACTTCGGGTTCAGCCAGCAGGCGACGAGCCAGCGAGTCGGCCTGATCTGCGGGGACGGAAATCTCGTAGCCATCCTCGCCGGTATAACCCGAGCGGCTGACGAAGCAGTCAATGCCATCTATCTGGGTTGATGTGTATTGCATGAAGGTCATTTTGGCGACGGCCGGTGCCAGACGAGCCAGTGCGGTCACGGCCTGCGGGCCTTGCAGGGCGAGCAGTGCGCGCTCTTCGAACAGGGGCTTGATCTCGCACTGGCTGCCGATGTGTTTTTGCAGGTGGGCGAGGTCTTCGTTTTTGCAGGCGGCGTTGACCACCAGCATCAACTGATCGTTGCCCAGGTTGGCGACCATCAGGTCATCGAGAATACCGCCGGTCTCGTTGGTGAACATGGCGTAGCGCTGCATGCCCACCGGCAGGTCGATGATGTCCACGGGCGCCAGTGTTTCCAGCGCCTTGGCGGCGTTCTGACCGGTGAGGAGGATCTGGCCCATGTGCGACACATCGAACAGGCCTGCCTGTTCGCGAGTGTGCAGATGCTCTTTCATCACGCCCAGTGGGTATTGCACAGGCATGTCATAGCCCGCGAATTCAACCATCTTGGCGCCCAGTTCGCGATGCAGGGCGTTGAGTGGGGTTTTCAACAGTTCTGTAGACATCGATGACTCCTTGAATGCGTTTCCGAGCTCCGGCCCGAGGGGTGTGGAGCGCGAGGAATGTAGGCTGATATCAGCACTCGATAATGTTCACGGCCAGCCCGCCACGGGCTGTTTCCTTGTATTTACTTTTCATGTCGGCGCCGGTCTGGCGCATGGTGCGAATGACTTTATCCAGCGAGACGAAATGCTGTCCGTCACCGCGCAGGGCCATGCGCACGGCATTGATGGCCTTCACCGAACCCATCGCGTTGCGCTCGATGCACGGCACCTGAACCAGGCCGCCAATCGGGTCGCAGGTCAGGCCGAGGTTGTGCTCCATGCCGATTTCCGCAGCGTTCTCCACCTGCTGAACGTTGCCGCCGAGTACCTCGCAGAGCGCGCCGGCCGCCATGGAGCAGGCCACCCCGACTTCGCCCTGACAGCCTACTTCAGCGCCTGAAATCGACGCGTTCTCTTTATAAAGGATGCCGATGGCGGCAGCGGTCAGCAGAAAGCGGATCACGCCGTCTTCGTTGGCGCCGGTGATGAAGCGCATGTAGTAATGCAATACCGCCGGGATGATCCCCGCCGCGCCGTTGGTGGGCGCCGTCACCACGCGCCCGCCGTTGGCGTTTTCTTCGTTGACCGCCAACGCGTACAGGTTGACCCAGTCCAGCACGGACAGCGCATCGCGCAGGGCGGCTTCCGGGTTTTTGCACAGCTGACGGTGCAGGGCTGCTGCGCGCCGTTTGACCTTCAAGCCTCCCGGCAGAATGCCTTCGTTACGACAGCCAGCCTCGACGCAGTCCTGCATGACCTGCCAGATCTTCAACAGGCCCTCGCGGGTTTCGGCTTCGGGACGCCAGGCCGATTCGTTCGCCAGCATGATCTGGCTGACCGTCAGGCCCGTGCTCGCGCAATGGGCCATCAACGCTTTGCCGGTCGTGAACGGGTAGGGCAGCGGCGTGCTGTCCTCGACGATGCGGTCGGCACCGGCCGCGTCCTCATCCACGACGAAGCCGCCACCGACCGAGTAATACTCGCGGCTGCGAATCTGCAGGCCTGCTTCGTCAAAGGCACGGAAGATCATGCCGTTGGGGTGATAGGCCAGTGGTTTGCGGATCATCGCCAAGTGTTGCTTCTCGATGAACGCGATGCTGTGTTCGCCGAGCAGCTTGATAGTTTCGCTGCTGCGAATGCGCTGCAGGCGTTCGGCGACGTGTTCGGTGTCGACGGTGTCCGGGTGTTCGCCTTCCAGACCGAGCAGCACGGCTTTATCGCTGCCGTGGCCTTTGCCGGTAGCGCCGAGTGAGCCGTACAGCTCGACCTTGACGCAGGCGGTGGTGGAAAGCAGGTCGTCACGACGCAGACCCTCGACGAACCTTGCAGCGGCACGCATCGGGCCCACGGTGTGAGAGCTGGAGGGGCCAATGCCTATCTTGAACAGGTCGAACACGCTCAGGGACATGATTGGGCTCCGGTTATTGTTATGGGTTCCACAGACTGATTGCAGTGGACTCTTCGCGAGCAAGCTCGCTCCCACAGGCTGTGTTAGTCACGTCTGCGGTGGATATCACAAACACTGTAGGAGCCGGCTTGCTGGCGAATGCGTCAGGACAGACACCTCAGTGTTGTCTCACCTGACGCATTCGCCAGCAAGCCGGCTCCTACAGGGATGAGCGCTCTATGCAAACACATTGGAGCGCTCGGGACTGCGGGTTATGCGTAATCTTCGATCGACGGGCAAGCGCAGACCAGATTGCGGTCGCCGAACACGTTGTCGACGCGACCGACCGGAGGCCAGTATTTGCCTTCGATCAGCGAAGCAACCGGATACACCGCCTGCTCGCGGCTGTACGGGTGGCTCCACTCGCCAACCAGCTCCGCCGCCGTGTGTGGGGCATTTTTCAGCGGGTTGTCGTCTTTGTGCAGCGCGCCGCTTTCCACCGCGCGGATCTCTTCGCGGATCTTGATCATCGCGTCGCAGAAGCGATCCAGTTCTTCCTTGGATTCGCTTTCGGTCGGCTCGATCATCAGCGTGCCCGCCACCGGGAACGACATGGTCGGCGCATGGAAGCCGAAGTCGATCAGGCGCTTGGCAACGTCATCGACGCTGATGCCGCTGGTTTCTTTCAGCGGACGCAGGTCGAGGATGCACTCGTGCGCCACCAGATTGCTGCTGCCGGTGTACAGCACAGGGTAGTGCTCTTCCAGGCGGCGGGAGATGTAGTTGGCGTTGAGAATCGCCAGTTGCGAAGCGCGTTTCAGGCCTTCGCCGCCCATCATGCGGATGTACATCCAGGTGATTGGCAGGATGCTTGCGCTGCCGAACGGTGCCGCGCAGACCGCGCCTTCCTTGCGCGCCATCTTGCCGTGACCCGGCAGGAACGGCGCCAGGTGGGATTTCACGCCGATCGGGCCAACGCCCGGGCCGCCACCACCGTGAGGAATGCAGAAGGTCTTGTGCAGGTTCAGGTGAGAAACGTCACCGCCGAACTTGCCCGGTGCGCACAGACCGACCATGGCGTTCATGTTGGCGCCGTCGATGTAAACCTGACCGCCGTTGTCGTGGATGATGCCGCAGATCTCGCGGATGCCTTCCTCGAACACACCGTGGGTGGACGGGTAGGTGATCATCAGCGCGGCGAGGTGTTCGCGGTGCTCGATGGCTTTGGCGCGCAGGTCTTCGATGTCGACGTTGCCGCGCGCATCGCAGGCGGTCACGACGACGCGCATGCCGGCCATGTTGGCGGTGGCCGGGTTGGTGCCGTGGGCCGACGACGGGATCAGGCAGATGTCGCGACGGTCATCGCCACGGCTCTGGTGATACGCACGAATGGCCAGCAGACCGGCGTATTCGCCTTGGGAACCGGCGTTCGGTTGCAGGGAGATCGCGTCGTAACCGGTGGCGGCACACAGCATCGCTTCCAGCTCGTCGGTCAGCTGCTGATAACCGGCGCTTTGCTCGGCAGGCGCGAACGGGTGCAGGTTGCCGAACTCGGCCCAGGTGACCGGGATCATTTCGCTGGCGGCATTGAGCTTCATGGTGCACGAGCCCAGCGGGATCATGGTGCGGTCCAGCGCCAGGTCCTTGTCAGCCAGGCGACGCAGGTAGCGCATCAGCTCGGTTTCGGAGTGGTAACGATTGAACACCGGGTGGCTGAGGATCGGCGACTGACGCTTCAGTTCGGCAGGCAGGCGCGCCTCGACGCGGGCGGCCAGCGCGGCGAAGTCAGGCAGGGCCTGGCCCTCGGCGGCGAACAGTGTCCATAGCGTTTCGACGTCGGCTTGCTGAGTGGTTTCGTCCAGCGACAGGCCCAGACGTTGAGCGTCGACTTCACGCAGGTTGATCTGCTGAGCGCGCGCCTTGGCGTGCAGGTCGGCGGTCTTGGCGCCGGTGTCGAGGGTGATGCTGTCGAAGAAGAAGGCTTGTTCGACGTTTTGACCCAGCTGGCTCAGACCTTCGGCGAGAATCGCGGTCAGGTGATGCACGCGGTTGGCGATGCGGGTCAGGCCGCGCGGGCCATGGTAAACGGCGTACATGCTGGCGATGTTGGCGAGCAGCACCTGCGCGGTGCAGATGTTGCTGGTCGCCTTCTCGCGACGGATGTGTTGTTCGCGGGTCTGCATGGCGAGACGCAGCGCGGTCTTGCCGAAACGGTCGATCGACACCCCGACCAGACGGCCAGGCATGTCGCGCTTGTAGGCGTCTTTGGTGGAGAAGTAAGCCGCGTGCGGGCCACCAAAGCCCAGCGGCACACCGAAGCGTTGTGCGCTGCCGATGGCGACGTCCGCGCCGAATTCGCCCGGAGGCGTCAGCAGGGTCAGGGCCAGCAGATCGGCAGCGACGGCCACCAGGGCGTTGGCGGCGTGGAAGCGTTCAACCAGTTCGCGATAGTCGAACAGGTCGCCATTGCTCGCCGGGTATTGCAGCAGGGCGCCGAAGAATTCGCTGACATCGGTCAGTTGGCTTTCGTCCGCCACGACCACTTCGATGCCCAGCGGCTCGGCGCGAGTGCGCAGCACGTCGAGGGTCTGTGGGTGGCAATGCGCGGAGGCGAAGAATTTGTGGCTGCTTTTGTTCTTGCTCAGACGTTTGCAGAAGGTCATGGCTTCGGCGGCCGCAGTGGCTTCGTCCAGCAGCGAGGCGTTGGCAATCGGCAGGCCGGTCAGGTCGCTGATCAGGGTCTGGAAGTTCAGCAGCGACTCCAGACGACCTTGGGAAATTTCTGGCTGATATGGGGTGTAGGCGGTGTACCAGGCCGGGTTTTCCAGCAGGTTGCGCAAGATCGGCGCCGGCGTGTGGGTGTTGTAGTAACCCTGGCCGATGAAGGTCTTGAACAATTGGTTCTTGCCGGCGATGGCTTTGATGTCAGCCAGGGCGTCAGCTTCGCTTTGACCGGCAGACAGGCCCAGTACGCTGGTGCCTTTGATGGATTCCGGGATGACGCTGGCGCTCAGGGCTTCCAGGGAGTCGAAACCCAGGGTCGCGAGCATCGCTTTCTCGTCGTCGGCGCGCGGGCCGATGTGACGGGCGATGAACTCGTTGGCGGTGCTCAATTCGATACGGTCAGTCATTGCGCGTTCCTCAGGCTTCGGCGTTGGCTTTGATCAGGCGGTCGTAGGCGTCCTGATCCAGCAGTTGGCCGACAGCGGCGGCGTCGGAAGGGATGAAACGGAAGAACCAGCCCTGGCCCATCGGGTCTTCGTTGACCAGTTCCGGGTTGGCGTCCAGCGCCGGGTTGACCTCGACGACTTCACCGTTGAGCGGCATGTACACGCCGCTGGCGGCTTTCACCGATTCAACGGTGGCGGCTTCGGCGCCCTTGTCGTAGGCCTGCAGCTCAGGGAGTTGTACGAAAACCACGTCACCCAGTGCGTCCTGCGCGAAAGCCGTGATGCCGACCGTGACGCTGCCGTCTGCTTCGGCACGCAGCCACTCGTGATCTTCGGTAAAACGCAAATCGCTCATGCAAACTCCCCTGAATGAAAAATCGCTCGTCGATGGCGCGAGCGTGATGGGCAGATGCATAGCAAGTTTGCGGCCAAGGTTGCCGGAAGGCCGTAGATCAAGGGTTTCGGCAGGTTTCGGGATTTTTTTTGCAAGGTATGGGTGTAGCGAAATCGCTACAGATATTCCGGGTTTGAAAAGTGTTGTGTGATCAACGCCTTGTCGGATGGGGATATGCGCAGGTCGTAACGGTATCGTTCCGGTGTATCGAATTCATTCCGCTGGCCAGATCAGCTTTTCGTTGAAATCCCGTACTTGCGCAGTCGATGGGCGATGGCCGTGTGGGACGTTTGCAAGCGGGCGGCGAGCTGGCGGGTCGAGGGGTAGTGGCTGTAGAGCTTTTCCAGCAGGGATTTCTCGAAGTCCTCGACGGCAGCTTCCAGACTTTCGATCTCACCATCGTTCTCTCGCGCCACCGACGTGCCCGCGATGTCGAGATCACCGATGTCCACCAACGCGCTCTCGCAAATGGCCGCTGCGCGAAAGATCACGTTCTGCAACTGCCGCACGTTGCCCGGCCAGCGGTTGCCGAGCAGGGCAGGGTACGTACCTGGCGCGAGGCGACATACCGGGCGCTGAATCTGTGTGCAGGCCTGTTCCATGAAATAGCGCGCGAGCAACAGGATGTCCTGACCGCGCTCTCGCAGTGGTGGAACTTCCAGGTTCAACACATTCAGGCGGTAGAACAGGTCTTCACGGAACGTGCCTTCGGCGACCATCTTTTCCAGGTTACGGTGGGTCGCGCTGAGGATGCGTACGTTAACCTTCACTTCCTTGTCGCCGCCCACGCGGCGAAAGCTGCCGTCGTTCAGGAATCGCAGCAGCTTGGCCTGGAGGTACGGTGACATTTCCCCGATCTCGTCGAGAAACACCGTGCCCTGGTTGGCGAGCTCCATCAGGCCGGGCTTGCCACCCCGTTGCGCGCCGGTAAAGGCGCCAGGCGCGTAGCCGAACAGTTCGCTTTCCGCGAGGTTTTCCGGCAGCGCTGCGCAGTTCAGTGCCAGGAACGGTGCGCCGTTGCGGGCGCTGACGGCGTGGCAGGCGCGGGCAACCAGCTCTTTACCGGTGCCGGTTTCGCCCTGGATCAGCAAGGGCGCATCGAGTGCGGCGACCCGCTGGGCGCGGGCTTTAAGTGTGCGGATCGGTGCGGAATCGCCCAGCAGTGCATCGAAGCCTTCAGCGTGATCGTGGTGCAATGCCGACAGCCGCTCGCCGATGCGACTGGGCAGGTACAGCGTCAGCAGCGCGCCGGCGTCAGTGATCGGCGTGGCATCCAGCAGCAGAGCTTCGCCGTTCAGCGTGACCTCGCGCAGTGGCAGCCGAAAGCCGTTTTCCAGCAACGCGGTTTGCAGGGCAGGGTCGGAAAACAGTTCGCCGACCGATTCGCCCGCCGGCTCTCGACCGTAAAGCGCCACGAGCGCCGGGTTCGCCAGCAGAACATGGCCTGCACTGTCCAGCGCCAGCACCGGATCGGTCATGGCGGCGAGCAAGGCATCCAGTTGGAGGTGGCGGCGCTGACCAGGAAGGATGTCGACCACGGTGATCGCTTCCACGCCGCGCACGCGAAACAGCCGGTCCTTGAGCTCTTCGAGGACGTCGTGGCTGAGGGTCGGCGCGTCGATATAGACGTTGGGCGGCACCATTTCCACGGCATCGAGGTTCAGATTCCGGCCGCCGAGGATCGCCAGCACTTCCTGGGTGATGCCGACGCGGTCGATGAACGTAACGTGGATGCGCATGGGGGGCGGAGAGGTTCGGGCGGAAGACGGGGGCGATTATGCCAGTAAATGGTGGTATCTCGCGCTACAGCGCTGACGCCTCAGGAACCCGGACGCTTAAAAAATCTGTGGGAGCGAGCTTGGTCTGGGCCGCATCCGGACGAATGGCGGTACCACTGACGCATCTCTGTAGGCCCGGCCTACGCATTCGTCCGGATGCGGCCCAGACCAAGCTCGCTCCCACAGGTTTTGTGAAGTTCTAGGAGTGAATTACTCCAAATGCTCCGGCTTCACCGCGTCGCCTGATTTCATGTCGAGTTTGTGGCGAATGTCTTCGAACATGTGGTCGTACTCGGTGTGAACCGTGTGCAGCTCGATGTTTCTCGGCAAGCCGTGTTTTTCGGCAATGCGTGAGGCCTCACTGGCAAAGTTGTAAGCCAGGTCCTTGGGCAGGTCGAAGGTTTCGTTGAAAGGCTTGCCGTTGATGTCGCCGTCCATCGTGAAGTGCATGCCTGCACCCGAGTCGGTCTGGCTCACTTCATAGCGGATATGAATGTCGTAACCGACATCTTCGGGCTGCAAGGCGGGGCGGGCGATGTGCAAATGACCTGGCTCGAACATGTGACTGCTCCTTCAGAAATCAATGACGGTAAGGAGCAGACCGTGTGCCATCGCATGGGTTCAGCGCTGGCCTGGAGACTCCGGGCATTCAGCGTTCTGTGCACCCGGTTCCGGTCGGGACCAGATCCACAGGTTGACCAGCACCATGCCGGCCACGGCGAAGTAAATCCACCAGTTGTGCTTGAGCACGACCAGCATCATCACGGCGCAGATCAGCATGGTGACGGTTGCGCTGATTTTCGCGCTGCGTGCGATGAGCTTGCCGTTACGCCAGTTGCTCAGCATGGGGCCGAACAGGCGGTGATTTTCCAGCCAGGCGCTCAAACGCGGTGAGCTTTTGGTGGCGGCCCATGCGGCCAGCAGGATGAATTCGGTGGTGGGCAGCCCTGGAATGAAAATCGCGATGATGCCGATGGCGAGGCTGACGTAGGCCAGGATGCCAAACAGGATGCGGGACAGTTTGCTGCCTTGGGGGGTACTGGTCATGAGTCTCGGGTACTGCCGGGTAAAGAAGTGCGTCGAGGGTTCATCCCCCTCGAAAAGGCGCCCAGCTTAACAGCGCCGGGCGCAAAAGGCGTGCGTTCAGGCAGGCTGCGCTTCGGCAGCCGACGTATAGGCATGCTCCAGCAGCACGTTGAAACGTTCGAACGCGGCGATGGCGCCTGTGTCGATCTGGCGTTCCTGTTCCTCGTTGAACGGCAGATCGTCGAGGATACGAATGAAGCGCTTCCAGCCGTCGGCTCGGCCCCCGGCGGGTTCGCCCAGATGACGGGCGCCGAAGGTCTCACTGAGGTTCAAGGCCACGGCGCGTTTGATCAGGTACGCCGCGCCCAGCTTCGAGCCTTCCGACACGAACAGCCAGCCCAAGGCTTCGGCCAGCGGAGGGTGATTGACCGAGCCGGCGACAGTGCCGGGAATCGGCATGCCCAGGTCATTGAGGTCGGCCTTTGCCTGTTCCGCACGGCAACGCTCGGGCAGGTCGGCGATCAGTTCGATCAGTTGAGGATCGGTGTACAGCGCCTTGAGCTCTTGCTGAAACAGATACTGGGCGCTCAGGAAGCGGGTGTAACTGGCCAGTGATTCGAACGGCGCGTTGGCCTTGACTGCCTTGTCCAGTTGCTCGTGCGGGGCGTGAGTGATCTGGTTCAGACGCTGGGAGCGACGAATGGGGGCTTGGGACATGTGTCTTCCTTGGAAAATAGGCGTTTGTTAACGAGACGAGTGAGCGCGTGCAAAAACGTAAAAAAACACCGCGGTGGCTTTTGTAGGAGCGCGCTTGCCCGCGAAGAGGCCGGTACATCCGGCGCATTTGCGGTGCCTGGACTTCAGCATTCGCGGGCAAGCGCGCTCCTACAGGTGCGTGACCAACGGGGTTAGATATCCCACACCAGATTGATCGCGACGTTGCGGCCCGGCTGGGTCAGGCGGTCTAGGCTGGCGGGCGCGGTCACGCCGGCTTCGCCGACACCGTCGTAGCCGCGCACGTCATCCCACAGCCAGTATTTTTTGTCGGCGAGGTTGTACAGGCCGCCGCTGACGGTCACGTCGTCGGTCACTTTGTAGAAGCCGGTCAGGTCCAGCAGACCGAAACCCGGTGTCTTGAACTGGGTGGACGAACCGTCCGGCGCATGGAAGTTGGTGTCGTCCACTCGGGTCTTGCGCTTGACCAGCGTCCAGCTCAGCAAGCCGCCGTAGTTGTCCTGGTCATAACCCAGACCAAACACGCCCGTCAGCGGATTGATGCTGTTGATCGGCTGGCCGGTGTCGTCATTGCGACCGTACAGGTAGGCCAACGAGCCTTGGGTATAGAGGCCTTGCGGTGCACCGAAGCTGTCCAGGTTCAGGCGACCTTTAAGCTCCACGCCTTTGATCGTGGCGTGCTTGATATTGTTGGACTGGAACACGTCCTGGGTCGACGTGCCCGGTTGAATGGCGTCTTCATTAATGAAGTCGCGGTATTTGTTGTAGAACACTGCAACGTCGAACGAGCCCTCGTCGAAACGCCCACGCAGACCGGTTTCGTAGCTCTTGCTCTTTTCCGGTTCGAGGTTGGGGTTCGGTTCGACGATGTAACCGGTATTCAGGTTCTCGAAGCGGCCATACAGTGCTTTCGCGCTCGGTGTGCGGAAGCCTTCGGCGTATTGGCCGTACCAGGTGTAGGCGTCGTCGATCGCGTACGTCACGCCCAGTTTGGGCGACAGGCGATGCCACTTCTTCTCTTTATCGTTGAACTGGTCCTTGCTGGTCAGGCTGACGGCGCGCAGGAACTCGTCGGTGGCGTGCGGGTTGAGCGTGGTGTAGTCATAGCGCGCACCCGGCATGAAGGTCCAGTCGCCCCACTTGATCTGATCCTGAGCGAACAGAGCGTAGGTGTTGATCGTCGGATCCGGGAAGTCGCTGTTCGGCGCCAGGCTGTCGGACGCCGTCGGGCTCGTCGCTCCGATGGTGCGGCACGTGCCGAGCACGGCAGCGCACGTCGCGGTGCCGCTGCGTTCGCCGGTGACTTTCTGTTGCTTGATCGTGGTGCCGTAGGTCAACAGGTGCTCGGTGTCGGCGATACTGAAAGCCTTGTCCAGCTGGGCGTCGAAGATCCACTGGCGCTCTTTGTACGTTGTATCGCGCGTACGCCAGACATCCCGGCTGCCCGGCACATACCGCTCGATCGTGTTCTGATCGGTTTTGGCGATCTGGTAATTCAGGCTCCACTTCACGTTGTCGATCAGCAGGCTGTCCAGCGCAAAGGTGTTTTCCAGTCCGAAGCGCTCGCGCGTAATGACATCGTTGCCTTCGCGTCCCCGATAGAAACCGAAACCACGACCGCTTGTGAACGGCCCGCCCACCGCGCTTTTCTGGTTGGTGTGCGTGTCGTCCTTGTACTTCTCGTAGGTGAAGGCCAGGCGGTCGTTGTCGCCATAGTTCCAGCCCAGCTTGGCCAGCACGTTGGTAGCGCGGATGTCTTCCGGGTTGGCGGCGGTGCGACTCAGGCCGGTGCCGCCGTGTTCGCCATAGGATTCCGTTTCGCGGCCATTTCGCTGGCTGATGTGCAACAAGCCGTCGAAATCGCCCTCACGGCCTGCCACCGTCGCTGAGTTCAACCAGCTGTCGTCCGCCGAGCTGTAACCGGTTTTCAAGCGCGCGCCGATGTCACGGCCGGGCTTGATGATGTCTTCCGGGTCGAGTGTGTAGTAGCTGACCGCACCACCGATCGCGCTGCTGCCGTACAGCGCCGATGCAGGGCCGCGCAGGATCTCGACGCGCTTGATGATTTCCGGGTCGACGTAATTGCGATGGGTGCTGGCGTAAGGCCCGGAGAAATAGTTGTCGGGCACTTCGACGCCGTCGACTTGCGTGAGGATCCGGTCGCCGTCGATGCCGCGGATGTTGTAACCGCTGGTCCCCGCACGTTGACCCGCGCCGCCCACGGACACACCGGGTTCATAGCGCACCAGATCACGAATGGTGTTGACGTTCTGCCGATCCAGTTCCGTCCGGTCGTGTACGGTGACGGTGCTGGGAACCGAGTCCACCGATTGCGCCTGCCGTGTTGCGCTGACCGTCACTTGCTCCAGCGCCAGGGCGCCGGAACTGCTGCGTTTTTCCAGCACGACGTTGTTATTGCCGAGGCTGCGGTAGTTCAGGTTGCTGCCCGCAAGCAGGCGCTCCAGGGCTTTTTCTGCGGACATCGTGCCGCTGACGCCGGGCGACGTCACGTTCTGCGCCAGATCCGACGCCATGCCGACCTGCCAGCCCGTGATCTTGCTGAATTCGTTCAGCGCAGACACCAATGGTTGCTGGCTGATCGAGAACGGGTAGCTGCCTGCAACGCGTGCCGGCTGTTCGGCGGCGGCGATGGGCGCGCTGTGAAGGCTAGCAGCGAATACTGCAACGGTCAGCAGCGAGAGGGTGAAATGGCGGGTGGTTCGCGGCGATTCGGATGTGGCGGGGGTGAACCTGGACGGCATTGATAGCGCTCCCTGTCATACGGGTCTTCATAGTGTTGGCAAGTGTTTTGTTAATAGGAATCACTTGCATTGGCTATAACGAGACGTACGACGAACGGCTATCGCGTAAAAATAATTGACCTCAGTTCAAAATGACCAGTGCGGGCAGCTCGTGCAGGCGTGCGGAGGTGATGTGTGCCAGCGAGCGCACCACGTCGATCGGGTTGTCCAAACGGTAATTGCCGGTCACGGCGACCTGATCCAGTCGTGCATTGGCGTTGACGATCCAGCCCGGGTAGTAGCGCCGCAACTCGGCCAGGACTTCGCTCATCGGGCAGTTATCAAAGATCAATCGTCCTTGAATCCAGGCCAGATCCTTGTTCTGGTCGACTTTTTCCCGATGGCCAACGCCGTCTGGCCCTACCCGCAGGCTGTCCCCGGCGCCAAGGCTGACCTGGGAACGACCTGGGGTCGCCTGCACATTCACCGCGCCGCGCTCGACCTGAATCTGCGCCACACCGTCCAGGTAGCGGACGGCGAATGCGGTGCTGCTGGCGCTCATACGCACCGGACCGGCTTCGACTTCCAGCGGCATACCCTTGGCCGTCGGGACTTCGAAGAAGGCTTCACCTTGATAAAGCCGGGCGACGCGCTGGCGGTCATCCAGTTCGCTGGAGAACGCGGATCGGGTATTAAGTAGCACCTTCGAACCATCCGAAAGCTCCAGCCGCTGGCGCTCTCCGGCCACGGTCAAGTGGTCGGCTTTTAATCGCAAGGGCAGGTCGCTGAAGTTGAAAAGCCCCAGCAGCAACGCCGCCGCAGTGGCCAATGGCACCCAATGTGGGCGCAGACGGCGCAGCATCGAAGGTTTTTTCGGCGCGGCCAGCTGTACGGCCGCGTCCAGCACCGGCTGAGAATTCCAGACGGCCTCGGCCCTGACGAAGGCTTCGCGGTGAGCAGGGTCGGCCGCCAGCCAGTCCTGAAAGCGGGCCTGCTGCTGTGCGTCGGCATCGTCCAGTTCGATCAGCCAGTTCAGGGCCTGATCCATGGCGCGTTCATTCAGCGCGTCGGCTGCCTGACCGGGGTCAGGAGAGTGAGAGTCCGTCAAGGAGCGTCCTCGGGTACACGGTTTGGGGCGGAAGTTTAGCGCTTACAGTCGCTGACCGGCCGCCGGGTTTCTTATCGTTTGGATCAAGCCGCTCTCATCAGCGCTCGAGTCGGGCTGCGACGCCGACGCAAATCGCCATGATCAGCTTGAGTTCCTTTTGCACAGTGCTGGCCGACACGCCCAACTGCTCGGCGATCTCCAGGTAACTGGCACCGTGAAGCCGACTCAACGTGAAGATTTTCTGTTGCCTGGGCGTGAGTTTTTCCAGGCTGGCGCTCAGGCCTTCCAGCAGACGATTGGCATGGGCGGCATCCTCCAGCGCAGCGTCGGGCGCGACCACATTGTGGATGTCGGCAATAGGCGCATCGTCGACGATGGTGCGCGAATGGATTCGGTGGGCGCGTAAGTGATCCAGCGCCAGATTGCGCGCGGTCTGAAAAACGAAAGGCTCGAGATGAGCGATGGCGCGTTCACCCAGCGCACGCGTCACGCGCAGGTAGGTTTCCTGCAGCAAGTCTTCGGCGGTGCTGGGGTTGCGGACCATGCGCTGCAGCGTGCGTAGCAGGATCGTTCGTCGTGCGAGGAAAACATCATTGAAGTGAGACTGACTCACAGGGATACCCAACCAAAAAATCAGCGAATGATAATGCTTATCATCTGCCTTATTGGCAAGGTGGAAAGTTGCAAAGGAAATGTAAAGGCAGGTACGGCGAGGCTGTCTACTGTGGGAGCGAGCTTGGTCTGGGCCGCATCCGGATGAAGAAGCCGGAACATCCTGCACATTTGCTGCGACTGGACTCCAGCATTCGCGAGCAAGCTCGCTCCCACAGATTTCTTGCCTCGGCACACAACTGCGGTTGGCGCGCCGATACTTGTGGGAGCGAGCTCGGTCTGGGCGCATCCGGACGAAGAGGCCGGTACATCCTGCACATCTACTGTGACTGGACTTCAGCATTCGCGAGCAAGCTCGCTCCCACAGTGACCCAACGCTTGGGGTTACTCGGCGTTCATCAGCGCCAGGCAGTTATCCAGCATGCGGTTCGAGAAACCCCACTCGTTGTCATACCAGGCCAACACCTTCAGCAGGCGACCACTGACTTTGGTGTGGTTGGCGTCGAAAATCGATGACAGCGGGTTGTGGTTGAAGTCGTGGGACACCAGCGGCAGGGTGTTGTAACCCAGGATTTTCGAGTGCTGTGCCGCTTCTTTCATGATCGCATTGACCTCATCGGCCGTTGCATCGCGCTTCAGCTGAATGGTCAGGTCAACCAGCGACACGTTGATCACCGGTACGCGCACCGCCATGCCGGTCAGTTTGCCGGCCAGTTCTGGCAGCACCAGGCCCACGGCTTCAGCTGCGCCGGTCTTGCTCGGAATCATCGATTGGGTCGCCGAACGCGCGCGGTACGGGTCGGTGTGGTAGACGTCGATCAGGTTCTGGTCGTTGGTGTAGGCGTGGATCGTGGTCATCAGACCGCTCTCGATGCCCAGCTCACGGTTCAACACCTGCGCCACAGGCGCCAGGCAGTTGGTGGTGCACGACGCGTTGGAAATCACTTGGTGCGACTGACGCAGCACATCGTGGTTGACGCCGTAGACCACGGTGGCGTCGGCGCCTTTGGCCGGGGCGGAGATGATGACCTTCTTGGCGCCTGCAGTGATATGGGCCGCCGCCTTGTTGCGGTCGGTGAACAGACCGGTGCATTCGAATACGACGTCAATGTTCTCGGACTTCCACGGCAGCTCGGCCGGGTTGCGGATGGCGCTGACCGAAATACGGTCACCATTGACGGTCAGACTTTCCTTGTCGTGCTCCACTGTGCCGTCGAACGGGCCGTGAACGGTGTCGTACTTGAGAAGGTGGGCGTTCATCTCGCTGTCGCCCAGATCGTTGATGGCGACGACCTGCAGGTCCTGACGGTAGCCTTGGGTATAGAGTGCGCGTAGGACGTTGCGGCCGATTCGGCCAAAGCCATTGATTGCGATGCGGAGAGTCATACACCCGTCCTCAGTGAATTTGTTGTTGGAATTACAAGATTATTCTCATAAAAATAGAAAACAAGCCTTTTTAGTGGCAGTATTTTGTTTTATCTACAAATAGAAACCCGTCAAGCCATCACAACTGTCTGAAAATCAAAGCCTTTGCTGAAGCGTTTCATTGGGGGCATGATTCCACGACGGTTTTTGTAAGCGCCTGAACGGGTGACCACATCCGCTAGCCTGGAGTTCATGACAATGCATCCCCGCGTCCTTGAGGTAACCGAACGGCTGATTGCTCGCAGCCGTGAAACCCGTCAGCGCTATCTGCAATTGATCCGGGGCGCGGCGAGCGACGGTCCGATGCGCGGCAAGCTGCAATGCGCAAACTTTGCGCATGGCGTTGCGGCCTGTGGCACCGATGACAAGAACAGCTTGCGCATGATGAACGCGGCCAACGTGGCCATCGTGTCTTCGTACAACGACATGCTGTCGGCGCATCAGCCTTACGAACATTTCCCGGAACAGATCAAAAAGGCCCTGCGTGAAATCGGCTCGGTCGGTCAGTTCGCCGGCGGCGTGCCGGCCATGTGCGACGGCGTGACCCAAGGCGAGCCGGGCATGGAACTGAGTCTGGCCAGCCGTGAAGTCATCGCCATGGCAACGGCGGTCGCGCTGTCCCACAACATGTTCGACGCCGCGTTGATGCTGGGTATCTGCGACAAGATCGTGCCGGGCCTGCTGATGGGCTCCCTGCGGTTTGGTCACCTGCCGACGATCTTTGTGCCGGGCGGACCGATGGTGTCGGGCATTTCCAACAAGGAAAAAGCCGACGTGCGTCAGCGTTACGCCGAAGGCAAGGCCACGCGTGAGGAGCTGCTGGACTCGGAAATGAAGTCCTATCACGGTCCGGGCACCTGCACCTTCTACGGCACGGCGAACACCAACCAGCTGTTGATGGAAGTCATGGGGCTGCACTTGCCGGGCGCCTCCTTTGTCAATCCGTACACACCGCTGCGCGATGCCCTGACCCGCGAGGCGGCGTATCAGGTGACGCGTCTGACCAAACAGAGCGGTGAATTCATTCCACTGGGTGAGATTGTGGACGAGCGTTCGCTGGTCAACTCGATTGTTGCCCTGCACGCGACGGGTGGTTCCACCAACCACACGCTGCACATGCCGGCCATCGCCCAATGCGCGGGCATTCAGTTGACCTGGCAGGACATGGCGGACCTGTCCGAGGTCGTGCCGACCCTGACCCACGTCTATCCAAACGGCAAAGCCGACATTAACCATTTCCAGGCGGCGGGCGGCATGTCGTTCCTGATCCGCGAACTGCTCGATGCCGGGCTGTTGCACGAGGACGTCAACACCGTGGTCGGTCGCGGCCTGCGTCGTTACACTCAGGAGCCGTTCCTCGATGACGGCAAACTGGTCTGGCGCGACGGCCCGATCGAAAGCCTGGATGAAAACATTCTTCGCCCGATCGCCCGTCCGTTCTCGCCGGAAGGCGGCTTGCGCGTGATGGAAGGCAATCTGGGGCGCGGCGTGATGAAAGTGTCGGCTGTTGCGCTGGAGCATCAGATCGTCGAGGCACCGGCCAAAGTGTTCGAAGATCAGCAGGATCTGGCCGATGCGTTCAAGGCTGGCGAACTGGAGTGTGACTTCGTCGCGGTCATGCGTTTCCAGGGGCCGCGTTCCAACGGCATGCCAGAACTTCACAAGATGACGCCGTTCCTCGGCGTGCTGCAGGATCGGGGCTTCAAGGTCGCGCTGATCACCGACGGTCGCATGTCCGGCGCGTCGGGGAAAATCCCGGCAGCGATCCATGTGTGCCCCGAAGCCTCCGATGGTGGCCCATTGGCACTTGTGCGTGATGGGGACCTCATTCGGGTAGATGGCGTAAAAGGGACATTGCAAGTTCTGATCGAACCGGCAGAATTGGCCGCCAGAGAGCCGGCAATTGGTCGCCTGTCCCATAACGTGGGCACCGGTCGCGAGCTGTTCGGTTTCATGCGCATGGCCTTCAGCTCGGCAGAGAAGGGCGCCAGCGCCTTTACTTCGAATCTGGAGACGCTCAAGTGACATTGGCGATGGTGGGTGATATCGGCGGCACAAATGCTCGTTTTGCCATCTGGGAAGACGACCAGTTGCATTCGATCCGGGTGTTCCCGACGGTCGATTACGCCAGTCCCGAGAAGGCCTTGCTGATTTATTTGCAGGACCTGGAGCTGCAGTTGGGCGACGTTGGCTCGATCTGTCTGGCGGTCGCCGGGCCTGTCACCGGTGACGATTTCCACTTCACCAACAGCCACTGGAAGATCAACCGTCAGGCGTTCTGCTCGGCGCTCAAGATCGACAACCTGATCATGGTCAACGACTTCACAGCCATGGCGCTGGGCATGACCCGGCTGCGTGACGACGAGTACCTGACCGTGCGTCATGGCAAGGGCGATCCGAAAGGCGCGCGCGTGGTCATCGGCCCGGGCACCGGCCTGGGGGTCGGCACTCTGATCCGCACCGGCGAAAGTCACTGGACCGCCGTCCCGGGCGAGGGCGGCCATGTCGACCTGCCGATCGGCAACCCACGCGAGGCCATGCTGTGGATGCGGTTGATGGCCGAGCATGAACATGTGAGTGCCGAAACCATTTTGAGCGGTGCAGGTCTGTTGCTGCTGTATCAGGTCAGCTGCGCGCTGGACGAAGTCGAGCCGGTGTTGAAATCGCCGGCCGCCATCACGTCGGCCGCGATCAAGGGTGACCCGGTGGCGAGCGCCGTACTCGAACAGTTCTGCGTATTCCTCGGTCGGGTCGCGGGCAACAATGTGTTGACCGTCGGCGGCCGCGGCGGCGTGTATATTGCGGGCGGTGTGATCCCGCGCTTCGTCGACTTTTTCATGCAGAGCGGCTTTAACAAGGCGCTGGCGGAAAAAGGCCTGATGAAGGATTACTTCAAGGATGTGCCGGTGTGGCTGGTGACGGCCGAGTACCCGGGCTTGATGGGCGCCGGTGTGGCGTTGGATCAGGCGCTGGCTGCCCAAGGCTGACAGCTGCAACCGAACGTGTAGGAGCGCGCTTGCCCGCGAAAGATGTGTCTGGCGACGACATTTCGTTGTTCTCGCCGCCGTCTTCGCGGGCAAGCGCGCTCCTACACTGTGTTATCTGTGCCCATAACAACAATTTCAGTGCCCACAAGGACGACCAAAGTGAACGCTGTCAGTAAATCGATTCTGGTGGTCGACGATGACCAGGAGATTCGTGAATTGCTGCAAGCCTACCTGAGCCGCTCTGGCTTTCAGGTGCGTACCGTTGGTGACGGTGCCCAGTTTCGTCAGGCGTTCAATGACGAACCGAGCGACCTGCTGATTCTCGACGTCATGCTGCCCGACGAAGACGGTTTCAGTCTGTGCCGTTGGGTCCGGCAGCATCCGCGTCAGCCCCATGTGCCGATCATCATGCTCACCGCCAGTTCCGACGAGGCGGACCGGGTCATCGGCCTGGAACTTGGTGCCGACGACTACATGGCCAAACCCTTCAGCCCTCGTGAACTTCAGGCGCGCATCAAGGCGTTGCTGCGCCGCGCCCAGTTCGGTCAGGAGCGCGCGGGTGGCGAGGTGCTGGTGTTCGATGAGTGGCGTCTGGATATGGTCAGCCACCGGCTGTTTCACAACGACGGTGAAGAAGTGATCCTCTCCGGCGCTGACTTCGCGTTGCTCAAATTGTTTCTCGACAACCCTCAGCAGATTCTCGACCGCGACACCATCGGCAACGCCACGCGAGGTCGTGAGCTGATGCCGCTGGAGCGCATCGTCGATATGGCCGTTAGCCGCCTGCGTCAGCGGTTGCGTGACACCGGCAAAGCGCCCCGACTGATACGCACCGTGCGAGGCAGTGGTTATCTGCTGGCGGCCAATGTGCTGCCGCAAGCCAGCAACGGCTACTGATTGCCAATGGTGACCGAGAAAAAGCGTCGTCTTCCCGTACCGCGCTCATTGCTGGGGCGCATGCTGCTGTTGACCCTGCTGGCCGTGCTGCTGGCGCAAACGCTTTCCAGCCTGATCTGGCTTTCTCAGCTGCGCGCCACGCAGATGGAAGGCCTGATCACCAGTGCCCGCAGCCTGGGCTTTTCCATGGCGGCGAGCGTCAGTTACTTCCGTTCCCTGCCGGTCGCGTTTCGCCCTATGGTGCTCGATCAGTTACGCAGCATGGGCGGGACGCGTTTTTTCGTGTCGCTCAACGATCGCCCGCTGGACATGCAGGTGCTGGAGCCGACTGTGCGCAAGTCGGCGGTGATCAACGTGGTCGGTCAGGTGCTGCGCCAGAATCTGGGCGCTGACCCGGACATCCTCGTGCGCTTTGTCCGCCCGGAAGACCTGCGCATCTTTAACAGCGGCCTGAAGCTCGACGAGCTGCCACGTTCATGGGCGCATTACGCGTTGACGCTGGAACCGGTGAATCCGCCTGTTCTGGTGACTCAGATCGAGCTGTCGCCGGGGGAATGGCTGTACATCGCGTCACTGTTGCCCGAGCCGTACACCATGCTTGAGGAAGAAGGCTTGCCGTCGCAGCAGGTCTGGTTCATCGGCCTGACGAGTATCTTCCTGCTGGTATTTATCGGCTTGCTGGTGCATTGGCAAAGCGGCCCGCTCAAACGGCTGGCGCGTGCTGCGAGGGACTTGTCGCTGGGCGCCGACGTCGAACCGGTGGTGGAGGGCGGCGGTAGCGAAGTGATCGAAGTGACGCGCGCGTTCAACACCATGCGCGATCGCATCAGCCGCTACCTGACCGAACGCGGGCAGTTGTTCAGCGCCATTTCTCACGACCTGCGCACACCCATCACGCGCCTGCGCTTGCGGGTCGAATTGCTGGAAGACGAGGAAATGCAGCTCAAATTCACCCGCGATCTCGATGAACTTGAACTGCTGGTCAAAGGCGCGCTGCAGTGCGTGAAGGACACCGACATTCACGAAAACATCGAGCCGGTTGACCTCAATCACGCCCTCGATTGCCTGATCGAACCGTACCTGGGCCCTAACGGTGGCGGGCGCGTGACATTGAAGGGCAAGGCCATGTCGATGTTCTACGGCAAGCCTCTGGCGTTGAGGCGTTGCATGGGCAACCTGATCGACAACGCCATCAAGTACGGCGACAAAGCGCACCTGTACGTCGAGGACGATGCCGAGGCCTTTGTGCTGCACGTCGAGGACGAGGGGCCGGGTGTGCCTGAGCAGCGTCTGGAACAGGTCTTCGAGCCGCATTTTCGCCTCGCGGGCAAACAGCAGCAGGGCTACGGCCTGGGTCTGGGGATCGCCCGTAACATCGCCCACAGTCACGGCGGCGAAGTGACGCTGCAAAATCTGCGCGAGGGTGGTTTGCGCGTGACGCTGTATCTCCCTCGCGGGGTGGAGTGAGCGCCGAACTCGGTCGCTGTAGGAGCGCGCTTGCCCGCGATTGGGGTGTGTCAGTTACCACCAAGGTTTTTGACCCACCGCAATCGCAGGCAAGCGCGCTCCTACAGGTTTATCCGCAAGGCTTGCTGAATGTAACCATCCAGTGACACTCGCGCATCCCTTCGTTACCGTCCGCCGAAGTCGCTTGTTTAGAATCCATGCAGCGCAAGCGCCAAGACTTGCTCATGCATAACAACAATAAAGGTCAAATAGATGAATTCGATTTCCCGTCTCGCAGCACTCATTTCTCTCGCCTCGTTGTTCTCTCTGAGCGCCATGGCCTCTGATTCCAAAGGCACTGTCGAAGTCGTCCACTGGTGGACTTCCGGTGGCGAAAAAGCGGCTGTCGACGTGCTCAAGGCCCAGGTTGAAAAAGACGGTTTCACCTGGAAAGACGGCGCTGTCGCCGGCGGTGGCGGTTCGACTGCCATGACCGTTCTGAAGAGCCGCGCTGTGGCTGGCAACCCGCCAGGCGTCGCCCAGATCAAAGGTCCGGACATCCAGGAATGGGCCTCTACCGGCCTGCTCGACACCGACGTGCTGAAAGACGTTTCCAAGCAGGAAAAGTGGGACAGCCTGCTCGACAAGAAAGTCTCCGACACGGTGAAGTACGACGGTGATTACGTGGCCGTACCGGTGAACATCCACCGTGTTAACTGGCTGTGGATCAACCCGGAAGTCTTCAAGAAAGCCGGTATCGAAAAAGCCCCGACCACCCTCGAAGAATTCTACGCAGCGGGCGACAAGCTCAAAGCGGCAGGCTTCATCCCTCTGGCTCATGGTGGCCAGCCTTGGCAGGACAGCACCGTCTTTGAAGCCGTCGTACTGTCCGTGATGGGCGCTGACGGTTACAAAAAGGCGCTGGTCGATCTGGACAATGGCGCGCTGACCGGTCCTGAAATGGTCAAGTCGCTCACCGAGCTGAAGAAAGTCGCCACCTACATGGACGTCGACGGCAAAGGCCAGGACTGGAACCTGGAAGCGGCCAAGGTCATCAACGGCAAGGCCGGCATGCAGATCATGGGTGACTGGGCCAAGTCCGAATGG
>Ga0213828_1000054_pt1 | contig 189328 bp, 141 predicted proteins | sample MC6MC0897MG_FD_180664 | JGI IMG/M metagenome (GOLD analysis project Ga0213828, IMG submission 180664) | Enriched soil aggregate microbial communities from Iowa State University, Ames, United States - MC6-MC0897-MG | ecosystem: Environmental > Terrestrial > Soil > Unclassified | place: USA...
AATCTTCGGATTATTATATCTATAAATTAAACCCCGAGATTTTAAAAAAGATCCATATCGGAGAAGTGAAATTTAACGAGGGTATGCTGACCGATTTTGTTCAAAAAGGAAAGTATCGTAATCAAAAACTGAATTTGCCACGTGGCAATTATGTGGAAGTCCGTGCTGATGAAAATAACCTGGTATATGATGAATTTATCATTGATGATCTGTATGCTAAGGTCATTCCGACCGAAGCATTTGCGGTTTGCTTGTACGATTCATTGGGTAATATGATAACCGATGCACACCTTTCTTTGGGCAAGAATAGGGTCTCTTATGATCGGAAATTGGGCTATTATCATGCTGCAAATGCGAAAACAGGTGATATCGTCAGCATCTTGCATAAAGGGGTGTATCATTATCTACGTGTAGAAAAGAACTGGCCTTATGAAGAAAAAGTATCCTTTTGGCAAGGTGTGAAAACAAACTGGCAACGGACAAAATATAAATTTAAAAGGATTTTTCGTAAGAAAAAAAGTTTTGATAACCAAAGCTTTATGGTATTCAATAAGCCGATGTATAAGCCCAATGATCAGGTGAAATTCAAGGCTTATCTCGAAGAGGGTAAATGGAAACCAAATTTAGATTCGGTGGATGTTCATGTGGTGGGCAATGCGAAAGATACGGTCATAACAAAACTTGCTCCCTATCGCCCTGGCATGTATGCTTTTTCTTTTGACTTAAATGCAGGACTGGGACTTACTCTTGATAAATATTACCGTGTTTTATTGAAGTCTAGCAAATCTAAGCAAGTGCTGCTTGAAGAGTCGTTTCGATATGAAGAATATGAATTGAAAAGTCTCACGTTTAGCATGAAATCCGATCGCACGGATTTTGCAAAAGGGGATAGTATCCGCCTGAAGTTAAAGGTTGTCAATGAGAATGATATGCCTGTTTATGATGGTCGAGTAGAATTGAAAGTTGTACCAAACTCCTACCGTACAGGAAAGATGAAGGCGAATCAGGTGAATTTTGTTCCAGATACGTTGTGGCAGACAACGGTGTCTCTTACTGAAGTCGCGGAAAAGGAAATCGTTTTGCCAGATTCGATTTTCCCGTCAGACATGGGTCTACCTTTTCAAGTTATAGGTACCTACCTCAGTTCGGACAATGAGCGTCATGAAAAAATACTGCAGCTGAATTTGCTTGAAACGGAAAAAGAAATTCGTATCGCCGTTAAAGACGGGCAGGCGGAGATTAAGTATTTTGAGAAAGGTATTGAAAAATCAAGCGATGCTAAGATCGAACTATTAGGTGAAAACAATGAAATGTTGCGCGTAGAGCAAGTTCGTTTACCGTATATCATACCGGTCGCATGGCAGGCAACGGAAATAGGAGTTGAGGCGAATGGAATTTCTGAAATCTTGGATTTGGAACAGGAACAAAAGGAGCAACTGCGTTATCGTTTTTACCGCACGACCGATTCGGTTTTATTGACAGTGAGTAATCCGGCCGCTATTCCTTTTTGGTATCGGGTTAGGAAAGGTAAGAAAATGGTTTCGTCGGGTTACGCGACCCAATTAAACGAAGCATTTTCAGAACGGGGAAAAGATGGGTATAGCCTGCAGATTACTTATCTTTTTGCAGGCCGTGCCAAAATGATAAAGGAAGATCTTCCTTTTATGCAGAAAAATCTGAATTTAGAGGTCAATACAGCGACAACTGTGTATCCTGGTCAAAAGGCTGAGGTGCAATTGTCCGTGACCGATAAAGTGGGCAAACCTGTGCCGGATGTGGATATTACGGCTTATGGATTTACATCAAAATTTAAAAATACAAGTGCTCCAAATGTCAAGATTGGCGGGCTCATGCGGTATGCCCAACCTTTCCAGAATTTTAATTTTGATCTGGATGAAGCCCAGGTAAGACACCAGGAGGCATTAAAGGACTGGGCGAGATGGTCTAAAGAAATGCAGCTTGATACGATTGCTTTTTACCAATTTTTATTTCCTAAAGTTTATTATCAGGCGTCGCAGCCGGTCGCGGAAATTAAAAGCCAAATTTCTCCATATCTGGTGGTAAATGGCTTGGTACAAGGGGTTCATATGATGTGGATAGATGGTGTTTTGACTTATGCGAAACAGAGTCAACACCATGATGATTATATTTTTGAGATCTATCCGGGACAGCATGAATTTAAATTCAGAACACATGACAGGGAGGTATTGGTGAAAGGGTTCCGCGTTGAAAAAGGCCGGAGAATGATCGTATCCTTTAATATAGGGCAGGATACAATTGGATTCAACTACCCTGATGAAACGCTGGGTAAAGGACAGATCTTGGTCAAAATGCTGCCCAAGGACGATGTTGGAAAGCTTAAAGATACCGAAGTCACGGAACTCAAAAAGCAGTTGATTTCCGTAACCAATAATTTCGGAGCTTGGCAGTTACCAAATCTAAATGTGCCTATCGAAATGCCGGCTTATATCCAGACTTCAGGCGATCTTTTTTATCTGAATCCATTTCCGAACAGGACCTATAACAGTAGGCTTCGGGCCCAAGTGTCAGCACCTGTTTTGGTAGGTCCGTTTCCGCGTACCGAAATGTATAATGGCGTGCCTAAAATAGCAACATTAATTGTAGATACGACATCAATTGGACGTTTTGAAATAGAAGGCGGATATCAATATACACTTTATCAGCAGTACCAAAAGTTGAAAAGTTTTGATGCGGACTATATACGAAAAGATGCACCTTACTTTAAACCGCAATTGGATTTCACGAAGAAATTATGGATGCGTAGTGATATTCAGAAAAATGTGGCGAGTAAATTTAAGGAGGTCATGCAAAATAATAGTGGAGTTGCGCAATTTGTTTTGGCGAAAAAAGATTCCAAAGAACCAACCTTTAACCTCAATTTAAGTTATGGTCTGGATGCTGAACAAAAGCTTGTCAATCCTGCTCTTATTTTCGTAGAACCTGCAAAAGCGGAAGACCGTAGGTATTATAGACTGTATTATGGAGCTGAAAATAGCTTGCGTAATTTACCTGTCGGAGATATTATTTTGCATGTGGTGAAAGATGATTCGACAGCCTATAGTTTGGCTGTAACATTAAAGTCGAATGGCCTAAATTACCTGAAACTAGATGGTATTCAATGGAACCAGCGATCACCTCATGCCGCAGTGGCTTATAAGATGGTCCGTGATGAAACCGTTGCAAACAGGGTGTTGAATCCGCTTCGTGATTCTATTCTTTATGAACAGCAGGGGCATGGTCAAGTTCTAAAAATAAACAAGGCTGAATTTATTGCAAAGCGTAATAACAGCTCCGCTGTCAGAATTTTGGTTTATGATGGTGATGCACCGGTGATCGGGGCCGCTGTCAAAAAAATGGGTACGAAACAGCAGTATTTTTCCAATTTTGACGGTAGCATCGAATTGGATCTTTCGGATGAAAAAGCAGTACAGTTGCAGATTATTGCAATAGGCTATAATCCTTCGGATATCAAGGTATCTATGGGGCAGGATTATTTTGTTGAGTTGAAGGCGCAGGACAATCAATTGGATGAGGTCGTTGTGATGGGCCTGGCTAGCCAAAAGAGGGTAAGTATGACAGGTTCAGTTACAAGTATCACGGTCAATAATATGCCAAATTTGTTGCAAGGAAAGGTGAGCGGTGTCTTGATTCGAGGTAATAACAGTATGGATGCTGGTACAAAACCGCTGATCTTGGTGGATGGTGTGGTGTTCGAAGGTGATCTTGCTTCTTTTGATCCGGCTGCAATTGCTTCCGTGAATACGGTAAAGGATCAGTCCATGATTGCCTTGTACGGCGCAAGGGCTGCCAATGGAGTCATTATGGTACAGACCAGAACCGGAACTGTGGCTGCAGTACAGCCGAATGTTTCCATGCCTTACCTCGAATCGGGTAATACGATGCGGGTCAACTTTCATGATGATGCTTTCTGGCAACCGAAGCTCAAAACAGATGCGGCAGGGAAAGCGAGTTTTGAGACCACTTATCCAGATGATATTACCAATTGGAGAACAATCTTTATTGCCAAGGGGATAAAAGATTTTGCAGATACCAAAGAGCTGAATATTAAAGCCTTTAAAGCTGTTTCCGCACATTTGGCAGCTCCAAGATTTGCTATTCGTGGCGATCAGTTTACCGCAATAGGTCGAGTGGTTAACTATCTTGGCGATAGTCTGGAAGTGCTACGGACGATCTACAATGGGGTTGATTCTGTAAAAACGAATTTGAAAATAGCGAAGTCATACCGCGATCCAATTGCTGTTCGGGCAGGAAAAGGCGATAGCTTGCAGCTTTCGTATGCAATCGGACTTTCTAATGGCTATTTTGATGGCGAGAAGCGAAGTGTTCCGATTTTTGAAAAAGGACTGGAGCAGCATCAGGGTGATTTTAAGGTGTTGAACGGAACGGAAGAATATCAGTTAAAAACATCACCTGAGCTGGGAGAAATCACCGTGCATGCTGAGGCCAATTCATGGGAATTTATCCAGCGCGAAATAGCACATATTGATGCTTATAAGTTTTTGTGCAACGAACAGCTGGCATCTAAATTAAGTGCGCTACTTTCTAAGAAAGCGTTAACAAAACTTTTAGGGAAACCGTTTGAAGAAGAGAAAAAAATCCTTGACCTTTTGAAAGAATTGCAGAAAAACAAGAATACAGTTGGAGGTTGGGGCTGGTGGAATAAAAGTGAAACGGTATCATGGATCAGTAATTATGTCGTTTCTGTGCTATTGGATGCTGAAGATGCGGGTTACAGGACGGGGTTGACGAGAAGATTGTATATCGAACGGGAGGAGGAAAGCTTGAAAAGAAGTTTAGCTTCTTTGGATGTTCTTTGGAACAAAGATAAACTTAATATGGCCAAGGAAGGATTGTTTAATGCATTGGTGTTTTTAAACCGGCTGGATCCCAAAACGGATTATAAACACTATTTTCTTGCTATTGATGGAAAGTTGAAAAGTAAATCAACGAAGGATATATTGCTTAAATATCTGTTGATGGCTAAATTGGGGATCGCAGATGCTCATGCCGCAGATACTGTGCTGAAATATGCTTCAAAAACAATTTTAGGTGGTATGTATTGGACTTCGGGAGGTGTTTCTGATAAGAACGAAAGGATATTTTTGAATCCAACCGAAACGTATACGGAAAATACGTTATTGGCGTATGCAGTATTGAGAACAATCGGGGGTCATGAATCGGATCTCGAGCTTATTCGAAATTATTTCTTTGCACAGAAGCAACGGGGCAACTGGAGCAATATCTATGAGTCTTCACGGATTATTCGAAGTATTCTTCCAGACTTATTGAAAGAAGGCGAAACTTTTCAGTCACCTGTAGCAATTGTGAACGATAAGCGTATTACTGCATTTCCTTATACGCAGACATTTGCGCCGACTGAACAGATTCGAGTACGTAAAGAGGGGACAGGACCGCTGTTTCTGACGGCATATCAGAATTTTTGGAATGCCAACCCTACTCTTGAAAAAGATAAAGGTTTGACTGTTTCTACTCGATTCAAGAACGAAAAAGGAACTGTAACTACGTTAAAAGAAGGTAAACCGATCAAAATAGAAGTTACTGTATCGCTGACGGGAGAGGCCGAGTACGTCCAGCTTGAAGTTCCGATTCCTGCGGGTTGTACTTATGAAAGTAAATCGCCTGGATATTACCGAAATGAAGCCCATCGGGAACATTTCAAGGATCGGGTAGTTATCTTTTGTCCAAAATTGAATAAGGGGTCGCATATTTTTGAAATCGAGCTATTGCCACGATACACGGGGGTCTATACGGTAAATCCGGCAAAGGCGGAGTTGATGTATTTTCCTGTTTTTTATGGTAATGAAAAGATAGATGAGATCGTGGTGGAATAGGCTTAATATAAGAAGAAGGCGGGGGGTAATTCTACCGGCCTTCTCACGCTGTATTATCAATATTTTCAGTGGCATGTTTATTGAACTATTGAAAAACAATATAATTTAATAACATGAAATATACATTAATTAGTACTGCTGTTACCTTGCTTATTTTATATATCGGTACTGGTTTCTTACTGTTGTCGGATTATGGTGCCAATAAGGCCTTTAATCCGGGTGAACAGATAAATACCTGGTTATTTGTTTTTGGTTGGTCAATGGGGAAGCTCGGTTATGTGCTCATGGCATTTCTAATTCTTCTTTTCTTTGTATTTATAAGATGGTTAATCTTGAAAATCAGCAATAAGGTAAATCCAGTGGATTAATGGTTATTAATACCGACTATTGAAGACAAAATGATATTACTGAATGACTTTTGCGTATTTATATTCTAGCTTAGTATAATTTTTTGTCCATTTTGTTGTTTTTTTCTAATGATCAGTGCAATGACCCAGATGGACAATAATGAAATGAGTAGGATGATTTTTATGGTATTCATCTCCGAGAAAAAATTATTGAGCGAGTGAAATGCAGCTACCGCTACTAATGAATTGGTATTATTGGCAACTTTTCCGATTCCCCAGCTGCCAAGGATTAAAATCCCTAAAAACAAGAGGTTTGAACTTGTAAAATCAAAGTTCAGGTGCCAGATAAACCAGAGTACAGCCACGATCAGAACATTTAAAAATTCCGGTAATGGCTTAAGCTGTTGCTGTAAAAATCCGCGCCACCCGATTTCTTCCAAAAGACCATAAATTAAGATTGCGGTAATAGCTTCAAAAGATAGGGTTCCTTTGATAGCATACTCCGTACCTAAAATTAGGATAATGGGTAATGCCCAGTATAAGAGAAAAGGGATCATGATGTTGCTGTAGTTCCCTTTTAATGTTAGAACGGGTTTTATTTTAAAGAGAGCGAAGACGGCTAATGCAGCAATGGTGGGAGATATACCCTGTAGGATGATTTTAATAAATCCGCTTGATATACCGTTCAATAAATCAGTTTTATTGGTCAGATAGCGAAGAAGAACGGCAATGATAAAAAACGTCAGGACAGCGAGATAATTTACTTTATTTTTCATATACAATGGCTTTATTGAATGTCCAAAAGTAGCAAGATGATTTCGCTAAAAAATTGACGAAAGTTAAGAAATGTATACTACAGGTTTTTTTTTCTAATCCTGCTCAGACTTTCAGCAGCTATACCGAGATAAGAGCAGATGATTTTTAATGATGTTCTCTGGAAAATCTCGGGACGCTCTTTGATTAATTTTAAATATCTCTCGCTAGGGCTGAGCGTCAGTAAATTAATCTGTTCGGATTGTTTTCTGATGAACATGGCATCGGAAATAGCCTTGCCAATGATTAGCCCTGTAGTAGACCTGGAATATAAAGCATGCAGATCGCTATGGCTGATCGACCATATGATCGATTCTTCTAAAGCCTGCGTCATGATAACCGTTGATGATTGAGTAAGAAAGGATAGGTAATCACTGAATAATTGTTCCTCGTAATATAGGTTAATGCAGATATCTTTTTCCTCTGCCAAAACAAAGTGTGCAACAGAACCGCTAATTAATATGTTGATGTATTTTTCTTTACTATGATAATCTTTTATTAACTCATTTCTTTTAAAGGTGCGTACCTGAAGATATTTTGCAAATTCAGTCCATAGTTTCAGGTCAGCTTTGTAAAATGGGTCAAATATTTCTTTTACTCGTTGCGGTGTGGGTTGCTCCATAAGTAGTCTTAATTCTTGATATTTTTTAACAGTTTATCATCAGTTGAACAGTTGATGAAATATCGGTCAACTTACAAAATATTTTAAAAATAATGCTGGAAATGGGCATTTGTTTTTAACAATTCATTTGTCATATTGATTCTAACATGAATCTATTTAGTGCTCAATAAACTATTGAGCATAGTAGGAAATAGAATCCGCATCATGAAAGAACTAGCGGTAAAAAATAGAAGATCACTTAAAGCATGGATATTGAGATCGGAAACTGCTTTTTTATTTCGCGTACAAACAAAACCCTATATTAATGGGGTTTTGTTTGATAAGATAGGCGCGAACTATCATTTTAATATTGCCGGAGATCAATTTTATCTTTATACAATTTTCAACACTCCACTATCCGCTCTTAAACTGGAGCCGTTGGTTGCTATAGAAAGTGGACTAGAAAGATAAATGGCCAAGTGTGCGATTTCACTGGGGTTGATGAATCTTTGGAGTAAAATATGTGGATTTGATTGCTGAATGATTACATTTTTCATCGTTTCAACTTCTAGGTGCTGAGATGATGCAATATATTCAACCGTATTTGAAACACCATCAGAATAAGTTGGCCCCCCTAAAATGGTATTTACAGTGACTGCTGTTCCTTTTGTAAGTTTGGACAATCCATTACTCAAAGCACTCATTGCTGCTTTCGTCATTCCATAGTGAATCATGTTCTCAGGAACATTTACGCCAGATTCGCTACTTATAAAAATTATCCTCCCAAAATTGTTTGCAATCATTTTTGGCAATAGTTTTCTGGAAAGACGCATGCCGCTCATTACGTTTATCTCAAAGTAATTGTACCAGTCTTCGTCGGCTGTCGCATAAAAGTCATCAATACCAAATATACCTACATTATTAATCAGAATATCAATATCATTTAGTTCTGAAAGCAATTTTTCTACTTCATCCATTTTAGAAAAATCTGCTACAATAGCTTTGACATCACTGTTCGGATACTGCTTTTTCAGCACTTCTACTGCTTTTTGTGTTTTTTCTTTGTTTCTGCCATTGATAATAACCGAAGTCCCTTCTTGTAAAAGTTGTTGAGCAATGGCAAAACCAATTCCCTGTGTGGAACCGCTGATAAATGCACGTTTTCCTTTTAATTGTAAATCCATTTTATTTTTGTAATGATTATTAAATAAATGTTTAAAAAAAATTAGCTTAGTATTTCAAGCTGTAGATTGATTTGTTGTTTTAATATTTTTTGATCGGGATACAATCTTCTTAGCGAATTGATACCGCACCAAAATGTAATCAGATATTTTGACAATATATGGGCCGAAATCGTTGTTTTAAGTTTTCCGTTTTTTTGTTCTTTTGCGATAATTGACCTATATAATGCTTCTGTTTCTTTTAGAATCTGTTCTGCTTCTTTCTTCAACTCTTCATCCATAAAGCTCATTTCTATAATTGTATTCGCGATAATGCAACCTTTTTGGTGCGTTAATGTATCTGTTTTTGCAAGATTTAAAAAGAATTTTTTAATGAGAGCAATGGGATTTTGACTTTTTTCTAATTTTTTTTCAAAGGCATTAAAATCTGCTCGTCTTTGTTGCAATGCTTTTTCGAATAATTCTCTTTTTCCACCTTTGAAAGTATTATATAAACTTCCTGCGCCAGCTCCCGTGGCAATGCTCAAATCTGATAAGGATGTTGCGTAGTAACCTTTTTGCCAGAAAACTTCTTGAGCTTTAATGATGATTTCCTCGTTTTGATGAATATTGGGTCTGCCTTTCATTTATATTTGTAATGATTGTTACAAAATTAAGTAAAAAATTTTCAACAATAAAAATAGATTAATTAAATGATTGCCGAAATTTCAAAGGTGTCTGATTTGTAGCCTTTTTAAATAATTTGCTGAAAGATTGTGAATATTCAAACCCTAATTGGTAAGCGATTTCGCTAACCGTCATGTGCGAGGTTGATAGTAATTCTTTTGCTTTTTCAATCAGATGTTGCTGTATATGCTGCTGTGCATTTTGACCTGTTGTATTCCGCAACAAATCACTCAGGTAGTTGGGTGAAACGTGAAGTTTTGATGCGATCATCTGTACTGTTGGCAATCCTTTGTTTAACGATGTTTCTACATTGAAATAATCATTTAAGATCTGTTCCAACTGTGATAACAAGTCATTATTGACCGCTTTCCTGGTTAAAAATTGACGGTTGTAGAAACGATTAGAATAATTGAGTAATAAATCAAGATGCGAAACAATCACATCTTGACTATAATGATCTATATTATTTTTCAATTCTTCTTGCATCTGCTTTAAGATTGAAGAAATGATGTTTTCTTCCTTCTTTGAAAGATGCAAAGCTTCAGCTATGTGATAATCGAAATAACCAAAATTTCCAATGTTTTTGCCTAAAGGATAAGGACGAATGAGTTCGGGTTTAAAAACGAGCATATATCCCTTAACAGTAGTATTTGTAACCGTAGTTACCGAAAAGACCTGGCCAGGTTTTGTAAAAGTCATCATGCCTTCACCGAAATCATAATCCCTTTGTCCATATTTAAAACTGCCATTGCTCCCTTTTTTAATTGCGATACAGTAAAAATCATTGGCAAAATGCTTCCATACATTGCTGTGTTTATAACTCAGCAATTCAAAATCAATCACACTTATTAAAGGATGATCCGGTTTTAGCAGCCCAAATAGTTGATGCAGCTCGGAAATAGATCTGATAATGTGCGGTATGGGATTCACCTTTTTCATACTTGTAAATGTACAAATAAATTAAAAATCAGTAGATAAGGATAAATGTTTCCAAGTTTCTAATTCAGCTGTTTCATTTGCTCGTTGGGCCAGAATAGATTGATAACTATCTTTTCCAATTGGTAAATGTAAGGGAGGTTCATCCAAAGTTGTCATATGCATCAATATTTTAGCTAACTTCTTTGGATCTCCCGGCTGGTTGCCATCAAAACTTTTTAACATTTTTACGTGTTCTGTAACATGATAATCAGGAATCAGATTCGCCGCTATAGCTAAGGTGCTCTCGCTCATGAAGTTTGTTCTGAACATACCGGGAGCAATTACTGTTACGTGAATTCCAAATGGTTTAACTTCTTGAGCCAATGCTTCTGAAATACCAATCACCGCAAATTTGGAAGCATTATAACTTCCGGTATTGGCATATCCGATATAGCCCATGTTAGATGAAATATTGATAATGTGTCCTGATTGTTGCTGACGTAAATGTGGCATTACACTTCGTATTACATTTGCCATTCCGAAAACATTGACATCCATCGTTCTTCTAAATTCATTGTCACTGATTTCCTCTAAACTTCCAACCAGATAATAGCCAGCATTGTTCAAAACCACATCAATCTGTCTGAACTTTTCGATTCCTTTTTCGATTGCCGATTTTACTTCATTTTCATTGCTGATATCGGCTTTTATAGGTAATAAATGGTCTGTTTCAGCACCTAAACTATTGATCAACTCTTGCAAACTACGTGAAGTTGCAATGACCATATTACCATTTTCTAAAAGCGCCTTAGTAACTTCTAATCCTATACCTTTAGACGCACCGGTTATAAACCAGACTTTTTGTTTGTTCATCATATTTTATTTTTGATGCAAATTTCAGAAAGTGGTTGTACTGGTTTGTGTTCAAATCAAGGATTTTTGTGTTTAAGATCAGTTTTCAGGTGGTTTACCTATCTTATAAATGTATATGTTCTCTACTTAAAAATCAGCGATGTTCCGTTTTGATACACGGGCTCCTTATCTAGAAAAGTAATTTTAGCTTCTTAACGTGTTTCGGATTTATACGTTTTAAAAAAAATAATCAGGATCATCTATGTAGTTTTTATCTTTCATTTTTTGATACATCACCTAGTAAGGATTGCTATCGGGGTTAATTTAAATTTTAGAGTCTCCTCCTGATTTTTGATCATCATTTTTGATATTGGAGTCTGCTTCAAAAATGCTTAAAAGTGGTTTTGATGTAGACATGATTTGTGATTTTTTGTCGTTAGCACCTGAAGAAGTTAAGAAGTTGAAATAGGCTTTTGTTAAGCTATATAATAAAGGGACATACTTTTTTTTGTATGTCCTTTTTACTTATTTTAAGAATAACTGAACTTTGCGTAACTGTACGAAAGATCTCATAGGTGAATTGATCTCCTGCTTGTCATCTTAACTTTTATAATATCAGTGCTCTACCTTAATTCCATCCGATAATACTTTCTTTTGTGCTTTTATAAAACCCGCTTTATCTTTCTTAACAGCTTTAATGATCTCTTTCTGTTCTTTGGGTACCGTGTAATATTTGTCTACCCATAATTGCATCTCAATCAATATGGGGAGTAAATCGATACCCTTCTTAGTAAGGGTGTATAAAACTTTTGCTTTGCTTTCCGGATGATCCAGTTTACTGATCAGTCCATTTTCTTCCAGCATTAATAATCTTGAAGCTAAGATATTGGTCGCTATCTTCTCGCCAGATTTTAAAAAGTCGCTGTAGGTGCATTGTTTCAAGCGCATTAAATCCCGGATGAGCAATAAGGACCATTTATCTCCTAAAATATCTAATGAACAACTGATAGGGCATTGCGATCTATTTTTCATAATAATGTATTTTTTTTAAAAAACACTTGCGTTTTGCAAGTTGAATTTTATATTTGTACTTGCAAAATGCAAGCAAATTTACGATTTTAAATTATTAATACCATGGAAAACAGTGTAATATTTAATTCTTACCATAAAAATGGATTACAATTGCGGAACCGGATAGTGATGGCTCCCATGACCAGAAGCCGTTCTGATAATCCCGAAAATAAAGCAACAGCGTTGACTGCGCTGTATTACAAGCAACGTGCTTCTGCTGGACTGATCATTACCGAAGGTACATTTATCAGTCCTGAGGCAGTAGGTGTTATACATGTTCCTGGAATTTATACGCAAGAGCAGATCGCAGGCTGGAAATTGACCACGGAAGCAGTACATGCTGAAAACGGAGTCATCTTTGCCCAGCTCTGGCACACTGGAGCATACTCGCATCCTGATCTTCATCAGGGTAAAAAACCGTTGGCCCCTTCGGATGTAAATCCAGAGCAGCAGGTTTTTACAGCAACGGGATTTAAACCTACTGTCGCTCCTCAGCCCATGACGGTTGCTGATATTAAAAGAACGGTTAATGATTTCAAACAAGGGGCGCTTCATGCTTTTGAAGCTGGATTTGACGGTGTTGAACTTCATGCTGCCAACGGCTATTTACTGCAGCAGTTTTTTAGTAAAAATTCTAATCTGCGCAACGATGAATATGGGGGTTCGATCGAAAATAGAGCGCGCATTCTTTTCGAGATTTTGGATGCCATAAAAGAGGTTGCCGATATCCGTAAAGTTGCGGTTCGTCTCAACCCTTCTTTAAACGGTATTATGGGTATTTTGGTCGACGATGAGACCATTGCATTTTACAACTATCTAGTCAATAGGCTGAATGATTACGATCTGGCTTATCTGCACTTGATAGAACCTTTTACTGATGTTTCCGGAAACGCCAATGCTATCCAGGAGGTTGCTAAGCATTTCCGTCAGCTGTATACAGGAACGATCATCATTAACCGCGGCTTTAGTAAAGATACGGCCAATCAGGTTATAGGTGATGGTGATGCCGATCTGGTATCATTTGGTGTACCCTTTATTGCAAATCCTGATTTAGTGGAGCGTTACAGAACCGGAGCTGCACTAAATGTTCCGGATCAGAATACATTTTATACGCCGGGCGAAAAGGGTTATACAGATTATAAAACTATAGATCAACAGTAACAATATGAAAACAACAGGAAATACCATATTCATCAGCGGCGGAAGTGCCGGAATCGGATTAGCGATCGCTAAGAAATTAAATGCAGCAGGAAATAAGGTTATTATCAACGGCAGAAATGAAGAACGACTTCAAAAGGCGTTAAAAGAACTGGACCAAGCAGTGGCCATTCAGGGAGATCTGTCGGTTGAATCTGATAGAATCCGTATTGCCAATGATTTGAAAACAAATTATCCAGATGTTAATATCATCATCAATAATGCAGGTGCTGCATTTGCTTATCTTTTGAGTGAAACTATCGGAGCACATGAAAAAGCAGCTATTGAGATGAATACCAATTATTTCAGCGTCATCCATTTTACAGAATTGCTCATTCCACATCTTCTTCAGAAAGCTGAAGCGGCTGTTATTAATATTTCATCAATAGCAGTGTTCGGAAGCCATGTGATGCTGCCCACTTATGGTGCTACGAAAGCAGCGCTCCATAGCTATACTGCCGCATTAAGACAGACCTATCAAGACCAGAAAAAGCTGCAGGTCTATGAAGTTTATCCGCCTTTGGTCGATACCGAATTCTCCGCAGAAATCGGAGGGGCAAACGGTATTCCTGCTTCTGAGGTTGCTGATGAATTGTTTTTAGCTTTGGAAAAAAATCAATTTGATGTTCCTGTAGGAGATACCAAACAGTTTTTCCAGAAAACTCACTAGCCACTAGAAACGGTTCTTCATTTTAGCAAAAAATGAGGAACCGTTTTAAGTAAATGCTTCTAATTTCAAAGTAAAAGGAAAACGATGGCCATTTCATTAAATAACTAATTTCATATATATCTGAATAAGGGTAGTTGTAAGACCTCGGCTTTCAGGCTCAAAGAAAGGATTGCTATTGCAGAAGAAATCACACAGATGCTTGTTGGGCTGGGTTAATCAAAAGATAGCGACCAAGGCCCTGCTTATTTTTTGTAGCCTCATGTGAAGTAATGTAAGAAAATTATTGTCTTAATAATCGGGATTTCCACAACTTTTATTGGAAGATATTGTGTAATTTTAGGAGCCAGTTTGCAATTCCTTTTAAACAATTATAGTGCTTCTATAATGATTCGGTAGGAAGTCAAATTGCGGTTCCAGTTAGATGATGATGAAGAACCGGATATATTTTTGAATGTGATGATTCTAAATAATTTTTTAACAATCACTTGATCGTATTCCTATTTTTCACTGAAAGAATTTTATGCCAGTTCCAACAAATAAATCTGAGCTACAATTAGCAATAAAAACAAATTACGATAAACTGAAAAAGGACTTAAGTACTGTTCCCTATGAGCGGACAGCGGTGAAGGATATGGAAGGTCATGGTAAAGGTACATTAATGAGTATCAACGATCTGCTGGCTTATTTGGTAGGATGGGGAGAGCTGGTGCTCAAATGGAACAGGCTAAAGGATCATAAGGAGGAGGTGTCTTTTCCGGAGTCAGGATTTAAATGGAATGAACTTGGTCGACTGGCACAAAAGTTTTACGAGGACTATAAGGATGACGATTTTCATGTATTAATGGATAAGTTAAGCCATACGGTAGAGGCGATATTAGCATTAATAGCTAATAAGTCAAATCATGAATTATATGAAACAACCTGGTATGAAAAATGGACCTGCGGAAGAATGATCCAGTTCAATACTTCTTCACCTTATACCAATGCGAGAAATCGAATTCGTAAGTGGAAAAAAGAAAATGGTCTAAAATAAACAAAGCACCTTAATTTGATAAGGTGCTTTGTTTATTGCATGCGTGATCATATCTGAGGAGGCCTATTCCATTTTTTGTTTAAATATACCACGATCAAAAATAGGAGGAAATGCGAATGCCACCATGCTAAACCTAACTATCATATTTCTTTTTGAGCCAAAGACTGGCACGTACTAAGAGGATGAGGACCGGTACTTCAATCAATGGCCCAATAACGCCCACAAATGCCTGTGGGGAATGTATGCCGAAGACGGCTATAGCTACTGCAATGGCTAATTCGAAATTATTTCCGGTAGCCGTAAATGATATGGCCGCATTCTTATCATAGGCGACTTTCATCGATTTATTGATGAAAAAACTTATAAAGAACATCAGTACAAAATAAATCACCATTGGTATTGCCACTTTAACAACCTGTATGGGCAATTGAATGATCTGTTCGCCTTTTAAACTAAACATCAGCACAATGGTAAATAATAGCGCGTATAATGTAAATGGCGATATTAGCGGTATGAATTTTCGATGATACCAGTTTTCACCTTTTATTTTGGGGAGAAATCTATGACTTAAAAAACCCGCTAAAAAGGGTATTCCTAAATAGATCGATAAACTTTTTACAACTTCGCCCATCTCTATCGATATCGCATACTTCGCAAATCCAAAATAGGTAGGCAAAACATTGATAAACAACCATACGAATAAGCTATAGAAAAGGACTTGAAATACGCTATTTAAAGCAATTAGAAGTGCTGCATATTCGCGGTTTCCTTTTGCTAAATCATTCCATACGATCACCATCGCAATGCATCGCGCGAGTCCGATCAGAATTAACCCGACCATATAATCGGGTTCATTTCTTAAAAATAGCACTGCCAGTATAAACATCAAGATGGGGCCCACAATCCAATTCAGTAAGAGGGATAAACGCAGCACTTTTTTATCTTTGAATGCCAAGGGCATTAAATTGTAATTTACTTTAGCGAGTGGAGGGTACATCATAACGATTAATCCAATTGCCAATGGTATATTGGTGGCGCCAATGGACAGCTGATCCATAACATCTGAAATACCGGGAAATAGATTGCCTATTAGTACACCTGATCCCATCGCCAGGAAGATCCAAAGGGTGAGATACCGGTCTAGAAATTTCATTTTTACCTGCATCCTATATTTTATTTAAATTTGTGAAAAGACGTAAAACATTTCGGAGGCAATCTGCAAACTTCTGTTTCTGTAGACCTCATCTTGTTGTGCTGTATTGTCCGATATTTTAGGATCTTCAAACGTAATCGGTATGCGTTTTTCAGCTCCTGCAATAAAAGGGCAACCGCCATCTGCCTGTGAACAGGTCATGACTGCCGCAAAGAGGGATTTAGGATTGAAAGGGGAGTCGTATTTTTTAGAGAATCCAATAATCGGCAAAGCATTTTCATCGTATTTGAAGGCATAAACCGGATTTTCGCTGTTGGAAATAATACTGACGGCAATACCTGCATTTTCAAGTGTTAAGGCAACTTTAGGAAACAGTGCTGTCTCTTCAGTACCTCCTGAATAACAGGTTACGTTTGGTATTTGGTAATGCGCAGCAGCGATTTGTGCCCAGACCTGAGAGAGGTGACTTCGACGGGAGTTATGCGTACAGATGAAATTGATGTTGATAGCTGAGCCAGCTGTAACTTTATCCTGGATATAATCAATCAGGGGCTGCAACGTAGATTTGCGCCCTTGATTGATCGCTAATTTCAGTATTTCCGAAATGGTATTTACTAGTTTCGCGTTCATGTCGGTCTTTTGATTAACAACAACCAGATCCTGGTGTACAGCTGTTTGAATTTGAACCGACTACTTGCAATGGATTGGGGATACCACAGGCATCTTGTGCCAGACAGGCTGTGGTTTTGTTCGTTAAGACGAAATTCTTACCATTGAATGTTAAACCGTATTTTCCAATCGTACCACGCTGATATTCTACTTCTATCTCATGATCTCCAATATTCAGTTTTGTTTCTGAGAGTTCGATGATGTGGATCAATTTTCCGGGTTTTAAGCGGTGCTCATAATCGTCGGCATTCCATAATTGGAAATTTACCGTGTTTTCAGTACGCGTAACTCCGCCACAATCAATAAAAGTTTTGTTGATCTGGCCGACTTCGGTTACATGGAAATGCTCTGGTACAAATGTTCCATCTTCTAATTGGAATTCAACATTTTCTAATGTTGGAAGGATCTGTTTGATTTCTGATAATTTCATAGTATTTATGTTTTATTATATCGTTATATTACGATGGTTATGGGTAAAAAAAATAAGTTATTTTTTAAAAAGCATCAGCCTTAAGCAGTTCTTAGCAGCATTTTTGATTGTTTACAGATAGGATTATATTACCAAAATAGGCTTTTAAGACTGCGAAAGTATTCTCATCTATACAGTAACAGATGGATGTTCCTTCGATATTTCCTTTGATTAATCCCGCATTTTTTAATTCTTTTAAATGTTGCGAAATCGTGGATTGTGCTAATGGTAATTCATCCACAATATCGCTACAAATACAGGTGTTGACCTTTAAGAGATATTCAATAATAGCAATACGAGCGGGATGGCCAAGTGCTTTCGCAATATTGGCGATATGATTTTGCTGTTCTGTAAAGTGAACTGTTTTTGTAGCACCCATGGTATTATGATTTGTATATCGCAATATTACGATTAATGAATTGAATTCTAAAATTTTTTTCTCAAAAAGATTTATACATGACAAACTTCTTAAAGAAAGCCGGCTTTAAGTTGATATAATTTTGGACTTATAGATGACTGTCGTTTTGAATTTCTTCATTTTGTGAAATGAAAGAAAAGGTAGTAACTGCTCCTGTTTTAATTGTTGATGCAACTCCAAATATATTTTGTAGTAAAATAACTGTATGACTTTAAAATTTACATACACTGTTAATCATTTATTAACGTGGTTACACTTTAAAAAACTGTGCTAAATGTGCTGGATATGTTGATGTGAGATGGATATTGATAATTAGGACTCTTTTATGTTTGGCTATATCTATTGTAGAAGGCTGTGCTAAAGTAAGTCTTTTTTGAGAAATACTATTATTACATTTACGGCTTAAATATCATTTTTTTTTATGAAAAAAACAATGCTATTCCTCTCATTTTTTGTGGGGATGTTTACTACACGGCAGGGTGTAGCGCAAGAACTGAAAGATTATGTCATCACGATGAAAGGGGATACCATCTATGGTGAATTAGGATCCGTTAAAAGCAAAAAGGTATATATGCTGGTTAATGGTGAACGAAAAACCTATTATCCACCACAACTTTATCGAATTTATAATCACAATACAGGAAAGCATTATGCCACATCATTCATACAGATGGGAATGCAAAAAATCAAAGATTCTGATCCCAAAATGTTTATTATTAAAGAAAAGGTGAAGCTGAAAAATAAACCGCTTTTTACGGAAATATTGCACGATGGAGATATCATTGTTTATAATTTTAAAGATTACAATAGTGGTGGCGGTGGAATGATGCCAGTATTTTCATCTTCAAATGATTGTTATTACGCACTGAAGCGATCGACCGGTGAAATCGCAGAATTGAAAATTTCTGGTTTATTTATTCTAGGAAGGATGTCTAAGAAGAACCGTAATGCTAACTTAGTTAAAATGATAGCTGATGAACCTGAATTAGTTGCAAAGCTGGAGAATGAAGAAAAGCTAAATTATGATGTGTTCTCCAATTATATTAAAGAGTATAATGCGATTAAAAAGACAAAAGATGTTTACCCGATAGCGATATTCTAGTTTTAAATACAAAAAAAGCACTTTCGTGTTTTCTTTTGGCAACAATGTAATTTCTACAATAAATAAGATCAATACACAGATTGTATTTTCGTAATAAGAGGCTGATTACTTATAACTTTAAACCGGTAATTGAGAGTATATCGTTTTGAACAAGCAGTTGAAGCATTTCAGCATTTATCGAAAGGGTATTGGGAAAAATTGTAATTAAAATTAGGTAATACCATGCTATGATTACAAAAAAGGAGATTCTGTAGTATAGGGAAACTCTTTTTTTTTACCTAAGTTATTATATGGTAGCAGTGGAATAACATGTTTTAAATATTCTTTTACTAAAAATGCCCTCAGAAAGTTGCTGTTTTCTGAGGGCATTAAATTAAGATTGAAAAAGTTATTGCATGTTTACCTTTGACTTTAAAATTTAATTTCAGCTTTTAATAAACCGATACTTCTGCCATGGCGGCATTTTGGGTGAAGTCAAATGCGGATTTGAAAACAAGTTTAAAATAACGGAAGGATTGGGTTGATGGTAAGTCAATGTTTTGTGGCACACTATTTTCCTGCAGGGTAAATGTTCCTAAATTGGTCCAGTTTGTGTTGTTCTGACTCACCTGAATTTCAATTTCTCTTACTTTACGAGAACCATTTCTTTGGGTCAGCGTAAAGCCGGAGACCGTTTTGCTGCTCTTCATATCTACTGTAATAAAATAGGGATATGTTTCGGGATTGCTGGACCAGCGGGAGTGCCAGAATGTATTGGCATTTCCATCAATTATGTTCGCTGCCCTTCCATTTTCTGCACCGGTTTCCTGATTGGTATAATCGATCACGAGCCACTTATTTTCCCAATTAGGATCGTCGGTCTTAGTCGTAAGATCCTCAGTAGGTGTTGGTAAATTGAGATTCTGTATTTCTGTATATACTGATTCATCGACTTTAAGTCCCCATTTGCGGAAAAAACCGCTTAGATTTTTACCTGAAATTGTACATGCTTTTAACATAAAATAGCGCATCTTCTGTGCTCTTGTCGTCACATTAGGTTGCTCTATTCTGGTTTCTTTGTGCAAAGTTTGATAGAAAGTATCTCCAAATGCTAACCAGAGTTGCTGGAACATGGCTAAGCGCGCAAATACACTGGTACTTGATGCATTAAAATCTTTTTCAGCATAAGGAATGATGAGATAGTCCATGACCTCTGTCCATACGTTATCACGGGTCAGCCTCGAGTTTTGAGCGCCCATTTTTCGTTCCGCAGCCAGGGAATAAATGTTAACGGTGGTTTCACCTAATTCTTCCCATGTCCAGGCGGACTGCTGATGCATATGTCCCAGTTCATGCCACGGACCCCAGCCGTCATTTCTAGCACCGGTTACTGTGAGCAGTGTATTCATTGTGGAGGTGTAGTAAGCAGTCCGATACCAGGTGGCAACCATGAAATAGTCTGCATTATCGGTTTCGGTCATTAATATTTTATGGATATTCTCATCATGCTGTGCCGCTGAACCGTCTATACCACTGATCGCATATTCTGCTTTGACAATTTCATCGTATGTCTGCATGAGCTGTTCTTGATTTTCCAGTCTGTGGTCTAAGGCCTTTGCGCGGGAAGCTACTAACATGGTCTCTTCGCTTTCTAATAGCACATCGGGTGCTTCAGTCCAGGTATTCAGCATGACCTGCCACTGTGCATTGGTTGTTTTTCCCAGTATGTAATGTGGGACAGGTTTATGACCTGCTCTGAATTCTATGCGGGCTTTACCGCTCGGTAAACTGTTGTCATTCGCATTATAACGTATATATAATAATCCCCCGTACTGATCTGCCTGTATGGTATTGAGGCCCTGTGTCAGCGGAACAACTGTCGGATTCCATTTGTCTTTATAGCGTGAATAGGTTCCTATTAATAAGGTCGGAAGGCCGGTGCCATCTTCCAGCTGGTCTACGTAAATGGATAAAGTGCCACTTGGTGCTACGTAAAACCCGGTAGCGGTAAAATCTGATGCGGGAAATGATTGCCCAAGCCTTTTAGATTCTTTGACTCCCGAGGGCAGTTCATTGAAAACCTGGATGGTATCGTAGCTGATCGCTAAACTATCAAGCGGGATTGTTTCGATAGGAGCTATCGTTTTTTGACAGGCTGAAAGGGTGGCGATGAACGCTATCAGCCCTAATTTGAATGTGTTTTTTATCATAATTAAAGTTTAAAATTTATGTAATTGATCTGTAATCCATGCTGATATCTCCCCATATCTTTCTCGCAAGATCTAAAAAAGGGGCGTTTCTTTTTGAAAAACGCCCCTGATCGCCACTTATAATCTACCTAATTTTCGTTTATTCTCACCTTATTTCAAATAGGATGTTTATCCAGCATATATCTTGATATTTAAGATCTAATTTAATAAATATTTATGGATAAGATATTTTTTATTTTGTTTTTAATATAATTGCCTTGAAAAGTTTGTCAGATCTTTCTTCTCGCATATCTTCTTTTGTAACAGTGTAGTTAAGTTTGTAGCATGAAGTAACAATCTTCGATTTTTACAATCAAAATGTTGTCCTAATCCCATCTAATTCTGTAAATGAGCAAAGGCCAAATGGAATCGGAGCGATTATTGGTCTGTTATTACTGCATATCATTGATAGGCTGTTATTGTATTAACAGATGAATTTTTAGTTCAATATCATATGTAAATTATCAACCTGTTATTGGTAACGATAAGCAAAAGGTGATCTTTGCTGAAAATTGGTGTCAGCATATAAAGTCCATCAACCTTAAATAGTAAAATTATGGAATCAATTGTTGGTTTTACTTTTTTTTTACCAGTAAAAATGCTTCATTTGTAAAGAGGATAAAGATGCGATGATAAGAAAAGATCTATTGATAGAAATAGCTGAAGAGCTTGAAGATTACTGCTCGAATGAGTCAGCTAACGGAACGCTCGCTGATTTTTTGAATTACATGTATCTGAAAAACTCTATTGCGCTAACTCAATCACGTAAAGTGGGAGGTGATCATGCTATTGTTGAAGGGCGTGATGTGCCGGCAGAAGATTTGGGGAAACTACTCCTGATGATGAACCGGTATGCCAAGCATTATATCAAAATAGCCTTTGAGGGGAGCTTGCTCCAGACTCCGGAAGACTTTACATACCTGATGGTTCTGTTTTCTTATGATAAACTGTTGCAGACAGATCTTATACGTAAAAATGCCATGGAGAAGGCCTCGGGTAATGAAGTCATCAAGCGCCTAATGCGGCTAGGACTTATCGAAAGTGCCGCTAAAGTCGATGACAAACGTGCTAAACCAATTTCAATTTCTAATGCAGGAAGAGCTGAACTGTTTAAAGTATTGCCAAAGATGAAAACGGTTGGTAATATTTTGATCGGAAATCTGTCTGCTGAAGAGCGTGATTTACTTATTATACTTCTTTCCAAGCTCGATCACCATCATCATGCGCTGATGGATAAAAAGGATGTATCCGAACTGGACCAATATCTTCATCGAGATTCTGATTAAACTACTCTGCTCAGAGGGTCAGTAATTTTGTCAATAATACCGGGGGGCAATCCTACTCTAATAAATTTCTTTCCATTTCTTTTTTATGGCTTTTATATGCCATGAATGCTATTGGTATCGCGTTGATCATTTCAGCGGGTGTATGGAATCATCATGTGCGGCATCATTCTTTTTTATATAAATTGTAGTATTTAATATTAAAATAGTATTTAAATAAACTATATTTGTTTGTCGATTATTACAAATTAATATATGATTAGGAAGAAATACTATTTAACCACTTTCTTTACTACTTGCGTGATGGCAAGTTTTGCACAGCAAACTGTGCTTTCCGGTACCGTTAAAGATGCAAAAACTGGAGAAACACTGATTGCCGCTGTTGTGGCCGATTCAGAAACGCAACAGGCGACCGCAACAAATAGTTATGGTTTTTATTCTCTTTCCTTACTAAAGGGTGAACGGAACGTTATTTTTAGTTATGTCGGTTATCAAACACAAACCATAAAAATCCCTTTAAACGCTCCGATGAAATATGATATTGAGCTGATGCCTAATGAAAATGCCCTTGAAGAGGTGGTTGTTTCCGGTACAAAGCGAAATCAAAATGTGAGCAACCCTCAAATGGGTGCATTTAAGTTCAGTATGGAAGAAATAAAGAATGTTCCCGTACTATTTGGAGAACGAGATCTGCTCAAAACCATCCAATTGCTTCCAGGTGTTCAGAGCGGAGGTGAAGGAAGTGCTAATTTTTTTGTTCGGGGTGGCGGTGGCGATCAGAATCTCATCTTGCTGGATGAGGCAATAGTTTACAACGCTTCCCATCTGTTAGGTTTTTTTTCCACCTTTAATGCTGATGCTGTTAAGGATGTGCAATTGTATAAGGGCGGGATTCCGAGTCAATATGGTGGCAGAATATCTTCAGTTTTGGATATCACGATGGTCGATGGTAACCAAAAAAAATTCGCGGCGGAAGGTGGGGTAGGTCTGATTGCCTCCCGACTCAAAGTTTCTGCTCCATTAGGTCATGACCGCGGCTCTTATATGATCAGTGGTAGACGGACATATGCAGATATGTTTCTTAAACTTTCTAAAGAACAGGATGTTAAACAGAGTAAATTGTATTTTTATGATCTTAACGCCAAGTTGAATTATAAAATAAATGAGCGAAATAAAATTTTTTTCTCGGGTTATTTTGGAAAAGACGATCTGGGATTTGCAGATCGGTTTGGATTTAACTGGGGAAATGCAACTGCAACTGTTCGCTGGAACCATATTGTGAATGAAAAACTGTTTAGCAACACCTCTTTGATCTACAGTGAATTTAATTATAATGTTGGGGTGACCGGCAATAGTGGGGATTTTGATATTGCTTCCAAAATAGGCAATTGGAATCTGAAGCAAGATTTTTCGTATTATGCATCCAATAAGTCAACATTTCGATTTGGACTGAATGCGTTACGTCAAACCATACGACCGGCCAGTCTGAATGCCGGGGAAGATGCAAATGTTAATTCGATCACTATTGAAAAACGAAATGGCTTGGATATCAGCGGGTATTTGTCCCATGAATGGAAGCCTACTGATCGATTATCAATGCTTTATGGGGTGCGCATTGTAGACTTTATGGTAATGGGGCCAGGTACATATTATCGCTTTGATCAGGCTGCTGACGTTGTTGGACAGGAGGAATATAGGAGCGGTGAAATTGTCAAACATTATATCAATCTTGAGCCTCGACTGTCAGCAAGCTATCTTTTAAATTCCAATAACAGCATTAAGGTTTCCTACAACAGGCTGGCGCAAAATCTCCATCAGCTGACCAACTCAACTGCTGCACTTCCAACTGATCAGTATGTGCTGAGTAGCCTAAATATCAAGCCTCAATTGGCAGATCAGGTTGCGGTGGGGTATTTCAGGAATTTCAAAGATAATTTATATGAATTTTCAGTAGAATCCTATTACAAAGCCATGAGCAATCAGATCGATTTTCGCACAGGAGCAGATCTGCAGGCTAATAATCTTTTGGAAGGAGAGCTATTGTACGGCAAAGGCAGGGCTTATGGTCTTGAATTTTTCCTTCGTAAAAATTCTGGCAAACTCAATGGTTGGATCAGTTATACGCTTTCAAAGAGTGAACGAAAATTTGATGAGATCAATAAGGGAAACTGGTTCAATGCACGGCAGGACCGAACCCACGACTTATCTGTGGTTGCTATGTATAGATTATCGGATATCTGGTCGTTAGGTGCCAATTTTATCTTTAATACGGGTAATGCTGTTACCTATCCTGCTGGGAAGTATGAAATCAACAATACGACACTTTTTTACTACACAGATCGAAATACACATCGATTCCCTAATTATCATCGCTTAGATTTATCGGCGACCTACGAACCCCGACAGGAAAATAAACGCTTTAAGTCGAGCTGGACATTTGGGTTATATAATGCTTATAATAGAAGAAATGCCTATATCGTGGATTTTAGAGAAAACGAAAATAATCCCAATATTGCTGAAGCGTATAAAATCGCCTTATTCGGAATTATTCCTTCTGTAACCTGGAACTTTAAATTTTAAAACAATGAAGACAACCTATTATTTACTATTGTCCTTAACGACTTTTTTATACTCATCATGTGAAGAGGTAATTGACCTTAATCTGGATAGTGCTGGTCCAAGAACCGTGATTGAAGCTAATTTAAACGATTTAAGTTCTGATCAAACGATAAGAGTTTCCAAGACCATCGCGTTTGGTGTAAGTGGGAGAAATACACCCATAGAAGATGCTGCAGTCGTTGTCCGTTCATCGGCAAAGGAAGAGATTCTATTTACCTATGATCGGGATGGGTATTATCGTGCAAAGAACTTTGTGGTCAAACCTGGAATTACTTATTTTCTTGATGTAAAATCGGAGGGGGTTAACTATGTTAGCCAGTCACAGATGCCCGAATACGTAGCTATTGATTCTTTAGGAATTACAAAGGAAAAAGTATTCAATGAGGAACGCTTTTATCCAACATTTACTTTTAACGATCCAGTAGGAATAAAAAATCATTACCTGTATGAAATAGCGATCAAGGGTTCGCCGATTCGCTTTGCCTCTACGTATAATGATAAGTTCAACGATGGTAAGTATGTGACACACGAGATCTCAGACCGCACAATTGATCTTGAACTGAATGATGAAGTGAAGGTCATCCGCTATTGTATTGATGCCAATGTTTATCAATACTGGAGTGATTTTCAGTCTGCCAATCCTGGTGGTGCTGCGCCAGGAAATCCTACTTCAAATATATCTAATAATGCACTGGGGTACTTCTCTGTTGCTTCTGCTAAGGAACATGAGTTTATAACGAGTGTGTACATGGAAAAATATAAATGATGACAACTTAAGAATAGCTCGTCTAGAAGTCAATGCTCTAACTGATCAAAGTATGAAAAAACTGTTTGATGAACTCGCATATGAAGTGAGTAAAAAAACGACTATTAAATACAGTACCAGCTTTTCATTAGGTATTTTAGCATTAAAACCCTGTATCCGGGATAGTATTTATGCTATTTATGGTTTTGTGCGCCTGGCTGATGAAATTGTTGACAGCTTTTATGCTTATGATAGGCGGGTACTTTTGGAAAGACTGCAGCTGGAGACAGACTTGGCATTACGGGAGAATATTTCCCTGAATCCTATACTGCAGTCTTTTCAGGAGACTGTACATAAATATGGTATTGACCACCAGCTTATTGATCAATTTATGAACAGTATGCATATGGATCTTAAAAAGATAGCGTATAATGCTGAGCTATATGAAGAATATATATACGGATCGGCAGAGGTAGTCGGACTGATGTGTTTGCAGGTATTTGCAGAGGGTAATAAAAAACTGTATCTGGAACTAAAACCTTATGCGATGAAGCTCGGATCGGCATTTCAAAAGATAAATTTTCTAAGGGACTTAAAAGATGATTATCACATACTGGGGCGTACTTACTTTCCTAATATCAATATGAAGTTCTTTGACGATACAGTAAAAAAACAGATAGAAGAAGAAATTAAAGATGAGTTTCTGGAGGCATTATCGGGCATTAAGAAACTTCCGAAGTCTTCTAAATTTGGTGTGTATTTAGCCTATAAGTATTACCTCTCTCTGTTTGCAAAAATAAAAAAGAAGTCTTCGAAGCAGATTTTGACTGAGAGAATCAGGATACCGAATCTAGGAAAAATATATGTCGCGTTTAAAAGTTATGTGCGCTATAAAATGACTTACTTGTAATCTATAACCTGTTAAAAACTAAATTTTAATGTGTTTTATCTAAATTATTAATACCGATTATTGGATCCAGGATCAATACTTGGTTTATAAAGCTATCATACCAATTAGCTTTCAATCATTTTTCGTTGCGATGTTCATATTTCGGAGAATAGTATTCCAAGTATTCGTTATTTTTTATTTGGAATTAATCTAAACAATATGGTATCTTAGCGACCTCGAAAATGAAAACGCACTGGGTCAATATTACAAAAGGGGATAAGAAAAGTTTCTTTGTTTTCTATGATGCTATTTATAGGTCTCTGTTCCAGTATGGTATGGTTATCGGTAAAGATAGAGAAATCGTAAAGGAATCGATCCATATTCTATTTTATGAACTTTGGGAAAAGCATGAACGCCTACCGCAAGAAATCAAAGATCCTAAATTCTATGTCTTTGTTTGGTTGAAGAGGATTATATACCGGCAACTTAAATCGCAACAGTCTTCGCTGGAGAGTATACTAAATGAACCTTTTGAGGAATCTGTGGAAGATCAAAAAATAAAGGTCGAAGAAATCATCGAGAAAGAGCAGTTGCTGCATGCTGCGCTGGCTAAGCTCACCAAAAAACAGCGCCACTATATAGATCTGAAATTTTTTCAGAACAAGTCCTATGAAGAGATTGCAACCGAAGAAAATGCGGCCGTTCGGACCGTATATAATGTTATTTACGAAGCCATAAAGAGCCTGAAAGGTAATTTAACGCCTATTTTGATTTTTATTTTAAATTATTATAAATAAAATAGGTAAAATTAGAAGGTTTCATGCACTACTCTTAAAATGCATGAAAAACAATGGTTAACCCTACTATAGAAAAACTCATCTGTGATCCTTCTTTTATTGACTATTGTCTGGATCATGAATCAGAAAATTTCGTTTACTGGCAAAAATGGATTGCAGAAAATCCGCAATATGAACATTTGATCGTAGAAAGTAAAACGTTGATTTTACAGCTCCAGGCTATGCCGTCTGAGGAAGAGATTGCAACGGAAAGATTGCGTCTGTCTCAAGCGATTGATGAATGGCATGAGAACCGCTTATTTCAGTTTCGCAAATGGTTGCCTTATGCCGCAGCATGTCTGGTTGTTTTGGGTATTTCAATCTTTTTCTACCAGCAAAGACAGGTTCCGCTGCAATCCCCAATGGCAACAGTGGAATTTTTAGAACAAAAAGTGCCTGCAGGTAAGTACATGAACATGCAGTTGATGGACGGAACAAAAGTACGATTAGGCCCTACTTCGACATTAAATTATCCTCAGAGATTTACTCACGGCGAAAGGAAGGTTGCAATAAAAGGTGAAGCTTTCTTTGATGTTGCACATAATGCCGACCAACCATTTATTATCCAGGCTGGTGAATTTGATGTGAAAGTGCTAGGAACTTCATTTAATGTTCATGCTTTTGAAGAAGACAAATTAGCGAAGATTGCCTTATTTACAGGAAAGGTCGAAATCTCCAATGAGAGCATGCATCTGGTGATCGTGCCCGGACAGGCATTTGTTTATAACAAAGCCTTGGGAACTTATACAATAGAACCTTTTGATCGAGCCAAAGAACGCGAAACAATGGAAGGAATTCTACACTTTAAGCATGCAGGTTATTCGGAAATTGGTTCACAGCTGGCGCGTAAATATGGTGTTGTTTTTCAACCTGATGCAACTATAGAGCTTGATTTTTCTGGATCGATTGCACATGAAAGCTTGGCACAGGTGCTGGAAAAATTAACTTTAACTACCTCATATCACTTCTCTCTTGAATCTAACACCTTAATTGTCCGTAAAAAATAATATGAAAAACAATAATAAGCCCAGCGCAATCTGGGTTCGTTCTTTATTTCTTGGTGTCGCACTGACCTGTCATGGATTTTCAGTGACTGCACAACAGCTTAAAGTCGAAAGTAAAAGTCAGTCGCTTAAATCTATTTTGGAGCAGATCGAAAACCAATCGGGCTATACTTTTCTATATGATGAAAAAACCGTCAATCTGAATCGTAAGGTTTCTTTACAGATGAGTGGTTCTCTGACTCAGATTTTACAAAGTCTGGAGCAGCAGACCTACCTACAGATGAAGCTGTCGGGACGAAATATTTTAATTAATAACGGTTCTGTAGGTCTTTTAACGGGTAAAGTTACTGATGAGGAAGGACTACCGTTATCATTGGTCTCGGTATTCTTTAGAGAACTAAACCAATATTTTTTAACCGAGCAAGATGGTTCGTTCAGATTCCAGTTTCCGGCACACCGTCTTAAATCTGCCGAAGTCCGTTTTTCGATGATCGGGAGGCAGGGGACAACCTTAAACCTATCGCTGGACAAACAGCAGACAGTTGCATCGACTGTTACCTTACCGTTATTAAGTGTGGGACTTGAGGAAATTTCAGTAACTCCGCGTACGAATCAGAATTTAGAAAGTAATACTTCGCTGTATATAAACCGCGAAGTGATTGAGCAGTCAGGAGCGCTCAGTCTTAATGATCTGTTGAGTTTAGTCCCTGGACAGAAGATTGCCGCGCCTTCTTTACAACAGGTGCAACAAGCTAATCTGCGCAGTGCTTCGATGGGGACAAATTCTCTGGGGACAAAAGATCCTTTTTCATTAAATAATTCGTTTGGTATTGCTTTGATTATGGATGGTATAGCACTTTCTAATAATGCAAATATGCAGACGCTTAATCCAGGGATTAGCGGAATGGGTAATTCTTATGTGGGCGGTGGTATATCGGGATTGATGGGGAGTGCTGATCGTGGCGACCGATATACCGGTGATTACACGTTTGGAGGAACAGATTTACGTCAGATTGCGACGGACAACATTGAGAGTGTGGAAGTGGTGGCTGGTATTTCCTCCGCAAAATATGGGGATATGACCAATGGTGCTGTTATTATCAATCGGGTAGCGGGTGGAACTCCTTTCAACTTTAATATGCAACTTCGTGATAATGCTACGGTATACGGATTGACAAAAGGTTTTAAAACCAAAAAACTGGGCGCATTTACTATTGGGGGTAATTTTACACGTTCGTATAATGATAACCGCGATAAATTAAAATCGTATGACCGTGTGGGGAGTAATGTGATGTGGAGTACTGCCGCTGGAAAGGACCGTGCTTTTACCAATACCTTCACAGCGGATTATGGTCGTCATCTGGATAATGTTCGCCGTGATCCGGATGATCCTACGGCAACCATACTGCGCTATAAAGCTTATAACTTTTCTATAGGTAATCGTCTCAATTATAGAATTGACAATAGTTTCTTGACTAATATTGGTTTTAATGTACGCTATAGTGAGACCTATCAGAATACCTACAAAGAGCAGTATATGAATAATACCTACATCATATATACCGATGCAACTGATGTAGGAATCACCAATGGACAATATGCTTCTGGTATCTACACGGCAGTGACCAATCTGGAGGGAAAGCCTGTGGATTTTACAGCCAGATTGGATTTGAATGGTAGTTTCCATACGGGCGATATCTTGCACCAGTTTAATTTTGGATCCTCTTATAATTATTCTAAAAACAAGGGGCGCGGGCAGATCGTAGATCCGACACGTCCGCGAAATAATACCTCGGTTGCAAATGGAGACAATCGCTCGGAACGATATTATGATTTTTCACGGCTACATGCTCAAAATCAAATCGGTCTATATGCTGAAGATGTTTTTAGAACCACTATAGCGGACCGTAACCTGAATGTGCGGTTGGGTACACGATTGGATCTCTTTGAAGGTTATGTGACCTTTTCACCGCGTACAAATATCAATTATGAGCTTACACCCGATTTGCGTATTGGTTTAGCTTATGGTTGGGGAAGTAAAGCACCGGGATTGGCGCAGTTATATCCAGGTCCAGTTTTCTATGAAATCCCGTTATACCAAAAGACTGCGGTAAAAGATAATGGTGCCGTAGATGAGGCGAATAGTGTGTACTTGCTCTATGTTGATAAATTTACACCAGACAATAGCAAGCTGAAACCTGCACTTTCTGAACAGTTGGAGTTCTCGGTAGCCTATGAGCACCGCGGATTTAGAGCTGGGGTGAATGTGTATAGTAAACGCAATTATCGGGATGTATACTCCGAAATGTCTTATACACCGATCATTTTGCCAACCTATGTAGACAATCCTGATCCAGAGGCTGAGGTACCTTATGTCACTTCAGGAAGTAAACTTCATCGTTTGTCCCGTTATACTTTTGTGAATGGTGGAACCACAAAAAATCAAGGTGTTGAACTCATGTTATCCACACCAAAATGGACGGCGATTGAGACTTCGCTTAATCTGCGTGGCGGGATCACAAAATCAATTTATAGACCGATTCAAAATCTTAGAAATTTCACCAATAATACCAACAACCCAGATTATGCTGTGACAGGTCTATATCCTGTATTTGAGCGTTCTACTTGGACAAGTAATGCCGCAATTACTTCGAGTACGCATATTCCAAAGGCTAAGCTCTTATTAAATTTTACGACCGAATTTAATATTTTGAATAGAACCAATACACAAGCGACTGACGGTATCCCGCTGGGTTATTTTACAGAAGATGGTGTCTACCATGAGATTAATGAATTTGATGAAAAAAATATTGACTATAAGCATCTACTGATCCCTATTGAGGAAGTGAGAAACCAAAACCAACCGGGGGTATATACTAATTTTCACCTCAATTTATCTAAAGAAATAAGTAAACGCTTGATCTTGACATTTCATGTTTACAATGTTTTCAATTATCGTCCGCAGTATAAACGATCGGATAATACGATGGTTATTCCGAATGGTAAACCGAGTTACGGTGCACAATTACGACTTAAACTTTAAGTATATGAAATTACAAAAATATTTAATGCTGCTGTTTATCTGTACGAGTTCATTCAGCAGCTGTCAAAAGGAGCTGACGCCAAATAATGGGCCGGTGGATATCACGGCAGATGTTACTTATGCAAGTCAGGAATATCAAGAAAAATTACCTGTGGACACCATCACGGTGAATATCTATTCGTTAAAGGGAAAATTGATCTATAGTGCTAAGACTGGGCAGGATGGACATATTTCCTTTCCGGATCTTGCGCCAAATACGTATAGAATCCAAGCTGTGACCACTTTTAAGGTCGATCTATTCAATCAATTGTTGAACCGGGAAGAAGATTTTGACGTAACTTTTAGTTCCGAAATAAAGGAAATAATGGTCGGTAGAGAAGTTGAAAATCATTGGGATCTGTCGTTGGTAAGCGGCAATTCTAATCCAAATGGATTGGTGATCAAACAGATCTATTATGCGGGTTCGCATGCGACCTTGGGTGCGAGTTTTAGAGATCAATTTATTGAGATCTTTAACAATTCAAATCAGGTTCAATATGCCGATAGTTTATGTATTGCCGAAGCCTATGGAGCAAATAGTAACAATGCGCTGTACGCTTACCAAGCGAATAGTAAACAATACGATTGGAGTAAATCCTATGAAATGCCTCCAGACATGAAGGCAAATGCCGATTACGTTTATGCGCAAACGATCCTGCGATTACCGGGTAAAGGTCGGGATTATCCGATTGCACCTGGTGAAAGTATGGTGATCGCGGCTACAGCGACCAATCATAAGGCTCCTTATGAAGGAGCTGATGGCAAAGTGATTGCTGTTCAGGATCCGAGTTTAACGGTAGATCTGAGCAACGCTGAATTTGAAGCTTATTATGCTCCTTATATCGGAACGTCAAGACCATTGGCATCGGATGTTGATAATCCGAATGTTCCGAATGTTGAGGTGCTGCGCCGGGGTAGTGGGTTAGATCTGATTATGAATCAGGCAGCGCAACAGAGCTGGTTTATCTTTCGTGAAGATAAGGTATGGAATGAAAAGAAGTGGAAGGGCTATGGATTGCCTTTTGCTGATGGACGTGTCAATACCTCGGGGACTTATATTCAGGTACCGATTGATCTTATACTGGATGCTGTTGAGCTTCAGTCTTCTACTTCAACACAATATCCAAAAAAGTTTTCTGCTCAAAATGATGCGGGATGGACGGCTGTTGACGGTGGTGCGCGATCTTCGTATGCTGTGATTCGGAAAACAAAAGAGCTGGTTAATGGCAGGCGGGTGCTGCAGGATTCAAATAATTCTAAGGATGATTTTGTGTCCATTAAAGCTAACCCAAAGGGATTTGCGGACTAGTTTAGGGGCTTGATTATAAATAATACGATTCAATGAAGAAATTATATATAGTAGGACTGTTATTTTGTGTCTGGGGGACTTATCTTCCTGTATATGCGCAACATGCTGTCGAGCAGGATACCATAGCACGTCGTATACGTGCGTATACCGTGGATAACCCCATGTGGTTGGAGAAGTCTGTGGAACCTCGATACAGCCTTATTCAAATGGGGTATAGTCAGGTTAGTGGTGAATATCGCACCGCTCAGGATGCGCAGAAAATAAAAAATATCAATTTTAATTCGGAGGGTGCGGTAACGATCAAAGATATTCGCCTTTGGGGAAGATTTGCTTATAACCGTAGTACGGAAGATAGCACGAGATTTGCGCATCAAACGCGGGAAAATCCAGCATCGCCCTGGTATTTTGGTTCATTTGGATATAATCATTATGAGAGAACCAATTACTTCATTCAGACAAGGGGGCAGAAGTATTTTGCAGATCGTAAATACTCGGTCTTTGGTGGGCTGGATTACCATGTAGGCAATCATTTTAGTAACAACGACCCTAGGAGCACAATCGATGCGATTCAGGTCAATGGAAGTCTTGGAGCCAGTGCCCGTATTAGCTCAGGATGGGAGCTCGGGCTAGAGGGAAAATATGGTTATGGTCAAGAACGGGTAGAAATAGCTTACCGTAATGAGCAATATGCGCTAAGTGCTGTTGAATCGCCGTATATGAACTACATCGTGAGAGGCTACGGTTGGAAAGTGAGCGACTGGCTTAGTGAGCGCAATATGTTTTACCAGAATGATATGAAGCGTTATGGTGCGAAGGGTTATTTATCTTGGGGCGGTGATCTGGGTAAATTTTACGGAAATATTGGATACCTACAGGAGGTGCAGCACTATCGACAGACACTTAGAAATGATTCGCGGATCAATGAATTGAGTAAGTTTAATCTGGATCAGTTGAGTTATCAGCTCATGTGGAATTTAAAACGGGGTAACAAAACCTATCTGGCTTCTTTTAATAGCTTGAACCATAGTGGTAAAGACTGGGTCACTGAAAGTGGTAATGCACAGAATTATGTGTACAGAAAGGAGCGTCAAACCTTAGATCTTTCGTATTTGATTAAAAAGAATAAGTGGCAGCAATTTTATGAGGCAAATATCGGTTATACCCATGAGGTACGCCATGACGGCGGTACGGAAACTCGATTGGATTATGATCGGATGGACTATGCCTTGTCTACATTGTTGACTCATGCTACAACTCGAAATAAAGAGGTGGAGTTTGGGGTGACTGCTTTTGCCGAAACAAACATGGGTACTTCGTGGACGCTTCCTTTGATTAACGAGAATGTTTTTCACCAGTATGTGTTTTACCATGATATTCGCTATCATGAGGCAGATGTATGGGGAGGTAAGCTACGTTTAGGGTTTACGCAGCGTCTTAAAAAAGGTAATTTCATTAAGTTGGTCGGTACGTATACGTACCGAAAAGCAGATTTAGGGAGTGCGCTGGATCGCGTGAATTTGGCTCCTTTGGGTCGCACTCGTGAGGTAGGAAGTGTACGTTTAAGTTATGGTTTTTAAGTAGGGGCTCGTTGATTTTGATGAAGAGAAATAAGTTTTTGATAGCATTAACAGTTTGTTTACCGATGCTGATCAGTGCTTTTGTGGATCAGGTGGATACCGTTTTACCTCTGGCTGATCTTCGTCGCCGTTATAGCAGTGGTGATGTTGGGCAGTGGCCTGAACCGCATTTGGATGCTTCTGTTCAGCAGGGATTTGTTGATATCGGTATTTTGCCAGCTGTTGCATATCCGGCGTCAAATCCTTTTAGTAAAGAAAAGGCCTCACTTGGGAAACTCCTGTTCTTTGATGCGCGATTATCGGCATCGAAGCAACTTTCGTGTGCGAGTTGCCACGATGCGCAGCTCGGTTTTGGCGACGGTAAGAGTTTGGCGCATGGTCATGGTAGAAAAGAGGGGAAACGCAATGCCATGACGCTCTATAATGTCGGTTATTATAAGAGTTTTATGTGGGATGGAAGAGCTAAAACTTTGGAAGACCAGGTTTTGTTGCCCGTTCAGGATCATGTGGAGATGAATACGTCTTTGGATACGATGGTGGCACATGTTCGCATAATCAAGGGGTATGGTCCTTATTTTAAAAGTGCTTTTGGAGATGATCAGGTGAATTTATTACGCATCCAACAGGCAATAGCAACTTACGAGCGTAGTATCGTGAGTTATCCTACTAAGTTTGACCGTTTTGTTTCGGGTCAATCCGATGCACTTAATGATCAGGAGTTAGAAGGACTTCATCTTTTTAGAACCAAAGCACGTTGTATTAATTGCCATAATACGCCATTATTTTCGGATAATCTGTTTCATAACGATGGGCAGACTTTATATGGAACGAAGCAGGAGGACTTTGGACATTACCATATAACAGGCGACCAGAAAGATATTGGGGCATTTCGGACACCTTCATTGCGTAATGTGGGTTTGACCGGACCTTGGATGCATCATGGAAACTTTCCCACGCTTAGGGATGTGGTAGAACTATATAATCTGGGTAATCCGGCTCCTATACAGCGTAGGGTGCAGGTGGATGAAAAGACAAGACCAATCCATTCACCGTTATTAAAGAAACTTGATCTTTCTAAAGCAGAAGTAGATGCGGTACTCGCATTCTTGCAGGCTTTGAGTAACCCGACACAACGTCGGATAGCGATGCCTGATTTTCCGGAATAGTAAGGGCATTTTGCTTATTTTGCATAAATACCGTATGTGGCTATACCTAAATACGATAAGTACTTGGCCATGTTGAAATTTAAATGTGAGCTCATAGATAAACTCCCGAGGGATGCAGTACCTCGGGAGTTTTATTTGATATACCTATGGGGTTAAGGGTATAATGGTACTGTAGATCATCTTTCCTTCGTGATCGATGCACTGCGCCTGTAATTGTTGTTGATTTAGAGCGAAGTACATGAACCCATAAGTTGAAGCTTCAAACTGGCTATAACTTAAACCTTTTTTGACAGGGGTTACTTCAGATCCGCTTCCGGAGATGAACTGATGGAAACAATTGTCCTGTACTTTTAAGTGTTGCATGGAATGTTCATGTCCAGACAAATACAACGGAATACGATGTTTTTCTAACAGGGGTTTCAAGACCTTTCTCACGGCTAATGTGTCATAATTTTCTGTGCGGGGGCCTGCTGTATAGAGCGGATGATGACCAACAACGATCTTCCATTTTGCTTTAGAAGATTGCAGTAGATGGTCTAACCACTGCAGTTGTTTTTCTGGTTGCTGCCCCGCGACATGTGGCCCATATTCGCTATTCTGATAGAATTCTGGTATCAAGGGATTCGTATCTATAAAAGCGATCAGGACTTCATCGTTATCCTTGATTTTAAATGTTTTGCTGTAATAGCGCGCTGGCATCTTCCATCGACGGCTGATGTTACTGTAGCGTACTTGGGCATCGGGATCGGATTTATAATCATGGTTGCCCAATATGGGATACCAGTCCCACTGTAAGGCGAAATCGGTGTAAATATTTTCAAATGAATAATGCCATAAGGGGTCGTGTTCGCTGACAACTCCTGATGGGTAAAAATTATCACCTGTTGAGATAATAAAATCATTTGGATGCTCGGTCGCCCATTTCCCCATCTGCTGTGCCACCTGGACTTGATGATCGGCACCATTACGCCCCCAGTCACCGATCGCTAAAAAATGCAGCTCGTACTCGTCTTTTAGTGAAGATCGGCTGTTGATATCTTCACTTTCTATTCTTTGATTTGCGCCAATGGCTAAAGTCGCTAAAGGTCCGACAGAAAGCCCCGTAGCCACAGCTGTTCCTAATGTACTTTTTACAAATTCTCTTCTTTTCATTCTCAACTGTGCTTAATATCCGCTATTCTGTTTCCATTTTGTGTTGACTTCCATGATCGGTCTGGGGATCGGAAATATCCGGCGAAAGCGTTCGGATAATCCTGCGCTGTATAAGGATTTGAATCCCCAGTCTTCTTCAAATTTTCCATAACGGATCAGGTCATTTCTTCGCCATGATTCATCTGAGAATTCTCGTGCGCGTTCGTCCAATATCGCTGCTAACGTTGGTTGGGCTGTTAAAGCAGGTGCGTTGACATAAGCACGTATCTGATTCATCAGCGACATCGGTGTTTCGCCATTTGTAGGTGCCGCTCCTCGGAGGATTGCTTCGGCTTTCATTAACAAAATGTCGGCATAACGGAAGATGGGTACATCATTGCTTTGGTTTCTATTGTTTGCTGCTGTCACGTTTACATCCATGTAAAATTTAACCGATCGATAACCCATTGATCGGCCTTTTTGATCATTTCCTGCATTGAGGGTCGGACCTCCATCGGGACGAAGTTTGATTTCTTTTGTTGTTTCCATATGCCAGTCAAACGTTACGTTTGCATCACTGCCTGTGTAGTCCTGGTCGATGCCTTTTTTAGAAGTTTTGATTAATAGCGGACGGTTTAAATCTGGCGCATAGTCCGACCAATAGTACTGTAGCCCACCCATGTAAGCCGCATTTCTGTCGTCACCTTGGAGGTTGAATTTGGCTAAGAAAGTAGGTAATACCCGAAATGTACCGCCCACACTTTGTGGCAATTTGGCAAATTGATTTTGTCCGCTGCGGTGTATCCAAAAACGTGCATATGTCATGCCTTGCTGTTTTTCGCGGTCGAAAGGCATGGCAAAGATGAAATCTTTGACCTGAGGACCATTGTCAGGGCGGAATTTTTCCATGAACTTGTGGCTGCTCAGGTTAAATTGACCTGAAGCAATAATATCATCACACATTGCAACGACTTGTGCTAGTTTTTCATTGGGCATATTGGGGGTGTAGGAAGCTACATCGGTAGCGGTATAAACCGACCAATTGAGGTATAGTTTAGCGAGTAGCGCATCGGCCATATAACGTGTTGCTTTGCCATATGTGGCGGGAGAAACTTCTTTGGGTAAACGATCTCTGACGGCTAGTAATTCACTGGAGATGAAGTTGGCGATTTCGGCTCTTGAGGAGCGATCCGGAATCTGGTCAATCTTTCCTGTGATCAGTGGTGCTCCTCCAAAATTATCCATCAGGATAAAATAAAAATAAGCTCTCATGGCGCGCATAGGCGCAGCCTTATCGCTTTCATTGTCTCCAAAAATAGCCAATACATTATTGGATAGATTGATGCCTGACATGGCGGCATTCCAGACATCTGGAAGAATGGCGTTGTCGGGAGTCCAGTTGTGAACATGAAGTTCGCGAAATCTACCGCCGTCATAGTAATCTGTGCCTAATGCAAGACTGACTGCTTCGTCTGATGATAAAGTTTGTGTCATCCAATGGTTGTAGCCCAGTGCACTTCGATATGCGGCATAAACGTCAGCTGAAATGGCCTCAGCCGCTTTATCCGTGGTTGGAAATTCAGTGTACTGTGATTTGATATCCACATCAAGATCGGTGCAAGCAACTAATGTTGCCGCAAATGTAGTTAAGGTAAATAGGCGGATATATTGTTTTGATTTCATGATTTGTTTTGCTGATTATAGGTTGAAGTTTAGACCGAATAAAATGGTACGGGTACGTGGATAAGTCTGCCTGTTGTCAACACCAGGTGTAAGGCCACCAAGATCTACCTCGGGGTCTACTCCCTTGTAATTCGTGAGCACAAAGACATTGTTCATCGAAGCATATAGCTTTACATTTTTCAACTGACCACCGATATTGCGGATGTTGTAAGAAAGGCCCAAATTGGCTAAACGGAGATAATTCCCACTTTCCAAGTAACGGTCTGACAAATAATGTGCGTTGATATCTGTTGCTTTCTCCGTGTCGATTACACTGGCCAATAGATTTTTCTGTCCGGCATTGCCTACGACATTGGAGTGTCGGGCGCGTGTCGCATTCATGACCTTATGACCAAATACACCCTGGAACATACCGGTTAAAGCGAAGTTTTTGTAGGTTACGGTATTGTTCCAGCCTAAAGTCAGTTTTGGCTGCGCGCTTCCCGTTACGGTGCGGTCTTTATTGGTAGGGGTAATGGTGGTTTCACCTGTACGTTCCTTCGTTTGCGCATCGCGTACATAAAAAGTCGAGATACCGGCATCATTATAACCTGCCCATTCCCAGGTATAAAACTGACCAATAGGCGCACCTTCTTGTAGGCGTTGCTGAAAAGCATTACTTTGACCGGCGCCACCCAAGTCTGCTAAATCCACGTAGTCGGTTGAAAATTCCTGATTCGTAATACGGGTGACCACATTTTTATTGTGCGAGGCCACAATCCCTGTGTTCCAGCTGAAATGTGTCGTTTTTACGGGGACAGCATTTAGGGTCAATTCAATTCCTTTGTTGTTGATCTCACCGACATTAGCTGTTAGTGAGCGGTACAGATATTTGGTTGTGGACACGGCATAATCGTAGATAAGATCGGTGGTATTTTTATCGTAATATTCCAAGGTTCCGCTTAATCTATTTTTCAGGAATGCGAAGTCGATACCCAGGTTAAGCATCCCAGTGCGTTCCCAGCGTAGATTGGGATTTGAATTACGAAGTGCAGCCAGAGTACGGAGATCGTTTCCGAAAGCATCGGTGTAGAAACTCGAGGTGGCACCATAGACCTGTCTAGCGGTAAACACATCGAAACCTAATGAATTGCCACTGACGCCATATCCGGCACGCAGTTTTAGATCATCAAAGAAATTCATATCGCGAATAAATGGTTCTTCCGATAGTCTCCATGCTCCTGAAATAGAAGGGAAGGTGGCCCATCGGTTGTTTGCACCAAATGCCGAAGATCCATCACGCCTTACTGTCGCCTGAAAAAGGTATTTATTGTTGTAAGCATAATTTACACGTCCGTAAACAGAGATCATACGCAATGTTGAAAGGTAATAATTGCCAAATCCCAAAATATCGACAACATTGGCCATGCCGGGATTATAATAGCTTAAACCATCATCGTAATAGTCTGAAGTTGTCAGTTGAAATCCATCGTCATTGTTGTTTTCTTCCCACGAATAACCGGCAAGAGCTGAAAACTTATGGACATTTCCAAATGTTCGATCGAAGCTTAGATTCATTTCCATGATCTTTCTTTCGTCTTCTACTGCTGCACGGATCGATTTTCCATTTTGATTACGTGCTGCCATGGATAAACTCGAGTAGTACTGTGCGTTGTTATACTGGCGGTTTTGCAGGGACAGGTCGATGTTGTAGGTTAGGCTCGGTAATATTTTATAACCAAGTTTGGCATGTCCCTGTATCATTTTGGTTTTGGTATAATTGGTATTCTCCTCTATTAATGATAGCGGATTTACATATTGCGAACGGTCTGTTTTTTCAAACCAAGCGCCAGATTCTGTCCGGACAGGGGATACTGGCAAGTAGTAATACATCGCGTCGTATACACTTAAACCATCGCCAAGGGCAAGGACATCATTTTGTTTGGTAATACTGGTATTGATATTGAAAGAAGCCGTAAGCCGTTTATCCAGCGCGCTTGTTTGTACAAATCCGCGTGCGATCTGACGGCCCAGGTCTGTTCCTTTGATAATACCGTTGTTTTTAAACGTATTGAGACTGGCACTGTATTGTGTTGTTTCGGTTCCACCGATCAAAGAGACATTGTGATTATTGGAAATACCCGTTCGCTCTACCTCTCGTTGCCAATCGGTATCTGCTCCTAGGTCATCGGTCGGCTCCATCGCGAATTTGTTAGCCGCAATATAATTTCGGTACTGTTCACCGTTCATCATTTCATAGCGTTTTGCGATCTTGTCTATCGCTAAATAACCGTTGTAGCTAATGCTTGCCTGTCCTGCTTTACCGCGTTTGGTTGTAACGATAATGACCCCGTTTGCGGCTTTTGAACCGTATATCGCTGTTGCTGATGCATCGCGTAACACATCGATCGATTGGATATCGTCTGGTGCTACTAGTGCGAGTGATGCTCCGGGTACGCCATCGATCACATAGTAGGGTTCCATCGCTTCGCCACTTCTCAAAGTAGAAGCACCTCTTAGACTGACGGATGGGGTTGCATTGGGATTACTGTTGTTGGTTGATATGGTCAGGCCCGGGACCTTTCCCTGAAGCATCTGAGCAGGGGAGGTCATAACACCGACATTCATGTCTTCAGCTTTGACTGTTGTGATGGAACTGGTGAGGTCTTTTCGAGCGATACGTCCATATCCGATAACGACTTCATCGAGTGTTGTGGACATGGGAATAAGTTTGACGCTTAAGGCTAATGGCCTTCCGGGTTGCACACTGTAGCCCGAGAGTGTATCTGGCTGATAGCCTACCGAAGAAAATATAAACTGATAAGGACCTCCTTCTGGCAGGTTGTGAAAAGAGAAAAGTCCTTTTTCGGAAGAGCTCGTCGTGAATGTTTTCCCCGATTCCCGATTTAGGGCTTTGACGCTGACGCCAGATAAAAACTTTCCATTTTCATCTTGTGTTGCTCCTTTTACTTGATCCTGTTGCGCCTGTGCGTAGGATAGCCCCGTCGCAAATAGTGCAAAGAATAACACGCTTTTTCTGAATTGCTTCTGTTTGTTAAACATGATTTTAAATAGTGATTGATTTTATGGATTTATAGTTGATCGTTGCTGTATTCATTTTGACGATAGATGGTGTAAGAACCATCCGTTTCTTGTACATAACGCAGGTTATTAATCAGACAGATGACTGCAAGTACGTCTTGTAACTGTTCAAGTTGCGGGTTTATACTGCCAGTGTATTGGATTTTGGAAATGTCCTGTTTGCCTATTTTTATAGGCGTGTTATAAGTCGTGCTGAGGGCAGCAAAAACCTCCGACAATGGTATATTGTTTAGTTCAAGCAAGCCGTTGGGCTTGTTCTGACTCGGGGACTTGCTCGTACTTGCTTCTTTTTTTACAGTACCGCTGTGATGCGCTACGAGATGCATGTTTGCATCAAAAGACAGGGACTCACCTGCATTTTTTAGGAAAACATTTTTAAATGTAGGAATGGCCATTATAGATGCAACAACAATCTTTCCGGTGTGTAATTGCACAGCTATATATTTTGAGCTGCTGCGCGAATCAATGGTAAAGGATGTACCTAAGGCGGTCGTTTTTGTTGCACTGGCGTATACGCTAAATGGGCGGGAACCATCTTTATATACCGAGAAATAAGCTTTTCCATCTAAATAGATCTCCCGGCTGTGATCTGTGAAGTACTGCGGGTAACGTATGGTACTCTGCGCAAATAGTTTGACAGTAGATCGGTCGGGCAGGGTATACGTTTGGATTGAGTTTTGGTTATTGGTTACTGAAACCCAGCTCGTATCTTTTTTGAGATCTGTTTTTTCCTGCTGCTCAACTAAAGTTGGACTGTTGTTATCAAAAACTGGTTTTATCCATAGCCACATGCCCAACGATACGAGTAGCAATGCTGCAGCTGCCGCGTAATAGCTAAATCGCTTGAGGTAAATGTTGTTATTCTTCTTTTCCTGTTTTTGTTTACTTTCCGTGCTAATTTCGTCATGTATATGATGCGCCATTTTAGTCGATGGGATAAACTGGTCGGCATCTCCCAGATGTGATTCCCATTCTTGATCGGGAAATATATCATCAATTATGGATGGATCTTTCCATAGTTGCTTCCGTATGTATTGCTTGTCAAGACGATTTTGCTGCTTGCCTGTTTTGTTTTTTCTGAACCTCATAATAGCATTACGTGGTTCAAGAGGATATCCCTAGCGACTTAACAATTATTTAATTTAGGAATTAGCAGGGGGAAGAGCTTTTTGATAGCTATGTGTCTTGTTGTCAGTGCGATGTGTTGTAAGGAGGCGAATTTATTTTTTAATCGATCGCTGGGACATTATTTTATAGCATAATCGAATAAAGATGCTGCTTGAGTTGCATCAAGGCTTTACCAATATGGTGTTCGACCGTTTTTCGAGAAATGGAGTAGAGTTGTGCGATTTCTTTATGTGTTAACCCTTGTTTCCGACTCAGTTCAAAAACCAGGCGGCGCATTTTAGGCATATTTTCGATATCCTGCTCCATGATCTTCAAGAGATCTTTACTTTCAATCGCAGTAATTAAGCTGTCCGTGAATGGGGTATTTGCCGATTCGCCTTCATATTTAAAACGGTTGGACTCTTTTCGGAGCAGATCGATCATGACTTGTCTGGCCATTCCAAAAATTTGGATATGAATTTCTAGATGCTCATTTAATTGCTTACGTTGCTTCCATAGTTTAATGAACGTGAGTTGGGTTACTTCTTCAGAAATGTATTCAGAACGCGTTTTCAGTATAATAAAGCTATAAATCTGCTGGTGATATTGTTCATAGATCTGATTAAAAACTTTATGGTTATCTTCTTTTATCGCTTTAATATGTTCCATACTTGAACAAAGTTAAAATGTCCGAGCTGATTAATGATTAAGCGAATATTATGATTATGTAAACAATCTATCCATTTAATCTTGAGCTATAGGAGTAATCCGTGGTTTTGTGAAATGTCTTGTTGTATACCATAATGGGAGTGAGGATTTTTTTTCTGATCAACTGTATGTTTCAAAATATGTTTATCGCTATTTGTGTATTCTCCTAATTAGATATGGAAAGCGGCTTCATCCTGATATGATATTACGGCAGGTACATGCCTATTATTGGGATGAGCGAAGTTATTATTTAGCTCTAAAACTTTTTTAAGTTCCTTATTAATGTATTATCTTTGAACTTTATGAAAAGAGTACTTTTATATTTCTTATCTACGCTCATGCTTATTCAGGCATGCTGGGGTATAATGATTATAAGTGCTTTTTATATCAATCGTGATTATATAGCGCAATATCTTTGTGAAAATAGAGATGCTCCTCAATTGCATTGTCAGGGTACCTGTGTCTTGATGAAGAAAATGAAAAAAGCACGTGAGGATGAAAAGAAAAATACGGAAAATAAAATAAAGGAATCGCATGTATTTGTTGTAGCACCAGTTGCTGTGCTCGCTTTCCCTTCGTATCAAAGCAATGCTGTTGAAAAAGCAAATTTTGATATGCGAAAATCACACTATACTTTTGATCGTGTTCATCGTATTTTGCGTCCACCTAGTTGTTAATACCCACATCGAGTCTTTCTGACTAATAATCTCGCTATCTCTGTTTGAAATAAACCGATAGCTAGGCCCCCTTATTTACTTTGCATTTCTCGTGTTTGATAGTCAATATTCATGACTGCAACATGCTATTATTTATCCCGTTTTTAATGCGCGTTAAATTATCGATACTCCTTGTCTTGGCCATTTTCATACAAGCGACTAGCTGTACCTGGATCTGTGTTGGTTTTGAGCTCAATCGCGAATATATTACAACAGCATTGTGTATAAACAGATTTACTCCTGCAGTGACCTGTAGTGGATTCTGTTATATCGATAAGCAGGTGGAAAAGGAAAGGGAACAACAAGATCCTGCTCCTAAAGCGAAGCAGATCGATCTGAGTGTTTATCTTCCGCTGACCTGTTTTTTAGTGAAGTCTGACGATGATTTTACTGATTTGCGATGCTACGACGTGTTTTTTCGACGCTATCTCATTTTGGAGGGAACGGATAGCCTTATTTTCAAGCCACCCATTTTGTTTTTTGTTTAGTCGGTTATCTCACTTTACAATTACATTATTTATGGTTATTAAAACAGAAAATATCAATACATTCACATTAAACACTATTGATCCCGATCATATTGGTTTAGTTGTCTTCGATCTTAAAGACGACTACAGCTGTTTCCAGCATTTGCATTTGACAAATCGAAGATCATTTTATACGGTCATCTATTTGATATCTGGAACTATGCAGCTCTCTATCGACGGTTATTTGAGTAAACTGGAATGTCAGCAGGTTATCTCTTTCGGTCCTGGTACAGAACTGCAGTTCCCAATTGAAAAAGAGCAAAAAGAAGGTTGGATCGTTCTATTTGAAAAACCTTTTGTCACAGCACGTTACACTGATCATGTCCTGCATCATTTTAACTTTTTAAAGAAGCAGAAGGCGGAGCCGCAGCATGTTCCATTTTCGGAAGGGCTGGGCTTGTCTATGATTTTGGAAACGATGCAGCGAGAATATGCGTATAAGCATCCGGATGCGAAGGATATATTGCGTTCATATCTCCATATATTTTTAGGAACACTGGGTAGAAGTATCTTTCCTGAAGCTATTGTCGGTGTTAAAAACGAAAAGGAAGAGAAGGTTCTTTCTTTTGAGCGCCTTATTAGCGAGCAATATGCGAAGGAGCGTTTACCTTCTTTCTATGCTGATCGGTTATTTATTACGACCAATTATCTCAATCGCTTATGTCAGGAAAGACGCGGTAAATCTGCGGGTCAATTAATCCGTCAATATGTGTTGCTGGAAGCAGAAAACCTACTGATTCATTCCGGCAAGAATATTTCGGAGATATCTTTTGAGCTGGGATTTGAAAATGTATCTTATTTTATCACATTTTTCAAAAAGAAATTTGGCATTAGTCCAGATGGATTTAGAAAAAAGAATAGTAAGATGTCAAGATCGTAAGATTCTATTTTGATCGCTTACAATTCCTCAATACACGCTAAAGTTGTATTGAGGAATATTTTTGCGCTATCGTGATAAAGGTTGCTGCTTCCTTTATTGATACTATTGTTTACAGTTCATTTTTCCTTGATAGAGGAGCTGTAAATGACTATTTGGAATCTTCCTGTCTGATATATTCCAGAATTGCTACTGCTTCTTGGGTTTGCAGTCCTAACGCTGTCATTGTTCCGACGTAAGATTTACTGAGTAATTGCGCATCAGGGTCCTCCGCTAACATCTTATCGGGATTCAAGATCATGTTCATCATCCATTCTGGCGTTCTTTTTTTGGTAACGCCATAAAGAGCTGGACCTATTTTATCTTCCTTGATTTCATGACACATCGTGCACTTAACAATGAATAATTTATTGCCTTCATCGGCTAATTTTTGATCGAATGGTTTGTGCTCAAAACTTGTGATGCTCCCAATACCTTTGTTTCCTTGTTTTAGAAAGTCTGTTATCGGTGTTACAGTTGTTTTTTCTTCCGTTTCAGATTCTCCAATTTTAGTCTTGGAGTCGTTGGTGTTGTTGGTCTGACAGGCGATCATACCCAATGTGCAGCAGGATAGGAGCATGAAAAGTGTACTGATAAATTTCATAAGTTATTGGTTTTAGTGATTGCTACATTTTTTTAGTAATATTTTCATATTTTGTGTTAAAAGCTAAAGGACAAATGAGTTAAAAACCGATTGCCAGCTTCAACACGCCCTCCTGCAAGATTTTGATTTAAGGGAGATTGATAATTTCCACCAAATGATATTTTCCCCATATTGACTTCTACACCCACTATACCGGTCGTGGAATTTCCTCCAGATTGTGCGACATCATATTTGCCAAATACGACATCCTGTGGCTGTGTTTCATAGGTGATGCCGGCATTTGGCGCTATGCGTACTTTATTCTTCACATTAAATTTATAGTACGCGAGTGCATTGGCTGTAAATTTATTAGCATACCTGTAATCGTATTTGTTTTCCGTATTCAGTTTATAGGTTGTATTGACATTTACGCCCAGATCCATGAGCCTTACATCATAGGCGAGATTGAACATAAAATCTGTACTGGCAGTTCCTAGTTGGAAATTGTTTGGCGAGTCCTGTGCGGCATTACTGCGTTCGCCGGCATCATACCTTCCAGTGGGAGCTTTGACACCAGCACCTATCCATAGGGAGTGGACGAGCATTTTATTGGATGCGGTGCCTTTTGCCTCTTCAAATATTTTGTAATAGCCCATCGCTACGACATCACCCATTCCATTTTTTTTCCCTTGTTCTCCACTGCCCTTTATGTTGCGCGTATTGAAGTTATAGGGCAAAATTGCCATGACTCGCCAACGCTGACCAATATTCCATGCTCCCCACATTTCCATGCTTTGATAAGTTTCATCGGCGGTAATTGGAGTCCGGTTGCCGGTAGGACCTAAGTGAGAAAGCAGTGATTTATGCTGATATCTTAGCCCTATAAACCGCTTGTTGAAATCGGGGAGGATGCCGATGTAATAACTACCTACGCCACATCCACAGATGTCACAGGCTTTTGATAAGGGGATCATTAGGCCACATGCCATGACGGTTAATAAGGTGTAAATTATTGCTTTACTTTTTCGATTATCGTTATTCATTTGTGTCTTATTTTATGATATTATTCATTAAAATGTATGGTTTAATTGGCTAAGGAACTAGCCTAATTCACAACAAATCGTGATTTTATTTCTGGTTCTGCCAGTAGTTTATTTGTGAGAAAATCACGGTCATCCAATGTTTTTAGAAAAGCGATAAGATTATCCTTCTGCTCTTCTGTCATTTTTATGCCCAGTGAGCCGTCAGCCTGTCTAAAAATAGGATCGAGGGTCGGAGAGTCGACCATGCCTGTACGATAATGTTCAATGACCCGGTTTAAGGTCAGGAAACGCCCATCGTGCATGTAAGGGGCGGTATAGGAAATGTTGCGAAGGCTAGGCACTTTGAATTTATATCGGTCAGCCGCATTTAACGTGACGGAATCACGACCCGTGTCATTTACTCTATTGGGTGCAAGCCCATTATTACGGTAGCTTCTGTCGGTGAATAAAGGTTCGCTGTGGCATGAGGAACAATTTTTCTGATAGAACAGATAGCCTTTTTCTTCCTGTTCGGTAAAGGCATAACCTGGTTCTTTGCGCATCACATGATCGTATTTAGCGTTGCTGCTTACAGCCATGAGCATGTATTGCGATAGGGCTTTGAAAAAACGAGCATCTGTTATTTCATCTGTTCCAAATGCTTTTTTAAACAGTGTTGGGTAGTCGGGATGTGCTCTTAATTTTTTGAGCACGTTGGGCACTGTTTCATCCATTTCAACAGGGTTTGTGATCGCGTTTACTGCTGCAAGATCTAAATCAAATACGCCTCCGTCCCAAAAGAATTCTTTTTGCCAGGCCATGTTCATAATAGGCATGGGATTGCGTATGCCTAGCCGATCGTCAATACCATGGCTCACATCGTGACCATGATGGGTGAATGCTGCAGATTGGATGTGGCAACTGCCACAGGCGATGGTATTATTACGGGATAAGCGCGGTTCGAAAAAGAGGCGTTTACCTAGTTCAAATCCATCTTTTGTGATCGCGTTTCTAGTAAAATTATAAACTGGCTCCGGAAAATTATTTGGCTTTACAAAGCCTGTGAAGAGTTCCGGTAGGGCATCTTCACCTTTCTTGCATGCCCATACGAGGACTACAATTCCAATTAGTACGAATATTTTTTTCATCTTTTATAATTCGTCTTCACTCTTTACAAAATTTTCAGTGTGATCATGTGTGAAAAAATGTGGGAAGTTATTGGCAATATTGACACTGTATTCGCTGAACATGACATTGGGATGCTCGACGATGCTGAATGTATGGGGGCCATTGAATATTTTCATGATATCAACAAACAGGTGGACATTGCTGCGCAAGCCTGCTCTCACCTGCGCTATGCCCGCAGTTTTAAGATCTACGGTAATTGTCTTGATATTGTTCAAGGTAGGGGCATTGTATCCTCCAAACCCACCGATATGGTATTTGAACTGTTTATTTCCAGTGGGATCTCCCTGTTGATTGTCGGAGATCAAATCGCAGTAACCTTCCATCTTAAAGAAGATATAACCGCTGTTCCATCCCCAGTACATACCTCCACCTTCGTGTCCTTCTTCTGGATTAAAGGACAATACACCAGTCCGCTTTTCGACGGGCATTGTATTTCTTAAACTGTCCACTCCAATGATAAATTCGACTTTTTCATAGTTTCCTTCGGGCACTTTTACTTTCGTAAATCGTGTGGTACGATCTGCTGCATTTACTAAAAAATAACTGTCATCCTGAGGTACTGTATAGCTGCTACCATCTGCTTTATAGAGTTTGATGTTGCTGATGAAGTATTGTAGTAATTTAATTCTAAAGGATTCTCCCTTTGCATTTTTATAAACCCGGGGTTCGAAGCCTAAAGTTTCTTCACCTACAATGTTGTCAAATTCGATAGAAAACTGCCCGGTCTTTTCGGCATCAGGAGCTGGTGCATCTTTTTTACTGCAGGCAGTTATAAGGGCGATGATGAGTAACATCATCGCTGTAAGTACGATTTTATTGTTTATGTTATTTTTTTCTGTTTTCATTTTTATGCGGATTAGAAAAATTGGTTTCATTTAAAAATATCTCATCTGTAAGTGCCTCCAAGAAGGATTTTATATCGTTCATTTCCCCATCGCTCATTGCTATGCCAGGATTTTCATTTTGATCGTAAAGAAGTCGGTCTGTGACCGGGCTATGCTTAATGCCGGATCTGTAGTGCTGCAACACCTGATCAAGCGATGTAAATCTTCCATCGTGCATATATGGGGCAGAGCGTGTTACGTTTCTCAGTGTTGGTGTCTTAAAGGCTCCGAGATCTCCTGGATTAAAAGATATGCGATAACGTCCGCGATGTATCCATTCGTTCGAGTCATCGGTAAAGTCATCGTCAATACCATTATTATGGAAAGCATTGTCTGTGAACAGTTCACCACGATGACATCCACCACATTTTTGTATGACGAGATGCATGCCACGTTGTTCACTTGCTGTGAGCGCCTGCATATCTTGTCCACTTCGATAACTGTCATACCGTGAACTGGCCGATATCAAGGTTCGCTGGAATTGCGCCAATGCTTTTGCGGCACCCTGTGCTGATGGTTTTTCATTAAAAGCTTGCTGAAATAAGTTGACGTAAAGTTCACTAGCCATCAGACGGTTGGCCAAAGTGACTAAGGACATTCCCATTTCATCGGCATGTGTAAGCGGTCCAAAGGCCTGTGATTCCAGATTTTTGGCTCCACCGTCCCAGAAAAATCCTTGATCTGCCCATGCCAAGTTGATTAAAGTCGGGGAGTGTCTCTCCAGCTTCTTTCCAGATACACCAGCCGCAGTAAGGGCCACTCCATCTGCAAATGCTCGTTCTTGATGATGACAGCTTGCACAACTGACTTGCATATTTGCAGATAACAAAGGGTCATAAAACAACTGCCGACCTAAATGTACTCCTTCGACTGTGAGTGGATTATCAGGCATTTCGATTGGTCGGGGGAAATGTGGCGGAATTTTTAATAACAAAGGGGTAGGAGCTTGGTCATTTTCCAGGGTGCCCTGTTGCTCTTTTTGACACGATAGCATCAATACACTCACTACAAAGCAAATGATGGCTCCTACTTGTAAACCTCTGTTTTTATTCATCTTATTTCTTGGTTGCGGTAGCAGTTGTGCTTTTTAAAGTGATAGCCTTTGTCAGCAAATTGTTTTTTAGCTGTGTCATCAGCTCTTTTTGGGAAGCACTGATCAACCTGTTGGACCAAGGGTTTTCAATGTCGATTACTTTTTTAACATCCATTTCTAGGTTGATATTGGTCGTCATTTGAGCATTAATCGTGATTGCTTTGTCTAGCTTGATCTCTTTTTCAGCATAGAGATCATTGGAAGCGAAGTCCCAAAAGAATGTTTGTAAAGCCGGAGCTTCTGGAGATGCTTTTACCCAGGTCATTTTTCCATTTAAGACAAAGAATTTGTAACTGGTGAGCCACATCCAGCTTTCAAAAGCCATACCATTGAGAGCGGATAATTCTCCAGCGCGCAAGGTCAGATTGTCGTTGTATTTTGAATCAACTCCGATAGCAAATTTTACTGCCGTATATTCACCGGCGGGTATCGCAGCGATTTTAATGTGCTCTCTTTTATTTGCAGGATATTTCTTACCGAAGGATCCGTCCTGTACTGGAATTTCAACATTTTCCTCGATGAGATAGTAGGATTCGGGCACTTTAAATTCTTCACCAGCAGCATTGACTAAACGAACGTTGCTCACCCAGTAGCGCAGTTGATTAAATTCATATTTAAAGTCGAATTGTCGTGTGTTATTGGTGAATTTATAATCATATGCTTTGTTCAATTCGAAGTCAGCATCACCATATCGGGCATCAAATATTATAGTGGTACTACCTGATGCTGCATCAATGTTAGGTTGAACGACTGTTTCTTTTTCACAGGCTGTTAATAAAAAGATGCACGAGAGGAGACTGCATACTCCTTGTTTTAAATAGTTTTTCATTTTCTTTGATTATTTTTTTGAATAGGATTGCTCTTTATTTTATCTTGATCGGGTAAACTAGGCTATCCTGAGCTACGGATTCTCCATTTTTAAGGAGCTTTACTTTTACGGTCCATTCGCCAGGCATCGTGAAATTGACTATTCCAGAATAGCGTCCGTTACCTTTATTTACCGCATTTTCATTCTCTGAAGAACCGTGTTTCATTGCGGGCATAAATGTTTCTACGGCTATGGTATAGTCATTAAGCTCTGTGAAGTTTTCCTTGTCCATTTTATGTAAGGCAAATTCGATCTTGTGTTTTCCTGCCGGCAGTTCAGGAGGAAGTAAACAGGATACAAATACACGATCATCTATTGCTGTACCAGTAGGTATTGTGCGTGGTATAGTAGTTTGGTGGACAGGTAGCGCAAAAGTTAGTGTATCCGTTTTATCTTTGCCTTTGAGAAAGGTTTTAAATAACCAGCCTTTGCCCATATCTTTCATGTTGGCCATGATAAATACCACATCCGCTTGATAGATACCTCTACCCTTGTTTACGAGAGGGGAATAAGGACCGCTATGTGCCATCATACCCATATCCATCTTAATTTCATAGTCCAGTGCTAGATCCGATACCGGATTTCCTTTTCCATCTTCAAACTTCAGGTATAGGCTTTCAAATTTATTGGTCAGACTATCCGGGGTCCAGAGCGATACCTGATGTCCTTCAAAGGTTGTATCTGCTAGCATGATCATCTTAGATAGATCGGAATTATCAGTAACACTCTGATTTTCTATCTGAGATGGATTGGGTTTTGTGGCGTTATTACAGCTGTATACGGTTGTCAGTCCCAGAAATATGAGTGTGTTTAGTTTTATTGTATGCATATTTATTGATGTTATTTTAATCGGTTAACGTTTGTCTAATAATAGCTGAATGTCTTGTATTGCAACTTTGACTGAGTCCATTTCAATACCACTGTATACACCTCGCACATGACCTTTTCCATCTACGAGTGTAAATACTCCACTATGGTCAAAGCCCCCTGGCGATTCAGGGCTTTCTGTTGCGAATGAAAAATAACCTGCAGCTCCCGCGATATCATATACTGTTGATTTTGGGCCATTAACAAATTTCCACAAGTCTGGTGCACCCAATTTTTGTGCATAAGTTTTCAGAACCGACGGTGTATCATGATCGGGATCGATGGTATGAGATATAATAGCGAAGCGTGGTTCATGCTGAAAATGCTTAGCCACCTCCAGCATGTTTTTTGACATGATCGGACAAATGGTCGGACAGCGGGTGAAAAAGAAATCGGCAAGGTATATTTTACCAGTTAAATCTTCGTTGCTGATCCAGTTACTATCTTGATCGACAAAGCGAAATTCAGGTATATGATGGTATAGGGTATCCATTTGTGTAATACCATCTTTTGAAGTGGAAATAATTTCTTGCTCTCCTAAAATAGGCAGTTCTCTATTTTGGTTAGCTGATGTGCATCCTACTACACCCATGAACAGCGCAATAGATACACAGCCAAGAAGTGTATGTTTATATTTTGATAACATTTATCTTCGTGTTATGACTAATGATTTTGTATATGGCTAATCTGTGCAAGAGCTATTGCTCAAAATGAATACGATACAGCGTATCTATTCAAAATAATGAATAGCGTGTACTGGATAGCCTATATAGGTATCAATTAATGTGAAAAATGAAAAGACTCAAATGACAGATGATGTCACTTGTTTTTTTGCAACTAGATGGAAAAGAGGGGTGGGTGGAAGATTGTTTCTGCAAAAAGGAAAGTATAGCTCATATCTTGTGGATAGTGCTTGGTAATACGTCGTGCAATGCGATTATTTTTCGGAAATTCGAAGGTGTCAAGATGATGAATAGAAGCTAACTGTTCTAAGTTAACGGTTGCCTGTTTTGCTTCTTTTTCAGCCTGCTTCTTCAGTTTTTTCATGAGTACGCATTGCCCGTTGCAGTGTAGAAGCGGTTTATCAATGTTCTGACAGGATTTAAGGTATTCGATCCTGTTTAATTTGTAATCAACGAGCATACCTATTTTGCTAAACGTCTGGAATAAGAACGTCATCAAGAGTATGGATATGGTCAATTGTTTCAAATCTGTAAATTTTAAACAAATATACCGGCCTTTTACAGATTGTAATTATGTTTTTCGTGCACATTGTATTGTGTTTCGGGACATCGTTCGGTTGTGGTAACCGTTATTCTGTAAACTATTTTGAAATCGACCGTAAGTGCGATGTGATTTGTTAAGTGTTCTGTGAAGTATGACATATTATCAAATACATTGTTTGGGGTTTGCACCGTGTTGGTGATCTTTGACTAAAGAATACTGGGATTGAATGAAAATCCTACTGTTGTGCAGATGTTCATTAAGTGACATTTGAGGTATTTATTGTCCTAGATCAGGTAGTATGCCTGCAAACTTTGCTTTGTTCGAATTGTTATCTCTGTCTATTGTCATCCATGTTTACTTAAAGGATTTTTAAAATGGAAAATAAACGGAATATACTCATGATATTGAGCTCCCATGATAGAATGGATGGGACAGATAGTAAAACTGGGGTATGGTTAGGTGAAATGACAGACCCTTATTATAAATTTGAAGAGGCCGGATATCAAGTTCTTTTGGCCAGTCCATTGGGAGGTGAACCACCTCTTGATCCGATGAGTAAGTTAACCGAACACTTGACTAGTGATAACCGTAAGTTTCTGGATGATGAAAATGCACAGCAAAGATTTAAGAATACCGTTCAATTGGAAAGCGTTCAATCTTCTGCCTTTGATGGTGTTTTTATTCCAGGGGGGCACGGTCCTTTATGGGATCTGGCTCGACATCCTGAGGTGTCACGTTTACTGGCGGACTTTATCAAAGAGCATAAACCGATCGGGGCTGTGTGTCATGGTCCTGCGGCTTTAGTCGCCCTTGCACAAACAGATCCTGATTTCTTGGTTGGTAGGCACGTGACTGCTTTTACTAATATGGAGGAAAATCTCGTAATGCGAAGTGATTATATCCCTTTTAAATTAGAATCCAGATTAAAAGAATTGGGAGCTTCATTCAGTTCGGCTCCGGTAACTTTTGTACCGCATGTGGTGCGCGATGGAAACTTGGTTACCGGGCAGAACCCACTATCCGCTGGTCCAACAGCGACGAAATTGATTGAAGTGCTTCAAGAGATAAGTCCTAAAGATATTTAATCGTAAAGAAATGATAAGATTAGGGATGAAAGGGATGCTGTGTCAGTTAGAACGTTATTATCCTGTAGTTTTTTTTCAATGCAGTAATTGTATCACGGGTAATACAGAAACTGCTTTTACTTAAACAATTACTTGAAGAAAAATATTCCGCGGCCGCTGAAGCCAAAGATATTTTTATTCTCTAAATTTTGGGAGCTTTTATTTTTTCAATACTTAAAGTTCTAAAGGTTCAATCGCGGTGATTGAACCTTTTTTATGAAAATAATAGCGAACATTGTTTCATATATTTATTCGTTCCCCTAACTTTTTTTACATAAAGCTTCGTTAATTTTATTAAAATTATCAATGTTGTCCCCGCAGTTTTAATGAAAAATTCTGTCGTAAATCAATATAATAACTTTCATTCAAGCTTTTCTAGAGCGTTTTAATCGCATCTTATTGTTTTGGAAAGTGCTTATGCTCTTAATTGATATTTTAAAATAGTTAGCTTCTGAAAATTAGGTAAAGAAGTGCTACAGCAGGGAAGATGAATATGCCCAATATGACAGAACTGATGGGTTTTGCAAAATTCAATGTGTATCCGTGTATACTCGAGCGTGTTTTAGGTACTAATAGACGAGGGTCTGAAGGGTTATAATAGAATACACCGAACTTATAATTTTTTAAATTATCCATTGTTTGTAATTAATGATTTATAATTATGCGTGATAAAGCCTTTAAGTACAGCCCTAAACCCGCTTTTGGTTTCATACTAAAGGTAATATATTTCAAGGTTAATTTCAAATTTTGTTGCATTTTAATTGATTATGGTCATTGCAGAAGTAGACTTTTGTGCAAAACGGCAGAAGATATACTTTCATAAATACTCTTTTAAAATGAGGTGATAATGTAAGGGAATTTTCATAGTAGGAATATGGGTCATTGATTAGATTGTTCGATTGTGAACAGGTAGTGTCCGATTATGGTTAACCTGTTGTTCTTGTTATTTCTCAATAATCTGTTAATGAGTGAAATATGTTTTTGGTAGAATAGTTGGCATTGAGATTCATGAAAAATATAAATTAAAAATGATTATTCAATTTATTGACTCTACTCTTGGAAAAATCGCTAATCATGCATTGATTATTTTATTCAGTTTGTTGTTCATGCTAGCATATGATCAGCAGGAGAAAACGATAGCGAGCACAAAACTTGATGAAGGAGTTGAAATACTTAATTTTTTCTTGAGGGGCACTTATGGATCTGATCCCAGTTCTGAAGCTTCTCGAAATATTGATCGAATTGTTGAGGATGATGCATCTTATGAGAATCAAGACCTGATAAGCTTTTTTTCGCAAATAAGGGAGGGAAATAGCATTGACTATAATGCTGTGATGAGCCTAAAAATATATTATGATTATGATTTAAATTTAAAAATAGTTTATAACGATGGATCGTCTGAAGCACAATGGAATAATTATAACGCGATCAAGTATTTAAAGTTATTGCAGTATTTCATGGTAGGTGCGTTTTACTGAAAGTGATATAGTTGTGGCGTTATTGTGATATATTGAAGATGTCACGATCAACGATGCGTTACTTTTTGTAGATATTGTTGAATTCAAGTTAGTAATAATTGATCATCTATCGATTGTGTGTTTTTTTGATCTATAAGCTCCAAAATCAAATATTTGTGTTGTTAACGTGCAGGAGCAGGTTGGTACGGGACAGTTATTGTATCAATAATGGTTATATTTGGTCTGTTTGCATACTATTTGGAACTCGTTTTATCTACGTCTAATTATAATTTGCTAGCATAATCTTTTTGAGGTTGATGTCTTGGAACGCGCGTTCCTATAGCTAATCTGAAAAATTGATAAACCTAAGCCAATGATGCATACAAGTCATACGCATATTGAAAAGATGAATAACAATAAATCAAGAATGAAAAATATACTATTGCTGGTGGGCTTATGTGCTTCCTGCAATCTTTATGGTCAGAAAAAAGGAGCTGACTTTGAACCTATCGCACTTCAATGTGAGCATCTGGTCAATCCATTGGGTATTGATGTGGAGCAACCCAGATTTACCTGGATGCTGAAAGACGATCGGCAGGGGGCTAAGCAAGTGGCCTATCAAGTTATAGTGGGAACTGACTCATTGTCAATTGTCAATAATAAAGGAAATATCTGGGATACTGGCAAACTGATGAAAGACAATATTCTTGTCCGTTATGCGGGTAAAGATCTTCATGCACTGACACGATATTTCTGGAAAGTTACGGTATGGGATAAGGATGGAAGACCAAGTAGTTCGGGCGTTGCTTCTTTTGAAACGGGCATGATGTCAAGGTTCAACTGGAAAGGTGCATGGATTAGTGATCATGCCAACGAAAATGATAAACCCGCACCATATTTTCGTAAAAAGTTTACAACGAATAAAACAGTTAAGTATGCTCGGGCTTACATTGCGGCAGCAGGTCTTTATGAGCTTTCTTTAAATGGAGCTAAAGTTGGGGAAAACGTCCTCGATCCTATGTATACGCGCTTTGATAAAAGGCTGTTGTATGTTGTCCATGATGTGACTGCGCAGATTAAAAGTGGAAATAATGCAATCGGAGTGATACTTGGAAATGGTTGGTACAACCATCAGTCGCTTGCTGTATGGGATTTCAACAATGCGCCGTGGCGCAACCGTCCTACATTTTGCATGGATTTACGTATTGTATATACCGACGGGACGGAAGAGACAATCTCATCAGAGCGCGATTGGAAAACTTCTTCAGGACCGATTATATTCAATAGCATCTACACCGGTGAACATTATGATGCGAGATTGGAGCAGAAAGGATGGGATGAAGCGGATTTTGATGATTCAAAATGGAATGGTGTGCGGTATCGCAGTGCACCTGCTGATTTGATTGTGGCGCAGCAGACGGTTCCGATTCGTATGGTAAATACTTTTACCCCAAAAAGCGTTAAAAGAATAGATGATAAAACCTACGTTTTTGACCTGGGACAGAATATGTCAGGCATCACTAAAGTGACAGCCAGTGGGACAGCAGGAACGGTATTAAAGATTAAACACGGGGAACGATTACATCAAGATGGGCGCCTGGATCAGTCTAATATTGATGTTTATTTTAGAGGTGACAAAGAGACTGATCCTTTTCAAACGGATATTTTAATACTGAGTGGCAAAAAGCAAGATGAGTTCATGCCAAAGTTTAACTATAAGGGGTTCCGTTACGTAGAGGTGTCCAGTAGTGAACCATTGGACTTAAAAGATCTGCATATTACATCGTATTTTGTCCATAGTGATGTGGCTGCAAAGGGTGAGGTTAAGACGTCGTCAAAGTTGGTCAATGATCTTTGGAAGGTTACTAATAATGCGTATTTATCCAATCTGATGGGGTATCCTACGGATTGTCCGCAAAGGGAAAAGAATGGCTGGACAGGTGATGGCCATCTGGCAATCGAAACAGCATTTTATAATTTTGATGGAATTACTGTCTATGAAAAATGGATTGCCGATCACCGTGACGAACAACAGCCCAATGGTGTTTTACCAGATATTATTCCAACAGGTGGCTGGGGATATGGTGATGCAAACGGGCTGGACTGGACCAGTACAATCGCAATTATTCCATGGCAGGTCTATATGTTTTATGGCGATAACAGGCTTTTGGAAGATTCCTACCAGAATATTAAGAATTATGTCGATTATGTAGACCGTATCAGTCCGGAAGCATTGACTACTTTTGGGCGTGGAGACTGGGTACCTGTTAAGTCTACCTCAAATTTAGAATTGACATCGTCCATCTATTTCTATGTGGATGCGACAATTCTAAGTGCTGCCGCGAAAATGTTTGGAAAACAGGATGACTATGAGAAATATGATCGCTTAAGTAAGAAAATCAAAAAGGCGATCAATGAAAAGTTTCTGAATGTTTCTACAGGAATTTATGGAAGTGGAACGCAGACTGAATTGAGCATGGCCCTGCACTGGGATGTTGTTCCTGAAGATGTGAAAACAAAGGTCGCTTTTAATCTGAATAAAAAAGTTGAGGAATCCGGTTTTCATCTAGATGTTGGTGTTTTGGGAGCAAAGGCATTGTTGAATGCGCTCAAAAACAATGGTTATGAGGAGTCCGCTTATAAAGTAGCTGTTCAAGATTCTTATCCATCTTGGGGATGGTGGGTCGTTAACGGAGCTACTACGTTACTGGAGAATTGGGATCTTGATGCTAAGCGAGATATATCGGATAACCATATGATGTTTGGGGAAATAGGGGGCTGGTTTTTTAAATCTTTGGGTGGGATTTTACCAGATCCTGAACAGCCTGGATTTAAACATATTCTGCTGAAGCCCATATTTCCGAAAACATTGGATCATTCCGAGATTACACATGCTTCGCCGTATGGTGATATTGTATCTAAATGGAAAAAGAATAAGAATATTGTTACTTATGATGTAACAGTTCCGGCCAATGCAACAGCGACCTTTTTTCCTCCTAGTAATGCTAAAGAAAAGCAATCTATGGCGCTTGAGGCAGGTAAACACCGCATAAAAGTACAGCTATTATAGACAGAGATGCACTGGATGTTACTTTTTTACTTTGAATCTATATCCGGATACTTGTACTGTTACTAGCAATTAAGACCGTTTTGATTATTCCAAACGCTATTGAAGTTATGAGCGCAGTACGGCGGAGTTGTTGTCGAAAGGTATGTGATTAATTATCGTTTTGGAAGTTGTAAACTGTTCTGTCATTCAGAATAAATACGCTTATCTATGATTGGGTAAGCGTATTTATTATAGTAGTTTTTAATTTTGCGGAGCTATTTAAAAAATGTGTAGTTAACAGGTTTGAAAATGAATACTTCATTGCCCACATTTCCGCTTGAATAGCCATGAAGTGTAGGCGTCATCTTCATTTCAAAAGATTGCTTTCTTTAATGATTCTTCTGATTTCCTGTTCAAAATGATAAGCAATATCAAAATTTTCATTCCCTACATTTTCCATTATGATAACACTGGTTTTTGTTTTTGGATAGTATAAATTAACCGCCGTAAAACCTTCTGATGGGTGAAATCCTGTATGGCCAATTTCAGCAATACTGTCTTTATCATTTATTCGCAAACCATAGCCGTAACCAATAGGATTTTTACTGAAAAGCTGATGTGTGTTGGTTATAACATAACTTGTCATCACTTTGTAGGTGGTAGGTTTTAGAACTTTTCCCTGATGTAAACATGCGTTCCATTTTGCAAGATCGGGTGCAGTAACAATTAAGTGACTGCCAAAAGTATGGCTAGCATCAAAACTTAATTGTTCGTTGCGTCTAAAAGTTCTGTCTTGTAGCACGGTATGTCCTTTTGTTAGTAATTGGTTATTGATTTCATTTGGATAATAGCTATCGTTCATGTGACAATTTTTAAATAGTGCTGTCACTAAAGCTTCAAAACTTTTCCCACTTTGCTTTTCAAGAACAAGTCCCGCAACATAATAACCCACATTAGAATAATTGAATGAAGATCCTGGTTTAAATTTCAATGGTTTGTCTATATCTTCACTGTATAATCCTGAAGTGTTGTTGAGCAGTTGATGGACGGTGACGGTATCCGCCCAAGTATATTTCAAATCAGGCAAATATTTACGAATAGGTTTTTTCAAATCAATTTTCCCCTTTTCTACTTGCTGTAAAATAAGTGCTGCGGTAAATTGTTTGGCTATGGACATGGTAGAAAACTTGTCGTCTATTTTTAAGGGGATATCTTTGCTGAAATCAGCTCGTCCATATGCTTTTGCATATTTTGTTATTCCATTTTGTTCAATGTAAACTACTCCATTAAAATCTCGTGGACTTTTAGTTAGCAATAAACTATCAATTTTTGTTGAATAGTTATCTTTTAATTGTGCTGATGAATGGCAACTTGTCAATAGAACTGTTGTTGCAAGAAATATTAGTTTTAAAATTGGCTTCATTTAGCTTCGGGATATAAATATCAAAGTCTAGTTTTTAATGTCGGTCGATAATAGGTACTGAACGCGAATCAGTTCTAAAAAAATGGTTTTAGTATGATCTTGATGTTATGATTAATAGTTGCGCTCTTTGTTTTGCTTGTGATCATCAATGGTGTAATTGTCTAATAATTACCTTTTAAGATCTTGTTGATCAATGCCATTGACAGTCTTGCCAGTCTGTTAACATATGAAAGAGTAAACCAACCGCAATAATTCGAGTTTTCGGAAAAAAGAGTAAGATAAAGTATACTGCAATTGCATAATAGGAGTGAAGTGGATGAAAGCCTATACTGCAACGATCTGGTGCGAATATTGGAGTCGCTAACAAATGATCGAGATCAACCAGCATTGTAGCAATCATGATTAACCAGGCACGTTTCCATTGTTTTCTAAAAAACACATACGAAAGTAATCCTGGAGCTAAAAAATGTAAGGTATAATGAATGAATGTCTGTAGGTAATGTAATGTCTCAATATTCATTTAATAAACAAAATAAAGTGATAGATGTAGTTTTTCGGCCTCTCTAATTTCTGCAAATATAAGGATCAAAAAGTGAAATATTGAAGGAAATCACATCCTGATTAACGGTCTTTTTTACTGGAAGAAAGACTGCCAAAGATGACGTTTGATCCTTCAGCTTGTCGGATTTTTATTGAAGTGATCAGTGGAATTGTCGTCCTCATTAATCGTTTCTTGTATAAATTTTGGAAAGTATCGCTATTTGGCGCAATTGCAATTCAGGTTGATGTCCATATTTTCACCTATAAATTCCCTGTATTCACCGAGTTTTTCCTGAGCTTAGTCTAAATGTCATCGTGTTCGATTGATTTACAAACTATTTTTGAATCAATAAAAGAACGACTAACCATCAATATAAAATAAAGACATTATGAAAACTTTAGCAAACACATTCGTAGCAGTAGCCTTGATCGTAGTATCGACTTTCACTATGGCAACCGCAAAACCAAAAGTACCGAATAAAAAAACAGTTGTCAATCTATCGACAGCAGCGCTAGCTATCGACCATTACGTAGCGATTATGACTGCGGGTGAATCAGCAGGGCTGGAAAAACTTTTTACTTCAGATTTCACCCAAAAGATAAACGCAAAAGAAGGGCGGACCAATAGTCGTTCAGAAGTCGTCTCATTCTTAAAAAAACAAAAAGGAGATCAACTGAACTGTAAAACGAGTACCATAATCGTAGAGAATTCCGCTGATTATAAAGTAGCGAGAATAACAATGCAATTTGAAGGATTTACTAAGAATGATCTTGTAACTTTGGTCAATGACGGCGGTAACTGGAAAGTCTCCCAATCGATTACTACATATCAGTAATTCATTTGCAAATCATAAAGGAATTCAGTGTTCAATTTTTACTTTTAGCCAAGATAAATATGATGATTATAAAACCGCTCTCCCTTACAATTATTCTCGGAATGTTGGTAGGAACTGCTTCTGCACAGACCCACATGACGATTCAGGAAGGTATTTCCAAGGTCGAAGCTGGATTAATCCCACCAGTCCGTTTTGAGGGCGAAGCTTCTTGGGATATCGTTTCCCGGATGCAGTTTTATAACGTTCCAGGGGTGAGTATAGCTGTTATCAAAGACTCAAAAGTTATTTGGAGTAAAACGTATGGCTATGCAGATCTTGATTCTAAAACGCCAGTAACTTCAAAAACACTTTTCCAGGTAGCTTCGATGAGTAAGCCTGTAAGCGCTTATGCGGCTTTGAAAGCCGTGGAAGAGGGAAAGTTAGACCCTGATAGTAATGTTAATGTATATCTGAAGTCATGGAAAGTTTCTGAAAATGAATGGACTAAATCGAAAAAAGTTACACTAAAAAATATTGTGAGCCATACTGCTGGTTTTACAGTAAGTGGATTTCCTGGTTATAAGGTAAGTGATCCTCTTCCTACTGCTGCTCAAGTGTTGAATGGCGTAAAACCTTCCAATACCCCTGCAGTTTTTGTGGATAAGCTTCCAGGGGCTAATTTTCGATATTCAGGTGGTGGATATACGGTGATGCAACAGATGTTTTCGGACCTCGAGGGGAAAGATTTTACGACTATTATGCGTGAAAAAGTGCTTCTCCCTCTTGCTATGCACAACAGCAGTTTTGCACAGCCACTTCCAGCAGCACAAGCACAGTTCACAGCTACAGCCTATGGTGTCGATGGACGTAAAGTGGAGGGACGATACCATATTTATCCGGAGCAGGCTGCTGCGGGTCTGTGGTCTACGGCCGAAGATTATGCTAAGTTTGTCATCGATATTCAAAATACACTTAGTGGCAAAAGCAGTAGGGTAATTTCCAAAAAAATGGCAGAAGAATTTACGAGTCCGTTTATTGAACCTTTTATAGGTTTGGGCATTTTTCTAGAAAATTACAACGGAGAGGTTTATGTGACCCATGGTGGTTGGAATGAGGGGTTTAGTAGTAGCTTTATTGGAAGTAAAACAAGCGGTGACGGAGTTGTGATTCTTACAAACACCAACAAACCCCTGTTTATCAATGAGCTCGTGAGATCCGTTGCATTAGTCTACCATTGGCCCAATTATATTGCACCAACTAATCAAATTCTGCCGTTAAGTCAGCATGATTTAAATGCTCATTTAGGGAGCTACAAGTTTGAAAAATATGGTTTTATCAAAGTCTATAAAGAAAATGGTAAACTGATGACAGTTCGCAATGTGGATGCTCCGGTGGAACTTATCAAAGTTGGAGAAAATACATTCGCTATGCGAGACTGGAATTTCAAGGTGAGTTTTGATATGGATTCAAGTTCTGGTAAAAAAGAACTTGTACAGACTTTAGCTGATAAAACTGTTCGATCTAAAAGTCCTCAGATCGGCAGCGATGAAATTATACCCTTAGCATTAATTTTAGAAGGTCATTTTGAAAAAGGTGTAAAGGCATATCAAAAGGCAAAACAAGAGGATAGCCAACATGAGCAGCTTTCAGAAGGCTTTCTGAATGGTACAGGATATGAACTGCTCCATCAGAAAAAAAATGCTCAGGCTATTGCTGTTTTTAGCATCAACACGATCTTGTATCCAGAGAGTGAAAATGTCTACGATAGTTTAGCTGAGGCTTATATCAAAGACGGACAGAAAGGAAAAGCAAAGCAGAACTACCGAAAAGTACTTGAAATCAATACTAAAAATGAAAAAGCGCGTAAAATCTTAGAAACGTTATAATCTTGAATGCCATAGTCAGGAAATTAAATTTAAGACTATGGCATTTAAACCTGTTTTTATGATTATGGTCTTAACGTGTAAGTAACTATATTTTCTATGTTTACGTGTTTGTTGTTATAAGTCTGGTTTTCAAATACAAAATTTAGCTTTTTCAATATTGCTACAGAATTGCTATTATCTGATGAAGGAAATGCCGTAATTACTGCTGCCTTCAAATTATTGAAAGTGAATCTAATAACGGCCTGTAAAGCCTCTTTCATATAGCCCTTTCCCTGAAATTCTGGTAACATTTCATAACCAATCTCGACCATATCAGATTCATGATCAAAGTTCCAGCAACAGACCGAACCGATTAAAGTATCATTGTTACTTAAGGTGATCACCCAGTACAGACATTCTTTCTTTTTTACCATTCCATTGATTCTTTCAATGTAATTGACTGCCTGTTTTAAAGTCGTCGCATTGTCCCGGCCAACAAAATTGTTTGTAATTGGATCGGAATGTAGTTTATGAATGAAGTTATAATTCTTCCTGAGTATTTTTTTTAATGTTAACCGTTCTGTATGCAGCGTTGGAAAATCTGTAAAATTTAAGTTCAGCATATGTTCTGTTGAAATGATTAAAAAGGGCTTTTTAGAATTTCTTATTTAATACATGTATTGGAAAACTTTTTTTTATGATAAAATCAAACGTTATTATTTTTTGTGCTACTTATGAAATACCAAGAGCTTTCATTTTTATTAAAAATTCTTCTTGAGAAATCTCTCCAGAACCAAATCTGTGTTGCAAGAGCAGCTTATTTTCATTTTCAGTCATAGGTCTTTTATATAGATCTTCTACTCGTGCTTTTTCATTTAATAATGGTGTAGTTATGTGCTGTAATTTGGCAAAAGCCTCATAATATCGAACCCCTAATATTCTTTGAGATTTTGCATCGAAATGAAGCTGATCTTCATTTGCAGTCAAATTTTTGGCTGTTACATAATAACAATGTGCGTGTGATTGTGCATACTTTAACAATTCTTCATTGACTTTGGGGTAGCTTGTAAAATATTGGCCATAAAGTCCGTTTGTTAAGAAGTTTCCAATCTCACCAATAATCAAAGGCAGATGCGGAGCGTCCAATTGTGAGCGTAATTCAGCTATTATTTTTTCAAATTTATCACTATAATGTGCCGCAGTGTGGGCAAAACTATCGTTCTCGCCCTGATGCCAGAGTATGCCTGCTAATTGGCTGCTGCGCATCGCTAACTTGGCTTGCGCAACTGCATGATCAAAAAGTGCACCCCCAATAGACCAGTCATCTAGGCTTGTGCCGCCATCTGCACAGGGGATGAGTCCAATTTCAAGTTCTTTGTTGTGCGCTTGCCATGAGGCTGCGAATGAAGAACTAAGGCCAACCCCTGCGGTAGAGCGGTCATTATGGATAGGTTCAAACATGATCTGCCACCTGCCATTCCGTAAAACTTTAATATTTTCATTTAATATCTGAGGTACATCATTTAAGTAACCTCGGCCTGCCATATTTGATTGGCCAATGAGTAAAAAAGACTGTATCATTTGACTGTATTCAATTATTCCTTATTATAATATCAAACCTATAGGAAAAATACGATATAAATGTAATAGCGATGAATTTTTTAATCGCTAAAGATGTTAAAGTCATTGCAAGGAACTGAACTGATGCATGTATTGGAAAAGGTTTTGAAAGTAAAATAAAAGGTGCGGAATATATTATCCCGCACCTCGTTAATTGTTTACATCGTATTAAGAGTTCTCACTTATTAATACCTGACTTGCAATGCGATCTCACCTAAATCAGCTAGGTCGGCCTGAGTTGTAAATACAACGCGACCTTTTTTAGACAGTACTTCCCAAGCGATATTGCTAACAATATCATCTATGGCATCTTCTTGGTTCGCATCGTCAACGAGATCAAATGTTCTTTCGTCAGTCATGACTACAGGCTGCGAAAAATCATTATTAATAATTAGAAGTTCTCCGCGACCATCCAGGGAAGCTTGATAGATTTCTCGCAAATCCGTCAGTACTTTACCTGTTCCTACGGCTTCTTTCATCTGACTGATGGCGTCGGTACGTTGCTGCTTTTGTAATGTTTCAATAATCTCCCAAGATTGCTTTACAATTTCATGAGGAGCAACGTGATTATAATTTATTGGAGCATGTCCAATATAGGCCGCTGGTATATCAGCTACTTCTTGTAATTTGACATAATTATCTTCTGTACTGATGACCACACAAGCCAATCCGGTATCGTGATGCAGTTTTACGAATGCCTTATCGACGGTATTTAAATATTCACGCACCATATTATCTACTTTCCGGGCATTACTGGCTTGATCTGCGTTGGCCACCTGAAGCGTATTCTCCGGAAAGGGAAAGTCATCATTCTTTATTTCAGTAACTATGCTATCATTTACGGCTTCATAAATTTGTACACCACTTTGTGATAGTAACATCAGCAAATAGTTTGTACTTCTATTATAGGATTTGATAAGTGAGCGAACAGCGAATCTTTCGGAGATATGTACGCCTTCACGACTTGTTTCCCATGCTGATTTTATTATTTCTTCGGTATCATTAGAGAGAAAAATATGGAGACTGTCCAGATTATAATTGAGATCGATCTGCGTAGTTATCGTTTGTATTTTTTCCAATAGGGGGGCTATTGTTTTTTTATCAAACGTTGTTGTTAATCTATCTTCGGCTTCTTTAAGTAAATTCTTCAAGGAAACTGCATCTGTGAGGTTATCCGGGTGAGTACGATGCGTATTCAGCGAGATGGTTACACAAGGATTACTTTTTACATTGGCGATTTTCTGTAATTGTTCTTTTAATATCATAACTTTTACATTTTATTTATCAGAAATTTAATTTGAAACTGATAATTGTTGAGTGTTTTGTTAAGATAGTTAAAAAATGTTTAATATCAAAGAAATCAGGGTACAATAATCACATTTCAAAGCTTGAAATTCTATTATCAAACTATCTGAAAATAGCATTTTTATGTGTTCCAGGCCAATTACATCATGGACTATAGAGCTTCATACAGCCATGCATGCAGGATATGGATTCTGTGTGGTTGGTCTTATTGATGTAGCAACTGATAAAGCATTGTTTTTGAGGGTGTAGGAAATGTGGGAAATACAATTGATATATTTCAATTTGCTATTTTTTTTGCTTTTTTGGAATAAAATATGGTTCTTTATGTATTAAATGTCTTTAAGACAAATAAACTAGAATGATGCACACCCTTTGTATTATCGCTCGATCAACCAAATTAACCAACAAATTTTAAACAATTATGACTAACACATCAAGAAGAAAATTTATTAAGAACTCGACAGCTGTCGTTACAATAGCTGGTCTAACTTCTATATTTCCTAAGCTATATGCTTCAGTGGGTGCAACGCAAAAAATTCGTGTTGGTGCCATTGGTATTAATGGTATGGGATGGTCCGATTTGAATGCGATCCTCAAACATCCAGATGTTGTCTGTACAGCACTTTGTGATGTGGACAACACTGTTTTACAGAAGCGGATAAAAGAGCTTGAAGGAAGAGGTATTTCGGTAAAAGGTTTTAACAACTACCGTGATTTATTAAAAAGTAAAGATGTGGATGTCGTGGTTATCGGTACGCCTGATCATTGGCATTGTTTACAGATGATAGAAGCTTGTCAGGCGGGGAAAGATGTTTATGTTGAGAAACCATTGGGTAATTCGATCGCTGAATGCAGGGCGATGATGGATGCAGTAAAGAAAAGTAAATCCATTGTTCAGGTAGGGCAATGGCAACGTAGTCAACAACATTTTCGAGATGCAGTGGCATTTGTGCATTCCGGCAAGCTGGGTAAGATCCGCCTGGTAAAAGCTTGGGCATACCAAGGTTGGATGAAAAGTATTCCTGTTAAACCTGATGGGCCGGTTCCAGCAGGTGTGAATTATGACTTGTGGTTGGGTCCTGCAAAGAAACATCCTTTTAATCCGAATAGATTTCATTTTGATTTTAGGTGGTACTGGGATTATGCTGGTGGCTTAATGACAGATTGGGGTGTTCATATGCTTGATTATGCACTACTAGGGATGAAGGCGACTAAACCGATTTCAATTATGGCATCTGGAGGGAAGTTTGCTTATCCTCAAGATGCAGCCGAAACTCCAGATACGTTAACCACGGTATATGAGTTTGAGGGTTTTAATGTGCAATGGGAGCATGCTACAGGTATTGACGGTGGTCCTTATGGAAAGGATCATGGCGTAGCTTTTATTGGAAACAATGGTACTTTAGTGCTTAACCGAAGCGGCTGGGAGGTCATTCCTGAAAAGGGTCGCATGGATGGCATTGCTTTTCAGCGTTCAGTTGATGACGGTTTGAATCTGCATGCGGTTAATTTTATTGAAGCAGTGAAAAGCAGAGATTCATCGACTTTGAACTGTCCTGTGGAGGATGGGGCTGCAATCGCGATATTTTCGCAAATGGGGAACATTGCCTATCGTACGGGAAAGAAGATTTATTGGAACCAAGAAACCTGGTCTTTTGGTACTGAAGATGCAGATAAATTAATATCGGCATCTTACCATAATGGTTATAAGCTACCTACAATTTAAAATATTATGATCAATATATTTTTGTAATGCCAGCATACAGTGCTGATAACAGTAAGATGTTGTATGCATTTGAATCTATTAAATGGGGCGCATTGAACATGAAATTAGGGAACAGGTACTTCCGGCTTTAACTAACCCATATTTTTCGATGTGGTAAATAGATTAGAATGTTTATAATTGTTACTTGGCAATAGAACGCGAGATGTTGATGGCTCTATAAAAAAGTGTTCTAATTATCCTACTAGTGTGTTTGTGTTAAACTTTTGTGATATAAATTTAACTATACATTTTGTTGATTGTCAATTTGTTATCATGTTTAAAAGGTGTTGATTAGGTCTTTAGAATATTAATTTTATATCTATATATTTGTGTCAAAATTGTTGGAAATATGAAAAAAAAGGTTGTGCTTATTCAGGATGATGAAGATATCCTTGAAATCATGGATGAAGTTTTGACGGATGAAGGCTTTGATGTTACTTCATCATTAACAACCGAACCCATTGAAAATATCGACAAGATCGAACCCGATGTTGTGGTAGTAGATGAGCATATTCGGGGAGGGAAGAAAGGTACGAAAGTGATAGAAGAGTTGAAAAGTGATCCAGAAACAGAGGATTTATCGGCCGTGCTTACTTCGACATCATATGATTTGCCTCAAACAGCAAAAGATTGTAAAGCTGATGACTATATCGAAAAACCGTTTGATTTGGATCATATGGTTGATGTTGTCAAAAATAATTCTTAACGGCGGAAAATTTAAAGTTTGTTCCTGACATCATTTTATATATAGCTGGTTTGAGCGTTTTTTATTGTAAACATATTAATCTGTTGAAATTTAAATAAGTTCAAATGGCTTATGATAGAAGAAGGAGATACAAATAGTATCTCCTTCTTCTATTTCAGGGGTATACTTCAAACAGAAAGGTTTTTATGATTTTTCCATCAAAAAAACTTTCTTTATTCTTATTTCTTTAATCGTGTCTTGTTACTAAGCTTGTGGACGTTAAGTAAAATTGTACTGCTAATAAATGGACAAGGGATGCGATTTTAAAATCTATATAAACCTTTTACGTTTATTTAATACTATAAGTTCATCGAATTTTAGTAAATCATTTTACGATCTGAAAGTACAATACAATAAGGGAAAAAAGGGAATTTCCTATCTGACCAAGTTGTGCTCTTAATGATTGTATAGCTCTTTGGTGTAGCTTATAAGTACCTTTTATTGAAATTTCCAAAATTTCGGCAATTTCTTCAAATGAAAGCTGTTTCACATATTTTAGGTACAGCATTTCCTTTTGTTTTGGGGTAAGATGACGGAAAGCGTCTTTCAACTGTTTATGAATTTCCAATCGTTCTTCTTCACGAATAATGGTAGATTCTATAGGTAAATCCAATTGAAATGAATAATGCTCTTCGTCAATAGGCTCATGTAGGTACTGTTTGGAGTCGCGCTGACTATTTAGGAGAAGGTTACGCAAGGCCCGGTGCAGATAACTGCGTGGTTGCTTAATATCCTGAAGTGACTTTCTGTTTTCCCATAATTTAAAAAACAGGTTCTGGATGATATCTTTAATAACCTCATGATTGTCTGTAAAGCGTAAACCATACAGAAATAAACTGTTGAAATAATTCTCATAGATCACTTTAAATGATGTACGGTTTCCCGCACAGAAATTATTCCACTCATGATTATCGTGTTCTAGTAGTTTCATTAAAAATAGATGCTTAAGCTTCTTTTATCAGCCAACCAAATATAAGAATTTATATGATTTCGATCTGTTATCTGATGTGTTGAATTATTTTTGCTTGATAATCAGTGTGATATGTTTTTTTTTAATGATTGGGTGGGGTAAAGTTTGAGATCTTGTGTCTTTTAATAGTACGATGTACAAATATTGAGAAGAACCTAAATGACTTAAATGAAACTACCTGAAGAAGATGAGCTTTTGCATGATTTGTATGAAAATCAGGAATTCTGTAAACTATTAGCACGTTCCGAATTTGTCGAACAAGATGAATGGGAGCAATGGTTTGCCGAACGGCTAGCGTATAGACCTGTTTCTTACTTAGCTAGAACTTTGTATGAGCTGCAGTATTTTGAGCAATCCGTGTTTAATGGCGATGCGTATGCATCAGAGGTTTGGTCGGCCGTCGATGACTTTGTTGAATATTCGGATTCACCCGTATCTCGAACTTCATTCTTGAAGCGGATGGTTAGCAGTTGGATTCCATATGCAGCAATGATCTTCGCTATATTATCGCTTTCGATATGGTTTAATATGCCTTTGGATTATAAATCTGTTGATACTATTGCAATCGTTTCTGCAATTGACCAACGTTCTGTATCACTTCCGGATGGCAGTCGGGTCATCTTAAATAAGGGTAGTCAGATTAAATATCGCGAAGATGAACAGGGTAGACATCTTGAGCTTGAGGGAGAAGCTTATCTACATGTTGCAAAAAAATTAAAAGATAAAGTTCTGGTACCGTTTACAGTTAAAGGAGATGGATTTGAGGTGAAAGTTCTTGGAACGCGTTTCAACATGATCAATAATAAACATGTCAAGTTAATTGCTCTGGATGAAGGTCGTGTATCAGTTAATCAGTTTGATAAAAAGGTCATCATGGCACCTGGACAAGTGGTCAAAAGTGAAGGAAATGAATTGAAATTGGTGCCGATTAAAGCGGTTCTCATGAATGCTTGGCATACGGGCGTGTTGCAATTGAATAATACGAGCCTGCATGAAATTGTAACCTGGTTAGAAATCACACAAGGCGTAGATATTGTAAATAATCTACCAAAGGAAATACAGGGCTTCACGATGAGCGGCGAGATTGATGTTCGGGACCAGGAAAATCTTTACCGCTCTATAAGCAGTATTTATAACATTGAAATTGTTAAGGAAAATGACCAAATAATCTTTAAAAAAAAATAATCAATAAAACCATAAATCTCAAAATCAAATTATGAACCGCAACTGGACCAAACAATTCGTCTTGATGTGGCCTGGCCTTCTTGTGCTTAGTCCGCATACAGCCCGTGCTGCAGGCATGTTTAGTGAAACGAATATAATCGTCATCAGTGAACAGCTTAATAATAGCGGCAAAGTCAGTACGATGAAGTTAGATGAGCTTTTATCTCTGATTTCAAAACGGGAAAAAATCTATTTTGTATATGCTGATCAGGTGCTTAAAAATCAATCAATAGAAAATTTTGACAGTGCTTCGATAAGATTGAAAGATCTTCATATTTTATTAGCTCGCATAAATCTGAAAGCTGAAAAAATTTCTAGCAATCAGTATATAATAGCGTCAAAAGCAACATCAAAACGGCATATTGTCAATAAAGAGGTTGAGTTGCTTAAAACGACACAAGAGAAGAAGGTAAAGGGCGTGGTGAAAGATAGTCAAGGAGGCACACTTGCTGGTGTAACGATTAAGAAAATGGATAGTGAAGTTGCGACGCATTCGGATGAATCGGGGACATTCGAAATTAATGCTGTTGAAGGGGACAAATTACAGATTAGTTTCATCGGTTATGAAACACAGGTGGTGACGATTCCTCAGAGTGGAAATCTGACGATTACATTACAGAGTGTTGTTAATAACCTGGACGAAGTTGTTGTTGTGGGATATGGTACACAGAAGAAATCGGATCTTACTGGATCGGTTGGTGTGGTAAATGTTGGAAAAGCATTAAAATCTAAACCCGTCACGAATGTACAGGAGTTGTTGGCTGGAACTGTCCCGGGGCTCAATATAAGTAAAGGAAGTGGAGCAGTCGGTAGTGGTGCTACCATTAATATTCGGGGGACATCCACTATTGGAGGAAGTTCTGGCGCATTGATTTTGATTGATGGTGTGCCAGGAAATATCAATACGCTCAATCCTAATGATATCGAAAGTGTTTCTGTATTGAAAGACGCCGCTTCGGCATCGATATATGGTTCTCGCGCTGCAAATGGGGTGATCCTGATTACGACCAAAAGTGGTCAGGAGATGGATAAATTAAGGATAGAACTGAATAGTTCAGTAGGTATACAATCGCCACAATTTCAGATTGATTTTGTAGGCTCTGAAGATTTTATGAAGCTGTGGGATCAAGCTTTGGCTAATGATGGTAAGACACCTCTTTATGGCCAGAAAGGATTGGAAGATCTTAAAAATGGAAAGTATGCAGATGTAAAATGGTACGAAGAGATTTATAAACGTAATACTTTGATCACCAATAACTATCTGGCTTTTTCCGGGAATACAGAAAAAATGAAATATAGATTTTCGGCATCGCACGATTATCAGAATGGTACGCTACCGAATAATAATTACAACCGTGTGATCCTTAAGCCCGATATGACATTTAAACTTTCGGATAAATTAACTGCGCGAGCTAATATTCAATATACAGAAACTTATATCAATACACCCCAGGGAGGGGTTGAATCCTGGCAGAGTCAAGCTACGCGTATAGCACCGATTAATTTTATCAAAAATTCATTTGGTCAGTATGGAACAGGTTCTGCTATTGCGAATAATCCAATTGCGGGTGTACAGGAAGCTGGTTATAATAAACAAAAGTATAAGGAGCTGATGGGCATTTTTGAGGTGGTATTTAGACCGATTCAAGATCTCGAGTTTAAAGGGAATTTTTCACGTTATACCTATGATAATTGGAGTAAAGATCGGGTCTTGACTTATAATCTTTACAATGATAAGGGGGAGGTCGCTTCTGTGCAGAATAGAACAACAGGCTTGACGGAAGGAGTGAGTAATAACTACCGAAATATGCTCCAATTTACAGTAGATTATAACAAGAAAGTTGGTGATCATTCCATCAAATTGTTAGGTGGATTCTCACAGGAATATTTTAATACATCAGAATTTTCCGCATTTAGAGAGAATCTCCCTTTTGGAGAAGTCGATGTGCTTAACAGTGGTAGTCAAATAAATATGAGATCTGCTGGACTGGCTAAAGATGTAGCCATTCAATCGTTATTTGGACGTTTAAATTATGATTATAAAGGTCGCTATCTTTTGCAGGCAAATATAAGAGGTGATGGTTCATCACGATTTGCAAAAGGTTATCGTTGGGGTATTTTTCCCTCTTTTTCAGCCGGATGGAATATCCATCAGGAAGATTTTTTTCATTGGGATTTAATTTCCTCTTTAAAATTAAGAGGTTCTTGGGGAATATTGGGTGATGCAGAAAAGGTGGGTAACTATGCAACTGCTGCTGTGTTGGCCTATGAGCCTGCGATGTACGGGTTTAATGGTTTGGTTGTTCCGGGGGCATGGAACAATGTGTCGATCAATCCCAATATCAGTTGGGAAGAATCGAAACAGACTAATTTTGGTCTGGATCTGGGAATCGCCAAGACAATCAATTTCAGTATTGATTATTTTATAAATAATAGGGATAAGATCTTGTATGCTCCTCCAGTACCTTCAGAATTTGGTTTAACAGGGCCGTTAGACAACCTGTTGAAACTGAAGAGCTCTGGTTTAGAAGTTTTGGTTGGATACAAGGATCACAAAAATGATTGGAACTGGGCCGTGGACTTTAATACTTCTTTTTCCAAGAATAAAGTCCGGGATTTAGCAGGAACAGGACCTTGGATTGGTTCCTCAACCTATACCGAGGTCGGGCATACCTTCAATCTTCCTTATGGATATCAAGCTATCGGACTATTTCAATCTGAAGATGAAATTCAGAACAGCGCATCGCAGGGAACAAATGTTTTTCCAGGGAACATCCGTTATCAAGATCAAAATCATGATGGCGTAATCAATGGGGAGGATCGTGTGATTTTGCGGGACAAGCCCAGTATTCGATTTGGTATGAATATCAGTTTGGGATGGAGAAATCTGGATATGATGGCTAATTTTTATGGAACACTACAAAATGTACGTTACATCAGCGGTTATGAAGGCTGGGCATTTTTTCTAACACAGAATGCAAGGCCTATGCATCTGGATAATTGGACAACAACGAATACCGATGCGAGTTATCCAAGATTGTCCTTACAAAATACTTCTAACGATCAGCAGTATTCTGACTATTGGTTAAGAAAGGCCGACTATCTCAAGATTCAGAATGTGCAGGTGGGATATACGTTTCCGAAACGTCTTATGGATAATTGGAAACTCAACGGACTTCGGTTATTTCTGTCGGGACAGAATCTGGCAACGATCACTGCATATCCTGGGTTTGATCCAGAGGGAAGTTATTATCCTCTATCCAGAACGTTTTCATTTGGTGTTAATCTTAACTTTTAAAAAAGAATGAAATGCTTGTCCGTATAACATGAAAACAAGTACTGCAGGCTGTTTCATTGCCTTTAAAAATATACTATCATGAAATTTAATTTTATAAGCAAAATAATAATCTGTGCATCTATTCCGGTGCTTTTTAGCAACTGTGAAAAGTTTTTGGATAGAGATCCATTATCTGAGGCTGCAGAAAAAAACTTTTGGAAAACAGAAAATGATGCCCTGGTGGGGCTTAATGCAGTATATACAGCATTACCTGGAGAACGGGACTTTTGGCGCGATTGTCAAAGCGATAATTCTGTTATGACCAATGCTTGGGGTGAAGGTGGCCTCGGGTATATCAGTATGGGTAATCATAATGCGGCGACTGCTTACGTTCAGGAGGAGTGGAGATATGATGATATTCGGAAATGTCTTTATTATTTGCAACAGTTAAGTAAAATGTCTTTTACGCAAGATCTAAAAAATAGACTTGAAGCGGAGGCGCGGTTTATTTTAGCATTGCGTTATTTTAGAATGGTGCAACATTACGGCAATATCCCCTTGATCAAAGATGAACCGATCAATCTTGATGAAAGTGCATTACCGCGGACAGATAAAAACCTGGTGTTGGACTATGCTCTTGAAAATGTGGTTTATGCTATCGATCATTTACCGGAACATTATACTGGAGCAAACTTGGGAAGAATCAACAAGGGGGCAGCCTACATGTTAAAAGCAAATATCTATTTACATCAAGCCAGTATCAAACAATATCATGAAGGAGCTGCAGATCCACAGTTGTGGAAACAGGCCTATGAGGCGGCATCCGAAGTTTTAAAAATGGGATATGGTTTAGTCGACGATTATGCGGAGGTGTTTAAGCAGGCCAACAATCTCAATACGACTGAAGTAATCTTGGCAAGACAGTACGTGGAAGATAAAATAACCCATATGTTACCAGTACTGGCTTCTCCGGCAGGAACGGGGATAACAGGAAATGGTTGGGCAAGTTTTTGTCCGACCCGCGAATTGGTTGATTCTTATCTCTGTACCGATGGTAAAGACATTCGCAGTTCCAATTTATATGATCCGGCAAAACCTTGGGAAAATAGGGATAAAAGGTTGAAAAAAACATTTATGTTACCGGGTGAACCTGTATTGCGTCCAAATGGCAAATATGCGGCTTACCAACCTCACCCAGCTTACAATATGGGTGAAAAAATCAACAGTGAGGGCGGGGGAATTACGGGGTATATGTACCTGAAGTTTAACGAACCGGAGTATGTTAAAACAGATGCTGGTTTTGCCAATTGGCCTATTTATCGCTATGCTGAAACCTTACTGATCATTGCTGAGTCATTGAATGAGTTTAAACCTGGTGATCTGCAGATCAAAACCATGATTGATCAGATTAGAAAGAGGGCAGGCCTACCTTTGTTAAGCAATAGTGATTTGTCAGATCAGGCTGTTATGCGTAAATTGATTCGGGAAGAAAGACGGCATGAGTTTGTTGCAGAACATAAGCGATATTTTGACATATTACGCTGGAAAATTGCGGAAGATGTACTGAATAAAAATGCAGAGGGTATTAACAGTAATCAGAATGATCTGATCGGTGACTGGACTAAACCGAGATTTCTTGCCCAAAACCGAAAATTTGAAAAGAGTAAACATTACCTATGGCCAGTGCCACAAAGTTCAATTGACAAAAATAAAAACCTACTGCCTCAGAACCCAGGATGGTAATAAGGCATTATAAACCGTAAATAATGAACAGAAGAAATTTTTTAAGGAATTCAAGTTTAATCAGCTTGGGTGTTTTGGCGACACAGTTTCCGGCATGGTCCCGCAGTATTTTTGCATGGGAACAACCAATTCATAATATTGAAGCCGATAAGGCTATAGATCCCCAATGGCTAGCTTCACTATATGAGCGTGGAGAAAAAATCAAGTACTTTAAAAGTAAAAATGAGCTCAAATATATCGGTATGCCTATTGGAGGACTTCATACTGGTACTGTGTATATCGGGGGGGACGGCCGGTTGTGGCTGTGGCAGATTTACAACGAATCTTACGATGGTATGAAGGAAGGTGTAGAACCGAAAATAGTGCTATGGAACAACGGTAAAGAACAGGTTCGGATTCGTCCAAGAGATGGTTCTGCTTATATTGAGCCGGCTATTGCAGATAATCTACGCGTACTGGAACAGGGATTTGCAATCTCTGTGTATTATAAGGGTAAGCAGTTGATAAAAGAGCTCCGCGAAAACCATTGGGACGAAATTGTATTTGAACCCTCGTACCCGACATGTACAGTAACTTACAGTAGTGCAGATTTTCCGGTTGATGTAAAGCTTACGGCTTATTCTCCTTTTATTCCGTTGGATATCGAAAATTCTTCACTGCCTATGACTACGCTGCATGTTGAAGTCGTTAATAAAACTGATCAACCATTGGATGTATTGATTAGTGGCTGGCTGGAAAATGGGGTTCATAAGAATAGAAAAGACTTTTCATCGGTCCGTAAAGTGTCGGTTTCGAAAAATCTTATTGATGGGAAAGCGTTATTTTTCGAATGTCAACAGGTTCCGGAGAAAGATCTTATAGCCAGTGATTATGGCTCTATGGCCATATCGTGCCAGCACAGTGATGCGATTGCTGTAGCGCAAATTAAAGAATGGCCTATAAACCCTGCTGATCTAATCAGTGAAGCAGGGTCTAGCAATATCGGTTTTAATGAGTTGCAGGTGGGCAGTCTTACTGTTAAAAGAAAGATACCTGCTGCTACAAAGGTTAAAATCTCTTATGCGATAAGTTGGCATTTTAACAATGTTCATCCTAAGCTGAAGGAAAGAATTAAAGATGCGCAGAACGGTTATTGGTACGGAACAAAGTTTAGTAATGCTTATCATGTACTGGAGTATTATAATAAGGAGAGAAATAAACTGGACGAACACACATTATTATGGGCTGATACGTGGAATGACTCGACGCTTCCGTACTGGTTCCTGGACCGCACTTTTGTTAATATCGGAACTTTGGCTACAGCCAATACGTATCGGTTCGCAACGGGCCGTTTTTGGGGCTGGGAAGGTATCGGTGCTTGTGCAGGAACCTGCACACACGTCTGGCAGTACGGACAGGCCATGGGACGTATATTTCCGGAGCTGGAGCGTAATCTGCGTGAGGTCACGGATCTTGACATTGCCTTTAAACCAGAGACTGGGGCGATTATTTTTAGAGCCGAATATGAAAGCCGTCCTGCTATAGATGGGCAGGCAGGTGTTGTACTTCGTTTTTACCGGGATCATCAGATGTCTAGCGACAATGTTTTTTTGAAGAGAAATTGGGCTAATTTAAAAAAAGCGATCCAGTTTATTATTGATCAAGACAAGAACGGCGACGGTATGACCGATACACCTATGGAAAATACGCTCGATGCGGTTTGGGAAGGTGAGATATCATGGATTGTAGGTCTTTGTTTGGCTGCTGTACAAGCTGGAGGGGCAATGGCTACGGAAATTGGAGACAGGAGTTTTGCAAAATTGTGCTACGATTATGTCAAGAAAGGCTCCGTGAATATGGATAAAGAACTCTTTAATGGTGATTATTATATTCATCGTCCCAATACAGAATCTGGCCGTAAAAATCTGGGTTCTTACAACACTTGCCATATTGATCAGGTGTATGGACAGGCATGGACTTTTCAATTGGGGATGCCCCGTATCAATGATCAAAAACAGACATTGGCGGCTTTACGTGCTTTATGGAAGTACAACTTTACAATGGATGTAGGTCCTTATATCAAAACGCATTTGAATGGTCGTCCCTATGCTCTAGCCGGAGAGGGAGGGATGGTGATGAATACCAACCCTAAAAATGAAGCGAAAGCTTATGGCGAAAATGAAACCTGGCAATTGGGTTATTTTCATGAATGTATGAGCGGATTTGAACATCAGGTAGCCGCGCATATGATGGCAGAAGGTATGGTGGAGGAGAGCTTAGTTTTGACCCGGGTCATTCATGACCGTTACCATGCTGCAAAGCGGAATCCATTTAATGAAATAGAATGTAGTGATCATTATGCCCGTGCCATGGCAAGCTATGGTACATTTGTGAATGCTTGTGGATATGCGTATCATGGTCCTAATAAATACTTGGCTTTTGCACCGAAGGTATTGCCAGAAAAGTTCAAAAGCACTTTCACAACAGCAGAAGCATGGGGAAGTTATGAACAAATTCAACAAGATACTGAACAGACAAGTCAGCTGTCTGTCGCTTATGGAAATTTACAGTTGCAGAAGTTTTCGATAGGTAAGGTCAGAAATGAGCCTGTGCAAAAGGATCGACTAAAAGCAGTTCTAAATAATAAACCCCTAAAATTGTCGAGAGTAGAGGATGCTTCGGATAAATTAACGGTAACATTTCAGAAGGAACTGCAACTGAACAAGGGGGATTTACTTCAGATTAGCTGGTCATGATAAGAAGATTGAGAACTATAATGGTATTGCTGCTGATACTTTCTTTAGTCGCTTGTCAACCCGCCAGTGTTCAGCAAAAGGGAAGCGTAAACAATAAGGATTGGCAACAAAGGTTGGAAGAGCAGCTGCCTTTGTTGGGACATCGGAACTGGATTTTGATTGTTGATAAGGCCTATCCAGCACCTCATAATTCGGATATTGTGATGATCAATACGGGAGCAGAAATGATGGATGTGCTGCGCGAAATGGACAGTATATTTCAGGTGCAGGCTCATATCAAACCGATTATTTATCAGGATGCAGAACTCAATTATCTGGATGAGGGTTTAGTAAAAGGTGTAGATAAGTATAAAAAGGAGGTTAAAGCCCTCTGGAGTAAATATACTGTTCAGGATATTCCACACGAAGCGATATTCAAAAAAATAGATGAGGCATCAAAACTGTTTAAAGTGATTGTTCTTAAGACGGAATCATTACAACCTTACACCTCGGTATTTATAGAGCTTGACTGTGGCTACTGGGATGCTAAACGGGAGGACTCATTAAGGTCACGTATTCGCTAAATATTTAAGTTTTTTTTTGTCTATTAATAATTCTAAAGACTTAATTGATAAAAGCCACTTCTTTATAAAGAAGTGGCTTTTGTGTGCTCAACTGAACTTAATCTTATTTTTTTATAGCTTCTTTTATCTCAGGTAAATCCGTATTGTACTTTTCTATATTCCATCCAGGTACATGTTCTACCATGGGTGGAATTCCCATAGGTCAATAGTTCGCAGTACTGATTTAGGACTCAATCTGAAGTGCAAGTATTGTTTTTCCATTATTTGATCTGTAGACTAAAATGCTGGAAAGAACTAAATCTGCTATATCATGCCCCCATATTCCGTATTTACCATCTGTTTCATTTCGATTGTACATGGTCGTTCTTTTCTCTAATGGAACCGTTTTCACCGTAGCACTATTTTCTTCTTCCTCATAGAGGATGTAATATTGTTTACTGATTGCATGTAATAATTGTTCTCTGGTAAAACCCTTTTCTGATGTTATCGTGAACTTATATTCCTTGTTTAAGGGATAGTCTATAAGTATTTCTACTGAAGAGTTGTTCAGTACAATTTCATCCTTATTATGAAGATTGTCCATGTCAGCATCGGGCTTTTCTAACTGTATCCAAGGAATGAAACCATCTTCATAATCATTTACATTATCTGTTTTTACTTGAAAATTAATCGTGTAAATCAGCTCTCCAAGTGTTGAATAGTCTTTGTTTAATGATAACTGTTCCTTTTTCTCTATGATTTCTGCTGGATCTTTAGAGTTAATTGCATGATGTCCATGACAACTAAAGAATACAACAAGTGAAATAATATAGAGCAGGTTCTTATAGTTAAACATGTTACTTGATATATAATAGGTATTATAAGCTATATAAATATAGCAATTGATTTCTTTAAAAATCACAAGACCATGAAATTAAGTTTGTAATTGTAGGGGAGTGAAAAACAGGATCTTGTCAATGGTTGTATCTCAAGTTAAGGCGTTAACTTCAACGATTTCTCTTGAACAATATGGTGTTTTTAATTGTTAATACTCTAAAGTATAATTATGGAAGAAGATAAATTAAATATGGACACCCGTATTATCGCTTATGATAAGCATTATGGTTTTGTTGAAAATCCGAATGATTTCAACTTTGAATATAATCCCCATCGTCTCATTGTCAAAAATTATGCTTTGAGAAAGAATGATAGAAAAGCGTATGAGAGTTATCTGACCACTTTTTTCCCGGAACTGGCTGCGATCGAACTAAAGAATTTTGATACAGAAGTTAATTACATCAGACATTTTGACAATGAGGAGCTTGCTGCCTGGTTGGCTAGCAACGATATACAAGTCGTAGAATCTGATATTAGTTGTTCAGATCCTGATGCAATCTTTAAAATGGTTTATGTGCCTGAGTCTGAAAGCCCCACGTCATATGTTATTAAGGAGGAGGACTTTATATTGAATAGAATATTGCCGGGAGAGCTCATTAAGGAACCGAATAAAACATGGATCAACATTAAAAAACCTAAATTCTAATTTTTTTACATTAAAACCTTTTCTTTAAGGAGTATATTTGAAAAGTGAATTAAATTAATCACTTTTCAAATATACCCTATACCTAAATATGACAGGATTCAACATTACATGTGATGATTCCGGTTAATCCAGATGGACAACATCCCTTAATCCCACTTTACATTCAGGTTGTTTTCGGTTGCAAATTCTTTTCCTAGCGCTACTAAAGAGTTTAATCTTTTTTCAAACTCAGCATTGTATTTTTGTTCTATTGAATTTGCTATTTTATCTTTTTGCTCTTGAGGAGCTTTGGTGTCACAAAGCTGCGCATAAGCAGTATATTCATTTTTATATACCGGCAATACAAATTCATATAGTGCAATGGCTTGTTTTTTGATTTCTTCTCTATCATCACTATTGGCTGATAGTGCATTTAGATCCTTAAGTACTTTTTCCAAATAGAGAATCTTATTTTTAATAATATCTGTCGCTTCATTTCCGTTCTTTTTGCTGGAAGGAATATCTGGATATTCAATTGTATTATCATTAAGTTCTTTTGTCAGTCTCGGTGTTCCAAAATCGGAAATCATGTTACTATTTAAAATAGCAACACCAAAGAATTTATCTGGTGTTTCCGCACAGGATTGTAATAGGATAGAAAATGTTAAAAGGAGGGTGCATACCTTAGCAAATAATGATTTAAAAGTACTCTTCATGTAATTATTTTTTTAGTTTTTTAATGAATTATCTGTTTTAAAACAGAATCTACCTGATAAATCAAAAACTGAGCCATCTACTACTATAATTTATAATGATCAGGATACACTGTTTATAATAAGTGCTTTTCATTTTGAAATATAATTCGACCAGTTATAACTGGACATAAATAGATTATTCAAAGTTGTAGTACTTTAAGTATCTTAAGCGGAATTATTTAAACTTATTTTGACGCTTAATCCTCTTGTTTTGATCTCACCTGTTATCTATCGCGTCATGTCGGAAAATCTTTATTGGTTATCTTGTCGTATTATTATCATTGGTATCTTTTGTGCAGGTTGGCATCTCCTTGCTTCCTTTCTGGAAAGGCTTACGTTTGTAAATATTGTGGACTGTTCATTCTGATCAGGCTTAATCTTATATGGGAATAAGTCTTGAGGTATTTACACTATTCTGAGGCTATTCCCATAGGTGTATCGTAAGGTTGATGGTAAGTTAATACTGGCGTAATATCTTCGACCTATCTTTGTTAGGTCATGTCTACCCAAACCAAGAAGGAAATCCTTTATTTGTCTCGATTTAAAAATGGAGATCCACGAGCTTTTACCTTTTTTTTTGATTGTTACTGGGAAGAGTTATATACAGTAGCTTACCGGCATTTGCAGGATGAAGCGATTTCGAAAGATATCGTTCAGGAAGTATTTATTCAGATTTGGGAAAAACACCACCTGCTTAAGGAGGATTACGAATCGTTAAAACCTTATTTTTTTAAGGCAATCAAGAATAGGATCTTAAATCATTATGCAACAGAGAAGGTACGTGAAAATATCATGGAAAAGATACTGTACCGGATGGATAAGTTTACAGCCCTGAGCGATAATACACATGCGCAGTACCAGGAATTAGAAAATATAGTAGATCGTTCTGTAGCCAGGTTACCCAAAACCATGCAGGCTGTATATCTTTTGAGAAATGATAATTACTCCATTCAACAGATTGCTCAAAAACTGAGTATTGCCGAGCAGACGGTAAAAAATCATCTGTATGAAGCAAAGAAAATATTGAAGCAAGATCTGACGCAACGATTCGCCGACCACGATGATATCTTTTTAGTTTTAGCAAGTGCTTACCTGTTTCATAATTTCTTAACCTAAAGAAAACAGTTTCTTAAAGTATTTTAAAGCTCTTCACCTGTAGTAAGTAAAACAACAGGAGAAAAGTGAATTTAGAAGAGTTTAAAAATATAATACAGCGTTACCTTGAAGATAAATTGTCTGAAGAGGAAAAAAATACCGTGGATAGCTGGTATGATGAGGTGTCTTCTGGTACAGCAGATCCATTTACAGATGAACTGCATAAAACCAAAGTAAAGGAAGCGATATTCGCGGCATTTCCTCCTGCCATTCAAGCAACTAAAAAACAGCCGCGCGTGGTACGGCTCCGCTGGATTTCTATTGCGGCTTCAGTTTTGATTTTCGGTATTTCAAGTTTGTTAATCTATCAAAGGTCGCAACCCTTCCGTCAAGATACCACGGCGGCTTCAATTGTGTTCACACAGATTTCGACGCGCCCAGGTGAACAAATGGAGTTGCAACTTCCAGATCATTCCACCATAATGCTAAATGGAAATACTCAGGTTCGCTATCATGAACAGGAGTATCTGCAAAGCCGAAAAATTTACTTGGATCAAGGAGAAGCCTTTTTTAATGTGCAGCGCGATACCCTACATCCGTTTTCTATCGAAACGGGAGCATTGACCATTGCTGTGCTCGGTACTTCTTTTAATGTCAATAATTCCGAGCAATCAAAAAATATTACGATCGATGTTAAAACGGGACGTGTGCGTGTCGGGAGCAAGATAAATCCATCATTACACGTGCTTACAGCAGGAAAAAGTTTACAATATGAAAAAAATCTGGGGAGCTATAAACTGTTTGATACTAATGCTGATCATGCCGATATCTGGACACGTGGAGGTATTTTAATGTCTGGCGCTAATTTTCAGGAATTGCAGGAACTTATTTACAACCGTTATGGCTTGATCTTACGCAGTGACAGCTTGGATACAGATCGTTTTAGCTATTCACTGCTTTTACCGCAGGTAAAATCGGTCGATCAGCTTCTTCATATGATCTGTCATATTCACCAAATTAATTTTAGAAGGGAAGGAAATGAAATAATACTACATCAATAAACTTAAAACAGTTAAAGTTGGGAAACTTGGGGAGTTTCTCAATAAAAAGTGCTCATCTGGCAAACCGCAAAATCGACCAGCGAGCACCCTTAATTCATGTTAAATGATAAACATTAATGCAAATATATGTATAAAATTACGAAGCTCAGCACATTGGCTGCTGCATTAGCTTTCAGCTCATTTGTATCGATCTCTGAAGTTACAGCAACTTCAATTCATGCCCATAGCAGGCAAGTTAAATCAGAAGGAATCAATATCCATCTAAAAGCAGGTAATGCTTCGCAGGCGCTCATGCTTCTATCGCAGCAAACTGGTCTCGGTATCGGTTATGACAAGCAAGTTTTACAATTGGAGAAAGTCCTGGTAAAGGAGCGCACTTTTCAAAATGCAAGCTTTGAAGAAGTATTGCGCTATATTTTGAGAAATACCAATATCCAGTCAAAAAAGGTAAATGGTGCTGTCGTTTTGGTGACCGAAGAAGTGCAGCAGACCTTTAATTTGCGTCTGCATGTCAGCGATAATGCACTCAAGCCAATTGTTGGGGCATCTATTAAAATTAGATCTAACGGTCAAAGTGTGCTGACCAATGCTAAGGGAGATGCTCAATTGAAAGTTCCGGCGGGTACTTATAACATCTTGGTTAGCCATATTTCTTATGGAACCAAGGAAATAAGTGCGCTAAAGATAGATGCCAATTCTACTGGGGTACAGTCTGTCATTTTAGAAGAAAATAAAAATGAACTGGGAGAAGTGGTCGTCACAGCTCTGGGAATCAAACGGCAGGATCGTTCACTTGGGTATGCTGTAGGTACAGTGAAGGGGGAAGATCTGAATCGGGTGAACAATGATAATTTTATGATTGCGATGGCAGGAAAGGTTCCGGGGGTTACGATCAGTTCTACGGGTCCTACAGGTTCTTCGGTGAGTATGGTGATTCGTGGTGCTTCATCTTTAAGTACCGATAATCAGCCTCTATTTGTCGTTGATGGGGTGCCGATCATGAATCAGCTTAACAATATCGGCCAGATTGGTGATGATAATAAGGTCGATTATGGCAATGCGATATCCAATATCAATCCAGAAGATATTGAAAATATTTCTGTTTTAAAAGGACCCAGTGCCGCGGCTCTGTATGGATCGCGAGCTGGTAATGGCGTTGTTTTGATCACAACCAAGAGCGGTAAGAATGCGGAGAAAATGACGATAAACGTGACCAGCAATACCGTTTTCGATATTCCTTATCATTACATTGACTTGCATAACAAATTTGCAAGTGGTACCATGCCCTGGAAACCTGGAGATCTTGCCGGCGATCTGAAGATTGAAGAGGAATCCAGTTATATGGTGGGGCCTGCTTTGGATAAAGGGTATAAGGCCATCCAATGGAATAGTCCACGTGATGCCGATGGAAATCAGATCCCGACAGAACTAAAGTCTTACCCGAATAATATTAAAAATTTTGTACAGACTGGAATAACGAGTACCAATGGCATTTCGTTGGCTAATCGCAGTGAGCGACTCGATTATCGTTTTTCTTATTCTAATATGAACAATAGAGGTATTGTACCTAACGCCGATTTGTTTAGAAATACGTTAAATATTAATGCAACGATGCGTCTACGGGATAATCTTTCATTGGGAATGTCTCTGGATGCTAGTCGAAACAATTCAAATAATCGTCCGGCTACCAATCGCGGAACAAATCCTTTGCAGGCGGCATATGAAGTCGCACCTCACATCAATATCTTGGATCTGAAAGATTATTGGATGCCTGGACAGGAGGGGTTGCAACAGCGCTCGCAGTCAATTGGAAATTTTAATAACCCTTATTTTTTAGCCTACGGCGTCAATAATGGTTTTGTGCGCGATCGTGTATTCGGAAATTTGCGCTTGGATTGGCACATTCGGAAGGATTGGAATATGATGGTGCGCTATGCGACAGATGTGTACTGGGAGAATCGGGAGACTAAAATACCCTATAGCTATACCAATGAACCACGAGGTGCCTATGGTATTGTCAATCTGATGAATATGGAACAGAATATTGATTTTCTGACTACTTATAATAAAAAGGTAGGCGACTTTCATGCAACAGGATCGCTTGGTGGTAATCTCCGTTATTCTAAATCAAATTCGGTACAAAATGCCTCTAAGAATGGTGCTGGCCTAACCACTCCCGGTTTGTACAGTCTTTCCAATATCAGTCCGCTGAACTTGGATTTTGCAAGTAGTCTTTCAGAGCGTGCTGTCAATAGCGTTTATGGGTTGATCAATCTTAGTTATCGGGATATGGTATACCTGGATTTGACAGGTCGAAATGATTGGTCAAGTACTTTACCCGCCACCAATCGTTCTTACTTCTATCCGTCGGCATCCCTGAGCGTATTGGCCGACCGTGTTTTTACGTTGCCAACGGCTGTGAGTCTCTTCAAGTTGCGGGGTGGTATCGCCCGTGTAGGAAATGATACCGGAAGCTACAATTTGTTTAATGTGCTGAGTAATCCCGGAAGCTGGGGTGATGTGTTGCGTATCACACGTTCTGGAAAGCTTCTTTTACCCAATCTTAAGCCAGAACAGGCTACTTCTTACGAGGTTGGAACTGATCTCGGAATCTTGAAAAACAGATTAAAATTTGAAGGGACCTATTATACGCTAGACAATAAAAATCAGATCATTTCTACGACATTACCGAGCTCGAGCGGATTTAGTTCGAGGAATATTAATGCGGGACTACTGAGTAGTAAGGGAATAGAACTGGCATTGTCTGGACGTCCCATTGAAAAGGAAAACTGGACCTGGGATTTAGGTGCTAACTGGTCACGTAATCGCACACGTATCAATGAGCTCTCGGAAGGTGTTGAATTTCATACTTTCTGGACAGATGGTCGAGGTGGAGCACGTACCTATGTAGGGGAAGAGATAGGTGATCTGTACGACTCTAAACTCGTGACTGTTGAAGATCCATCATCTCCCTATAACGGTTATCCTATTTTAGATAAAAATGGTTCTTGGCAGGCTGTACGTATTAATAATAGCCGTAATAAGATCGGCAATTTTAATCCTGATTTCAGTATGGGTATCCAGTCCTCACTGCGTTATAAAAAATGGACAATGCACCTTGCCGCTGATCTGCGTTTTGGAGGTAAATTTATGTCTCAAACTTACCGCTATTTTGAATCGAACCTCACTACACAACGATTTTTGGATCAGTTGATCAATCCAAATGGACTGACAGGAGAGTCATTGCGGAATTATTTGATTGAAAATGACCTGGTTCGCGTACAAGGCAATCGTTATCCTATTGTTGGAGGGCCAGGTGATGAATATGGGGGCTATCCTGTTAGTGTAGGTGGAAATGTTGGAAACTTCGGCGTATTCAATCCAGGAGTTATTGCTGAATACGATGCTCAGGGTAATATCAAAGGATATAAGGAAAATCTCGGAGGTGAGGGGACAAAGTATATCGCTTATTCAGACAATTATCCTTGGGATTTTATGAATGCAGCCACATTTGACGCATCATTTATCAAATTAAGAGAACTGTCCTTCAGTTATGATTTGAAAGGAAAATGGCTTACCCGTATGGGCATGGATGGTGGAAGTGTGGGGGTCTATACGCGTAATTTACTTTTATGGACAAAGGCTAAGGTCGGAATTGATCCAGAAATGGCATTTCAATCTGAGGTCGGAGTCGGTTTTAAGCAGGGGATAGAGCGTTACAACGTGACTCCTTGGGCTATGCCTATCGGATTTAAAGTTAATATCACATTTTAATACAAAGCCAACAATGAACAATTATTTTAAAATTATAAAAATAGCATTATTTGTATCCACCATAAGTTTTTGCTTGTGGAGCTGTAAAGATCTCACGGAAATCAATATCAATCCAAATGGTGTTAGTGAGGAAGACGCAAATCCAAATTTACTTTTACCTACGATACTTGCTGGTGCAGGAAGTAAATATAATGATCTCAGTTTTACAGATCTAGGTGGTGTAGTTCAATACACCCAACTGGATGCCTGGTTTGATTCGCACAATGATTATGAGTGGACTGGGGGGATATTAAGTTGGGATGCTTATTATGGATTCTTACGCGATAATGAATTGATGCGTCGCCGGTCTGAAGAACTGGGGCTTGATTTTCATCATGGAGTTTCACTGGTCATGCGCGCTTATCTGTTTGGCTTGATCACAGATTTGTGGGGCGATGCCCCTTATACCGATGCGTTGAAAGCTGAACAGGGCGGAGTGCAGTACAACTTCCCAAAGTTTGATCGACAAGACGTGATCTACAAAGGAATAATTGAAGAGCTGAAACAGGCAAATACCCTATTTTCAAAACCAAATGGCCGTTATGATGTTTTGGCAAGTGCAGATATCTATTTTGGGGGTAATGTCGAAAAATGGCGTCGTTTTGCGAACTCATTGGCGTTGCGTTACTACATGCGAATCGCTGAAAAAGAAAATACATTTGCTAAGCAAGGAATAGAAAATATGCTAGCTCACCCGGCTGATTTTCCAATAATTACATCTGCAGAAGATGAGGTTTTGATGAGTTTTATGGGAAATAATGCATCAGATTCTTGGCCTTCGAATACCGTTTATGATGCAAGTGGGAGTAATTTTCGCCGGATGAAAATGTGTGCAACACTTGTTGATCGCTTGCAAGCTCTTCATGATCCACGCATTGCAGTTTGGGCCAAAAAGGTGGAAATCCCGATTGAGGTTCGTACGACTGAACCAAGTGGAACGGATAAAATTGTGAACGGTGTCCGCATTGTTTCACCCGATGTGGTGAAAGGTATTGCGGTGGATGTGGATGCTCAATATGTAGGGCTACCACCCAGTGGTTCTAAAAATCCATCGGCTTATAATCTCAATCCGAGTCCTGGACAAACGTCGATGAATCCGCATGTTTCTTACCTCAATGATAGCTATAAAGCAGCTAAGGGGGGAATACTGAAAGCTCGACTACTGGGGGCATCTGAAGTGAGTTTTATATTAGCTGAAGCGGCATGGAAGGGATGGGCATTGCCAGAGTCTGCAAAGGCCTATTATGAGCAGGGTGTACGTAATTCGCTCGCTACCTGGGGCAAAGAAGATGCGTATAACGTATATATCCAACAGCCTGGTGTCGCCTTTAATAACACCCAAGCACAGATTATGGAGCAGAAATGGATTTCTAACTGGTCAACAGCAACACAGGCTTGGTTTGACTATAGAAGGACGGGCTATCCGCAATTGAAAGCTGGGCCTGCTGCGATTCGTTCTCAATTACCATTACGTATTCCATACATGCAGAATGAAATGAGTGTGAATCAAAAAAATGCAACAGAAGCATTGGCTAGAATTGAAAAAACGGGCTACTCACAAGCAGATAATGAAAATAGTGCATGGTCTAAATCTTGGTTGTTACAAGGAACGAACAGGCCATGGTAATTTTATATGTACACCATTAATATTGATGAAATGATTTTAAAGAATTTAATTTTATCCTTGAGTCTGTGCTGTGCCCTATATACAGGAACAGCACAAACGAACGATCGAGGCCTATATCCTGATCGTATCACGTTGACTTGGTCAGATCAACCATCAACGACACAATCTGTAAGTTGGCGGATAAATGGTTCTGCGACTAAAGCTGTGGGGCAGGTTGTAGAGGAGCAGAGCAGCCCTGATCTAGAGAAATCTGCACAGACAGTATTAGGTGTAACGAGTCCATTAAAAATTGAAGGTCAGACTGCGGATAACTATGGACAGGTTTCGTTTCAAGGCCTAAAGCCTTGTACAATCTACACCTATCGCGTAGGGGATGGTAAGAATTGGAGTGCGTGGAATCAGTTTCGTACGGCTGATGTAAAGGGTGATTTTTCATTTATTTACCTGGGCGATGCGCAGAATGATTTACGCTCGAAATGGTCCCGATCTATTAGAAAAGCTTTTCAACAGGAGCCTAATGCACGTTTTATTGTCCATGCTGGCGATTTGATAAACCGTTCAAACAACGATAGCGAATGGGGGGAATGGCATGAAGGAGCTGGATTTATCCATCAGATGATACCTGCTGTACCCACACCAGGCAATCACGAATACCGCAGAGACTCTATGGAGCAGCTGGTCTTAGATCCGCATTGGAAAAAGCATTTTAATCTTCCTAAAAATGGACCAGAGGGAATGCAAGATGCGGTGTATTATTTAGATTATCAAGATGTGCGCATGATCTCTTTAAATTCGCAATTGATCATGCTGGATTCTATTGCTGCTAAAAAACAGGAACAATGGTTAACAGAGGTTTTGGCATCTTCAAAAGCCAAATGGAATATTGTGGTGATGCACCATCCGGTTTATTCAACTGCAAAGAATAGAGACAATACCATTCTTCGAGAACGTTTTAGACCTATTTTTGAAAAATATGGCGTAGACTTGATTTTGCAGGGACATGATCATACCTATGCACGAGGAACAGCTGGTAAAGTTCGTCCGGTATATCTCCTTTCTGTAGCAGGGCCAAAGATGTATGGTTCCGATTCGGAACGTTGGATGGAAGTGTCAGGTGCGCAGACGCAGCTCTACCAAGTTATTCGGGTTACGGACAGTAAACTTATCTTTTCAAGTTATAAATTGAATGGACAATTATTTGACTCATTTGAACTAACTCACAAATAACATGATACATGTATTAACTATTTTTCGAGTTCTGTTAATCGTTTCAAGTATTTTGTTTTCAGTTTCTTATGGTCAATCTGGTCGTTTGCTGACCAAGCTGTCGGAAAAAGAACAGCATATTGCTGCTCACCGCGGGGCGCATAAGGAATTTCCTGAGAATTCAATCGCCTCCATTTTGGAGGCGATCAGGTTAGGAGTTTCTGTTGTTGAAATCGATATTCGCAGTACCAAAGATGGTGTGTTGATCTTGATGCATGATGGAACGGTAGATCGCACAACAACAGGTAAAGGAAAAGTGAGTCAGCTGACCTATGCTGAAATACAAACCTTGTATTTACGGGATACTCCAGCAGGTGCTGCCTCTAACTGTCATATTCCAACGCTCAAGGAAGTACTACGCTTATGTAGAGGTAAAATTATATTGGATATAGATTTTAAGGAAGAAAACGAAAAATATGTGGCAAAAACTTTTGAATTGATTGCTGCAGAAAATATGGAAGATGAAGTTCTGTTCTTTTTATACGATCACCGACTCATCGAAAAGTTTTATAAGCTCAATCCTCGTATCACTCTTTTTCCTCGTGCACGGAGTATGAAGGATCTGCATGAGATACTAAAATCCAAACGGACTTCCATTGTTCATATTGATGAGTCTTTCGACAATTATAATGAATTAGTAAAGCTTAAAGATCAGGGTGTTATTTTGTGGATGAATACGTTGGGCGATACAGATGAAAAAGCTCTTCGTGAAGGAAGTACTGTTTACGAGATCTTCCTGAAAAAATACCCTTATGTTAGGATTATACAGACGGATAATCCATCTCTCTGGAAAAATATGCTTTCTGGAAAGCATCGTCAGTAAAGATTTTCGTAGGATGCGATTTAACAGCTAATCATTTGCGCTATTATTTTTTGATTCAACTGCATCATGTTCTTGTTGCAGTTTCAATGCTAATGAAAAAGAATATAAAATACACAAGGATCTGCGGATGCTTGTGTATTTTTGCAAAAAATAAGTTCAATGAGCGCAATACTTCGATATTTAAATCCACACGGTAAAATAAACTATAGAGTAGAGATTTTGGCAGGATTGACTGTGGCTATGACCATGCTTCCAGAATCATTGTCATTTGCTATACTAGCTGGTCTTTCTCCTTTGACGGGTCTCTATGCCGCGTTTATAATGGGCCTGGTCACGGCTATTTTGGGTGGGAGACCGGGAATGATTTCTGGCGGTGCAGGAGCAACTGTCGTCACACTCATCGCGTTGATCAGCATGCATGGTATTGAATATTTGTTTGCTACTGTTGTACTGGCAGGTATTTTGCAGTTTATGGTAGGAGCTTTCAAATTTGGGAAGTTCGTCCGACTGATTCCGCAACCCGTGATGTATGGCTTTCTTAATGGTTTAGCTGTAATTATCTTTATGTCTCAGGTCGAGCAGTTTAAGACTGTAGATTCTTCAGGAGTAACACATTGGTTATCGGGTGCTTCAGCCTATATTATGTTAGGGCTTACTTTATTTGCAGCATTAGTGGTCTATCTATTCCCTAAGATTTCTAAAGCGATTCCAGCATCATTAGTAGCCATATTGGCCACCTTCTTGCTCGTGTATATTTTTAAGATCGATACCAAAACAGTGGGCGATATCGCTTCTGTTAAGGGTAACTTACCGGCATTTCATATTCCTTCTGTACCCTTTACTTGGGAGACAATAACTATTATCTTTCCATTTGCGCTGGTTATGGGCTCGGTGGGGATGATTGAGTCGCTTTTGACCCTATCAATGGTCGATGAACTGACAAATACGAAAGGAAACGCTAATAAAGAAGCTATGGCGCAGGGAACGGCGAATCTGGTAAATGGATTTTTTGGAGGGATGGGAGGCTGTGCTATGGTGGCACAAACGCTAGTTAATATTAATGCAGGGTCCCGTTCACGACTTTCCGGTATTATCGGTGCCCTCACAATATTGGCGATCATCCTGATTGCTTCTCCTTTTATTGAACAGATACCGATGGCTGCTTTAGTGGGGGTAATGATGGTGGTGGCTATAGGAACTTTTCAATGGATTTCTTTCCGTATTATCACTAAGATGCCGAAGTCTGATGTAATCGTCGGTATGCTTGTCGCACTAATTACGATTGTGTTGCACAACTTGGCTTTAGCTGTACTGGTCGGTGTGGTGATTTCGGCACTTGTATTTGCTTGGGATAATGCAAAACGTATTCGAGCGCGAAAAACGATTGATGAAGCCGGAAATAAGGTGTATGAAATTTATGGTCCGCTATTTTTTGGGTCAGTAGCTGGATTTTTAGAGAAATTTGAAGTCAATGAAGACCCTGATCTTGTGATCGTTGATTTTAAGGAAAGTAAGATTACAGATATGAGCGCTATAGATGCCGTTAATAAACTTGGATATAAATATCAGAGTCAATCTAAAACACTTCGCTTACGCCATCTGAGCGAGGATTGTAAAGCCATCATGAGGAAAGCAAACAGTCCGGTAGAGATTGAGGCTTCTGAAAATGATCCGACTTATAAAGTAATGCCAAAATAATTTTTTACTGCTGACAATAGGCTGTCACTATTGCTTGTAATTTTGATTTATCAATTAAAAATAAAGCGATATGAATACAGCAGCAGTTATTACCAAAGAAGAATTATTGAAACATTGGTTAGGTCATAGAAACCTGACTAGAAGGACGATCGAGAAGTTTCCTGAAGCAGAGCTTTTCACTTATGCTGTGCCGGGTATGCGTACATTTGGTGAATTGGCAAATGAACTGATATCGATTGCTGTTCCCGGTTTAACGGGCATAGTCAATAGACAGGTGGAAGCATATGCTGAAGCAAATAAGTATACAAGCAAGGCCGCCATTTTAGAAGTGTGGGATCAGCATACGGAAGAGCTTAAGCAATTATGGGCGCAACTTAAAGAAGAAAATTTTCACGAGACATTTAATTTGTTCGGTCAATATGAGTTTCCTGTCATTGAAAATATTTTATATTTTATCGATAATGAGATTCATCACCGAGCGCAAGGATATGTTTATCTGAGAAGTTTGGGGATTGAGCCTCCATTCTTTTGGGAGCGTTAATACCGCTAAAACTTACGACCTTCAAGGAGCAAGCTGCTCTCTGGAGGTTTTTTTATGCCAGTCGTTCTGCCTGAGATTTCAGTAAGGACCTTACCGTGTCTTTTAAAGATTGGGGGCTAATAATGTCTGCACGGTCACCGAACATCATATACCAGCGTGCGAATCCCATGTCAGCATTTTTGACATCAAATACCATTTCGACCATACCATCATTCAGGCTTTCTTTTTTAAAACCAAAATATTTACGTTCCCAATGTAGATAATGCGCAAATTGTGGATCGACATGAAGTACTACGCGCGTAAAATTGGCTTCCTTTTCTCGTTCTGCGAGATATTGTTCAAGATCAGGATGTTGTTTAAATTGTAATTGATCCAATATTCTAATGTTAGAGATGCGATCTGTACGGAACTGTCTATAATCGTTTCTTACCAAACAGAAAGCATAGATGTACCAATAATTACTTTCATGAAACACACCGATGGGTTCTATGTCACGTACGCTAGGTTCTTGCTGATAGGTAGCCTGATAGCTAATTTCCAATACATTTTTCTGGGCGATGCATTGAAATAGAGTCGTCAAAGTATTGGGAAGTGCTGAGCTCAGCTGATTATGCGAAATAGATTTCATGACCACATGTTTATCAATAGTTTCCATCCAATCCTTATCGGAACTCCGTATAATCGCCTTCAGCTTATAGATGGCCGAAGAGAAATGATCTTTCATTTCCTTATCGATAAATTTAAACACCAGCTTCTCAGCGGCTACAAAACTCGTGATTTCTGCTTTTGTGAACATCATTGGAGGAATCTTATAACCCTCAACCAGTTCGTAACCTAATCCTGCTTCACCAATGATTGGAATGCCTGCCGCAGTCAGGCTTCTAACGTCACGGTAGATGGTCCGTAAACTGACTTCAAAACGGCTTGCTAGTTCTTGTGCTTTGACCGTTTTTTTGGATTGAAGTTGAATTAATATTGCTAGTATGCGATCAAATCGATTGAGCTGTTCCACTGTGATGTTTTCTTCTGAATGCTATTAAATATGGGTTTAAGATATAGAATAATTTTTGAAGACAACGATTGAAAGGGATAAATTTATTCGAACCTTTTGGTACACATCCTATTGAAAAAACAAGGCATCACATGTGATGCCTTGTTTCAATAGGAATGCTGTACTACCTTATTTTTTGATTGTTGTTTCTTCCAGATCCTTGATGATAGCAGTAGCATAATCTTCACCATTAAGTTCTGATGCCTGTAGTAGTGCGCCAGGACTAAAAACGTTGATTTCCATTATTTTGTCACCGATAATATCCAGTCCTACGAAATACATCCCGTCCTGCATCAGTTTGTCGGCCACTTTCTGTACCATTTGCAGTAGTGCGGGACTGATCTCAGCAACTTGGGCTTTGGCTCCCTGGTGGATATTGCTCCTCAATTCTCCTGCTGATTGTACTCTGTGCACACTAGCGTATTTTCCATTAACGAGCAGTGGTTTCCCATTGAGTAGGAAAAAACGGATATCGCCATATTGTGCATCGGGCAAATATTCCTGAGCGATTAAATAACCGTCGCGACAGATCACCTCAACAATCTGTTTGAGGTTTTTACTTTCGTGCTCATTGACTAGAAAGACATTTTTTCCCCCCGAACCCTTTAAAGGTTTCAGGATAATTTTATTGTTTTGCTCTTCAAAAAACTGCTTCACGTCATCGTAATTTCGCGTCACGATCGTGTTGGGACGGATTTCTTCGGGAAAGTTTTCGAGGTAAAGTTTATTTTCCGCATCAACGAGAGCACGTGGATTATTAAGTACGCGTACACCAAGATTTTGTGCGAGCTGAGCAAACTGTAATCCCATAGATGCTGCCCAAGGCCTATTGATCATGTCAAGAACGGGGTCAAATCGCAGCCAAATAATATCTAGCTCCCGTAACGATATTTTTTCCTTGGCGGTAGACCGTAATTTATCAATCAATTGATCGGTATCTGCTATACCTTCGATCTGATGTACTGCACGGGCATGAGCGGCTATTTTATCCTGATCCAGGTAAACAAAATCAGCAAGACCGATGTAATAGACGGAGTGGCCACGTAGGAGCGCTTTGTAGGCTAACAATGTTGTTGTGAAACTGGCCTTTTCTTTGTGTGTCTGATTGATGATGAATGCGATTTTCATATAGGAAAGTGCTTTTAATGATTTGAAAGGTTGAAAATATTGTCTCCTGATTTGATTTTTTCTAAGTTCTGTAAATAAGGTTCTGCCAGGTAGCGTGGTTTTAGGATCGGATTGTTTAATAATCCTCTTTGTGTTAATTCTTCAACAATGGGGATATAGTCTTCCCGGATTTTACCAATGAGCAAAGGAGAGAGCTCTCTTCCCTCACGGATATAGGTAATGATGCTCATGAGGCCTTTTAGATAAAGAGCATCTTTTGTTAAGCCACCACCGCGGTATACTCTGGTGCAGATATGAAAGGCTATTTCTTCTGTGAAATGATAATGATCTATCAATAAGAAGAAGGTATCGCTGAAATTATGCCCTGCTAGCATATGGTGTACTGCCACTACACGTGCAGCTATAATCCTTAGACGGTCTCCGCTAAGCTCGTTGACCATGTATTCGGAGAATACAGCAAGTCCTTCCTGCAATTGCTCATAACCGGGTACACCCAGGCTGAACAGTTTAAATGGCTGAGACTTGCCATTGAAATAGGTAACAATGTGGGTACCTACTTCATGCTGTATGAGGGCAATGGCCCTGCTCGCTTCAACCTCATAATATTTGCTGATGTTCAATACACCTCGGTTGACCATGATGCCTGTGATATCTTCGCGGATCCGGACGCCGGTCTCCAGTGAAGGAAATTGTTGTCTGAGATAATGAAGCTCTTCCTTTGCCAATTTGGCGAATTCGGTTGCATTGATCATTTTTTTTGGAGGCGCCGGCTTCTTGCTGTGTTGTTCATATACCAGTAGTATAGCCTTTGCGGTCTCCAGTAAATTGTCATTGACATTTCCGAATACTTGGAGGCTGCCGTGCATAAAGCCTTCATTGCCACGATCAATCAGCATGGTCATCATAGCATCAAGTTCCTTACGTTTATCTCTAAAAAGATAAGCGATAGTCGGATCATCAATATCTTCAATACGTAGATTATAAAGATTGCGTTTCACCAGCTCCGGATCTATTGGCATGGGTCTATATCTAAATTTTGGTGATTTTAAAAATTTATCTTTCTTAAATTGTAACCATGCTTCACGGGTATTTAAAGGACTGACTAAGAGCAAAAAGTCGAATTTCTGACTTTCAGAAGCTAAATTCTGATCGATTTCCATAATAAGGGGTTGCAGTTCAGTTGTCTTGAGCATCCTGAACTGTGATACCTTTAATGATGTATATAGTCTGATAAATTCAAGAAAACTCTTGCGTAAACTTTTTGTAAATATTTCCCGATAATTGCGCAGAATGAGCGGATAGACCTTTCCAGTCGTGACATCATTATAATGCGGTTTCAGTGCAATACCCATGTAAAGTAATTGTTTAAATTCCTCTGCCAATGGATTGATAATAGGAGTTATATCTCTATTTTTTGGTGACTTTGTCTCTTTTTTTATAGCAGTAGACAAGAACATATTCTGTTCATCCGATTCTAAATCTTTGATAAATTTTTGAGCAATAGGAAGTGCTGATTTCTGTGAAATATGGATGGCGACGTCTGTATCCATCTCTTTATCCTGCCAGATTTCGATCAATTGACATGCACCAAATTCATCTATAAGCTGTCTTATTATTGGCGTGATCACCGCATTGAAATCCAGATCTGATGATTTGCCTACTAAAGAACAAGATTCCGATTTAACCAAAGTGGATATCATCTGATCTTTGCCTTCCACAGGGATCCGGTAAACCAAAAGTAGCGGAATGATGCGTTTGAGAACAAGTTTACTATCTTTCGAAAACTGTATATGAACGGGCTCTTTTTGTATGATGGATGTAACTGCTTTCGTAATCGCTTTACTTTGATCCATAGTGACTTTGGTAGCTGTTTTTGATATACGATACAGAAGATCGTAATAGTTTTTTTAATGACTCGATATGATCAAGATTAGGAGTTCCTGTCCATTCATTCATAAAGTCTTTACGAAACTCAATAGAAAGTACACATCCTTTCTGACCATATTTACTGGTGACCCATTTGGAAAGATAACCACCTGAAAATTTGACGTTCTCACGTACGTCGATCTGGTTTTCATTTATATTGTGTTCTTTCAAGTATTTTACAAATGAGTCGATCAAAGGCCTCCATATACCTTTATTGTTGATCGTTCCAATATTTATCTCTGGATTTGCGTAGGTGTCGACTGTTTCATCAGGACCCGATCGTTTAGCATTGTAACTATGGATATCATAAATGATAAAATACCCATTTTGCTGAATGCTTTTTTCAATCATTCCCGAAAGAACTTTTTGAATATAATGATAAGATTGTTTGAGTTGTGCTAAGATTGTCTTAGTAGGAGGTTGCTTCCATACATTAAGCCCCCATGCCTGATCAGGGCGTAGATATACGGAATCTTGAATAGGTCTATTAAGGTCTACTTGGAATCTAGAGGTTTTAATAATCAGACGATTAGTATCTAGATCTGTCAGCATACCCGTGTAAGGATCCTCCTCTCGTAATCGTTCGGATTCTGAAAGACTCATGATAGGTGATAGTTGTGGGGCAATCTGATGTCCATCATGTATAGCTAACGCTAGAACTGGTCCACCTTTTTCTTCCAATACATATTCTATTTCCATATTATTCTTTGCTTAAATTAAGTAGATCGTATATCTAGTAAACAATTTCGTGGACAAATAGTTTGAATAGTTGCTCATCAATATGCGATGTAAACTAATTCGCGGCATGCTTGTTATTAGAAATATATGGGATTGATAACTTTTACTAATCGCGGTATTTATTGTAAACAAGGTGATTTTTACGTAGACCCCTGGTTGCCGGTAGATTATGCTGTAACCACGCATGGACATGCAGACCACGTGCGCTGGGGCAATAAATACTATCTGTGCCACCATTTGACAAAGGCGATTATCAAATGTCGTATAAGCGAGGATCTAGTTGTCGAATCAATGGCATATGGGGAGAAAGTTGTTAGAAATGGTGTTCAGATTTCTTTTCATCCTGCTGGACATGTGATTGGCTCGGCTCAGGTTCGTCTTGAATATAAAGGTGAAATCTGTGTAATTTCTGGAGATTATAAAGTAGAATTTGATGGCATTAGTACGGCTTTTGAACCGATTAAATGCCATACGTTTGTTTCTGAAAGTACATTTGGACTTCCTGTATACAACTGGTTGCCTCAAGATGTCCTATTTGACGATATCAAGCATTGGGCAGCACAAAATAAAGAAAATAATAAAACGACCGTGCTTATTGCTTACAGCTTGGGGAAAGCGCAGCGTTTATTGCATAACCTAGCAGGATATCTGCCGATCTACGTGCATAATAGTATTGGTCGACTCAATGTAGCTATTGAACAGGCCGGAGTTACATTGCCTCCCTACAAAACAATAACAGCGGATATGAGCAGGGATGAGCTACAAGGGGGTATTTTAATTGTTCCACCGGTCATGCGAGATAGCAAGTGGATCAAAAGTTTGCAGGGTGCTGCTGTTGGTATCTGTTCAGGATGGATGCAGGTGCGTTCGCATCGAAGATGGCAGAGCGCTGATGCGGGATTTGCACTGAGCGATCATGCCGATTGGAATGGATTGATCACGGCCATAAAAGCAACTGAAGCTGAAAAGGTTTATGTAACGCATGGTTTTACATCGGTCTTTTCCCGCTATTTGACCGAGCAGGGAATACCAGCTGAAGCCGTGACAACACAATTTGGCATTGAGGATGAAGAAGCGGTAGCGGAGAAAGGGGGTGATCTTTGAGAAAGTTTAGCCGTTTAATTTCCAGACTCGAACAGAGTAATAAAACTAATGATAAATTAACTGCTTTGGTTGACTATTTTTCTGAAGCGGAGGATGCCGATAAAATTTGGGTTATTGCTTTGTTTACGGGCAAGAAGCCTAAAAGAACGATCAGTACTAACTTGTTGAAAGAGTGGATCACCGAGATCACTGGATTACCCACCTGGTTGTTTGTAGAAAGTTATCACAATGTTGGCGACTTGAGTGAAACGATTGCTTTGCTTTTGCCTCCTTCTACATCCACATCCGATATTCCATTGCATCAATGGATATTGGCTTTGAAGAACTTGTCGGATAGTAGCAATGAAGATAAAAAGGAATTTGTTTTCAACGCATGGGAAAAGCTGAGTACGCAAGAAAGATTTGTGTTTAATAAGCTGATATCAGGTAATTTTCGTATCGGTATCTCATCTAAAAATTTAATTCACGCGCTTGCAAAATTATCAGGTCTGGATACCAATCACATCACGCATAGCATTATGGGAAAATGGGATCCTGAGAAAATTTCTTTTGGTGACTTGATAGGTGGTTTGCATGTTAATACTGATAGTTCCTGGCCTTATCCTTTTTGTCTGGCATATCCGATCGATGTGCCTGTCCATGAGTTAGGATCGGTGGATAATTGGCAGGCAGAGTGGAAATGGGATGGAATCAGAGGGCAGATTATTAAGCGGAATGATGAATTATTTATCTGGTCACGTGGGGAAGAACTGGTAACAGACCAGTTTCCAGAATTGCACGTTGCTTTATCTGGTCTGCCAAACGGTACCGTAATCGATGGTGAAATATTGGCTGTACGTGAAGGCGAAGTATTATCGTTTAGTACTTTACAGCAACGGCTCAATAGAAAAACAATCAATAAAAAGCAACTGGATGAGGCTCCTGTCGCCTTCTATGCCTATGATGTATTGGAATATGGCGGTATGGATTATAGAGCTGAACCGCTCCATAAAAGAAGGGCTGTGCTCGAAAAGTTATTGCCAATAGCGGAGACAATTTTGACGGCTCCGATTGTTCCTTTTGATTCTTGGGAAAATTTAGTTGTAGAACGGAAAAAGTCTCGCGAACTGAATAGTGAAGGCATTATGCTGAAACGTCAGGATTCTTTGTATCATAGCGGTAGAAAGAGAGGAGATTGGTGGAAATGGAAAATAGAACCTTTTACCATAGATGTGGTGATGATTTATGCGCAAAAAGGAAGCGGGAGAAGAGCTAATTTTTTTACAGACTATACTTTTGCAGTACGCGACGGACATCAGTTTATTACGATCGCGAAAGCTTATTCAGGTTTGACGGATAAAGAGATTAAAGAGGTCAATAGTTTTGTGGTCAAAAATGCCATAGAGAAATTTGGCCCTGTACGGACTGTAAAACCAGAACTGGTATTTGAGATTGCTTTTGAAGGAATAGCAGTTAGTAAGCGTCATAAAGCAGGGCTTGCGCTACGTTTCCCCCGAATTGTGCGCTGGAGAAGAGATAAAAAAGTAGATGACATCAATACGCTGGAAGATCTGCAGATACTATTAGAATCAACTATGAGGGATAGTGAAAGATGAAAAAAACGGTAGGCTATCAAAAAGTTGTGAAATGGTTGAAAACCCGGAAAAGAAAACCATTTCACTTTCAAGAAGAGACATGGGCATCTTACTTGGAGGGATATAGTGGTTTAGTCAACGCACCTACCGGATTTGGTAAAACCTATTCTGTCTTTCTGGCACCCATCATTGCTTATCTGAATGAGGAGGGCAATGGAAGTAAAAGAAAAGGGAAATTGGGCTTGCGTGTAATCTGGATCACACCATTACGTTCATTGGCAAAAGATCTGGCACGTGCGATGGAAGAAGCTTTATTTCAGCTTGATGTTGACTGGAGGGTCGGCGTGCGGAACGGCGATACTTCAGTATCTGAAAAGCAGAAACAAAAACGAGCCATGCCACAAGTATTATTGATCACACCAGAAAGCTTACATTTACTTCTGGCTCAGAAAAATAACGATAATATCTTTGATGATCTAACCTGCATAGTTGCAGATGAATGGCATGAATTATTAGGCACTAAAAGAGGTGTTATGGTTGAGCTGGCGCTATCCCGAATCAAAGGTATGGTAAGTTTTAGGGAAAACAGGACGCTTCGCATCTGGGGAATTTCGGCGACAATCGGTAACCTCGAAGAGGCTTTAGCGGTTTTGCAACCTGATCATCAAGTGTTGAAAATAATTGTAAAAGCGGCAACTGAAAAGAAGATCCAGATTCAATCAATTATCCCTGATACCATCGAAATGTTACCTTGGGCCGGGCATCTGGGGATAAAATTGGCCGATAAATTAGTTCCTGTTATCAAAAAGAGCAAAACGACCTTGGTTTTCACGAACACCCGAAGTCAGGCAGAGATCTGGTTTCAGCATTTACTGAAGATCCATCCTGATTTTGCGGGTCAGATGGCGATACATCATGGTTCGATAGATTATGAATTACGCAACTGGATTGAAGAAGCATTGCACACGGGAGTATTGAAAGTTGTGATCTGTACCTCATCTCTTGATTTGGGCGTGGATTTTAAACCGGTTGATACTGTGGTGCAAGTAGGGTCACCAAAGGGTGTAGCACGTTTTTTACAACGTGCCGGAAGAAGTGGACACTCACCCTTTGAAACGTCAAAGATCTATTTTATGCCGACCCATGCGCTCGAACTGCTAGAAGTCGCTGCGATTAAAACAGCGGCTAAAACACAGCAGATTGAAAGTAGAGAACCTTTTATCTTGCCTTTTGATGTTTTGTTGCAATACTTGGTAACTTTAGCTGTAGGAAATGGATTTGATAATAAAATAATTTTTGAGGAGGTTAAGAATACCTATGCCTTTTCTGAATTGCTGGCTGAAGAGTTTGACTGGTGTATGCAGTTTATTACACAAGGAGGCTCAAGTCTGCAGGCCTATCCTGAATTTCACAAAGTGGTGTTCGACGAAACAGATGGCTTATGGAAAGTAACCAATAGGCAGATCGCAATGCGTCACCGCTTGCATATAGGTACTATTGTGAGCGATGCTATGCTCAAGGTTAAATTTATGACCGGAGGTTATGTGGGTATGGTTGAAGAGTATTTTGTGTCAAAACTAAAACCGGGTGACCGTTTTAATCTCGCAGGTAGAAGTTTGGAGTTTGTAATGGTCAGAGATATGCTTGTGCTTGTTAAAAGAAGTCAGCATAAAAAAACCATAACACCAAGCTGGCTGGGGGGCAGATTGCCCTTGAGTTCTAATTTAGGTGCTATCCTGCGTCAGAAATACAGTCAGGTATTGGTCGGAGAACATGAAGAGGAAGAGCTTAAGGTGATGAAACCCTTATTCGAATTGCAGGAATCGATTACACATGTACCTAGGGCGGATGAGTTTCTAGTAGAATTAATACATACGAAAGAAGGATATCATCTTTTTGCTTATCCATTTGAAGGGCGATTGGTACACGAGGTTATGGCGGCACTTATAGCCTACCGAATTTCCAGATTGATACCTATTACTTTTTCAATAGCGATGAATGATTATGGTTTTGAATTGCTGAGTGATCAAGAAATACCGATGGATGATGCTATTGTCTATGACGTTTTTTCTCCCGATAACCTAAGCGCAGATATCAGTGCCAGTATCAATGCCACGGAGATGGCAAAGAGAAAGTTTAGAGATATTGCCTGTATTTCGGGACTGGTATTTCAGGGTTATCCCGGTAAATATTTAAAGAATAAGCAGATTCAATCTTCTTCCGCTTTGTTCTTTGATGTTTTTGAATCCTATGATCCCAAAAATCTCTTATTGCGTCAGGCTTATGATGAAAACTTTCATTATCAGCTCGAAGAGCCACGTTTGTTGCATGCGCTGAATAGAATACAGCAAAGTACCATCGTTTTAAAGTGGGCAGAGCGTTTTACTCCATTTTCTTTCCCGATCAAAGTGGATAGTATGCGGGAGAGCATGAGTTCTGAAGAACTCGAAGCACGAATTGAAAAGATGAAGGCCGCAGTGTTTAAAAACTTGGATTAAGATGTACAGAATTATAAAAAAAGGAAAAACGATCATCATGGATAAAGACCGGGCTCTCTATATACCGGCATATCACATGCTGGTCATCAGTGATATTCATTTAGGTAAATCCGGACATTTTAGGAAGGAGGGATTACAGATTCCTAAACAGGTGTCCGATACCGATATGCTGCGCCTGGATAAACTATTGGAAGTTTATAATCCCAAAACCTTATTGGTAACAGGTGATATGTTTCATCACGATCATAATCTGGATCTGGAAACATTTCGTGAATGGAGAAAGAAGTATGCATCATTAGAGATTATTCTAGTGAAGGGAAATCATGAAAGATTATCCGTTCTATTCTATGAGGAACTCGCCATAAAACTGTTTTCAGATTACTATGAACTGGGTGAGTTTTGTTTTGTTCATAATAGAAAAGATGCACCAGATCGTGGAAAGTTTATATTTTCAGGACATATACATCCAGGTATCTTGTTAAAAGGGAAGGCCCGACAACGGATAAAATTACCTTGTTTTGTCTTTGATGATACGGCGGCACTTTTACCTGCTTTTAGTTTGTTTACAGGATTGTCTTTAATCGAAGTTACTAAAGAACAGGAAGTTTTTGCGATAACAGCTCAACGGGTACTCCCAATGGGAACACGCAGAGCTGAAATTTGAATAAACTGACCTCACTAATCTTATTGCTATTCTATTTCTGAGCAATGATCTCACTTAAAATAAGGGTAAATCAAATTACCCCTTATCAAAATAATAGATCGTATTTCTGATTCGATGTAAATTATTTATAATATTATTTACTTCTCAATACCTGTGTTTTTTATGTCCCTATAAAAAATAGCAACCAAAACCTGCCGCATTTTAAGTCAATTAAATCCTTTTCGAAGAGTAATAAGAAATAAAAATGTTTGGAGATATGAAAATTTGTTTATACTATTGTAGTAGGATAGAATAGTATAGACTCCTGTGCTACTTCATCTCATAAACCAACTATAAAATAATAACTAATTATGAACGATTATTTGTATCATCAATTCTGTAAATGGCACAGATTAGGTATTGTCTTTTTTTTCTTACTCATTTCTAACCTTGCATGGGGTCAATCACCATCATTTGAATTAAAAGGTATCGTACTGGATAGTGTGAGTCAATTGCCAATTTCAAATGTTACCATTGCAATAAAAGGAAAAAAAGCATTAGTATCCACAGATTCGCAAGGGCAATTTTTAATTAAAGAAGCGCATATTGGCGATGTTTTGCAATTTACTTCGGTCGGATTTGAAAGTAAATCCGTTAAAGTTGAAAATCAAACTAGGTTAACCATTTATCTCGCATCTTCGAGTTCTAGTTTGGATGAAGTGACTGTTGTTGCCTATGGCACGCAAAAGAAAACCAGTATGGTTGCTTCGATCACTTCGATCAATCCCAAAGAAATTAAAGGTCCCACTTCCAATTTGACTTCTATGTTGGCGGGGCGTGTTGCCGGTTTGATCGCTTACCAGCGAAGTGGTGAGCCCGGAAATGACAATGCATCTTTTTTCATCAGAGGTGTTGGATCATTTGGAGCAGGAAAAAAGGATCCACTGATCCTGATTGACGGAATGGAATCTAATACAACAGCCCTAGCAAGGTTGCAGCCAGATGATATTGCCGGGTTTTCAGTTTTGAAAGATGCCGCAGCTTCAGCATTATATGGAGCTAGAGGTGCAAATGGGGTTGTGCTTGTCAATACAAAAAGTGGTATTGTAGGAAAGGCTAAATTTAATGCACGATTTGAAAATTCAATCTCGACCAACACGCGTAATTTTAAATTTGCAGATAATATTACTTACATGAAGATGGCCAATGAGGCTGTCTTAACGCGCGATCCTAGAGGTACACTTCCTTATAGTCAAAATAAAATTGACCATACTGAAAATGGTGACGATCCACTTCTATATCCGAACAATAATTGGATAGATCAATTAATAAAAGATCACACCAATAATCAACGTTTTAATTTTAACGTGTCTGGTGGTGGAAATTTAGCGCAATACTATGTTGCAGGTACTTTAAATAGTGATAAAGGGATTTTAAAAACGGAACAAGGGAATAGTTTTGATAATAATATTAATTTAAAGAATTACTCGCTACGTTCAAATATCACGCTTAATATTACGCCTACAACGACAGGGATTATTCGTACATCTGCTCAATTTGATGATTATACCGGTCCATTAGGTGGATATGATAAATGGGGTAATTTGATCAACGGCGGTCAACGTGTCTTTCGCGAAGCGATTTGGTCTAATCCGGTGATGTTTCCAGCCATCTATCCGTCGTCTTATTTGCCTTATTCGACACATCCGTTATTTGGTAATAATTATATTCCAACAACTAAGACCTTGTATAATAACCCATATGCTAATATGGTAAATGGTTTTCAGGAGTACAATAGTTCAACTGTTAATGTACAACTTGAACTAAAGCAAAACTTTGACTTTCTGACAAAAGGTTTGTCCGCGAGATTAATGGCTTACACGCAACGCTACTCTTATTTCTCCGTTATGAGAAGTTTCAAACCGTTTTACTATAATTTAGTCAAGATACCGGGAACTGATAATTCGATATTAAGTCTGCTGAATGAAAATGAAGGGACAGAATATTTAGATTATAATCAAGGTAATAAAATATTGAATACGACTACCTATGGAGAGTTTGCTCTTAACTATAACCGTACGATAGGTGAAGATCATGATCTAACCGGGATGTTGATAGGTATTATTCGGAATTATCAAACAGCAAATGGAGGAGATCTGCAAGCTTCTTTGCCCGCACGAAACCTTGGCGTATCGGGACGTGGTACATACGCCTTTAAGAATAAATATCTTTTCGAGTTTAATTTCGGTTATAACGGATCGGAGCGTTTTTCCAAAGATCATCGGTTTGGATTTTTTCCATCATTTGGTATAGGTTGGAATCTGCATGAAGAAAAAATGTTTGATTTTATGACTTCTTCTGTCTCGAGATTGAAATTTAGGGCCACATATGGTTTGGTTGGTAATGATCAGATCGGAGATGAAAATGACCGGTTCTTTTACCTGTCTCAGGTCAATCCAAACAATAGCGGTAAGGGATTTTCATGGGGAAACAACTGGGATTATTCTAGACCAGGCTATTCTATATCGCGTTACGAGAATCGTGATATTACCTGGGAAAAAGCAACAACATTTGATGCCGGATTTGATCTGAACTTAAAAAACGGTTTAGGTGTCGTGTTTGATTATTATGATTCAAAACGGACTAATATCTTAATGGTGCGTTCTAATATTCCTTCGACTACTGGTTTTCAGGCAAATATCCATGCCAACTTAGGTAAAGTGCAAAGTAGGGGATTTGATCTAGCATTAGATTACAATAAATCTTTTGAAAACACGTGGTGGACACAGTTAAGGGGAAATATGACGTATGCCACTAACAAATTATTGGTCAATGAAGAGCCTAATTATCCTGATAATCTCAGTTACCTCACACATTTAGGACTTCCGATAAAGCAGGGATATGGATTAATTGCAGAAAGACTATTTGTTGACGATATGGAAGCCGAAAATTCGCCATTGCAAAACTTTGGTGGTGCTTTTAGAACAATGGGAGGTGATATTAAATACAGAGATGTAAATGGCGATGGTAAAATAACAGATCTGGATAAAGTGCCAATTGGTTATCCTACCGATCCGGAAATCATCTATGGTATGGGATTTTCAGTTGGTTTTAAAGGATTTGATATAAGTGCATTTTTACAGGGTTCGGCACGGTCTTCATTTTTTATTGATCCGGGTAACATAACACCATTTGCTATAAATGGACCTTATCAAAATGGACTGTTACAAGAAGTGGCGAACAGTTACTGGTCCGAGGACAATCAAGATACTCGTGCATTCTGGCCTCGGTTGACGGATGGTTTTAATAATAACAACAATCAGTTTTCAACATGGTGGATGCGCAATGGTGCTTTTCTGCGCCTAAAATCTGTTGAGCTGGGTTATAATGTATCGGATAAGTTTCTGACCAGACTAAAGATGTCAAATGTTCGCTTTTATGTCAATGCGATGAATCTCGCAGTATGGAGCAAATTTAAAATGTGGGATCCGGAAATGGGAGGTGAGGGCTTAGGATACCCAGTGCAAGCAGTTTATAATGTGGGTATTAATATTGGATTTTAAAAAAGAAATGTATCATGAAAAAGTTAACTATATTAAAATCAGTGATTGTGTCAGGGGTATTGTTTCTTCAATCTTGTAGTTATTTAGATGTTGTACCCGACAACGTTGCAACTATTGATAATGCTTTTACGATGCGAAGTGAGGCCATTAAATATTTAGCAACCTGTTATTCTTATTTGCCTCAGGATGGTGATCCGACGCGTAACCCGGCTTATATGGCTGGAGATGAGTTTTGGTTAGACTATCCGACGCTCAGTATTGATGGGACGAACTGGAATATTGCCAGAGGTAACCAGAATGTCACGAACCCATATGTCAATTATTGGGATGGCGCAATGTTTAATGGGATTCGTGACTGTAATATTTTTTTGGAAAACATACGCAATCCGGAAAAGGTACGGGACTTAACCCAAGATGAAAGAACGACCTGGGAGGGAGAGGTCTTGTTCCTAAAAGCTTATTATCATTTTATGTTGATGCGCCATTATGGCCCATTTCCGATTATGGATGTCAACTTAGATGTAAACACGTCTATAGAAGCTGCTAAAGTCAAACGTCAATCGATCGATGAAGTTGTTGATTATATTGTTAAAGTATTGGATGATGCTATAGTCAAGCTTCCCAATACCGTACAATCGCCTGTTACTGATTTAGGTCGTATTACCAAACCTATTGCTATGGGAATAAAAGCCAAGGTACTTTTGTATGCGGCTAGCCCTTTATTTAACGGTAATAAAGATTTTGCCAATTTTAGAAATGTCGATGGCAGTCTATTTTTTAATCAGAGTTTTCAAATCGAGAAATGGCAAAAGGCCGCGCAGGCTGCAAAAGAAGCAATTGTAGCCTGTGAGAGTTTAGGAATTGGTTTGTATAAATTTCCAGGAACGGTATTCCCTTTGTCAGATACCACAATAACGCAGATGAGCATCAGAAATGCTGTGACTGAAAAATGGAATATAGAAACCATTTGGGCTAATCCAACTTCTCGTGCTTGGCAGATGCAGTATTCTTCAATGGCACATATTGATCCTAATAATTCTGGAAATAATAGTGTTCATGGTACTTTAGCACCTACAATAAAAATAATTGAACAGTTTTATACGAGTAATGGTGTGCCTATAGAAGAGGATAAAACCTTAGATTTTTCTAATAAAAATCAGCTTCGGAGAGGTAACCATAGTGAACGTTTCAATAATATTGAAAATTACCAGACGGCACGTCTGCACTTTGACCGTGAAAATCGCTTTTATGCAAATGTTGGATTTGATGGAGGCGTATGGTTTATGGAAAACAGTCCGAGCCGTAGTGACGAAAATACATGGACAACTCAACTACGCTTAGGGTTATTCGGAAGTGGGATTTCTATCCCCATCACGACATACTACCCAAAGAAACTTGTTAACTGGAAATTTGCTTTTAAGGATGGCAACAGCTCCCATATAGAGGAATACCCTTGGCCAATATTAAGACTGGCAGACCTTTATCTGATGTATGCAGAGGCTTTGAATGAAAGTCAGGGTCCTGCTGAAGATGTTTTTTTGTATTTGGATAAAATTCGAGCTAGAGCGGGATTGAAAGGTGTTAAAGAATCTTGGAGTCAATATTCATTTAATAGTAATAAACCAAATACAAAAGACGGTTTGCGACTGATCATCCAACGCGAACGAAATATAGAGATGAGCTTTGAAGGCTCAAGATATTGGGATTTAAAAAGATGGAAGCTCGCGGCGCAGGAACTGAATAAGAATATAACCGGCTGGGATCGAAACCAAGATAAGGATCATCCCGAATTGTTCTATAAAGAACTCACTTTCTTTCAGCAGCGTTTTGTGGCACCGCGTGATTATTTCTGGCCAATCCGCGAAAATAACCTGCTTGTTAATCCCAATTTAGTACAAAATCCAGGATGGTAGTATGATCTTAAATCTGAAGAAATTATGAAAAATTTAATATATGTCAAAAATATAGTGCTCTTGATAGCCTTACTATTTGCTGTAAGTGGCTGTAAAGAGGAAAAAGGTTGGAACCTGCTGGAAGATGATCAAGCTAAACCGGGTGTTATCACAAACGTATCCGTGACCAACGGTTTTGGTAATGCCACGATTCGTTATTCTTTACCAGAAAGCGATAATTTGCTTTATGTCAAGGCAACTTATCAAATGGCCAATGGCGAAAACCGCGTCGTTAAATCATCGCAGTACAAAAATGAAATTCTTATTGATGGATTTCCCGATACACAGAAGCATGTTGTTAAACTATATGCTGTCAGTAAAGCTGAAATTGCATCTGACCCCGTTGACGTTACCGTTGAACCAAAAACGCCAATTTTTGATCTCGTATACGGTCAGTTAAAGGTTGTCGAAACATTTGGTGGTGTTCGCATCACATCTATCAATAAGGAAAAAGGAAATATTGTTATTGTTCCTATGGTGGATTCTCTAAATAATGGGGAGTTCCTTCCTTTGGATAATTATTATAGTCAAGATTCAGTAATACTTTACAACATACGCGGATTAAAATCGAAGGAAATGAAATTCGCATTTTACATTCGTGACCGATGGCTCAATACATCAGATACGCTCTATAAAACGTTGAAACCGCTGGAAGAAAATCTTTTTGATCGTCAGCAGTTCAGTTCATTGCGCTTGCCGGGTGATGCTCAAGTTTTATATGGCACAGTTGAAAGTATGTGGGATGGCAATATGAATCCTTCAAGATGGCCTTCTCTTTATACAGTAGAAAGTGCCGGTACTCCGCAGTCTTTAACTTTCTCGGTCGGAAAAGAAGCAAAGATGAGTCGGATTGTCGTGTTCCCGAGGAGAGAGAACGGATTCTATGATAAGGGGAATCTCCGTGATTTTGAAGTTTGGGCAAGTAATAATCCAAATTTAGATGGTTCTTGGGAGTCCTGGACCAAATTGGCAACTTGCACAGTTCGAAAACCTTCTGGAACACCATCAGGCACAAATACCAATGCAGACGAAGTCTATGGTATAGCGGGCTGGTCATTTGACCTTCCAGAAGACGCACCTAAATATAAATATTTAAGGATTAGAAATCTTCGCAATTGGAGAGGCAGTTATTTTATGCAGATCGCTCAAGTACAGGTCTGGGGTGTTTATTGATAATTAAAAAAATAAAGAATATGAAACTATATATATTCGTACTATCCTTATTTGGTGCTTGGATGTTGGCATCCTGTTCTAAAATGGATGATTTTACCAAGTACACAAATGGCCAAGAGCAAATTTATCCTGCGAAATTAGATTCCATTAAAGTCCGATCAGGTAAATATAGGGTACAGATTGAGGGTGTTTTTCGGGTAAGTACAGGAATCTCCGAAATCCGTGTTTATTGGAACAGTAAACAAGACTCCATGCGATTTCCGGTTCAGCTGAAGAACGCAAATGATACCGTTCGTTGCTTGATCGAAAACCTGCCTGAAGGACCGATGAATTTTGAAGTCAGAACATTAGATCCTCAAGGAAGATTATCAATACCTACAAATCTGGTAGGATCAATCTATGGCGAGCGATATCGTGAAGGATTATTTCAGCGTTCTGTAGTGAAACAAAATTTTGTTGCAGGTCAGCAGTTGCAATTGGTAACACAGGATGTTGCCGCTACTATGGGAGCTGACGCTATGCGTATCAAGTACAAAAAAGATGATGGAAAGATGATCGATACTTTAGTGAAAACAAAATCCCAGAATGCACAAATACTTCTTTCTCATTACGCACTTTATAGTGAACTGTCTTATCAGACTATTTTTAGACCGGATAGTAATGCGATCGATACTTTCGTGGTACAGCCGACGAAGTTAATACCCAAGGGAGATATTACGGCCTGGTATTTAAAAAACTTTAAGAAACCTTTTACATCTGTTGCTTATGATGGAAACCGATGGGGTACGCTGAATGACTGGATAACAAATTCAAGTATGAAAAATCACAATGGTTTTGGTGGTTTTGCTTCTGATGATGGGGGAGTAGTCAATGTGGAAGCTGGATGGGGAGCTCCTGCTATTGTAAATGGTAAAATTGAACAACAGGTTACACTTCTTCCTGGAAAATACAGATTTTTCTGTACTTTGTCAGCAACAAATTATGATCAACCTCCTGCATATCTGGTAATCAGTAAATCGAATAAAACTATCCCCGATTGGGAACAGATTAATGATGCACTATTGTATACAGAAGTGAAATCTGATGGAATTTATTTTGATATTAAAGAGAAAGTAACGGTCAATATGGGAATGCTGCTTAATTTTCAACCTGATCATTATATGAAAATTGACGCTTTTCAAATCACATTACAATAATAGATGATATAAATTATGAAAAAAATTTTAGGAATATTTTTAATACTCGCCACTTCACTTCAGGTACAGGCTCAAATATTTGAAGTAAAAAAAAATGAACTGGTATTTAAATACGACCGAGGAACAGGGAAATATAGTGTGTCCCAAAATAATAATATGATTATAAAAGATGCTGTTTCTTATGCAGTTCTTTCAGATGGCACGCGTGTCAGTTCTGAAAATCTGAACGGAGTTTCAAAAATAAGTGAACAAGTTGTTGCTGATGCTTTAGGAAAAGGGAAACAGTATACAGTATCTTCAAAAACTAAAGCCGGTATAGAGATGAAGCAACATTTTTTTCTATACGACCAGAAACCGATTATTTTAGTTCAATTGGAAATTAACGGAAAAAACATAGCAAGTAATGATATGTCTCCTTTATATATGCAGGCGAATATAAGTGGACTTGGTAAAGCATTATATCAAGTTGCTGTACCTTTTGATAATGATACTTTTATTTCTTATGAAAATGAGTCCCTTTCAAAAACAAATAAAGTAAGCGCTGAAGTGGGTGTTGTTTATGATAAGAATAGTAATCATGGATTGGTTATCGGTTCCTTAGACCAGTCTGTTTGGAAATCGGGTATATCCATTGGAGGAAATCAAAATAATTATGATTTTCTTGCAATAAAAACAGGATTTACGGATGTTAATATTACCCGAGATTCTATGGGACACGGGTTTATAAAAGGCAATCGTATTATTTCGCCGAAGTATTTGATTTCTTACGTAAAAGATTGGCGTGTTGGAATGGAGGACTATGCAAAGATCCATCGCCAACTACAAACACCTTATGTACAGCAGTGGACAGCTGCAACGCCCGTTGGTTGGAACAGTTGGGGCGTGATTCAGGAAAAAATTAATTTTCAGAATGCTACCGCTACAGCACAATATTTTGAAAAAGATATTCCTCATTTTCGCAATGCAGACGGTGATGCTTTTATTGATTTAGATTCTTTTTGGGACAATATTACACCAGGAGGTATGTCGGGAGATTATAGTCAACTTGAAAAATTTGTACATTATTGTGACTCTTTGGGTCTTAAACCAGGTGTATACTGGGCTCCTTTTACCGATTGGGGACATGGCAGTGGACCTAACCGAACAGCGGAGGGAAGTTCTTATAAATTTGGTGATATGTGGACCAAAACGAAAAGTGGCTATCACAACTTGGATGGTGGACGTGCTTTGGATCCTACGCATCCGGGTACATTGGCACGTATGGATGTCATATTGGGTAAACTGGTTGCGTGCGGATTCAAGATGATTAAAATAGACTTCTTGTCACATGCTGCTATTGAGTCGACAGGGTTTTATGATAAAAATACGTCTACGGGAATGCAAGCCTATGCTGTTGGAATGAAACATCTGGTAGATGTCTTGAAAGGCAAAATGCTCATTTATGCGGCGATCTCTCCATCATTAGCAACGAATCAATTTGCTCATATGAGACGCATAGCATGCGATGCATGGAAAACGCTTGACCAGACTGAGTATACACTGAACAGTGTGAGCTACGGTTGGTGGCAAACGTATCTGTATGATTTTATTGATGCTGATCACCTGGTCTTTCATGACGAACCGGAAAATGTAAACAAGGCAAGATTACTTTCCGGTATTGTTGCAGGTACGATTATCCTTGGCGATGATTTGTCGAAGAAAGAAAATTGGCAAAAAAATATGAATGTTTATCTTCAAGATTCAGAAATATTAAAGGTCATAGCAGATGGTAAAAGTTTTAGACCAGCTGGATTTGTGGAGGGAAAATCTGCAAACCAATGCTATTTTAAGAAATCGGGTAAGTATCTTTATGTTGCTATTTTTAATTTTAGCAATGAAAAGCAACATGTTGCTGTGGATTTCACACCTTTAGGTTTGAATCCTGCGCAACAGTATGTAGCAGAAGAATTATTTACCAAAACAAAGCAGAACATAAAATCTGATTTGCCAATTGCATTTAATGAAGGAGGCGGTAAACTTTTTAGAATCACCCTTTAACTCCTATTTAGTATTTATATATGAAAATATCCAAAGAAGAAAATAGTGCAACTTTAATCGCGCGGATAAAACGGTTAGAATCATTAAATACACTTTCTAAACACGAGTGTATTGTTCAAGGTGTGCTGGATGCTATCGATGCAAATGAGCTAGAAGTGCATTCCAGTCTTCCATCAGTCAATAATATGATACATTACCTCGGATATGCCAGAGAAACTTTTTCAAAGGCATACCGGGATCTTATAGCGCATGGAGTTGTTGAGTCTAAAAATAGAAAAGGATATTTTGTCGTAAGTAATAACACCCAGATGAAACAAAAAGTGGCTGTTGTGTTGTATGCTTATGATACATTTCAAGATACGTTAGTATCAGAATTGCGTTCAAATCTTCCAGAAGAAGTATCCGTCGATTTATTTTTCCACCATAATAATATGGAGACTTTTGAAGATATTTTTAATCGTATCCAGGGAAAATATACGGTTTACATTGTAGCTCCGATTGAAAATAAAGCTTCGGTCCAGCTATTAAGATCCATATCTCCTTCAAAGCTTTTAATTATTGATCGTTTATTGGATTTAGGCGACAAGTATTCGTACATAGCTCAAGAATTTGAGAACTCTACTTATAAAGTTTTTGAACAGCTGTATCCTAAAATAAAAAAGTATAGAGAAATTATCTTTTATTTTAGAGAAAACACAGCAGAACCCAATGAAATCAAAAATGCATTTCTGAAATTTTTGGATAAGTATCAAATAAAGGGGCATATTGAAAAACAATATAAGCCCGGTAATTTAGAAAAGGATACGCTTTATTTTACGATTCACAATCCAGAACTGTACCTGATGCTGAAAGATATTTTGCAAAAAAAATGGAGATTAGGAAAGGACCTGGGGATTCTTTCTCATAATGATGATGTCATCAAAGAAATCATCAGCGGGGGGATTACAACATTTTCCACCAGTTTTCATACGATAGGTCAAGAAGCTGCAAAATTTGTTTCACAGCGGGTCCCTGTAAAAATGATTGTACCGACTGAACTGGTAGATCGAAAATCACTTTAACAGATAAGGTAGACAAATTGATATGATAGTTGCAAGTTTTTGCTTTTTTACGGTTTTAGTAGCATTATGGTCTCTGTTAAAGTATAAATCGTATTATACGACTACATTAAGCGGTTTTTTTCTAGCCGGTAAAAGTAATAGCTTCTGGATGGTTGGATCTGCACTTCTGTTGACCAACCTAAGTGCAAATCAATTTATTGGTGAAAACGAATCTGTTTACATTAACAACTTATCTGTTATAGGATGGGGAGTGAGTTCGGTGGTCGCCATGTTAGTCGTTTCGGAGTTTCTGTTACCGATTTATTTCAAACATGGTTTTCGAACCATACCCGATTTTCTATCGCTGAGATTTAATGCGAAGACCAAGTTAATCGTTTCCGTACTTATCCTTGTTGGCTACATCGTGAATTTGTTACCTCCAGTTTTATATGGAGGGGCGTTAAGTTTGGCCATCATGTTTGATGTACCTGCCTATTTTCAGATTAGTTATTGGCAGAGTATCTGGGTACTTGTCTGGGCTTTAGGAATTATCGGTAGCCTGTATAGCATATTAGGTGGATTGAAATTAATTTCTTTATCTGATGTCAGTTTAGGTTTGGGACTATTTTTACTTGCTCTGATAATTCCAGTATATGCATTTTGGTATCTGGGCAGTGGAAACATATGGGAAGGAGTTCAGCAAGTATTTCTGAATAAAACAGAGCACTTGAATGCCGTGGGAGATAAACACGATGCGGTACCTTTTTCGACGCTCTTTACCGGCATGTTACTGATCAATTTCTACTACTGGGGTATGGAGCCATACATCGCCCAACAAACCTTAAGTGCAAAAAATTTAAAGGAAGCACAGAAAGGCATGACACTGGCCGCAGGGGGCAAATTATTGATGCCCTTGCTTATTAATCTTCCAGGACTTCTGGCCATACATCTCTTGCCAAAAGTTGAGCCCTCGGCATCTGTATTTCCTAATCTGATTGTTCATATTTTCCCTGATATTCTTGTTGGTTTTTCACTCGCACTTGTTTTTGGTGCCGCTATGACTACATACACTGCGGGATTACAAAGTTGCGGTAGTTTATTTATTTTTAATATCTATAAACCTTATCTGGAGCAACGTAATATCATCGTGTCGGAAAGCCAGCTCGTAAAAAAAGGCAAATATTTTGAACTCATCATTTCTTTGTCAGCTATGTTTATTGCACCTTTTATCCTTTTTGCACATGATGGTTTCTATACGTATTTGCAGACGGTTTCAGGACTTTTTAATATGCCTATTTTTACGATCATGATGATGGGTATTTTATCCCAAAGGGTAACCCCAGCGATGGCTCAACTGGGACTGTTTTTATATATGATCAGCTATTTTACCCTTGTGTTTATTTGGAAACTAGAACTGCATTATCTGCATTTATTTGCCTTATTATTTGTCATTATAGCGATTATTATCTGGATAGGCAGTAAGGTAACACAACCTCATTATAAATCCACTTTTCAATTTGAATTTTCAGGATTGGATCGTACTTCCTATTGGAAAGGAAGGCATTTGGTCGGTACCATCCTAATTTTAGTGATGATAGCGATTTACATTGTTTTTTCACCCTTGGGCCTAGCCCAATAAATCTATTTTTTATGTTAAAATCACAAAGAGCATATATATTCATTGTAGTATTGATATTTTTTGTAAAAACGACTGTTTATGGTCAGCAGTATTTTCTATGGGATGATCAACCTGCTAAGGATTGGATGACTGAAGCTTATCCGATCGGAAATGGTCGTATTGGTGCCATGATATTCGGAGGAGTGAATAAGGAACATATTCAATTTAATGAGAACAGTCTATGGACCGGTAACGAACAGGAAACCGGAGAATATCAGGCTTTTGGGGAAGTGTTTGTTGAATTTGGACAGGTTGGAGCAAAACCTTTCTCAAACTATAGCCGAAAATTAGATTTAGATCAGGCCTTGCACCATATCACATACAATCAAGATAATCAAAAAAGAAGCCGCAGATACTTCGCTAGTAATCCGGACCAGGTGATGGTAATGGAATACACAAATGAAAATAAAAAATCACTAAATGCAACCATCAGACTTAAAGATAGTCACGGCAAACTAACAAAATCGATAGCCGGCGATTTGGTGTTCAGTGGTGTACTGTCCAATGGTATGGAATATGCTGCACGCCTCCACGTAAAAGCGGAAGGGGGAGAGGTTTTGGAGACAAAAGGAGAGGATGGCGAAATATTTATCCAGGTTCAATCGGCAGATAAAATCGTTATACTTTTGAGTGCGGCGACAGATTATGCCAATACTCGGTCTACGAATTGGAAAGCGAATGAAAAGCCATTAGAAGCGAACAAGAGATATATCCAAGAGGCTGCTAAATATCATTTTGATCAATTACTTACCAGACATTTAAAAGATTATCAATCACTTTTTGCTCGAGTACAGTTACAATTGGGGACTGAAGATTTATCGGAAGAGCTAACGACAAAAAAACTGCTTCAGCGATATAAGCAAAAGCCATCACCGGCGCTAGAATCCCTAATCTACCAGTATGGGCGCTACCTGCTTATAAGCTCTTCTCGTAAGGGCGGACTACCCGCCAATTTACAGGGATTATGGAATAATAGTAATACCCCTCCATGGCGATCAGATTACCATTCCAATATCAATGTGCAAATGAACTATTGGCCTGCTGAGGTAGCAAATCTAAGCGAATCTGCATGGCCATATCTGGATTACATCAATAGTATGCGCGAAGTAAAGAAGGAAAATACACAAAAAGAATTTCCAGGTGTTCGCGGTTGGACGGTTCGTACTGAAAATAATATTTTTGGAGGAGAAAGCTTCTCCTGGAATACACCAGGCAGTGCATGGTACGCGCAGGCACTTTGGGAACACTATGCATTTAATCGTGACAAAGCGTATTTAAGAGATTTTGCTTATCCAATATTAAAGGAAATATGTCAATTTTGGGATGATAGACTTGTTCGTCGTGATGATGGAACTGTAGTGGCACCCATGGGCTGGTCACCTGAACACGGACCTACCGAAGATGCTGTGAGTTACGATCATCAGATCATTTTCGACCTTTTTACGAATTATGTTGAGGCCTGTCAAATTTTACAAATTGATAAAACATATGGCAAGCATATCGAAACACTTCGCAATGCATTATTAAAACCAAAAATTGGAAAATGGGGGCAGTTGCAAGAGTGGGAAATCGACCGTGATGATCCTAATGATAAGCATAGACATGTTTCTCATTTGTTTGGCCTATATCCAGGACGACAAATATCTAAATGGGAAACTCCAGAATTAGCTAATGCGGCAAAAGTAACACTAAATGCGCGAGGAGATGAATCTACAGGATGGTCTATGGCTTGGAAAGTAGCATTTTGGGCTAGGTTACAAGATGGTAATCATGCTTACCAGATCTTGAAAAATTTTATTAATCTCGTAGGAGGTGAAGGGATAGATTACGATAACGGCGGTGGGGTATACGCGAATCTGCTTTGCGCACATCCACCATTTCAGATTGATGGTAACTTAGGTTATGTTGCCGCTGTTAGTGAAATGATCGTACAATCACAGAATAATATGATCGAGTTATTGCCAGCATTGCCAGATAATTGGAAAGATGGTAAAATTAAAGGATTGAAAGCTAGAGGAAACATTTTGATTCACGAATTGATATGGAAAAATAAGGAGGTTGAATCTGTTGTTTTAAAATCTTTAGAGAATCAGAGTATTCAGCTTTTGAGTGCAACTGTACTTAAAGACGCAAAATTGATGAAGGAAGTTAACGGTAAGTATATATATCAGATACAATTAAAACCAAATCAGAGTTTAAAGCTCACTAAGGCAGTTAAAAATTGATAATATAGAGTATTCCTTATGCTTATGTCAGGTATTTGGTATAATATTTGGGTGTAGAGCTTTAAAAAAAGAATACACTGCTACTTTTAATCTTTAATTTGAAAGTAGCAGTGCTTAAATAAAGTGATATATGAAAAGCATAATTTTTTTGGCAGTTTTGCCATTGTCCATTTTAGCAAGTTGTACGTCTGGTAGCAAGGGGAGTGAAGAAACTAAAACGGGTGATTCAATAACGGTAGAATTTATTGGTTCAGCACCGTTAGATATAAAAAATCCAGAAGGTAAAGTACAATTATATGCTGTTGCAGAGAATATAGCTGATGTACCAGCAACATTATTGGAAGAAAAAAATATTCAACAGTCTGGCGTTCCTTTCACAATTGATTTTGTTTTACCAAAAGATCATAAATCGCATATAAAGCCTGCGGTAGCTGCACATGAAGCAGTCAAATATTATGTTACTGTTAAATGGGATTCGGATGGTAACGGAAAAGTGGAAAAAGGAGATATTATGATTGACTATGACAAACAGTTCCCAAATGTAAAACTTGGAGCAGGCAAGCAACAAGTTTATTTGACCGTTATTAAATAATAGTGATGTAGCACCGATCGCATGTATATATCCATTAATGCTATTTTAAATTTAAAATGATAAGTTTCTAACTGCTTTTCAGAGTAAATAGCAACTATTTTTATGAATTGTGATTTAGGAAGTATCATTATTTTAAAAAAATTGATAACCATTTAACGCTAGAAAATATGAAAAAAATAATCACATTATCGTTTGTTATTTTGACGATGATAAGTTGTAGGAATAGGGATTCAAAAACTGAAAACCGTAATGCTGCTTTTGAAGAAATAACAGGTAAAACAGTTACTTTCTCAGAGCCGGCATGTTATGCTTACAATGACGGCAATAATCATATTTCGTTGGAATTTACTGATATAGGACCAACTCTTAAAGGAAACCTTACGTACGCTTTCGCCGAGAAAGATAAGAATACTGGCACTTTCGTAGGGCAGCTGAAAGATAATGTGCTGCTCGCAGATTATACTTTCCAGTCAGAAGGAGTAACTTCTGTTAGGCAGGTTGCATTTAAAGTAAGTAAAGACACATTGATTGAAGGATATGGTGATATGAATGCTCAAGGGACGGCTTTCAAAGATATAAAGCACTTGAATTTTACCTCAACCATGCCTTTGGTAAAAGGAGATTGTGCTGAAAAAAAACAAGGTTGCCTGTTTGAGGATGGAAAATCATACTCGGAATTGGAGCAAAGGTGCATTACATTAGCCACTTTAAAAACAACCTTAAACCCTTTGAAGGATGGGGCAAGAACGAAAGGTAAACAAGCCTATGTTTACTTTAGTTCGGACAATTCTAAAGCTGAAGTTTTTTTGCCCAATTCTAATAATGGTATAGTATTGGAAAAAAAAGGTGAAGGAAACTGGGTTTCTGGAAATTACATCCTCATGGCATGGAAAGGATATGTGTTACAGGATAAAGGTGTAGCTGTTTACGGCGGATAATTATTTCAGTTTAAAATACAAACAATTACAGCAACCTTACATGAAAGGTTGCTGTTTTTTTATGCTTATCATTGTAGTATAACAACTAACCAATATGTATGTTTGACTTTTGACAGAAAATTGTCAAAAAACAAAAAGAGTAAAACAAAACTTATTTTAAATTTTAACTTAGACATGCTCTTTGTTAGCGTTTAAGATTATGGATCGTCGAATTACATTTTTTACTTTAAAGGAGTTTGTTGCCGAGCAGATGAACAAACAACAGTATGAGGGATTTACTATCTGTCATTTACAGAAAAGTAATATGACTGATATTCGCTCTTATGAGCCTATGCGCACTGACAGCTTTGGAATGAGTATTATCCTAAAAGGAACGCTCGGCATGCGGATTGGTTTTTCTGAACAGGAAATCCAGGAAAATATGGCATTCTTACATTCACCGACTACAATTATTGAGTTTTTGGAAAGGAGTGATGATCTGGAAATGATCAGTTTTATGTTTTCTTTAGATTTTGCTAAAAAAATAGGCATGTTTTTTCAAGGCAGATCGTCCTTAGATTTTTTGTTTGACAATTATTTAAAGGTATTTTCCTTACGTGAACCTGTAGTAAAGCGATTTGTAGTTTATCTAGAACATTTACGAGAAGTTAATCTGAGTCCTACACCAACTAAACATCAGGCGGAAATTATTAAAAGTACTTTTGCACTACTCAACTACGAAATAGAATCAGAACTTATGGATCATGTTATCGGTCAAGTCGTACTCAGTGGCCGAAAAGAAAAATTATGTTTGGATTTCATTACGCTGGTGGTAGATCAATTTCACGTTCACCGTTCAGTCCAGCATTATGCCGATTGCTTATTTGTGAGTCGAAAATACCTCAGCAGGGTTATAAAAGAAGTTACAGGGTTAAGCCCGCTGCAGATTATTGAACAAACGTTGATGGCTGAAGTGACAGCTAAATTACGGTCTAATTTTTACTCAATCTCAGATATCATGCAACAATTGAATTTTAGTGATTTACCTACTTTTAGCAAATTCTTTAAAAAGAATACAGGTCAATCCCCGATTCTGTATCGTAAAGAATTATTAACCTAAATTTATCCCGAACTTAATTTAGTGTCTTTTTGACAAGTTAAAGCTCCCTTTAGACTTTTTAACCGATTTAGTCAGATATATATTTGTACTTGAGGAGAAAAGATGGGGTCTGAAGTCCAATATTTTAGTGACTAACCCTTCTTTTTGAATCTTTAAATATAGCGAGAACATAATACATTTTAAATGAATCGGAAATTAGTTGTTCAATCAACATTGCTAGGCTTAAGCCTAGGATTCCTAACAAGTTGTGGTCAAAAACCAAACCAGGGAGGGGAGGCACCCGCAGCCATAGAAGTTCCAGTGATGACACTTCAAGAAGAAAATGGAATATTAACAAAAACTTATGCAAGCAGCATTGAAGGAGTTGTAAATGTTGAAATCCGTCCACAAGTTTCCGGTTATCTGGCTAAGATCTTTGTTGATGAAGGTGCATTTGTCCGGGCTGGGCAGACTTTATTTCAAGTGGATGATCGTACCTATAAAGAGCAGTATAAAAATGCGCAAGCATCTATTTTAGCAGCTAAGGCGAATCTGTCCAATGTTAAAATAGATCTAGATAGGAAAAAAGAATTAGTAAGTAATAAACTCGTATCTAATCTACAGGTTGACCAAGCACAGGCAACGTACGAAGGTGCCCAAGCAGCTTTAGCGCAGGCAAATGCCGTTTTTGAAACAGCGAAAATTAACCTTGAATTCTGTACAATTAAAGCTCCGGTCAGTGGCACTATAGGTCGTATTCCTTATCGATTAGGAAGTCTCATTAATCCTGCTGCAGTCGAACCCTTAACGCTCTTATCAGATACGCATGCCGTATTTGCATATTTCTCAATGAGTGAAAACGATTTTGTTAATTTTCAGGCAGCATTACCGGGAAACTCTGTTGCTGAAAAGTTGAAGCAAGCCGCTCCTGTAACTTTAAAAACAGCTAATGGACAGGACTTTCCACATTTAGGAAAAATTGATGCTATTGAAGGTCAATTCGACAAGAATACAGGTTCGATCAGTCTTCGGGCAAAATTTGAAAACCCGCAAGGACAATTACGAACAGGAAACACAGGGAAAATAGCATTAGATCAACATATTGAGCAGGTTGTTGTGGTTCCGATCACAGCAACGACAGCCATTCAAGATAAAATTTATGTCTTTACGATCAGTAAAGAAGGAAAGGCGGTACAGACGCCAATTGAAGTAAGTGGTAAACAAGAATCTCAATACTTCGTCAAATCAGGTGTTACAGCAGGTGATCAGATAATTACAAATGGACTTAGTTTCCTTCAGAATGGTATGCCTGTTAAGGTGAAATCCGCAACCACAGTAAAAGATAGCGTGAATAAATCTTAACAACCATTTATCCTTAGTCATTATGTTAAAAAAAATAATTAAAAGGCCAGTATTGGCTACAGTTATATCCATATTGCTGGTTATTCTGGGGGTCGTGGCTATGCTCGGTTTACCCATTACCAAATTTCCTGAAATCGCCCCACCAAGTGTGACCGTCATGGCGACTTACCCAGGTGCCTCTGCCGAAGTAATTGCAAAGGCAGTAGCACCGCCATTAGAAAATGCCATCAATGGTGTAGAAAATATGGACTTTCTTACTTCTACATCGAGTAATGACGGTAGTTTGATGATTACTGTTGTTTTTAAATTAGGAACAGATCCGGATCAGGCCGCAGTAAACGTACAGAACCGAGTATCGCAAGCAACCAGTATGTTACCTGCAGAGGTTAATCAGATCGGTGTAAGCACACTAAAAAGACAGAATAGTATGGTGGCCATGGTAACGCTATACTCCGATGATAATAAATCAGACGAACTTTTTATAGAGAATTATGCTAAGATTAATATTGTTCCAGAGTTGAAGCGTATCACAGGAGTCGGTGATGCACAGGTATTCGGTAACAAAGATTACTCGATGCGCGTTTGGCTCAATCCAGCTCAGATGGCTTCCTATGATATCACGCCGCAAGAAGTGTCTGCTGCGATCCAGACTCAGAATATTGAAGCTGCTCCAGGAAGATTTGGAGAGAGTACCAAGGAAGCTGTAGAATATGTCATCCGATATAAAGGAAAGCTGGCTGAAGCAGCCGATTACGAAAATATTATCATACGCGCAAATGCAGATGGTTCCGTGTTGCGTCTGCAGGATGTGGCTAAAGTTGAGTTTGGGTCTTACACCAATACGGTTGCCACAGCGTATAATAAGAAACCGGCGATTATGATTGCCCTTTATCAGACAGCTGGTTCAAATGCCAATGCAGTCGAGATAGAGATGCAGGAACGTTTACAGGAGCTTTCAAAATCGTTTCCCGCAGGTATTAAATATACTACGCCGTACTCTTCGAAGGAATCTTTAGATCAGTCTGTTGCTCAAGTTATCACCACCTTGCTAGAAGCTTTTGTACTCGTTTTTATTGTTGTATTTATCTTTTTACAGGATTTTAGATCGACATTAATTCCAGCGATTGCAGTTCCGGTTTCTATTGTTGGTACATTTTTCTTTATGCAACTGTTTGGATTTTCGATCAATCTACTGACCCTTTTTGCACTCGTACTTGCAATTGGGATCGTTGTCGATGATGCCATCGTTGTCGTAGAAGCAGTACATGCTAAAATGGAGAAGAAAAAGTTAAATGCAAAAGCGGCGACAATGTCTGCAATGAGTGAGATCACAGGCGCTATTATATCCATTACGCTTGTGATGTCGGCAGTATTTATACCCGTTGCTTTTATGGAAGGCCCTACAGGTGTGTTTTATCAACAATTTGCTTTGACCTTGGCAATGGCAATTCTGATCTCAGCAGTTAATGCACTAACCTTAAGTCCTGCATTATGTGCGTTATTATTAAAATCACACGATGGGCATCATGAGGAGAAGAAAACAAATTTTAAAGAACGTTTTTTCGCAGGATTTAATGCAGCTTTTAATAAACTGACATTTCGTTACGGTAAATCTGTCCTTTTCTTAATAAAACGTAAAACTGTGGCATTCTCAGGACTGGCAGTGCTATTGGTATTGTTTGTATGGATGTTCCGTACCACACCGACAGGTTTTATACCCGATGAGGATCAGAGTTTTTTAATGGCCATGGTCAATACGCCACCAGGTGCATCTTTAGATCGGACAACTAAAGCCATAATCGATGCAGAATTAGAAATTCAGAAACATCCTTCTGTAGAATCGGTGATCAGTATTTCGGGTTTAAATATGATGAGTTTTAGTACTTCATCTTCTGCAGGGGTACTGATGATCCGCTTGAAACCACTCAAAGAAAGGGGAGAAGTTAAAGATATCAATCAAATTTTAGTTGCTCTTCAAGGACAGTTACAAGGAAATCAAAGTGCAAACTTCTTTGTATTGGGTATGCCGACTGTATCGGGTTTTGGTAATACTTCAGGATTAGAAGTTGTTTTACAAGATAAGACCGCTGGGAGTTTAAGTAAATTCAGTGAAACGGCCAATGGATATATGGGCGCATTGATGCAACGACCTGAGATCGCATTTGCCTTTACCACATTTAATGCATCCTATCCACAGTATGAAATGGTTGTTGACGAAATGAAGGCCAAACAGCTTCACGTGAATGTCTCCGATTTAATGACTTTGATGCAAGGATATTACGGAAGTATGCAAGCATCCGATTTCAATCGTTTTGGAAAGTATTACCGTGTTGTCATCCAGGCATCTCCTGAGTTTAGGTCAGATCCTTCCTCTTTAGATGGAATTATGCTTAAAAATCAATTGGGCCAGATGGTACCGATTAACAGTTTAGTACAATTAAAACCTGTATCTGGTCCAGAGACAGTAGAGCATTTTAATTTATTTAATGCCATTAACATTACCGCGATGCCAAAACCTGGGTATAGTACTGGTCAGGCGATGCAAGCTATAGATGAAGTTAGTGCCACTTTTTTACCCAATGGTTTTGCGCATGATTGGAAAGGAATGAGCCGTGAAGAAAAATCATCCAGTGGCCAGACTGCTGCTATTTTTGGATTATGTATTGTTTTTATATACTTCTTGTTATCAGCTCAATATGAAAGTTATATTCTGCCATGGGCAGTTTTGATCAGCATTCCCTGTGGTCTATTGGGCGTATTTGTAGGAATTGGTTTTGCAGGTCTATCCAACAACATCTATGTACAGGTTGCTTTGGTTATGTTGATCGGACTTTTGGCCAAAAATTCTATTTTGATTATTGAGTTTGCTATTCAGCGCAGACGCGCAGGAAAGAGTATCGTAGCCGCCGCTGTTGAAGGTGCAAAGGCAAGACTTAGACCGATTTTGATGACATCCCTTGCGTTTATAGCGGGTTTGTTGCCGTTGCTGTTTGCAGTAGGGCCTTCGGCGATCGGGAATCATTCCATCGGTTATGCCGCAGTATTTGGTATGCTTGCAGGAACTGTATTCGGGGTGTTTTTAACACCGGTCTTGTTCGTCGTGTTTCAGTACCTGCAGGAACGTATGAGTGGAAAGCCTGCGGAAGAAAGCGATTGGGAGTATGAAGAAACAGAAGTTTCACATTAAAAGTAAATCAAATGTTAAGCATTAACATAAATATGAATAAAATAAATATGACTTGCCTGTGTCTCACCTTAATGGTAACGGCTGCCTGTAAGTCTGTGAAATATGTTCCTAACCCAGTAGCATTACCTGCAACATTTACGCAGGATAATCGAGTCATTGAAAGTGATAGCAGTTCCATTGCATCACTGTCATATAAAGAGTTCTTTAGTGATCAGATTTTATTAGATCTTATCGATACCGCGCTTATGAACAACAATAATCTACAGGTGGCTATTAAACAGATTGATATCGCAACCGAATCTATGAAACAGGCAAAATGGGGTTATTTACCACAGATTGGATTGTCAGCAGGAACGGGAACGGTAACCAGACCATCTGATAATAGTATGAATGGTATGATGGCTGGTCAATTTATGGGAAAAAAATACATGGAGGATTACACAACTGCAGTAAATATTTCTTGGGAGGCAGATATCTGGGGTAAGATCAAGGGACGTAAAGAGATGGCGCTGTCCAGTTATTTACAGACTCAGGAAGCCAGTAAGGCAATTCAAACACGCTTGGTTAGCACCATCGCACAGGGATATTATAACCTGCTGATGCTTGATTTGCAAAAAGATATCAGCTTGAAAAATTTGAGTTTAATCGACAATATTTTACAGATGACGCGGGTACAGCATGCTCTGGGACTCACGACACTTTTAGCAGTGCAGCAACAAGAAGGTAACCGAGATCTTGTGTTAAAATCTATTCCGGTATTGGACGAGCAGATTATCATTCAGGAAAATGCTTTGCAGGCATTGGCAGGTCGCATGCCGGGTCATATAGAAAGAAAAACTTCTTTAGTCACTTTAAAGGCAAAAGATCATCTCGCAACAGGTGTTCCTGCTATGATGCTGGCTTTACGTCCGGATGTAAGAACTGCAGAACTGGAAGTCCAAAAGTCATTCGCACAGGTGCATGTTTCTAAAGTAAGCATGTACCCGAGTTTAAATATTACAGCACAAGGAGGATTAAATGCTTTTAAAGCAAGTGATTGGTTCAATATCCCAGGTTCGTTATTTGGAGCCTTAACGGGTTCACTGACGCAACCAATAGTACAAGGTCGACAGCTAAAGACAGCTTTCAATCAGGCCAAAATAGCAAGTGCACAGGCGGAAATTCAGTTTAAAGAAAGTGTATTACTGGCAGTAGGTGAAGTATCCAATATTCTAGCCAGTATGGCATCTTTAAAAGAGCAGGAAGAAATATCACGCGGCCTGGTTGCCCGCAATCAGGAGATGATTCGAAATGCCGATATTCTCTTTAAGAATGATATGGCAACGTATTTAGAGGTGATAGCAGCGCAGCAAAGTAAGTTGCAGGCCGAACTCGATAATGCAGCTATTAAGAGTCAAAGGCTCTACACCGAAGTCAATTTATACCGTGCCTTAGGAGGGGGTAGACATTAAAAGAATAGTACGTGGTAAGTCTATTATATCTGTTTAACGAGTGTCCTGAGCCCTAGCGCTTAGGACATTTTTAACAGTGAAAAGATAATTAAATTTTATTTAAACACAACAAAATCAAGTAATAAGTGTTTAACGATGTACTCTGGTAGCTTAAGACCAGAAAATCAATAATAACGAGAATTCTAATCCATTAATTTTAAATATCACTTAAATACAACAAAATGAAACAACAAGTGAATGAAGCAAAAGGTAAGCTGGGAATATTAATTCCGGGTTTGGGTGCAGTAGCCACCACATTGATCGCAGGTGTCGCAGGTATCAATAAGGGGTATTCAAAACCCATAGGTTCAGTATCACAATTGAGCCGCATTCGTTTAGGAAAACGTACAGAAGATAGAAATCCTTTGATTAAGGACTTCGTACCCTTGGCAAAATTAGAAGATATTGTGTTTGGAGGATGGGATGTATATGCCGATAATGTCTTTGAAGCAGCTTCAAAAGCACGTGTTTTAGAACCTTATCAATTGGAGCAAGTACGGGCGGAGTTGGAGCAAATTAAACCTATGAAGGCTGTTTTTGATCGTAATTTTGTTAAGAATCTCGATGGACAGCATATTAAAGAGGGACTTACACGAAGAGCTTTGGCCGATGCTGTACAAGCAGATATCCAGAACTTTAAAAAAGAGAATAATTGTGACCGTATCGTAGTACTTTGGTGTGGCTCAACTGAAAAATATATTGAAGGAAATGCTATTTTTGATAGTCTGAAAAATTTTGAAGATGCTTTGGATCAAAATGATCTGCGTATTCCACCTAGTATGATTTATGCATATGCAGCTTTAAAGCAGGGCGCACCTTATGTTAATGGAGCACCAAATTTAAGTTGTGACGTTCCTGCCATTGTGGAGTTAGCACAGTTGATGCAAGTAGCAATAGCGGGAAAAGATTTTAAAACAGGTCAGACTTTGATGAAAACAATTGTTGCTCCCGGTTTACAGGCTCGCGCATTAGGAGTTGAAGGCTGGTTCTCAACCAATATTTTAGGAAATAGAGATGGACTTGTATTAGACGATCCGGAAAATTTCAAAACAAAAGAAGTTTCCAAGCTAAGTGTGCTTGAAGAGATTTTGGATGCTAAGAAAAACCCAGAGTTGTACGGTAATCTATATCATAAAGTACGTATCAACTATTACCCGCCACATGGCGATAATAAAGAAAGCTGGGATAATATTGACATCTTTGGCTGGATGGGATACAAAATGCAGATAAAAATTAACTTTTTATGTCGTGATTCTATTCTGGCTGCGCCTGTCGCATTAGATCTAGCGTTATTTATAGATCTGGCACAGCGTGCAGGTATGTTCGGTATCCAAGAGTGGTTATCGTTCTATTTAAAATCTCCACAGACTGCTCCTGGCTTACCTCCAGAGCACGATATTTTTAAACAGCTCATCAAGTTGCAAAACACGTTGCGCCATATGATGGGGGAAGATCTGATTACACACTTAGGTCTGGATTACTATCAAGAGCTAGTGGATAGCATGTAACGCATTATACAATTTACAACACCCTTGAAGTATTTTTAAATACTTTAAGGGTTTTATCAATTAAGATGGAGTACGCAATTATAGCTGCCGGTGAAGGGCAGCGATTAAAGAAGGAAGGATTTAAAAAAGCAAAGCCTTTGTTGCCTTTGTTAGGTGTTCCGATGATCGAGAGACTGATCAATATTTTTGCCGCGCAGGGGGCCAGATCTGTTTTCATTATTATCAACGGAAAGAATAAAGAATTACATAAATTTTTGGTCAAACATGAATTTAAAATTCCTATTCATTTGTTGATCAAAGATACCGTGAGTTCCTTACATAGTTTTGTTGCTCTGCAAGAAGCATTTCCCCATTGGGATTCCTGCTGTCTTACAACGACAGACACGGTGTTTGAACCGGATACCTTTGGCCAATATGTAGAGGCATTTCAGCAGGGAGATATGGACGGATTATTTGCTGTTACTCCTTTTGTTGATGACGAAAGCCCTTTATATGTGACCGTAAATAGCGATAATAGAATTGTTTGTTTTTCAGATAACAAATATCCGCAGGCAGCATTCGTATCGGGTGGTATTTATTGTTTACGAAAGAAGGCCATGCAGGCCGCTGTTGAATCCTTAGCAGCAGGCAATCAGCGCATGCGAAATTATCAGCGATTCCTTATCGATAAAGGATTTATGATCAAAGCGTATCCTTTTGCCAAAATTATTGATGTGGATCATCTACATGACAGGGAGACGGCTGAATATTTTTTAATGGAGCAAAAGAGCCAATCATGAGAGTATATGCAATACTAAGGAAAAATGATTTCTCGCCAAATCATGTTAATAATGACACAGCAATTTTTCAGGCAGTAATCGGATTACTGGAAAAAGAAGGTGTCAATATCACCCAGGTAACAGAAGATGATTTTCTTTCTCTGAAAGGTTATCAAAAAGAACCCATTATCACAATGGGAAGATCCAAAGCATTAGTGCGTTATTTGCAAGAGCTGGAGCGTAACGGCGTTTTGATTATCAACTCATCATTTGGAATCCAGAGCTGCTATCGGACTATTATGACAGAAAAACTGTTAGAAAATGATTTGCCTTATCCAGCGAGTGTAGTTGTTAATACCCACGATGATATAGGAGAGCTGTTTGATCATTATGGCTTACCGGGTATATGGATAAAAAGAGGCGATTTTCATGCCGTTCATAAGGAAGATGTCAGTTTTGTAAGCACTAAGGACGAAGCAAATAATATATTGGCAGAATATGCTTTGCGTGGTATTGATGACGCTGTCGTATCGCAACATTTATTTGGCGATTTGGTAAAGTTTTATGCAGTCTCTGGGACCGATTTTTTCTATTGGTTTCATCCTTATGATCTAAATCATCATAAATATGCCGCTTATGAGCAAATAAACGGTGCAACAGCACATTACCCTTTTGATAATGAGGCTTTGAAACAGGCAGCGGAACGAGCAGCTGAAGTTTTGGGAGTCACTATCTATGGTGGAGATGCTATCGTACAAGCTGATGGAAATTTTCATATTATAGATTTAAACGATTGGCCAAGCTTTGCGCCTTGCAGAGAGCAGGCCGCAGAAGCAATAGCCACTCATATTTTTGGAAAATTTTCTGAATTTATAGATCGGATGATCTTTAATGAAGAAGATAAAGATGATCGGAATTATGTCTAAATCAGAACATACATTATTTGAACAGTCACTCAAATCGAATGACACAGAAGAGCGAATCGATATTTGGTTCTACAGGCCGATAGGTTACCGTATCGCTAAGTTTTGTGCCCGAATAGGAGTGACACCCAATGCCGTGACGATCACCAGTATATTTTTTGGTGTAGGAGCCGGGATTCTGTTTTATTACGGTGATTTATGGATCAATATCATCGGCATGCTATTATTGGTATTTGCCAATTCTTTAGACAGTGCAGATGGACAGTTGGCCAGGATGACTGACAATAAAAGTCGGTTTGGAAGAATTTTAGATGGATTTGCAGGTGATTTCTGGTTTGCGGCCATTCATATTGCTTTATGTTTACGCTGTATGAATGAAGGTTGGTCTGCCTGGATTTGGGTACCAGGTGTTTTAGCTGGAGTATCCCATGTATTTCAATCAGCAATGGCTGACTATTATCGCAATGTCCATTTGTATTTTATAAAGGGAAAAGCAGGTAGTGAACTAGATAATTCGAAAGAGCTTCAGGCAGAGTTGGACAAAATGAGCTGGAAGAAAGACTTCTTTCAAAAATTCGTACTGAACGGTTATAAGAATTATACCACCATGCAGGAGAATTTTTCACCAAAACTGCAACAGTTATTGCAGATGGTTAAGAACAAGTATGCCGACCAGATGCCAGCATCATTTGTCAACGCATTTCGTATCCGTAACCGTCCATTGATGAAGTATACCAATATCGTACAGTTTAATACACGCGTACTGTTTTTGTTTCTATGGATCTTTATTGATCAGGTCTGGTTATATTTCTTTTTTGACATGTTTATTTTAAATCCGATACTGATCTATATGTGTAAAAGACAGGAGCAAGTAAGTGCTCATTTCATCGATCAATTAGCGACAAATCAATATGATGAAAAACATATATAAGCTTATTTTCTTGATCATTGGAATAGCTACACTTGCTTATATGATTTTCAGTATTGGTCCAGTAAATATTTGGAACAATCTGTTGCAGACCGGGTGGTGGTTTGTGCCCATATTGCTAAGTTGGTTGGTGATCTATGTAATGAATGCTTTTGCTTTTAAATCAATCATTGAAGAACCGAACGTTCCTGAAACGAAACTGCCCTTTATCAAAATTCTACAGTTGACAGTAAGTGGCTACAGCATTAATTATGTTACACCCTTTGTCGCTTTAGGCGGCGAACCTTACCGGATCATGGAATTGAAACCACATTTGGGAGAAGCAAAAGCGAGCTCCTCGGTGTTGCTGTACGGTATGGTGCATATTTTATCGCATATTGTTTTTTGGCTGGTTTCCATCTTTTTGATTCTAGCAGTAGTGCCCTTAAGTGCGAGCATGCTGATCGTCTGTTTATTTATTTTATTCTTTGGACTCGGTATTTTTTGGTCCTTTTCAAAAATTTATAAACGGGGATTTACAGTCACTATCGTACGCTTTTTTCAAAAGATTCCATTTGTAGATAAGTACGCACGTACATTTTATGAAGATAAAAAAACAGTACTCGAACATGTTGATCAGCAGATCCAAGATTTATATACACAGCGTAGACCACAATTTTTTGTAGCACTCTTTTGGGAATTTTTCGCTCGGGTTGTCGGTTGTGCCGAACTTTATTTTATTGGAGTAGCACTGGGACTCGATATGAGTGTGATTCAGGCTTTTATAGTTAGTTCAGGATCTTCGCTTTTCGCTAACCTGATCTTTTTTCTACCTATGCAATTGGGTACACGTGAAGGAGGATTGGCAATGGCAGTCACAAGTATTGGTTTCCCCGCATCGGTAGGTATATTTATGGGATTGGCAACCCGTATTCGTGAAATTATTTGGATTGGTATAGGGTTGATTTGGATGAGTATTGTCCGCAAAGATTATAAATTAAGATGATGAAAATAACAGGTATAAAGGGATTATTATTTGATTACGGCGGAACATTGGATACCAATGGAAGACATTGGGCAGCTGTTTTTTGGGAATATTATCAATTTTATGGAGTAGCGACCGATAAGTCAGGTTTCTACGATGCATATGTATATGCTGAACGAAAAATGGCTACAAATCCTATTATAAAGCCACTTTTTAATTTTAAAGATGTGCTTTTAGCTAAGATAACAGCACAATTTGAATATTTAAATATGACCTCTCAGGTAGATCGTGTCGGATTGCAAATTGTTAATGCCTGCAATAAACTAGTAGAAGATTGCCTTGATCACGTTAGGCCATTACTTGATACTTTATCGAAACAATATAAAATGGTGATGGTATCTAATTTTTATGGAAATCTGGAACATGTTTTAGAGCATTATCAGTTGCTGCATTATTTTGAGGCCGTTGTCGAATCTGCACGAGTTGGAGTACGTAAGCCTAACCCTGAAATCTATACTTTAGGTGTTTCAGCTTTAGGTATACCTGCAAATGCCTGCCTGGTGATTGGAGATTCCTATACCAAAGATATGGAACCGGGAAAAGTGAACGGTTGTCAAACACTTTGGTTGAATGGAGAAGGTTGGGAGGAACAACCGCTTCACTCAGCTTCATCAGCAGACTATACCATAACAGATATAGCACAACTGAAGGAATTCTTGGTATAATTCCTTTTGTTGTATTTTGGAAATCTCCTTCACTGTTGGCTTTCTTGATTTCCGCCGACAGTGATTGGAGATTTTTATTTCGCTATTATTTTAGTGCTGGTAAAGGATTGAATCCTTCGGCACGAATTGACCAATTTCCATCCTTAGGGAATCCAGGATTTTTTGAGGATGAACCATCCCAACCACCGGCCATCATGGCAATTGCAGTTAGTAATCCACCATTTGATGGAAAATAGGGAAATGGACCACCGGTGGTTAAACCATGCTGGTCAAATTGAAAATTATTACTAGGGTGTAGTAGCAAATCGATCGCCAGTTCCGGATAGCCACAACGAGCAGCAGCCATAGCTAGCATGGGAAAGTCCCATCCCCATGTGCGATCAAAGTTCCAGGTTTCCAACACTTTTTTAAGTGTTCGTTTGAACGTTTCTGGATCTACACCATCTCCAGGAAGCATACCATAAGTACCAATTAGTCCAGGGTGTTCGTAATTATATTTTCCCCACATGTCTGGTATATTTTCATAAGTTTCATATAAGCCATTTTTTTGAGGTAGGGGGGCGTGTTTATCCTGTACATTTTTCCATTTTTTATTTATTGGCATGCCAAGTCGCTCGCGCCACTGTTGTGCTAAGCGTAGTCCAGTACGCCAATAGCTTAATTCAAATGTCGGGTTTTTGGTTACTAATGGATCAGAATTTTCCGATACTAAGTATAGAGGAGGACCTAAATCAAATTGATTTTTTGTTTTGTCATACGAAGCATAATCTGCCATAAAATCTGCAGTTGCTAATACCACATCTCTCCATTTCGTTAATGTTTCCTTGTTCGTATGCAATCGGTAATCGAGTTCGGCAAAATAAATGGGATGGGGTTGTTGCCATACAAGTGTCGCATGAATTAAGTCTGGCCATTCTCGATCGATATCACCGGTACACTTGGGCCAGCGTACTCCTTGATATCCTTGATTGAGTGCCCTTTCTGTTGATGTTTTTAAAAAATTTTGATATGTCGAAAGACTTTTATCCCACAATGCCCATCTGTTCCAGAGCGCATAATGTACGCCATGCCACCAAATCATTTCAAAATGGAAGCGACCAAACCAGCCATTATTGACCAAACCACTTTCTTGTGGAGGTAAAGAGCCCGACTCATTTAGCCGCATCAGGTATTGCGATAGTACAATTCTCCGTTCCAACTCTTTCCATCGCTGATCTTTGCTCTCAGATAGATCGATAGCAGCTCCAGAATTCCAGAATGCTTTCCATGATTTTTCACTTTCTTCAAAAAGGTTTGAAGTGATGGGTATCTGAATATCGTTAGTTTGATTTGAATAGAAACAAGTGAAGGAAAGTTTTGCTGTATCTTTGGGTATAAGTTCAAAACGATGCATTTGTTTTGTCTTTATCATCTGAGCATCAGTCGCCCATTTAATGGAAGCGCTATAATGTGTGCAATTCATTGTACGGTCTATACGTACAGAATTTTTTTCTAAATTATGAAGTGTGGAGGTATGTTGATCACCGCCATCATATACACCTAGGTAATTCTCATATCCCTGTTCTATGGCATAAGGAAATGCAAAGAAAACGGCAAGTTGCCCCTTCCCGATAAGTGCACTTTCAATCGATACCCCAATTGCATCGCTATCGGGGTGACAAGCTGTTTTAACATGGACTGGTACACCTTCAAATACAAAACTGCTGCTAATGATTCCTGTCCAGAGATCAACTTCTTGATGGGTATGTGAAATATCATTCTGATTTGCCAGTTTACCATCATTTCGAATTAGTTTGAAACCTATACGTCCTAAATTGAAACGATGCGGATTTGCTGCAAGCCAGTTGGATAGTTGTTCCTGTTTTGGATTTGGAAGATCGTAAGGAACATCTTTGCCATTGGTTTTGAGAGTAGTCTTTTTGAAGTCACTTTCCTTCATACCTTGTGGTAAAGGACTACTGTGCCAACTCCAGTTTGATAAAGTGTTAAATGGTACAAATGTTTGTAAACCGGTAATATCCACTGCAAAAGCAAATTCACCATTACCAACCTGTGCTGGACTCAACAGATCAAGTTTGTTGGTTACAATCTGATGTCTATCTACTACTGCTTTTCGATCAATAGCAATTTGTCCAGAGGTTTGATGTAGAAAAAAAGGTATACATAGTAAGCAAAAGAAGAATCTTTTCATTATAATCGGTTTTGGACAATAAGATAAGGAATAAAACCCATTCCATTGTTAATCCAGTATGAATAAAAGGCTGTAATTTCCAATTTTTATAAGTATGTATGTACAATCTAGTATTTGTCCTTGCATATGTACGTACAAAGTTTTATTATTGTATTATAGATGAGACGCGTGATGCATATTAAGTGTAGTTAAATTTTAATTATACCTGCATGGCATCGATTGAAAAATCGATATTTATTTAAAATCTTGTCAAATAATTACCTTTTAAACCAGTGATGATTGTGTCTATTTTTAATTAAATATTGTCGTTATGATCCCATTTTTGAATTGGATCAGAAAGCAGATGTTTTTTTAAGAATAACCAATAAACTAAACAGTATGAATAAACGAAATAAATTTTTAGTAGCAACAGGATTATTTTTTCTTGCTTTTGGACAGGAGGCCTTAGCACAGCAAAATGTAATTTGGCAATTGGGTAAACCTGATGGTTCGAGTGCAGAATTTGCATTAGCACCAGGAGATTATAAGAATTTTTTGGCTCATGATATGGGATATGAAGACAGACAGGTGATCATTGGTCAAAGCCAGCTAAATACGGAATTTCCCTATGTTCTTCCAGGGCCCGCAAACGAGTGGGGGGGTACAGGGCCTACTTCAGGTTTACGGACTCATTTCCTTAATTTCTATTACGCTTTGGATAAAGCATCTGGCAATGAGCCTTATGTATTGGAAGTAGACCTTGTGAATTCGGATCCTAAAAATCATCCAACCTTGCAGCTATCTATTAATGGTCGAAATTATAATTATGATATTACTAATGGAGCCGGTACAGGACAACCTGGAGTTGGAGCTTTGGGGAAGAAGAAGCTCATCATAAAACCTGATCCGTCTGTAATTCGCGCAGGATATAACCATATTACTTTAACCGTTTTGAAAGGTGGATGGGTTGAATTTGATTCTTTTCGTTTGCTGGGGCCGGCAAATTCCAAATTGATCACAAATTATGATGCTTTGGTAAAGCAGATCAAGGTTGCTGATTTCGAATCTAATGGTCCTAAAGGACGTGTGCAGAATCTTTTGGTAGAGGTGCTTCGTCTAAAAAATGCCCAGCGTATCCGGGTTCTTATAGATGGTAAATCTGTCTATCAAGGAAGTTTAGACAAGGGCTTATCCATGCTCGAAGTTCCCCTTGATCCCGTAAAAAAACGAAAGCAAAGTATATGTAAAATTTACATCAATGATAAATTAACAGATCGTTTGCAGGTGACACGAGAACCGAAAAGACTTGGAGGTGCCTCCGACTATGTTAATACCATGATTGGTACAGCTCATTCGCGATGGATGATTGCTCCGGGACCCTGGATGCCATTTAGTATGGTGAAGATCAGTCCTGATAATCAAAATATTGGTTGGCAGGCAGGTTACGAACCCTCAATAGAATCGATCGGTTCCTTTAGTCATATCCATGAATGGACAATGGGAGGGTTAGGAACCTTTCCGACATCAGGAAAACTGCAGGTTAAGGTCGGAGATCAATACGACCCCGAATCAGGATATCGCTCACAGATTGATAAGACAACCGAACGTGCTCCATTAGGATCCTATCACGTCAATTTGACCGATCACGATATCGATGTGGACATAACACAGACAACGCGAGCAAGTTTTCAACGTTATACTTTCAACAGATCCGATACAGGCCGGGTGATGATCGACCTCAAAGCTAACGGCGAGTATCCTTACCAGATTTTAGATTATAAACTAAAGAAAGTATCAGACACTAAGATCATTGGGTATAGCAGTCAGCTATCTGAAAATGTGTGGTCTACCGATGCAAAACAAGATTACATTGTTCATTTTGCAATCGAGTTTGATCGTCCCATTATCAACTTCGGAACATGGAAAGGTGACCAGGTCAGTTCTGGCCAAGATGGCGAAGGTAAGCAGGTGACAGAAGCCGGCATGTTTGTTGAATTTGATGTCAGGAAACAAAAAACAGTTCAATTGCGCACAGGTATATCCTATGTTAGTATTGAAAATGCCGAAGAGAATTTGCATCAAGAAATCACCCAACCTTTTCAATGGTCTTTCGATCAGGTTGTAGCACATCAACACGATGTCTGGAATGAATTGCTCGACCGCTTGGAAATCACCTCCGACGATTATTTGGAGAAAGAGAAATTCTACACCAATATGTACCGTGCACTTGCCAGTAGAAACACATTTAGCGATATTAACGGGCAATGGCGAGATTCACGTGAAGTAGTTCGTACACTCACGAACAAGAATGATCTGGCACTTGGATGTGACGCATTCTGGAATACCTTTTGGAATCTGAATCAATTTTGGAATCTGGTGACTCCTGAATGGTCAAACAAATGGGTTAAATCACAATTAGCGATGTACGATGCCGACGGCTGGTTAGCTAAAGGACCAGCAGGAATGGAGTATATACCAGTGATGGTTGCAGAACATGAAATTCCGCTGATTGTCGGAGCATATCAGATGGGAATTCGTGATTATGATGTAGAAAAGGCTTTTACAGCAGTTAAGAAAATGCAGATGACCAGCCCTCTGAAATTTGAAGGCGGATTTGCGGGCAATAGAGATCTGGATGTGTATTTAAAATATAAATATGTACCATCAGATCTGGGCCGTTTTTCCAATAGTTTAGAATATAGCTATGATGACTGGACGGTAGGTCAATTTGCCAAATCATTAAACAAAACTGACGATTATGCATATTTTAATGACCGGGGAACCTGGTGGAAAAATGCAATCGATCCATCAACCGGCTATGCCCGGATGAAAGATTCAAAAGGCGAATGGTTAAAAGACTTTGATCCATTCAAATCTGGAGCAAACCATCATTACGTAGAAGGTAATGCATGGCAATTAACCTTCTTTGTCCCTCAGGATCTACCTGGGCTTTCCAAATGGATCGGTGAAGATGTGCTGTTAAAGCGATTGGAATGGGGATTTGGAGAAAGTGAAAAATGGCGTTATAATGGGCCAAATGATCAATACTGGGATTACCCCGTTGTACAAGGTAATCAACAATCGATGCATTTTGCCTATATTTTTAATTACATGAACAAACCTTGGCTCACGCAAAAATATAGCCGTTCTATCGCCGAAAGGTATTATGGACAAGGCATTTCCAATGCCTATCTCGGTGATGAAGACCAAGGACAGATGAGTGCATGGTATATCATGACTGCAATCGGTTTATTCCAGATGGATGGAGGTACGCGAAGCAATCCGGTATATGAAATTGGAAGTCCCATGTTCAAACAGATCAAAATTAAACTGGATAACCGATACGGTAGAGGAAAGCAATTCGTGATCAAAGCCAATAACAGCAGCAAACAGAATATCTACGTGCAGGCCGCAACCCTGAATGGAAAGAAACTTGATGCATTTTATTTTGATGCTTCCGAGCTTCTGAAAGGAGGAGAGCTTGTCCTAGAAATGGGATCTGAACCAAATAAACAGTGGGGGCTTATGCATCAGTAAACCATTGATTCACGTAGGTTATGCATAACCATCATTAAAAAGCTCATCTGCAATAAAATACAGATGAGCTTTTTAATGATGTGTTCATCCAATGCATGGGATGCTATCATCAGCTACTATGCCGATAGGTAGCGCTTTTGCATCATCTATCGCTAAATCTGCAACATCGTTTAATTCTTTCAATCGATCAGCTTTATCAAAATTTTCAAGAGGTCCAATAAAACTACTTTGAATCGAAGTGATACCACAGTATTCCAGAATACCATTTTTCAATTGAAGCAATCCACTGGATCCATAAACCTCTTTATAAGTTTTTAGGTTTAGATCACCCGCTGTAGTTATGATTCTAGCAGTCTTGTTTTGAAGTAAGCCCACATTTAGACCCTGTTTAGACTTTCTAAATGTAATACCGGGTAGAAATGCTCGGTCAAAAAAACCTTTCATCAGAGCAGGCATGCCGAGCCACCAGAGTGGATGAATCCATACCTGATGCTCACCCCATTGAATGGTTTGCAGCGCTTGGAGCAGATCGGGCTCCAGTTCCATTCTCTGCCTATAGCCAAATTGTAAATTAGGATTAAAGTCCAAATCCCCAAGAGCAATATAACGTACTTCAGCACCTGATTCTTTCGCCGCTTTGATATAAGCATTTGCCAGAGCACTATTGAAACTTAATTTATCCGGATGCCCGTTGATAACAACTATTTTTTTCATTTTTTCTGATTGATAATTTTCTTAAACAGTTCGATTTGCTGTGCATAAAAGGTTTCCGATAATAGACAAGGGAAAAAATCAAAGGCATGTACTGCACCTTTTATTTCCAATAATTCGACCGAAGTGCCAGCTAAACATAATTTTTCCGCGTACAATTTTCCTTCATCTTTTAAGGGATCAAATTCACAGACAACGATGGTCGCATGGGGTAAATGATGAAAATTAACTTCACGCAATGGCACCCCGTATCTGGGGACATGGGTTCTGCCGTTCCATAAATAATGCTTCCACATCCATGTAGTCGCTATTTTTGTTTGCATCGGTGCTTTTGCTAAACTGTCCATCGATGGACTCTTCAACGTATCGCACATAGGAGGATAAAGTAAATATTGATGTTGGATCATCTTATTCTTTTTATCCCGGGCTAGGTGAGTAATCGATGCAGCGATTGTCGCACCTGCACTGCTGCCACCGATAATGATCATATTTTTATTTCCGTCCAGTTTGCTCACATTTTCATAGAGCCATAATAAGGTATCGTAGCCGTCTTCAATAGCTGCAGGAAAAGGATATTCTGGAGCTAATCGATAATCGACAGAAACGATAAGCATACCCACTTCAAGTGCTAATTCAAAGAGTATAAAATCATACTGCTCCGGAGTTCCATATATAAATGCGCCACCATGAAAATATAACAATACCGGTAAATCTTGCTTAGCTTTTGGTTTGTATATTCTCAAACGTATCGGTTCTTCAGACTGGGAAGAGGGAATTAGCATATTTTCAACAAGTAATTGCTCTGGTATAATCAAAGGCTCTTCGTTTAAAGACAAACGTAGTTCTTCCGCTCTGATTTTTGTAGGATCGTTTTGTAGCAGATATTCATATTTTATTTTACTGTAAGGACTAGCAGCAATAGCCTCTAATAATTCTGGATCTATATTCCCCAACATGATTTCAAATTGCTTTAAAATTGTACAACCACTTTACCTACCGTTCTCCCAGATTCAATTTGCAGATGCGCTTCTCTCATCTGATCAAAATTGAAAACATGTGAGATATGAGGTTTCAGAATACCCGTTTCTAATAAATGCGCAATTTGTTGCATAGCCGCTCCATCACTATAGACAGACATAAAAAAGCAGGCGTGAAGATTTTTTTCACGAGCTTTTAACTCATCATCTTTCGTATGTCCCAATGGCAGGGCTACGATAGTGCCAAAAGGTTTTAAAACCTGAACTGATTTTTGAAAATTAGCACCCCCCAGTGACTCCAGTACAAAATCGACATTCGAAAGGACCTGTTCAAATTCCGTTGAGTTGTAATCAATATGTTCATCAGCCCCTATGTTGAGCAAGAAATCACGATTCTGTACCGATGATGTCGCGATGACATAAGCGCCTATATATTTTGCTATCTGTACTGCGAAATGACCAACGCCACCAGATGCGGCATGGACCAATACGACATCATGAGTGCGCAGTTTTCCATATGTGGTAAATGCTTGCCACGCTGTTAATGCAGCCAAAGTGCTGGCAGCAGCTTCAATATGACTGATCCGATTAGGTTTTAAGGCAAGATGCGATTCTGGTGCCGCAACAAATTCAGCATAAGCACGTCCATGTCCGACGAAATTGACCATTCCAAATACTTCATCACCAATCCCAAATTTGTTAACCAAACTTCCAACCTCTATTACCACTCCAGAAACATCCCATCCCAAGATCAATGGATCATACCTGATTAAATCTTCTGCAAGAGGAGCTTGTCTACTGCGGACCTTAACATCCACAGGATTGACACCAATTGCTTTTACTTCAATCAGTACTTCATCCGGTTTTAATATAGGCTTTTCAATATCCTTATAAATCAGATTTTCTACCCCGCCAAATTTTTCTAACACAATTGCCTTCATATCTTAATTTTTATTAGCAAAAATAGACTGAAAAAGGAGGTAAAAACAGGTACAATTAAGTGTTATTTGGGTACCTTTGCATCATGGCAAGAGAAAATATCTATCAATCCTTAGAAGTTTTTTACGAACAAGTTTCAGTATGTCCTTTACGTGATCGACAGTTTAATTTCTTTGAACTCGTATATGTTATCTCCGGCAACGGAAAACACGGTGTCAATGGAAATAAATTTGATTATTTTCCAGGAGACTTATTTCTTTTGACACCACATGATTGTCATGAATTTGATCTCGATGGAATGAATGAGTTTATGGTCGTACGCTTTGGCGAAAACTACATAAAAGAATATCAATGGAAAAGCATCGACCATATAGAATGCTTATTATACAATGCCTCTCATTTGTCGGGATCTGTGCTCGTCAATAAGGAAGACAAGCAGATGGTCAGCTTGCTGATGCAAAATCTTCAACAGGCATGCGAAGAGCATGGGCATTATAATGAAGATTTGAGAAGACATCTGGTCAATGCCATTCTTGTCATAGCAGCAAGGAATATTGCGATTGTTAAACCAGAGCATATTTCACAGACTGCAGATACACGCATACTGCAATTATTGGATTATATACAGGAAAATATACGGCAACCCGAATTTTTAAAAATAGGAGTAATGGCCGAAAAATTTGGACTATCTTCCACTTATCTCGGAAGCTATTTTCGTAAACAATGTCATGAATCTATACAACAGTATATCTCTTCGTATCGGATCCGCTTAATAGAACATCGATTAAGGTTTAGTGATAAAAGAGTTCATGAGATTGCACATGAATTTGGATTTGCGGATGAAAGTCATATTAATAAATTTTTTAAACGCCATCATGGACTGAGTTTAAAAAAATATAGAGAGAAAACGGCTGGATAACAAACCAGAAGCAGATATTTGAAGGTAAGCTTATTGATTAAGAAAGAACTGAGTATGAAGTGTATTAAATTTACGGTGTCCTAATATACTAGTTCGTTATTTTTTCACTTGAAATCATTTTTAAAATAGGTTTATCTTGACTATAAGGATTATTGACCAATGTAATTGAGTCAGCCGCATTAACTAAAAATTCAAAACTATATTTATCATCATTCGTTACAAACTGCCATAGCGTGGTGTCATTCTCACCTCGTAACGTATATCTTTTACCTTGTGCTACGAACAATTTTTTATTCCTGTTATCATAGATACTGATAGAGAACTGTCCATCACCACTATATTCTTGATTTAGAACGATTAATGTGTATTGAGAAGATGAAGCAGCTTTTCCTTCATAAGTACGGATCAATAATTTTCCCAAAGTAGAATCAGTTTTAACAGGTTTTATGGCCGTTAAATTGCCGATTATTGAACTATCTGTTACTTTGGATAAGCTATCAGTTGTCTTTTTATCGTTTACTTTAGTCGTTTGATTTGTACATCCCAAGGAGATTATACTTAAGAAAAGAATGGTATTTCGTATAGTCATCTGTTTACGGAATTAATCTTATAAATAGTCTCTATTTGCGCTCTTTAAGGTATTTTATTTTTTTAAGTACTTCTCACAAGGCACTTTCGAGCACGCTCTACACTTTATAAATATAACAAATTAATCCGAAAATAGGATGTATGTCTTGATCTTCAATTGATCAGGATTTAAATCTTTATAGGAATATTTTACTCTTTTCTCCAGATACTCAATACATCCTGCCAATTGCTCATTTTCTTTTTTCATTCCAATTAATTTGAGCATTTTCGATCCATAAACCAAATAGAAATGAAAAGAACACTTTTATTATTGCTGCTACTTTTATTTTTTAAAACCTGGGCACAGGACCAGCAGGGGAATGACTACTTTTTCGGAGATAATTTTCATTTTCATGGTTTTTCAACAGATAAGCGTATGATGGTACGCAATGATATCGTCTATGTCGAATCAGCTAAATATCTATGGCATGTCTATGGTAATTTTGATAATAAAGTAAAATTACCTGGAGCTGGCCTGAATAATGTTCCCAATTCCCCAATATTGCTCGGTATAAAATTGAGCCCTAAACTTAAAAACTATTTTACGGCACCTGTTCAAAACATATCCAAAGTCTACTATAGTTATATTGTACCCGATAGTTCCGATGCTATCATTGTCGCTATGGGGATTAATAAAGATAATTATAAGGATTATGTCTACCGGGTCGTAGAGCATGATAGCATCGAACTAGTTCCCTGGTCTCCGATACCTAAATTGTCAATGGAGTATGGAGCCAAAGTCCCTTATGGTGCTATAGGCACTTTTAATTATCCCGGAAAACAGATCCTTGTAGAGGTCAAGCATAAGAAGAATTACGGCATCAGAGATGGTTATATCATTGACTGGCGTAAAAATAATCGCCCCGTACTGAAGCAGCTGGTAGCAAGAGGATCAGGAGAATACGGGTATTTCAATGTATTAAACGACTCTTTGAATAAGGGGCAGGTTCAATCCTATGATACGCATACTGGAGTTCCGGTAGGATGGACCTTTCAGAAAGATAGTATTACTGAATTTGATCTAGAATTTGAGAAGCATGAGACCGTTCCTTATTCCATTCATTTAATTAAAAATAGCAATGGTCAGGTGGATACACTTCGTCTGGAGTGGTGGACACAGTTAGACAAGTTTACCATTTCAAATCAATATTTGAATGAAGTAGGTCAGTATGAACTGCTGGTGCATAAAACCGGAGATCTTTCGGAATATAAAGATAGCGAGATCTTGCGCATTTCCTATCAAATAGTGCCGACAGCAATAAAGACCACACAAGCGGTGTGGCCTATCATATGGCCCTATCTTTTAGCCGGTTCAATTATGGTATGTGCTGGATTCTTCATGATGAGGTCTCGAAGTCGGAGAAAGATGAAACAAGTACAGCAGCAAAAGCAGGCGGTTACACTACAGATCAAGAATATTCAGGCACAGTTAAATCCCCATTTTATGTTCAATGCTATCAATTCCATTCAAAATTTGATTCAAAAGAATGATTTGATCGGAACCAATCATTACCTAAGTAAATTTGCATCGGTTACTCGCGCAACATTAGAAAATGCAGAAAAAGAAATGAATCCACTAAGTGAAGAATTACAATTATTGGACGATTATTTACAAATGGAACAGTTAAGGTTTGGTTTTCATTATCAGATAGAAAATAAAATTTCTGTTCATGCAGATCTCATTGAAATACCAACTATGTTATTACAGCCTATAGTTGAGAATGCCGTAAAACATGGTATCGCTATATTAGGAAATACAGGTATGATCAGTATTATCATTGATCAGCTTGGACAGACCATGCGTATTTGTGTCGAAGATAATGGAGCCGGATTTGATTATACGGTTGAAAATAATGAAAGTGGATATGGTCTTCGATTGAGCAAAGAACGTCTAAATTTACTTAATAAGCTTTATCCAGAAAATACATTTCATATTGAGATTAAGACTACTAACAATAAAACTCAGGTCTGTATCCTAATTTCTAACTGGATTTCTAAAAATTAATCAGATGATCAGATATGTAATTATAGACGATGAGGTAAACAACATCGAAATATTAAGTTCTTATTTAGAAAAGTATAGGGATAATCTACAGTTGGTCGGTACAGCTACCCATGCTGACGAAGGTGTTTTACTGATAAAAAATACACAACCGGAGTTAATTTTTCTAGATATTCAAATGCCTCAAAAAAATGGTTTTGATCTGTTACAGGAAATAGGAGAGCGTAGTTTTGAAGTGATTTTTGTAACGGCTTATGATAAATTTGGAATTCGGGCTGTTAAGTTTTCAGCATTGGATTATCTGCTCAAACCATTGAATATACAAGAGTTGGAAGAAGCATTGTATAAAGCCGTTGAAAAAATTAAGCAGAAGAAATACAATGCCAATCTGGAGAACTTAATCCATAATCTCAATAACAAGCAACATGATGAAGATAAAATTGCTTTAAGTACTGGAAGAGAAACCCGGTATATTCCCGTTGGTCAAATTGTTCGATGTCGTGCAGATGATAATTATACCGAGATCTACCTGTCGGAGGGAGAGCCAATTGTGATCAGTAAGACCCTTAAAGAATACGATGAAATGTTAAGCCAATATGGATTTATAAGAACACATCAGAGCCATCTCATAAATCCGAAGCATGTGTTGGGGTATAACAAAGGAGATAATCCAGCAGTTCATATGCAACATAATTTTTTGGTACCGATTGCCAGACAGAAAAAAGAATATGTATATCAAATTTTAAACCAGATTATAAAACCATGAAAACTCTTATTATTTACTTTTTTAGCATCGTTTTTCCAATAGCTTTATTTGCTCAGGGAAAAACTCATCAAATGCCACTTACAGATGTGGCTTTTGATACACAATCTACTCATCAGGTACAAGCTCAGATAAAGGGAAAAGTGTTATATGCAAGCCCGTCCGATCTCGAAAGAATTACGATTAAATATAGCATCGTGAATGCGGGCAATCCTTTTCAATCAAGTTATACAACCAAAGTAGCTCCAGATGGCACTTTTAGTATTGTCATACCAGATAAATTAATGAATCAGCAAATTTGGTTCACGTTTGGAGAATATGCATATTTCTGTATCTATTTAAATGAAGAACTGGAGCTCACCTTCGATCTGGACAAATTGAAAAAGAAATTTGTTTACTGGAATGGCGAGGGAGTTACTTTTGGTGGTAAAGATGGTAAAAAAAATGAGGTCATGAATAATTATATATTATTCGATAAAAAACATAATGAAAGTTTTTCAACGAAATTGCAGGATCTAAATAAAAAAGATACAGCATTCTTAACTAATCTAGATAGCTTATTTGCTGTTCAGGATCGTGTTAATGACATGTTTTATACTACATATGGCGATACTTATCAATATTTAGTCAAAAGTGAAACAGCGGCCAGTTATTATGAAGAAAAATTGAAATATTTACTTGAAAACAATATTCAAGTAAAACAGATAGAAGACTTACTGACTCCTGTTTACGCGATATCAAATAACTCACGCACATATATACAATTTTTGAATTATTATGTAAGATCCTCTTTTAAAACTACCGGTCAAAAATATAGTCATGTCAATCTTGCTAATTACTGCGATAGCATATTACCGGCAGCTTACGCAGATTTAATCAAGTTACAGCTAGAAGATAGAGATGTAAAACTTCAGCGTGATCTTTATAAACAATTAGCACCGACCCTGCATTTCAAATGGTCTAGCGAGTATGTACGATCTCAGATTGCCATGTTGGACAGTAAGATTGAGAAAATTGATTCAATCAACCAGGCATCAACTGTCAAAGAAAATGTCAAAGAAAATGTTGCATCAACGCTTGGAAAACACATATTAAAAACCGGATCTGGAGCATTACTTTATATCGATGAACATCAATCTGGGGCTGATTTTTTGCGAGATTTGAAATCTACATTTCCAAATAAACTTGTTGTAATTGATTTTTGGGCAACCTGGTGTATCCCATGTATTCAAGCAATGCCTTATAGTAAAGAGCTACATAAACAAGCAAAAGAAGCTGATTTACCAATTGAATTTGTCTATATCTGCACATCATCCAGTTCAAGTGAAGAGAAATGGAAAAATAAAGTGCTTGAAATAGAGCAGCCCGGTATTCACGTATTTGTTAATGAAAAGGTGACAAGCGAGGCGATGAATTTATTTAATAAAGGTGGTTTTCCTTCTTATATTATGCTAAAACCTGATGGAAGCTATGATTCCGAAACGATCACCAGCATGCAGGGATTATCGTTAGACATGTTGAAAGCACAACTCTGATTTAGAGATCATGACGAATATGATGATCATGTAATTCAGACCATTTATTATTATCTTTTGTGTTAATAGTTTAAAATGCCTTTACTCTTCGTATCTTTGTCCCATAAATATAATAACATGCCAAGAGAAACAAAAAGAGGGCTATATCAAGGAATAATTGAGCAAGACGAAAAGGGTAATTACTTTTGTGGCCCATATTTATTGGACTATCAGTTAGTAGAACTTCATTTTAGATTAGGAGATAAAGTAAGCCTTAAAAAAGTAATTGGTAATACCAGTAGAAAAAGTTTTGATGATTATCCTCAAAAATCAATCAAGTTCTCTCTAGCTGGAGAAGACCATGATGAAGATTAGTCATTAAATTATACAGATCAGCTGCGATATCCTCAATGTTGATCTGTATCTTAAATCTTTTCCTCATCATAATCCTTATCTGCACTATATCAGCACAATTTCTCGTCGTGATTTTCTAACATTGCTTGTACGTTCTGGCCACTTCTGTAATCCTGGTCACGAGTAACCACATGTAAAAGTTTTCTTGCTTTTTAAAGGAACCTTGTTAAGATAAACGTTCTTCTTTATAGCTGTCTTTAAAAAAGTTGGGATCAATAGCCTTTTCATTAATCGCATATTCTTTTTTCATTATCAGTTGATGATTAATCAAATACCTCAGGAGGTAAATGGGGTTAACATGGGGGTAGTGTTTGTAAAGCAGATTAATAGTATTAAAGACAGTTTGTTGATGAATCAGCTTCAGTATCGGGACAATGAGAAGATTATCAATAAATACATAAGGTTCTTCATATCTTTTCTTGACAACAGCATTCTGTACTTCAATAAATCGCATTCCAAGTACTGGACTTTTCACAAAATTGAGATCAGGATGAATCATGAGGAGATCTTGTGGCTCCAGATGGAAATGGATGCCTGCTGTTTTATCCATAGTATGGAGACCACTATATTGTTGCCAAAAAGGAGTTTCAAAGATTTGTTGTCGTCCATAAAAATCGTTCATCCACTGATCATGTTGCATCACGTCTCTTCGGATGAGCTGTTTGTAGTACGCAATAGCATGCTCATTCATATGCGACTGTTGTAAAAGGGTGTGAATAACCTTTGAGGCGTGTACGGCACTTTTAATGGCCTTAGTGACACCTTGAGCCGAAATGGGATCAGTCGTATAAGCGGCATCACCAACTTTAATATAATTGGACGCTATTGGGCTTTTGTCTTCATAGGAAGATGCATTACATGTAAATGTCTGTAAGTTATTCGGTATAAGCAAAGACGCCGTTTGAAATGTTTGTAATGCCGCGGTATAACAATTGTTACTGTTTTTGTATTTCTGAACTGCAGTAGGGTGCGAGAAATATGCAATTAAACATACATCTTTAAATGGAGTTCCCCAGAACCAACCCTCGGCACTGGCCTCTACAATCGGATGTTTAAAAGATTGTGGTAGGAAAGCATATGTGGCCGTCAAAGGAGGTAAGGAGCTTTTTTTTCCAGTTTTGACCAATGACCTTCTGCCAGTCGCCTCCACCAGAAACTGTGCTCTGAACTGTAAAAAAGTATTTTCTTTTTGTACATGTATCATCCATGTTGTATCTGGCATTTCTTGTACTCGTACATCCGTAACAGGTTGAATCACATGAACGCCTAAGGAGATCACATGTTGTAGGAGCAACTGATCGAAAATTCCTCTATCTACAGTTAATCCGTGTTCATATTTGTTGATGATCGTATTGTCCTCCCATAATAGGGAAGTCATACTGTGCTTATGTAACAGTGCTGGCGAAAGCAGATCAGTCAATTCTAGTGTAGTTAGCCAATGTGAAATTCCGCTCGAGAAACTACATCCAACATGAAATCGAGGAAATGTATTTTTTTCTATTAACAGCACCTTGTAACCAAGATGCTGTAATTCTAGCGCTGTGATAATACCAGCTGGCCCGGCTCCAACAATACAAATATCAAAATTTTCCATCAACTTTAATTTGTTGGTAATAGATGCTGAATGCGATCATAGGATTGCAGACAGAAAGTAAGCCATCCTCTGATAAAGTCACAGGCTTTTCGTCTATTTCCTAATATTTCGTGATGACATCCGCCGCCACATAAATACCTTGCCCAGCAGCTCTTGCAAGGTTCTTGCTGATGTACATGACGCTCTTGTAGCCAATTATTCTGTGCAACGATATCGATACCCTTTTCCAGCGTACCCATTGCTCCCTTATCATCGTTCACGAAACGATGACAAGCCGCTAGATCACCCGTAGCCGAAACCCCCAGATATCCTGCGCCAGCACCACATGGATATGGCTTATGCGTATTTTTCTCTATTTCTTTATAAGCATTCATCATATTTAAGAAAGGATATGGCTTGTTTGCTAGTATAGCTTTTTCAAAAGCTAATCCGCAAGCTATCATTTCAGAAAGCAGGTGTTTTAGTCCATTATCATTAAGTTCATTGTGCCGGTCGTTTGCGTGGAGTAGTGGCGACAGACCGACGCTATGAAATCCCATATCGATAAATTTTTGTAATGTTTCTGTGATATGCATATTTTGCGGAGTAACGGTTATACGGGCCGAGACCTGCATATGCATTTGACTCTGGAGTAAAGGCATGATGTTTTTTAAAATCATGTCGAAAGATCCTTTACCGTTTTTTAAAGGTCTGAGTAGATCATGTTCTTCTTTAGAACCATCCAGACTGATGGTGACAGCAAATCGATAATTTTCGAAGAAAGCAATGTCTTCAGTCCGGATCAAAGTTCCATTTGTTGTGATGGAAAAATTAACCTGTACGTTTTTGGCCAATGCCATTTCGGAAGCATAGGTTGTGGCTGACCGTATACCAGCGCGGTTCATTAAAGGTTCACCCCCCATGAAGCTGATCTGGATTGTTTCTCCAGGTTGTTTATCTTCCAATAGGAAATCAATAGCTTTCATGGCCGTTAAGATATCCATAGATTTAGCAGCCTCGCCAAATTCACCTTGCGAAGCGTAGCAATAACTACATCCAAGATTACATTTTTGCGCGATAGCTAAAGAAAGTGCGAAGGTTCGGGGATCTTGAACAGGAGCATCATCGATATAAGATGGTGCCTGCTCTTGGTAAGGCAAGAGAAGAGCATCTATTAACGATTGATCCCCCAATTGTTGAAGTTGCAACAAAGGCAATCGCATATTAGGGTGCAAACGGAGTAGCCGGCTACCATTCGTTTCGAATAAGAGAGGTATGCGTCCACTCGTTATTAAGTTGTAATCCGTGTGTTGCGGTTGTGAGTCAAGCAAAACCTGTCGGGCTAGTCGCTCGGCATAAGTGTGTTGGTCAATATCAGTTCTCATAAAGTTTCTGTTTAAGTAACATTAGTCCGAAAAAGTTTCGTCATTGCCTTTGATGATGAAATGCAGATCGTGTTCCCAATCTCTAAATAAATCGGTATAAGATAATAAATGCGTATCGGTTCTATTATCGGGGATATAAGTCCCGGTTCTTTCCTTAGCCATCCAGTTATCTCCTGTCGTAAATCCGGTTTTATTATTTTCAATATTGACATAATCGGGACGGCTTGCTGCCCAATAATAACAAGCGCATTCTCTGAAATCATTCTGCCAAGGTGAGCACAATCCCCTTGTAAATTCGCCGGGTTGTACTAATCCTGTACTAAATTCTACCGAATCTTCTTGAAAGAAGGAACGTACTTTTAATGCTACCCATTGTAATTTTACACCCGAATCGGTCGTATAGTACATAGCTCCATCATTGTCAATAGCCTTTTTAAAGGCCCGAAGGTCATCTGCTGTAATTAGTACTTCTTTTTCGATTGCATCTGCAGTAAAGTAGCAGTATACTTCTTGACCCTGTCTTTGTAATGTATATATCAAGTTATTGGACCATTCCATGAATACCGCCGAATCCGGATTGCTAGCCGTCGCAAGTGAGGTATTGTTATCCGGAGTTCCATTCGGTAATATCGGGCCTACAGTTTCGACCATAGTCGGTTTCTCCATAATCCCTACCAGACGTCTGTGCATGAGCTGATTAAAATCTTTTTCGGTGTTCATGACATAATTGTTGTTTTCAGATAACTCAATACCCTCAAACGTCCGAATCCATAAGTTTTTAAAGTCAAATTCTAGTCCTGGAAAACAATTGGATATCGCGGCTGATGGTAAAATACAAAAAGGATTCCCCTTACCTTTATAATGGAGCTGCGCTTTATAATCCTTGTAGGCGATTGTATTTCCGGGTGAATTTGCTTCCGAAATCAGTTTTTTAAGACATCCCTGTGTAATCGCTTTGATAATCGTATTGATCTGTCTATATGTTAGTGTCAATGCCCTGGCATCAGCACCCCGCATCATGGCCGGCATTTTTCTTCTGGTTTCATTATCAAGCTTTCCAATTTCGTAAGGCATGCGGATTGAGTTGATGAACCAGGGCGCAATACCCGTGTCTAAACTGTTGTAAATGCGTTCATGCAATTGTCTGACAGCGAAATTATCAACAATATCCGGAGACATTACAGGTTCGAAAGCTCTATGGGTATCATTTGTGTCTTGACGCGGCATAGTACTGGCAGTACCACTTATACCATAATAAGGATTACCGTTCATGATCGCAGTATTCATCAATCGAATAGTTTCAAAAGCCCTGCGTATGATTTCTTGGATATCATCGATATGAACGAGTTCATTCTCATCAAATTCCGGCCCATATAAAATCTGTTCGAGTTCATCAGTTACCACGCGTATCGGCAATATATCGGGGGCAAAAGCAGGTGGAGCAGTGGCCAGTGATGCCCGTGCTTTAAAATCCTGATCCGAAGTATGTAAAGTTACTTCCAGCCATCCGTCACTAGCATCATCAAATAAACCGATACTATACTGCCATATGCCCTCATCGTAACCTGCAAAAATTTGCGCCGGATTAGTTTTAGTAGGACCCTCACTTTCTTTATAGCTTGTCCAAGTTCCTTTATTGCTGTCATATAGCAATACATCGGGATCATTTTTTACCAAGTCTGATAAATAGCTTTTATAATCAGCAGATAGCACATTTTTCTTTAGGAGATTTTCAATGTAAGGAATATCAGGTCCATATACCTTGCCTGCAGGAGGCGTAAAGCGGAAGCGAATTTGATTTAATCCATGCTCTTGTGCATTGCCTGGCGTTTGAGGTTGTATAAACTGGAAATAACCAAGTGGTATAGTGGCTCCTGTTTTAAAATTATTACAATGACCGTCAAGCGCATATTTAAGGTGTTTTTCATGGAGATTGTTGGAATTCAGCTCAAGTACAATCTTATCATTGACATCGTTTGTACGTCGGTATATTTTATGATTCCCCATTTCAAGTTTAAACTCCAGATCATCTGTACTCAAACCCAATTCCTGTAATAGATCAGTTGTCAGTGGAACAAAATTGTTTTCATCTGCAGTCGTTCTTACAAATAGTTCGAGAAAAGGAGATACCGGCTTAATTGCTCTTTTATCTGTTTTCGATGTTTTAAATTGGATTACTTCAGCAGCGGGTGCAATTGATATATTTCCTAGCGCATCTATGGCATAGTTAGTCTCTGGAACAATACTTCTGAAATCAAGCGGATTTTCCGTATTGATTTCAACACGATAAGCTTCAAGTGGGGTTTCAGAAGAACCAAAACGAGCTATCGCAATTGGAGGAAAAATGCGAATATCTAATATTTTATTTGTTGATTTCATAATACAGCTGTTGATTGTTGATTTGGTAATAAGGCTAATAACTCTTGGTCGGCATTTTGCATCGTATTGAGAAATGCAATGGTTTTATAGTCAGGTATGGTTTGTATGAGGTCTTTGCTATCTTCGATAAACGATCTGTAGAGAGCAGGATAGTCGGTGTATGTGGCTTTTTCTTTTACTACATTCAGATACCTCTTCTCCTGTATTGGATGTATTTGGAAAGGGGGACCTGCCAATAGATCATGTGTTGTACTCATTTTTAAACCACTTATAACATGGGAGAGGGCCTTTAGGTTGTACATCTCACCAAAACTATTATTGATCACAAGCCCTTTAAATGAAGAGGATGGATTGGGGCAATTGGTCTCAATATGGAAGGAATGCTCGATAAAAGTGAGTAAAAGGTTGTAACGCAGATTAAATAAACGGGCCCATTTTTGTGTTAACGGATCCTCTATTTTAGTATGTTCTGTACCCTTTGTCAGGTCTGTATCTTCACCCACAAATGGATTAGTCGCCATATTTTTTGATGGATTAAAATCCGATCCTTCGTGACTGTCCCAGTATTTGAAAATTTTTAAAAAACGGTTGAAATGGGTAGTCTCGTCCGTATATACCGTATCCTCATTGGCATTTTCCCCCTGTTCTGCTACAGCCTGAATAGCCTGCACACATTCCCAACGCGTCATGGCTGTTTCCACTAATACATTTGATGCCGTCAGTTTATGTACTGTACCGTTTATATTGACTGATCTTTCGTCACTGGTATAGCCACGATTCCACTGCTCAGGTTTAGCTTGTTGCGTTACCGATGCGATTTTAAAATCATCTTCAGTGGTTAGATGTTCCAATATAAAGAGCATAACCTTGAATAAAGCACTGATCGGATAACCATATTGTGTGACATATTCTCTTAAACTGTCAACATCATCTGTAAGCTTATTATCCTCACGGCCAATTTCAGCATCAAGTAATTGCCTTACCCTGATGGCATTCGGATCATCACTTTCAATCCATTTAGGTGGCGATTCAGCAAAAATGTATTTAGCAAGCGATGTTTTAGAAAAGGGCTCCAATTGAGAAATGTAAGGGAAAATACGCGTTAGTTCTGAAAGATATTTTACATTGAAATAGATGTTAAGGCCGAGGCTTTTACGTACATTTTGTACACTAATCAGATGTCCCATTTCTTCCCTTGCTATACTTGTTAACATCTGTTGCCAATCGATCAGTAGCGGTTTCAATGTTGTGTTTTCGGTTTCGACATCTATACTATATGCAGCGTATAGATATTCAATCATAAGACGATGTTCAAGTTCAGCGTCGACTAAGAGGAGCAGATCCAATAATTCCAGCACCATTTTTTTACCGGCGACAGACTTTTCCAGAAATTGTTTTATAGCAATAATTGCATGTTCGGTAGAATCAGCTTGTTGCAGAATAAAATGCAGTAAAATTAATGGGTTATCGTCCTTAGCCCCAAATTCGGTCTGAATAGACGTCAATGCACTTTCACTTTCGTTTACCTCTGGAGGAGCAGTGGTCGTTTCGTCTGTTAAGGTTCTCAAAACATTAAAGAGGTCCAACAGTTGTCCCGTTTTGTCTTCTGTAACAGGAGCAGGATCATTAAGAAAATTTGTACTCGGTTCTGTTTGAGCATCAGCAAATGAGGCTGTTCCTTTGAAACCTGCCGTTTTGCGAAATAGATCTTTTAGGTTATTCATGCTTTATTGGTTATTGATAAATGGTTTAATTCAGTATTTAATGAATTTTTAATTACTGTGATGTGTTCAAATCACCTTTAACATGCAAACGGTATAAACTAGTATTGTATATAGTTATGTCGTTAGCTTATTTTATCCTATAAGGTAATTTTAATATTATTTTAGTGCATTTTAATAATATGTTGTCATTTTTTAGTTTATTAATTTATTTTTTCATCAACTTTAATACATAAAAATGCATTTCATTACACAATGAATAAACAGGTAAAATTAATCGATGTAAATTTTTAAATATGATTTTGAAATACTTTTTTAGGTTCTGAATATATAAATTATGTCTATTGGCTTACAGTAAGTTGAGTATTAAACATGCTATTTATAAAATTGTTTTTTATTTATTAAACAAATTTCATAAAAATTGATTGTGATGTTTAAAATTATGTTTATTTCTTTGTAAGGATGTGTTTTGTAATATATGTACTCAAATAATAAAATATTGTTAAAATATGTTTATTAAGTCAATTGTTTGTTCTTTGCTTTAGCAGTGAGATAGATTTATACGGAATAATTTATCAGACAGCATGTTGATTCAGCTGAAATTTGGGTTTTATAACAACGAAGTAAACCGATAGGTGGCGGCTATTATCCGCTCACTAAATTATGATAGAGATAAGCTCTATTTTTTGGAATTTTTCAATATGGATTCAATCGACACCTTGTCCAAAAGTTAATAGATTGTTGTCAGGGTCGAGCAACGAAAATTCTTTTTGCCCCCACGATTTAATTTCCAGAGGAGCATTTGGATGAATAGCGACATTATTGTCTAAGAACTGCTGATAAACGGCCTCAATATTGTCCGTTCTAATGTAAACCTGGCCATAATTTTCTTTCGGATCAAGTTCTTTAAATTCAAAAAAGTGAATTTCAATACCTTCTTTGAAAAGCATTAAATAACCTTCATAGTCGTGGTCGCCGAAAGTTTCAAAACCTAATTGATTGACATAATAGTCTTTTGTTAACGATTTATCGCGCATAGGTAATTTCGGATGTATTGCTGTTAACATAGTTTTATTCTTTATTTAGCGATGTTAAACCTGTATGTATGACTAGAAAACTTTAACATCATATATAATGTATGTATAAAATTAACGATTTATTTTCGAACAATGATATACAGCCATTAATAATGAGGATGTTAAAAGAATAAAATTAGCGGATTTCAGGGGTGTATTTTTCGGTTTAAAATCTAGATCTTTGGAGAAACGGGTTATCAATGAAGCATATTCTTATTTTTTCACTCTTATTATCAACTGTTTTAGGTTTTTCGCAGACAGTTCAGACTGCAGATGCGATAGGCTTCGGAGGTTCGATGTCTCCATTAGTAAAAGTCAAAAAAGATAGAAAAGAATATTTTTATCATCTGGATGGCAATCATTTCGTAGATGATGTGGAAGAACATGATGCAGATCTATTTGTTGTCGTGAAGAAGGGGCATTATGGTGTCTTGAATAATAAGGGAAACATGGTCGTTCCTATCGATTATGATGAAATTGAGCTCGCTACGGAATACGAAGGACAGTGGTATGCTGGAATACCATACGATTACAAATACATCATTTTAAAAAAAGATGGTAAAACCGGAGTCGCTGATGATAAGGGCAACATCATTATTCCCTTACAATTTCAGAATGCCACAGTTATTAATAAAAATAGTATTGGAATTGCCAAAAATAATCTTTGGGGCTGGGCTTCAGCCTCTGATGGTAAATTAGTACATGAGCCTGAATATGAATATATCACAAAATTTTTTTCTGACGAGTATGTGGAGGTTCGCACGGCGGATAAAAGTGGACTTGCCAAAGCTAGTGGGCAAGTTATCATCCCCGTCGAGTATGATGACTATTTAAGGTATATCGTAGGGGGTAAGCAGACCTATATTGAGGGAACAAAAAATAAGCAGCTTTATTTAATGGATACTACAGGTACCATATTACTTTCAGGAAATACCGACTATAAAGCAATTGAAGGATCAAAGCTCTTGATATTTAAGCAAAAAGACTTGTTTGGAGTTATTGATCCCATTACCCAAAAAGTAATTGTATCGCCTGCATTTGAATCATTGGGTCCTTTTATTAGAAATCTGGGAATAGCCAAGAAATCCGGTAAATACGGAGTGGTTGATATGCAGGGAAAAACACTTTTGGATTTTCAATTTGAGGAGATAAGATTTTTAGCGGCAAATGGCCATCATAAATATGACACCGGCTCCGATGCATTAACCGAAAAAATGTTGGTCAGAAAACCTCCAGAAGATGTCAGATTGAAGTTAATTTATGAGCAGCAGATAAACCAGGCACCCTATTTTATAGAAGTCACGAAGGCTGGAAAAAAAGGACTGTACAGTTGGAACGGAAAAACAATTATCCCATGTGGTAAATACAAGAATATACAATTTCACTATTACAGAGGTAAGTCATTCTTTCTTGTAGACTCCGAACTAAAATCTGGAATTGTGGATGAAACTGGAACCGAAATATTACCAGTTCAATACACATTTAATGATTCTTATCAATATTCCAAAGAAGCAGTACAAAACGAATTCGATCTCGCGAATCGTTTTATTGTATTCTCAGAAGGAAAAGAAGAAGGAAGTATTGCATTAAAAATTGGATTGTTTGATCTGGATCAAAACGAGATTATTTTTGCAGCGCATGAACAGTATATTACATTACTGAATCACCGTTTCTTTCTACTGCGGAAACTGATTGCCGATTATAATTACGAGTTTTTACTCTATGATATCAAACAACGTAAGCTTCGTAAATTAGGAGCTGATATTACCGATGTACATGTGGTGAATGACAGTTTTCTGCAGATCGAAACGAAAGAAGGTGTTTATCAATTGACCACTTTTGATGGTACGAATATCTATGCGAACCCTTCATGGAAGGTAGAGGGTAATTATCACCTTATTCGTTTCCCCAATTATAATAAGCATACTTTGAGTGGGTTTTATTTTGGGCTGAAAAAGATATATGCGGGAGAAGGAAATCTTTTTATTGATACCTTAGGTCAGGAGAAAAGATTTACGGGCATTGATCAAGTTGATTGTTTTTACGATGGATATGCTGTTGCAGCAAAGAAGATCGAAAACAAAGAAGCCTCTAGTGGATTCAAATACTTGAAAGGAATGATTGATTTGGAAGGTAAAACAGTCGTTCCATTTGAGTATAATGAAGTGTATGCCGCTGGCGCAGATGCTGAAATGTTAGTTTTTGCTAGAAAAGATAGCCAGATGTTAGTACGACGAGACGGTACGGTTATTTTAGGAGCAGAATACCATGACATAGAGACAAGTAGTGCATATCCTAATTTTACCTTTGCGAAAGGGAGCAAGTATGGATTGGCAGATTGGGCTGGTAATATCCTTGTAGCGCCCCTATATGACGATATTCGTCGGAATTATGAAGGAGATCAAAAAACCTGGCCCTTATTGGTAAAAGAGGGTGACTGGTATTACTTCGTTGGGAAAGATGGTCAAAAGTATTCCATAAAAGCAAAAGAACGCTCTTATTAATCTAAATATAATCGCTTATGACATCATTTTCATCATATTTAAAATACAAGAATTTGAATTTTATACTTACTGCATGCTGTTTTGCTGCAACACTTTGTTTTTCAAATCCTGCAGCAGCACAAATAAGCAGTTCATATGTTGAAGAAGATCGTATGGTACCTTTTAGAAATGGCTTCGCGAAAATAACAGATAAAGGTCGGGTTTATTATATTAATGTGCATGGGGAGAAAATTGAACTTGCAGAAACTACCCCCGTAAGTTTTAACGATGCGTATTCAGTACAAGATTATCAACGTGAGATTAAAGAGGAAGCAGATTTTCTTCCAAAAAGTGTATTGAAGTATCTGAAAAATGGAAAAATCGGAATTATTTCGCCAAAAGGAGATCTTTTGTTAGCAGCAGACTACGATGATATTGATATCGAATTTCGGCAGTTCTGGAAAGTAAAGCGCAATGGAAAGGTCAGCTTATTTTTAGCTGATAAAACTTTTTTACCTTATTTCGATGATATCGGATATTTAGATGGTGAATATTTTGATGTTAAACAAAATGGGAAATGGTATTTATACAGTAAATCGCAAAATAAAGTAACGACCATTCAGGGCTATGATGCATTTGATTATTGTGGGGGATGTGGCAATGGTTCAACCTATGTATATGCACAGCAAAATGGTAAGTGGGGAGTCATGGATTGGAGTGAAAAAGTGCTCGTTCCATTTAAATACGAACATGCACATTGGAATATGCGGAGTGATAACTGGGTGGCTTCCTTTTCAAAAAGTGGACAGCCGCTTATCATACATATTCCATCACAAAGAGAGTTTGTTAATGCCAAAATATTAACAGGCGTTTTACTTGTAAAAGAAAATAACAAATATGGTGTATACGGGCAGGACGGTGATCTGAAAATACCATTTGATTTCGATAATATCGAACTGCCTAACGATAATTCATATTTAGGTTATTATGGAGACTATCTCTTGACCACAAAACAGCATAAAAAAGGAATTTCAGACTTAACAGGGTCAGTTATTATACCAAATGAATATGATGATATAAAAGTATACGACGATTATTTTGTTGTTAAAAAACAGCAAAAGTCTTATCTGATGGATAAGACGCGGAAGGTGCTTTTCGAAATCGAGAATGGAGAAATAACACATGTCAATGATTACTTTTACTCATCCGGCAGTAATAACTTAGCTACTTTTAAGATTAAAAAAGGCGCATATTATGGTTTGTATTTTGCCAATACAAACACCTATATTGAGCCACAATATTATAAGATTGATCTTTTTAAGTTTAAGAACAACGAACCAAAAGAGCAATATATCATTACCGAGAAAAATAAAATCTCCAGCCTATTTGATCAAGATGGACACCTGTTGTTAAGCGATTTTGAAGGGATTTCCGAACTCTATGATGCGCCGGAAAATCTGATGACATTCATCAAAAATGGACAAATGGGCATTTACGATTTAGATACCAAAAAGGAAATCATTCCACCCGCTTACGATAGCTTTATTATGGGGAAATTGGGGAATAGAAACTTTATAAAAGCAAACAATGTCCGGAAAAAAGATGCAGATGATTTGGATAATCAGAGTAGTGATCTGTATGATCTTGTAGGAAAAAAGATATTGGAGACAGCTATTCAACGAATAGACACCATAGGAGTTAAATACTGTTTAATAAAAGATATAAAAGGAAAATACCTTTTACTCAATATGGATGACATGGAGCTGCAGGCGTTTGATTATCAATCTGTTTATCCGATCAATAATCCCAATCTTCTATTAGTGTCGAAAAATGACAAAACCGGGGTTCTTTATGATATTAAGGCAAAAAAAGAACTCAAAGGAGCATTTAGTGTAACCTATGTAAAAGAAGGTTATCTGCCAAAGGATCCCGGTAAGGAAACGGTGATCTTGCCCTATAAAGGTGACATGGCTTTGCTGTACAATGAGAGAGGATATGGCTATATCAACAATAGGGGTGAGGTAATTGTCTCACCACAATATGTTTGGGCATTTGATTTCCGGGGCGATGCCGCTATGGTATGTCAATCTGAAAACTCAGACAGCCGTGCACTGGTTTTTAAAATGGGTTTTATCAATAAAAAGGGAGCATTGATCTTTCCCCTGACATATGATCTCACAAATTCTAGGCTAAACCACGAAGAATCTGTGTTTATTAATAATTCAGTCTTTTTACCAAAAGTAAACGGTTATGAATATCTGTATGGATTGGGAGATCTTACCACAGGAAAAGAGGTGCTACCAGTTGAATACACGCAGATTCGGGCCCTTCAGAATGGAACTTATTTTCTGCTTCAAAAAAATAACAAATTTGGCATATCGGATGCTAAAGGAAACATAATCGTGCCAATTGAATTCGAAGAAATCTTATTTGATGCTCCCACCTTTTTCGACGCACCTTTAGATGCAAAGCAAAACATCTTCCCGTTGCTGGTTTATCGGGAAGCAGTCTGGAAATATATTGATGAAAAAGGTAATTATCTCAAAATCCAATAGATTTGCAGTTGATTGATATATAGGCCTTGCAACAAAAAATGTATTGCAATTAAAACTGCAATACAGCTCTATCTTTAGCTGATTGTTTGGTGTAAAGCAATTCTATTCCCTTCGCTATCTTCAAACTCGGCAACTACAAAACCGAATTTGTCGTTGACAGTTTTTGGATATAATATTTTTCCGCCCTCCGAAATCACTTTTTCAAGTGTTGCATCCATATTCTCTGTTTTAAAATAAATGATGACGCCCTGTTTGGTCGGTACATAAGCATCGCCTTTGGCGAGAGCACCAGAAATGCCACTGCTGGATTCCTTAAAAGGAAACAGAGACATTTCATACCCGTCGATGATTTCTTTTTCAAATTTAAAATTGAAAACTGCAGTGTAAAATTTCTCCGCACGATTTAGATCGTGAACAGGAATTTCAAAGTAGATAACTGGATTTGTTTTGTGCATAGGGATGTTTTGATTATTAGCAGAATGACAAGAAATCATCGAAATAAGACATATAAATAGAACGCCATTAATGAATAAAAAAGATCGCATAAAGTCATTTTATCTTACCGGTAGTAAAGTTACATAATCTTAGGAATAAAATTAACACATCGGTTAAGCTTACATAAATCTGGTCAACATCTTTTAAATATCGAACAAACAGGAGTTGGTAAATTCACTTTTCACACAGGAAGCTCAAATGATGGACACTTGCTATCTCAAAGGATTTCATCAATAGCGCTATGTTTAACGATGTGGCATTATTAAACCTAATACGATCAACTGTCATGTTTTTTCTCGTTCCAAATAAGCTTTAGCGGTATACCAATGGTGATCTTGTACAAATCATTGTTTTAATATTTCCAATCGATAGTACAAATGTAGTCAGACTGTTATATATTTCTCTATAGGAAAGATTGGGTAGGTTGTGGATACCGATGTGCTTCTCAGGAAATTAAATGTGACACACAGGTTGAACACTTCTTATAAATACATATATTTGCAGTAAGCTATTAATTTATTACGTATTGCCCTTTATTTTTAACCATAATTTTAAGAAGACAGATGTTATGAAAAGGAATCTTGCTATTTTTTTAACAGTACTTACTTTTTTTTGTTTCATTCGAAAAGTAGAGGCCCAGAATTTTTTAGAAAAATCTTTTATTATTGGTTTTTCGGATAATGCAAACAATCAAGTTGCTTACATCAATATTCCAAAGGCTTTGCCAGTTTTTGGCACTATAGAGATCCAGATTACTGGAGGTTATAATAGTGAGCTAAATAGAGGAGTATTAACAAAAAATATTGATATCGTATATCAAGGATGGCCTGATAGTTTTTTAGATCAAAAGAGTGAGATTTCTAACGCAAGAGATCCCTTGGCAAATCAATGGCACATTGGTGATTTTAACCCTGCTACATCACAGATTCCGATTTATCATTTAGTTTCAAGTGGAAATGAGATCAATGTTAAGGTTAAGTTTCATCTGATTAATTCAGGAACAATTGATGCATTTAAAACAGGACTTACGATTTCACAACCGACTACATATGCGAGCGGAGCAGTTCGTTCCTACAAATACTTTAATGATAGTAAGATTGGTATTGATACCAGTAGTCCTGAATATCGCTTAGATATTGTAGGGACATTACGGGCACATGAAATTCTGGTCAATACTCAAAAGACGGCAGATTTTGTTTTCGAACCAGACTATGACTTACAAAATTTAGATGTGGTAAAAGATTATGTGAAGAAAAATAAACATTTACCAGGTATACAAAGTGCCAAAGAAATGGAAAAGGACGGCATTAATGTAGGTCAGTTTCAAATTGATCTATTGCAAAAAATAGAAGAACTCACGTTACATTTAATTGAAAAGAACGAGGAGATCAAAGCGCTTCATTCTGAAGTTAAGGATCTTAAAAGTGATGTCATGGAATTAAAGAAACAAAGAAAATAATAGTAATATGAAACTAAAAAAAATCTCAACTCTTATCGTCTTATTGATGTCTACCAGCATTTGCGTAAAGGCACAGGGCAGCAGTGATCTAATTCTTACAGGTTCAAACTCATGGGTTTTCCATACACCAGATGATGGGAGAACCTCGCTCCATATAGCACCATTTAGTAATGGAGATTGGAACTGGGGGTTGTTCACATTTACAAATAATGGTGTTTTAACTACCTCAGGATTACATACTTATAATCTGGTTGTCAATGGCAATGTGCGGGCTAAAGAAATTAAAGTTGAAGTAGGGGGGATATGGCCAGATTACGTATTCAAACCTGAATACCGATTGCCTAGCTTGAGTGAAACAGAACAATTTATCAAAAAGAACGGACACTTACCCGAAATTCCAAAAGCATCAGAAATAGAAGCGAATGGATTATCCTTAGGAGAAATGAATACACTGATGATGAGAAAAATCGAAGAACTGACCTTGCATCTTATTGAAAAAGATAAAGAAATGAAAGAGTACAAACAGATGCTGATACAACAAGCAGATAAGCTTAAGTGCCTAGAGGCAAGATTAAAATAAACGAGAATTGTCTTATAATATATGAAAAATACTTTTTTGATCTTAATAGGAATGTTATTAACGCAAAGCTTAATGGCTCAACAAGAACAAGTCATTCCTCCCTCCAATGGTACAGTAACATCTCTAGAAAAGAATGTTTTGTTTTATGCAGACCGGAGATTTAAAGTTACGCAATCTGGTAGTGTACAATTTCCTGTTCATTATTTATTTGATGGAGGTATGGCAGCTGTTTATTCCACAAGTATTAACCCAAGTAATCCATATGTATTATTGATTGAAAATTTGCCTGATATCCATACACAGCGTGCCTCATGGATTGGTTGGAGCACTAGATACTATCCTGCTAAGCGTTTTAAGATAGAAGCTTATGATCAATGGAATCATCAATGGGTTACAGTCGTTGATGTAAACAATAATGTTGAAAATGCATATATAGCTAAAGTTCCTTCTATTTCCATAGGTAAGATCAGATTTACAGTTTATGAAACCAATCAAGGACAAAATTTCTTAGGCTTATCAGAATTTTTCTTTATACATCCGGAAGCAGTGCAGGCTTATGACAATCTATTGGTTAAATACAATTCAAATGGTTTTGTTGGTATTGGTACCGACAATCCTTTAGCAAAGCTATCCGTTAATGGAAATATTCTTGCAAACGAAATAAAAATAAAAACCAATATCGAAGTGCCGGATTATGTTTTTGATCCGACTTATCAGCTACCCAAATTATCCGCTATTGAAGATTACGTGAAAACACATAGGCATCTTCCGGAAATTCCATCTGCAGCTGAAATCCAAAAAGATGGGGTTGATTTAACTCAAATGAATCTGACATTATTAAAGAAAGTTGAAGAATTGACTTTACACGCCATTGATAATGAGAAAAAAAGGAAAGAGTTGGAAGATAAAGTGTTACAACTGGAGAAAATAGTATTAAATAAAAAATAATCTACATACTATGAAAAATACTTTTTTGATCTTAATAGGAATGTTATTAACGCAAAGCTTAATGGCTCAACAAGAACAGGTCATTTCACCTTCAAATAGATCTGCCGTTTCCTTAGAAAAAAATGTACTATTTTATGCTCCAAGTCACTTTAAAGTAACACAGAGTGGTAGTACATCATTAGATTTGAATCTTCTATTTGATGGGAATTTCGTTCCGAGCTATTCAACATCAGCCATAGATCCAAATAAGCCATATGTTCTTTTGATCGAAAATTTACCAAATGCGCACGTCCAAGTAGGTGGATGGATCGGATGGACTACTCGCCATTTTATGCCGTCGAAATTTAAGATTGAGGTATCTACACTGGAAACTCCAGGACAATGGCTTACTGTTGCTGACGTTGATAATTATAAGGCAGGCCATTATATTAGTAGTACTCCGTCAGTAACGATAGATAAAATAAAATTAACAGTTTACAAAACCAATGATGTTAATAATTTTCTGGGGTTGTCCGAATTCTTTTTTTTAAATCCTGAGTATGTAAAAGCATACGATAGGTTAATGGTTCAGTATAATAAAGATGGTAATGTCGGAATAGGAACCTGGAAGCCGGATGAAAAATTATCTGTCAACGGAAAAATCCGTGCCCATGAAATCAAAGTAGAAACTGCCAACTGGCCAGATTATGTATTTAAACCCGAATACCAATTGCCCAGCCTCAGCGATACAGAGCAATTTATCAAAGAAAATGGTCATTTGCCCGAAATTCCAAAAGCATCAGAAGTAGAGGCGAATGGACTTTCCTTAGGGGAAATGAATAAACTGATGATGAAAAAAATCGAAGAACTGACATTGCATTTAATTGAACAGCAGAAACAGATTAAAGTATTAGAAGCTAAGTTAGAAAGCAAATAAAGCAATTTTAAAAATATGAAAAAAATAACTATATTCTTATTGCTATTGTTTATAAGTCAAGTAGCAATCTGTCAATATGTCCAAAGCGTAGGAAATACAAACGGTACAGGTTGGAGAAGGATTGCATATATAGATAGTAGCAATAAGAGGGGTTTTGGTAAAGTAACTATTTATACACCGGGCGGTGTAAGCAGGCCTATTTATACCGATATTTATTGGTATTCAGATTGGTCGAATCAGTACAATCTTAAAGTTGAAAACCTCATTGATGATGCTTCTTACTGGGAAACATTTCGAATTACTGAGGATGCAACAAAGGCTTATCTAGAAGTGAATTTTAAGACAGCCATTGAAAATCTGACAGTCTTAGTCGATGATTATGCCTATTTTATGGCCAAGCCCTATTCTGGTATTCTACCCAATGGAGGGGGGACAGTATGCACAGAGATCCGTAATGCCCGCTTTAATATTGCCAATCAATTGTTAATGAATGAAGTTGGTAATGTTGGTATAGGTACCACTGGGCTTATGACTGCAAAACTCGCTGTTAACGGACTGATTCGTGCTACTGAGATAAAAGTAGAAACTGCAAACTTCTGGCCAGATTATGTATTCAAACCCGAATATCAATTGCCCAGCCTCAGCGAAACAGAACAGTTTATAAATGAGAATGGACATTTACCTGAAATCCCAAAAGCCAGCGAAATAGAATCAGATGGTATCCCATTAGGTAAGATGAATACTCTTTTGTTAAAAAAAATCGAAGAGTTAACCTTACATCTTATCGAAAAAGATAAAGAAATTATTGAAATTAATAAAGTGCTGAAAAAACTGGTACAAGAGAAAAGCCAAGATCAATAAACCACTTCCAAAAATAAAAGCTAAACAAATTATGGAGCCAAAAAAAATACTAGCACTGTGTGCTATGGCCTTTTGTTTTTATACCGTTCAGGCCCAGAATGTATTCCCTCCAGGCGGAAATACAGGTATAGGTATTTCGAATCCGGAGAGTCTATTACATATGCGTACCAATGGTACAGCAGCTTATCCCTCAAAGACAAGCCGGGGTAATATTATGCAACTATTTCAGGCAGATAATAATGATCTGGAAATAGGGGTGGGGAATGGTATTAATACACGGAAAGCATGGATTTTAGCGAGACACCTCAGTATTCCCGAATATGGAGAGCATTACTCTACGCTTCATTTACAGCCTCAGATGGATGTTATGGAGTTTTATAGAGGAGTTGCAATAGGATATTTACCCAGTTCAGATGTTCCGTATGGAGTAGGCTTAGCTGTGGCAGGCAATGTAGGTATTGGTACAACAACCCCTTTAGCAAAGCTATCGGTTAATGGTAATATCCTGGCGACCGAGATAAAAATAAAAACGAATATCGAAGTGCCGGATTATGTTTTTGACCCTAGCTATCAGCTCCCTAAATTAGCCACTATTGAAGATTATGTGAAAAAACATAGGCACCTTCCAGAAATCCCATCTGCAGCTGAAATACAAAAAGATGGGGTTGATTTAACTCAAATGAATTTGTCCCTATTGAAGAAAGTAGAAGAATTGACGTTGCATCTAATTGAAAAGGAAAAACAATTGACGCAACAGGAGCAACGTATTTCCGAAATTGAAAATAACTTAAAAAAGATAAATAACCGATAATGAAAAAAATAGTATACCTTATTTTCTGTTTAATATTCAGCATCTTCTCTTTGTCTGCACAAGAAAAATCTGCTCCTGCCTCTTTTTATATCCATTTAAATTTAGAGACTCCCGGTAAGACGGATTATACAGAAGGCGTCATTTTATTGCATGAAATATATAATGGGGTTAATATAAATGAAAATTTCGTTATTGGAAAACTAATGGCCAAACGTGGCACGACCTATAGTGGCAATAGGCTGAATATTGTAGATATCAATTCCAAATCGGCCTATACTGAAACAATTGCTGGTATAACCGCTTTTAATTACCATCAGGGACCTGATTGGGAGCTGATCACGTGTACGTATCTGTCTAAAAAATATTTAGCATTAAAAGTTCCTTACAGTGTCGCGCATCATGACATGGGATTCTTCTTTGAGGGCTGGGCGCAATCAACATCCGAACGTTTAAAATATATTGCCACGGTAACGAATGGTGTAGTATTGAATCAGGAAGTTCATGGTTCCATATTGCCTTACGTATCCAATAGTTATCAAAAATTGGATTATGCCAATGTAAATTTCACTGGAAATGTGGGTATTGGAACTATGGCACCACAGGAAAAACTTGTGGTCAAAGGAAAGATCATCGCAGAGGAAATCAAAGTTCAAGCAGTCAAATGGCCCGATTATGTATTCAAACCCGAATATAAATTGCCAAGCTTGAGCGAAACAGAACAGTTTATTAAAGCAAATGGACATTTACCCGATGTTCCTAATGCAACAGATGTCGAAGCAAATGGCGTATCACTTGGAGAAATGAATAAGATTCTATTAAAGAAAGTTGAAGAATTGACATTACACTTAATAGACCAGCAGAAACAGATTAAAGAATTACAAAGCAAAGAGAAGTAAAGTATTACTTTTTTGATGTCCATAAATTAACAACCAAATCCAATGAAAAAAATAATTATTTTATTCTTCTTAATGCTAGCGGTTATAACTGCATATGCACAAACTCCCGAATTTAGATACAACGGGTCTGCTGATGTGTATTTCTCTTATCCACCACATGGATCTGGTGGGCGTGCATTTGTTCATGAAGGAAATAATGTATTGACAATTAATTACGCAGGAGACTTTTCCAGTGGCGTGAAAATCGGTAATTATTTATGGATCGCCAATGATGGTACATTAACTACATTAGGTAATGTTGGTATTGGTACAACGACCCCAAAAGCTAAATTATCTGTCAATGGTAATATCCTAGCGACCGAGATAAAAATAAAAACAAATATTGAAGTACCGGATTATGTTTTTGATCCCAGTTATCAGCTCCCTAAATTAGCCACTATTGAAGATTATGTGAAAAAACACAGGCATCTCCCAGAAATACCATCTGCATCTGAAATTCAAAAAGAAGGAGTAGACTTAACACAAATGAATTTATCCTTATTGAAGAAAGTGGAAGAATTGACTTTGCATCTGATTGAAAAGGAAAAAGAAATCGAAAAACTAAAAATAAATCAGGAAGCTAGCTTCTTAGAGTTGTCTAAACGGTTAGATAAAATGGAAAAGTAGCATCTAGACAACCTTATTTTTAAGCTCGTTTTCCATTTAATTTATAAATAACCACTAAATTTTTAAATTCATTATGTATAAATATTTTACTTCAGTTTTAATATTAGGAGCATGTTTGTCTTATTCAAAAAGCTTCAGTCAATCCAACACATTTCCAACAACTGGAAACGTAGGGATAGGAACAGCCTCACCTATTGATCTGTTAAATATACAGGCTGGGAATCAGCGGAAAGGCATTACTATTCAAGGAGACGGTGATGTCGATACTTATTCAGATGTAAGCTTTTATGTTAATAATTTTGATATTATACCGAATGGTAAACCAATTTCGTGGTTAATCAGTTATCGGAAAGATGCTCATTTTTCAGGTGCTAAGGATGGAATGTCAATGGAGTTTTATGCAATAAAAAAAGGGGGTGGTTATTTAGCTCCTTTAAGCTTTAAACCAAATGGTGATGTTATTTTGGCTTCACCTCAGCAAGCACAAAGTGGCAATGTCGGTATAGGAATAGTCGATCCGAAGGAAAAACTTGTGGTCAAAGGAAAGATTATCGCAGAGGAAATCAAAGTTCAGGTAGTCAATTGGCCCGATTATGTATTCAAACACGAATATCAGTTACCAAGCCTGAGCGAAACAGAACAATTTATCAAAGCAAACGGACATTTACCCGATGTGCCCAAGGCAACAGAGGTCGAAGCAAATGGCGTGGCACTTGGAGAAATGAATAAGATTCTGCTCAAGAAAGTTGAAGAACTAACACTTCATTTAATCGAAAAAGACCAGGAGGTTAAACAGCAAAATCAACGAATTGCAGAGATTGAAACGATACTAAATAAATATCAACTCAAATAATACACTCCGACATAAATTTTTGAATCACAGAGCTATTTATATTAACGAATACAAATGAAAAAGACAATTCTATTTACGCTATTAGGGTTTTCAACCTATACAGTATCTGGACAGATAAATAACGTATTCCCTTTAAATAAAAATGTAGGTATAGGAACCAACAATCCGCAGGCACTATTGGATATTGTTAAACCAGCGGAGCAAAATGTGTTAGAAGTTTTAACACAATATTCCATGAGTGATGCTCCGGGGCAGGATTTAAAGATCATAAATGGGACAAATTATAACGGTTATTTTCTGCCTTATATAATGGCTACAAGAAATAAGTCTGATGACTACGCTTTAGGTATTTCAGGAGCTGTTACAGATGCAACGGTAGACGTTGGAGATAAGCCGATATTGCGCTTTGAGTCAAGAAGATTAACGGGTCCAGTACTGGTGAGACCTTTATTTTCCTGGGGAAGCTATGACAAAGATTATATGATAATGACCGCCAATGGTAATCTAGGTGTTGGCACAAATAAACCTGATGAAAAACTTGTCGTCAAGGGTAAAATTATAGCAGAAGAAATTAAGGTTCAGGCTGTCAGCTGGCCAGATTATGTATTTAAACCCGGATATAAACTGACTAGCCTTGCTCACACAGAATTATTTATTCAAGAGAATGGGCACCTACCCGAAGTCCCATCAGCCAAACAGATTGAAGAAGAAGGATTGTCAGTAGGAGAGATGAACAAACTGATGATGAAAAAAATTGAAGAATTAACCTTGCATTTAATTGCAAAAGACAAAGAAATTAAGGAGCTCAAAAAGCTTGATGGAAAAATTGAGGAATTAGAAAATAAAATTAATACACTCAATCGCCATAATAAGTAGCCGATTAAACCAATACTATTCCTCAATAATAAAAACTTGAACGATTTCGAGAAAAAAATAACCATGTGATGCTTTAGGTGCTTCATTTTTTTTATATAGAAATACTGAAAGATTACGCAAATAATATAGATGATTTATCGATGAAAAATTTATTCTTACTTTTTTTAGGCATATCTAGCCATGCTGTTTATGGACAAACTAATATCTTTCCAGCAAGCGGGAGTGTGGGTATTGGAATAACTTGTCCAAGCTCCTATTATCATGTCAATAATGAATCGTTGCATTAAAAATTATCAGATGTTTCTAAAGGCTTTCTATACTATAGCTATATTTAAACAATTGGAGGCGTTATAGAGTTGTTTAAATAAATTTCCGAATGTGTAATTTATTTTTCAGATTTCGTCTTTTTATCTATTTTTAAATGATGATATTTGCTGCAAAATATCAATTCAGTTAAATTGATTAAAAATAATAATTTATCGAGAAACTATTTTCTCTTTCGTGGTTGTTTGTTTTCTGATATTGTATATCGTCTAATTATAATTAAATTTATGCAAAAAATAATATTAACTTTTTCTATTTTATTCTTCAGTGTGCTTAATCTGAGAGCCCAAGATCCGTTAAAACCAATTCTTTCACCTAATTCCGCTAATTTGCTGAATCTGAATGCGCACGAAATTAACCTTTTTACTGGGACACCTAATATAACTTTACCATTGTATAGTCATACAGTTGATAACTACACAATGGACATTGGTTTACGCTATAGCTCTTCTGGTGGTGTCCGTGTATCTGACAGATCTGGAGATACTGGACTTGGCTGGCATCTTACTGGTGGAGGTAGTATTGTTCGTACCGTAAGAGGCTTTCCCGATGAAATGAGAATTTCAAACGTTACATACGGTAATCCATATAGTGAGTCTCCATTTCGATACGGTTATTTTCATAATACGTCATATGGTAGTATCAATTGGAGTCCTACTGATTGGCAAAATATTGCAAATAGTAATGCGGGTAATATATCAATTTACAATAGTGTTTTAAGGTCAATATACGGCTCTAATATTCAAGGTCCAGGAGAAGAAAACTTTTTCTATCAATTGAAATATGGTCAAATTTCCGATACAGAACCAGATATCTTTGAATTCAATTTCAATGGTAAATCTGGTAAATTTATGTTTAACAATCAAAATGGTAATATTACAGTTCATCAAGTACCATGGCAGGGACTTAAGATTGAATATACATTAGCTTATTCCCATCCTTGTTGTAATGTTAATATTGATAAGAACCACAATTCACTTCCTGAATATCAAAAACATCAAAACTCTCCTGTGATTGTTAGTTTTATAGTTACAGATACAGATAACACTAAGTATTACTTCGATACATATGATCATGTAAGTCATAATTATCAAATGAATTCAGTCACATATAGGACCGAAAGCGGTTTTCCTAGTAATTCTCAAGACCCAATGATTTATTTTGATAGGAATACTTATACTTGGAAGCAATATGCTGGTTCTGATCAAGAGTTAGTAGATATGAATAATGGTAATTATTACGATGATACACCTTATTCTCCAGCGGGAAATTATAATAATACATCTGAAGTTTATAAATACCATACAAGTTCTTGGCAATTAACAAAAGTAATTACGTCAAACGGAAGAGAAATAAAATATAATTATGCAGCTAGAATAGTTAAACAAAAGGTAGTTAATTTACAAGAGAAAAATAAATTTCTAACATATCGAAATCGTCATACGACAGGGTTAACACTTTTAGATGTTATTGAAAACAAATCTTTTAACATATATGAGAATTATTTGACAGATATTACTTCCGAGGATTTTAAAATGGTTCTTTACGGAGATAGTATAAACAAGCGGCCAACTGTTGATAAAATTCAAATTTTTTATGGCAAAAATGTAGTAAAGCGTTTTGATTTAAAGTATATCAATAGCACTTCTGAAAATGTACATTTAATAAGTGGAGATGATAAGAAAGAATATTATAGAACGATCTTGACGGAATTGAGAGAATATGAACCCTTGGGAGGAGGATTTAAAGCACATAAGTTTTCGTATAATTTAGCTACAATAGGAGGTCTACCAGATCAGAAATTACCACATACCTATTCCTTCTCTATTGACCAGTGGGGTTATTATAATGGTGTTGATAACAAGAGCTATATCCCCAGACTGTACATCTATCCTGATCTTAGTTCGGACAACAGGAGATTTAGAGTTGATTCTATTCGAAACTATTCAGGTCGTGTATTTATGATGGATGGAGCTGATCGCTCCTCTGATAGTAAGTATATGACAGTGGGTCTGTTGAATAAGATTAGCTATCCAACTGGCGGTTTTGTTGAATATGAATTTGAAGCAAACACCTATCTTGATGAAGGGCAGTCATCAATTGGTCCTGGGGTGAGAATTAAGAAGATATCATCGAATTTTGGTACGCAAAAAGAAGAAATATCTTATGGTTATACAGATGACTTCGGAAATACAAGTGGTCGCATCGTAGCTAAACCCGTATTAGCTAGAATTCTATCTCATACCAGGAGTAACCCTGTTAATGATCTTGCCTACTATGATCGTAATTTAAGTAGATATGGCGATAGCCAAGCAGAATTAAGTACAGTTGACTCCCGTCTTTTGGGATATGGGCAAGTGACGGAGTTTCGATCCGGCTTAGGTAAAATAGTTTATACATTTTCTAATCAAGGTATTTTAGGCCAGAATGATGATTATCGAGAAGAAGAGGAGGATGGAGATGGTAATCTAGTTATTTATGGCGGTTGTATAGGAGCAAATTGTGATGGATTATTTTGGCGTCCAAAGGTTGATCACGTAACTTTTTATATGCATAACCAATACAGGCCAATGTTTACTCTTAATCCTGCGTCTTATGATACTTTTCCGTTTGCTCCAGCCTCCAATTATGATTGGAATAGAGGGCATATGCTTAGTAAAGTTATTTACGATAATAATGGTAAAAAGTTGGTGGAAGTACAAAACATATATAAAAATGTAACACCAAGTGATCGCAATTTATATAATCAAATTCCAACTAAGATTAAAGGACTTAAGATTGGAAGTATGATTATAGGACGTCCCAACGATAATCCAATGTTGCATGGCTCGAGTCAATCCAAAGGATTGTCTTTGCGAGTAGCTAGCTATGTGCTTCTAACAGATATAGTGAAAGTTCTTTCGTCAACAAGCACAACAACCTATCATTCAGGTTCTAGTATAACTACGCGGGAATCCACAAGTTACGAGTATAAAAATAAGGATACAGCTTTGCCAACTAGGGTGCAAAAGATTAATAGTAAAGGACATGATGAGGAAATACTTTATTATTACCCTTCGGATTTATTGGATAGTGGTAGGTACAATAATGAAAGTATCCTTAATATGATGGTTAATAAAAGAATATTTGATAAACCTATTTTAATACGTAAAAAAACTGGAAATAGATATTTATCAGAAATATTTAATAATTATAGAGTGGAGAATTGGTCTGGACATTTAAGTTATCGGATAACTGAAATTTTTGAAAAGACGGATGGAATACTTATCAATCCTGCCTCACATTCTCACAGAAATGTTACTTATGATTATTATAATTGGAAGGGTAATATTCTACAATATACGATTAGGAAAAGTGGAGCTATTACGATTATTTGGGGTTATGGCGGTCAATATCCTATTGCTGAGATTAAGAACGCTACCTATCCCGAAGTTCTAGATGTTCTGACACAGTCTATAATTAACAACTTGAACTCACCTTTAGTTTCCGATGATGTAATCAACGCGGCGATGATTAAGTTACGTACAGATCCCAGGTTAGCAAAAGCCATGATCACCAGCTACACCTATCAACCATTGGTCGGAATGAAAAGTAAGACAGATCCAAGAGGAGTGACAGAGCATTATGAATATGATGGATTTCAGCGTTTGAAAGCAGTCCTTGATCAGTTAAAAAATGTAACCAGTTCCATGGATTATCATTACCGTAGCAATTAATCTAGATCCTTTTATGAAAAGACATATTTCAAGCATCATAGCTGCTGCATTAAGCCTGAGTGCACAATCTCAGGTATTGCCCAGGGATACCTCACTAAGTGCTTATACCACCGGTCAGACCAGTATTCAGGCGCTTGGCAGTATAACGCTAAAGAACGGTTTCCATATTCCGGTGCAACCGTCCGGCAAGAGTGTTACGATCAGCATCGTCGGAGTCCAGAATCTGTTAAGCCAGCCGAGTATAGGTCAGAACTATATTCTGACCAAAATATTTAAGAAGCCCGGGGTTACCCTAACCACTCTAAATATCCAGCGCACTATAGGGGAAGAAAACCAGACCGTTCAATATTTTGACGGGTTAGGTAGGCCACTGCAGACGGTTCAACTGATGGCATCCCCGACCTACAAAGATATTGTTCAGCATATCGAGTACGACGGATTTGGACGTGAAAGCACCAAATATTTGCCTTATGCACATAGTCAGGGGAACGGATCCTATAAAACAGGCGGTAACGGATCTGTTGTAAATTTTTATAGTAAAACGAGTGGATCAGACATTGACGGCGTTGTCCGTACAGCTAAACCTTTTTCAGTCACCGTATTTGAGAACAGCCCGTTTAACCGTGTTCAGGAACAGGGAGCTCCAGGTGTGGCCTGGCAACCTGTTGCCGGCTCTGCGGCGGGCCATACCGTCAAGACTGTGTACGGTACCAATACGGCCACAGAAGTCAAACTATGGGAAATCACCTACTCCGGTACGGTTCCCACCGGAGCAAAAACTACACTTAAGTATGGAGCAGGTAAGCTTTACAAAATAGTCACAAAAGATGAGAACTGGGTTTCTGGGAACGGGGGGACTGTAGAAGAATTCAAGGATTTCGAAGGCCGCGTGGTATTGAAGCGGGTCTGGAAAGGGGAAGCCGCGGCAGATGCGCTTGATACGTATTATGTATATGATGATTTCGGGTCCCTATGTTACGTCGTTCCGCCACTTGTTACGGCCACTTTTTTAGAGACAGCACCATCTTTTACCAATTATGTTTATGCCTACCGTTATGACGGTCGTCGACGCCTAATTGAAAAGAAAATTCCAGGAAAGGGCTGGGAATGGCTGGTCTACAATGAGAACGATCAGGTTATCCTGACGCAGGATGCGCTTCAGCGCAGTAAGCAGAGCAAGGAGTGGAGCTACACCAAGTACGATGCATTTGGACGTGTAGTGGAATCAGGAAAATATATTGGAAACTATGCCAGTCAGTCTGCTGCACAGACCGAAGCGGACAAGGTCAAGCTCTACTGGGAGGAACGATCGGTTCCAAGCAAGAAGGTAGGTACGATCCAGTACACCAAGTATACAACGAACAGGGCTTTTCCCAATGGTTCGGGCCGTACACCATTAGTTGTCAATTACTACGACGATTATTATTTTGATGGAGGTGATACCACTCAATTGAAACCGTTTGAGATTGTCAAGAGCGACAAGATCAAAAGTCTACAGACGGGCAGTCTGGTCTATAAAGATGACGGTACATTACCGATTTTAAGTATCAATTATTACGATGATTATGGCCGGCTTATCCAGAGCGCAGGATTCAATCATATCGGCGGTAAAGACTATGTGACCAACGGTTATAGTTTTGTAGGCGAACTGCAGACCAGTAAACGGGTCCATACGCCTGTCACTGGATCAGCCACTACAATTTTGACCACCAATGAATACGACCACGTAGGTCGTCATGTAGAGACGAAGAAAAGAGTAAACACCTTGAGTGAAATTATACAGAGTAAGTTTGCTTATAATGAGGTCGGTCAGCTTAAGCAAAAGAACCTGCATGTCAATGGCAGCACAGTTGCACAGGAAATTTTGTATGGTTATAATGAACGGGGCTGGTTGAGTAAAATTAACAATCCCGCAGCTGTAACAGCGAAACAGGTATTTGGTATGGAGCTGAGTTACGCCAATAAGGTTGATACTTATAACGGAAATATCGGCACGATGAAATGGAACACCAAGGTCAATGCGGGTATGACCCAACAGCCGGTACAGACATATACGTACAGTTACGATAAGTTGAACAGACTTTCGCGGGGAAGTTATATCAATGCTGGCGCTGCAGCGGTAAATAAAGAGGGCTTTTATGATGAAGAGCTTCGATATGACAATATGGGTAATATCGACAGCCTTCGCCGTACCAGCGGAAGTAAGACCTGGTCAAACAATTTTAAATATACCTATTCCGGTCATAAGCTGAGCAAAGTGACCGATGTGGCCACACCTGCTAGAACAAATAGCTTCGCTTACGACGTAAACGGTAATGCCACAACAAATACAAGATTGGGTATCACCAAGATCGAATATAATTACTTTAATTTGCCAATAAGATTTATAAAGGGCGTAGACACATTGGTTTATAAATATGATGGACTTGGACAGAAGTTGACGAAGAAACTTGGCATAGCTAAAACAGACTATATAAACGGTATCCAGTACAAGAATGGTGTTATTGAATTCATTCAGACAGAGGAAGGACGTATCCTTCCAAACAACGGTTCTTATATTTATGAATATTTCCTTGAAGATCATCTTGGGAATACCCGTGCAATAGTAGACCAGAGTGGTAGCATCAAACAGATCCAGGATTACTATCCATTCGGTATGGAGATGAACCAGGGCAATTCCTTGAATACAGCTTCGAACCTGTATAAGTACAACGGCAAAGAGAAGCAGGTTGAGATGGGCTTAGATCAGTTGGATTATGGTGCTAGGTTTTATGACGCTGAGATAGGACGATGGAATGTTGTTGATCCGCTGGCGGAGAAATATGGATCTTCTACTCCATATAATTATGTTGACAATAACCCAATAATTAGAATCGATCCAAATGGGATGGATTGGATCTTTTCTATATCGAAAAATAAAAATGGAGAAATGCAAATAAATTTAACTTATTATACTGCTGTGATGAATAGCTCTGGTAAAAGCATTAATATGTCTAACTTTATGGAGAATCAGAAAAAAGAGTTTGCAAGTGTATTTGGTCAAGGCAATGTAAATGCTAAATTGTTAATTAGAGAAGTGAATTCTGTAGAACAATTAAATGATTTTGAAAGTTTAATTGATATACAATCAAGTGATAAATTTAGATTAAATGCCGATGGTTCATATGTTGGTGGTGATACTAATTATGGAGGGAAATTTATCAGACTTAATTCCAAAAGCATTGATAATAATGGAGCCCTTATTGATAAAAAAACTTTAGTTCATGAAATTGGTCATACGGGAGGTTTAATCCATACCTTCGAACCAAATGAAAAAGCTTTGTTTCCAAACGGTAAATCTGTTTCAACAAATATGCAACAATTCAATAATCATGACAATAACCCTTATTATGAAGCCAATTTTATGAATTATACACAGAGGGCAGACGCTAATACTTTAAACCCAAATATCAACGCTAAAAGATTTTTTATGAATACAGTTGGTAAAGGAACTAGAGGACAGCTACAAACAATTATTAATAATTTATATGACGGTAATTTAAATCATAATAATATACCAAAAAAGAACAGATAGATATGAAAAAAAAATATTTTATTTTTATATGCATTATATTTACAAATTGTGAAAGAAATAAGGATCAATATAATTTTCAAGTTAGCACTAAAGATAGTGCTAACTTCTCCGTTCAATTCCCTGAACTTCAATTTGAAGAAGCAATTGAAGTAAGAATTAATGATAAGATTATTTTAAGTGAAATTGGTACGGAACCTTTAGGAAGATCAGGATTCTGGAATTACTATAGATATCCAAGTAAAATTACTAAAATTGAATTTCTTGATTATTATAAAAATAAACTTAAAATCAGAAAAGTATTTTCTGATACATTAAATGATTCTGAGCAACGAACACTCATTGTATCAAGACCTTTCCCAAAAGGTATGACAAAAAAAAATTGGAAAAAATACGGCTTTGTTTCAATAGATACAGGAGATCGGCATGTGAATTTGGTTGATGACTCAGTGCAATTTAATGGTATGTGGACAGATGATATTTCTAAATTTAATAAGGATCGAGATGAAATAAAATAAAATTATCTTATGGTCCATTTCAAAATGGTACCGTAAATGATATCATTCCAGATAATGTCAAGTCAGCCGTTAATATTTTCCAAACTAATACTTCGGGAAAAGCTTCTGGTTCTCAAAACTCAGGAAGTGTTAAAAAAACAGATTCTAATAGTGGCCCTTCTAATTCTCCTGGATCAAAAGGAAATGCGAAGAAAGCGGAGAATTCTAACAAAACTAGACTAGTTAATTATCGAGCAATTGATAAAGATATTTCACATGGCAACACTCCAGATAAGGCACTGCCTCATGTTTCTAAGATGATACAAGAGATTTTACAAGGGAAACAAATAAGCGAAATTCAAAATTAAATATAGAAATATGAAAAGTATAAATTATTTTCTTGGACTAATTTTATTTCTATTCATCCTAGAGGGGTGTACTTTTGATAGGGACGTACGGCAAAATGTATTGGTAAAAGGGCAAATTTTGGACAGTATTACCGGTAAGGCAATTCCTAACGCACAGATAACTGTGTTTGGTCGGTAAAGATTTGGTGAAGAAGAAAGTTATGAAAAAGTAGATACATTTGTGAATGCGGATGGATCATTTGAAACAAAATTTTCAGAAGCATTTAAAATTGAAATTGGGGCTATTGCGAGACGGTACCATCCATCGGTTTTAAAAATAATAGATTTAGATAAACCTGTTGATGTTACAATGAAGTTACTACATAGTAGAGCCGTCGGAAAAACAGTTGACTTAGGTCAAATGGCTGTTTTCTTTAGAGATTGTAATAAGAATACTGATGTTCGAAAATTATATGGAATAGATATTAACACCCAGACCCGCTTTATATGACAGTTCAATAAAAGCTGTATCTGTATTGGCACCATTAGCCCTAGATTCCGCTCGGATGTATTCGGAACCATTCGTGCATATGAAGTAAGAGTCAATACTTTAAAAACAGCAAATTTTGTTTTTTTGAAAAAAAAATTATATTCTTTCATCTTTAGATTCCGGACAGTAATTTATTGAAAAAAATAAACACCTCCAGAATTTTGGTTAGCAATGCATTTAATATTAATAATATCCTGTTGATTTTCATTAAAATACTCTTATTTATAAATTGTTGGTTTATATAATATCATTTTGTGAACATGTTTTTAAATATGGTAGATTATTCGCTTTGTTATTTGCTTGTAAAACATTATTTTTATGAAAAATTTTAATTTCATTCATCAGTTGTGAAATTATAGCCCATTATTATTGTCATATTAACTTGTATTATATAATCAACAATGATTTTCTATTATTTAATTATTTTATTCCACATAATGATTTTGCCTTATGTAATTCCTTATTATTTCTTTAAAAGGCTTTTCGGAAACATCTTTATTAAAAGAGATAACCTGCAATATCTGAATTTAAAGATTGCTTTGATGTTGTAGATGAAACGAAATCAAATCAATAATGGTTAATTATTTCAAGTGAAAGGAATTTTTCAATACCCTTCGGCCATCGCCCATATTTAAAATCAATTATAATTTCTACTGTTAATTCCAAATAAGAAGTTTTTCAGCCTATCGGCTTTAGTGAATATATGTCTATGAAAAGAATAAATTTAATAATCTTTCTGTTTTTTTATGGTATAATCAATGCAATTGGTCAATATACCGTCAATACTTTAAATGAGTATACTACTGTGAATACCAAGTATACTAATTTTCCTGTTCTACAGGAAGATGGAGTAGATTTGTACTCAGGTCGCCTCAAGTTATCCTATAATCTTTTAAGTTCTTTCGCAGGAGATCCACTCCTCAAAGTTTTCCTTTCCTATAATGGAGGTGGAGTACGTGTGATGGAAGAATCAGGAAAAGTAGGTTTAGGATGGAATATTTATAATCATCCGACAATATCGAGAGAAATCAAAGGTCTGAGTGATATTGAAGGAATAGATGGATTGAATAACAATGGGTATTTAAGTACTAATATAAATCTTCCCACTTATAGTGGTTTTTTCTCGGACTCTCTTCAAAACGCATTAAGTAAGAATCGTTTTTCTTTACTTACAGATTTAAGAAACTTAGGGATTTCTAATTGGGATACAGAACCTGATATTTTTACATTGAACTTAGGCGATAAATTGGTGAAATTTGTATTACCTCAACGAAGAGGTAAAAACATATTGCAAGCGAAGTTACTAAATCAAGAGGATAAAGTTAAAATAACATTTGATTGGAGCAATAAAACTTTCAATGTTATTGATGAAAAAGGCAATACATATATTTTTGATGTCATCGATTATGCACTCAGTGTATCGAATAATAATTCTGGACAAAATGCTTCTCCAAAAGTTGCAATAGATGATTTTGTTCGAAAAACAACTTTTGAAAATCCAATAATGACTTCATGGCATGTTAGTAAAATTACAAAACCCAATTTAGAAAACATACTATTTACTTACAAGTTAACAAATTCCGGTGAGACACCCACTATTAGTCAAAGCGTTTCCATAAACGCCTGCATAGCTGGATCATCTAATCATCAAATAAATCAATTCGTTAGCAGTTACAGTGCATATTTAACTGAACGACAAATACACCAGTTGGATAAGATTCAATTTACTTTGGGCTCGTTGGAGTTTCATTATTCTGATCGATTAGATCTGCCTATTTGTGGTGTATATCCATATAGAACAAATTTTCTTTACTTTCATAAATATCCTGACGTATAAATAAATGATCAGAAACTTGATAAAGTTCAGTTACGGGATCTTTCTGGAAGAATTATACATCAGGCTGATTTTAAGTATTCCTATTTTAATCAAAATATAACTATTCCTAATTATGATCGAGAAAAGAGCCATTATTTAAGATTAAAGCTTGATGAATTAAAGGTTGATGATGAACGATTTACATTTACTTATCATAAATCGGATTCACTTCCCAGTAAATTGTCAAATTCTATTGACTATTATGGATATAATAATGGTGAAAAAAACATAGGCAGAATTCCGGAAAATAATGTTGACTATTATTGTACTGATGATATATACTGTCCTGGGAATTTTTGTACCAAAAATATTAGATTCACGAATTTTAACAATATTTATAGCAATAATTACGGGATCAGATTACCTAAACTTTCTTCAGGGCTAATAGGTTCGCTGGTAGAGATTGAAAACAATAAAGGACAACGAACGAAGGTAGAATATGAATTAAATAATATTTTTTATAATAAAAGTGACTCAATAAATACGGGTTACGATTTTGATTCGAAAAGCTTAAAGGAATATATAGCACTTTATGAATCTACAGTTGTCCAAACTGAGGTATTTCAAATAGATCCAGTTTCTTCTTATAACCCACAAATTATATTAGAAAGAATTTGTGGTGGAGATTTCAATAATCCTGGGGGAGCATCCAATTATTATTGCACAATTAATTATCAAGATCTTCAGAAAGTAGCTTTTGAAGTTGTCAATGCTTCAACAGGAGTGATTGCTAAAACATTCTATCATTCTAATATAGAGTCTACTGGTATAACCTCTTTACCTAAGGGAAGTTATTTTATAAGATTTAGATCATTACATGAACCCTGGAATGTAATTTATAATCCAGGTGCTCCAGACAACAACAAAATATATTACTTTGCCACAAAAGTGACGATTAAAGAAAGTAAGGTAGAGATGAATGGCGGGTGGTTAAATGTCAATATTGGTGGTCTCCGTGTCAAGTCATTAGACTATTATGATAAAACGATTAAACAATTCGGCAAAAAGTATGATTATAATCAGTTTAATAGTAATAGATCCTCGGGTAAACTGTCCCACCCTTACATCAATTATAAAGATGACATTGTTGAACGTAAGGAGTTACCTGAAAATGACTTTTGCCTTGCACTCGCAAGTCTCTACAAGAATGTAATTTTTAGTTCTGATCCAACAATATATATCCCCAATGAACAGGCTATTGTTGGATATACAAATGTGCGAGAAATTATAGTAGATAATCAATCTTTAGATCAGGGTTATAGTGATCATGTCTTTTTTAATATAAAAAATCAATATGCAAAAACATCATCTGGAAGCCATAATCATTTATTTCCAGGTAATACAAGTGATCCTTTTCAACTATGTTATAATTATTTTCCAATAAAAAGCTTCTTTCATATAAATGGTAAACCTAAGACTGAAATTATTTATGATAAACAGCATAAAATAGTTAAACAGATGAATTATAGTTATGAGAATGAAGAATATAATTATTCTAAAGTTATTTTAGATGGGGGGATTGTGAGAGGAAACAGTCTTGAAGAGTTAGATTGTAAGGGTTATGCGTTGAGTCATACGATACTAACCTCTTACCAGCCTTATGTCATTTATGATATGACCAATCCATTATTAAAAAAAGTAAGTAAAGAATTTAATTCAGGGACAATTCAGACGGAGCAATCTTGGTCTTATAGACTTCAAAGTTATAATCTGGAGAGCCAGACTATAAAAGGATCAGATAACAGTGATCAAATTTTTAAATATATATACCCCGGTGATCCAGAATCAATGGGAATGAATTATATCAATATGTTACTGGAGAAAAATATTGTTAATCAGCCATTGGTTACTACCATTTATAATGCAGGTAAAGAGATTTCAAAATCCAGTTTTACCTATGGATTATTCCACAATAAATATCTACTACCTGCTGTAGAAACCCACTATTCTAAAGGAAGTACCATCTCAAACCAGTTTACATTTAATTATAATGCCTTAAATGGGAGTATTGAAAGTGTTCAAAAACCAACATCACCGATAATGACCTATGTTTGGGGGTATGGGGGGCAATATCCGATAGCAGAGATCACCAATGCCACTTATGCAGAAATTGAAAAAGTTCTAACTAAAGCTACGATGGACAATTTGAATTCTCCTCAAGTAACTGAAGCGGCAATTACAGCTGCTATCGATAAATTGCGAACCGCCCCAAGTTTATCCAAAGCTATGATTACAAGTTATACTTATCAATCTCTTGTTGGAATGAAAAGCAAGACTGATTCACGGGGGGTAACCGAATATTACGAATATGATGGTATGCAACGTTTAAAAGCAATACTTGACCATCTGAAGTATGTAAACAGATCTTTTATTTATCATTATCGCAGCAATTAATCGAAATTATTTTATGAAAAGACATATATCTACCATCATAGCTGTTGCGTTAGGCCTAAGTGCACAAGCCCAGGTATTACCTAAGGATACCTCACTGACTGCTTATACCGGTCAGACCAGTATCCAGGCGCTTGGCAGTATTACCTTAAAGAACGGTTTTCATATTCCGGTACAAGCGCCAGGCAAGAGTGTTACGATCAGTATAACCGGTTTCCAGAATCTGGTGAGCCAGCCAAGTCTAGGTCAGAACTATATTTTGCAAAAAACATTCAGGGAACCCGGTGTAACCCTGCTTACCCTTAATGCCCAGCGCACCATAGGTCAGGAAAACCAGACGATTCAATATATGGATGGTTTAGGCAGACCACTGCAGACAGTCCAACTGATGGCATCCCCGAGTTATAAAGATATTGTTCAGCATATCGAGTACGACGGATTTGGACGGGAGAGTACCAAATATTTGCCCTATACCCACAGTCAGGGTAACGGATCATACAAAACAGGCGGTAACGGAGCAGTCCTAAATTTTTATAATAAAACGAGTGGATCAGACATTGCAGGTATTGTCCGCACAGATAAACCCTTTGCAGTAACCGTTTTTGAAAACAGCCCTTTGAACCGTATCCAGGAGCAGGGAGCACCCGGAGCGGACTGGCAGCCATTGGCCGCAGCAGGAACAGGTCATACCGTCAAAACAACCTACGGTACAAATACCGCTACGGGACTCGATGTCGTCAAGCTGTGGACGGTTACCGCTAATGGCGCTTCCGGTTCAGCCAATTATGCGGCAGGCAAACTTTACCGGACTACGCTACGTGACGAGAATACCGTCAATACCACTGCCAGAGCAGGTTCAACCGATGAGTACAAAGACTTTGAAGGCAGGGTAGTACTTAAGCGTGTCTGGGAAACAGAGAGCAAAGCGCTCAATACCTATTACGTGTATGACGACTTTGGAGACCTTCGCTACGTACTTCCTCCGGCAGTGACTGCAGCAAGTTTTACAGAGAACCTGACAGCCGATCCCAATTTTGATAAATATATCTACGCCTATAAGTATGATGAAAGAAGAAGGCTGATCAATAAAAAAATCCCTGGCAAAGGATGGGAATATATGGTTTACAACAACAATGACCAAGTGGTATTTACCCGTGACGCCGAACAGCTTAAAAGGAAGGAGTGGAGTTTTATCAAATATGATGTCTTTGGCCGCGTGGTAATGACAGGGATCGAAAAAGGTCACGAAGGAGACAACCATGTTTATCTTCAGCAGGCACTAAAAGATTTTACCGGACCATTGTGGGAAGATCGGGGCAATGTTATGGAAGGTTATACCAATAATACCATACCGCAAAATACTGAGAATATCACTGTACTTACGGCAATCTATTATGATAGGTATTCAGATGTACCCAATATTCCGTTCAGCAACGAAGCTTCTTATAGTAAAAAAATTAAAGGACTGGAGGTTGCCAGTAAAAGTAAGATCTTAAATGGTACAGAATGGTTATGGAAGGTCAGCTATTATGATGATTACGGTCGAATTGTCAACCAGAGCAGTACAAATCATCTTCAGGGAAAAGATGTCGTTACCAATACTTATAGTTTTGTTGGTGAACTGGAGACCAGTACACGGATACATACTCCGAAGACAGGAAGCACCACCACGATTGTATCCAAAAATGAATACGACCATGTGGGCAGACTGACAGCTACAAAAGAAAGGATCGGTTCGCAGGCAGAGGTTACACTAGCCTCCAACAGTTACAATGAGATCGGCCAACTGAAAGCCACTTCTGTAGGCAAAGCAGGACCAGAAACAGCCTTTGTCAATACCAGTACGTTCAGCTACAATGAACGGGGGTGGCTGACCAAGAGCAGTTCACCCAAGTTTAGTCAGCAGCTGAAATATCAGGATGGTGCCAGTCCACAATGGAACGGCAACATCAGCCAGCAGCTCTGGGGAGATGATGCTACACTGCCTAATACGTTCAGCTATAGCTATGACAAACTCAACCGCTTGTTGAGCGGGGTGAGTACACCGGCTGGGACATCAAGTATGTCAGAGATAATTACGTACGACGAACTTGGTATGGGCAATATCAAGACATTGAAGCGCGACGCGCTGGCCGTAACAACTTATGCCTACAACGGTAATAAGCTCACCGGTCTTACTGGTGGTCTAGAAGGTACATATACTTATGATGGCAATGGCAATGCAACCAAAGACCGGACAGGTATGCTGTTCAGCTATAATTACCTGAATCTTCCACAGAGTGCGAGTAAGACAGGTACAAGTGTTAGCTATCTTTATGATGCCTTAGGAAACAAACTTCAGAAAAAAGCTACCGTTGGGACGGTTAACAGTAGTAGAGATTATATCGACGGTATAGAGTACAATGGTACAGTTATCGATATTATCCATAATAGTACAGGATATGCTTTAAAAAGCGGCACGAACTATGTGTACCATTATAATCTCACTGATCATCTAGGCAATGTCAGAGTTACTCTAAAACGTGGAAGCTCTGTTACAGCTGTAGAAGTTACACAACGTGATAATTATTATCCTTTTGGAAAGCAGAAAGTTGTTGCAGGTGGAAATAATAAGTACCTTTATAATGGCAAAGAAATCCAGGGCGAGCTTGGAGGGCAGTATGATTACGGAGCAAGGTTTTATGATGCAGAGATAGGAAGGTGGAACGTGGTCGATCCATTGGCGGAAGTACAACCTGATAAGAATCCCTATCATTATGTAGCAAATAATCCGATTACGAGAATTGATCCAACAGGTATGTTAGATCACGAATATGATAAAGATGGCAATAAAGTTAGCGATCTAGGTGGTGATAAAATAGATTTCCATCATCAAGCTAATGGTGATACGAAAATTACTGATAAAGAATCAGGTGCGTCTAATATTATAACAGGAGGAGAGTCATTAATAAGAGGTAATACTGCAAGAAGTAAAACTACATCTTGGGCTACGTTATTTGATGAGTTTAACACTGGTGCTGGACCATCAAACAGTATTATTTCAGATTTTGACAATAGTAATGAAGGAATTTTTGGTTCATTGAATAGAGCCCTCTCCACCTATGCATCAAAAGCGAGACTTGCAGTTCTTTCTGAAGGACAAAGTAAAGGTGAAGTTTCTTTTAATTATAAAGAAGTAAACCCTTTAACTGCAGGACCCGATGGTTGGGAGCAATTTTTAGGGAGAACAAACATGTCTTATTATAAGTTAGGAAATAAAGTTCTTTTTATGATAAATGACTCTAAATCAGCTGAATCATTTTTATATAGAGCTTCACCAAGTTGGAGTAGAAATCCACTGATAGGGGGAGGAGTAACTAAGCAGACCTATATCTGGACTGAAACAATGAATGAAGTTAGACAAAAAACGCAGGTGAAACAAAATTGGATTCAGAATGTTCGTAGTACCAGAGATGCGTATAGATCAAGCGAAACTCAAAGGCTCCCTATTGTTAAATTTTAGAATATGAAAAGACTATCATTTTTATTATGTTTTATGTTATTGATTTGTTCTTGTGTAAATAACTTTTCAGAAGAAGATATTATTGGAACTTATACCCCCATAGGATATAAAAATTGCTATGATACAATTCAAATAAAAAAAACAGGCATTTATCATAGGAAAGTTTATGATAAGAAAAAAAAATTACTATTAGAAATGGATGGCAAATGGAATTTTTCTAATGGTGATAAAGGAACAATTCAGTTTAAATCCTTTTTTCTAAATTTAGATAGAGATTTAATAAGATATCCTGAATTAGTTCAAGATACATTAGGTGGAGGTGTTTTTTTGTTAGACAATAAAAATGGTAGGATTGAATTCTGTACAGGTTACTTTTCAGCGAGTTTATCTAACCAAAATTGTTTTCAAAAACAATTCTAGATTGTATCAAATATTAAATCTAATATAATAACCTGTAATGTTGATTTGTAATTTATGATAAAATTAATTAAAAAAAACCAAACTTAAATTTGGTTTTTTTTAATTAGAGAAACTTTGCTAAATAATATTGGATTGAAGCCTTTCCAACAACAGGGAAGTTTACCAGAATGGGAAAGCTTCAATATCACAATGTGGAAAAGGGTAGGAGGAATATGCTATCTAATACCAGGTAAATATTATAGTATTACTAAACCAAAAGATGGTTATGTAGAGATGCCAACTTTTGCTTATCTTACGGTTTATTATTCCGATAAATTACCAAATATTATTTTGTTAAGAGAAGAATCAAATTATGATTACAAAGCTTATAACCCTGTAAATAAAAGCTATCTTTTTGATAATTACATATTAAATAAAGAAAAGTATAGGCCAATTATCTATAAGGAAGATGCTACGACTTCTATGGATATTAATAAAGATGCTTCTTACTTAAGTATTAATATTCTTGAAGGTTATGCCACAGATGAAACTGGTGGAACTCAGAGATAATAGTATATTAAAAATAAAATGTAACTTTCTAAGTGGTATTTTATTTTATTGACTTTTTTTTAATTTATTCAAATCACTTCTTTCAATTGATAGGGATAAGTAGCTCTTTAATTATGCTTATAAAAGTATACCTAAATTTGAAAATCAAAACCATAGATCACACAATCATAATGACTAATACCTTAATTTCTAAGAAGTATAGTCTCAAATTGACATTGCCAAGTACAGTAAAAATATTATATTTTTACCCCTGAATTAACCAATTTATATAAGAATAACAATCATGTCAAAACACATTTTAACCGCTACGTTGAGCTTTCTGTGATTAATGTTATCAGTTCAATTACAAGCGCAACATTTTTTTGAAAAATCATTTAATGTAACTTTTCCGAACGCAGCGAAGATGGTGAGTTATATCAATATTCCGACAGGAGTAAATATGTTTGGGAATATTGAAATTCAACTTACCGGAGGATATAATAGTCAGCTGAGCCGTGGCATATTAACAAAGAGAATAGATATTGTTTCTGTTGGTACTGCTACCGGTTATTTAAGTCAAAATAGCGAGATCATTGCTGCCAGTGAGCCGATGGCAGCGCAGTGGGCAATAGGAGACTATGATCCGATAAACTCAAGGATCCCTATTTATCACCTCGTATCCACCTCAAACATATTAGGTATAAAGCTTAAATTTCATTTGCTTCAAA